>Ga0196976_1000014_pt1 | contig 196981 bp, 170 predicted proteins | sample S3v_513CmetaG_FD_148644 | JGI IMG/M metagenome (GOLD analysis project Ga0196976, IMG submission 148644) | Soil microbial communities from Anza Borrego desert, Southern California, United States - S3+v_5-13C | ecosystem: Environmental > Terrestrial > Soil > Desert | place: USA: California...
TGCGCGGAGCCGCCGGGCGACTGGTCCTGCTGTACTTGCCGACCTATAGCCCTTGGCTCAACCCGATCGAGATGCTGTGGCGCCATTTCCGCCGCGAAGTGACCCATTGCGAACTCTTCGAGACGGTGGCCGCCTTGCTCCAAGCCGCCCGCGAGTTCTTCGACCGTCACAACCGCTCTCCACAGCTGGTGCTCTCGATTATCGGTTCCTATGCCGTAAAAGTTTCATGAATGTACTTAGAAGCAGCAGACAAATAGGGTCGGTTCACGATTGATGCTGGACTCGCCTGTCCCACACTTTGCGGCGGAGCAGTCCGCAGTGGCGGATTGCAGGGATGTGCAAGGCTGTTTTTCATCGGCGGTTCGCCTCCTTGAACAAGGCGGATATTGCAGCGCGTAGCAGTTTGAAGACGACTTCTTAGGACAACGATATTCACGAGTCCCGTTTAACCTAAAACCGGCGGTTGGACGTGCTCGAGTGTGCGGCGGGCGGGTCGGATGGCAAGGCGCGACGAGGCCGCGGGGTAGTCTCCCGCAACGAGGAGCAACACCGCCAGGCGGCCCGCCCGCCGTGCAATCGGGTGCGTAGCAACGTCACCCAAAGGGTGAGACCCCCGATGGCTATAAAGGGGTTCTCTCATAAGAGCTTATTTAGCCATCGAAGCGGTCAACCGCCGTTTTTAGGTTTAACCACGCTGATGGTGCCATCCCCTTCCATGTAGGCTGCCTGTATCTGGGACAGGTCCGCTACCCCACTCTCGCGGACCTTGCGCATCAGTTCCTCCTCGGTCAAGAACTCTCGGCGCAAGTTGCGATGCAGAATGCGCCCGTCCTTTATCAGTTCGAGTGCTTTAGGTGCCAGGACGCGCTCGATCCATCGGAACCGGTAAGCGGCCCAATCGAGCAGGAAATTCCAGAACACGATGGTGCTGATCAAAATGAGTCCGTCGGTTATGGACTTGTAGTCGGCCGCCATGGCGTTCTGTGCCGCATCGGCGATGATCACCACTACGATGAGGTCGCTGACGGCAACCGAGCCGATGTCACGCTTGATGATCAGGCGGAAGATCAGGAATAAGAACCAGTAGACCAGCGTCCCGCGAATGATCGTCTCCGCGACGGGAGCGCTCGGGATGAAGAGTTCCGCCCAATCGATGTTGAGAAACGCGTCCACTGCTCGCTACCTCGTGACTGCTTTCCCCTAAATAGACTGCCGGAACCGGTAGCGAGTTTGTGAAGAGGTTAGGAAAAGCCGCTCGATCAGACGAGGGAGGAAAGATCCTTTTCGATCTGAGCGAACACCTCCTCCTGGCGTTTCATGTCTTGCGGCAATGTCTTGGCCGCCTGTTTCAGCGAATCGGTAAGATCCTTGGCCAGTTCCTCCGCGCCCGGCACGTTCTTCAGCAAGGCCGCGACCTCGCGCTGCTTGAGCAGTTCCAGTTGGGCCTTGATTTCGCCGTTCTCGGTTTCCAGCCCCGCCGCCAAGCGGGCGCGATAACCGGACACCGCTTCCCGGAGGCCGTCGATCAGATCGTCGCGCGGATCCTTGTTAGCCGCCGACGGCTTGGGCTTCACGCCCGACACTTCGGGGAGCCGCACCACCGCGCCCGGCTTGAAGGCGTCGGCGCGGGCAAGATGGGGGTTGGCCTTGAGCAGCGACGCCTCGACGGCCTTGCGCGTTTCCGGCGTGAGATTGGCGAAGAGGCGATCGGCCAGGGCACCGATATTGGCTTCGCTCCTGAGCGTAATGACACGCATGAATTCACTCCTTACCTAAATATGGACATTTAATGCGTTCCACGGTGCCGGCAACGCCGTTCCGTTGACCTGGATGGCACCGCTGGTCAAGTTGCCGAGGACCGCAAAATTTCTCGCGGTCAGCGACAGGGTCGGAAATTCGGTCACGCCGACCAGACGGTTGTTGGCCACGCTCGCGTGATCGCAGCCGATGCGCCCGACCAGCGGCGCCGGTCCTGCGGTGACGACACTGCTCAGTTCGGCATCGTTCTGATCGAAGAGACAGCTCAGCACGTCATCGATTTCCACCAAAGGCATTACCGTAAGCGTCCCGCGAAGGCGGTTTCCCCGCAAGCTGGTATTGCCGCGCGCCAGGCTCGCCAGGATGCGCGCCCGAAAGGCGCTCAGGTAGAGGTAGCCTTCCTTCACGGGCAAGACCATCACCCCCGGCGCGGTCACCGTAGTCCCGCCCGCGGGTCCGCCCTGCGCCGCGCCGGACGGGGCGACGACGATCGCTTGCCAGGCGGCGGCACTCGTGGTTTCGGTCCCCTCCAGGCGCGCCAGCGAGTTGTCTTCCACCGCCAGTTGGCTGAAGCTGGCGCCCACCGCCAATCCCACGGTGCGCCCCAGAAAACTCTGGGGGCCGATGCCGAACATCCGGTTGCCCGCCACCCGCAGTTCCCCCGAAGCCACCGCCAGCAGTGCCGCGCGCAGCGGGCTCTGGTTGGCTTGACGGGCGACGCCGGCGAACAGGTTGTTGACCACGTCAGCCCGCGCGACATCCGCCAGGAGCACGCCGAAAAAGGGCCGACCCTCCTGATTGAATCCCGCCCCCAGGTTCGAAAACTGGTTGTTTTCCAGGCACAGATAGGCGGCGCCGGCCTTGCGCTCCATGACCAGCGCGCCGAGTCCCGTGTCCTCGATGACGTTGGACTTGATCATGGCCCTGCCCAGCGTTTGGCGGATCGCCAGGCCGTTGCCGCGTAGTCCGCGAATCCGGTTGCCGTGGATCATGACCCGATCGATGGAAACCTTGTCCAGGCCGGGTTCCAGCACGATGCCGTCCGCCGCCGCCTCGCCCGAGCCCACGATCTCGTTGTCGACGATGCGCAAGCCGCCGGTGCCTGCGACCACCCCGGCGCCGGTGATGTGCATGAGGTTGCCGGCGATGGCGATGCTCGCCGCCGGCAGCGCTCCGCCCGTCACCACGACGCCCGCCTGGGAGCAACGCAGTAACAGGTTGCCCGCCAAGCGCAATTCGCCGTAATGGAGGCTCATGCCGGCGAAGCTCACTCCCCGCTGGCTGCACAGGAACACGTTGTCGGTCACCCGGCATTGCCCGGTAAGCAGATAATTGCGCTCCCCGGTCAGGGCCGCCACGCCCTGCTCGGCGACCAGGGTGCAATCGCGGATCGACGCGGCGAGCACCGAGCCCGAGAGGCCCACCGCGGCGGAGGTCGCATCGCCGGCCGCCACGCCGAGCACGGCCAGATGCACCAGGTGCAGGTCGATGCAGGCCGCAACCTCGATCAGCGCGGTTGTGCCCCCGCCGGCGGCCGCCCCGACCAGGGCCAGGTTCTCGACGGTCACGCCGATGCCCTGGGCGATCCGCATCAGGGGCCCGGCGGCGGCCCCCTGCAGAAGAGTCTGCCATCCCTGACCGCGAATCCTCAGGGAACGGACGCCTTCCAGGTTGAGCGGCGCGTCCAGCCGGTAAGTCCCGGTATCCAGACAGATGGTGCCGCCGCGCTGGCGGATGCTGTCGATGGCTTGCTGGATCGTCGCGGTGCCCGCGTTATGTCCCTCGGGGTGGACGCACACGGTGCAGTCGCAGCTCTCGCCCACCGCTTCGGGCGGCCAGAATACCCGGCAATCGGTCTCGCTATCGGGCAGGGTTACCACCGCGAGCCGGGCATAATGGTGATGAATTCCCCGGGGCGGGGCATGGTCCAGCGGCTCGATGCTGCCGTCCGCCACCCGCGCCGCGAACACCCAGTAATCGCCGGCCCGGTATTCGCCGCCCGCCGGGTCCAGGTCGAATTCGACGAGAATGCCGTTCTCCAGCGCCAGCCGGGTTCCCGCGGGCGGCAGCGGAATGCCGTCCGAGCTCGCCGAGGCGTTCAGATCGTGGAAGGTGGAACCGTCGGCGCGACGCACCAGCCCCGACTGATCCCAGCGGCGGATGCGGGTATGACGGGTAGCGTTGGTGCGGCCCTGGGCGTCGACGGGAAAGAGTCCTGCGGGCAGCGCGTCTTCGAGCAAAATCGAGCGGGTGGCGGCGTCCACTCCGTCGCCGGACCGGATACGGCGCAGCAGGCCGGGTCTCCCGTGCAGTTCGTGCCAGTCGTCCAGGATTTCGATCCAGTCTCCGGCATGAAAGCCGAGCACCTCGTCACGGCCGACGCTCTCCACCACCAGCCGGTTGCCGCCCTGGATCTCGATGACTCGGGTAGCGACCGTGGCATTATCGCGGGACCACTTGAAGGTGGCCGTTCCCTGCCCGCCACCGCGATGAATCTCCACCCGGTACAGCTGGTTCTCCAGGCCCTTGTAGCCCGCGGTGGGCGGTACCAGGCAAGGGTCGGGATCGCCCGGCACATCCCCCGTGGAATTGGTGAGCCGGCCCGCCGAGGGCCGGATGACCGCCGCCCAGCCGGGCACCTCGCTGTCCGGCGTGGCGCAATTGGCGTTGTCGATGCCGGCCAGCACCTTCACCTGCCAGACGGTTTGCAGGCGCGCCGTGGTGTCCACCCCCACCGCCTTCTCGACCAGCGCCGGTTCCTGCACATGGGTGACCTCGCGCTGCCAGACGTCGAGATACACCAGGTGCGGCCCCCCGGTGAGGGCGGGACGGTTGAAGATATCCGCGGGCGCGGCCTGGTCGGTGGCGTTGAACGGCAGGTACGGCTGCCCGAAAAACGGCACGTCGCCGGTGCCGGTGAGCTCGGCGAGCGTGGCGTCCCACTGCGCGGGCTGTGCGCCGTGATTCTCCGCCAGCAGGCCGTCCACATACAGGCGTCCCGGACCTATGGTCAACGCCCCGGCGGTGGCGAGGATGCGGAAGCCGTTGGGCGTGGTGCGGGGCACCACCGCGCGGCCCACGGTATCCAGCGTCCCGGCCTGGAGGCGGCGCGCGAGCTCCGCCACCCACTCGTTCCAGTCGGAATCCAGTTGCACCCTCCCCTGTTGCATCACCACCCCGAAGAAATCCTTCCACGGGTGAAAACTGAAACGGCTGCAGTCGAAGCTCATGGCTCGGGCTCCTCAAGTCTCGTAGAAAACGCCGGACGACAGCCCGACGCGTAGAAATTCGCGCAGACGAATCTGCAAATTGGCCTCGCGCTGGGCGGCGAACAGCGCGTGATAGGCACCCATCTCGCTCTCGTCGTCCGCCCCGCGCCGGATTTCGTCCGGAGTGCTGCGCATGAGCTGGCAATACGCCGGAACGCCGTAGCGCAGCGAGGTGAAATGCGGAGCAATGTCGGACTCACCCTCCGCGCTCTCCGGCTGACAGCGATGGCGGCGCGGCACCAGCGAGGCGAAGGGCAGATAGGAAAAACGCACGCAGCCGGTCTGGCGGCGCCGCGCGTACACCGGCGGCAGAGTATCGCCCGGCGTGGCGCGGGCCAGGAGGATGCTGTTGGAAATAAGACCCACGGCGTCCGCGTTGATCTTGCCGATTGCGGTGCAGGCGGTGAGGGAAAGTTCGCCGCCCGGCGAAACCTCGTCCGGCGCGCAATAAGCCGTGGCGGCGGGATCGTTGGCATCAAGAATGGCATCCGTAGCCGCGAGTTTCGCCCCCTCCACCACCCGCAGGGCGCCCACGATCGCCCGTTCCAGTTCCACGGCCAGACCCGGCAGTTCGGCTACCAGGCTCGCGGCGCCCGGTGAAACGGGATCGCCCGCCCCGTCCAGCGCCAAACCGGGCACCAGGGTGGCATGGGCGATGCGAAGGCGCGCGAGTTCGTTGCCCGCAGCGGGTACGTGCAGCCGCGCGCCGGCCACCAGCAGCCCCTCCAGGGTGAAGGCGCTGTTCGCCCCGCCCGTGACGGGGAAATCCCCGCCGAGGATCAGCGTCGGCCGGCACCGCCCGGCGGCCCGCAGGATCACGTGCCCGCCGGCATTCACGTTCACCGCCAGGGTTTCCTCGTAGCGCCCGCTGTCGGTGATTTCCACCACCCCGTCGCCGGCCAGGGCGGCCAGGGCGGCCTGGATCGTGGGGTGGTCGTCGGGCACCCGGATCACCAGAGCGCCCGGCGCGTCGGCGCGGCGCTCGCGGGGATATTCGCCGCCGCCCAGGTCCGCCGGGAACCCGTAGTGATAGGTGACCTGGAGGTTTTGGGGCACGGCCACGGAATCCCCCAGCGCGATCCTTCCCAGCACGGGATCGATGCCGTACTTGTCGCCCAGGGTCGTCCCGTCGGGCAAGTTCCCGGTAAGCGGCGCGTGCGCCCAGCCGCCGCCGTCGTCGGCCAGGTTGCAGGCCACGACGCTTTCTCGGGGCACCTCGACGCCGTCCGCGTACAGCACGAGACTGGGCTCGGCGTTGTCGACCTCCGCCCCGGACGATTCCCGCGAACCGTAATAAAGCGCCTTGCGGGCATCCAGCATCCGGCGGCCGATCGGGTCAGGCACGTTGATGGGCTCGGCCAGGTGGGTGATTTCGTCCTCGGCCACGGGGTTGGCGTAAAGCTGGAGCGGATGGCCCAGGGGGCTCGCCAGGTAACGCCGGTCGTCGACCCGCACCGCCGGGCTCCGGGTATGCGGATAGGCGTCGAGTCGCCAGAGGAATATCCCCACGTTGGGGATGTTGAAGCGCCCGCGCCGGCTCTCGATCCGCCGGACGTCCACGGTGTGCGCCGCCGAATCGAAGGCCGTGCCGATCCGCGCCAGCGGCTCCCATTGCCGGAGGTCGGGCGCGTACCGGCTGTGCGGCCTGAGATGGTTCATGTACTGGGTGGTCCCCAGCAACTGGAAGAACTCCACCGCGCGGGCGTTCCACCCGGTGACGTCGCGGGCGAGCTGCTCCAGCACCGCCGCCGTGCCCTTGCGGCGGCGCAGGGCGATGGTGTGGGCGACCTCGGCGCGGGCCAAGCCGCGCGCCTCTCCCAGGGCGTGCAAGGGTTCGTAGCCGATCAGGTCGCCGATATAGGGAATCGCCCAGTCCGCGCAGGTTTCGATGAAGAGGTCGTCGTAGAGCTGGTCGAGATTCTCCTCCAGGACCGCGAACTCGTCCGCGAAGGCCGCCAGCAGGGCCTTGAGGGGCCCCTGGGCGGCTTTCCCGCGCAGTGCCTCGATCCGCTCCTGCTCGGCGACGGTCGGACTGGGCAAAGCCTCCAGGGCGGCGAGTTCGGCGGCTTCCGCCGGGGTCAGGAGACCCTCGAGGTCCGCGGCCAGCTCGGCGTCGCGGATGCGGTGGATGGCCGGCAGCAGCCGGAACAGGGTATCGGCGTCGAAGCTCATGACATCGTCTCCAGCACCAGGGGCGCGGCGTCCAGGGTGAGCAGCTCGGCGGCCAGCGGCGCCGCGCCGAGGGAGGCCACGGGCAGCGCCGCGAACAGGCGGGGCGCGAATTTCGGAACCGGCGTGTCGCTCCGGTGCAGCTCGGCCACGTGCACCGCCTCGACGCCGGTTACGGCCTGGGCGACGGCGGCCACCTCGTCCACCGAGACCCCCTGGCCGAAGCCGCGCGCCTCGAAGCCGAAGGCTTCCCTGAGGCGGGCTTCGACGCCGGCAAGCACCAGCTCCGGCTCGGCCTCGGCGGCGACTTTCACCGCCAGCCGCGTCCGGAACCGCGCGTCGCGATAGCTGACCAGGGTCAGCGGCAGGAGCGGATCGCCATGGCGGCGCAACGCCGTCTGCAGGTTGCGGAACGTATCGCCGTTCGCGGGAACGGCGCTCCCCTCCTCGCCCGCCACGGTGAGGAACACCCCGCGGGCCGGACCGCTGGGCAGCCACAGGGCGTGGGCCTTGGCGACGCCGGCGAAGGCGCGGGCGAAATCCCGGTAGTCCCGGATCGATACCGCCCGCTCCAGGGTGAGCACCGTGAGCGGCGCGTTGACCCGCGCCCGCTCCTCGGCTTCCGGGTCTTCCCCGCCGCCCGCCGGCTCGGGATTGGTGGCGCCGGTAACGCCCAGTGGGCGCGAGAGCAGGGTCGTGAGCTTGCCCGCCGCGACATTGCCCGCGAGCCCCAGGCCCTTGCGATAGGCGGCGCGCAGGTTATGGTCGCCGGACGGCGGGCGGGCACCCTCGATGCCGTCGCCGAACCGCACCGTGGCTCGCGCCTGGTCGTCGATGGCGAGTTCGTACACCCGCTCGTTCGGCCCCCGGGCGTAGAGGCTGGGAACCTCCTGCCAGAGGAGATCGTTGGCGCGCAGCGCCAGGGTCGACTGGCGCCCGCTCGGGGTGGCCGCGCTCACGAAGGTGAGCGGCGCCTGGCGCAGGCCGAAGCCGGCGTTGGCCACGCGGGCGTCGCCGCTGCCCAGGATCTCGTTCACCGTTTCCCCGTGGGTGGCGCGCGCGACGTTGGCGTTGACGCGCACGGACTCGCGGTCGTAGACGTGCTTGAGGGGCGCCGCGAGGGTGAAATAGCTGCGGTCGCGGTCCTGGCTCACGGAACTCGCCAGTTCCCCGACGAAAGCGATTTCCGACACCTCCTCGTCGCCCGGTTCCGGCGGCGCCGGTTCGATGGCAGCGGCGGCCGCCTCCAGCACCCCTTCCCGCCCGTCCCGGTCCAGCAGCCGGAGGCGCAACTCCGCGCTGCCCGGGTTGGCGAGCCGCTCGCCGAACTGCGGCGGGGAGAGCACCAGCCATGCGCTGCCGGATTTCTGCTCCGGCGCGGCCGCGAGGCGCAGGGAGTCTCCTTCCTCGACGGTCACGCTGCCCCCTTCCACGAGCGTCATGGTCACAGCGCTCCTGCCCTTGCGCAGCCGCACGCGGGCGCGCTTGCCGCCGATCGCCAGCGCACGGCCGGGGCCGATTCCCGGCGCGAGCCGGCCCAGCGCGAGCAGGTCGCCGTAGAGAGGAAATCCGAGCGGCGTCGAGGTCACCGGCAGCGGCTCGGACTGGGCCAGCACCAAGGTCTCGCGCAGACCGAACAGGCCGATGTTTTCGGTCGTGTCCGGCACTATGCGGGTAATCTTCCCGCTCAAGCCGTAGTCGCGGCGGGAAAGATGCGCGACGGATTGGGCGCGATAGAGTTCCACATACCCTGCGGCGAGCTTCGACGAAACGGCACTGGCTAAACCCGACGGCATCGAGGAGAGTGCGCTAGCGACCGGTGACGCCACGGCCGAGTTGGCGAAAGCCACCGGAATCAACTCGATGGGGCCCAGAATCCCGATATCCACAGAATCGGGCGGCGGCGCCGCGGCGACCAGGGCGATCCAGCCGCCCGGAACGATTTTCGGATACTCCGCGTCGAGATCGATTCGGGAACCCTGAATCCCGAAGTTAGCCCACTGCTGCCCGTTTGCCGTAAGCAGACCCTCGGGCGCGGGGTTGTTCGGGGTGAACAGGATACGCGGGTCCGGCGCATTGTGACCGAACAGCGCGGCGCGCTGGCGGAAGATGTAGACGGTGGCACCCGCGGCGGCCGGCTCGACATGGGGGCTGGTGCTGCCCAGGGGTTCGTCCCAGGCGATCCGGGTGCGCTGTTTCTCCCTGTCTTCCTCCACGAGGGTCAGCAGCCGGACGTCCCAGCGCTCGCTGCCGGTATCGTCGAGCCGCTCCTGGCCCACCACGAGGATGACATCGCCCGCCCCCACGCCGTTGCCCACTCCGGCCAGCCACAGCTCGCGGTCGCCGAAGCGCGGGTGCCAGGGGACCGAGGTCTGCACAGGAATGGCGTTCCATTCGGCGCGGGCTTCCACCGGCTCCACGGTCTCGAAGGTCTGGGGCTGCTCGCCCGGACCCGGCACGCTCTGCACCCTGGCACCCACCGGAATCTCCACGGGACCCGCGGCCAGCGCGGGACTGCCCGGAACCTCCTGCAGGGTGAAGGCGAGAAAGGTCGAGGCGGCCACGCCGGGCGCGAGCTCGTAGCCGATCAGGCGGGCCAGTTCGAGAATCGAGCGGCGCTCGGTCGCCGTGCGCAGGAAGTTCTCGTTGGCAATGCGTTCCTGATAGAAGGACAGCACGTCCAGGGTGGTGGCCAGCGCATCGCAAAGGGCGATGGTGAAATCGCCGCCGTCCCGGGTGGTAAGCCCCGCGAGGGCCGGCAAGCCGCTGCTCGAAAGCCGGGCGAGCAGGGATTCCCTGAAGCTCGCGTGCACGCCGACCCGGTAGGCGACGGCGGACTGGCCGGGCGGGTTGTCGATGCGCGCCGGCGTCTCGGCGTCGAGGCCCGCGCAGCATCCGCAGTGGTCGAGGCTGGAATCGGCCATCACTTGCCTCCGAATAGGGACAGACGAAGCACGCCGTGCTCCGGGAAATTGGGATCGTTGTCGAGGCGGGGAATCTCCAGCCGGGACAGGCGGAGAAAACCGTCGGCGAGCGGTCCGGTATCCTCGCTGCCCTGGCGGTGGAAGCGGGTCACCTGCACCGAACCCACGCCCGCGACCTGGCGGGCCGCCGCGTATAGCGAGCTCAGGTAGACGGTTTGGCCGAAGCTCAGATTATCGGGATGAAACAGCCCGCGCCGCCCGTCGGGCAGCATCCGGTTGCCCAGGACCTCCAGCAATCCCGCGCGCACGTCGGAACGGAAATAATTCGCCTGGACGCAGACCAGGAGATCGATTTCCAGGGAGACGAACACCGGATCGTTGATTTCGGTGTCGTGGCCCGCCATTCGGTAACGCTCGAGGTGGCGGGTGATCCGGGGCTCGAAGTCGTCCGTGGCTATCGACAGGCCGCCGGCCCGGTCCACGGTGACGAACACCGTGTACCAGTTCCCGGTCCAGCGCAGCGTCGCCGCCGCCCGCTGCACGCCGGGGTGGCGCTCGGTGACTTCGGCGTAGTCCTCCGGCGTGACCGCCCGTTCCTGGCGGCGGAAGGCTTGCGGGGCGCGCCGGCGCACCACCGCGGCGTCTTCCGGGTCCACGCCGCCTTGCGCGGCCAGGGGATTGCGCGCGCCGAGCACAGAACCGTCGCCGCTCGCCACGTGGGCGATGGTGTCGGCGCCGACGTTCCCGGCGCGGCCGTTGCCGACCCGGTAGCGCGTTGTAAATGCCATACCGGTTTTGGGCCGTTGCCCGTGCACACCGTTGCCGAAGCGCAAGCTGGCCGAACCGTCGTGCTCGACCTCGACGACGAAATGGGGATCGTCCGGCTCGCTGTTCAAAAGGTCGCGCCGCGCCGTCCAAGTGCCGCCGTTCAGGGTGATCGCGGGCAGGCAGTCCTCCATAAGCCATTGCATCGCGAACGCCGCCGGCGCTTCCGGATCGAAGGCCAGGCGTTCGGTGCGGCTCACTCCCTCCTTCACGGTCGTCTTGAGCACCGTGCCCGCGTAGGTGAGCGGCAGGTTACGGAGCCTCGGCGCGAAACGCGGCGAAAGCTCCACGGGCTCGGCGCCGGTGCAGCGATTGGCGTCGCGCTCGGGCGGATAAACCAGCCGCGCCGGGGGCACGCTGCCCAGGTCCTCGTCCGCCGGCAAGGTGAAACCGTGATCGGCGAGCACCAGGTTGCCACGTGCGACGCTGACGCGGTCGAGTTCCACCTCTCCGTGCGCCTCGTCGGTGACCGAGGAAATGCAGATCGGAAACGGCAGGGCGTCTTCGGCGGCCCAGGCGATCTCGGTGATTTCCGCACCGCTGAGCGGATCGGTGAGCGGCGCCGTGGGGTCGTCCGGCGAGAACTTGCGTACCGAGGCCAGCCGCACCACGTGGCGGTGCGCTGGATCGGCGTCGCCCGGTTCGCCGGTCGAAGGTCCCAGCACCTCCTCGAACAGCAAGGCGTCGCCCGCTTCCAGCACGGCGAGATGACCGGCGAGCGTCGCCCGAGTCGCGCCCTTGGGCAGACAGCAGCGGCGATCGCCCCAGGCATGGAAATCGATTTCGTTATGAGCCGCGTGCAGCACGGCGTCGTGCAGCGGCTCGAAAATCGCGGGACTTTTCCGCAAGGCGGCTTCGTCATCCCGCGATCCGGGGACGATACGCGACGGCAAACCCGGCACCCGGCCGTAGAAGCGGGTGCCCGCCCGCGGCAAAGCCACCCCGTCCGCATTCACCGCCACGTGCAGCCAGACTCGGGCATTGCAGCCTTCGTGCATGGGATAGTCGACCAGCAGGGCATGGCGGCGGAGCGAAGTGCGCAGGCGCGCGGTTTCCAGGTAGGCTTCGGTGGCGATGGCGTCCTGCCGGTAAGACAGTTGATCCGCCACGTAGGCCATGAGTTCGGCGAGGGTCACGCCCAGGTCGGCGGCGCTGCGCTCGCGCCAGTCCGGCACCAGTTGGGTGATCCGGTCCAGGATGAGCCGGCGGAAGCTCGGATAATCCTTGGCGAGATAATCGATCTCCGGCGCCGGGACGGGCTCTTCGGGACAGTCCTCCCGCTTTCGGCAGTCGAACTCGCTGTCGCACTCGACCTTGAACGAGAATTCCACCTCGGAAAGCCGCGGGTCGAAGTTTTGCGGCGGCGTATCGTCCAGCGCCGAGCGCACCAGACGCAACCGGTACGGCGAGAAATCGCCATACCGGTCGACGCGGACCAGCAGGACGTGGTCCGGCTCGAGCAGACTGGCAAAGAACGCCGCTTCGGCGGGGGTGGCCTCCGCCGGCGGCGCGGAAGCCGGCGCCACCCATTCGACGCGGACGCCGCGCACCCGCTCGCCGCCTTCGATGCGGACCTGCTGGGCCGCGAAACCCGGCGGAACCGCCTTGAACAGCCGGACCAACAAGGTTTGCTGGCGCGGGCTGCCGAGCGGCGCTTCGCGGTCCAGCACTTCCAGATAGTCGATGCCGTTGAGGGTGGGATGGGCGGCGACCTTATTGCGGCGCCGTTCGTCGCAGCAATGGTAGATCATGGCAGCGCCCCTCCGCGTTCGAACGTCGCTACTTGGCTGGTACCGGTACGGCGGATCGCATAGCGCACGGTCACCCTCAGGGTCGACTCGATCGCTTCCACCTCCACGCCGTCGAGCGCGATCAGATGGCCCAGCCATTGCTGCAGCGCGCCCTGCACCAGGAACTGGGTGGTCGCGGCCAGTTCGACGCTATTCGGCGCGAACACCAGTTGCATGAGCCCGCTGCCGAAATCGGGCCGCATCACCCGCTCGCCCGGCGAGGTGAACAGCACCTGCTCGATCAGGCCGCGGATGTACGCCTCCTCGCCGGCTTCGGCGGTGCGCCCTCGATCGTCGAACTGGTAGGGGTATTGAAGGTTCATGGATGTTAGCTATCAGCTGTCAGCTTTCAGCGATCAGTTATTCTTCTCGTTCCCACGCGTGGCGTGGGAATGCCGTTCTGGCGCGCCGCGCCCCGTCACGGCCCGCAGCGCGGGCCGAATCGGTTCCCACGCAGCGCGTGGGAACCAGAAATCAACTCGCTGTCAGCTTTCAGTTCTCGGCTGACAGCTGATAGCTGATAGCTGTCAGCCATCAAGCTCCTATCACCCGCGTCTGTGCCGCCACCGGCAGGAGCGGCGTGCCGTTCGGCGCGCAGACGGCCTGACTGTCCATCAGCACCAGCGGCTGGCCGTTGGAAAAGACCCGCGTGGCCGCCACCACCCACTGTCCGGTGACGCAGGGCACCGGGCCGCCGCTCACGTTGAACGGGCAGCCGGCGATGGCGTAGGGCGCGGCCATGGTTACCGTGGGCTGGCCGCTCACCAGCACCCTCGGGTTCGGAGCGGTGGGCGTTGCCGTGCCGCCGTGCGCGCACAGTACCGAAGCGCCGACATGCAGAAGCGGTCCGGGCATCTCAGACCACCGTCAGCGCGCCGTTGTTGATGGTCACTGTCGGCCCGACGAGGGTGATCATCGCGCCCTTGCCGTTCTGGATGTAGATGCCGGTGTCGTTGACGATCAGCGTCGCCCCCGTGGCGCTTTTCAGCATGATGCCCCCGGTGGGGCCCGGCAGATCCGAAATCGTCAGTCCGTTCTGCAACGGCGTCTGCAGGGTGATGGCGGACAGGCCCGGCGGCGTGGCGCGGGCCAGCGCCGGCACTTCGGCCCCGCTGCCCCAGAAACAGCCCACCCAGATCGGATAGTCCGGATTGCCCTGCTCGAATTCGATCCACACGCCCGAACCGATGATGGGCAGGGCGAACATGCCGTTCTGGATGCCGGCGATCGGCACGCAGGGCATGGCCCAGGTCGCCGGGGCGAGGCCCGCCACGTCCGGCACCTGCACCTGCAAGCGGCCCTGCTGCAAGGGATCGATGTTGTTGAGCACCATGCCGCGGTACTTGCCGTAATATTTGCCGCTCTCGTTCATACGGGCACCCTCGGCGTGATGGAAACCAGGCCGTTCCGCGTGAGCCGAAAGCTCTGCTTGAACTCGCCGCGCTTGAGAGTGCTGGTGACGCTCTCGACGTAGTAGAGCCCGTCGTAGGCCACGCCCGCACCGCGTACTCCCACCAGTTGCCGGGCCTTGAGCACCCGGCCGTAGCGCAGCACGTCCAGGCTGCCGTTGGCGCTGACCGCGTCCTGCGACTTCTTGGCCTCCGCGAGTCCCATGGAAATCGCCTGCATGGGATTCATCTTGGCCGTGTCCTTGAGCACGGTGAGATTGGCGATGGGCGTCGGCAACGCACCCAAGGGCGGTTGCAAGGGATTGAGATTGGGGATGGGAATCGGAATCGGCACACGGGTCAGCTGATTCTGAATGAAGACCACCGGCAGCACCCCCTTGGTGGGATCGAAGGAAAAGCTCAGCGACTCCACGTTGGTCAGTGCGTCCATGTCCACGTTGAGCGCCGGCTGCGGCACGCCCACTTTGATCTCGGGTCCGAAGTAGGCGATGTTGGTGCCGGGCGTGGGCCCCGGCTCGATGTAGAAGACGTAGCCCACCTCGTCCGCCAGTTGCCGGATGTACTGGAGATCCGTGCCCTGCTGGGCGGGAATCTTGTCGACGGGGATGGGCACGTCCGGAAACAGCGCGGGAATCACCAGCGGAATGATGCCGAACGGCGCGTACTTGGCGCACAACAGCGCCACCCGCGCCTCGATGGGCAGCGCCGGGAACGGCAGGCCGCTGAGATCCAGCATGTCCATGGCCTTGGTGAGGTCTTCGCCGGTGACCGTCACCGTGCCCGGGGCCCCGTTGCTTCCCGCCTGCACCTGGACATTGGTCATGACGCCGTCGAACAGCGGCTGGGGCGTACCGTTCAGGGTCACGATCAGCATCACCCGCAAAGGCGGCGTCGCGGGACCGGTGCTCTGCGCCCCGGCGATCAGAAAGATCGTGTTCAGCTCCGACTTGCTGCCGAACTGGAACGAAAGCTGGAAACCGCTGTCCGCGCCCGCCGCGGTCCTGACCTCGACGCTGTCGAGCGCATCCATCACCACCCGCGGGGCCGGAACGGGCACCACCGGGCCCATCAGCAAGGTGAGCTGAATTCCTTTAGCCAGCATCCGCTACTCCCGGAACGCCTTCCGGCAAGGTGATGCGCAGTCGCCGCCCGGCGGTCTCGGTCAGTTCCTCCGGGCGCATGGCGCGGTTGGCGTCGCAGATGCGCCAGTATTGCAGCGGATCGCCGAGATAGCGCGCGGCCAGATTGTCCAGCCGGTCTCCCGCCGCCACCGTGTGCTCCTGGAGCAGCGCGAAGTTTTCCGGCGGCGGCACGAAGCGGCGTTTCAGATAAGCGACCGTCGTGCCGTCCGGCCGCACGAGCTGGGCCGCCGCGATGCCGTGATAACGGCTGGTGGCGGGAAACAGCGGCGTGACCAGGGCGTTGGCTTGCAGAAAGGCTTGGATTGGATCAGTCATTAGTTAGCTCTCGGTAGTTAGCTGTCAGCCGTCAGCTTTCAGCAATTAGCTGTCAGCTTGTCTCAGCGTCTTAAGGAAACCCGCTAGCATCCTCTTTATCTCCATAATGTCGTCTCCAAGTTGATCGCACGTTGCCTTATCTAAGTATCGGAGATCGCCGGCCAGTAGCGCTTGGTATTCGAGCTCACTCGCCGAGCCCATGGCGATTTGGAGAAACCGGGCAAGCTCCGCATCTCCGCTACGGCCACAACCTTCAGCAATATTGGCCGGGATCGAGGCGCTCGACCGCCGCATTTGGGTCATCAATCCGTACAGCTCTTCCGGGGGAAAGCGCTTCGTAACGTGATACACGATCAGGGTCAGTTGATGAGATCTTTCCCATACTTTCAACTCTCTAAAGTTCCGCATTGTTAAGCTATCAGCATTCAGCTATCAGCGATTCCAACTTATTTGCTGACCGCTGATAGCTGACGGCTGACCGCTGAAAGCTGATAGCTGACGGCTCATCCAACCCCTCCGATGCCGAGCGCCGCGAAACTGCCCGGCTGGGCCTTCGCCGCGAGTTGTTCCTTGGTTTGCAGATAGCTCATGAACAGGCTTCCGCCCTTGTGGGCGAAGCCGAGGTCGTCCACCGAGAGCACGCGCAGCCCCAGGCTCACCTTGGCGCGGATCGGGTTCAGGGCGGGGTCGAAAGCTTCCTCGGTGATGGAGAAATCCGTCAGCCGCACCGGCACCACACGGCTCTTGCTCCACACGAACAGCATCAGCGGCGCCTCCATGGGCGCTATTTCCAGCGTCCCGGAACTGGCCTCGGCATCGACCCGCAACAACTGGGCGCTGGTCGGATGCGCCAGGGATTCGAGCACCGCCAGTTGAGGCTGGATGCCGTGCTCGACCACGGCGCGATGCTGGTCCGGAAACTCCAACTGGTCGGCGGCATCGATCTCGGCGTCCAGCTTGATCGTCTCCACCGCCGGCCCCTTGAAGCGCATCGGCTCCGAGCGGTTGGCCGCTTCCCCCCCGGCCGACTGGATCTGCAATGTGCGCGACAGCGAGTCCGGGTTGTACTGCAGCGAAATGATGCGCAGCACTCGCGCCGACTCGGGATCGATCAGCACCAGGCCGCCTTTGAGGACCTTCGGTGAGTTGGGATAGGTGGTCATCGATCGTTCCTCGCAGCTTGGCGTGACGAATTAACGCCGATTGCGCCGCCGAAGGAAAAGTTCGAAGGCCGCGATCTATCGGGTGAGGCTCGCAAGGGTTTGGCCATGTTCACGGCTTCTTGATTTTCTTCAACAATTCCAAGGCGTAATCGAGTTCCGAACCGCTCATCTCGTCTTCGATGCGTTCGCGCAAGCTCATTTCCTTGTCGAGTTTCGCATAGGCGGCCTCGAGCTCCTGCAACTTCTCCGGGTCGTTTTGGAACGGCAAGAGCACCGCATACACGGCCTCCTCGTCCGTGCCTATCTCACCGAAGAAAGCGGTATACAAACGCTTTGCGGCAACATCCAAATCGGCGGGTTTGGCCGGAGCCGCGCGAATCGCTTGAGGCGTCTGCGGCTTGCCGCGATTGATAAGCTGCAGGGCATATTCGAGTTCGGTGCCGCTGAACTCGTCCTCGATGACTGCATCAAGCGTCAGCCCTTCGGCTTTGTGCTTAATGCGGTAACGACGGCGGAACTCTTCGATCAGGGTTTGGTCACGCCCGAGCGTTTGCAGAACGCGATAGACGCCCTCCTCGTCGGTTCCCCACTTATCGATGGTCGCTTTGTCGAACTCTTTGATGAGACGCTCGAAATCGATGACGCGCTTGGGTGTCACGCCTACGCAGGACTCCCGATTGGTGATGAGCGACTTCACGCTGCGGAAGAAGCGTTCGCAGCGCGGCCTGGATTCCGGGAGTGGATCGTTCGGATTGGCGATCCATACACGCCCGCGATCGCTGTCGCCGATTCGTCGAGTGCGCGAGTCCCAGGTGATGCAGTACTGGATTTCGTCGGAGAAGCCTCGCACGCAGACTTTGAACGCATTGCTGATGGCATCGAGCAAATCCTTGCCCGAGCCGGCGTTACAGCCGTACAGAATGATCTTGGCGTCCTCCGCGAAGCGGTCGCGCAACTTGGCGATGCGTTCGGCTTTGGATTTGAGGGTGTCGACATTGATCAGCGCGTCGGCACGATCGAAGATGACATCGTTCTGAGCCAGGTCGATGGTTCCCGCCAGCGCGAAATGGCTCGAATTCGAATGCGCGATCAATCCCAACTCCGTGATCGCACCCTTGCCTTGCGCCTCGATATGCGCGAGCAATGCATCGAGCGTACTGACGCCGCTGCCGCCACCCGATCCGGCGGCAGCCTGCTCCATATCGATCGACGCCGGATGCCAGCGACTGCGCTCGGCATCGCGCGTTTCTTGCTGATCGGCATTGCGGCCTCTATAAGGCCGACCATAGCCGGCAGCGAACACCAAGTCCCGCTGTAGGCGCAGCATCGATCGGTCACGCTGCCGCAGGGACCGTAATGGCATAGGGGAAAATCCATGTTTTTCTTTGCCTTGCCGAACATGAGCCTGATCCGCACCCGACTGCTGCACCACGTGCGTCAGCTCATGCGCCAGCAAGCGCTGCCCCTCGCGAGTCTCGGGCGCGAATCTGCCGGCGCCGAACACGATATCGCGTCCCACTGTATAAGCCAGAGCGTTCACCTCCCGAGCCGACTGCTCGGCGTCCGCGCCGGTATGCACCCGCACTCGGGAAAAGTCGTAACCGAAGCGCGCTTCCATGTCCTGCCGCACCGCCGGTTCCAGCGATGTGCCGGAGTCGGCCAGCGTCCGGTCCACACTGGCGGGCGCGGCTTCGGCCTGCTCGGCCGGCTGCCCGGCAAAGCGCTGGATGCGCGTCGGCGCGTCGCGGGTGGCGGGTCGCGAGGGCGTCGCGAGCACCTGATCGGCGATCCGGTCCGCTTCCAGTTCGTACGAGTCGCCGGGTTCGCCGATCGCTAGCTTGGTCTGAATACCCTGCATCTTCTTCTTTCGGCACTCCTCGCATTCGCCGCTCAGGCCAGACGAGCCGCCGCAGGCGCACTTGCGCTGCAAGAGTACGCCTCGTCCCGTTACTGACGAGGCTGCGGCGGCGTTCCTCGACTGTGACCCCGTGTACGTAATCATCGGCTCACACCATGGCGGGCAGCTCTCATATCTTCGGTTCGTTCCAAAAAACCAATTCCGACGCCGATCCCGTTCATATCGAGCAGTTCCCATTCCTCCTTCGTCGAATGTCGGGATTCATGCCTCGCCTCTGACCACCGCCGCCGCAGGATGGGTAGAGGTGATAGCCGAAACCCATCATCCCCTGGCCTTCCATCTACGCGGGCTTTTTGCCCGGCGTGTGGCTCGCGCGCAATACGGTGGATACACGCCGCCACTTGCAGGGACGCCAAGGCGCCATTCGATTCGGGGCCGACTAAATAGGTCATTCCCTGCTCTTCAACCAGATAGCCTTGGGCAGGTCAGCAGGTCTGCTTGACATCGGTCTTGAACCCCTTGAGGTAATAGCGTGTTCCGGCAGGATGTGTGTAAAGGTTCTCCGGCAGCGGCTTCAACTTACCGGGCGGCTTGAGCATCTGCGGTTGGTGTTGCAGTTGACGGTGCCCTTTCAAGTGAGTGGGGCCCTCGATCAGCGTCATGTTCATCGGCGAATCCAGACCGCCCAGAAACAGCGGCACCGAGTGGTGGACGTGGTAACGCCCGGCCACAAAGCCCGGATCTACCGTTTGCCGATAACGCAGTTGCTGGCGCTGCTGGTCGGCGACGTCCGGTTCGCGGTCGACGCCGGGGGTGCGAATGAACTGGGTCACCGGAACCCCTGCAAGCATCGGCGGGCGCAGGATGACGGGCCAACAGAGCGGATAAGCGCCACTTTTCTTCTCCTTGCGCTTTTCCTTACGCTTCTTGCGGCGCTCCTGCTTGGCCGACGACTTTTTCGATGTCTTCTTCGAGCTTGCGGTTCTACGCAGTTGCTTGCGCGGGCGCGCGGTCGGGCGCGGGCGCTTGGCTGCCCGGCCCCGAAAGCGTGGCGGCCGGCGTAGCGCAAAGCGGCGACCGCGCAACGCCATCAAAATCTCGGCAACTGTTGTCGCGACACCGGAAGCATCGGCGCGGTCCTGGATCTTCTTGCCTTCGGCGATGATTTCATCAACATGCTTGTCAACTTCGCCCATGGCCTTCCCTTCCTCGGTGCCGCGTTTCTGGTAATCGATGAAGTGTTGGGCGACGTTGAGATCGATCCGAATCGACTCGTCCTCGCCCGCCAGCAAGCCGACGAGATCCGACGCGAGGCTGCCGACTTCCGAGTTGGTCTCGATCCATGACTCGTGCCAATCGGTGTATTCGGTCAGCTTCTCTTCGACCTCATCTACGTTCTCGACGGCAGGCGGGACATCCCAGGCGACGATCTTGGCCATGTCCTTCAGATGCTCGGCATTCCGATACAGCATCTGTAGTTCGATTGTCGCGGCGCCGACAACGACCGCGCGCTGGTCTGCCGGCATCGCCGCAAGCACGGGCATCAGCGCTTCGAGCGTCTCGAACGTGTCGTGCATCGATTCAGCCTGCGCTTCGACAATGTCGACAAGATCCGGATCGAGCTTAGGCGCCGCGTCGGCAATCACCTTTTCCGCCTCGGCAAGCGAAGTGCGGCCCCGTGCGATGCCCTCCGTCAATTCCTTAGTCGATTGAGCCAAGCCTGCTTCGAGTTCTTTCGCGGCTTTCGCTTCGGCAGCCACATCGCCGCCCGCCGGCGTAGGATCGGTACGCGCCTTCTCGTGCAAGGCTGCGAGCATCTGCGCGCGCTCGGCCGAGAAATTGTTTGCCACGTATTTCGCGAATTCGTCGCCCTTGGCGCCCGGTTCGAGGCGGGCCGCCAGACCCGCCGCGTGCTCAGTGGGCACGCTTTCGCACAGATCGAGAACGGCTGCCAAACGCCGCGGGCCCGTAAGTGTGCCGTCGTCCTGGATCTTCTTCAGCGTTGCAAGTACGCGTTGATGCACATCGGCGCGCGATTCGACCGGCGCTTGTGGCGCGCGGGCAACGCCGACGCCGATCGGCCCGTGGATTTGGGCGGCAGGCCTGGCGTCGGCACTCGCCAGAGCCGCGGGCGATGAGCCGAGTTGCTGGAGGCTGTGCGCCAGCTCGTGGGCAAGCAGCGCCATTCCTACGCCTGTCTTCGGCGCGTACTGCCCGGCATTGAAAACGAGGTGCTCGCCGACAGCGTAGGCGCGGGCCTGCAGTCCAGCGGCGGAGCGGGCAGCCGCGGCGTCGTCGTGGACGCGCACCGCGGAAAAGTCACACCCGAATGAAGATTCCAACCGGGCTCGCGCCTGCGACTCGATCCCGCGGCCCGGCGACCGCAGCACGTCTTGGACAAACCATGGCGCAGCGACGCTGCCGCCGTGGCCCAAGACGCGCAGCGACAATGCAGGTGCGGTATTGCCGTTTCGAGGGATGGACGAGCCAGGCGCAACATCGGTCGGGTGTTCGAGCCCCTTGCGCTGAGGCAGCGGACGCCGCACGCGCGCCTCCATCGGCGGAACGCGCGGTGGAATCCCATCGTTACCGCCATGCGCCGGTTTTGCCATCACCTCTTCAGCCACCCGATCCGCCTCCCGCTCATAGGGATCGCCGGGTTCACTGACAACCCGCTTGCTCTGAATACCTAGGACCTTCTTCTTTCCGCATTCCTCGCATTCACCACTGAACCTCGCCGGGCCACCGCAGGCGCATTTGCGTTGCAGCTGCCCAATCTGGCCCCTAGACGAATGCGACTTCGCCTGGGCAGTCTGCAAGGTTGCGGCTTGCCTCATGATTTGATGCTCCGTGCGATAGCCTGGGCCGTTTGCGTTCCGATCGACTGTGGTTTTGCACCGTGCTCTAGGGGCACATTGCCCACAGGTACACGCGTGGCGTTGCCGATGTTCGCGAGTCTCTCTACCGTGACCGGATCGGCGAGCAGCCGGGTTAACTCCGCGTGCAGACCGGCGGCAACGGCATGCCGGTCCTCGTGCCGAAATCCTTTCAGCACCAGCCGATCGATATGCACTACGACACGCTTCATACCCACCCCCGCGTTTCCACGTCCGTCAGGGGCCGCTCGCGCTTAGCGGCTTCGTCGTAGGCGGCGCGCAACAGGTGCGGCATGCGTACCGGTTCCGCGGCTTCGGCGGCGAAAAAGGCAGCGTTGAGGGCGATGTTCCGGATGTTGCCGCCGGCGACGTGGAGCCGGGCGAGCTTGGCGGGGTCGAGCCCTTCGGTCGGGGTGGCGGCGGGAAAGATGCCGCGCCAGATGGCTTCGCGCTCCCCAGCATCCGGGAAGGGAAACTGGACGACGAAGCGCAGCCGGCGCTGGAAGGCCGTGTCCAGGGCCGCCTTCTGGTTGGTGGTCAGGATGGCGAGGCCGCGGTAGGCCTCCATGCGTTGGAGGAGATAGCTCACCTCGATATTGGCGTAACGGTCGTGGCTGTCCTTGACCTCGCTGCGCTTGCCGAACAGCGCGTCGGCCTCGTCGAACAGGAGGATGGCGCCGCTGTCCTCGGCGGCGTCGAACACCCGCCTGAGATTCTTCTCGGTTTCGCCGATGTACTTGCTGACCACCGAGGACAGGTCGATGCGGTACAGGTCCAGGTGCAGCTCGTTGGCCAGCACTTCGGCGGCCATGGTCTTGCCGGTGCCGCTCTCGCCGGCGAACAGCGCCGAGATGCCTAGCCCGCGCGCGCCCTTGCCGGAAAAGCCCCAGTCCTCGTAGACCTTGAGCCGGTGCCTCACATGGGCGGCCATCTGGCGCAGCGTGGCTTTTTGCGGCTCGGGCAGTATCAGATCGTCCCAGGTGGCGGCGGAGTCCAGCCGCTGTGCCAAATCATCGAGCCGGGTTCGGCCCAGCGTCCGGCAGGCTCGCCAGAGTTCTGCGTCGGGATGGGAGCTCGCGGCCAAGGTCGCGCGCAAGGCCGCGCCGGTGTTCGAAATCGTCTCGGCGCCCAATCGGAACTGGCCGGCAACCCCCTCCAGCGCGCCGTTGAGCCGGGCGGCGGCTGTCCCCAGCGCCGCCTCCCACAGCCGTTTCTGCTCCCTGGCGTCGGGTTTGTTGACAAGGAACCGCAGGTTCGCCCGGTGCACGGCCAAGGGTTCGGGGGCGGAGAGGAACACCAGGCCGCCGAGCCGCTCGGCCAGCCGAACCGCCGCTCCGAGGGCCGTTTCTTCCCGGTCGCAGTCGATCAGCAGCGCGGCTTCCAGCAACACCGCCTCCCGCTGCCACAACACGGCCAGCGAATCCAATTCGTGGACGGCGGCGGGAACGTCTCCGGCCCGCAGCACGCAAAGCTGCAAGCCCATCGCCGAGGCGACCCGAGCCGCGACGTCCTGCCGCCCGGAGGCGTCATCCCCCACCACCTGCACTATGGGCAAGGATTCGCGTCCTTCGAAGGCTTCCAGCACCGCTTCGGCCACGCAGGACTGGGACTCGGCCATCGTCCCGGCGAGCGGACGCGGCTGCAACAGCGGCTGCAGGCGAACATCGAGATAATTCACCCCGGCGAGATAGTGCAAGACCCGCTCGTCGATCTTCAGGCGGGCAGCGCTGAGTCCGGCGTTCTCGTCCACCTCGATCAGCCGCCAGCGGCGCAGCGGGCGGGCCGGCGTGAGCGCGCTCCAGTGGGCGTCTTCGAGGACGGCGAGCGCCAGTCCGAAAGTGACATAGACCCTGGAATTCTGACCCTGAGCCGCCGCACAAACGGCAGCCAGTTCGCTGTCCATCTCCAACCCGGCGCAGAGGAGCAGCAGGTCGCGCTCGAAGGGACTCAGCTCGAACCGTTCGGCCAGGTAGTCGATGGCGGCGGGCGCGGGCATCGCAGCCCTTGCATTATCCAAAGCGGCCGGATCATCGCTCCCGTGCCCGTCGAGCCGCGCCTTCAAGCGGGCGAATTCCGCGATCAGCAGGCGCTGGTTGGCGGCGGTCCAGTCGTGTTCGAACTCCCGTATGTTCATGTGATGGTAATCCGGCGGTCGAGGAACACCGGCGGTTTTGCCGCGCGGTCGATGATCGGACTGTCTATCCCGTCGATCCGGAGCCGTGCCAAATGGGAGCCGACCGGTGCGTCCTCGATCGCGAAATTGAGCGCGGTAACCGGCGGGACGTAAGCCACCGGCGCGAACTCCTGCTGGCCCAGCACCAGAACCACCCGCTGTCCGGCGCGCAGGGCGGGATGGAAATTCAGCGTGAAACTGGCGGTTCCGTTGCCATCGCGGGCCACGCTCATGGGCAAGCCGGTGATGTCGGGAGCCAGCGTCAGGGCGAGCCGGTTGGTCTCGCGCGGCTCGGTCTCACCCGGACGGACCAGCCGCGCGCCGACACGCCAGACCCCGACCGGAAAGCTGGCCGCCTGCGCCGCGGGAATGGAAAACCGAATCAGCGCGGCGCCCCCCGTTCCCATGGCAGCGATGCTCTGCTCCACCTCGAAACGATCGTTGCTGAGCAACACCGTGCGCCCGGTGCCGTCGAGATGGTGGCCTTCGAGATCGATGGTCTCGCCCAGCCGCGCCACGGGCTGACCGTCGGACGGCTTGACCGCTTCCAGCATCGGCAGCGGCGGCACCAGGCCGGGTTCCACCACCACGCCGCGGTCGCGTTGGCTGACCGGATCGATCGGACCGCGGGACAACACCGGGAGGGGCGAACGAACGGGCTCGATGGCCTCGATAAGCACCACGCTCGCCAGATAGGCGGCGGTGGGCCGGTAGTGGCTCTGGATCGCGGTCCAGAGCTTGGACATTTCCTCGGTATTGAGGTACGCGGGGGTGATCTTGATCTGTTCGATCTGGTCCGCGAGGCCCGACTCGGCCAGGGCGCGCTGCAGCGGTGTGCCGGGCGGCGGCGAGGGAGTCAGGGCGTTACGGATCGCCTGGCGGGCGAGCACCGGGGTTTCGTGCAGGAATTGCATGGCGTAGCCGAGCAGGATCTCGGCGTGCAAGTCGCCGCTGCTGTAGGCCGAAATGAGATAGTGCAGGTCGAGGGCGAGCGGCGGGTTGGAGAGGCGATGCCGACCCGAGGGGTCGCGCGAGGGCAGGCCCTCGTTGCGCCAGCCGGTGTTGGGCGTGACCTGGTGCAGGAACAGGTTGAGCTGGGAGGCTTCGCTGCCGTTAGGCTGCACCACCCGGTCGGGCGGGCCGACGCTCACCGAAACCGAACTGCCGATGACGCCGGCCACGTTCTGATTGATCAGGCCGTCGTTGAGCAGGTCGCGCAACACGGCGGTGACTCCGGCGATGGCGAGCGCGCTGCTCATGGGCGCTCTCCCCGCCGCCGCGCCAGGTATTCTTCCAATGTCATCGGCTTGGCCGACGGCGGCGCTCGGCGCTTGGACGGAGGCGCTTCGTGCACCGCGGTGACCTCGATCCGGCCGATGGTCACGTGCACCTCGGTGGATTCCTCGGCCCGGCTTGCCGAGGCGGCGCCCCGTGAGGAATCCGGCGGCCGATTCCCCGTATTCCATGCCGGCGAATGCATGGCCCGTTGCGGAGGAAGAAGCGGCTCGACCATGTGTGCCAGGCCATGGACATTGACTCGTCCTTCGCGATCGGCGGAATCGCCCTCGATCGTCCTGCGGGACCCGCGAGGCATGAGGTCTGCCACGGATTCAGCAGAGGATTCTTCAAGGCTTTCTGCGTCCATAAAGCCCGCTTGCCCCGTCTCGGCTGCGACCGGCGTCGGGCCGATGCTCGTTCTCGGTGCGTCCGGAACGACCGCCGCATGGTCGGTAACGCTTGCTTCGAAAGTGCGCTTCCCCGGTACGTTCTCCGGAACATCGAGCCGCCGCACCTGGTCCCCTGCGGTCCCCCGACGAGCAGACCGGCCGTCGCCGGAGACCGCCGAGTTCGGCAGAACGGCTTCCGGCAACTCCGGTTCGACCAGGGCGGGCGGCGGCGCATAGGGCAGCCGCGCGGCGGCATGCACGCTTTTCGTAAGGCCCATGGCCCGCCCGACGAGACGCTGCACGAATCCGCTCATGATGCGTCCACCATTTCGAGATAGATCGCGCGCCGCTCGGGCGAGAGCGCCAGAATCTCGGGTTCGGTCCAACCGTAGGCGTGGGCTAGAAGATGGATTTCGGTCAGCAGTGCGCGGGCGCGGGCCTCGATTTCCTCCCAGAGCAGCGCGCCGATGTCGAGGCCCGCCACCCACCGGTGTCCGCAAGCCTCGCAGGCCAGCTCCAGGGCGATGTCGGCCATGGGGTCCAGCGCTTCCAGCCCGGCCTCGACTTCGGCCCGCAGATCGGCGTCTTCGGTCCAGGCCGTATTCCCGCCGTCGACCCGGCAGCGGTCGAGAAACTTCCGGCTCGCCGTCTCCACGTCGTGTTCCCCCGCCACCGCTGCGAGATCGCGGCTCGAAGGCGGGCGGAAACGGAAACCGGCGACCTCCAGTTCGGAACGCCCGTCGCCCTGCCCCGTGCAGGCGAGCAATTGCCGGCTATCGAGCGCGAATTCCAGCCGTTCGCCGCAGCGCTCGCAGTCCAGGTACGCCTCGATGCGGGGTCCGAAGCTGGCCTCGCGTAGGCCCAGCAACGCGGTGTTGATCACACCCAAGGGGAGATCGGGGAGGCGGGAGGACGGAAGGTCCGGACGGGCGAAACCGCCCAGCAACAGCGCCCGATCGATCGGGTGCCGCGTTCGACCGCGCTCCCACAGCGCCAAGAGTTCCGCTTCGCTCGGAGCCCGCATGAGCTTCAATCCGGTTCGGTGAAGCTAGTCTCGGCGGGCTCGGTCACGTCGTAATCGCGCTCCCAGCCCTCGTTCTCGAGCTTGATGGTCTGGATCGCCACGGCGTTGGCATTGGCGTCGAGATCGGGCAGCGCCTGGTACTCGGACACCCAGCAGCGGAACACCTTGTAGGCCAGCGCGAGTTGCCCGGCCTCGTTGTAGACCTCGATGATGATGTCCTTGCGGAAATCCTTCAGCGAGACCTCGGCGCCCAGGCCGGAGCCGAAGTTCCACACCTTATTCGCCCATTTCTCGAATTCGGTGTCGTGGGTGACGCCCCGTTCGAGCGTGATGGCCTCGAACTTGGTGCGACCGGGAGACTTGCGCGATGTGGAAGGGTCGCCGCCTTCGCGGTGTTCGACCATCTCGGTGGAGCGCTTGAGAGCGCCCACCTTGGAGATGCCGGCGACGTAGCGGCCATCCCATTTCACGCGGAATTTGAAGTTCTTGTACGGATCGAAACGCTGAGCGTTCACGGAAAACTGCGCCATCTTGAATTCTCCCCGGTTAAGCCTGAATCTGTCCGGCCAACTGCTGAATGCGAATCACCACGAATTCGGCGGGCTTGAGCGGAGCGAAGCCCACCAGGATGTTCACGATGCCCAAATTGATATCGTTCTGCGTGGTGGTCTCGCGGTCGCACTTGACGAGATACGCTTCCCTGGGACTCTGGCCCTGGAAAGCGCCCTGGCGGAACAGGTTCTGCATGAACGCGCCCACGTTGAGCCGGATCTGCGCCCAGAGGGGTTCATCGTTGGGCTCGAACACCACCCACTGGGTGCCGCGGTAAAGACTTTCCTCGAGAAAGAGGGCCATACGCCGCACCGGCAGGTATTTCCATTCCGAAGCGAGCAGATCGGCCCCGACCAGGGTGCGGGCGCCCCACACGACCTTGCCGGCGACCGGAAAGCTGCGCAGGCAGTTGAGGCCCAGGGGATTCAAGCGCCCGTTCTCGCCGTCGGTGAGGGTGTAGGTGAATTCCTGGACCCCGGAGAACGACGCTTCCAGGCCGGCCGGCGCTTTCCACACGCCGCGCTGGGCGTCGGTCCGCGCCATGATCCCAGCCAGCGCCCCGCAGGGGGCGAAGCTGCCCAGGCGATTCTCGTTGAGGGGGTCCGGCATCCGGAGCCGCGGGAAATACATGACCGCGTTGCGGGCGTCGTCGTTGCCGATGGTTCCGCGGACCCCGTTCACCCCGGCCTCGGCCGTGGCGACCGCCGTGCTCGGATTCGCGGTCCAGGCCGCGGGCGGGTCGACGATCAACATCGCCCGGCGGTCCTGGCAGTAACTTGCCGCGGCGGCCCAGGTCGCGTTGTCGACATCCGGCCACGACGCACCGGTGCCGGCCGGCGGCGTATCCCGCTCCGTTCCCAGAGGCGGAATGCAGAGCAAGTTGAACAGGTCGACCGGCTCCAGGGCATGGATCCCGGTGCGTTGATTCGGATCGCCGGTGATTTGCCCGTCGACCAGCGGGTCTCCGTCGTCGGTGGCGTTGCCTACCGCCGCTTGCGTGGCGTCGGTGGGGCTTTCGCCGTCCGGTGCCGAGGTACGCACCCTCACGAAACTCGACCCCTGGGCGAGAACGGTATCGACGAAGCGCGGATCCGTGACCTTGCCCGACACGTTGCGGAAACGCTCGGAGGCGATCACCCGTGTGCCGCCGGGGCGGTCGAGCTGCTCGACGGTCAGGTTGAACAGGGCCGTGTCGCCCGGATCGCGGGTTTCGTGATCCACCGTAGCGCGCAGGGCGGCACCCCAGGTGCCTGGGCTGGATGCTTCCAACACCAGGTTGCCGGTCGTCGTGACCAGGGTGATGGTCGCGGTGCTGGCCGCCACGTCGCCATTGAAGACCCGCACGATGATCGCATCGCTCCCGCCGTGCTGGAAGAAATGGCTGACGGCATAGCTCATGGTGCTGGCCTGCCACAAACCGCCGAAGAGGCGGGTGTACTCGGCGAAGCTCTGGATGCGAACGGCTTGGTTCACGGGGCCTTGCAACGCCCTTCCGATGAAGGCGGTAATGGAGGTGGCCACGCCCGTGATGGTTCGAACGCCGCTGGGCACTTCTTCGATATAGACACCGGGATAGGTAAGAGCAACGGGCATGGCGATCTCTCCGTATCGACTGGTTGGTTAAGAACGGGGACCTGCATCCCCGGCCGTCATATCAAGGCGTGGCATCCCGCGCGACGAGGATCTCGACGCTGGCGGGCTTGTCGGAGCTGCTATTGGTGAATTTCATTTGGCGTGGCGCCACGCCGAACAAGGCGACGCCGCCACCGGAGAAGATTTGGGGACTGTCCAGTGTCAGAGAGGAGGAATCGGTGGTCCCGTCACTGACCTTGAAGCTCAGATGCGTACCGTAAGCGGAAGACTTGATCACCAGAAGGTGAATGGCGCTGCTTCCCCCCGGTTGCAGGTCGATGACCTTATCGCTGTCGCCCGGCTGGATCGAAACCTCGATCCGGTCGGTTGCCTCGATCTCCTGAGGCGGGCGGGAAAGAGTCACCGCCGCGCTGCCACTGACCTGTATCGTGAGCGACCAACTCAGAGTTGCCATGAGCTTTCTCCTTTTTTATTTGAGCGTCATGAGCCTTTCCCGAGCGGTAATACGCCTCTTGAGGACCCTTTGTCAAGGCCGAGAGACATCCGTCGATATCTTGAGACGGAATACGAGATTTACGCAGTCGTAACCATCACGGCAGCCGGACATGGCGTACCGGGTGACGGGAGAACAGGCGGGCCATCAAAGCGCCAAAGCCTGACCGACTTTCCATGGTCCCCGTCTTCCAAGCCTCTCGATCGGCTATCGTTCCAGAATGAGCTCGGCTAGCTTCGTACCCAGCACTCTCGATCGAATCTTTCCGAACGCCGTATCGCGGCCGGTCGATGTGTCGTCCTCGAACGGCGAAAAGCCGCAATCATCGGTCGTTCCCAGTTGATCGAGCGAAAGGTATTCTGCGGCCTTCAACACGCGATCGCGCACCGCCTCCGGCGTCTCGACCTCCGGATTGAGCACGTCGATCACGCCGACGAAAATCCTCTGCCCCGGCCGCACATGCCGCCGAAGCGCGGCGAGCGCGCGGTCGGACTGTTTTTCGCTGGCCAGCTGAACGTAAAAATTGTCGGCCTTGAGCTCGAGCAAACTCGGCAAGAGTTCGGCATAGTCCACGTCCGCACTGTGGGTCGAGTCGCGGTCGCCGCCGGGGCAGGTATGAACGCCGATGCGCCGCCGCTCCTCGGGAGTGAAATGATCGAGCACGCGATTGTTCAAAGCGATGAATTCCCGAAGCAACCGCCTCGAGGGATCGAGCTTGACCGCGAGCCGACCCTCCGTGAAATCGATCTGCACGCGATGGGCTCCCGCCTCGAGACAACCCCGGATATCCCGGGCGGCTTCCCGGACGAGGTCGTCGAGGAAAGCTTCCCGAGGATAGCCTTCGATCCCGTCGGGCGGATAGATCAGACTGAGCGCCGAAGCCGAAATGACGGCCTGCTTCACGGGCAATGAGGTCAGGCGTTGGGCAGCCCGGAGGTATTGGTCGGCGTACGTCGCGTAGCGAAACGGCCCCGCCGTCAACCGCGGCAACTGGCGCGTATGGCCATCGGCAAACGTAATGACCGCGCCGTCCGGGGCGATGTTGGGAAGGCCCTGTAGCGGATAAGTGGCAAAGCTCGGCTTGGTTTGCTCGCCATCCGTAACGACTGGCGACCCGGTGTCTTCGAAGCGGCGGAGGGTATCGCGCAGAGCCTCCTCGGACACCGTCGCCAGCCGCTCCGAGGAAGCCCGGCCGGCACGAAATTCCCGCAATAACGCTAAAAGCTCCGGAGGACGGGGGATGCTGCCGATCGGTTCAGTTGGAATCGTCATGGTATTCTCCGCAAGGTAACGAGATGGAGGGGTTCACTTTCGGCCGCAAAATATCCGTATCGGGGTTCATGCCGAGCGGCCGTTCTGTCGGATGCTCCCGGGCACGGCGCCATAGGTGGCGACAAGAAAAGGCACCGCATACGTCAAAATCGCCTGCGTCAAATTCCAGGGCGACGCGCCCAGGAGAGCCTCGGGTTGGTTGATAAGATTCAAGAGCGTGCCGACGACCAGGGTAACCCGCAGCGAGCGAGGATAAACTCCGCCCGTCAGCGCCAACCGGTGACAGGCCATCACTTTCGTCCTGTAACGGAATAACATGTCAACCCAAAAAGCCTTGTTTGCTCGCATTCCTGAAGCTCATCAATATCTATATTTAATTAAAATTCATTAATATAAAACCAATCTTGGATGGAAACCTTATAACTCGGCTCCATCCGATGCGTCAACAGAATCTTCCGTAAACGTCAAATATAGAGATGTAATGGTTATGCGCCTCCCTCCGCGCGACCAGCGCGACATGCTGAAGATCGGCGAGTTAGCCGAAGACCTGGGAACCACGCCCAGAACTATCCGCCTGTACGAAGAACTGGGCCTGATCGCGCCCGAACGGACCCGTGGCGGGACCCGGCTTTACCGCAAGAAAGACGTCAAACGCATGGCGATCGTCCTCCGGCTTGCCCGCTTGGGGATGGAATTGAGCGATGTCCAGCGGCTCGCTTGCGTTCGCGAGCAATGCGGCTCCGGGGCGGAAGCCGTATCGAAGGTATTGCCGCTCCTGGATGAACTGCGGGGATGGATTGATTCGACCCGGAGCGAGCTGGAATTGGTGGAACGCGATCTTGAACGGGCTGAGATGCTGATTCGCCAATGCAGCCGATGCCCGAATCGGCCCAATCGCCTGGATTGCCCGCAATGTCCCGTCGACCGGGATGTCGACTTGACGGATCTCGCCCGTCTTATTTGGGATCCGACCAGCCCCTGATCCGGAACGCCTATCCGGCTATGCCGCAGGACCGGCATTGCCCAAGCGGGCGAGGCGTTCAATGTCACCGGCCCATCACGGGCTACCCGGATATCGCCGTCGGAAAATTCGAGCAGCAGGCCGCGAGGCCGCAACCCACCGCGCGACCTCGGATCGGTGGGTTACGCGGAGCCTGTCGCGAGCGGAGCCGAGGGGCTATCCCACCATCGATGGGTTTCGCTTCGCTCTACCCATCCTACGATGAATGTCCATTCGAATGCCGAATGGAATTAGCCGCCACCAGGATTCAACGCGGCGACTCGTGCAGAGACGGCCTGGCTTACGGAACCGCGGCTTCCGAGATCGCGGCGTCGGCCGAAGCGGCGGCGGCCAGCGGCAGATACACCACGAACTCGCTGCCCCGTCCCGATCCCTCGCTGTGGACCTCGACCCGGCCGCCGTGCAGCTCGACCAGGCGGCGCACCAGGGCCAGCCCGATTCCCAGCCCCCCTTGAGACCGGTCGAGGGTACGGTCGACCTGGGTGAAAAGATCGAACACGTGGGGCAACATCCCGGCCGAAATACCGACGCCAGTGTCGCGGATGCGGACGACGGCCTCGTTGCCCATTTGCGCCGCCGTGAGATGAATGTGTCCGCCGGCAGGCGTGTACTTGGTGGCGTTGTTGAGCAGATTGGCGAAAATCTGGGCAATCCGCACCGGGTCCGCATCGAGAAGCAAGGGTTCCGGCGGGAGGGAAACGCTCAGATCGTGGTCGTTTGCCTGGATGAGCGGCTGATTGGTTTCAACGGCATGACCGATGACAACCGCCAGATCGACTCGCTCCTTCTTGAGCTCGATTTTGCCGCGGGTGATGCGGGACACTTCCAGGAGATCGTCCACCAGCCGGACCAAATGGTTCACCTGGCGCTCCATCATCGTGAGCATCGCACGAGTGCGTTCGTTGGCCACAGCTTCGGCGTCGGATCTTTGCAGCACGTACAGGGCATTGCGGATCGGGGCCAGCGGATTTCTCAGCTCGTGCGCCAGCATCGCCAGAAACTCGTCCTTCTGGCGGTCGGCAGCGCGCAAGGCTTCCTCCATGTGGTGGCGCTCGGTCATGTCGGTTACCAGCGCCACCAGGTGCGCCGGCGCATCCGTCGATTCGCGCAGCAGCGAAACGAACTTGCGCACCCAGACCGTTTGGCCGTCCTTGCGCAGGTAGCGGTTTTCCATTTCGAAGTAAGGAAGTTCCTCTTCCCGCAGGCGGCGGAGCGCGGAAAAATTGGCGGCACAGTCGTCGGGATGCACCAGGTCGGGCAAAACGAGGTGACCGAGTTCCTCCTGGGTATAGCCGAGCAGAGTGCAAAATGCGGGATTGCACTTCAGAACATGTCCCTCTTCGTCGGTGATGGCGATGCCGGTCCCCGCATGCTCGAAGATGGCGCGGAAGCGCTGCTCGCTGGCGCGGAGGGCCTCGTCGGCGCGCTTGCGCTCGGTGATGTCGTTGAAAAGAATCGCCACTTTTCGTTCCTCCGGCGCGCCGATCCGAAAGGCGTAAACATCGTAATAACGGTGGAGCTGCGCCGCGCGGTTCTCGAAACGCATCGGCTCGCCCGTCAAGGCGATCCGGCCGTAAATCTCGAACCAGTGTTCCTCGTGCAGAGGGGCGATTTCCCGCATCCGTCTGCCGGCCGCGTTGGGAATTCCCGTCTGGCGTTCAAATGCCGGATTGACGGTCAGGAACCGGTAATCCACGGGTTTTTCGTTTTCATCGAACAACACTTCGATGGTACAAAACCCCTGGTCTATGGACTCGAACAGGGCTCGGTATTTCTCTTCCGACTCGCGCACCGCGTTCTCGGCCACCTTGCGGTCGGTGATGTCCTCGGTAAAAAGGATTATCCCGCCGATGGCGCCATCCGCCCCGCGCCACGGCCGCACCTCCCAACGCTGCCATTGGACGGTTCCATTGGTTCGGACGAAGTGGTCTTCGTCGGCGGTAACGACTTCGCCGGCCAGTGCGCGGCGATGGGCGTTTCTCCAGCGCTCGGGAATCTCGGGGAAGACGTCGTAATGGGAACGGCCCCGCACCTCGCCTTCGAGACTGTAATCGTCCAGCCAACGGCGGCTGACGGCGAGATAACGCATTTCACGGTCGAACATGGCTACCGCCGCGGGCGCATATTCGATAAACAGCCGTAGCCGCTCCTCGTTCTCGCGTGCCTCCGCCGTACGTTCGAGCACGCGGGCTTCGAGCTCGCCGTAGGCGCGCTCTAAACTGAACAGCGCCTGCCGGTGTTGCCGGGTAAGGGCGGCGACCACGAGCGCCGAGAAGGCGACGATGACCAAGAACATCTGTACCAGCCACTGCCGCTCATCGGGAGCGAAGTCGGGATTTGCGAACAGCCCGAGCCCGCCCGCCGTGTAGCGCACCGCCATGACCGTCAGGATGGCCATGGTCAGCGCCATTCCGAAAATTTCGAAGCGCAGCGTGGCCCACAGCAGGGGCAGCATGATGATGTAGCCGTACGGAAATCGGCCGGTGAAGACGAGGTGGGCAATAGCGACGAACACGGCGATCATCGTCCCGGCTTCAACCCAGCGAGCGACTTGGATGTCCCGCCATTTCCATCGAGCCTGAAAGACCTCCAGGACCAGGGGAGCCACGATCAGGACGCCCACGCCGTCGCCGACCCACCAGAGCGGCCAAACCCAGGTGAACGCCTGCCACCCGAGCGCGGCCAAGATCGCGGCACCCAACGTCGCGCTGAGGACGGGGCTCAATAACGCGCCGAAGAGGATCAGCACCAGCACCTCCCGCAACCCGCGCAACTGAAACGGCGCGCCGCACCAGCCGCGCACCAGGCTTGCGCCGACCAGTGCTTCGAGCGTATTGCCCAAATAGATGGAAAGAGCGGCGGAAAGCGGAATGTGGAACAGCCACAGGTCGCCGGCCGCTTCGGCGGGCAATCCGGCCAATATCCACCAAGGCCAATGGCGTTTCTCGCTCAACAACAGCACCGCAAGATAGAGACCGCTCGGCGGCCACAAGGTTACGCCCGATCCGGGCAGCAGCGTCAGCCAATGGCCGAGCCAGGAACCCAGCAGGTAGGCGGCGGGGAATAAGGCAAGGTGAAGGAATTTTGGGCGGGGCGACTCGAACACGGCTTTACCAGGGTCGTAATTACGGGGCAGGCAGGCAGATGGACCGATCGATTTCGGCGGAGTGGAAGACCGATCTTCCCCGCGTCACGCCCTGGATATCCAGGCGTTTGCCAGGCTCAACGGGCGCACCGGCAGGAGTTGTAGTCTCATCCTAATGTACAGAAAGGGTATTCCGTTTGAATCAACGCATTTTCGCATTTGGTTCGAAGCGAAGGAAGGGTCAACGGCTCGCGGTAACGGAACCGACAGGCGAGTGCACGGCCACCCGGCCGGGCAAAGACGTCTTTGGAGGTCGCGGATCGAAGCCTCAAACGCGCCATGGGAGTGCGGCCTCTTTATGGCGTTTCGATTGTTTCGGTTGAGCCGACAAATTACCGGCTGGACGGGGCCGTTTCCTCTTGGCCCAGTCCGCCTAAAAATCCTTGACTCGAAAATTCGGCTTTTGGATCATCGACGAGCTACCGTCCCCAATCTGTTCATACCATTGCGTTTTTCATGCCCGTCAGGGCGGCAAATGCGCGATTGCTGCAATCGGAGGACACTTAAAGATGCCTCAAGATCGGTCATTGGTCCCGCGCCCGTCGGAGCAGCACGCCGCCTGGCAAAGAGCGCTGCACGGCGGCGATCTTTCGCGATTGGAACAGCTTGCTCTCAACGACGATCCGGCCGCCGCGCTGTTCGAGCTCGAAACCTACGTCAACGGGATCTACCGGGCCAGTCAGCATCCGCTATCCAACCGTCCGCTGCCCGATATCCGCTCCGAAGTGCGTCTGGTACTGCCTTACATCGAGGAGATCCGGACCCGGCTCGGATGGCGCATTCGGGAGTTCGATCTCGGGCTGCTGCGCCTGATTCGCCGATCGAGCGCGCTGTCGCCGGTGTTGGGAGCCGGAGTCTCGATGGGCGCCGGTGCGCCGTCCTGGTCGGATCTGGTGCTCTTGATGCTGGAGGAAACGCTCGACAAGGGCCTGGAATTCCATGAATCCGTGCCCGCCGCCGACAATCCTCCTCAAGCTCCGATCGAATTCCTTCCCGACGGCACCGTGCGCACCGGCGGGAGCGGCACCTGGCGCTTTGAGCAACGGGTCAGCGAAGTGAGGCGCTTTACCTCGGAGCAGGAGCAAATCGCACGAAGGATCTTCGCCGAGGTGAAGGCCAAACGCTCTTCCACCGATGTCGAGACCCTAATGCAGGGAGCGCAAGTGTGTTACGACCTTTGCGGTCAACACCTGTTTCGCCTGCTCACCGGGATTCTCTATACGCGCGCGAAAGAGCCCAGCGAGATCCACCGGGCCATCGCCGAACTGGCGCATGCGCAGGAGGTGCCGGTGCGCGGTCCCGGCCTGTTTCCGGGCTGGGACTCGATCATTACCTACAACTTCGATGCCCTCATGTCCGAAGCGCTCGCCGAACAGAAGATCCCGCATGCGGCCTGGGCCATGAAGGGCGATGAGCTTCGAGGCGACCCCGACGAACTGGCCCGCAACAGCCGGTGGCACCAACCGGTCTTTCATCTGCACGGCTACACGCCCAGACGCATTTTTTTGATAACGGACGTCCGCTTTGTCTTTTCGACGTCCCAGTACCTGACGGTGTACAAAGGTCCGCGATCCAGGATTCTGGAGACGGTTTATCGGGGATTTCTGGCCAATCCGGTACATATCGCGCTCTATATCGGTTGTTCGTTCACCGATGACGCGATGAACGACCTGCTTCGGGAAGCCATCGCGGAATACCCGGGCCGCTACCACTACGCGCTCCTGAAGTGGCCGCACGACAGACAGGGGAAGGAACCGGCCCCGGACGAGATCGAGGCGGAATCGGCCAAATACCTCGAATTCGGCGTGCGTCCGGTATGGTTCGACGATTTCAAGGAATTGCCGGGTTTGATCCGGCACTTGCAGTGATGATGGCTTCGGTAACGAGCGTACATGCCGGTGCCGTGTGCGCCCTTGCTGAATGATCATGCGCGCTCGTTGCCGACGATCAACACACCCAATCGCAGGCGTTTCGGCGCGCATGAAAGCGTGCGGGCATTTCCGATCTTCGCATTCGTGGTCTTCGTCAGGAGGCCGCTTCGCGTTTTTTCCAAGATCATCAATCGCTCAGCTTCGGGCGGGTCGCGCCGACATCAGCCGTTTTCGGAAACAGTGCGCTGCTCGATAAGAGCGCGATCAGCGTCACCGGCAGCTAACTCTCGGCGGGAAATGCGGGTAATAATAAGCCGTCCCGGTCAAGGCCAAAGGTCGTCTTGGTCCATCGACCGGTCGAACCCGACGGAATTGCGTAGAAAGCGATGAATAACGTTACTTCATTGATTCGATTGATCGACAACGGGCTCTCGACCCAAGTGATGCTTAACGACGGCGGCATGATCTTCGGGTTTTGGCCGCACGACATCATCGCGCGGGGAAATGTAGAGGCGGGGGTTGTCGTGGTAAGGGGGATGGTTTGCGTTGACTGTCAGCCGCCGCAGGACCGCGTCATTCCGCTATGCGACATCGGCGGCGTGTTCAGCGAGCGGCCACGACAAACCTTCATGGCTGACCCGGCGTTTTTCCAGCGCAACCCGGTACCGAGGGGATGGACGACGATTCACACCTTGCTTCCGAGTACCGTCGCCGCGCGCTGAGAAGAACCGGATCAGGCCGGCATCTCCCGAACAATCCAGTGGTTTATGTTGAGCTCTCTCTTAGCAGGGAGGGGAGCGACAATGCCCACGGGCACATTAAAGGCAAGATTATGGCTTCGTTAGTAAAACATATCGCTTCGATTGAACTGGCGCCCGCCAAAACCACTGGACTCAACGATCTGGGCGTTCCCATCGGCGAGACGACGCAGGTGAAAAAGGGAAAATTGCAGGAGTTCCTGCAAACCCTCGACACCGGCGCCGTTGCCCGCCGTTACCAGAATATCCGTGTCACCGCGGTCAAGACGACCGAAGCGGGCCGCCTGTTTTCCAAGCTATTCATCCAGTTCGAAGTGTTCGGCGATGACTGGAGCAGCCGTGGCGACAACACCGGGGTCGAATACGTGCTCTACCGAGGGGACAAGGTTTTGCACCACATCCATCAGGGGAGGATCTTCCTACCGTATTGCCGCAGCTGGTATGAAAACCAGTACGAGCACACCATTCCCAACGAGGTATTCGACGAAGTCACGCGCATCGAATTTGTCGCCAATACCGATGAAATGCAGCCTGGCTGACAGGAAAGACGAAGCCCGCGCGCTTGCGGCGGCAGAGAAGCAGGCTCACGCCAACATAACGCGGGCGCCGGGCTCCCTGCCCTGTGCTTAAGGTGCGTCCGAAAACAATGTTCCGATTCGTATATCTGGTGTAGGGTGGGTTAGGCGCGCACTCCCACGAAGCATTCGGCAGTCACGGAACTCTTCGCGCGCCGTAACCCACCGGTTGCGCGGCCTTGGTCGGTGGGCTACGGCGCGCGGAAACACCAAAGGAACTTTGCAGGTGTCGTGCGATACGCGCCTAATTCCATTCGGCATTCGAGTGAACATTACGTAGGGTGGGTTAGCGGAGCGTAACCCACCGATTCGAGGTCGCTCGGTGGGTTACGGCCGCGCGGCCTAACCCACCCTACTACGAAATCGTTTTCGGATAGAACAGAATGTTATCGGCGACCAAGTCCGTAACGATCAACTGCCGTTTCCGGTGTCACCGGAGCCGGTTTGCTTTTTCCTCGCGATAGCTTCAGCCAATTGATCCGCCGCGGCGGTGATTGCGGCGGCGCGCCTGCGCATTAAAGCCAGCATCTCGTTCAACAGGACTTGGGGATGGTCCTCTACCACGCTTTCGCCCACCAGCCAGCAAGCCAGTGCCGGTTCGTCCCGGCCCAAGGCCCGAGCAGTGTCCCGCTGCCAATCGCTGCCGAACAGAAACCGCGCCGCATTGCGAAAAAGGTCCCGCTCGGAAGCATCGGGATCGAATACGCGCGTGGCGGAATCGCCCGTCGACGGGTTTGGCGCATCCGCACGTGCGTCGAGTGGCGGCTCCTTTTGAGCGGGCGGAGCAGGTACTCTGAACTCCTCGTGAGTGGCCTCGGCCAGGCGCGAGATTTCAGGCAACACCGAACGTATCAGCTCGGCGCCGGACAGGGGCACCTTCCAGTGGCGTTTCTCGGGAACCCATTGCACCTTCGGAACCCAGCGCAGCATCCGGTGCAGCGTGTCGCTATAGCCCGCCTTGATGATGATGCCGTCATCGGTAACTTGTACCCATGGGTTCGGCGGTAAGGGGTTGGCCGCCAGGGCGGCGCGCGCTTGGTTTTCGTCAGTCATAAATTCGGTACGGAGACTTGGCCTCGACAATCAAGTGAAGCGAATAAGGTAACGCAGCCTGTCAACCTGGAAACGGCAGTTCAACCTGCTCGAGTGTGCGGCTGGCCAGGTTCTTTTGTTCGAACAAACCCGCCCCAAGTGTGGAGAATTGTCGACTAAATTACAAGGTTATTTGTGTGGAAATTCGCTGCGTTGCAGTATTCCGCAGCCATCGGCGAGGCCGGAGCGGCGATAAAATTCGTTCATTCGCCCGCTCTAGTGCCTTATTTTTCCGTCCCGCAACGGCAAACTCGACTGACCGCTCGCGCCCTAATCACACCGAAAGACATCTGCCTCACGCACTCAGACCACGGTTTGGCGCGACAACTGCTTAGTTATTCAAAAAGGCCCGAATCGTCCCGTTTGCCGGAATGTGCTTCGTCTATACGGTGTCGATGTGACGGCCTTCGCAAGGGTATCGATGAGGATTGACAGATTGCGGGGTGTGCGATGATCGAGATTTCTGCGGCCGACGGCCACGTATTTTCCGCTTATCGGACCGAGCCGCCGGACGCGCCCAAGGGTGCGGTGGTGGTGCTTCACGAGGTGTTTGGCGTCAACCGGCACATTCGGACGGTGACCGACGCATTCGCGGCGAAGGGTTATATGGCCATCGCGCCATGCCTCTTCGATCGGGTAAAAAAAGATGTCGAGTTGAGCTATGACGACGCCGGTGTTGCCGAGGGTCTGGATCTCGCGCGGCAGGTAGGACTGACGAACGCCATCGCCGACATTCAGGCGGCGGTCGATGCCGTCGCCAGTACCGGCAAGGTGGCTATCGTCGGCTACGATTGGGGCGGCTACCTGGCTTACCATGCGGCCAACATGGTGAAGGGACTGGCTTGCGCCAGCATCTATTACGCCTGCGGGGTGACCCAGGATTTATACGGAAAGCGGAAGATTCAGACGCAGCTGCATTTCGGGTCTCTCGATCCGTATATCCCTTTCGAGCTGGTCGTTCAATTCCGTTCCGCCAGACCGGACGTCAGCGTTTACGATTATCCGGCGGGACATAGCTTCAACTGTGAAGAGCGCGATACTTACGACGCTTCGGCGGCCCAGAAGGCATTCGAGCGTACCTTGACGCTGATTTCCCACAACTTGGAAGGCCCGCCTCCCGTCACCCTGAAGAACGCGGGAAGCTACGCCTCGGCGAAAGTCGAGAAGAAGAAAAAGCAGGCTTCGGACGACCTCGGACCGCCGCTGTAACGGGAAAGGTACGAAATCCCGAGCAGTTTCGGCGTCTTGAGTTCGGAGCCCGCCGAGAGTTTGAGAAAGAGTCGGAGTGGTTATGACGGTCATCGAGCGCAATTTCGGGAAGAGAACACGCCAGACGATAAGGCGCTTCGGGGAGCTCTTGTGCCTGGATGCCCTGCATGAAGCCAATATCAAGGCTAATCCGGTGCCTTACCTCGAGCGGGCGAGCGAACGCATCTTTCAATTGGAACGGGCTTTATTCGAAGCCGCCCAGGCCGTCGCGCCACCGGCGGAAGTCTCTCCGTCAGGCGAGTGGGTTCAAGTCGACAAAGCGGAGTACGAACGCCTACTGCGCTGCCGCGACATCGTCGAAAAAGCGCTCGCCGAGCATGCGAGGGATGAGGAGTTTTAATCATCGGGCGCGGCCCGGTGCTCGATTTTTGGAGACTTTTGTTATGGCCATGAATCTTAGATCGTTTTTCAACGGCCCCGAGTGGGCGGAAATCGGCATTCCAGACTGGTTTAAGGGACGGGCTGAGGCTTTGATCGCCCAGCTCGGCGACGACAATCCCGATGTCCAGGTATTCAAGGACATTCTTGCCGCCGGGCGGATCGGGCAGGAGGCCGTGATGCGTGCGGATAAGCTGGCCGGAACGACCAAGAACGCCGATGTCTTTCTCCTCGCCGTCGACATCGCGACCCATGGATTTACCGTATTGCAGGTGATCGCACAGATGGTTCCCCTGCGCCGGAAAGCAGCCTAGGGGCTTTCCGATCACGTACGCCGGAGCCCGGCCGCCCCCGTGCTGCCTGCCGGCAAGCCCACTGGTACGTGCTCATTCCTCCTGTGACTGGGAGTTGCGTACCGCCGGGGTGGCGGGAAACCGGGAGAGGTCGCGCCAAAGCGGTCAGGACATCCCCTGCCCCACGAACTGATCGGCCGGATAAAACAGAATGCAGCCGGGCGCTCAGCCCGAAACCGCGGCCTTGTCCCGAGCGTCGAGTTCCGCGCGGATCTTATCCATGTCCAGCGCCCGGACATGCTCGATCACTTTTTCCAGCGAACTGGCGGGCAATGCGCCGGATTCGCGAACCACCACGATCCTGTCTCGCAACACCATCAGCGTCGGCACCGAGCGGATATCGAATCCTTGCGACAGTTGGCGTTGTTGATCCGTATCGATTTTGCCGAAAAACAAATCGGGGTGTTTTTCGGAGGCGGCTTCGAAAACCGGCGCAAAGGCGCGGCACGGGCCGCACCAGGTTGCCCAGAAATCCAGAACGACGATGGGATGGGTTTCGATCAGCTGCTGAAAGGTGTCGTCGGTGACTTCGATAATGGCCATGACTCAAATACCAGGGTTGTTGGGGTGGAGAAAGAGGTCGGCGCAGGTTCGCTGCACCGATGGCGAAAGCTAGCCGGTGATGTCCACCTGTACCATGCCGTTCTGCAGGCGCATGGGATATTCCTTCATCTGCCATCCGGCAGGTTGCAGAGACTTGCCGCAGCGACCGTCGAACACCCATCCATGCGCGATGCAATAAAGAATTCTGCCGTTGAAATCGCCCTGGCCCAGGGAAACGCCTTCATGCGGACAACGCGCTTCATAGGCTTTCGGCTCTCCGCCGTCCGGCCACATGATGACGATCTCTTTGTCGCCCACCTTGCAGGGCACCAACTCCCCTTCGCCGATCAGGCTTTGTTTGCAAACGTCTTCATAGGCCATAAAGGGTCTCCGGATGATTCAAACCAGGCCGGGGTCGATGGAAATGCGCCATTTTCGGTTCAGACAGGACCATGCCTGCAACGACACCGTAGGAGCGGCCTCTTTGCACGGTATCCAGATTTTTTGTGGCGCGTATGTATTGGAAGCGATAAACATGCCATCGGTTTGCAACGGCAATTTCTCAATGATTTCAGGACGATCGTCCCTCGATGCAATATCCGGAACTGAACAAACCCGACAAACCTGATTGCTGTTTTCCGAAATCGGCAGAGCCTTACGACTATCTTCTTGAATGATGCGGCGCCTCATTCCCGCCTGGCACGCAGACAGAATGACGAAAAATCGGTAGGACGGTCGGGGGTGTGGCCGAACGATACGCCTCTCATTCAGAAAGCAGAACAGTGATAAAGTTGGTCGTAGTGCGTAGGCAGGGCTTCGCTCGGAGAATTTCCTGAACTTGGCCTGTCCGCGCGGCCTCCTTGACTGGGCATCAAACCGGCACATCGGTGAATCGAGATGAACGCGAGCGATGTTTTTGGGTTTGCGGACGCATTGGGTCCCGCCAGGATCATTCACGTTTATGAACCCTCCGCAGGGTTGAAAGGCATTCTGGTCGTAGACAATGTTGCGAGGGGTCCCGCCATCGGGGGATTGAGGATGGCGCCCGATGTCAGCGTGGCGGAATGCTTTCGTCTCGCCCGGGCGATGACGTTCAAAAACGCGGCCGCCGGTTTGCCTCATGGCGGCGCCAAGTCCGTCATTTTCGGCGATCCCAAAATGCCGGGACCGGATAAGGAAAGACTCATCCGCGCTTTCGCCTCGAGTTTGAGAAACGAAAGGGATTATATTTTCGCGCCCGACATGGGTACCGATGAAAACTGCATGGCCTGGGTGAAAGACGAAATAGGCCGTGCCGCCGGTTTGCCCAGCGATCTGGGCGGCATTCCGCTGGATGAAGTCGGCGCAACCGGCTGGGGGATTTATCAGGCCACGGAAATTGCGGCGCGCTACTGCAATATGAAGATCGACGGCGCCCGAGTCGTGATCCAGGGGTTTGGCGCCGTCGGCCGGCACTCGGCGCGCTTTCTGGCGCAAGCCGGGGCAGTCTTGGTCGGCGCATCCGATAGTCGGGGCGCCGTTTACAATCCTCGCGGCCTGGATGTCTCGGCTCTGATGGAACTGAAAAAGACGGGAAAGAGCGTTTCCGACGTTACGGCCGGGGAGAAACGGGACCGGGACGCCGTGATCGACATGGAATGCGATATCTGGATTCCCGCCGCACGGCCGGATGTGATCAACGCGGCGAACGCATCGCGTCTCAACACCAAACTGATTGTCGAGGGGGCCAACATCCCCGTCACCCCCGAAGCCGAAAAATTCCTGCACGAGCACGACGTGCTCTGCGTTCCGGATTTCATCGCCAATGCGGGCGGCGTGATATGCGCTGCCCTGGAATATCGCGGCGTCACTCAAGCGATGGTATTTTCGTCGATTGGGGAAAAAGTGCGAAGCAATACGGAGCAGGTCTTGGAGGCCGTCAGTACCAAAGCCATTCTTCCGCGGCACGCCGCTTTGGAGCTCGCCGAGCAACGGGTCAAAAAAGCCATGTCTTACCGGCGCTGGTCTTTATTTTCCTCGGCGGATGATAATCCTAGAAGCGGCAGTTGACCGCTTCGATGCACCAGAAACGCCCGATGAATCCTGAACGCTCGGTCTGGTATCAGTCTCACCTGGTGGGTGAAACCGCTACGCACCCGATTGCACGACGGGCGGGCCGCCTGGCGGCGTTGCTCCTTCTAACAGGGGCCGACCCTGCCGCGTCGTCGCGCCTGGCCAGTCGACCCACCCGCCGCACACTCGAGTGCGTCCAACTGCCGTTTCTAGGATAATAGCCGTAGGATGTGGTGAACGAAGTGAACCGCATCGTTCGAGCGACCTCGGATCGGCGGGTTACGCTGCGCTAACCCGCCCTACAATAAATATTCATTTGAATACCGAATGGAATTACTTCACCCAAAGGCGCTTTCCGGTCGCCGCTCAGAACAGCAGCGATGGCCAGGAGCGGGTAGTCCAAGTTTGGTTCGTTTTTCGCTGACCCAGCTTCAGCCCTTGACCCTGGATTTCAAATGCTCCGCAAGGCGCCTCATGGCCGACGAACTGTCATCGGGCGCAAGGCGAACATTGATGATGCTTGGCGTGGCGCGGTCTGCGAGCGATTTGACGAGCGCCTCCTCAAACGCTTCCTCATCGGGCGCATCGTATCCGTTCAGCGGACCGAAAAGCTCGCCCAGCCGGTCGAAACGCCAACAGCCGATGTCGTTGAAAGGCCCGTCGAGGATGAACCGTTCGGTGCTGTAACCGCAATTGTTGAAAACCACCACGATGGGAGCCAGGCCGAAGCGTACGTGCGTCGAAAGCTCGGTGCCGGTCATTTGAAACGCGCCGTCTCCGACCAGGATGAGCGCACGATGATCCGGACGGGCGATTTGCGCGCCGAGCGCGGCGGGCACCGCAAAGCCCATCGTGGTATAGAAAGCGGAGGACAAGAACTCGCTCCGCTCGTAGACCTGTAGGTCGATCGCGGCAAACAGGCAATCGCCCACGTCGCAGACCACGATCATGTCGGAGGTAAGCGCCCGATTCAGCCGTTCGATCAAACGGGCGATCGTCATCGGCCGGTTCGGTTCGGGAAACCCGCTCGCTTCAGGCACGGCGGGCGCCGCCGGGAAGGTTTCGCTCCGAGCTTTCACCGAGCGCGCCAAGGACATGACGAAATCCGACAGGGTGACGCGGGGATAGCGGTGATAGCGGATCACGACTTCGTTCTGGGCCGCGCGCACGATGCGATGGGGATCGAGACGCGCGGTGTAGATGCCGGTATCGATGTCGTTCAAGGTGACTCCCAGCATCAGCAGCAAATCGGATTGCTCCACCATGTAACGCGCGTTCTCCGAACTCATCGCGCCTTCATAGACGCCGAGATAGGCCGGGTGCCGCTCGGCAATCACCGACTTGCCGGTCAACGTGGCCGCCACCGGCAAGCGTGCCCGTTCGACCAGTTCGACCAGAGCGTCCTGAAGTCCGCGTCGATGCAGTTCGAGGCCCGCCAGAATCGTCGGCGATACCGACTTCGTCATGAGCTCCGCGGTCTCGGCGACCGCTTCCGATAAGGCGGCTTCATCGCTCGAAGGCTCTTCGAGCGGCTCTTCCGGCACCGAATAGCCTTCAGCCATGACCAGATCGCGCGGGAGCTCGATGTAAACCGGTTTGCACGACCGGCGGGCGGTCGCGATGGCGCGGTCGATTTGGCGAAAGGCGATGACCGGGTCATCGAGCACGACCGTGGCGCAGGTGATGCGATCGAAAATCTCGCGCTGAAACGTGAAGGGGCCGAAGCGGTGATGAATCAGTGGATCTTCTCGCTGTTCGCGCACGCCCGGAGCACCGCTGATGACGACCACCGGCGAGGACTCCGCATGGGCACCGGCGACCGCGTTGACCGTATTCAGCGCTCCCACGCCGTAAGTCACCGCCAGCGCGCCTATGCCCTGGCAGCGAGCATAGCCGTCCGCGGCAAAGGCGGCGGTGTCCTCCCGCGTGGTGCCGATGTGCTGGATCGGGCTTTTGACCATCAAATCGTAGAAGCCGAGCACATAATCGCCGGGAACGCCGAAGATATGTTTGACACCGGCATCGTATAGACGCTTGAGGAGGTATTGTCCGATAGAATCCGATTTTGCAGTGCTCATGACGATTTCTCCGGTACTTTCAAATTTGACTGTTTTGGCCGCTTCCGATTGCGTATCCGTAAGTCCATCATCGTTTCCGGGCCAGCCTCGGCCGGCCGATCCACCACCGGTTGACTCCCCACAACACGATGCCGACGCCCAGCAGCGCGAGCGAGATCGCGTAGTCGCTGGCCGGCCGTCCGGATAGTACCGGTAGAGCCAGATAGCCGCAGAAAATCGCGCCAAGCACGGGCGTTCCAGGCGGCGCCCGGAAGTGCGCATGCTCGACTTTCTCCCGGCGCAGCACCAGACACGCGATATTGACCCCGGTGAAAACGCACAACAAGAGCAAGGCCGTGGTGCCGCCGAGCTTCCTCACGCCATCCTCGCCAGCCGTAACGACCAACCCGACCGCAATCGCGGTGGTGAACAGGATAGACACCCAGGGCGTGCGCCGGGTCGGATGCACGGCGCCGAACACCGGCGGCAGAATCCGTTCGTTCGCCATGCCGTACAGCAGCCGGCTGGCCATCATCATGTTGATCAGGGCCGAATTGATTACCGCAAGCAAGCCGATGCCGGCGAATACCTTCAGCGGAAACGCCGGCGCACCCACGGCGACCACCTTCAAAAGCGCATCGGATCTGGCGGCCGAAAGCGTCTCGGCGGGAATCAGCAGCGAAGCGGTAAGCGCCACCAGCTCATAAATCAGGGCCGCGGCAATCAGCCCCGATAGCAGCGACCGCGGGAAAATCCGCGCGGGGTCCCGGCACTCCTCCGCCATGTTTACCGCGTCCTCGAATCCGACCATGGCGAAGAAGGCCAAGGAAGTGGCTGCCGAAATCGAGAGCAGCAGGTTTCGGTCCTCGGTGTCGAATTCGAGGAGCCGGCTAGGCTCGCCTTGACCGCTCCCCGCCGCGTACACGCCTATGGCGATGACGATCACAAGGCCCGATATTTCGACGCCGGTCAGTACCATATTGATCTTCACCGACTCGGCCACCCCTCGAAAGTTGATCAGCCCGAGAACGAGGAGAAAACCGACCGCCACCGGCAGCACCGGCCAGGGCGCGAACGGCTGGAGGTAGGTAGCGGCGAATGCGCGAGCCGCCGCCCCGGCGGCCGTAATGCCCGAACTCATCACGGCGAAGGCGACCAGGAAGGTCAGGAACGGGATTTTAAACGCCCGCTGGGTGTACAAGGCCGCGCCGGCCGCGCGGGGATATTTGCCGACCAGCTCCAGGTAGCTGAACGCGGTGAGGAACGCGACTCCGAACGCTACGAGAAATGGCAGCCACAGCGCTCCCCCGATCTGGCCGGCCACGCTGCCGACGAGGGCGTAGATGCCGGTGCCGAGCACATCGCCGATCACGAAGAAGAACAGCAGCTTGGGACCTATCGCCCGCTTCAGCGCCGGCCGGCTCTCAACCGTGCGCTCGCCGGTCTCGCTCATCTCGTCGTCTCGCCATAGCGGACCCCGGCACAAAACAGCACCCGAGAATGTGTTTCGGCGATGCTCCGATCGTTCCCTTGCGGCACTGGGTGCTCCGAGGCAGTAATCCGCATTTCTCACGGATAGAGTGTGCATTGAGAACCGAAAACCGGGAAACTTGTTTTACCATGCTCGTTATCAGGTTATTGCTAAAATTCCATTTAACAAAGGCGCAGGTTGAAATGCAGTAAACTTATCCGCCACCTTAAAAACGCAGTCCTCGTGATCCCCTCGACGGTCCAATCGAAGCTCGTTGCCGCACTTCAGCACAAACGAATGATACTGGCTCGCGTGCTGACGCTCGTCGTGATGTTGAGCGTCGGCGGAGTCGGGGAATATATGGTACGGCTGGAACGACAAAACGCCGAACGCGAGCAGCGCAGCCAGGTCATCAGCGAAGTCGGCCAACTCAGAGCCGCGCTGGAAAGCGAGCTTAACGCCACGCTGTTTCTGACGCAGGGCATGATCGCCTATGTCACCACACGCTCGACCCTCGAACCCGAGGTGATCGAACCGATGCTCAAAACGCTCTACGAGTACGGACGGCATGTCCGCAACATCGGACTTGCGCCCGGCAATCGCCTGACCTACATCTATCCGCTCGAGGGTAACGACAAGGCGCTTGGACTCTACTTCCCGGATGTGAAGGAGCAGTGGCCCGCCGTCGAGCGAGCCATCCGCGAACGCAAACCGCGACTCGCCGGCCCAACCCAATTGAAGCAGGGCGGCGTGGGCCTGATCTACCGGATTCCGGTATTCCTCGGCGCCCAGGGAGACTATTGGGGGCTGCTCAGCATGGTGATCGATATCGAACGCCTGTATGCGCACGTCGGCGTAGCGCCCAATGTACGGGGATTACAGCTTGCCTTGCGAGGCAGGGACGGCACCGGTTCGGAAGGAGAAACCTTCCTGGGCGACGACTCGTTACTCGATACCGATGCCGTTATCGCCGAGGTCATTACACCGGGCGGAACCTGGGAACTGGCAGCACGCCCCATCGATGGCTGGGGCCAAGGCGGCCATTTCGGTTGGCTGCGCGCGGGCTTCTGGCTGGTCGGCGTCCTGCTGGGGGTAGCCTTGCATCAAGTCCTGCTTTTCGCCGCCCGGCGCGAACAACTCTCGGAGCAGTTGCGAGAACGCACGGCCGAGCTTGAACAAAGCCATGCCAAGCTCATCGCGGAAGTCGACGAGCGCAAGCGTCTCGAAGAAGAACTGCGCCACTTCGCGTTTTATGATGCTTTGACGCGGCTGCCCAATCGCCGTTTGTTGCTGGATCGCCTTCATCAGGCGCAGCTCGCGAGCGCGCGCCAAAGATCCCATGTTGCCGTGATGTTTCTCGACCTGAACAATTTCAAGGAGCTCAACGACAATCACGGCCACGATATCGGCGACCAACTCTTGATGGATGTCGCCCGACGCCTGCAAAGCACTGTCCGGGAAAGCGACACGGTCGCGCGTCTCGGCGGCGATGAATTCATAGTGATGCTGGAGGGACTCGGCCCGGAGGCGGAAAAAGCGCGGAATTACGCCGCCGCCCTTGCCGACGATATCCGCAATGTGCTGGGTCAAGAATACGTCCTGGGCGATATCCGGCACCAATGTTCGGCAAGCATCGGCATCAAGCTGTTCCTGGGCGCTAACGAGGACCCCGACCAGATTCTCAAGGATGCCGATATGGAAATGTACCGAGCCAAACAGCGTTCCGGCAGGGTGGCTTGGGGCTGAATGTAAACGATCGATGACGGTAAGACACACTGTCGGCAAAGGATTGCCGACCTACGCCCCTATGGCGCGGAGGTCGTAGGGTGGGTTAGGCGCACTATACCGCCGATCGATGACGAACACTGCGCTTCACGTGCGCCGTAACCCACCATAGTAGGTCGGAAATCCCTTTCCGACACACGGTCGGCAAAGGATTGCCGACCTACCATCCTAGAGCAGTTTCCGTTCGTCGCTCAATCGCGGTCTAAAGCCTGCTCGCACAGGCCGTAAACCAATCCGACAACCGCCCTATAGTCCGGCGGAAACGGCATGGCAGTTGGCGCATGGCCTCCCCATCGGCTTATTGGATGATTTCATGGCGAAAGGAAGACGCGTCTTCCAAAGGTTCGATATGGGTCACGATGAGGAGATTCGGAATGACCTCGCGGATATCGGACTCGATGCGCTCCAGGAGTTCGTGTCCCTCCTGGACCGTCATCGCGCCGGGTACGAGCACATGCAGGGTGATCAGCCGCTGGGTGCCGGCGACGCGGGCGCGGAGGTCGTGGAACTGGATGCCTTGCCGCCGGTAGTTGTCGAGAATGCGTTCGATGCGATGGCGTTCCTCGGGAGGTATGGCGGCGCCGAGCAGCCCGGAAAGCGAGCGCAGTATGAGCTGGGTGCCCGAGACCACGATATTGAGGGCCGCCAGAAGCGCGATGGCCGGGTCCAGCCATTGCCACCCGGTCAATGCGATTCCGCCCAGCCCTGCCAGTACGGCGCCGGTGGTCCAGACGTCGGTCATCAAATGCTTGCCGTCGGCCTCGAGCGTGATCGATCCGGACCGGCGTCCCGCTCGCAGCAGCACCCTGGCCACCGCCAGATTGACCAGCGCTGCCGCCACCGAAACCAGCATGCCCAGATTGATCGCCGCCAGCGCCTGAGGATGCATCAGGCGATCCCAGGCCGCCCAGGCAATGCCGGCGGCCGCCACGACAATCAGCGCGCCCTCGAAACCGCTGGAGAAATATTCGGCTTTACCGTGCCCGAACGGATGGTTCTCGTCGGCCGGTCGCGCGGCCAGCGTGAGGACGACCAAGGCCGCCGCGGCTCCGAACAGGTTCACCAGGGATTCGGCCGCATCGGACAGAAGCGCCACGGAACCGGTCACGAGATAGGCGACCGTCTTCAAGGCGATCGTCACGAGGGCCGCGAAGATCGATAGCCAGGCATAGCGGGTGAGCGGGGCCTCCGGCGATCGCGAAGCGGTTACTTCATTCCGACCATCCTCAGCGGCGCGACGAAAATAGCCGGCGAGAAAATTACCCGCCGCCCGGACGAGACGCCTCGCCGCATAGTACAGAACCATGGGGCCGGCGACGGATAACAGCCCGCCGAACATGGCGATCAGCCAGTCGTCCCGGTGTAAGGGTTGCAGACTCAAACGCGCGGCCAGCCAAGGCGTCTGCACCAGAACCAGCGACGATCCGACGGTCGCAACGACCATCAGCCAGGCGGTCTTCGTCCGCAAACGGCTCAGAACGGCAGTGGCCGCCGCACTGGCGCAGGTCAGCGCCACCATCGCCATGGCGCGCGCATGTTCGACACTGCCGCCCGGCAGAAGGCTGCGGTCGTAGGTCCACAAGATCAGCGCAGTGATCAGAGCTCCGATCGTGGCGATCAGGAACCACTCCCCACCCGAGAAAAATCGCGCCTCCCGGCGCTTCGGCACCAGCCGTAGCGGCCCGCGCGCCGGCAGTTCCTGAAACACCAAAAGCGCCGTCGGGTGGATGAGCGTCTCCAGCCAGACGATATGTACGGGCAAGTACAGGATGGGATGCCCGATCAGCGGAATGAAGGTGGCCGTAATGACCAAGGGGATGTGGATCAGCAGCAGATATTGGAAGCTGAGCTGGAGATTGCGGAATAGCTGCCGCCCCTCGGCGATGGCTCGGACGATGGTGCTGAAATTGTCGTTGAGCAGGACGATGGAAGCGATTTCTCGTGCGCTGCGGGTACCGCGCTCGCCCATGGCGATGCCAATGTCCGCGGCCTGAAGCGCCGGAACGTCGTTCACGCCGTCGCCGGTGACGGCCACGATCTCGCCTTCCGCCTTCAATGCCCGCACCAGGGCCAGCTTCTGGGTAGGCAGGGCGCGCGCCACCACGTCGACATCCGGACGAAGAGAGGCACCATCATCGAGACGGCGGACCAGTTCGTCGCCCAGAACGATGCCGCCCTTCATCCCGATCTGCCGCGCCACGCCGCCCGCGGTCGCCGGGTGATCGCCGGTGACCATCACCACGCGGATGCCGGCGGCGCGGCATTCCCGCACCGATTCGATCACGCCGTCCCGGATCGGGTCCTCGAAAGCCAGCAATCCCAGGAACCGGCCGCCGCGGTCCGGTTCGCCGCCGCTCCAGGCGCCATCCAGATGCCAGCATGCGCAAGCGAGCACCTTGTGGCCTTCGGCGGCCAGGCGGTCGACCCGCGACGCCCAATCGGTCCGTTCCGCCTCGCTAAGGTTTACCAGCGCCAGCAAGACTTCAGGAGCCCCCTTGCTGGCCACGTGTATCCTGTCGCCGATCCGCACCACCACGGTTTCGCGGCGGCGCTGCTCGGTGTAGGGATAGGTCTCGAGCACGACATCGGCAGCGGCCGAAATCGCACGTTTCTGAACGCGTTCGAGGATCGCCGTATCCATGGGATCGCCGGATTCCGCACGGGACGCAAACGCCGCCCATCGGAGCAGTTCATTTTCGGAAACGTCCGCGCCGGGGGCCAGATGTTCGAGCCGAAGACGGCCCTCGGTAATCGTGCCGGTCTTGTCGGAACAGATGCAGGTGATGCGACCGATGTTCTCCACCGATACGCCGCGCCGGACCAGCGCCTTCCGCCGCGCCAGCCGATACACACCGACGCCCAGAAACAGGGTGAATACCACCGGAAACTCTTCGGGAAGAGCCGCCACCGCGAGGGTCGCCGCGCTGACCAGGGCGTCCACCCAGCCGTGGCCTTGATGCAGCCGCACGCCGGCCAGAATCAGGCAAAGCACTCCGGCAGCCGCGATCAAGAGCGTCACCAGGTTGGAAATGGCGGTCTGCAACGGCGTGCGCTCCCGTTCGCCGGCGGCCGCGGCGCGGACGATCTCGCCGTAAAGCGTTTGCCCGCCCGTATACACTACCGTCATTTCCGCCTGGCCGGTCAACAGGCGGGTACCGGCGAATCCCCAATGCGCATCGTCGATCCAGGCTGATTCGTCGAATCGCAGCGGCATTGCTCTGAGAGCGTGCTTCGGCACCGGATACGCTTCTCCGGTCAGAGACGATTCATCCGCCTGCAATTGCTCCCCGGCGGAGATCAACCCGTCGGCCGGAAAAGCCTCGCCGGTCTCGATCCGCACCCGGTCGCCGGGAACCAGCTCGGAAGCGGAGATTTCCAATAGCGCACCGTCACGGACGACACGGGCGGTCTGAGCAAGCTGCCGGCCGAGTCCTTCAGTCGATACCTGTGTCCGGCGATGCAGAAAGGCATCCATGCCCAGCAACGGCAGAATGGCCGCCATTAGCGTCATCGCCTCGGCATAACTGCCGAGCACGGCATAAATGAGACCGGTTCCGACCAGGAACCAGATCATGGGGTCCTTGAGCGTATCGCGCGCCAGTTCCAGCCACGGACTGCCGGCGATTTCGAGAATGTCGTTCCGGCCATATCGTTTTCTGCGTTCGGCGATATCGATAGAGGACAGTCCGCGTGGGTCATGCGGAAGATCCTTCATTCGTACAGCGGGAATATCGCGACGCATGGCGGTGACGGTCTCTTTGGAAGGAAGCGGCCGGCCGAACCGGGCATTCTGGATAGTTGGCCCCGTATTATCGGCGTCGATGCCGCCGAATGTCACCGTTGCCGTCGCGACACAAGACCTGGATGGTTCTCCGCGTGCAAATAGCGTCGGAACTTGGCGGTTCGCGGGGAACTCCGCGATGCTGTCCGTTTCCAAATAGAAACATCGGCGTTACTTGATAAGGAATCGAGACATCAGGATGCAAAGAGGAATCACTTTAGTCTCGCCGCGCGAATCCGCATTCGCGGGTGTACAGAATCCACCGCCCTACCAGTCCGAATCGGAGACCTCAAGCTAAGCCGTACGCCATGGAAAGCTCATTCCAACCCGGTGCGGTAGTCGTCAGCAGAGACGGTTTACTGGGTTTTGTCGATCCCGCATTCCTTCCCATCAACGAACAGGCCGTAGTGCAAGTGCAATTCGAGCGCGGCGAACGGCTGGTGATCCCCGTGAACGTCCTCGATCGGCAGGAAGACGGAACCTATGTTCTGCCCATGACCTTGGCCGAAGCCATGACCACTTGGCGGGACCCGTCGGAAAACGGCGAAACGCTGACCATTCCCGTAGCGGAGGAACGACTGGTACGGCAAATCCGCAAAATCGAAACCGGGCGGGTGCGCATCACCAAACGCATTTCTACCCGGGTCGAAGAGGTCGATGATCCACTAATCCAGGAAACGCTTCATGTCGAGCGGGTCGCCGTAAACCGTCCTATCGATGAGCCGGTGCCCGCCCGGCATGAAGGCGACACGCTGATCATTCCCGTATTCGAAGAAACCCTGGTAGTGCGGAAGCAGCTGGTTCTGAAGGAAGAGCTGCACGTGACCCGACGCAAAACGGAATCGCACCGGCCGCAACAAGTGACCCTGCGGCGCGAGGAATTGTCGGTCGAGCGGGTTCCTCCGGAGAGACAGACGACGGACCTTGAACAGCCTGGAGTCTCAAACTGAGATGCCTCGATGTTTTTAATCGTATTTTTTAACGTTCGGACGAGGAGAAAGCCATGATTAACACAGTGGTTGGATTACTGGATAACCGATCGGAAGCCGAAAAAGTCGTGCACGACCTCGAGCGTGAAGGCTTCGGCCGAGATCACATTCATGTCATGACCAGCGATGTCGAATACGAGCGCGAGCTAGGCGCAGCCGGTGGAGCCCAGAAGGAATCCGGCCTCCGCTTCGTCCTTTCCAAGCTCGGGCTGCTGGAAGAGCGCCGGCATGAAATCGGGCTTCCTGCGGAGGACATCCGTTATTACTCTGAAGGCGTACGCCGCGGCGGCCTCCTGGTCACCGTCGAAACCGACGAAAGCCACGCCGACCGTGCTGCAGAGATTCTGGAGGAACACGGCGCGGTGAATATCGAGGAGCGCGCGGGTCAATGGCAGCAGACCGGCATGACACAACAGCCGACCATGGGCAAAGCGGGCACTACTACAGAACCTATGCGTACCGCCGAGGAAGCGAAAATCCCGGTCGTCGAGGAAGAGCTGAAAGTGGGCAAGCGCGCCGTCAAGCGTGGCGGAGTCCGCGTCTATACCCATGTCATGGAGCGGCCGGTTGACGAAGACATCACTCTGCGCGAAGAGCACGTCAACGTCGAACGCCACCGGGTCGACCGTCCCGTGTCGGACGCAGACATGGCAGCCTTCAAGGAAGGCACCATCGAGCTCACCGAAACGGGGGAAGAAGCTGTAGCCTCCAAGGAAGCACGGGTGGTTGAAGAAGTCACCGTCAGCAAAGGCGTGACGGAACATATCGAGACCATCCACGATACGCTGCGTCGGACCGAGGTCGACGTGGAAGAATTCGGCAGAGGCGCAGCCGAAACACCGTCCGGCTTCGAGCGTTTCGATGCCGATTTTCGCCAGCACTATTCGACCCATTTCGGCAATCAGGGACAGCCTTATGATCGGTACCTGCCCGCCTACCGCTTCGGCCACGCGCTGGGTAGCGATCCCGCCTACTCCGGCAAGGACTGGGCAGCGCTGGAACCGGATGTCCGGCGTGTGTGGGAGAAAAAACAGCCGAGCAGCAAATGGGACCAGATGAAAAACGCGATCCACTATGCTTGGGAACGCGCGCGGGGTCATCGCTGAATGCATCCGGCTCGCCTAACCCTTTAGGAATTTCCTGAGAAAGCCCTCTCCCCTCTGGATGGCGTCGCGAAAGCGCCTCTTCCACTGGGGAGAGCACAGCTGCCCGGTCAGCCTGGAATCCCTTCCCAATCGCAAACGGTCGCTTTAGTCGCGACCCTTCCAATCGCAAACGGTCGCTTTAGTCGCGACCCTTCCAATCGCAAACGGTGTCTCCGGGAACACCAAGGCGACGATTTCCGACACAAAGCCCGTCGGCAAAGGGTTACCGACCTACGACTGTAGCACCCTGTAGGTCGGGAATCCTTTCCCGACGCCACGTCCCGGCCGAGCGTCTTCGTCGGCAAAGGATTGCCGACCTACGCTCTCCCCTCCTGGAACGAATCCGTACACCGGGATGGAAAACGCTCTAAGTACATTCAGGGAATGTCTTGCGGCATAGGCAACCTGCAGGACAACCCCGCCAATCAAGCCAATCTGTCGAGATTCCGCAAATATTTGCGGAATGTACTTAGCAACAGGTCGACCATGCTCGGTCAACGACCTGCCCCGGCGGCCGTTAACGAGAATGAGCGCGTGATGATCCGGACGTGGATCCTGCTCGCTATTGGAGCCGGACATCCGCCCGCCGCACCTCGACCAGATTGTCCGAGAACGTCGGCGCATGACCGAAGTTGCAGTAGGCGGCCGAACTGATCACATTGACCGAGCCGTCGCTGCGATTGCGGCTCCGCCAGTATCCGAGAGTCGCGACCACCACGCCCGGCGGGGTATCCTCGGTAACCCGCGCGTCGGCTTCGAATTCGCCGCGGTCGTTGAATACCTTCACATTATCCCCTTCGCGAATGCCGCGCGGTTCGGCGTCGGCCGGGTTGATGAGCACGAATTGCTCGCCCTGGGCGCGAATCTTGTGCTCTTCGTTCGCGTAACAGGAGTTCAAAAAGCCGTGGCTTTTGGGCGAAAGGATATTCAGCGGAAACCGTTTCGCCCGCTCGGGATCGCTCTCCGGCCGCTCGCGGCAGGGCACGTAATCGGGCAAGTCGTCGATCGGTTCCGCACCTTGGCCGCTTTCGTACATCTGTCGGAAAACGGCGCCGACGAAATTGCCCTGCGCGGCGCCCGAGGCCTTGAACTCGCACTTTCCCGAGGGCGTCGGGAAGTTGCCCTCGGCGTGCGGCGCCGAGGTTTCCGGTTTGCCGCCTCGGATATGGGCGTAACCGCGCCGCTCCAGATAAGCCAGGTCGATGTCCCGAAGCTGCGGCGCATTCCAGTCGACGTAGTGTTCGATCATCTCGCGATCGCTGCGCGTGAACTGTTCGTCGTCGAATCCCATGACTTTGGCGAGGCGCCGGAACAGCTCGGTGTTGGGTACGGCTTCGCCCGAGGCCGGGACGGCTTTCTGGTTGAGGGTCAAATAGAGGTGGCCCCAGGACCACATGATGTCGTCCATTTCCCCCGCCATCGCGGCGGGCAGGACCAAATCCGCGTAGGCGGCGGTGTCGGTGATGAAGTGCTCGCTGACCACCGTGAACAAATCCTCGCGCTTCAGGCCCTCGACGACCCTGTTGGTTTCCGGCGCCTGCGACACCGGGTTGGCGTTGTAGACCATCAGGGACTTGACCGGCGGCGCGAGCGGCATGCGCCCTGTCAGCGCGTCGCCCAACTTCAGGATGTTGATCACGCGGGTCCCCGGCTTGATCCATTCCGGCCGGCACACCCGATCCCAGTGAATCGGAAATTCCCAGACCGGCATTTGTAGCAAGCCGCCGCCCACGTGTCGCCAGGCCCCGGTCAAGGCCGGCAGACAGCACACCGCGCGGATGGTCTGCCCGCCTCCGTGATGACGCTCCAGCGCGACGCCTATGCGAATCGCCGCGGGCTGGGTCGTGGCATATTCGCGGCTCAACTTCCGGATGTCGTCGGCGGGAATGCCGGTGATTTCGGCTGCGTACTCGGGCGTGTAGCGCGCCGCCCTCTCCTTCAGATCCTCGAATCCGATCGTGTATTGGGCGATATAGTCGCGATCCAGCAAATCTTCGGCAATGATCTGATGAATCATCGCCATGGCCAGGGCGCCGTCGGTGCCGGGCTTCGGGGCCAGATGCCAGTCGGCCTGCTTGGCGGTGCGGGATTTGTAGGCGTCGATCACCACCACCTTGGCGCCGTTTTTCTGCGCCTCGTGGACGATATGCCAGTGATGCAGGTTGGTGCTGACCGAATTGCAGGCCCAGATGATGATGTATTTCGACTGGGCGAAGCTTTCCGGATCGACGCCTCCGGTGGGGCCGACCGTGAGCAGCCAGGCGGTGGACGAACCGCTCGCGCAGAAGGTTTTTTCCAGCACGCTCGCGCCCAGCTTGTTGAAAAACGCATCGCCGACGGTCAGGCCCTGAAGAGTGCCCTGGTTGCCCAGGTAGTTGTAGGGAAGAATCGCTTCCGCGCCGTACTCGTCGATGATGGCAGTCCAGCGGGTCTTGATCTCGTCCAGCGCCTCGTCCCAGGAAATCCGCTCGAACCGGCGCGAGCCTTTCGGCCCCACGCGGCGCGAGGGATACAGCACGCGCTCCGGATTGTAGTGATGGTCGTGGAAATCCTTGAGCTTGGTGCAAAGGCCGCCCCGCGTTAGCGGATGATCGGGATTGCCGCGCACATTGACCAGCCGGTCGTTTTCGACTTCGTAGAGCATCGCGCAGGTGTCCGGGCAATCGTGCGGACACGCGCCGAATACGGTTTTCTTCTCGCTGGCAGCTGCCATTTCTTCTCCTCCGGTCAATCGTTTTTATACAAATTTCAATCAAGATGACGCATGGGAATCGTCATACTCGATGTCCGTCGCGTACACATCGTAAGCCTTGCTGTATTCCATGACCCGAGCCACCTCCGCGATGAAATCTTCGCCGTACCCGGCCCGGCGCAGCAGGTGAAATCCGACTTCCATGCCCGAACTGATGCCGCCGCCGGTAACGATCCGTCCGGCGTCGACCACCCGCGCCCGGCTGATGCGGCAGGCCGGGGCCAGCTCGGCCAGGCGGTCGATGGGCACTTTGCCCGACGGGGATTGTTCCACGCGATCGGGCTCCTTGCGGTTGGTCGCCGCTTTTCCGTCCAACAGCCCCATCTTGGCGTAAATCCAGGAACCGGTGCAGACCGAAACCAGCAGGGTTCTCTCGGGCAAGCCGCGGATGAACTCGTGCAGATGCCCGTTGTTGATTTCCTGCCGCGTGCCGAAACCGCCCGGGATCAGGAAGGCGTCCATGTCGGGCCGGTCCGCAAAGGAATAGTTGGGCAGCACCGTAAAGCCGGCCTGCGCCTGCACCGGACGCAAGGACTCGGCGATGAAGAAAGCCTCCAGCTCGGGATCGAATCGCCGGGCGACCGAGAATACGCCATAGGGCGCTGCGAAGTCGACGATTTCCAGATCCTTGCAGATGTAAATGCCTAATCGGAAACCGGGTTTAAACGTGTAACTCATGGTCGTTTCCTTGTGCTGGTCGAGGAGCAATCCGCCATGTAGACAGATCTGTCTACAGCATTGATGAGACAGACCATTCTGTCAATAATCCCGTAAACGCTTTCAAAACCTCTTATGACTCAAGACGCCACGCCTATTACGTCCTCGGCACGCGACCGCATCCTGGAAACCGCGCAACGGCTGTTCTACCAATACGGCATCCGCGCCGTGGGCGTCGATCGCATCATCGCCGAATCGGGCGTCGCCAAGATGTCGTTCTACCGCCACTTCCCGTCCAAAAAAGACCTGGTGATCGCGTTTCTCGAACGGCGCCATCGATTCTGGATGGATTGGTTTACCCGGCGCGTGCGGGAATTGGCCGAATCCCAAACTTCGCCAGGCCTCGGCATCATCGCGGATGCCCTGAAGGAATGGTTCTCGGATCCCGACTTCCGAGGCTGTGCGTTCATCAATACGGTCGCGGAACTGAGCGAGGATTCGGCGGAAGAACGCCGGATCGCGGCGGATCACAAGCGGGAACTGCGGGATTTCGTCCGAACGATGATCCCGGAGCGGCCGGGACGCTCGGCAAACGACGCGGCGGAACTGGCTCTGCTGATCATCGACGGCGCCATCGTGCGCGCCCAAATGACGGGCAATGCTGAAGTGGCTGAGGAAGCGCGCACCTTGCTCGAATTTTTGGATGGGGAACCGTTCGGATCAACCGCTTAGAACCTACTCGAGCGCCGGAATCGGGTAGGCGACGGCTAGGGAAGAGACACCGCGGAAAACCGAGCGGCGACCGAGGCGTCCAAAGAGACCATTGGTCAGCCCTCCGAGTGCTGGCTTCAAGAGAAGCGCGACGATTGGCGGTATCCTGGTTCAGGCGTCCGAATGCCGTCCACCGCTATGCCAGACCGGAGGATGCAAAGTCCCTCCCTCGGTGGAAAAGGGTTAGTAGGTGCGGGATCCGTTTCCGACATAATCGATCTATCGGCCACGGCTTGTCGACCTATGGCGACATTACAGGTTACAGTTTTGCACGGTATCCCGGTTATCGGCGGCGCAACGATCGCCGTTGACATGAGAGCCGCCGTCGGCGATGTCGTTGCCACCGGCACCGTCCACGACATTCAGCATATCGTCCCCCTCTCCGCCCCGAAGGATATCGTTGCCTGAACCGCCGCTGGCCCGGTCTCGACCGGGGCCGCCCTCGAGCAGGTCATCGCCCGCGCCGCCCCAGAGGATATCGTTGTCCTCGCTGCCACTGAGCTTATCGTTACCCGTGCCCCCACGGAGCGTGTCGTTGCCGTCGCCGCCGCAGATCAGGTCATCGCCGCCGCGGCCGTCGATCACGTCGTGGCCGGCCAGGCCGACGATGACGTCGTTGCCCGGCGTTCCCCGCAAGACATCATTGCCCGCAGTGCCGACAATCGTCGCCGGCATGCCGAAGCACACGGGCGTCGTCGGCCGGCTGACAAAGAGCACGGCCTGACCCTGACCAGGATTGCCGTCCACGCTTTGGTTCCAGGCACCGATCAGGAGGTCGGTTTTGCCGTCGCCGTTGACATCCCCCGCGCTCGCCAGTACCTGACCGAAGTGGGCATCATCCTTGGGCGTCGGATGGTCGAGGGTGTGCAGCAAGATGCCATCGGCCCCGCTGAAGATGAAGGCCTGCCCCTGATGTGCATTGCCGCCCACGGTTTGCCTGGGCGCTCCAACCAGGAGGTCGGATTTGCTATCGCCGTTCACATCGCCCGCGCCGGCCACGGCCGAACCGAAGTGAGCACCTTCCTGAGGCAGGGGAGTATCGAGGGTCTGAAGGAGGGTCCCATCGGCCCCGCTGAAGACAAAGGCCCGTCCCTGGTACTCGTTGCCACCCACGTCTTGCAGGTAAGCTCCCACCAGAAAGTCGGGGGTGCCATCGCCGTTCACATCGCCCGCGCCGGCCACAGCATCACCGAAGTGCGCACTTTCCTGGACTATCGGGTCATCGAGGGTGTGCAGCAGGGTGCCATCGATCCCACTCAGGACAAAGGCCCGGCCTTGGCCGCGATTGCCGGCTACAGTTTGCCCGGACGCTCCCACCAGGAGGTCGGGAACCCCGTCGCCGTTCACATCGCCCGCGCCGGCCACGGCCGAACCGAAGTGAGCACCTTCCTGAGGCAGGGGAGTATCGAGGGTCTGAAGGAGGGTCCCATCGGCCCCGCTGAAGACAAAGGCCTGGCCCTGGCCGAAATTGCCCCCCAAATCTTGCGAGGATGCCCCCACCAGGAGGTCGGAAATCCCATCGCGGTTGACATCCCCCGCACCGGCCACGGCATCGCCAAAGTAGGCGTCGTCCTGAGGCGTCGGGTTATCGAGGGTGTACACCAAGGCCCCATCGGCACCGCTGAAAATATAGGCTTGGCCCTGGTCAGCGTGGCTGCCCACATCCTGGAAGGGCGCCCCCACCAGGAGGTCGGGAATCCCGTCGCGGTTGACATCCCCAGCCCTAGCCATGGCTCGACCAAAATAGGCGACAGCCTGGGGTGTCGGGTTATTGAGAATGTGCAACAGACTGCCGTCGGCCCCGCTGAAGACAAACGCCCGGCCTTGGGCATAGTTGCCATCCGCGTTTTGCCAGGACGCCCCCACCAGGAGATCGGGAATCCCATCGCGGTTGACATCCCCCGCACCGGCCACGGCGTCGCCAAAGTAGGCGTCGTTCTGGGGCGTCGGGTTATCGAAAATAAGGGGCACATAGGGAGACTCGGCGTTAGCCGACGCCAGCCAAAATCCGACCAGGACTCCGAGACCGCGCTTCAGGACCATAAGCTGGATTCGGGCACTCAAGGCCTCCCTTGAGAGCCGCCAACGGGCCGGTCCGTTTTCCACGCTTTTCATACGAGTTACTCCCTATCTCTATGGGTATCATCGAACGAAGGCCGCGGTTTTTTTTGCGTTTTTACCGGGCATCGGTGAGTGTGCGAAATTAATGCCATCCGTGGGCGGTTGGGTCGGATCAATGGAATCCGGATTTGGCCGTCAGGCGAGGAATGCGGAGTTGGATCAATGTCACATTCGGAATGAACTTCTCTGTTCGCCGGATAGTCGCACCGCACTTGTCCTTGCAACTGCTGCCTTCAAGAAGCTTGCTTCGTCACATGCAACGACTTGCGGTTCGCGGAATTCGTATTGACACCATGGCGACCGAGCTGTTAGCGTGAAGCCATGAATCGACGGCAGCCCTCCATCCCTCCTCTTCTGGCTCTTACCCCGAGCCTCGGTCTGCTGCTGCCCCGCGCGGGCAAATAACTCACCTCATTTTTTCCTTCGATCGACTGAACACCCTTCACGGGATAACTGCGTCCGTACGACGCCTTTTCCTGGAGTACGACCATGAACCACCTGACGCCCGCCCTACCCCTGCTTCGACTTCAACCCGGTTGCCGGGCCTTGCGTTCGCGGCAGCCCGGCAGCCTTTCCGTCGCCGCAATGGACACTCATCGCATCCGACGAAAACCCAGGAGTCACCGATCATGTTGAAGCAGCCGAACACCAAATACCGTTCCTTTCCCAAGGTCCGACTCGCGGACCGCACCTGGCCCGACCGGGTCGTCACCCAAGCTCCCATCTGGATGAGCACCGATCTTCGCGACGGCAATCAGGCGCTGTTCGAGCCCATGAACGCCGAGCGCAAGATGCGCCTGTTCAAGAGGCTGGTGGATATAGGCTTCAAGGAAATCGAGGTCGCCTTCCCTTCCGCCTCGCAGACCGAATTCGACTTCGTCAGGACTCTGATCGAAGGCGGACACGTCCCCGCCGACGTCACCATAGAGGTGCTCACTCAGGCCCGCGAACACCTGATCCGTCGCACCATGGAATCGCTCTACGGCGCCCGCCGGGCCATCGTCCACGTCTACAACGCGACCGCCCGGCCGTTCCGGGAAGTCGTTTTCGGCATGAGCCCCGACCAGGTCATCGCGATGGCGGTTTCCAGCGTGAAGCTGGTTCGGGAACTCGCGCAGGCGCATCCGGGCACCGAATGGGTGCTCGAATACAGCCCGGAAGCCTTTACCGGCACCGAACTCGAGTTCGCCCGCGACATCTGCGACGCGGTAGTGGAGGCCTGGGGCGCGACTCCGGAGCGCAAGGTCATCATCAACCTGCCGGCGACGGTGGAGATGGCGACACCCAATGTCTACGCCGACCAGATCGAATGGATGCACCGGAATCTGGCGCGGCGCGAATGCGTCGTTCTGAGCGTCCATCCCCACAACGACCGGGGCACCGCGGTCGCCGCAGCGGAACTTGCGGTCATGGCCGGGGCCGATCGTGTCGAGGGTTGTCTGTTCGGCAACGGCGAGCGGACCGGCAACGTGGACTTGGTGACTTTGGCACTCAATCTGTACACCCAGGGCATCGATCCGGGCCTCGATTTTTCGAACATCAACGAGATCGCGCGGACCGTGGAAGACTGCATCCGCTTGCCGATCCATCCGCGCCACCCTTACGTGGGCGATCTGGTATTCACGGCCTTTTCCGGCTCGCATCAGGATGCGATCAAAAAGGGCCTGGCCCATCAGCGGCCCGATACATTCTGGGAAGTGCCTTACCTCCCCATAGACCCGGCCGATTTGGGCCGTTCCTACGACGCCATCATCCGGGTCAACAGCCAGTCGGGGAAAGGCGGCATCGCCTACCTGCTCGAGTCGGCCTATGGACTGGTGCTGCCTCGCCGGCTACAGGTCGAATTCAGCGGCATGGTGCAACGGCATGCCGACGCCACCGGCGCCGAAGTCATGCCGGATGAGCTTTGGCGAATGTTCTCCGAAGAATATCTGGAACCGGCAACGACCATCCGCTATCTCGAGCATCATCTGTTCGAGCATGGAGCGGTTCAGGGAATTCGCCTGATGCTGGAGACGAACGGCCGGCGGATCACGCTGACCGGCGAAGGCAACGGTCCCATCGATGCCGTGGCTCACGCCTTCGGGGGAATGGTGCGGGTTCAATCCTATGAAGAACGTTCCATGGGACAAGGAGCCGACGCCAGAGCCGCCGCCTTCGTCGAAGTCGCGATCGACGGCATTCCCGGCATCCGCTATGGCGCCGGCATAAACGCCAACATCGTCACGGCGTCGGTGCTGGCGATCGTCAGCGCCCTGAACCGCGGCCTCAACGGCATCGAACCCGAGGCGCGGGAAGAGGTTGTCGCCATTTTGGAAAAGTCCGTGCGACAGGTCGCTTGATTCGCCGGAAACGGAACGAGACGAACGGCGTTTGTCGCGAGAGCGAAGTCCAGGGAGGGACTTCGTCAAAAAAAGGAAACCGGCAAACCAATCAGGACGCTGAGAAGCTCATCATATTCTGCGTGCCCGTGTTTCCGTCCATTGGAAGACTTCCATGACGGGACTGCGCTCGGCACGCCAAATTGAAAATCGGTGTACGGACCGATGCGCCATCACTGTTCTTTCAAGCACCGCCGCTTGCATCGCGGCTTGTTGCGATGCCGGATCAACCGAGCCGGACGTAATATCCAGATCTCCTTCCACTCGATCGAGCGCGCTGTCGTCCAGCCTTGACGATGCAATACCCGTTTCTTGCCGGGACGGCTTATCCAAGGCACGAAACTCGGATTGACCATAGGCACTGGTTATGGATGAGAGCACAAGCGATAACAGACCACCCCGTGTGAATGATTTTTTCATCCGGCTCTTCATGATTTTCTGATCGAGGTAAAAAAGCGGGGGAGCGCATGACCGCTCCCCCGCCTGGTTCTCCGGCCCTCATCAGCATTCGATAGGGGCCCGAGGCTTCTCGTTATTTACCGCCAATGCTCTGCTGCGTGACCGACACGATAGTCTGATCGGCGCCGCCCTTACTAAAAAGGGCTAGATTGACCGCAGTTATCGTGGTTACGGCTATGTTCTGGTTAACGTTACCAGCGTTGACCTTACCACCGTTATCTTTCTTAAACGGTATCAAAGTCCCGCCTTCGACGGCAGAGAGTTGCCCTTCGGTCATCGGTTTTAAGCTGGACACCTTGCCCAACGCACGGAAGTCGTTATCGGCCATTGCAGGCCCGGCAACCATAACCGATGACAATACAGCCGCTAATGCATAAGACTTCATAATGGAACTCCTTCTCTCATGATCCAATAATTATGATGACGACGATTTGATCCCAGAGAAATCAAAGTATGCCGATTTTTCACGGAACCCTATCCAACCGGGCTCCGTAACCGAGCTGGCCCGGATTTTACGGACACTAATTCGAACTCCTTTTGCTCATCGTCCAAGTTTTCGATGGCAGCTTGATACGAGAGTTCAACGAAATTCTACGTACGCCGCTTGACGCAGCCGTTGCCCATCCGACACTCGCGGCCGTCAGCTTACTGCACGCTTTCAGCCACCTGAGGAAGCTCTGAACAGTGGATTCCGTTCATGCCCCTTCGACAGGCTCAGGAGAGCGTTCGACAAGCCTGTCCTGAGCCGAGTCGAAGGGCCTGTCCTGAGCCTGTCGAAGGACTTAGAGCGTCTTTCATCCCGGTGTACGGCTTCGTGTCGGGCGGGGAGCACGTAGGTCGGCAATCCCTTGCCGACCTACCTATCGGGCGCTCTGACACCGAATCGGAAAATGCTCTAATCAGAGCTTCCCTGACAGGCGTGACTGTAATCCGGCCGCCCCGATCGGAATAAGGCGGCCTTGGCTTTAATAGCGGAACACTGCGGGCTGGAACCGGATGCCGTCATCCGAAGCACCGACGACCGCTCGTCGCAGCGGCGCGTGCTGAAAGGCGTTGTTCGCGGCCAACGGGAAGGATTGTTCGGAGTGCCCTTCTTCGTCTACGGTCCGCACCGCTACTGGGGCAATGACCGTCTCGAGTGGTTGTGGCAGTGGCGTATCGCCGATCTTGAACCGTTTGCGCAGCTGAACGCCGATCCGCGGGTGGCGGAAACGTTTCAACGCCCGGCCATCCGCTCCGTAAGCACTGTTTGTATCGCCTGCCCAAAGCGCGATGGGAATGCCCTCCCCGATTTGGAGGAGGGCGCAAAGTGCGCCGGTCTTGCCGATAAAAGCCCGACCTTTTACGGCATGCGGCGGTTTTCACTTGGGGCCCCGGCAAATTTACGGATTGCAGTTTTGGAAGGAATTCTTCGAATTGCCCGCGCATAAGTCCCGACCGGCGCCACCGTCGATTCGATCATTGCCCGGACCGCCTAAAATGGCGTCGTTGCCCGCGTCGCCCCGCAGCCTGTCGTCTCCGCCAGCGCCCAAGATCGTGTCGTTGCCGTCGCCGCCGCAGATCAGGTCATCGCCGCCGCGGCCATCGATTACATCGTGGCCGGCCAGGCCGACAATCACATCGTTGCCCGGCGTTCCCCGCAAGACATCATTGCCCGCGGTGCCGACAATGGTCGCCGGCATGCCGAAGCACGCCGGCGTTGAGGATTTACTGGCGAAAAGGACGGCCCGCCCCTGGTCGGCATTGCCGCTTGCATCCTGGAAAGGCGCCCCTGCCACAAGGTCTGGAACGCCGTCGTCGTTCGCATCCCCAATTCCCGCCACGGATCGGCCAAAACGGGCAAGAGCTTGACGGCCGGGGTTGCGGAGGGCGAAGAGCTGACTGCCGTCCGCCCCGCTCGCGACAACGACTTTACCCTCGGGAGCATCGTCGGTTTCTCGTCCGGGCACCCCCACCAGAAGATCGGGAATGCCGTCTCCGTTGACATCGTCCGATCCGGCCACGGCGGAGCCGAAGTCGGCATTGTTCTCCGGCGTCGAGTTTTCCACCTGGTACAAAAGCTCGCCGGTGGCGCCGCTGAATACAAAAGCCCCGCCGCTGAATACGAAATCCCCGAATTCGCCTATGGGCAGGAACGGCGCTCCCACTAGCAGATCGGGAACGCCGTCGCCGCTCACGTCGCCGACGCCCGCCACCGCCCAGCCCAAGAAGGCCCGCTCCTCGGGCGCCACCACATTGAGAACGTGAACGAGGCTGCCGTCGGCGCCGCTGAGAACAAGCGCTCTGCCCACGCGGCCCAGGAAAGGCATTCCCACCAGAAAGTCGGGGATGCCGTCGCCGGTCACGTCGCCCGCTCCGGCCACGGACCGGCCGAAACCGCCGCCCTCGGAACGCGGGAAGTTGAGAGTCAGGATGGGACGCCCATCGGCCCCGCTGAAGACGAAAGCCCGGCCCTGGCCGCCAAGGTCGGGCCCGTCTTGGCTGGGTGCGCCTATCAGCAGGTCGGGAATGTTGTCGCCGTTGACATCGCCCGCATCGACCACCGAGGCGCCGAACGAGGCCCGTTCCGCGGGTATCGGCGTGTCGAGACTGTAAAGGAGGCTCCCGCTGGCGCCGCTGAATACGAAGGCCCAGCCCTGCCGATCGATACCCTTCACGGTTTGCTCCGGAGCCCCCACCAGGAGGTCGGGAATGTCATCGCCGTTGACATCGCCCACGCCGGCCACGGCTTGGCCGAAGCGAGCGTTTGCCTGGGGCATCGGGTCATCGACGCGGTACAGAAGGCTTCGATCGGCCCCGCTGAAAACGAAGGCCTGACCTTGGCCAGGATTTCCGTCCGCGGTTTGCCCCGGTGCTCCGACCAGGAAGTCGGTCTTGCCGTCACCGTTCACATCGCCCACCCCGGCCACGGACGTACCAAAGCCGGCATCGGCCTGCGGTGTGGGATCGTTGACGATGCGGGGTGTAAAGGTCGGCTCGGCGTGGGCCGCGGTCAGCCAAACCCCGGCCATAAGGCCGAGACAGCCCTTCAGCACCGTGTGTTGGACTCTTCTGGCCTTAATGGCCTCATCGAGGACCGTCAATCGACCGGTCCTTTTTCCATTTTTCCTTTTCATATCGCTTCATCCCTGTAGCTGTGTGAAATTGCCTTCCGACTTGACGCCGACGCCTCGGCGAAAGATCGATGCAGAACGTTAGACCGGTTCTGGATCAAACCATTCGTGCCGATCCCACGAACTACGTGCAATGTCGTAATGATTTGTACGCATTCCTGCAAACCGGGACTTACATGACTGACATCCTTCGGATCTCCATTTCGCGCCCCCTCGGGGATGGGACCATAAACTCTTGGGGGAGGAAGACCATACAGCCTTGCATCCAAGGGACTCTACGCTCGCTCTATCGGTCCTCATCGTCTGGAGTGCCAGCTTTAGGAAGCTCTGATTAAGTCCTTCGACAGGCCTGTCCTGAGCCTGTCGAAGGGGCATGAACGGAATCAACTTGTTCAGAGCTTCCTTTATGGCCATCACATCGGATGTGGCCGCCCTTCCGCCGCGCGGGGACTTTCCGTTCGGCGCATTACGCCAAAGCTGATACGCTACCACGCCGACTGATGCCGGCACTCCCTGCCGACATCACGGCTTGGCCTAAAGGTCCTAGCCGCTGGCTCAAACTACGGGTTCATGAAGAAATCAGGCTTACAATCAGCGCGGGGAAACGCATGCGATTCCTTCGAAATCCTGCGGTTCCAAAACCTCGAATCGAAGCAAGCAACTGACGGAACAATCACGATGACAACTTTCAAGCGCATGGTCCTGGTGGCGATAGTGCTTTTTTCTTGCGTGGGCTGCGACCAAGCGACCAAGGAAGCGGCCAGGGTTTACCTGGCGCCATCATCGGCCATTTCGTTTTTCGGCGACGCATTCCGGCTGCAATATGCGGAGCACAGTGGCGCTTTCTTGGGCCTGGGTTCGATGATGCCGGCCGAGATCCGGTCCTGGATATTCATCGGGGTAAACGGCATCGGACTGGCAGGACTCCTGGTCTTCGTGCTATTTCGCCGCAATCAGCAACTCGGCAACGTGATCGGACTGTCTCTGTTGATCGTTCTTTTTCTTTACTTCAATACTCTTGGCGCCAGCGCATGGGTCGAGTGGACGGCGATCGCCGTCACCCTCTGCCGCATGCTACATGCGGCCGGCATGTTGATGTCCGCCGATCTCAACCGCCCCCATCCGCTTCGCTTCATCGGAGCCTTGGGTACGTATCTCGGCGGTTTCTCGCTCGGAATTGCGCTCTTGCGTAGCGTCAGATCGTGAGAAAAATGAAAATAGCCATCATCGGGATCGGCGGGGTGGGCGGGTATTACGGCGGCAAGCTGGCCCGTTCTTGCGCGGCAGGCAATGATCCCCAAATCGTGTTCGTCGCCAGGGGCGAGAACTTGAGGGCGATCCAGGCTCACGGCCTTCGTCAGATTACCGAGGACGGGAGCTTTACCTCGCGGCCTCATGTGGTCACCGACGATCCGTCCGAGCTTGGGGTCTTCGATTTAGTCCTGTTTTGCGTCAAGTCCTACGATCTCGAATCCAGCGCGCATTCCCTCAAAGGCAACGTCGACGAACGGACCACGATCATCACGCTGCTCAACGGCGTCGACAACGCCGAACGCTTGAAGGCGATTCTCCCCGAAGCGCGCATTTGCAACGGTTGCGTCTACATCGGCGCCCGCCTCTCGGCTCCTGGCGAGGTTTATCAGGCCGGAGGATCGTGCAAGCTGTTTTTCGGTCCGGAGAACGGAAAAACCGGAGATTTCGAAGCGATCGAAGCTCTCCTTCGGAGAGCGGACATCAAGGCCGAGTACCGGCAAGACATCGACGCCGTGGTTTGGGAGAAATTTCTGTTCGTTTCGCCTCTCGCGAGCGCGACGGCCTATTTCGACAAGACCTTCGGCGAACTCATGGACGACGAGGAAAGCAAGGCGGTCCTGATCGGACTATACGACGAACTCGAATGCGTCGCCCGGGCGAAAAACGTTCGTCTGCCGCCCGACATCCGGGAGCTCTCGCTGGGCAAAGCCGCATCGTTTCCCCATGGCGCGAAATCGTCCATGCACATGGACTTCGAAAAAGGCGGGCGGACCGAATTGGAAACGATGACGGGAGCCGTGGTCGGAATGGCGCGCCAGTACGGAATTCCCGCGCCGCTCCACGAACAGGTCTATCGCGCCTTATCGGCGCGTGCGGAACGGTTTGTCCAGAAAAGCGAACCGGCGTGAATGCGCTTCAGCTCGTAGGATGCACTGAGGTACGACAAATTGGCAGGGCAAGGCGCAACGCGACGAGCGGGCAGGCCAGGGAAAGGCTGCCCCGGACTCGCGAGCGAAGCGGGACAGCGTGGCGAGGCCGATTGATTCGTCTCATCCATGAGACTCGCCCGTCGGGCCGTGCTTCGCACGTTCCAATTGACCAAAGCCATCCTTGGCTTTGGCCCTAAGGCAAACTTCGTTTGTCCCATCCGGCTCCGGGCCGAATGGTCGCTCCCGGCGAATTGGTACACGGCGGAGCCGCCCGCAGGGTGCCGGATAGGGAGGTCCGGCATGAACCGCATCGATCGCGAACAATGCCTGTCCTGAGCCCGGTCGAAGGGGGCTTCCCTTCGTTCAGCGCATCCTGTGAGCTAATAAATGGGCAGAAATACGTCAGTAACAGCCTCGCCTTCCGACACATCCGGAAAGAACCGGATTCGTTGCAAGAACATCGGAAAATCTCTCGGTTCTTCTCCGCTTTGCGGCAACCATTCGGAATAAAGGTATCGGATGGTATCTCGAAGGGTGTCATCGGAGCCGATGTGCCGCAACACCGCGCATCTGCCTCCGGGAATGGTTTTGCTCACTATTCGGACTTCGTTGTTGGCGAGGTCGTGAACGGTTGCTGCACATATGTCGATACGATAATCCTCAGGGGCGATTTCTGCCGGGTCGTTGTAGAGAATGTTGAATGTGGCACTAACCTTTGGCGAGAGATGATTATGCTTTCGCCATTCGATGAATTTCCGTATTGAGTTACCGATCAGTTGTGGGTCGCCACGATGTTCAAGCGCGGCGACCTTGGTTTCATTGAAGGTGACGATTTTGACCTGCTCGCCGTTCGTTATCGATTTCATGTGATTGCTCCTTAGTTCGCTCAATCGTTGATAGGTCGCGTACCAAGGATTCCACTGCGGCTGACGCCTGAATTCGGAAGGTGACTGCCCGATGCTCTTTTTGAATGCGCGAGAGAACGACTCTGGCCCTTTGTAGCCACTGGTCAAAGCTATGTCGATGACTTGGCGGTGGCTGCGAAATGCTAGCTGATAAGAGGCTCGTTTCAAGCGACAAAGTTGAACATACTCGTATACACCGATCCCGAAGAGTTCAGAGAACTGCCGGTGGAAATGATATTTCGAGAAGGCCGCAACACCGCTGAGTATTTCCACGGAAAGGTCGTCCTCCAGGTGGTTATCAATGTATTCAAGCACCTTCTGGAACCGAGCGTGGACCTTCGCTGTGTTAGTGTTCAAAGAAACGTCTCCTTGGCGTTCAGGAGACTATCGTTCCAAGAACGAAGGGGCATAACAGATCTTGCGGAGCTAACGTTTTTGTTGACACATAATCGGGATAGGGCGATGCCTTACGGCACCGCTCCTCCCACACCACCGGGCATACGGGTCAGGTACCACGGCGGTTCGATGAATAACGGCCATCTCATGCTGCCAGCTCCGGCAGCCCCAGGTTAAGGAAGGTACGGCGCGGTAAGGCCAGCGTCAAAGTGGGCGTCTTGCTAAGCCGCCAGGGGCCATGCGCCGATTTACTGGTGTTCCAGGCTTCCCGGACGCTGACCCCGCATCTTCTCAGTTCGCGGTAACCCGCTCTTCCCCATTGCTTCCACTGATAGTAGCCGTAGGCGAATCCGGTTATCGAGCCGTTGTCGGCAAAGGATTGCCGACCTACAACATCTGTAATCGCCGATGTCAGTCAGGGGCCGGCAAAAACCGGGGACGACACCTTGGGCAAAGTCACCTTCACCAGCAAGCCGCCGCCCGGTCGGTCGGCCAGGGCAATTTCGCCGCCGTGGCGGCGCACGACCATGCGGGCGATGGCGAGCCCCAGCCCGGTGCCGCCGGTTTTGCGGCTGCGCGAGGCTTCCAGGCGGAAGAACGGGACGAAAACCCGATCCCTCATCGCGTCGGGAATTCCGGGTCCGCGGTCGCCGCTATCGATCAGTCGTAGGTCGGCAATCCTTTGCCGACAAACCCGTTGGCCCGACGGAAGTGTCGGGAAGGGATTCCCGACCTACTCGCAAGTGCCCGTTCAGCAGGTATAAAAATGCGCCAGCGGAAACCCAGCATTCCGCGGCGCCGATAAGATGGGATTCCGCGAAGTTCCGTCCCAGCCTACGGGCTAAACGCCCACGCCACCGGCGGCAATCTCATTCGCCAGCATTTCCGCCTGCTTCAGCACCGTCTCGGTTGCCAGCTTCTGCATATCCGGCGGATATCCGTACTGCCGCAATGTTCGCTTCACAATGACTTTCAGCTTCGCCTTGACGCTCTCCTTGATTGTCCAATCGATAGACGCGTTGGCTTTTACTCTTTCGAACAACACGACGGCCAGTTCGCGCAGCTTGTCTTGTTGCATCAGCTCTCTGGCGCTCTTGTTGTTGGCCACGGCGGTATAGAAAGCGTACTCATAATCGCTCATGCCCAGCGCTTCGGCCTGTTTGTCCGATTCGACGATTTCCTTGCTAACGTTAATCAGCTCCTCGATCACTTCGGCTGCCGTCAGTACCTTGGCGTGGTAGCGTTTGATGGCGTCTTCGAGCATTTCCAACAAACGCTTGCTTTCGACCAGATTCTTTTTTGCGCGCGCCCTAATTTCGTCATTGAGCAGTTTCTTCAATACTTCCAGCGCGATGTTTTTGTGCTCCTTGTTTTTTAACTCCAGCAGAAATTCTTCGGAGAGAATCGAGATATCGGGCTTTTTGATCCCCGCCGCGTCGAATACATCGATGACCTGCTCCGACACCAGCGCCTTGTCGATGACCTGCCGAACGGTGGTTTCAATCTCCCCGTCAGCACGCCCGAACCCGGTGCTGTCGAACTTCACCAAGCGTGCCTTCACCGCCTGGAAGAAGGCGACCTCATCCTTCACATCCAAGGCTTGATCGTGGGGAATGGCGATGGCGAACGCCTGAGATAAAGCCGCGACCTCATCAATGTAGCGTTTCTTTCCATCCTCTAGCCCGAGGATATATTCCTCCGCCGCCAGGATCATGGATAGCTTCCCGGATGTATCGGCCTCGAAGTAGTCTTCGTAGGCGAAACCGTCGAACATCTGAGAAACCACTTCCAATTTTTCCAGCAGGAGCTGCACCGCCTGTTCCTGGGCCAGCATGGGGTCGCCCTTGCCGCCGGCATCGGCATAAAACGACAAGGCCTGTTTAAGATCCGACGCTATGCCCAAGTAATCCACCACCAGCCCTGCCGGTTTGTCGCCGTACACGCGATTGACCCGCGCGATGGCCTGCATCAGGTTGTGGCCCTTCATGGGCTTGTCGATATACAAGGTGTGCATGCACGGCGCGTCGAATCCCGTAAGCCACATGTCCCGCACAATGACCAGCTTCAACTCGTCGTACGGATCCTTCATACGCTCGGCCAGGGCCTTGCGTTGCTGCTTGGTGGTGTGATGCTTGGCCAACTTCGGGCCGTCCGACGACGAGGCCGTCATCACCACCTTGATGACCCCCTCGGTAAGCTCATCCGAGTGCCACCGCGGCCTTAGCTTGATGATTTCGTCATAAAGCTCGACCGCAATGCGCCGCGACATGGCCACGATCATGCCCTTGCCGACGAATACTTCCTGGCGCTTTTCAAAGTGCGCCACGATATCCTGAGCCACATTCCTGATGCGCTGCGCCGCGCCGACCAAGGACTCCATCTGGGTCCACTTGGTCTTGGCCTTCTGGGTCTCGGTCAGTTCGTCCTGCTCCAGCTCTTCGTCCAGTTCAGCGATTAACTTCTTGCCTTCTTCACTGAGCGACACCTTGGCCAAACGGCTTTCGTAATAAATCTTCTTGGTGGCGCCGTCTTCCACCGCCTGGGCAATGTCGTAGACATCGATGTAATTGCCGAACACCGCCGGCGTGTTCACATCGGTCTTTTCGATGGGCGTGCCGGTAAAGCCGAGGTAAGTCGCATTGGGCAGGGCGTCGCGCAGGTACTTGGCAAAGCCATAGACGATCTTCTTGCCCGTGACGTTGCCTTGCGCGTCCTTCTCGTCCACGGTCTTGGCCTTGAAGCCGTACTGGGTGCGGTGCGCTTCGTCGGCAATCACCACCACATTGCGGCGGTCGGTCAATTGCTCGTAGACATTGCCTGCATCCGGCTGGAATTTCTGAATGGTGGTGAAGATCACCCCGCCGGAGGCCACCTTCAGCAGCCGTGTCAATTCCTTGCGGTCGTCCACCTGCACCGGTTCCTGCCGCAACACCTGGGTACAGGCCGCGAAGGTATCGAACAGTTGGTCATCCAGATCGTTGCGGTCGGTAATCACCACAATGGTGGGATTGTCCAGCGCCAGCACGATCTTGCCGGTGTAAAACACCATCGACAGCGACTTGCCGCTGCCCTGGGTGTGCCACACCACCCCGGCCTTACGGTCGCCCGGCGGTTGCGTCTTTACGCTCGCCATGCCGTAGCTCTCCGGCGTTTCCGCCGCTCCGGGCGTCGCTTCACTCGCCGCGCGCAGGGTGGAGGCGACGGCGGCGTTGACGGCATAGTACTGGTGGTACGCGGCCAGCTTCTTGATGGTAGTCACTGTCGTGATACCACCCTCTCTTCCGTCTCTCCCAGAGGGAGAGAGACTTTTGCTGATCTGCTCAAACACCGACTCTGGGTCGTCGAGCAGGTCTTCATTTTTGAACCGTAAAACCTTATTTCCAAGGCTCTGCAAATATTTGTCGCGCTTCTCGTCTTTTTTCTTCTGCTCAGGCTGCTCGTGAATTTCTCCGTCAAATTCAATGACGAGATTTTCGGAGTGGCAGTAGAAATCAACAGCGTAATGACCGAATTGGTGCTGTCTTCTGAATTTCAAACCCAGGAATTGCCTGTTTCGTACAAGCTCCCAGAATACATCCTCGGCTTTCGTTTGATGCTTGCGCAACTCACGAACCTGCTTTTTCAATCCGACAAAATCCATCCCACCGCGATAATGGCCGCCCTCCCCTTGGGAGAGACTGAGGGAGGGCTGTCCTTGAACGGTAGTCCGTTCGCGATAATGGCCGCCCTCCCCTTGGGAGAGACTGAGGAAAGGTTGTCCTTGAACGGTAGTCCGTTCGCGATAATGGCTTCCCTCCCCTTGGGAGAGACTGAGGGAGGGCTGTCCTTGAACGGTAGTCCGTTCGCGATAATGGCTTCCCTCCCCTTGGGAGGGATTGAGGGAAGGTTGTCCTTGAACGGTAGTCCGTTCGCGATAATGGCTTCCCTCCCCTTGGGAGAGACTGAGGGAGGGCTGTCCTTGAACGGTAGTCCGTTCGCGATAATGGCTTCCCTCCCCTTGGGAGAGACTGAGGGAGGGCTGTCCTTGAACGGTAGTCCGTTCGCGATAATGGCTTCCCTCCCCTTGGGAGAGACTGAGGGAGGGCTGTCCTTGAACGGTAGTCCGTTCGCGATAATGGCTTCCCTCCCCTTGGGAGAGACTGAGGGAGGGCTGTCCTTGAACGGTAGTCCGTTCGCGATAATGGCTTCCCTCCCCTTGGGAGAGACTGAGGGAGGGCTGTCCTTGAACGGTAGTCCGTTCGCGATAATGGCTTCCCTCCCCTTGGGAGGGATTGAGGGAGGGTTGTTTTTGAACGGTAGTCCGTTCAAAAACAATGAAATGCCGCAGCAAATCCAGCAGCGTGGCCCTGTTCAGCATGCCGTTAACCAAGGTCTCCAACTGGCTGATAAGCGGAGAGGCTTCCAGCTTGCCGTCCGCCGTTTTCCACGCCATGAAGCGGGAGAATCCCGCCGATAGCGACCCCACCTTGGCTTCCAATCCATCGGAAATCACCAGCATCCCGTTGTAGGCAAACAGGCTGGGAATCTCCGCCTTGTAGGTCTGCAACTGCTTGTACGCGGCGCCGATGGTGGCGTTTTCATCGGCGGCGTTCTTAAGTTCCATCACCACCAGCGGCAGGCCGTTGACGAACAACACCACGTCCGGACGCTTGTTCTGGTGGTTCTCGATCACCGTAAACTGATTGGCGACGATAAATTCGTTGTTGTCCGGCCTGGCGAAATCCACCAGCCACACCAGATCGCCGCGTTCATGTCCTTTGTCCTGATAGATCACCTTGATGCCTTCGGTGAGCATCCGGTGGAAAGCCTCGTTGTTGGTGATGAGTTCCGGCGAATTGAGCCGCTGGATCCGCTTGATGGCCTCTTCGCGCGCGTCGGCGGGAATGCTCGGGTTGATGCGCGCCACCGCCGTGCGCAAGCGTTCCAGCAGCAACACCTCCTCGAAGCGGTCCCGTTCCGGTGTTTCGCTGTCCGGCGCGATATCGGGGGCGTAGATATATTGATAGCCGAGCCGTTCCAGCAACTCGATGGCGAAGGTTTCGATTTCGGACTCCGAAATCCTACTCATCACGACCGCCCGGTTCCTGCGCCAGCATAGCCCTGATGCAATCCTCAAGCGGTTGCAGGTGTCTTTCGATCACATTACTGATGGTCAGAGGGTCGATGGTGCCGAGGTAATTGTGTACGAGAATGTTGCGAAAGCCGCTGATCTCTCTCCACGGAATGGATGGGAAGGCGGCTTTCCGGTCGTCGGGCAGTAATTGGGTGGCTTCGGAAAGGGTCTGCAGATTTCGCAATGCGGCATCGTACAGCACCTCGTCCCGAGCAAGGTCGCCGCGCGCCTGAATACGCCGGATTTTGGCGATGGCGTCCAGGATATGCAGCGCATAAGGCTGCCACGGTTTATTCATAACTCCACAGCCTCGTTCATCACTTGCTCGCGAATGTGCCGATTGAGTTCGTGCTCCGGCACCACTTCCACCTTGCGATGCAGCAACTCCTCCAGTTCTTGTGCCAGCGGGATGCGTTGACTAAAGAGATCGTAACCGCGGGGAAGATCAACCAGAAAATCAACATCGCTGTCGGGCCGCTCCTCGCGCCGCGCCACGGAGCCAAACACCCGGATATGCCGCGCGCCATACTGCCGCGCCAGCGCCTCGATCCGATGTCTATTCCGCCGCAATTCATCCAGTAACATTCTTGTCTCCTATGCTCATGGCAATATTGGCGTGACTATACTTTTCCCATGCATGACTGCCTATGCAGCTCGATGGCGGGTTCGGTCGGGCTAAACACAGTACACATCCTCGCGCCATCTCCGCGGGTTGGATTGAATGTATTCCGCAATCTTCAAATAGGCGGAGTCATCGCGGATGATGTGTTCGTAATAATTGCGTTGCCATACCGGTGAAGAGGGCGAATTGCGCAATTGATTGATTCGTTTCGTCACCGCGGATTTATACCCGCGCACCACATCCCCGATCGTAGGGGCGCGTTGCACGCGCCCTGGCTCGTGTCCGGCATCGCAATCAGGGCGCGTGCAACGAGGGCGCGTGCAACGTGCCCCTACAACGATGATTCCGTGCATGTGATTTGGCATAACGATATATTCATCGAATAAAACATTGTGGCGCATTTTTGCCGTCGCCAATATTTCATCCGCGGCTATGACGCCCGCTTCGGACAGTTTCATTTCGCCATTGATCACCTCCCCAAACAGGGGAGTGCGGTCATGTGTGCATAGGGTGACGAAATACATTCCAGCCCGGGAATAATCGTAGCCGCGCAGGCGTATGGAACGGCGACGGTGAATGTCGGGGTTAAAGGTCATTTCATGCCTGCGCCACGCGGACTTCGCCGCTCATGAGTTTGGGCAGCAGGGTGTCGCGGAGTTTTTCGAGAACACGAATCTGTTCGGAATTTGCCTGCAGCTTTTGTATGGCGGACTCTGCGAAACCATTAAAATTGCCCATAACCTCGGGCGACGGAATTTTGATTTCGTAATTTTTCAGATGGTCGACATTTACGCGCTGCCGCCCGCTTGAACCTTCCATGCATCCTTCTGCGTAGTCTCTAAAGTCTCGATTACGAGAAAGCGCGTACGCGAAGAACGGATGCAAGGGCGCCTTAGGGCGCATGACAATATATTCTGTTGATCCCCATCCAACCTGTTCCTCTTCCAAGAAAATTACAAATGCTGCCTTGCCATTTTCTAGGCAGGGTGTAATGCGCGCTAGCAACGTATCGCCGTTTATGAATTTCGTTCCGGACGAGAATTCACGGTCGTACCAGCCCTCGGGAGAAAAAGTAGTAGTGCTTAGAGACGCCATTTCCAAGTAAGGCGCCATAGCCCCCTTGGCCAGCTTTCTTGGCGGATTGAAGTCAATCAAATCAGCAATCGTTCCGTCCTCCCAATCCTCCTGCGCCTCTTCCACAAACCACTGGCGGAAAAGGGTTTCGGCCATGGCTTCGAGGGTTTTGTTTTGGCGGTGGAGCAGGTCGATTTTGTCGTCGAGGCTGGAGAGTACCGAGGCGATGGCTTTTTGTTCCTTGATTGGCGGGAGCAACACCTCAAGGTTTTTAAGGTAGGTTGCTGGCTGCGCTAGTGAAGGAACACCAGTTTGGTTGGCGTTTGCCAATAACTGGTGTTGGCCAAGCGGAGATTTGAAATAGTACGTTATGTACTCGCCGTCTAGTTCCTCCATGTTGGGGCGAAGATAGAACTGACGCTGTGAAATAACATACCGCGTATAAGCGGAGTTGCCTGGAATGAAAGATACCTGACCAATATTGCCCGCGTGAGTGAAAATAACGTCACCACGATAAACATTAGAATTCTTCAACGTTTCAGCGTGTTCTTCGGTTATGAAATTAAACTCAAAATCACGCATTCGTGTTTCATGCAAATGCTGCCCGCTAATTATCGGAATACCTGTTGATTTAAACGTGGCCACTTTGATGTTTGAGCCAAATGGACCCATCGCGATTTTTTCCGCGACATCTGAAAGTTTTTTGGCTGCCCAGTCATCCATCGACCTTCACCTTCGCTAGATTCTCTACGATCAAGGCATTCAACTTTGCTTCTTCCTTTAGCTGCTCCTCAAACTCCGCCTTGAGCTTGGCAAAGCGTTCCTTGAAGTCGAAGTCGTCCTCTTCATCCGGCAGGCCGACGTAACGGCCCGGCGTGAGTACATAGTCCAGTTCGCGCACGCGCTCGATGGGGGCGGAGGCGCAGAAGCCCTTGATGTCTTGATAGACACCCTCACCCTGCCCTCTCCCGGAGGGAGAGGGTTCTGGATTGTGCCCTCTTTCAGAGAGCGAGGATTCTGGGTTGTGCCCTCGCCCAGAGAGCGAGGGGTCTTTGTTGCGCCACTTGTGGTAGGTGTCGGCGATCTTCTTGATGTCTTCGCGGGAAAACTCGCGGGTGCGGCGATTGATGAGGTGGCCGAGGTTGCGGGCGTCGATGAACAATATCTCGTCCCTCCGGTCTCGATATCCCTCTCCCCCTCTCCCATTGGGAGAGGGGTGGCCACTAGGCCGGGGTGAGGGTTCGCCGCGCCCGCGGCGAATGAACCACAGGCAGGCGGGGATTTGGGTGTTCAGGAACAGCTTGGCGGGCAGGTTGACGATGCAGTCCACCAGCCGCGCCTCCACCAGTGCCTTGCGGATGTCGCCCTCGCCGGAGGTCTTGGAGGTGAGCGAGCCCTTGGCGAGGACGAAGCCGGCCTGGCCGTTGGGGTTCAGGTGGTAGAGGAAATGCTGGATCCAGGCGTAGTTGGCATTGCCGACGGGCGGCGCGCCGTACTGCCAGCGGCCGTCCTTGCGCAGCAGCTCGCCGCTCCAGTCGCTGTCGTTGAAGGGCGGGTTGGCGATGACGTAATCGGCCTTCAGATCCTTGTGGGCGTCGTTGAGGAACGAGCCCTCGTTGTTCCATTTCACCTGCGAGCTGTCGATGTGGCGGATGGCGAGGTTCATCTTCGCCAGGCGCCAGGTGGTGTGGTTGCTCTCCTGGCCGAAGATGGAGATGTCGTTCACCTTGCCCTGGTGGTCCTCGACGAACTTTTCCGACTGCACGAACATGCCGCCGGAACCGCAGCAGGGGTCGAGCACCCGGCCCTTGTAGGGCTCCAGCATTTCCACCAGCAGTTCGACCACGCTGCGCGGCGTGTAGAACTGGCCGCCCTTCTTGCCTTCGGCCAGCGCGAATTCGCCGAGGAAATATTCGAACACGTGGCCGAGGATATCCGCGCTGCGCGCCTTGGCTTCGCCCAGGGCGATATTGCCGACCAGGTCGATCAACCCGCCCAGGTTGGTGGGGTCGAGGTTGCCGCGGGCGTAGACCTTGGGCAGCACGTCGCGCAGCGAGGGGTTTTCCTTTTCGATGGCGTCCATGGCGGCGTCCACCGTCTTGCCGATGTCCGGCTGCTTGGCCTTGGTGAGCAGATACGACCAGCGCGCGGTCTCCGGCACGAAGAAAACGTTCTCCGCCTTGTATTCGTCCTTGTCCTCCGGGTCGGCCCCGGCGTACTCGCCCTCGCCTGCCTTGAGTTTTTCGTACAGTTCGTCGAAGGCGTCGGAGATGTACTTGAGGAAGATCAGCCCCAGCACGATGTGCTTGTACTCCGCCGCGTCGATGTTCTTGCGCAGCTTGTCCGCCGCTTTCCAGAGCTGCTTTTCGATGGGTTCTTCCTGTTTGGGTATTTGGGCGTTCTTTCTGGCCATGTTTTTTGAGTGCAAGGTCCACTTCTTGGATGGATCGGGAGGTTAACGCTCGCGTTGCCCCGCGAGCAAAAAGGGCGGGAGGCGGCCCGTTTTGCGAGTCGGTGTCGAACGGGTTGTCGGCGGCGATTGGCGCCGCGAGAAGTTACCGGCGTGCCTCGACGTGGCGAGCGAAGTTGTTCAGGATGGCCTGCCACCCGTCGCGCTGTTGTTCGACGGGATGAGTGGACTCACTATCGAACGTTACGCGTACTTTAACGCCTTTCGGGTCATCAGCGAACTCGACCTGCGCCGCGCGATCGCCGAACGAGTACTCGATCAGCTTGTGTTTCACGACATTTGTATAAATTCCGGCAAAATCAAATCCCTTGCTGCCGTCCTTTGCCTCCATCCACGACGAGAAGGTGCCGCCCACGCGCAAATCCACTGTGGCAGCGGTTGTGTGCCAGTCATCGGACGCGGTATTCCACTGCTTGATCTCCTCGGGTGTCGTATAGGCACGCCAGACTTCTTCGATGGGCGCGGCGACGGTGGTTTCGACGGTAATTTTCATGGCGAGTCTCCTGGTGTTGATTGCGGCTGACTAGAAATAGGCACCCCGAAATGTCGCAAAACTTTACGCTCCGGGGGTGCATAAATGGAAAAAATGCTAGCCATGCATCTGAATTGACACAAGAAACTTTTTGAAAGGCGCCCCAAAACCGAGATAAATCGCACCGGCGACTACGTCGACGAGAGGGCCGGATGTGCCTTACACGGTGGAGGCGTTGCCAATCGAGTGCGCTCGGTCGAGCTTTGGGCTTCGAGCCTCGGCCCATCCCGTGTCATGAGTTTCCGGATATCCCTTTGTTTGCGAAAGCGCCGGGCAGTGGTAGCTTTTACGGGCCGCTGTCATTTCAACCCGCGGATTAATAGTTCAAGGAGAAGCGACATGACGCCGCCGTTGCTCGGCTCAGGCCTTTGCATCCGTCCGTTCCGGGAAGACGACGGTCCAGCTTTCGTCGATGCGGCGCACGAATCCGTGCATTCCGTGGGCCGGTGGATGCCCCGGTGCCACCAGGGGTTCGACCTCGATGCGGCGCGGTCGTGGTTCGGCGAGTGCGCGGGAAATATACGTTCCGGTTCCGCCTACGATTTGGGCGTCTTCTCCACGGAAGACGGGGAATTCTGCGGCGGTATCGCGATCAATCAGATCAACCGGGAGCACGGCTTCGGCAACATCGGCTATTCGATCAGGCAATCCCGGCAGGGGCAAGGCATCGCCACGCGGGCGGTTCGTCTCATCGCGGGGTTTGGGTTTTCCGAAATCCGGCTGACACGCCTCGAGATCGTGGCCATCGAAGGCAATTATCCGAACCGGCGGGGCGCCGAAAAGAGCGGCGCGACGTTCGAATGCATCGCGCGCAACCGGTTGATGCTGCACGGACGGCCCCGCCGCGGTCTATTCGCTGATTCCCGGGCAGGCTGATTTGTAGACATCGTTGTCGGCAAAGGGTTGCCGACCTACTTTATCGGTTTTAGTAGGTCGGGAATCCCTTCCAATCGCAAACGGCCGTCCTGGGAAGGGTCTGGCCGGCGCTCCCGGCCAGACCGTTTGCGATTGGAGCGCCAGGACGCCCCTTCCAATCGCTAACGGTCGCTTTAGTCGCGACCCTTCCCGACGCTTCCGTCGGGCCAACGGGTTTGTCGGCAAAGGATTGCCGACCTACGACCGTAGCACCCTGTAGGTCGGGAATCCCTTCCCGACGCCACGTCCCGGCCGAGCGTCTTCGTCGGCAAAGGGTTGCCGACCTACAACATCTGTAATCGCCGATGTCAGTCAGGGGCCGGCAAAAACCGGGGACGACACCTTGGGCAAAGTCACCTTCACCAGCAAGCCGCCGCCCGGTCGGTCGGCCAGGGCAATTTCGCCGCCGTGGCGGCGCACGACCATGCGGGCGATGGCGAGCCCCAGCCCGGTGCCGCCGGTTTTGCGGCTGCGCGAGGCTTCCAGGCGGAAGAACGGGACGAAAACCCGATCCCTCATCGCGTCGGGAATTCCGGGTCCGCGGTCGCCGATGGCGATCTCGATGCAGTCGCCGCTATCGATCAGCACCACGTCCGCTGCTCGCCCGTAGGTCAGGGCATTGTCGATGAGGTTGGCGAAGGCGCGGCGCAGCGACACCGGGCGGCCCGAATATTTCAGATGCAAGGGGCCTTCGCAGGAAACAGGCTTTCCGGCGTCGGCGAAATCGTCGCATAGGCTTTGCAGCAGTACCGACAGATCGAGAACGGTCGGAGGTTCCGCCGCCGAATCGTCGCGGGCGAAGGACAAGCTCGCTGTCAGCATCGATTCCATCTCGTCCAGGTCGGCGGCCGCTTTCCGGCGCTGGTCGGGGTCTACTATCAATTCCGTGCGGAATCTCAGCCGGGTCAGTGCGGTTCTCACATCGTGGGAAATGGCGCCCAGCATTAAAGTACGGTCTTCGATCAGGCGGCGGATGCGGTTTTGCATGTCGTTGAAAGCCGCCGCGGCCTGGCGGATTTCGCTGGGGCCGGTCTCGCTCATGGGCGGGACATCCACATTGGCGCCGAGCCGTTGCGCGGCAAGGGCGAACCGGGCCAGTGGAGCGGTCACCTTGCGCGCGGCCCATAGCCCCAACGCCATGATGCCGAATAATGACACGCCGATTGCCAGCACCAGCCGCAAGGTCGAAAGCGCGCCGACACGCTCGGTTGCCATCGAGAACTGCACCCAGGTGCCATCCGACAGCGCCACCCAAACGTGCAGAGGGCCCGGTGCCGGCATCATCCAGTCCAATGCCGGCCGCTGCGCGCCGGCCGGATACCCGGCCTCGACCCGCTCTAGCCCGTAAGACTCCGAAAGAACGCGGACATCGCGCGCCAGATGGTGGGTCATCGCGTCTTGAGCCATGGCGGGCGGCGTTTCTCCGGGCCGCCAGGCAACCGACAGGCCCGATTCGCTCAAGGCGGGAATCAAGGCCGGCCGGGAATCGGGGGACACCCGATTCAGCACCGAGGCGACGACGGCGGTACGGTGCAGGTTTCGGAAAGTCTCGTTCCATCCCTTGCCGTGGAACAGATCCAGCATGAAGATCGACAGGCTTGCCAACATGGTGAGAGCAAGCCCAGCGACGAGCAGCCCAACGATCCTGCCGGCGATGCTGTCGGGCCAGAGTCTCATTGGGTCTCACTTCTCGCGAAGGACACGGGGCACGAACAAATAACCGCCGCCGCGCACGGTCTTGATCAGCGTCGGGTCGTTGGGATCGGCCTCGATCTTGCGGCGCAGCCGGCTCAGCTGTACGTCGATGCTGCGGTCGTACGGGCCGGCGACGCGCCCTTTGGTCAAGTCCAGCAATTGGTCGCGGCTCAAGACGCGTTGCGGATGTTCCGCGAAGGCCGCCAAGAGATCGAACTCGCCGCTCGTCAGCGGCATCAGCACGCCCTCCGGTGAATGCAGTTCCCGCTTGGCGAGGTCGAGCCGCCAGCCGTCGAAGACCAATGTCTTGGCTCCGTCGGACGCATGGCTCGGCGCTCCACCGGTACGCCGCAGCACCGCCTTGATGCGGGCCAGGAGTTCGCGCGGGCTGAACGGCTTCACGACATAATCGTCGGCACCCATTTCCAGTCCGACGATGCGGTCGGTCTCCTCGGCGAGCGCGGTGAGCATGATCACCGGCAGATTCGACGTCGCCCGCAGCCGGCGGCAGAGCGCGAGGCCGTCGTCGCCCGGCAACATCAAATCCAGCACCACCAGATCGAAGCGCGCGACATCCATGGCTCTCGCCATGGCGTGTCCATCCGCCGCCGCATCCACTCGATAACCATGCCGTGCGAGAAACCCGGACAACAATTGGCGGAGTTCGCGGTCGTCGTCTACGATCAGAATACGCGGAGACTTCGACATGGGCGGATTGTCAGACATCCTTCACAACATTCCAGAAAAACTTTGTAACTTTCGGTAACAGATGGCGCAAATGAAATCGGCCGTTACAAATCTGCCACTCGGCGAAACCGTTCCGTAACCGATCGGGATTATCGTGTTATCCAACCCGAATGGAGAGGTCCCAAGCAATGAACGCCCCGTCTCGACCCGAGAATTCCGCTACCCCGAAACGGCTGCTGAAGCCGACCGCATGGATCGTTTACCTGGTCATCGGTTTCGAAATCCTGTTCATGATCAGTCCGGCCGCCCTCTATTTTTACTCCTTGTACGGGCCGGCCTTGAATGTTCTCAACCGTTGGGAAGCCACGGCCTGGCTGACCCAGTTCTTTCTGCCCCATATTTCGACGACCCGGAGTCCGGTTCTCAACGCGCTGCCCTGGATCGGCGGGGTCTTCGCAGTGATCGGAGCGGCATGGTTCCTGGCCTCGGCGGGCCAGCTCTATTGGAACAAGTTCCGCCAAAAAGGACTGGTCACGACGGGCCTGTATGCCTTCAGCCGTCACCCGCAATATACCGCGCTGGCGCTGCTTGGACTGGGCACCCTGCTGATGTGGCCGCGCTTTCTCGTCTTGATCGCATACGTGGCGATGCTGTTCATGTATCGCTATCTCGCCGCCCTGGAAGAGCGGCGCTGCGAAGCGGAGTTCGGCCAAGCCTACCGGGATTACCAAGCCCGCACCCCGCCGATTCTGCCTTTCATTCCGCATTCCGCGGATCGCGGCGGACATCCCCGGATCGGACTCGGTGCATTGGGCGCCGTCGCGAGCATCATCGCTGCCTTGCTCATCGGATTCGGTTTGCGGGAATATACGCTATCGGAAATCACGGCGGTTTACCCAAACCGCGCCGCCGTGTTGTCGCCTGCTCCGCTCAGCGAGGAGGAACTGCTCGCGGCCTATCGTACCGCACTCAAGAACTCAGAGGTTCCGCAGCTGCTGGCGCGCTTTGGCGCGGATCCGCTGGTGGTCCATGTGGTACCTCGGGATTGGCACCTGGCCGACTTGCCGATCGACCTCGAGCCGGGGCGAGGAGGCCACCACACGCCGGCGAACTTCGACAGACGTTACTACAAGATCCTGTTCAGCCAAGCGCGCATCCATGAGAAGCGCGCGGCCGGGACGGACATCGTTCGATCGGCCTATGGTGTCGATCCGTTGCTGTTGGTCGAAGTCGACATCGCCGCCGGCAAGGTTACCGCCATCGAAACGCCCCCTGCCCACGTCGTGTGGGGCGATATTCCGACCCCTTTGTTTTAATCACGGAGATTCGTTATGAGGTTGCATCGTCTTGCAAGGTTCGTTGTCACGGCTGCGCTTGCGGCTATCGCGTCCGCTTGCGCCGACAAATCCTTGGTCGGCACGGCAGGAAACGGCGACATTGCGACAGTCAAGGTGTCCGGAGCAAGACAAGACATATCGGCCTCACATCCAAGCCTGTTCGACCTCTACGTCTCGGGAGACGGCAATACCGTTCGGGTGCCTTCCGGGAGCGCCATCAGGACATTGTGGGTTAGCGGAGTCAATCACAGGATTACCGTTTTATCCGGTGCGACCGTGCAATCCATCCAGATATCCGGAGTCGGAACGTCCATACGTCTGCCCGAGAACATCCGTGTCGCCGTGAGCAGCAGCGGGGTGGCTGGCCGGGTTGTCGATGACACTGATGGTACGGGGCTCGACGATTAGCCTCCGCGCATTTGGAAAGAGGGAGGGGACCGGCAAACATCACGCACGCACTGAAAAAGAACCATTTTGGATAATCTGAACCCATTTCGCGAAGGAGATAGAGATGACCGTTAAACCGATTCCCGACGGCTTTCATACCGTGACGCCTTTTGTAGTCGTGGAAGGCGTCCCCCGGCTGATCGAATTCCTCAAGACCGCATTCGGAGCCATCGAGTGCATCAGAATTCATGACGCCGAGGGGCGCGTCATGCATGCCGAGGTCAAAATCGGAGATTCGATCGTGATGATGGGCGAGGCGATGGAACGACGTCCTTGTATACCGGCACTGCTTCATCTCTATGTACCCGACACGGATGCGACCTATCGCGCGGCACTGGATGCCGGTGCGACGTCGTTCATGGCACCGGGCGATCAGTTCTGGGGCGACCGTATGGCAGGCGTCCAAGACCCGGCCGGCAACCACTGGCTGATAGCGACCCATGTGGAGGATGTCGAGCCATCCGAGATCGCCCGGCGGGCGCTGGCTTTCAAGAAGGAATGAAACGACGACCTACCAAGGCAGTTGCCACTGTGGAATTCATACCTTTGGCGAAGGCACCGACCCCTCGGGCCGCGCCATGGCGGCCATCAATGCCCGCTGTCTCGAAGGCATCGATTGGTCACGAGTTTCGACCAAGCACTTCGACGGGCGCAGCCTCTGACCGTGTCGTCCGGCGAGGAGCGACAGCGATCAGGCAGACCGCTTTTAAAGCAAGGAACCATTCATGACACGCGACGAGCAATCCATACGCGAATTGATAACGACCTGGCATCGCGCTACCGCATCCGGCCAGGTGTCCGAGATTCTGCCCCTCATGTCGGAAGACGTCGTTTTCCTGGTCGCAGGGCAAGCTCCGATGTGCGGCCGGCAGGCATTCGAACAAGGCTTTCGCAACGTGCTGCAAACCCACCGCCTGCATGTCGAGGGCGAGATTCGGGAGATCGAGATCTCGGAAAATTGGGCTTATTGCTGGAGCTGCCTATCGGTTACCGTGACGCCCCGAAACGGGGGGGTTCCGGTACAGCGGACCGGCGACACGCTAACCATTCTCCGCAAGGGAGCTGATGGGGCTTGGAGGGTTTTTCGCGACGCCAACCTGCTGGCCGTCGCGGCGTCCGAGAAGACCGATGATGCTTAACCCGGCGTGGCTCGGAAAACATGAACGTAAAAGAGCGGCCTTGTCCTTGTGGCGGCGCTCACTCCGGTTCGGCGCGTATTTCTACATCGTGCCCAGTTGGTTCATATGCTCTGTGCCGCAAATCGAGTCCAGATGACCGTAAGCGTGATGAACCCGGCAAAAAATGCGGCAAACCGGACCGGCACGTAATTAAAGCCGATATGGATAACCGCATGGGCATAGCGCGTTGCCACGAAAATCCAGGCCAAAGCAACCTGCACATTGTCGAACTTGCCGGTCGTCAACATGAACAAACAGACAACATAGAAAAGGACGGGGAGTTCCAGGAGGTTCATATACGCTCTGGCAGGACGTTCAATCCATTCGGCGGGCACTGGCGCAGTCGACGCATAAGTCCGGAAGTAACGCTCCGATGCCGTGCCACGGATGAATGCAAGGTTTCTGTATACGACCATCAGTACCGTCACCATGGCTGTAAGGCCGGCAAGCGCAACAACTGGCTTAATCAACATGCCGGGATTCAGGTGGACATCCGCAGTAGCGGGCGTCATCCGAATAGCCGCCACCAGCATCGCAACGAATAGTGCGACGATAATGCCGACCATAATGTATGTTCTAACCAGTGTATCCGTGGGGATTTTCTCAACTGTCCAATCAGTCTGAAGGTGTCCGTGCCGTTTGGAAGGGCTGGTCATAGTGTCTCTCCTTGCTGCGGGTCGGGATAGTTTCGGGGCGCATCGCTCCACGCTTCGAGGCGCCCCAAGCTTAAATACTTGTATTATGCAAGCGCTGTACTTTCGCACATGGCATTGCCTTTGCCAAGTGCCGGCTTGGCTCGGGAGACGGTTCAGGCCAAGTGCTCGGCTTCCCAGCGTTCCAGCTTCTCCAGAACTTTCCTGACAAATTCGTCGCGGTTCCCCTCCAACTGACCGGCGACGTCGGGCGGAATCTTGGCAGTGCCCACATGCTCATCGGACCATTTGACGATTTCGATCATGACATGGATCAGCGACTTGCCGGATGGCGTCAGGTAGTACAGCTTGCGGGTCTTGCTTTCCGGGTGCGCGACGGATTTGACCAGGCCGGCCTGAACCAGGCGGCGAAGCCGGTCGGCCAGGATATTGGTGGAAATTCCTTCGAAGGAATTGAGGAGATCTTTGTATTCGTGCAGGTTGCGGAACATCAGGTCGCGGACGATCAAGAGCGTCCATCGATCACCGATAAGGTCCAGGGCATGGGCCAGCGGACAGGGCGAGCTGTCGCTATGGCATAACAGTTTGGGCAAGACAAATCTCCAGAACAACGCTTGCGTTACGCAAGCGTTTGCAGTAGTTTCTAAAATGCTTTTGATAAACAAGTATTTTAAGCTTTGGAGGAATTCCATGACGAAAAAGTTTCTGTTGGCCGTGCTGGCTTATGTCGCCCTCTCGTTCGCCATCGGCGCCCCCTGGCACTTCATTCTGTTCAAGGATGTGTACCACGAGTTGGGCATATACAACCGTGCCGAACCGATCATCCCCCTCGGTCTACTTTCGATGTTCGTCCAGGGCGCGATCATCGCCCTGCTGTACCCGTACTTCGGCTGCGAAAAGACGCCGATTCGCTCAGGGCTGGCTTTCGGCGGCCTCATGGGCTTGTTCCTGTTCAGCGTGTCGACCTTGGCGAACGCGGCGAAAATCCAGGTCTCTTCCATCGAACTCTGGCTGACGGTTCAGAGCACCTTTCACCTGATCCAATTCGCCGCCGCGGGGGCAGCTATCGGCTGGATATACGGCAGCGACTTCAAACATGCCGGTCGATCCCAAGCTCCGGTGCGAGCCGCCGGTACCGTCCGATAATGCTGAACCGGACTTTTGGAGGAACTGATCATGGCTTGCGATCCGGGCTTGTCGCAGCGCTTGGAGGAAATGCTCGCCGAGCGTGCCGGCTTCGAGGCCAAGAACATGTTCGGCGGCATCGGCTGGCTGCTGCACGGCAACATGTGTGTCGGCATTTATCGATCATGGCTGATCGTCCGGGTGGGCGAACATACGGCCCGCCGGCTTTTCGAGGAAACCCATGTCAAACCGATGGATATCACCGGAAAGCCCATGAAAGGCTGGGCCATGATCTCCGACGAAGGGCTGGCGGAAGATCGTCAACTTCAGCATTATGTCGACTTGGCTATCGAATTCGTTACCGGCCTGCCCCCAAAAAATCCGTGATGGTGATATGAACCGTCCGCATCGATCCGGAGGACCAATCCCCATGAAGCCGTCCGACTACTGCATCTTCGACACCCCGCTCGGTCCTTGCGGAATCGCCTGGCGCAACGGCTGGACCAAAGGCGCCCCGCCGGCAGTGACTTCGTTTCAGCTTCCCGACCACACGGCGCAAGCGACGGAAGCGAGGCTCGCACGGGAATCCGGCGCGCGCCCGGCTAGCGCTCCGCCGCCCGCGATCGCGGCCATTATCGAGCGAATTCGCAGGCACTTCGAGGGAGAGGCCGAGGATTTTCGGGACATCGATGTCGACCTCGACGGCGTGGGACCCTTTGCACGGGAAGTGTATGAAGCCGCTCGTGCCATTCCGGCCGGGCGAACCATGACATACGGCGAGATCGCGGAAGCCCTGGCGCGCCCCGGTGCGGCGAGGGCCGTCGGCCAGGCTCTGGGGAAAAACCCGATCCCCCTGATCATCCCCTGCCACCGGGTACTGGCGGCCGGCGGCAAGCCCGGCGGATTTTCGGCGCCGGGCGGACTGGCGACCAAATCCCGGATGCTGGCCGCCGAAGGAGTCGCTTGGGCTCTGCCGCCGACACTCAAGTCGGCACAAGATCTCCGGCGTGCGGCGGCGCGCCTTAAAGCCCTCGATCCCCGCCTGGTCGATTGCTTGTCCCGGCCCATCGCATTCAAGCCGAATGCCGAACACTCTCCCTATGCGGCGCTGCTAAGCGCGATCGTTTACCAACAACTGACGCCCAAGGCGGCAGCCACCATCCTGAACCGGGTGAAGGGACTTTATCCGGGGACGACGATTCCGGAACCCGGCGAACTCCTGAACACCCCCGACGAGGCTTTGCGGGAGGCGGGCCTGTCGAAAGCGAAAACCGCCGCGCTGAAGGATCTGGCGGCCAAGACTCTGGACGGTACCGTACCGACGGCAAGGGCCATCGTTGCGCTGCACGACGACGAGATCGTGCGACGGCTGATCTCGATTCGAGGCGTGGGGCGGTGGACGGTGGAGATGCTGCTCATCTTCAATCTTGGCCGGACGGACGTCTTTCCGGTCGACGACTACGCGCTCCGAAAAGGTATCGCGAGAGTCTACGGGATGCCGGAAGTCCCCTCCCCCAGCCAGCTCATTTCTCTGGGGGAGCGTTGGCGGCCCTATCGCACGGTGGCCTCGCTTTACCTCTGGAATGTCGTCAATGCCGAAGTCTTTTGAACGAGAGTAAACCTATGATGGATGGCAACCGCCAAGTCACCCTGTTTCATGCCCCCAATACCCGTTCTCTCGGCACCCTAACCCTGCTCGAGGAACTCGGCGCCGATTACCGGCTGCACGTGTTTAACCTGAAAACGGGCGAGCAGCGCAAGCCCGACTATCTCGCCATCAATCCCATGGGCAAGGTACCCGCCCTGCTGCATGGCGATGCCCTGGTCACCGAGCAGGTGGCAATCTTCATCTACCTCGCCGACCTCTATCCGGAGGCGGGACTCGCGCCCGCCGTCGGCGATCCCCTGCGAGGACCTTATCTACGCTGGCTGGTGTTCTACGGTTCCTGTTTCGAACCGGCCATGGTGGACAAAGGCTTGGAGCGTGAGGCCGCTCCGCGGTCGACCTCCCCGTACGGCGATTACGACACTATGTTAAAAACGCTGACCGATCAGCTCGCAAAGGGGCCTTACATTCTGGGCGAGAGGTTCACCGCCGCGGATGTGCTCTGGGGCATCGCCTTCGCCTGGAGTACAGCGTTCAAGCTCGTGCCGGAATCGCCGACGATCAAGACCTACATCGACCGCATCAATACCCGCCCAGCGGTGGCGCGAGCCAGAGCCAAGGATGCCGAGCTCGCCGCGGCTCAGGGTTAGGGCCTCTTTTCGCTTTTGTATCAAAGGGATCCATAAATGATTCGGCTTTCGTTGCAGAGGCGTGGCTTGATGCTTCTGTCGGCTGCCACCGTTCTTTTTTCTTCCGCTGCCCCTGCTCAGGAGAAAAATGAGAGCCCCAAGGAACCGGAGCTCAGTTATGAGACCTTCGACCAGCGCCCTGGCAGCGGCTGGCGCAAAATCGCCGATCAGGGAAAGTATCTGGAAGCCGCCAAGCTGATCGACCGGTACGAAAAAGAAGCCAAGGTCCTTGAGGAGTGGCAGCGCGTGAACCTGCGGTTCCATGCGGGTCAGCTCTATGCAGCGGCCGAAGAGAAAGACGAGGCGCTCGCGCGCTTTAGGAGCGCCTTGTACGAAAATGAACCGGCCGAGTCACCGATCCGGTGGAACGCTTATGTCCGGGCGACAATCGCCTTTCTGGAACGAAACCGCGAGAAACTGGCCGAACTCCGGGAAGAGATCGCCAAAGGGCCAAGACTTCAAGGTGCCGTACCGAACCTCGATGTCGTCGACCGCTTGGTCGAATGCTTCGACGAGCCTTATTCGGTTGCATATGGCGGAAAAACAAAAGCGTGCAAGTGACCCATCCGCGAAAGCCGACGAAAGGATTCAGCGGGCACACGCTCGCTCATGCCGAACCTTGACCTCACGAAGCGAGTATCTGTACTCGGCTTACTCGTACGTTTGATATAGGGCGGTCCGGCGGCATCGCAGCGCTCTGCGCTGAAGCCACGGTCGCTTCTCTGCGTTTTCGGAAAGCGCCGGAAAAATTTTTCCCGATTTCACGATCAAGTGTCGAATCGGCGCTTCCCCGAACGACTATCCAGCGCCTACAGCCTTTTCATCACGATATGGAGGAAGCCATGAAATACCTGTGCCTGGTTTACAGCGAGGAAGAAAAGCTGCACAGCCTCCCCGAAAGTCCGAAAGATGCCGAATGCCTGGCCTACGCCAATTCGCTCCGCGAGAGCGGGCATCTGCTTGGCGGAGAACCCCTGGAATCGGTTCAGACCGCCACGACCGTACGGGTCCGCGGCGGCAAGGTGTCGGTCACCGATGGCCCATTTGCCGAAACGAAAGAACAACTGGCCGGGTTCTACCTGATCGATGCACGGGATCTCAACGAGGCTATCCAGATCGCCGCGAAGATCCCGCCGGCGCGCGTGGGCAGCATCGAGGTGCGTCCGATCCGGGAGTTGAAGCCGTAGGACGAATACGGTCCATCCCGCCCGTGAAATTCAACAAAAGAGAAAGCCATGAAATATCTGTGTCTGGCGTACGAAGCGGAAGAAAAACTTAACGCTTTGTCCGCAAGCGAGTGGGATGCCCTGCGGCGCGAGACGCTCGCCTATGTCGAGGAGCTTCGCGAAAGCGGCCACCTGATCGTCACTCACGCCCTCAAGAGCATTCGAACCGCCGCGACGGTACGGGTTCGGAGCGGCGGACTATCGGTGACGGACGGTCCTTTCGCCGAAACCAAGGAGCAACTGGGCGGTTTCTTTCTGATCGAAGCCGCCGATCTGAACGAGGCGGTCCGGATCGCATCGAGGTGGCCGTCGGCGCGCCTTGGCAGCATCGAGGTCCGCCCCATCGAGCCAGTGCTGAACGTGGAAAGCCGCTACGGCGGAGCCCCGTGACGCTGCCCGACGCTCATACCATGCGATCGCAGAGAGAGGTCACCATGAATCACCCTATTTATCTACCGAAAATCGTATCCAAGGCCGAGTGGCTCGCCGCACGCGAGGAACTGCTCATCAAGGAAAAAGAACTCACCCGGGCGCGTGACGCGCTGAATGCCGAACGCCGCCGGCTGCCGATGGTGAAGATCGACAAGGCTTATGTCTTCGAAGGTCCGGACGGCCAGTTGAATCTGCCCGATTTGTTCGAGGGCCGCCGCCAGCTCATCGTCTACCATTTCATGTTCGACCCAAATCGGGACGAGGGTTGCGTCGGCTGTTCATGGGTGGTCGACAGCATGGGCCACCCCGCCCATCTTCACGCCCGCGACACCTCGCGGGTCCTCGTCTCCCGCGCGCCGCTGGCCAAGATCGAGCCGTTCAGGAAACGCATGGGATGGGACGTGCCCTGGTATTCCTCTTTCGGAAGCGACTTCAACCGGGACTTCGGCGTCACCACCGAGCAGGGCGAAACGTTCGGCGTGAGCGTCTTCCTCCGCGAGGGAGGAAACATCTTCCAAACCTACTTCACGGCCGGACGTGGCGCCGAGTACCTCGGCAGTCATTGGAGCTACCTCGACTTGACACCCTTCGGCCGGCAGGAGGATTGGGAAGACTCTCCGGACGGATGGCCGCAAACTCCACCGTATGGATGGTGGCGCCACCATGACAAATACGCTGGGTGAAAGGGAGCTCATGTACCCCCACTTCGGTGAAGCCCGACTCAACCCATCCATCTACGGGAGAAAAGCCATGAAAACTGAAACGACCGAAACCGAGATCCGAAACCTGGTGGACAGCTGGCTGAAAGCCGTGCTGGACGGAAACATGGACGCAATCGTTTCCCACTACGCCCCGGACATCCTCGCATTCGATGCCGTATCGCAATTGCAATTCAAGGGCGTGGACGCGTACCGACAACACTGGGAAGCCTGCCTTGCCCTGTGTCCCGGCCCGATGATCTTCGAAATTCACGACCTGAGCATCGTGGCAGGCAATGACGTGGCGTTCTGCCATGCTCTCAACCGGTGCGGCGGAACGGGAGAAAACGGCGAGGAAAAAGTCGGATGGATGCGGATGACTGCCTGCTACCGCAGGCTGAACGGACAATGGAAGATCGTGCACGAGCATTTTTCGGCGCCCTTCGATATCGAGAGCGGCCGCGCCTTGCTCGACCTCACGCCGTAACACAGCCATGAGAAAACTGCTCCGGTCGACGGTAACGTCCCTGGACCGCTCCATGGCCGGGCCTAACGGGTGCTGGACTGGCATGCCGAGGGAGAGGACTTCGGTGATGTCGATTTCGCGGTTCTTCATTCGACCACCTAGCGGCAGTTGGGCGTTTTCCATCTGTTCGCCGAAAACCAACCGATAAGGATCCACCACCATGGCAACCGAAACCATCCAAGCCTACGACGAAGCCCAGATTAGACAACTCATCGCCGATCAGATGGATGCCGTCTGCGCCAAGGACGTGGGCCGAATCATGTCCCGCTACGCGCCTGATGTCGTTTTCTACGATTGCAAACCTCCGTTCCAAACCAAAGGCGCAGAGGACTACCGCCGTATTTGGGAAGAGTGCTTGCCGTGCTTCCCGGACTCTTTCGCCATAGAAACGCGGGACCTCGACATCTTCGTAAGTGGAGACCTGGCGCTCGCCCACTGGCTGTTCCGCTTCACCGGGGAAGAAAAGGACCATCCGGCAATGCAAACCTGGATGCGGCTCACGGCCGGCTATGAGCGGAAAAAGGGCAGCTGGCGGATCGTGCACGAGCATTGCTCCCTCCCCTTCGATCCGCCTACCGGCAAAGCCGTATTCACGCTCGACCTTTAGCCCGATCCCATGACGACAGCCGCCCCGTTCGATCTTGGATGACGACTGTTTTTTTCATCAATCGATAAGAGGAGAAAAAATCCATATGACCGATTCCACCCCGACAAGCGCTGCCGACCGTGAAATTGTCAGCTCGCGAGTGTTCGATGTACCGCGCGAGCGCTTGTTGAAGGCGTGGCGCGATCCCGCCCAATTGGCCGCGTGGTGGGGGCCGAAGGGTTTTACCAACACTTTTCACGAATTCGACCTGCGGCCGGGCGGCGTCTGGCGTTTTGTCATGCACGGTCCCGACGGGGTCGATTATCCGAACGAGAGCGTCTTTCTCGAGGTCGTCGAGCCCGAGCGCATTGTGTTCCAGCATGTGTCAGGTCCGCGATTTCAGATGACGGTCACCTTCACGGAGGAGGCCGGAGGAACCCGGCTCGAATGGCGGATGCTCTTCGAAAGCGCCGCGGAATGCGACAAGGTCCGGGCGGTGTGCGTCGAAGCGAACGAACAGAATTTCGACCGCCTTCAGGCACAACTGGCGAAGCTGACCCCGTAGGCGTCTTAATACCTCAACCGAGAAAAGGAGATACCATGCATATCCAACCCTATTTGTTCTTCGAAGGCCGCTGCGAGGAGGCGCTCGATTTCTACCGCCGCGCGCTCGGCGCCGAAGTAATGATGCTGATGCGTTTCAAGGAAAGCCCTGAGCCCCATCAGTGCCCGCTCCCGCCCGGAGCCGAGGAAAAAGTCATGCATTCGAGCTTCCGTATCGGCGAGAGTACGGTGCATGCTTCCGACGGTTTCTGCCAGGGGCAGCCGAACTTCCAGGGCATTTCGCTATCGCTCTCGGCGCCGAACGAAGCGGAGGCCGATCGCCTGTTCGCCGCGCTGGCCGAAGGCGGACAGGTGCAGATGCCGTTGGGCAAAACCTTCTTTTCGCCGTGCTTCGGCATGGTCATCGACCGCTTCGGCGTGGCGTGGATGATCATCGTAGAGAGTGCGGAATAGAGCCAACCCAGGAGCTCGGCTTCCGCCGGTCCAGGCCGTCCGGAAGCCGAGCTCCTTAATCGAAACTGAACAGGACAAACGCCCATGCGATTCATGATCATCGTCAAAGCCACCAAAGACTCCGAGGCGGGCGTCATGCCGACCGAGGACCTCATTGCCGAGATGGCGGCATACCACGAGGAACTGGCAAAAGCCGGCACACTGATCGATGGCTCCGGGCTCCAGCCGAGCGCGAAGGGTTGGCGCATCGAGTACTCCGGCGAGAAGCGTTCGGTGGTGGACGGACCCTTTGCCGAAACCAAGGAGTTGATCGCCGGCTACACCATTATCCGGGTGAAATCCAAGGAAGAGGCGTTTGAATGGACCAAGCGCTTCCCTAATCCAGCCGGTGACGGCAGGGAAGGCGAGATTGAGGTCCGCCAGTTGTTCGAGCTGGACGACTTCGAACCGGGTGAGGCGATCGAACGCTGTCGCAAACTCGGGATCGGTACGGAGAACTAGCCGCGTATCGTCTCCCGCCGGGTCCCTGACAGTCCCTTCTTGCGTCCGACACCGCACTGGAAAAATCTATGTTCAAGAACATTGCCGTCGTAGCTACCCTTCTGATCGCCGCGGTCCTCATCTATGCCGCGACCAGACCCAACACTTTCCGCGTCCAGCGCTCGACCAGCATCAACGCGCCGCCGGAAAAAATCTTCATGCTTATTAATAACTTGCGCAAGATGAACGAGTGGTCGCCGTTCGAAAAAAAGGACCCGGCGATGAAACGGACTTATACCGGCGCGGCCGACGGCAAGGGCGCGGCGTACGAATGGGACGGCAACACGGATATCGGCCAGGGACGCCTCGAGATCACGGAGTCGTTTCCCCCCTCCAAGATCACCATGAAACTCGACTTCATCAAGCCTTTCGAAGCCCACAACATCGTCGAGTTCACGCTAGAACCGCAGGGCGACGTCACCCGGACCACCTGGTCCATGCAAGGCCCCAGCCCTTACATTTCAAAACTCATAGGACTCTTCATCAGCATGGACAAGATGATCGGCAAGGACTTCGAGGCCGGCCTCGCCAGCTTGAAAGCCATCGCGGAAAAGTAAATGTTGCGCAGAGCCGCCGTCCCGGTCGGCTCGTCGACGCGGCGGAGTAAGTCTTGAATAGGAAAACGTGATGAAGTACCTGTGTTTGATTTGTGCCGAAACGGTGATGGAGCAAATGCCGGAAGCCGATGCGGAGAAGCACCTGGAAGAGTACCGCGAGTTTACCGACGGTATCCGGAAAAGCGGCCACTTCGTCGGGTGCAATCGGCTGCTTCCGCCCGCTGCCGCGACCACGATCCGGGTGCGGAACGGCAAAGTCTCGGCGACCGATGGACCCTACGCGGAAACCAAGGAGCAGCTCGGCGGTTACTACGTCATCGAAGCCAAGGATATTGATGAGGCGATCGAGGTCGCCTCGATGATTCCCGGGGCCAACATCGGATGCGTCGAGATACGGCCCATCGCTGAGGATTCCAAGACGCTGAGCGCGCTTGGCTTTGTCGGGCTGACCACAGGAGGCGGTACGGCGTGACGGACTCCCGCCAAGTTCGGCGCCGGTACCACGCCCCTAACGTCGATGGGCGGTGTGCGAGTTTCGTTGTATAGACAACATCAGAGGATGATCACGGTCATTTGGGATACTTGGCTGAAACCCGGTACGGAACGAGAAGGGCTCCGGCTGACGCGCCAAGTGTGGTCGGACATGCGAAGCTTCGACGGTTACATCTCGCATCAGATTTTCATCGATCAGGACGATCCGGGACATATCATCGCTCTCGCCAACTGGCGAAATCGGGCGGATGCGGACGCCGTCCGGGAAAAATACAAGGACTCCGAGATGATCCGCCAGTTCACCCCGCTCCTCGCCCGCCCCGGGAACGATGGACGACTTGCGAAGATCACGCGTCGTGAACAAAGCCGCCCCTGTACCAGACCGGCAACCGAGCTTGGATTGTCGGGCGGTCCAAGGCGAACACCCGTAAGCACGACTTTTACCCGTGTAATATTGACATTAGTTTTTACCCGGATAAAATTGACTTCGTTATTTTCAAACGAGGTCGCCTTATGAACACTAATCCACAACCGACATGGATCGCGTTTGCAGGAGCCAAACGCATCGCGCTGGGTCCGCCCCGTGACGTGGCCGCGAAGGTGAAGTCTTTCGTCGATACGGATAGCCAAGACATCGTCTTGATCTTCGACGCCGTCACCAGCGCGCCCGTAGAGCTGGACCTCCGCGGCTCCGTGTCCGCGGTTCTCGATCGGCTGTCGCACGCGCAGGGCAACCAGACCGAGCCGGTCGCGGACACCTCGGCGAGCGCACCGCGAACCGCCGGACGACCGAAGCTCGGTGTCACGGCCCGCGAAGTCACCTTGCTGCCCAGGCATTGGGAGTGGCTGACCTCCCAGCCCGGAGGCGCCTCCGTGGCGTTGCGAAAGCTCGTCGAACAGGCCATGCGCGCGAACAGACAGGACGATCAAGTCCGTCAGGCGCGAGAAGCCGCGTATCGATTCATGAATGCGATGGCCGGAAACGAGCCCGGCTTCGAAGAAGCCATACGGGCCTTGTTTGCCGGCGATCAAGACCGATTACATCAGGCTGTCGCGAAGTGGCCCGCCGACGTACGACAACATACGCTCACCTTGACGGAAACGGCTGCCGTTACGCGTCCCAAGCCTGAGACGGCGCCGGCGGATTGAGTTCGCCCGGCGTCGGCTCGCCACTTTCTAGGCGCGAGATATCCATCAAGCGATATAACAGGCGCTTGGAAACCGATGCCAGCGGTTCGCACGGAGCGCTGGGTCGCCCATGTCGTGAGTGATCTTTTACTTGGAAGGAGCAAGGAGATGACGGTTAAAGCGATCCCCGACGGATACCACAGCGTGACATCGTACCTGGGCATCAAGGGTGCGGCCGAGGCCATCGAATTTTACAAACGGGCATTCGGCGCGGTGGAGCTTTTTCGTCTGGTGGCGCCCGGCGGCGAAATCGGACACGCCGAGATCAGGATCGGCGACTCGACCGTCATGCTGGCCGATTCGTGCGAAGCGAGTCCGTTACGCAGCCCGCAAGCGCTGGGCGGCTCGTCGGTCGGCCTCCATGTGTACGTGGAAGACGTGGATACTCTGTTCGCCCGCGCCGTCGACGCCGGAGCGAAAGCCGTCAGGCCGGTGCAAGACCAATTTTACGGCGACCGCACCGGCACGCTGGAAGATCCTTTTGGGCACGTCTGGTTTCTCGCGACCCGCAAGGAAGAGCTTACCCCAGAGGAAATCAATAGGCGTGCCGAGGCAATGTTCAAGCAAAGCGACGCCTAAAGCGACAGATGTCGTCGTCAAACGAGAACGCTGCTGAACGGGTGCGCGTGACGGTAGACGCCATCTACCGTTCCGATTCGCGCCGCGTGTTCGCTACCCTGGTGCGTTTGCTCGGCGACTTCGATCTCGCCGAAGAAGCGCTGCACGATGCCTTTCGGGCGGCGCTGGAGCAATGGCCGCAGGAAGGCATGCCAGCCAATCCGCGGGCTTGGCTGGTATCCACCGGCCGCTTCAAGGCCATCGACAACCTGCGCCGGCGTGCACGGTTCGTCGACTTGCCGCCGGATGCCGCCGAACGGCTCGGCACCGATGATCCGGAGGGACGGGACCCCGCGGATATCGGGAACGGCGGGGCATCGCTGATGGCGCTCGCCGAACGGGTAGCGGACGGGCTCGGCGATCCGGCGGCATGGGACGACGAGAGCGTCGAAGACGACCGGCTGCGGCTGATTTTCACCTGCTGCCATCCTGCCTTGTCGCCGGACGCGCAGGTCGCGCTCACGCTGCGCGAGGTGTGCGGCCTCACCACCGAAGAAATTGCTCGCGCTTTCCTCACCGCCCCGTCCACACTGGCTCAACGTATCGTGCGCGCCAAGGCGAAAATCCGCGACGCCCGCATTCCCTATCAGGTGCCGACACGCGAAGATCTGCCGGAGCGCTTGGACGCCGTGCTGCGTGTTGTTTATCTGGTGTTCAACGAGGGCTACTCCGCCTCGCTGGGCGGCTCGCTGACAAGACACGATCTCTCGGAGGAAGCGATCCGTCTCGGGCGGTTGCTGATCGAACTGCTGCCCGAACCCGAAGCGCAGGGGCTCCTGGCGCTGATGCTGCTGCACGAATCGCGCCGTGCCGCGCGCACCTCGCCCGGCGGCGAACTGATACTGCTGGACGAGCAGGACCGCGCGCTTTGGAACCGGGACCAGATTGCGCAAGGGCTGGCGCTGGTGGAACGGGCGCTGTCGTCGCGACGGTTCGGCCCGTACACGCTGCAGGCGGCGATCGCGGCCGTGCATGCCGAAGCGCCGAGCGCCGGCGAGACCGACTGGGCGCAGATCGTCGGGCTATATAACGTGCTGTTGCGAATCGAGCCGTCGCCGGTGGTGGAACTGAACCGCGCCGTGGCGGTGGCGATGTACGACGGGCCCGAGGCAGGCCTCACGCTCGTGGACGGCATTCTCGCCCGAGGCGATTTAGAGGACTACCACCTGGCGCATGCGGCTCGCGCCGACCTGTGCCGCCGGCTGGAACGAACGGCGGAAGCCCGCGCCGCTTACGAGCGGGCGCTTAGCCTGACACGGCAGGAACCGGAGCGGCGGTTTCTCGAACGGCGGCTGAACGAGCTTTTGGATTGAAACGGCCGGTACTTATGGAAGAACATCGCGAGTTGCGTAGGAATCGGAAAGAGCCCCTGGCCGTGCCATCATTCGCGTCCTCGATAGCCTCGCTAGGCTTCAATCGCCCCGAGCATTATCATGTTCCTCCGGATCGTTATTAATCAGGCCCGTAAATACCCTCCTGGTATTTCGGGCCGCCGCCCAGGCCGGTACACGCCCGGCCTGGGCTCACGCGGCTTGTCGCCGCGCCGGGGCATCCCTGCCCCGGATTAACCCGGCCTATATTTATAGGCTGGGTTAATAACACATGCCGCTTACAGTCGGTCATGACGGTCCGCAATATCGGCATTCTTTTTCATGAGACGGAAACCATGCTCTACCGCGGTAGTTGCCATTGCGAAGCGGTCCAATTCGAGGTCGAGGCCCCCGAGCGCGTTGTCTGCCAGGACTGCAATTGCTCGATTTGCTCCAAGTCCGGCTTCCTGCACCTCATCGTCCCCAAATCGCAATTCAGGCTGATAAAGGGTGAGGAGAACCTCGTTGTCTACACCTTCAACACTGGCGTCGCCAAGCACCTGTTCTGCAAGACCTGCGGCATAAAGCCCTTCTATATCCCTAGATCGAACCCGGACGGCTACGACGTGAACGTCCGCTGCCTGAGTCCGAAGCCCAAGGAACTGGTCATCGAGCCCTTCGACGGCCAAAACTGGGAATCCCATGCGCACGCGCTGGCGCATCTCAGCCGGGAAGCTTGATCGTCCGCGCCGGTAATGCCGAACGAAGCCGGAGCCGATTCTCCTCTGGGAGGCTGCTCATGAAGGTGCGCCCCGCGGCATCCTCGGATTGTGAACGGCTGATCCGCCTTTTCCGGCAACTGGGCTACGTTATCGACGTCGGCGAACTTCGGGCGAGACTCCTCGCCTATGACGGATCGGATTCTGATCTGGCGCTGGTGGGCGAAATCGGCGCGGAGGTGGTCGGAACGATCGTTCTGCACGTCGTTAGTCCGCTCCACGAAATCGGAAAATGGGGACGCATTTCCGCTCTCGTGGTCGACCAAAGCATGCGACGACGAGGCATAGGCGCCGAATTGCTGCGCGCAGCGGACGACTTCTTCATCGGGCGGGGATGCACCCGGGTCGAGTTGACCAGCAGCGACCTGCGCACAGACGCCCACCGCTTCTACATGGCGAACGGGTACGAAAACCGGTCGAAACACTTCGTAAAACATTATCCGAACGCCTGACCGGCGAGCCGCCCTAACGGGCATGAGCGTTTTTCGGCTCACGACGATGCTTCCGTTGGCGGACTCCATGTCTCTCGATCCCGCAAAAGCTCCGTCCCGCGCGGCAATATTCGGGATCAAGTCGGGCCGAGCGAGCCGATTCCGCCGCCTTCTACATTGTTAAATGACATTGAAGGCATCAGAGGCCGAATGCAGACTTCCGCAGTTACCGATGATCTCGGGATTGTGCACGACTCATGTCGAACAAGGAGGAAAGGGCATGCCAGCTTTCATCTTCAGCTCAACGCTTTGCCAATATCTACGGGTCTTATTGCCGCTAGCTTCCGCCTTGGCGGCCGAATCTGCCGAGGCGACGGTTTTTACCGTAGGCGGAAGCGCCGATAAAAGCACGGCTTGCACTCTGGCCGATGCCATTACGGCGGCGATATTCAATACCCGGACCGGCGGCTGTCCCGCGGGCTCCGAAGACGACACCATCGAACTCACCGGCGACGTCGTCCTGACGGAAGCATTGCCCGTGGTGGCGAGCGACTGCCGTTACTACCCGGATCCCTGTGTTCAAACGCGCATAACGATAGACGGCAACGGCCATTCGATTACACTCTCGGACGCCCCGAATACGCCCGTCTTCGATCTGCTATCGCTCCGTGTGGCATGCGGCGATGGCTTTTATTCGGTACCGCCCAGCGTCATGCTGTACAACGTAACGCTTCAACAGGGCAAAACCGGAATTTCTCCGATAAGCGATACCACGGGCTTGGAGTGTCCGCCAATGCTGGTTCTCACGAATACTCGCGTTTTCGGTAATCGCGGAGACGGCATTTCGGCGCGTTTTGCATCGATGCAGATCGCGAACAGCCCGATCGCCGACGATGGCGGCCGGGGCATCAAGGGCCATGGCGGCGGCATTGACCCCACCCGCCTTCGCGCCACCCTCGGTGAGCGGCACCGTTGAAACGGCCTGGAACACCATGAGTTACCGCTCCGATTATCCTGGAAACGGCAGTTGGGCGTGCTCGAGTGCACGTAGCGGCTTCACCCAAGCGGTGAAATCGGTAGGAGGGACGACGGTCAGAATCCATGAGGCGTTTCTACTCCATCCAAGCGGTCAACTGCCGTTTCTAGGATTATCTCCGCCGAGGCGGGGTTTGCGTGGCATGAAGCGGTGCGCCGGACCGGCTGCAGGAAGACTCCAAGGAATCGTCTTGCGGCACCACGTTGGCCGTGATGATTTCCTGCGCCCTGAGTTCCGCGGAGGCAAGCTCGTCTCTGAAAATATCGGTTTCATACGCCGGAGCGGTAACTTCCGCTAGCGAGGTGTCCAGCGGCCGGCCGGGTTCATCGATATGGATGGACGTCACCGTGGACAATCCGGGGCGGATGGGCCGTTTCAGGATCTCGTCCTTGCGCAGGGCGATGCGCACCGGCACCCGCTGGACGATGTGGATGAAATTGCCGGTCGCATTGTCCGGCGGCAACAGGGCGAACACGCTGCCGGTGCCGGGCACCAGGCCTTCGACCGTGCCGTGATAGACACGGCGCCGTCCGTACAGATCGACGATCACCTCGGCCGACTGGCCGGGCCGCACTTTGCGCAGCTCGGTCTCCCGGAGGTTCGCCTCCACCCAGAGATGGTCCAGCGGCACCACCATGAGCAGCGGATCTCCGGGATGGACCCGATCCCCGACCTGAGCTTTGCGTTTCGCCACATAACCCGAAACGGGCGCCCGGATGCGCTGTCGGACGAAATCGAGGTAAGCGTTGACGAAGCGGTGCTTGGCGGCCTCCACTTCGGGGTGTTCGGTGCGACTGGTTCCCCCGACCCGCGCCTCGATGGACTGGAGTTCCGCGCCGACCTCCCGCAGTTCCGCTTCGAGGGCCGTCATCTGATCCTCGGCGTTTTGCAGGACTTGCTCCGAAACCGAACCGCTGGGAAACGCCTGACGGAAGCGAATGACGTCGTGGCGCACCCGGGCGAGCTGGGCCGAGCGCGCGTCCAGTTTCTGGCAGAGTTGCTGGCGCGTCGCGAACAGCGCGCCGATCCCGCGCACGGTCCGCCCCAGGTCACCCTCGCTTTGCCCCAGGGCGGCATGGGCGCGGTGTTCGTCGAGCCGGACCAGCAGGTCGCCCTTGTTCACGAACTGGGTTTCCTCGGCCAGGACCTGGGTGACGATGCCGGTCGCATCCGCTTCGACCGGAATCAGATTGCCGGCGACGAAGGCATTGTCGGTCTCGACCCGGAAACGGCCATGCACCCACCAGTAGATGGCCGCGGCCAGAGCGCACGCGAGCACGGCCAGCGCCACCAGCAAAAGACGACGGTTGCGCCGCGCGCGGATCGCCTTCGGATGAATCTTCATAGATGCCTGTTCGAGTTTTTGGAATTATTTTGAATCGAGTGGAAGAGACTGTCTTTGGGCTCGACAGAATAGCGCCTAGGCTTGGTCCATGTTTCGGCAGGAGCCCTCTCAATCTGAAATCGGTCGGAGGCGGGTGTCGTCGAGACCGTTGGCGTATCCGCCGCCCAATGCCTCGATGAGATCGGTCATGGCAACGAGCTGATCGGTTTCCAGGGTCTTGAGCGTGAATTCCTGATCCAGAACGGAATGCCGGCGCGCCAGCATCGTCCGGCGATCGTCCAGGCCGCTGCGAAGCCGCTCTTGAGCCAGATCGAGGGCTTCCCGCTGCGAAGCCAGCAGGCGGTTGTGCGCTTCGACGATGGCCCGGGTGTCGCGCCAACTGCTGAGACTGTCGGCGACTTCCTGCACCGCTTGCAGCAGGGTCTTGTTGTAGAGCTCCACGGCTTCGTCGTATTCCGCCCTTTGCACCGACAGCTGGCCGCGCAGCCGCCCGCCTTCGAAGATGGGGAGCCTGAGGCCAGGCGCGACGCCATAGGCGAAGCTGTTACCCGAAAAAAGGATATTGGCGAGGGAGCTCGCACCCTTGGTCATGCGAAGGGCGTTCAAGCCGACGAACGCGGTCAAATCGACCGTCGGGTAAAAACTGGCTCTGGCTACCTTGATCCGTTGCGCCGCCGCCTCGGCCCGGTGCAGTGCGGCAGCGAGGTCCGGACGGTGGGCGAGCAGTTCCAGCGGAAGCTTTGTGGGCAGCGGAATTTTTTCGGGCAGCGTCACGCTGCGATTAAACAGGTGCTGTGTCGCATCAGGACCGCGGCCGATCAAGCGGGCAAGCAAGTTCCGCTGCAAGTCCAGGTAGTCGCGGGTAATGGCTCGGCGCTTGCCGGTCGCTTCCAGCTCGGATTCGGCCTGTTTGACCGGATCCGCGGAGTCCAGCCCCAGCTCGTAACGCGTTTCGGCCAGTTGGAGCAAATTACGCCGCAATTCCACCATGTCATCAGCGAGATCGAGCTGCTGCCGCAGCGCGACCCCTCGGAAGTAACACCTCGCTATCGCGGCGGTCAATTGCAGCCTGACTTCGGCCTGTTCCGCGTCTTCGGCTGCCGCTTCGCCCAGAGCCGCTTCCAATGCCGCCCGATTTTTTCCCCAGAAATCGAATTCGTAGCGGAGGCTCAAGGGATTGATCAACGCCGAGACGGTATGCGCTCCCCTAAGGGCGACATTGAAGCTGTACTCGGAAAACCGCGCCGTTGCGACCTCCGCCTCCGCATCCAGGAACGGCAGCAGTCTCGCCCCCTCCACGCGGGCAAAGCCTTCCGCCTCGCGCAGCCGGGCGGCAGCGACCTTGAGACCTGGGTTATCCTTGAGCGCCATGTCCATCAGGTGGTTCAGCTCGGAGCTGCCGAACTGCCGCCACCAGCTCTCCTGTGGCCACGAATTCCGTACCCCCAGAAGCTCACCGTCGCGGGCTTCGGACAGTTTCTGGGTAATGCCCGGGGCGTCGGCAAATTCGGCACGCTGCCCGCCGGACGGAATCCAGGCGCAGCCTGCGATCAGAAACAGGACGCCTAGACCCGCAATCAGGCGACGATAGGCAGATCGGCGATTCATGGTTGCTCCATCAGTTCCTCGGCCTTGGTTTCCCTCAGGTCCTCCGCCGGACTCGGACGCAGCGGCCTGTGAGTGGGATGGGCCAGCCACACCAGCCCGGCCAGCCCGAGAAAGAGATATCCCGCCATCAAGAAGGCATCGTTGACCGCCAGAATGGCGGCCTGCTGTCTGATGAGGGCCAGAAGCTTGCCCTGTACGATGCCGGGATCGAGGCCGGCAGTCTCCAGACGCGACGAGAGCCGCGGCAGCAAGTCCAGCGACGGAAACCGGCGCCCCCCGAATTGATCGGCCAGATGAAGCTGATGAAAGGGGCTGCGCCGAAACAGCATGACGCCCTGCAAGGTAATGCCGAGCGCACCCGCGGCGATTCTCAGCGCTGCTGCCTCTTCCGCGGCGCGCATCATTTGGCTCGGCGTCAGCCCGTGAAGGGCGATGGCGGTCAGCGGCGTGAAGAACGAACCCAGAAAAAAGCCGAGGAGCAGCATGGGCCAAACGATCTGATCGAACGATCCCGGATCGTCGAAGAGCCCGATCCAGGACAGGGTGAACGCCAAGCCCAGCAGGTTGAGGCAGGCGAACACCCGCGCATCGACGCCCTTGATAAGCTCGTGCATGACGGCGATCGCCGGCGCCGCCAAAAAGATCATCACCAGGAACAAGAGGCCGGCAAGAAATGACGAGTATCCCAGCAGCAATTGGAGCTGGACGATGAACAGCGACAGCAGTCCCTGGATCGCCAAGAAACCTAGGACAAGGCAAATGATGCCAATCGTGAAGTTGCGATGGGTAAACAGCCGGATGTCCATCGCAGGGTGCCGCTCTCCCAGTTCCCAGATGACGAAACAAGGCAGCGCTACGACAACGGCGATCAGTACGCCGCGCAGAAAGGGCGAATCGAACCAGTCGAAATCGTTGCCCATATTCAGAATGGTTTGCACGCCGCCGAAGATCAGAGCCAACAGGATAAAGCCGGCGAAATCGAAACGGGTGTAGCGCCGCTGGAATCCCCGCCCATAAAGTAATGAACCGGTTACGCCGGCAATGGCCAGGGCGACGGGGATGTTGAGATAAAACAGATAACGCCACCCGATTTCGTCGGCCAGCCAGCCGCCGATGGGAAATCCGATCGTAAACGGCATCAGGGTGAACAACCCCCATATCCCAAGCCCCACCGATTTGAGCCGAGCGGGATACTCTTTCAGCAACAGGGCTTGTCCGATTGGCAGCGTAACGCCGCCGGCAAAGCCGAGAACGATGCGCGCCGGCAGGAACAGCCGCAAAGTTTCGCTGATGGCGCAGAAATAAGAGGCCGCTGCATAGATCACAAAGGCCGTAGCGAACAAGCGGTAATCGCCGAAACGCCCGGACAGCCAGCGGGCGATGGGAAACGCCAAGGCCAGAGCGATCATGAAATCGGTCTGGGCCCAGGTGCCGAGGCTCGGCGATACTCCTCCCAGGTCGCCCGCGACATGCGGCATCAGCGCGATATAAGAGCCGGCGTTGAAAAGCACGACCATGTGCCCCAAGCCGAGCGCGATGTTGAACAGAGTGAAGCGCCAGCCGCGAAGGCGTCTGGGGAAGAAAACGGTCACCTAATCGACGCCTTGACCGCAGTCAGCCGGGCGGCGCAGCGGCCATCCGCCGGCGCCGCCTTTTCCAGAGGGCAGGCGATGAGCATGAAGCGCAGCCGCCCTTGTCATTCGGAGCGGCTGCTCGCCATAGCCGCCGAAGCGGCTTCGATGCTCTGCTGATCGGACCGGGCTTGCCGCGGCGCCGGCAGCCCCAAGTCGGCCAAGCCGCGGCGAACGAGCTTCGCGCCGACATCGGTCACGAGCTGCTTGAACTTTTCCGCTTCGTGGTCGAGAAGATTGGGTGCCGCTCCGGCCACCGGATACGCATCGGCATCGGCTCTTCCGATGACTTGCCCGGTGGCGGGGTCAATCAGCTTGACCAGCACCTGCAAGGGCGTCTGCGACTCGAAAATCCTGTAGGTCCCGATTCCCACCTCCAGCACGGCATCCACCCGCTCTTTGGCGTGGGACCGATAATCGACGGACGAGGTGTCGCCGTTGTACCACTGCCGGATGGCGTTATGCCAGTAGGCGAGATTTGCGGTGCGGTTGCCGGGGGCGATCGGCAACGGGTAGTACTGCTCGGCGGAAACGGCTTTGAATCCCCCGGCGGTCAACATCTCGGCCGCTTCCCGCGCCAACACCAGCGTGGGGGCCCAGTTCTCCGCCAGCGAGGCGACCGGAGCCAGCTCAGGATTGTCTGCCACGGACGCGATTCGCGGGAGAGACGGTTCCGGCACGATATCATTGTGGCTTACCAGTCCGGCGATCAGTACTCCGCCGGGATTCCGGTAAATCTTCCTTTCCAGAAACAGATCGTAAGGAACGGTATCGTTTTGCCGATAAATGGGCAGCCGGGATTCGATGAGGTCCGGCATCACTTCGAGGGGCGGCGGTTCCACCGGAATCACGAGGATCGACTGCAAGCTGCCCGACCGGTCGGCAGGCGGCTTGATCGGAGGAGCGAGACAAGCGTTCAGTGCAACCAGCAAAAACAGCAACAAGCTATAACGTTTCATATTTGGGAGGTACCCCAGTCCCATGGAATCCAGTGCGAGATAAAGAACCCGGACATCGCTTCGAACAAGCTATTCGTCGCTTTCCGACGTAGACATGTCCGATGCGCCGGGCACCCGTGCCCCATCCTTAGCAACCCTAATGCCACAACGCAGGTGATTGAATTCAAAAAACATTTCAAAGAAACACCGGCCAATGTCGTCATAATGACATCGACTCGACAACAAACAACAACCCGGCCTGACCTTCAACCCTCCAACAAAGCTTCGAATCCATTAATCAGGCCCGTAAATACCCTTCTGGTATTTCGGGCCGCCGCCCAGGCCCGGCACACGCCCGGCCTGGGCTTACGCGGCTTGTCGCCGCGCGTGGGCATCCCTGCCCCGGATTAACCCGGCCTAATTTAGAGGCAGGGTTAATAACCGTGCATTCGGAAATAACGCGCCAATTGCCACAAGAACTCATTGCTGTCACTATGACAGCACTGTGGTTAATTCGACTACGCCTCTATGGGAATGTTCGACTACGAACCTTTGAAATATGAACGAACGCTCGAAGATAAGAACGACCGAGAGCGCGATTCGCGAAGCGGTCTTGAGCCTGACGGCGAATCTTTCGATGAAAGAGCGCCTCGAGGGATTTCTCGAAATTTTCGCCAAAGTCACGGGAAATCACGCTTGCGCCCTGTTGCGCTTCCAAGACGGGGTACTCGTGCCCGTGGCGACGCGGGGCCTTTCGCCCGAGGTCATGGGACGCCAATTCGCCCCGGAGCAACATCCCCGGCTGGCGGCGATCCTCGGTTCGAGAACACCGATCCGATTCGAGGCCGACGACCCTAGGCCCGATCCTTACGATTCGCTATTGCTGAATGATGCCGGAGGCCGATTGCCCGTCCATTCCTGTATCGGCTGTAGCCTTTATAACGAGAACACCCTGCTCGGAGTGCTCTCGGCGGATGCGTTAAAACCCGGCGTATTCGACGGCATAGACGACCACATATTCCAGACCTTTGCCGCCATCGCGACGGTGGCGCTGCGTCACGAATCCTTTATCAGTGCGCTCGAAAGATTGGCTAGACACCGCGAACTGGTGACCAGCGAACTGGTCAACGAGGCCCTACAGCGCCGCGGGCAGATACTCGGCGACAGCCCCGCGCTGCAGGAACTGAGGCGCAACATCGGTATCGTAGCCCGATCCGATCTGACGGTCCTGGTGATGGGAGAAACCGGGGTGGGCAAGGAGGTGGTCGCTCGCGTCATACACGCGCAATCGCTGCGGGCCGACCAACCCCTGGTGTACGTGAACTGCGCCGCGCTGCCGGAGTCCTTGGCCGAAAGCGAACTGTTCGGACATGTCCGCGGCGCTTTCACCGGCGCCCATACCGATCGGGCCGGCAAATTCGAGTTGGCGGAGGGAGGCACTTTGTTTCTGGACGAAGTCGGCGAACTGCCCCTGGCTATCCAAGCGAAGCTGCTGCGTGCCCTGCAATTCGGCGAGATCCAGCGGCTCGGCTCGGACAAGAGCCACCGGGCCGACGTCCGCATCATCGCCGCAACCAATCGGCAGCTCGACGAAGAGGTGAAGGCGGGGCGGTTCCGAGCCGACCTCTATCATCGGCTCAGCGTGTACCCTTTGAACGTACCGCCGCTGCGGGAACGGCTCACGGATATTGCACCGCTGGCCGGATATTTCCTGGATCAGGCGCGGACGCGCCTGGGCTTGGACCGCGCCAACCTGGCGCCCGCGACCATCGAAGCCCTGAGGGCCTATTCATGGCCCGGCAACGTACGGGAACTCGAGCACGTCGTTCTCCGCGCCGCTCTGCGCGCCTCGGCGGACCGGGGACGTTCGTTGACCTTGCAACCCGAAGATTTGGACATCGGCTCTGAAATCCACTGGAGCGTGGATGCCAAGACCGGCTTGGCGTTCGGAACGAACCCGATATCGCTTGCACGTGCGGTGGACGATTTTCAGCGGCAGTTGATCCTCAAGACGCTGGACGAGTGCCGTTTCAATTGGTCGGAAACGGCTCGCCGCCTGGGACTGGACCGGGGCAATCTGCATCGCCTTGCCAGGCGCCTCGGACTAAAGCCGATCAGCCGCATGGCTTGACGCCGCGGCATTTCTTATCGTCGTTTCCGTTGGCGCGTATGGATTGATTGCAGGCGCCTTATTCCAAATCGCTTTCCGAGGAATTCATTCTTGTAGGATGGGTAGAGCGAAGCGAAACCCATCGAGCGACCTTGAATCGATGGGTTACGCGGAGCCTGTCCTGAGCCCTTCGACGATGCTCAGGACAGGCTTGTCGAAGGGCCTGTCCCGAGCGGAGCCGAGGGGCCCGTCCTGAGCCTGTCGAAGGGCTAACCCACCCTACGATGAGTGTTCACTCGAATGCCGAATGGAATTATGAGTGGGAGCGGGCTTTAACCCGCGATCGAACGACGAAAAAAGCCGGACAACGTCCGGCTTGAGCTTAGGAAAGCAACCATAGCCTCAGGCGGTTGATCACTACGTTGCCAAAAAGTTTAGCCGGGACCAGGTCGCCGGAGAATCGTGAGGATCGCGACCGGAAATAAGGCCTTGTTCGCCTCGGAGCGGCAGCCACACGACGAACTCGGTGCCGCGTCCTTCGCCCTCGCTGGAAACCTCCACTTTCCCGCCATGCATTTCGATCAAGCGTCGCACCACGGAAAGCCCTATCCCCAGGCCGCCTTGCGTGCGGTCCAATGTCCTCGGCCCTTGAGTAAACAGATCGAAAATGTGGGACAAAAGCTCGGGAGGTATGCCGATTCCCTCGTCCTTGACGTGCACGGCCGCTTGGCCCGATTCGATCTCCACCGAGAGCCAAATCCGCCCCTCCTCGTTACTGTATTTTGCGGCATTGTTGAGAATATTGGCCAAGGCTTGGGTAAGGCGCACCTCATCACCGTCCAGATCGAGATCGAGCGGCCCCGATTCGACGATGAGCTTGAGCCGACGGGCCTTGATCAGCGGCAAATTGACTTCGATGGCCCGAACGATTATGGCAGCGAGATTGAGCGGGGCCGGGCGAAGCGTAATCGTCCCTCGGGTAATCCTGGATACGTCGAGCAAGTCGTCGATCATTCGGGACAACTGAGCCGCCTGGCGGTCCACCACCTCCCGTGCCCACTCCGCCCTTGGCTCTTGCAAGTCCAAGCGGCGCAACACTTCGACCGCGTTACGGATGGATGCCAACGGATTGCGCAATTCATGAGCCAGCATCGCGAGAAATTCGTCTTTTCGCGACTGAACCGAAATGGCGTCTTCGGCGGATATCGAATCGTCAATGTCCATGAGTTGGACGCTACAATCGGATGGCAACATAACACTCGGTCCATTTTGGTCCTTGAAAACATCTTTGCCGTATCGCGCGGATACCGAGCGACCCGGCAAATCCCATTGCTGCTCTGGATGCGCGAGAGCCTTGCAGAGCAGCACGAATAAATCGGCGAAACCAACCGTATCGCGAGCAAACGGTAGACTCGATCAGGTCTCGTACCGGTTTTCGCAAAAGCGGCGGGCAATTACGCCGAACAGATGCTGGACCAAAGTGCGAGACCTCACTTATCCCGGTCATCGAAATTCGGATATAACCGAGCCTCGTTCTGCTGCTCGCGGTCGTACTCCAGTTGGCAATCGATGCAGCGTACCGCGCGGGGATTGGCCGCAAGGCGCTCCAAAGGAATAGGAGCCTCGCAATCGAGACAAACCACCAGCCCCCGTTCGGGGTCGGTAATTTGTTGTTCGTTCTCGGCCAATGACGCCTTCAGGCGTTGCAACGCTTCGGCTCGCGTACATTCTTCAACGATCTGAGCAATATCGATATAGTCCATGTCGGCAGCCTCCTTAGCATGAGGGAAATTTCCGCCTGGAACCGTATCAGCAAGGCACATCAGGCGACCTAACCCCTTCGAGAAAGTCGCCGCTTATTCAGTTCCCGCTACCGTATTGGTACTTAATGGTGTCGAGTAAGTCGAGCCGACGGTATAGGTTTGTACACCTATGGAAGCATACTTATGTTATGCCGCGAATTGATGCGGGTATCTTCTTGTACGCACAATTTGGTAGCTGATCGGGACTCCGAACGAGACACGAGCGACGGAAACCATCTCAAGGAAGAACCCTATGAAAACCCTCAGCATTGCCGCTGCCGCCGCAGCGGTTTCGATTTTGTCGGGCGTCGTCGCCGCTAAGCCGGCCGTTCCGTCGAGCATCTCGTTCGGTGCAAAGTACCCGACATCCTTTGACGTTGACTCGCATTTTTCCTTCACGGAAACCGACCGCTGCATCGTCAGACAAAGGACATTCGAACAGGGGGAGCCGGTGATAAAGGCCGTTTCGGAATGTGAAAAGCCGATCATTATGGTCTTCTGCATTCTTACGGTGGAGGACGGCTGGTCTTGCTGTTCAAATGCCGAATATCCCGGTCAACCGCTGATGGGCCGCGGTGACTATCATGCCCTCGGCAGCCGCGATCTGGTTGAATCGGAACCTCGTAACAGTTTTGCTGTCGGTTGCGTACCGACCAAGGTCGGCCCTGCCCTACGAACCTTGAATCCGCTAAGCCTGGGGTCCGTCCCGGACGATCCATGCTATTTAGCGATACACGGACTCGATCAAGCCTTGCTTCAAACTCCACAAGGCGACCCGCATGAAATCTTGAAGACGCTCGGCTTTACCGCAATGGCCCGGCCGCTTCGGTCATTCACGCTATCGGCAAAACCGTTCGCCTATCTCCGTAAGACCATGCTTGGCAAGACGGGATAGCCAATGCTCCGCTTGAAATGAGGGTGCCGCCGAAAGCGACACCCGATGCGACCCGAGGAAAGATCACCTTCTGAGCGGCCGTGAGCCGTTGAAAGCGGCAGGGATAGTTGCGGCGCCCCCGAAGGAATCGGCAATAGCGTCTTCGAGGTGGAAATGACAATGCGCCAGTCCGCATTTACGCAGCCGGCTATTCGGCTGGTTCGTTCTGCTCGAACTTCGAAAACTCATCCGGATCCAATTGGCCATCCTGATTCCTGTCCATTTCGCGCCAACGTTCCATTAACTTGCTGTCGGAGCGACCTTCGCTTTCGGAAATCAGGCCGTCGCGGTTCTCGTCCAGCTTTTTGAAACGCTCGCTCTTGATTTCCCGTTCGACCTCGACCTGATGCTTGGTCGCCGGTATGTCCTTTTCGATCTGCTGGCCGGACGGGCGCTGGGCCGGCGGCTCGGCCGGCTGGTTGGTAATGTCCAGGGATCTTTCAGTCGCTTCATCCGGGTTGGGAGTTCCCGGAACTCGCTGTTGCTCAGCCGCTGCCCAGGATGAACCCAGCAATGCGAGCACGGTGATGATGATTGATGTTTTCATGACAGACCTCCGTATCCACAATGAATATTCAATGCTTTAAAGCAGTAATCGGAGGATTTCCGCTCCTAATGATTAGGACCCGCTTGTCCCTGCGCGGTTCTGAAACGAAGTCGCCGGTATAAATCGCGATAGCTGAATGGACCCCAAAAAACGCCGGAGCCGGACGCAAACGAGCTCAATGCGCCGCGCCGGGGACGCGGCGATCAGTCTTTCGTTCTGACGCCGCTCCGGAAGTACTTGTGACGGGATGCGTTGGAAAAGCAGTGATCGTCACCACGACGCCGGATGACAATCCAGAGATTTGAGTACAAGGGTGGGACTCTGTTGGCTCTTGCCGACGGCCTTGTCCCGATACATGGCTTGATCGGCTGCCCTCAGCAATTCGGCGGTGGTCGAGCCGTCTTCAGGATAGACGGCGATGCCCACGCTAGCGCCTAAGACCGGCATCAACTTATTGGTTCCATTGACGTCCACGGACGGTTGGAAAAACGCTTTCTTGATTTTCCTGGCCACGGATTCCGCACCGGAACGGTCTCCGATATTCTGCAGAAGCACTACGAATTCGTCTCCTCCCAATCGGCCTACGGTATCCGTTTCCCGAACGGAATGCTGAAAAATGCGGGCGGCGCGTTGCAAGACCTTGTCCCCGGTCTGATGCCCGTAATAGTCGTTGACCTGTTTAAATCCGTCCAAATCGAGGTAAAGCACGGCCACCTTCCGCCTCGACCGGTGAGCTTCGGCCAGCGATTGATCCAACCGATCCATGAATAACTGACGATTGGGCAGTCCGGTCAACGGATCGAAATTGGCCAACAAAAATAGCCTGTTGCCCTCCTCGAGTTTACGTTTTTCATAGCGGTCATAGATTCTGGCAACACTGAAAAACATGAGGAGACATGCCAAGGATCCCACAAAAATCAGGTTCAGCCGGTTCCAATCAAGATTCGCCCACCCCAATTGTTGTTCGATTTCGAGAGATAAGTGTTTCTCCGGCTCTCCGAAAGAGCTGCGAAAAAGCAGCTTGGGAAACAAGCTGGATTCGAGGGGCGTTGCCGGCGAAGCCTGCTTATGAATCAACTTGTCACCCGGATTTGCTCCAGCGTGCACCGACTCGAACAGGGTGAGCGCCAACGCAACGGAATCGGAAGGGAGATGGAAAAGAGCCTTCACCCTGCATATCACTACGGCGAAACTTACGCCGCCTGTTAAACTTACCGGCTCCACGAGCGCATAACCCCAATCGCCGTTATTGAGCAGGAACGAGCGACTGGCGGCAATTTCTCCGGACCTCAGAGCGCGCTGAAAGGCGTTTCCGAGTACCGATACCAAATCGACATCGGTCTCCGACAAGGGTCGCGTCTCATCGGCGTCCGGCGCAATGGAATTCGGAGCATACAAGAACGGTTTGCCCACAGCCGCAACTCGAATCAGGCGATTCCTACGATCGGAAAAAAGATGTACCGAAGAAGCGACACCCTCATGAAGCCTTAAGGCAACGAATTCTTCCAAAGTCTCCTTGTCGAACTTCGGAACGGTGCCCATGAAGTAGATGCCGGCATCCTGGTCCGAGATCAGGCGCGCGTAGGTAGTGATCTTCTCCTGATTTATGGGCTCCTCGGTCTTGAGGAATGCCGCCAGTCCATGTGTCGCATCAACATAGCGACGCGTTTGCGAAACTAATTGCGTTTGAATCAGGGCGGACGTCTCGGAAAACCGCTGGGTTTCCCGCTGAATGTCGAGAAAAACGGCGAACGCCAATCCCGCAGCGGCGATCAATATCCAGCATATCGTCAACAAGGCGTAGAAGGAAAACCGCTTGACGATCAGTTCGATTATCCCCTTTTGCAACAACGCCGCGGCCTGCATAGCCTTTATGCTACTATTCGCTGCCGGCTGCCCGACTTCAAGGATTCCCGGATTGCCACCGGAATGGCGATCCAGCTCGAAGGGGATGTACGATTCTGCATCTCTACGAATCCATGATTGCAAAAGATTTTGGAAGAGGAGATACATGTTTAAACCCAGACTCGACGTATTCCTTGCTTGCCCGATTCATACCAGCGCTCTCATCGCGAACTTTTTGGTTCTGCTGTTCTTGCCCCTGGTACGCCCACCGATCACCCTGTCCATGCTGCTAGTCGCGCTACTGGTCTACCTCTCGATGTTCTTTGGCGCCAAATCGGCGGCTAACGAAACCCAGAGACTCTTGTCGTTGAGTAACGACGATAAACCAAGCGTTCACTGAACGGTCATCCTGCTATCTCGCCGGTCGAAACTGTTCGACGTTCAGCTTACATGCGGACGGCGCGAGATAATGTGATTTAGTACCAACTTCCGGAAAAACCGCTCGTTAATGATTAATGCAAAAACCATGCACAAGCCAAATGTTTCGAGCGCCGCAGTTGATGTTTCATCCGCTGCGACGAACTCCGCATAAGGCGGGGACGCGCGTCGAAGACTCCGATTGAGTCGCCTTTGTGACTCCGAAGCACAACTCACCCGGCTTGCTGCGCCGCCTGGCGGCGCTCGTTTACGACATGGTCGTGCTGGTTGCGGTACTCTTCGCCGCAACGGTCCTCCTGCTGCCGCTTCATCACGGAGAAGCCTTTCAACCGAACCACGGGCTGTATAGCGCATATCTATTGACGGTCAGCTTCGCGTTTGTCGGGTGGTTCTGGACCCATGGCGGACAAACTCTCGGAATGCGTTCCTGGAAAATTCGCCTGTGCACGACAGCCGACACTTCCATCTCCTGGGGCCAGGCTTCGATTCGCTTCTTCTGCGGCTTGATATCCTTCGGCTGCCTAGGCCTCGGCTATCTCTGGGTTTTGTTCGATTCGCAAGGCCGTAGCTGGCACGATCTCGCGTCCCGGAGCAAAATCGTTTGGCAAGATTTAGAGCCTTCAGAGAAAACAGGGATGAATTAAGCGTCTAAGGCAAGAACAATGTCGGATGTCGCGGCGAAATCGGGCATCCAGCTTGCCCCCGCCGCTCATCCCGGCACAACGATCTCGCAAAACGCAGCGGAGATGTCTCATGCAGGACCGCGCCGATGTATTCGAAAACCCCGTGTCACGGGAGGTCTGGAATTGGAAATACCGTCTCACGGACGAAGCGAGCCGCGACTTTGGCGTAAGGGATACCTGGCGGCGTGTAGCGCGAGCCCTGGCCAGCGCCGAGCCCGAAAATTCCGCCCATTGGGAACGCGCTTTTTTTGAAGCCTTGGAAGACTTCCGGTTCTTGCCGGGCGGGCGAATTCTGGCCGGAGCCGGCAGCCGACACGATGTCACGCTGTTCAACTGTTTCGTAATGGGCACTATTGAAGATTCCATGGAAGGCATCTTCTCGGCTCTCAAGGAAGCGGCGCTCACCATGCAGCAAGGAGGCGGCATCGGTTACGACTTTTCCACCCTGCGCCCGTCCGGCATCCCCGCCCACCGCTGCGGTGGCGTCGCCTCCGGCCCGGTATCTTTTATGCGCATTTGGGACAGCATGTGTGCCACGGTTCTTTCGACCGGTGCCCGACGTGGTGCCATGATGGGTACATTGCGCTGCGATCATCCGGACATCGAAACCTTTGTCGGTGCCAAACGAACCCTCGGCGAGCTACGGAATTTCAATCTTTCCGTACTGATCACGGATGATTTCATGGACGCGCTGAAGCATGATCGGGATTGGCCGCTGGTATTTCCCGTCAATCCCGAGGGAACCCCTGCCGGTACCGGACAGATCGTTCTGAGACGCTGGTCCCATACCGACACCCCTGTTCCCTGCCGCATCGTTCGAGTGATCAGAGCCCGCGACCTGTGGAATGCCATCATGCGGTCCACCTATGAACATGCCGAACCGGGCGTTCTGTTCATCGACCGCATCAATCGGGAAAACAATCTTTGGTATTGCGAACACATATCGGCCACCAATCCTTGCGGCGAAATCCCCTTGCCCCCTTACGGCGCTTGTGATTTGGGCTCCATCAATCTCACCCGCTTCGTATCGCGGCCGTTCGAGGATCACGCCGCTCTGGATTTCGCGGGCATCGAACGGATTACCGCCGTGGCTGTGCGCATGCTGGACAACGTCATCAATGTCAGCCGGTTTCCCTTGCCGCAACAGCGGAATGAAGCGCTCGATAAACGGCGTATCGGTCTGGGAATTACCGGGCTGGCGGACGCCCTGATAATGTTGGGTGTGCGCTACGACGACGAACAGGCGTGTCAGCTTGCCGACAAAATCATGCGAACCGTGTGTCTCGCGGCATATCGGACGTCGATCGAACTGGCGAGCGAAAAGGGTTCTTTCCCCTGTTTGGATCGCGACAAATACCTACAGAGTCCATTTGTTCGGGCCTTGCCGCGCACCATCAGAAAAGGCATTTCCGGACACGGCATTCGGAACAGCCATCTGCTGGCGGTCGCGCCCACCGGCTCCATTAGTCTGCTCGCGAACAACGTGTCCAACGGGCTCGAACCGGCATTTGCCGAGCGCTATCAACGACGCGTCCTAACTCCCGAAGGTCTTCAGAACTACGACATCGAAAACTATGCGGTCCGGTTGTGGAAGCTCGAATGTTCGAAGCACACGCTGCCGCCGGCTTTTGTCACCACCTTCGAATTGTCGCCGCTCGCACATTTACGTATGCAGGTCGCAATCCAACGTTCGGTGGACAACGCCATTTCGAAAACGGTCTACCTGCCCGAGAACTTTCCTTTCTCCGATATGGAGTCACTGTACCGCCAGGCCTACGACATGGGACTAAAGGGTTGTACCACTTATCGGCCCAATCCCATTACCGGAGTCGTAATCAGCCCGACGGAGCCCATGACGGATTCCGCTATCTGCTGCGAACAGAACGATTAGCCCGTGACGCCGCCGGCACATGTCGCTATGTCACGACACTCGGATATAAAACAGGCGCGGAACTGAGAAAGGGGTTTTGGCGGGAACCGGGACACCGGCGGGGCGTAAGAAGCGATTAAATCTCGTTACGCCCCGGACCGTCGTGTGGTTAAACGATTAGAGGGCGGTGGACGAAATTTTATGGTTCTTGATTTCGCCACGCTGCATGCGGACGTGCTCCTCGAGCTGACGCTTTGCGGCATCGAACGCGTCGCGTAACGCGACGTACACATCCTCATGTGCCTGCTTGTCGTGATGGTCGCGGCTGACCACGATCTGCTTCTGAGGAACGCTCAAATCGATTCTGACTTTATAGAGATTACCCTGGTGCTGATGATGATGCTCCGCCTCGACGGCGACTCTACAGCTGATGATGTGATCACAGAATTGCTCCAGTTTTGCGGCTTTCTCCCGAATGCGGGTTTCAACGGCGTCGGAATGAGGAATGCCTCGAAACGTAATCTCTAGTGGTACTTGCATAGGTCTTTCCCATTAAGTGTCAAGTCTGTAAGTAGTCCAAAAAGTCTCCACCGAAGCCCTGGTCCAGCGCATGCTGTCCGGCTCGTCCAAATTTCCGGCTTCTGCTTGGTGGTTCGGTCCATTGGTTGTTGTGTTGTGACCCTGTAAGGCTTGGGTCGATGGGGCCGAATATGCGCTCAGCCCCTTATTTCCGTGCCGCTCCGGGCACATGATATACAACCCGAAGTCGCCCTGTCGACTTGCGCCCCGCCGCATATTCACGCGAAAGCTTATTCATAAGACTCGTGCGCTCGAAAACGGTTGCCGGCCGATTTGCCACGGGAACCGGTGTTCGATTACGAGGCGTTCGTTCGCCAGAACTCGCGCAGCGCCGTCAAGACCTCGTCTAGGTCCGCCTCGGTATGATCCGCGGAAACCTGAAACCGGATTTCTTCGTCGCCGCGGGGCACTACCGGATAAACGATCCCGGTCGCCAGAATGCCCCGCTCGCGCAGATGAAGGACCATGCTCCGGGTCCTTTCGGTATCCCTGAGCATCAAAGGGACGACCGGATGCGCGCCGGGAAGCGTCTCGAATCCCGAATCCGTTAGAGCTTGCCGGAACTTGGCCGTCAAGTCCCGCAGCCGCGCGAGCCGCTGCTGCCCCTCGGAACCGCTCACGATTTCCACGGCTCTCGCGCCGGCGGCCGCTTCGCCCGGCGTGATCGGGTTCGAATAGATGTAGAGCGGGGCTTTTTCGCGCAAAAAATCGACCAGCAGCGAACTGCCGACGACATACCCCCCGTTGACGCCGAAAGCCTTTCCCAAGGTACCGATCAAAATATCCGCCGGCCCGCACTCCGCATACTCCTCGGTGCCTCGGCCGGTTTGCCCGAAAGCGCCGACGCCATGGGAGTCGTCGACTACGACGAACACCCCTTCGGCAAATTTTTCATCATAGGTCTCGGCCAGCGCGAGCAGTTCCTTTAGGGGGGCATGATCGCCGCGCATGCTGAAGATGCCGTCGGTCACGATGATTCCCCGCCGGCACGACTCGGCCGCCTGCCGTAAAAACGTCTCGGCCTGATCGAGGTTCAAATGCTCGTAAACGAACTTCTCCTTCGGCCGGGCCAGACGGATCGCATTGATGATGCAGTTGTGGTTCAACTCGTCGCTAATCACCGCAGTCTCGAGGCCTATCAGGGTCGGCAAAACGCCCATCACCGCCGCGTAAGCCGAGCTGAACAGCATTGCCGCCTGGCGGCCGTGGAACTCGGCCAGACGCTGTTCCAGCCGCACATGCGGCTCGTAGGTGCCGCTGATGAAGCGCACGGCTCCGGGACCCGCACCGTAATTCCGGACGCCTTCCTCCTCCGCCCTCATCACGTCCGCGTGATGCGCGAGCCCAAGATAGCCGTTGGAGTTCATGCGGAGAAACGGATGGTCTCCCTCTCCTTTCAGCAGATAACGGATGCCGTGCCCGTCCCTCGGCGGCAGAACGCCGGTAATGATCGTTTCCCGGCTCTTGCGCACGCCGGACCGGTCCAGCTGCGCCAGCTCTTGCTTCAACAAAGCCTCCATTCGGTCCATGGCCATAGTTCACCTCGTCGCTCAATAATTGATTCCGGAAACGGCAATCGGACGCGAATCAAAGCCGGGATAGCCGGGCTCCATGGAGCTTTTCCAATCCGTTCAGGCAGTCCGCTGCCGTCCCTATGCAGATACACCCTGCAATTTTGCGCGAATCTTTTCGAGCATGTCGCTCGTCATACGCGTTATGTCGTAATGTGGCGTCCAGCCCCACTCCGTCCGTGCCGCGCTGTCGTCCAGGGATTGGGGCCAGGAGTCGGCAATCGCCTGACGCACCGGGTCCACCTCATAGTCGATCGCAAATTCCGGAATATGTTTCCGAATCTCGGCAGCCAATTCGCCAGGGGTAAAACTCATGGCGGTCACATTGAATGCATTGCGGTGTTTCAGCCCGGCGGCGTCGGCTTCCATCAGCATCATCATGGCTCGAACGGCATCGGGCATGTACATCATGTCGAGACGCGTGTCGGCCCGGAGAAAACAGGTGTAATGACGATAGCGGATCGCTTGGTAGAAGATTTCCACCGCGTAATCGGTGGTTCCGCCGCCGGGCGGAGTCCGATAGGAAATGATCCCCGGCAGGCGCAGGCCTCGGGTATCGACGCCGAACCGGCGAAAATAGTAGTCGCAGAGCAATTCGCCGGTAAGCTTGGTGATGCCGTAAATCGTCGTCGGACGCTGGATGGTGTCTTGAGGCGTGTCTTCGCGCGGCGTGGTCGGTCCGAAAGCGCCGATCGAACTCGGAAAGAATACGGCGCATCGGTACTGGCGGGCGACTTCCAGCATACGATACAAACCGCCCATATTGACGTTCCAGGCCACCTGGGGCCGATCTTCGGCTACGGCGGAAAGAAGTGCCGCCAGATGATAAATGGTCTCGATCCGGTAACGGCGCACCACGTCCTGAATCTGGCGCAACTGGGTACAGTCGAGATGCTCGAACAGGCTATCGCTTTCGCCCGCGCCGGCGGGGGGCATGCGAATATCGGCCGCCACCACGAGGCCGTCTCCGTATCGGGTCCGCAACGCCGGAATCAGCTCCGAACCGATTTGGCCGAGCGCGCCGGTCACCAAAATTCGACCTTGTGTACCCATCGTATTCTCCTTCCCCTCGCGGAGCTCCGGATCAGCAGAAAGCCAGCGGTTTCCGAGAGATCGATAGGCCAAGGTTAAATCTCGCCGATGACCGGGTCAATGCAACGGGGATGACGGCGCTGATGTTACTGCTCAGAACCCGTATGAGCCTTGACAATAGGTTTCGGGAACCACAAGCTGGGTCACTGGTCAGCACTCGTGCCCGGAGGTATTCACCATGACCAAAAAAGAAGAAAAGGCCTATTCCCAGGAAGAAATCGAAGAGCGCCTGAAGCAGGAGCTTCCGCATTGGTATTACGAAAACGGCTGGATACGCCGAAAATTCCGAACCCACAGCTGGAAAGCCACCCTGATGGTGGTGAATACGGTCGGACATCTCGCGGAGGCCGCCTGGCATCATCCCGATCTGACCGTGTCTTATGCGTTCGTCATCGTCAAGCTGATGACTCACACGGCAAAAGGCGTAACGGACAAGGATTTCGCTCTGGCGAAAAAGATCGAGGAGGTCGTGCAATGGCAGCCTGGCGCGGAAACCGGCGGCATCCTGGAAGGCACACCGGACGATCCGCGCTTCAGGTATCTCAAGTACGACTGAGCGACTCGAGCAACTGCTGCGCTTCCTTTTGCAGCTTCGGACGAAGGAACAGCAGTTTCCATCGGCTGCCGCCGCACTTTCGCCACAGCACCACCGAGCGGATACCGGCCAGCAAAAGCGCACGGATTCTGTTGCCGTTCTCCGGATCGGACAGATACATCTGCTCGCCCGCCACCATCACCCGCGGCTTCAGTTGGCTGACGGTCTGATGATAGGTTTCGGCAAGCGTTGCGACCACCTCCTCGTCCAGAACACCCCGCTCTTCGGCAATGGCGGCGGCTTTTTCCATGCCTGCACGAATGGCCTCGAGCATGCGGGGCTGCTTCATCAGCTTGCGTTCGAGAAAAATAAGCGTCGAAGCGTAGCGCGCCTGCTCCGGATCCACGACATCGGGACCGCCCAACTGTTTTTCGATCTGCCTGAGCCCCGTCATAACGCAGTGGAGACCGCCGTAAACATCCACCACGTCCCCCGAGTCGATCTTGAGCACGCTGCCGATGCTGGCCGCCATGTCCTCGCGATCGGCCGTTCCCCGCTTGGCGATGTGCTGCACGAGGTAAACCGCCTGGGACAGGCCGGCCAAAGCGATCACTTGATTGCGTAAAGTTTTTGTCATCACAGACTGCAACGAATGGCGAAAAATGACAGACCCATTCTCCGCGAGGGATTATTGGTCGCGCCGATTGTATTTCACCGCGTTTCCCTTGGCCAATTCGACAGGATACTTTTCAGCGTTCTTCCGCATCTTTTCCTGCACGGCCTCCTCCAAATCGATACTCATGAGGTCGGCCAGCCGCAGCAGATAAATCAGAACGTCGGCGATCTCCTCCCGCACTGCGCGATAATCTTCGGGATTTTCGGCCAGACGATGCGATTCATCATCCTTAAGCCATTGAAAACGCTCCAGCAGTTCCGCCGCCTCCACGGAAAGCGCAATCGCGAGATTTTTCGGACTGTGGAATTGGTCCCAGTCTCTGTCACGGGCAAACTCTCGTAGAGCCTGTTGTATCGCTGCAATGTTCATGGAAAGCTCTGTTAGCGTATTTTTTTATTGAGGCGGATTAAGCGAAAATAGTTAACACGAATATGGCAAGAGAATGAATACAACAAGCTCTGGACGAACTCCGTGTGATTTCGTTCAATGTTTGTAAACAATCGCTCGTGAAGGTGTAAAAAAAATGGAAAGTCTTATTCAGAACCTGCAACGCACGATTCGCGCCTTGGAAACCCTGAGCGAAAAAAAGCTGCCCGAAGCCGATCAGGTGGACGAACTGCTTGATCAACTGTTTCAGCAGAAAATCGACCTTGTCAATATCACCATCAGCAGCTCGTCACCGGTCTACCAGCAGGCGGTTCAGGCCATGAACCAAGCGGCGGCTCGGGTCGAAAGAGCCGTCAAGGAGCCGTCCCGCATAGGCGATGCCGTTCCGGTCGTGTACGATGCGGTGGGCAAGCTGGCCAAGCTTTTGAATCATGTGATGCCTTGACGCGAATGCAGCCCACGCCACCGGGCCAGCGCTTTCCCTTTCCGCCGCTGAAGGCGGCCGGAGACGCGGCGCTCGCGTCAGAATCCATTCCCCTCGGCCACCTCCGTTGTCCGCCCATCGATTCAGAGACCTATCGAAGGTTGGAAAGGCGGGTAGGGCGCTGCCACCTCAACCAAAGACTGGGCATAGAGCATGATTTCGAGGCTCGCGTGTTCGGCCAGGGACGCACTTTATTCCATATCGAAAATTGGTATTCCGTTCATGGCTTGATGCGCCATATCCTGCGACTCTTGTGGCTGCACAACCGAGGCCGCGAAAATGCCCGAACCATCCAAATCCGTCATAACGAGATCAAGCTCGAACGGCTCCCGCGGGCGTTCGACGGTTTTACTCTGCTGCACATTACCGATCTTCATCTGGACATCTCGGAGGATATTCCCGACACGCTCATCGACGCCGTAAACCGGGTCGATGGCTACGACATCTGCGTTCTGACCGGCGATTTTCGTGCACAAACCTATGGTCCGTACGAACCGACGCTGACGGCCATGCAAAAGGTTCGTCCGTTTCTGAAGGGGCCGGTCTACGGCGTCCTGGGCAATCATGACACCATCCGCATGTCGCCTGGGCTGGAAAACCTGGGAATCCACATGCTGTTGAACGAGTCTATCGCCCTAACTCGCGGCGATGCGACCATCTATCTCGCCGGCATCGACGACCCTCACTACTACCGCGCCGACAACATCGAGAAAGCCACCGATCAAATTCCACAGGAGTCGGTTTCCATTCTGCTTTCGCACTCGCCGGAGATGTATCGGCACGCGGCCTATGCCAATTTCGACGTGATGCTGAGCGGCCACACGCACGGCGGCCAGATTTGCCTGCCCGGAGGCATTCCCATCATTCTCAACGCAAACGCCCCTAGAGCGTTCTGCAACGGACCATGGCGTTACCACTCCTTGCAGGGTTACACATCAGCCGGCAGCGGTGTCAGCATCGTGGATGTGCGTTTGAACTGCCCGCCCGAGATAACCCTGCATCAGTTGCGCTCGACCTAGTAGGGCTGCTCGCGTATCCGGAGCTGGAAAAGGATACGCGAGACCACGAGTTCCAGGAATGTAAAGCCGGCGACGAGACCGGCCACATGGATAAGCTCCAAACCCAGCTCGACACGCACGGCAAGTAAAGGGAACAAAGACTCCGGAATTTGATCCAGTCCTAATGCCATGCCACTGGCCGGAACACCAAGACGCCTCTTGATGAAGCTGGAAAAGAGATCGCCCAGCATCGCCGTGGCGCCGATGCAAAGACCCAGCTCGAAGGGAAATCCTACCCCCGCGGCGGCCAGTCCGGTAACCGGAATCGCAGCAATGAACCCTCTCCAGGTCTTGGACGAGCCAAACAGCGGCCGCCGGTCGACGAAATGCGCGCCGCCGTCTATAGGCCATGCCAAACGCTCGCCCAGTCCCTTGTTGATCAGTATGGGAACGCCGTTAGCGGCCATTAGCAGGAATAGAAGTTTAAGAGTCAGCATTGTCACCGTAATCGGCCGCCCAAAACCGGTACCGCAATTCGAGAATGTCGCCGCTTCAGCTCAAGAGCACTGCCACCAGGCCGGTTATGAAAATGCCGTCGAAAGTGCCGGCGCCTCCGATGGATGCAATCGGAGCCGCCATTCGGCGAATATCCTTCAGGCGCAAGAGATCGGCACCGATCAAGACCCCCAACGATCCCGAGATATAGGCGAGAGGAGCCCGATATTCCTCTCCCAGGAAAATGGCGGCCAGAGCCGCCGCGAGCGGAGCGACCAAGACCGGCATGCCGATGCCGACGCCCGGAATGGGCCGGCTCATGAAGTAGCTGACCGAAGCGACAAAAGCCGTAGCCGCAATAATTTGCAAAGGCGGAACACTGTAGCTGTTGACCAGGTACAGCGAGAACAGCACCGGCACCAAACAGCCGCCCACGTTTACCGCGACTTGAGTGCGGCCGGTAAAAGGCACCGGCGGCCGGCGCAGCAAGCCGTATCCTATTCTTTCAATCGGCGGTGGCGCGGCGGATACCCGCAGCGTAAACAAAGGCAGATTGATGGCGCTGCCGAGCAAGGAGGTAATCAACAGCGTCAGCGCCGATTCCGGATTCAAACCGAGTTTCTGGAAAGTTAGGGTAATCAGCCCCAGCTTGATACTGAAGATAATCCACAGCAGCAAGCCCAAAAAGAACAAAAAGTAGAGAGGTGAAAACGGTGATCGCATCAGCGCTGGTCCAGCCCATAAAAAAGGCCGTGGGGCATGTCCCACGGCCCCTCATGGGTTATTCGACTTTAATGCTTTTACGCTTGGAGGTGGCCACCTTGGGAATGGTCAACTCGAGCACGCCATCTTTGAAATTCGCCTTGACCTTATCCCCTTCCACCGGGCAAGGCAGGCGGATGGTCCGCTGAAATTCGCCCCGACTCAGCTCGCGCCGGTAGAACTGGCCTTTTTCCTCCTCTTCCTCGCGTCGGGTCGTGGCTCGAATGCTGAGTGTATTGTCCTGCAGCGAGACATCGAGGTTTTCCTTGCTGACCCCCGGCAACTCCGCACGGACCAGCAACTCCGGTTCGCGGTCGATCACATCCACTCTAGGCACGCGCCCGCCGAAGACGGACTCTCTTTCCGGCCAGCCCCGTCCAAAAAAGAACGGTTGCATCCAGTTGCGCCGCACCTCGTCGAACCATTGCTCGAGCTCGTCCAAGGGGCTTAGGAATTGCCCCGCTTGCGGCTGCGTCACTTCTTTGCCGGTGGACTTTTTGGTCTGACTCTCTCGCTTGTCGGTCATAGCATTTCCTCCTTTATAGACGCAAACTTGGATTCACATATCAGGCACGCTGGAGGGAACAAAGCCGGACATGCCGGTTTCTGAAATAAGACCGTTAACGACATTTTTCAACGGCTTTGCGACGAGCTGCTGCCTTCCATAGGTCGTGCAACATTCGACAACAACCCATGTCAAAGTGTTGCAAGAGAAAGCCGTATCGGCAACATGGCGTGGGGTTCGCAAGATGTCCCCTTCGGTTTTCTTTTCCCCTTCTTCAACTGTCGGCGCTTCAAAACACCATTTTTGCATCGCCCTTTCTTATTCGCTACTCTAGCTTACCGGATAAACAACCGCTATCTTTTGATGGAAATTCTCATATTGGTCTTTCTTTTTCTGTTGAATGGCGTATTCGCCATGTCGGAAATGGCCATAGTCTCCGCCCGGAAAATCCGCCTGCAACAGTCCGCCCAAGAAGGCCATTTCGGCGCTAAAGCCGCCCTCCAGTTAGCCAACGAACCTTCTCATTTCCTTTCCACGATTCAGGTCGGCATCACCTTGATCGGGATTCTCATGGGCGCTTTCGGTGAAGCCGCCATTTCCGGCGAACTAGCCGAATATCTCGAACAGTTTCCGGAAATTGCGCCTTACAGCCGCGGTCTATCGCTGGCCGTGGTGGTCATCGGGATTACTTACTTTTCTCTGATCATCGGCGAGCTGGTTCCGAAGCGGCTAGCGCTGCAAAAGCCGGAGAAAATCGCCATGGTTATCGCCCGGCCGATGAATTTCATTTCGCTGGTGGCGTATCCTCTGGTCAAGATTCTGAGCCTATCGACCGACTTCATTCTGCGGCTGTTTAGAGCGCGACAGCCCGAGGAGCCGCTGATCACCGAAAAGGAAATCAGGATCATGATCGATCAGGGCACCGCAGCCGGCGTGTTCGATAAATCCGAACAGGAGATGGTTTCGAACGTCCTGCGCCTGGATGTGCTTCGCGTCGGGGCGATCATGACGCCTCGGATGGATATCTATTACCTGGACATCAAGGATTCATTCGAGGAAAACCGCCGAAAGATCATCGACAGCCCCTATTCGAGAATCCCCGTCTGCAAAGACGGGCTCGACAACGTCATAGGATTCGTCCAGGCCAAGGATCTGCTGACCAAAGCCCTCCTCGGCGATTCCATCGACCTGGGCCGACTGATCAAAACGCCACGCTACGTGCCGAAATCCCTCAATCCCATGCAACTGTTGGAGGAGTTCAAGCGCTCGAAAACGCCCATGGCTTTAGTCGTGGACGAATACGGCGAAGTCGCCGGACTGGTCACGCTCAAGGATGTGATGGAAGCCATCGTGGGCGACATTCCTATGGCTGAAGGGGAAGAAGAACCGGAAGCCATTCAGCGAAACGACGGTTCCTGGCTTTTGGACGGAATGCTGAGCACCGCGAAATTCAAGCAGATCTTCGACTTGGAGGAACTACCCGACGAGGCCACGGGCAATTTCCATACGATAGGCGGCTTCGTCATGCTGCAGCTCGGTCACGTTCCGCGCGCGGCCGATCATTTCGAATGGAATCACCTTCGTTTCGAAGTGGTCGACATGGACAAGAATCGAGTGGACAAGTTGTTGGTTTCGCCGATCGATTTCGGCTAACAAGGCTTGAGACGACGGAGAAACTCGACGTAGCCCTAAACTTGGCTTGATCAGCGTGACTCGTTCTTCGTGATGCCGCAGCGTTCGCACCGATAAACGGTAATCAGCTTGCCCTGCTTGACGTCAAAGGGCTTTTCCCGCACCACTATCCATTTGTGAAAACCGCTCCGGCACAATGTCTTGCCGGCGTGCTTTTCCGAGGCCTTCGGCCGCCGGAAATTAACGACATCGCCCATGGATCGAACTCCTCAACTCAGGAAAAAATGGTTCTGAAAGTCAAATTAATGCGTTCGGTCTTAGGCTCCCGCGCTTTCGGCACGGAATGTCGCCACCCATGCTGCAAACGCCCGCCCATGAGCAGCAGACTGCCGTGGGTCAAGACGATTTCCAAGGTTTCTCCGGTCTTGTTGTGGCGAAGCCTGAACAGCCGTTCGGCGCCAAAACTCAAAGAGGCGATGAACGGGTTCGATCCGAGCTCTTTCTCCTTGTCGGCATGCCAGCCCATCGAGTCCCGGCCGTCTCGATAGAGATTGCCGAGCACGCTGTTGAACCGCCGCCCGCAAAACCTTTCAACGCGGTCCTTCAGCATCGACAAGGTTTCGTTCCAAGGCAGCGGTTCATGGCTCACGCCGGAGTAGCGGTAAGCCGCGCCCGCGTCCCCGTACCAGCACACCAACCGCGGTACCCTCACCCGCCTGCCGAAAACCGTGATGTCTTCTTCCTGCCAAGCCAACTCCCGCCGCAAAAGGATATGAAGCGCATCCGCTTCCGGGCGAGAAACGAAATCTTCGACGAAATACAATTCGCCGTCCCGAGGCGCGAGATTAACCGTGGGCCATTGGGCCGGTGAGCCTGGCTGACGCAAACCGAACAACCCCGTTCAAAGACCCGCGCTATCCATCCGTTCCACCAAACGCTGCAGACCATCGGAAATCAGAACGGTGTACACGGCGCTCTCTTCGATGGCTTTCAGGGCGGGCGGCAATTGCTGCAATTGTCCCCGTAGCCGCTCCCGCATGACAGCGAGCGTCTCCTGTGCACCGACGCGCTTGCCTTTGGCCATTACCTGGCGAAGCAGCGGTTCGCCTTCGATCTGAGACTCGCTTTCCTCGGCCATCACATCGTGCAGCATGTGGCCTTCATCGTCGTAACGGCGGTACACCTGCTTGCGCCCAGGCCAATTCTCCTTGCCTTTCGATCGCTTGCGTCTGGGACGCCCCGCATATTCCTGCAACTTGTAAGCGCAGTTCAAGTACGGCATATCCTGAGATGTCGTCAAACGCGTTCCGACTCCGAATCCATCGATAGGAGCGCCTGCCTCGAGCATCCTAAAGAGTTCGTGCTCGTCCAGATCGCCGCTAGCGAAAATGCTGCACTCCGTGAGCCCGCCCTCATCCAGAATCGACCGTACCCCCTTAGCCAGTTCCGCCATATCGCCGCTGTCTAAACGCACCCCTTTTATGGGGATGTTTCTTTCGGCCAGCCTGGGAGCCAAAGTAACCACTTTTCGGGCGGCTTCCAGCGTGTCGTAGGTATCGATCAGAAGCAGCACGTTGCCCGGCAGGCTTTCCGCAAACCGCTCGAATGCTTCGACCTCGTCGTCATGCGCCATGATGTAGGAATGGGCCATGGTGCCGTAAACCGGAATGTCGAATAATTTTCCGGCCAGAACATTCGACGTACCGTCGAAACCGGCCAGATAAGCGGCTCGGGCGGCCATCAGACCGGCCTCGGCGCCGTGGGCGCGGCGCAGTCCGAAATCCACCAAAAGCTTTCCCGGCGCGGCGAGCGCCGATCTAGCCGCTTTCGAAGCGATCATGGTCTGGAGCTGAACGATATTGATCAAACGGGTCTCGATGATCTGGGCCTCGGCAATCGGCGCCGTTACCCGAACGATCGGCTCGTTCTGAAAAAAGACCGTTCCTTCCGGGATGGCATAAACATCCCCGGTGAAGCGAAGCTTGGACAAATGGTCGATAAACTCGGGCGTAAAGTAATCCAAAGTACCGAGCCACTCGCACTCCTCGTCGGAAAACTCGAAGTCTTCCAGGAATTCGACAAGCTGTTCCAGCCCGGCGGCAATCAGAAAATTTCGGTTCGGCGGAATCTTCCGTACGAACAGTTCGAAGGTCGCGGTGCCGGACATGCCCTCCCGATGATAGGCCTGCAGCATGGTAAGCTGATAAAGATCGGTAAGGAGCGCGGCGTGTTGTGTTTTCATGCTGTAATCCGGTCCTGCGATATCAGACGGGCGTCCGAGACAAAGTCGGCGATTATTAACGGCCTTAAAAACTACGCGGAATTTTTTGGCTGTTCGGAGTCACAAATAAATAATGTCTAGCGATATCGAATCATCGAGCGATCGGACATCGGCTGTCAAACGGACTATTGCTTCAAATGCCGTTCGAGCCGGTATTGAATGTCTGGTTCGCTCCAACGCCAAGACTTATAATTCTTGGGCGTCCGGACATGGCATCAAGTTCAAAGCCTGCTTCAGAAGCGGCATTGCCCTGTTTGAACTTCGGCGCAATCCACCGGCTTTTAGTTCAGACGATGTCGCACTGGCGAGATCACAATCGCGGCTGGCCCGCGAATCCGTGTCGAAAATCACAGATTTCACAGATTGAGTATGACCAATGGCTAAAATTGTCTTGAAGGTAACGGGCATGAAGTGCGGCGGCTGCGAAAATCAGGTCCAGGACGCCGTTAAATCCTGTGTCGGCGTTTCATCAGCCAAGGCTTCCCACACGGCCAGCACGGTCGAAATCGATTACGACGAAACAAGAACCGACCTAGCCTCGGTTAAGCAAGCAATCACCGAAAAAGGCTTCACGGTCGGCTGAAAGTTCCGTCACGCGAGCTTTTGCGCCAGGCGGTACTTTCCTCCGTTAGGATGAGCAATCCGTTCGGCTTTGCAGGGACCGTAGCCGCGTCCACAAATCCAGCACACGATAGGAAAAATGTTTGCCGACTCGTAATGGTATTCGGAGCAGTGCCGATGGATAGAATGGAATGGCGAATCGCGCCGTATCCCTGTCTAATGTCTGAGAGGTTTTCAAGCAGGGAGATGCTTATCGGCCTTCGTGCCGCGGCTCGATGCTCAACTATAAAAAGGGTATTCACATGAAAACGCCTGCGCATATCGCCGTTACGGGAGCGGCGGGGCAAATTAGTTATGCATTGCTGTTTCGGCTGATTGCAGGGGACTTGCTGGGCGACGATCAACCCATCGTATTGCATTTGCTCGAGATTCCGGAGGCCATCGTCGGATTGGACGGCGTAAGGATGGAACTCATCGATTGCGCCCCGCCCTTACTCCACGATGTGATCGTATCCGATGATCCTTATGTGGCGTTCGAAAATGCCGATCTCGCCTTCTTGATCGGCGCGAAACCGCGGGGGCCCGGCATGGAGCGCAAGGATCTCTTGAGGGTGAATGCGGACATCTTCGCCATCCAGGGCCGGGCGCTCAATGCCGCCGCCAAACGCAGCGTCAAAACGCTGGTGGTCGGCAATCCCGCCAACACCAATGCCTTGATCACCCAGCACAATGCCCCCGATCTTCCGCCGGAAAATTTTTCCGCCATGACCCGGCTCGACCACAATCGGGCGGTAAGCCAGTTAGCCCTGCATTGCGGTTGCTCGGTGAGCGATATTCGGAAAGTGATCATCTGGGGCAATCATTCGACCACGCAGTACCCGGACTTGCATCATGCACTGGTTCAGGGAAAGCCGGCGCTCGACAGGGTCGAATGGGATTGGTACGAAAAGGAGTTCATTCCGACCGTACAGAACCGTGGCGCGGTGGTGATTCAAACACGCGGAAAATCGAGTGCCGCTTCCGCCGCCAACGCAGCGCTAGACCATATGCGGAATTGGCTGTTCGGCACGCCGACTGGGGACTGGACCAGTATGACTATCCTCAGCGACGGCAGTTACGGTATCGCACCGGGCCTCATGTTTTCCTACCCGGTCGAAATCGAGGACGCACAGTACCGGATCGTACAAAATTTGGAAACCAGCGAGTTCAGCCGGGAGAAACTCAAGATAACCGAAGCCGAGCTGTTGGCCGAACGCGAAGCGGTGCGGCATCTCCTCCGTTGAACGCGGGCGGCGGCGCAGTGTCGGCCGCCGCGTCCCGGATAAAAAGTCAGTTTTTTACCAGCAGCAATTCCAGCAACGCCTTTTGCGAATGCAAGCGGTTCTCGGCCTCGTCCCAGACCACGCTTTGCGGGCCTTCCAGCACTTCGGCGCTGACCTCCTCGCCGCGATGGGCCGGGAGACAATGCATGAATAGCGCCTCCGAAGCCGCCAGTTCCATCAGAGTCGAATCGACTTGGTAGCCTTGGAAGGCATTCCTGCGCTGCGCCTGTTCGGATTCCTGCCCCATGCTTGCCCAAACATCCGTCACCACCAAATCCGCTCCGCGCGCTGCGTCCGACGGATCGCTCAGCAGTTCCACGCGATCGCCGGCCCATTCGATCAATGCCGATTCCGGCTCGTAACCTGCGGGGCAAGCAATCCGGAGCTTGAAATCGAGCAATCCTGCCGCGTGAATATAGGTCTGGCACATATTGTTGCCGTCGCCGATCCAGGCCACCGTCTTGCCGGCAATGTCGCCGCGGTGCTCGAAATAGGTCTGCATGTCGGCGAGCAGCTGACACGGATGGAATCTATCCGTGAGACCGTTGATGACCGGCACCCGCGAATAGGCCGCGAAAGTTTCCACCGTTTCGTGGGCATGGGTACGCAGCATGACCCCATCGACCATGCGCGAAACGACGCGGGCGGAGTCTTCGATGGGTTCGCCCCGTCCCAACTGGGTATCCCGCGGCGACAGAAAGATCGCGGCACCGCCGAACTGCACCATGCCGACCTCGAACGACAATCGGGTGCGGGTGGAGGACTTCTCGAACATCATCCCGAGCACTTTGTTTCTCAGCGGCTCGTATGGGCTCTTCATGTGCTTGAGCTCGATGGCCCGTCGGATGAGCGCGCGGAACTCCTCGCTGCTCAAATCCAAAAGAGTAATCAAATGACGTGGTTTCATACGCGTTCTCCGACCCCATGGGCCGTGTAGTCGGCGACCAGAGCAGAGATCCCTTCGATTAACAGCTTCTCTTCATCGTCGTTCAAAACGAACGGCGGCAACAAGCGTATCGTTCGGTCCGCCGTAACATTGATCAAAAACCCGCGGCTCAGCGCCTGAGCGACCAGATCGATGCAAGGGGTATCGAGCTCGATGCCGATCATCAGCCCTTTCCCGCGGATATCCACGACACGAGGATTGCCGGCCAGCTTGTCGCGAATCCCGATCAACAAACGCTCGCCGAGTTCTCCCGCACGCTCCACCAAGCGGTTTTCGGAGATCGTCCGCAATACGGCCAGTGCGGCGCTACATGCCAGGGGATTGCCGCCGAAGGTGGACGCGTGCTTGCCGGCGGTCAACATGTCCGCCGCAATTCCTCTGGCGAGGCAGGCACCGATCGGTACGCCGTTGCCCAAGGCTTTGGCCAGGGTCATGACATCGGGCATGATGCCGTGGTGCTGGAAGGCGAACCATTTGCCGGTCCGGCCGATACCGGTCTGGACCTCGTCCAGCATCAAGAGCCAACCGCGCCGGTCGCAGATGCGGCGAAGGCCGGGCAGGAAATCGTCAGCCGGAACGCGTACGCCGCCCTCGCCCTGCACCGGTTCCACCAGGACCGCCACGACATTGGGGTTGGCCACGGCCTCGACAGCCGCGACGCTGCCGTACGGCACTCGCACGAAGCCTTCGACCAGGGGTTCGAAACCCTCCTGCACCTTGGGATTGCCGGTGGCGCTCAAGGTCGCGAGCGTGCGGCCGTGAAAGCTGCCCTCCATGACGATCACGGCGGGCCGATCGATGCCGCGATGATGCCCGTAACGGCGGGCGATCTTGATGGCCGCCTCGTTCGCCTCGGCGCCGGAATTGCAGAAAAAGGCGTTATCCAGTCCGCTCAGGCGGCACAGTTCGCCGGCGAGCTCTTCTTGCAGCTCGATGCGGTAAATGTTCGAAGTGTGCAGCAATTTGCCCGCCTGTTCGCAGATCGCACGGGAAACCGCTGGATGGGCATGACCCAGGCTGCATACTGCCACCCCTGAAATGGCGTCCAGATAGCGCTTGCCCTCCGTGTCCCAAAGCCATGCACCCTCGCCCCGGTCGAACGTTATCGGCAACCGGGCATAAGTCGGCATTACCTGACTGGTCATCACTCGTCTTCCCCAAAATAAAAAGGCAGTCGCAAGACTGCCCCAAAAAGAAGGGAAACATTATAGTGAAAAAATACTTAGGTACAAGCACTTGGAGGCTTGAAGGCCGGATACCGGCAACGACTCGGCAGCTTGGCGCCGGTTACCCGAAGTTCTCGGCTTTTTGCAGGATGATCCCTCAATTCCGGCGTCATCTCTTCGATACTGGCTCGACTTTTTTGCAGGATCAGCTGTCTTAACGAATAGCGGGTCAAGACCTGCCAAGCATCGACAGCAAGATGTCCATCACCAGTAAGGAGATTCGGCTATGGGAGATCGACCGTTTTTGACCGACGTCAAAACGTTAAGAGAACGCGCAAGGCAGCACATCGAGCAGGGCGCGGTGACTCCGGGATACAAGGCCGACCGAGAGGTTGTGATCCGACTGCTCAACGAAGCACTGGCCACGGAAATCGTATGCGTGCTCCGTTACAAGCGCCACTATTTCATGGCGACCGGCATCAATGCGCAAAGCGTCGCCCAAGAGTTCCTGGAGCACGCCAACGAGGAACAGATGCACGCGGACAGCATTGCCCAACGCATCGTGCAGTTGGGCGGAGAGCCCGATTTGGCGCCGGAAGGATTGCAATCGAAAAGCCATTCCGAATACGTGGAGGGCGAGTCGCTGATCGATATGATCAAGGAGGATCTGATAGCCGAGCGTATCGCGATCGACAGCTACCGAGAGATCATCGAGTATCTCGGGAATAACGATCCCACCACCCGCAACCTTATGGAAGGCGTCCTGGCCAAAGAAGAGGAACATGCCGAGGATCTGGTCAGCCTCTTACAGGAGCTCGGTCAATAAACCGATGAGTGTCGGCAGGAATTAACGCGCGGCGGATCATCAAACCCTGACTGTTCGAAAATAGGCTCAGACTTCCGCCAGATTGCCCTTTTCCTCGAGCCAAACCTTGCGATCGGCGGCGCGCTTCTTGGCCAGGAGCATATCCAGGCGCTCGTCGGTCGCTTGCTGCTCTTCCAGGGTCAGCTGAACCAGCCGCCGGGTGTCGGGATTCATCGTGGTTTCGCGGAGCTGCGACGGATTCATCTCGCCCAAGCCTTTGAAGCGCTGGACGTTAATCTTGCCCCTGATCTTTTCCGCCTCGATCCGGTCGAGCACGCCCTTTTTTTCCGCTTCGTCCAGGGCGTAATAAACGTTCTTGCCCACGTCGATCCGGTACAAGGGCGGCATGGCGACGAAGACGTGCCCAGCCGAAACTAAAGGTCGGAAATGACGGACGAACAGCGCGCACAGCAAGGTTGCGATGTGGTTGCCGTCGGAATCGGCGTCCGCCAGCACGCAGATCTTGCCGTAACGCAGCCCGCTCAGATCGGCGGAACCCGGCTCTACGCCGATCGCCACGCTGATGTCGTGCACCTCCTGAGACGCGAGCACGCCGCCGGAATCCACTTCCCAAGTGTTGAGAATCTTGCCGCGCAAGGGCATCACCGCCTGGTATTCCTTGTCCCGCGCCTGTTTCGCGGAACCGCCGGCGGAATCGCCCTCCACCAGGAACAACTCGGTCAGCTGCATGTCCTGGGAACTGCAATCGGCGAGTTTGCCAGGAAGAGCAGGCCCCGCCGTGATTTTCTTGCGGGTCACTTGGCGGCTGGCCTTGAGCCGCTTTTGGGCGCTCTCGATCACCAGTTCGGCAATGCGCTCGCCGATGGCGGGATGCTGGTTGAGCCACAGGCTGAACGCATCCTTAACCACCCCGGACACGAACGCCGCGCATTCGCGGGAACTGAGCCGTTCCTTAGTCTGGCCGGAAAACTGAGGCTCCTGCATCTTGACCGAAAGCACGTAATGGCAGCGCTCCCAGACGTCTTCCGGCGCGATCTTGATGCCGCGCGGCAGAAGATTACGGAATTCGCAGAATTCCCGCACCGCCTCGGTCAGTCCGGTGCGGAGTCCGTTGACGTGGGTACCGCCCTGGGGCGTCGGCACCAGATTAACGTAGCTCTCCGTGACCGGTTCGCCTGCCTCGGGCGTCCAGAGCACCGCCCAGTCGGCGGCCTCCTGATGGCCTTCGAGATTGCCGACGAAGGGTTCTTCCGGGACGCACTCGTTCGATCCGATGCGGTCCAGCAGATACTGTGGAAGTCCGTTCTCGTAGTGCCATACTTCCTCTTCGTTGGCCTGTTCGTCCTTGAGAGTGATTTTGAGCCCCGGACACAGCACCGCCTTGGCGCGAAGCAAGGCTTTCAGGCGCGGAACGGCGATGCGCGGCGTATCGAAATAGCGGGCTTCGGGCCAGAACCGGACCGTGCTGCCGGAATCGCGCTTGGCGGTAGTTCCGATTTCGCGCAGCTCGGAGGTTTTTTCACCTTGGGCGAAACTCATCGCATAGATTTTCCCGCCCCGGCGCACTTCGACTTCGAGCCGGTCGGACAATGCATTCACGACCGAAACGCCGACCCCGTGCAGTCCCCCGGAGAAGCGGTAATTCTTGTTCGAAAACTTTCCGCCCGCGTGCAGCTTGGTCAGGATCACCTCCACCCCGGATACGCCGAGTTCCGGGTGAATATCCACCGGCATGCCGCGGCCGTCATCCCGGACCTCCACCCCGCCGTCAGCCAGCAGCCGCACTTCGATGGATTTCGCATAACCCGCCAAGGCTTCGTCGACGCTGTTGTCGACCACTTCCTGGACCAGGTGATTCGGGCGCGCGGTATCGGTGTACATGCCCGGCCGCTTGCGCACCGGGTCTAGTCCCGAAAGAACTTCAATGGATGAGGCGTCGTAAGTTTCGTTCATATCGTTTGAGAAACACTGGAGGAGGACATGATCTTCCCTCCTTTTGAGCGACAATCGAGTAAACCGATTTAGCCGCTAATTGTAGACGTCAAGACTTAGCATACCGGCAACACGCCAGCGCAAAACAAGACTTCTCGTTCTCGTGTGACGCACGCGGCCGCAGGTGATACTTAACTTACAAGTATGCCTTGACGATCACTCCGCAGGACCACGCTTTGAGATCAGAGGAAACCGCTCTGGATGGCGAATGGAATCCGGATGCAGATCGATGTCCAACTCCAGCCAATGAAGATGGTGGCTTGAGGCCGCTCCACTAGCAGCGACTTACATCGCCTCCAAAATCGCCCGCTTCACCGAATCCAGGGTCGCGTCCACCGTCACCGGTTTGGCCGTGCACTGGGAGATGGCCGTGTCGGGGTCCTTGAGGCCGTTGCCGGTGAGGGTGCAGACGATGGTGCTGCCCTCGGGAATGCGGCCGGACTTGATGTCGTGCAGCGCGCCTGCCAGGGAAGTGGCCGAGGCCGGTTCGCAGAAGATGCCTTCCTTTTCCGCCAAAAGTCTCTGCGCCGCCAGGATTTCCTCGTCGGTAAAAGGCGCGAACCAGCCGTCCGATTCCTTCTGCGCTCGCCAGGCGCCGTCCCACGACTGCGGATGACCGATGCGAATGGCGGTAGCAACGGTTTCGGGATGATCCACGAACTCGCCGCTGACGAAGGGCGCGGCGCCCGCGGCCTGATAGCCGCACATGATCGGCCGTTTGTCGGTGACCGGCGCGTGGGTTTCGGTGCCGAGAGCGTATTCGCTGTAGCCCTTCCAATAAGCCGTGATATTGCCGGCGTTGCCGACCGGCAGGCAGTGATAATCCGGAGCGCGGCCGAGAGTATCGACGATTTCGAAAGCAGCCGTTTTCTGCCCTTCGATGCGATACGGATTGATCGAGTTCACGATGGTCACCGGCGCATGGTCCGCGATCTCCTTGACCAACTGCATTCCGGCATCGAAATTGCCGTTGATCTGGATCACCTTGGCGCCGTAGATCATGGCCTGGGCCAGCTTGCCCATGGCGATCTTGCCGTCCGGGATCAGCACGAAAGCGGTGATGCCGGCACGCGCGGCATACGCGGCGGCGGCGGCCGAGGTGTTGCCGGTGGAGGCGCAGATGATGGCCCGGCTGCCCTCATGCACGGCCTGGGTCACGGCCATGGTCATGCCGCGGTCCTTGAACGAGCCGGTAGGATTCAAGCCTTCGAACTTGACGTAAATATCCACATCCTTGCCGATCAGCGTCGGGATGTTGACCAACTGGATCAGCGGCGTGTTGCCCTCGCACAGGCTAATGGGCCGGGTGTCCGGGGTTACCGGCAGGCGGTCGCGGTATTTTTCGATGAGGCCGGTATAGCGGGTCGAATATGCCATGATGAGTCTCTAAGCGATTTGTTTAAAAACTTGATTATTTTGCTCGATCGCACCAGTAACCGGGCTCGCGATGCAGGTGGGCGATAGCCACAATCAGGATTTCGTGGTCCAAGAGCTGATAAATCATGCCGTAGGGAAAACGCTTCGTCCGATAACGCCGGGTGTTTTCGCTAAAGCGGTGCCAAGCATGAGGAAACCGTTTGACATTCTCGACGGCTTCGCGAATTTCCGACAAAAACTGAATACCTAAGCCGGGCAGTTGCGATTCATAGTATTCCACGGCTTCGTCCAATTCCTTCTGTGCCGGAGCGAGAAACCGGACATTCATTTAACGGAATACTTCGCCATCACATCTTCCATCGAGACGGATTCCATTTTTCCGGAGCGATAGTCTTCCAGACGCCTTTCTGCCTCTTCGGCCCACAATTTATCGATGGCCTCATCCGGCTGGTCAAGACTATTTAAGACTTGTTCGATCAACTCGATTCGTTCGCCGGGGGGCAGAGCCAATGCCTGCTTGATTAAATCGTTTGTCGCTGACATATCATTTTCCTCTGGCGCCGTTGCGATATCGCCTGTCATAGATAGAGAAGCATCACGAAGTTCATAGTTCGTCGATCTGAGGCGAGCAAGAGTATCTTCCGCAATGTTCAGTTTCCCTCGCCTAAATTAGGCTGACATATGCTGCACCACCCCCTCCTACGAGATTTCGGAAAGAAACAGTTCCTTCAATTCTTTAGTCAAAGATGACTGAACGTTATTTGGTGGCCCGTAAAAATGCTGCTTCTCGGCATCTAAATCAAAATTAGCTGGCGGTTTGCCACCGCGTCGCTCATCCCAACGCTGCCCATAATCATCCCACCCGTACAAATACGCCCATCCTCTTTCATCGTGCGGACATGGATTACCTTCATGTGGCTTCTCGAAAATCTCAAACATCTTGTGTTTCCGTCCGAGGAGATATGCCTCTCGAATTTCCCATTGGGTCGGGTTGCGTTTATATCGGAGTGCCATTGGGTAATACCTCGAATTGGAATGTTACCCCAGTGTTTCCAACCGAATCCGCTTCACCGGTCCGCTGATGGCGGACAGCGCTTCGATCTCCCGGACGGCGTCGTTCAGCTTCCGCTCCTGGACTTTCTGCGTCAGCATGATGACGGGCAGATGGCGTTCGCCTTCCGGCGGTTCCTTCTGGATAACGGCCTCAATGCTGATATTGTGATTGGCCAGAATGCGCGTCACGTCGGCCAGAACGCCCGGCTTGTCCTCGGCGCTGAGGCGGAGATAGTAGGCCGTTTCGATATCCTCGATCGGCAAAATGGGAATGTCGGAAATCGCCTCGGGCTGAAAGGCCAGATGCGGCACCCGGTTCTCGGGATCGGAGGTCAATGTGCGCACCACGTCGATGATGTCCGCCACGACCGACGAGGCCGTGGGCTCGGCCCCGGCGCCCGCGCCGTAGAACAGGGTCGGGCCCACGGCGTCACCCTTGACCAGAACGGCGTTCATGACGCCGTTGACGTTGGCGATCAAGCGCCGCTCGGGAATCAAGGTGGGATGCACCCGCAGCTCTATGCCTTTTTCGGCGCGACGGGCGATACCGAGCAGTTTGATGCGATAGCCCAAGGCTTCCGCGTAGGCCACGTCGAGCGCCGTGATGCTGCTGATGCCCTCGGTCCAGACCTTGTCGAACTGGAGAGGAATGCCGAAGGCGATGGACGCCAGGATCGTCAGCTTGTGGGCGGCATCGATGCCCTCCACGTCGAAGGTCGGATCGGATTCGGCATAACCCAGCGCTTGCGCTTCCTTAAGCACATCCTGAAAATCCCGCCCCTTTTCGCGCATCTCGGTCAGGATGAAATTGCAGGTGCCGTTGATGATCCCGGCCAGCCACTCCACCTTGTTGCCCGAAAGCCCTTCCCGCACCGCCTTGATGATGGGAATCCCACCGGCCACGGCCGCTTCGAAAGCCACCATCAGCCCTTTTTCGCTGGCCTTGGCGAAGATCTCGTTGCCGTGGAGGGCGATGAGCATCTTGTTGGCGGTGACCACGTGCTTGCCGGCGTCCAGCGCTCGCATTACCAGATCTTTCGCCGGGTCGAGACCGCCGATCAGTTCCACGACGATGTCTACCTCGGGATCGGTAACGACTTCGTACGGGTCCGTAGTCAATCGGATGCCGGCAGTGTCGCAAATCCGGGAACGGTTGAGGTCTCGAGCCGCTACGACGCTAATGTGGATTTCCCGGCCGGCTCGGCGCGTAATTTCGCCGGCGTTCCGCTTGAGGACCTTGACCGTGCCGCCCCCGACCGTGCCCAAACCGAGCAAACCGATATTTACGGGTTTCAAGACGCTCTCCTGTGTAGCAACAAAAATGCCGAAATTATACCGAGTTATCCTTGCGCATCATATGTCGTATGCCGCGGATCGCCTGGCGGGTGCGGTGTTCGTTCTCGATCAGGCTGAAGCGGACGTGATCGTCCCCGTACTCGCCGAAACCGACGCCGGGAGACACCGCCACCTGGGCGTCCAGCAGCAGTTTCTTGGCGAACTCGAGGGAACCCAGATGCCGGTACTGCTCCGGAATGGGCACCCAAACGAACATGGTGCCTTTGGGTTTTTGGACCGTCCAGCCGATGTTGTCTAGCCCTGCGCACAACACGTCGCGGCGTACGCGGTAGGTCTCCCGGATCTCGGCGACGCAGTCCTGAGGACCTTCCAAAGCGGCGATCGCGGCCACCTGGATCGGTGTGAACGTGCCGTAGTCGAGATAGGACTTGATGCGCCCCAAAGCCGCGACCAGTTCGCGGTTGCCGCACATGAAGCCCACCCGCCAACCGGGCATGTTGTAGCTCTTGGAGAGCGTGAAGAACTCGACGGCGATGTCGGTGGCTCCGGGCACCTGCAGGATGGAAGGCGCGGCATAGCCGTCGAACACCAGGTCCGCGTAGGCGATGTCGTGCACGACCCAGATTTTGTATTCCCGAGCCAGCTCGACGACCTTTTCGAAGAACTCCAGTTCCACGCATTGGGTGGTCGGATTGCCGGGGAAGTTCAGAATCAGCATCTTGGGCTTGGGCCAGGAGGTCTTGATGGCTTTTTCCAATTCATCGAAGAAATCCACGCCCGGCACCAGCGGCACGTGGCGCACATCAGCCCCCGCCAAAACGCAGCCGTAAGGATGGATGGGATAAGCCGGATTCGGCACCAGCACTGCATCGCCCGGCCCCAGGGTGGCGAACATCAGATGGGCCAGGCCCTCTTTAGAACCGATGGTGACGATCGCCTGGGAGTCGGGATCGAGATCCACGCCGAAACGGCGCCGATACCATCCGCAGATGGCTTTGCGAAGACGGGGAATGCCTTTGGAAACGGAATACCGGTGGGCGGTTCCTTTCTGCGCCACCTCTACCAGTTTGTCGACGATATGCTGTGGCGTGGGCCGGTCGGGATTACCCATGCCGAAGTCGATGATATCGACACCCTGGGCGCGCTCCTTGGCCTTGAGTTCGTTAACGATATTGAAAACGTAGGGGGGCAGGCGCTTGATACGTTGAAATTCTTCCATCCAGGACTCTTTGCGTAGGGGGTATTTTTTTAAGCGGAATGCGTAGGCGCGTGGCCAAACAACTTAAAGTACCGATGCGCTTTTAGACTGTCAACGGCGCTTTGGGCCTGACAGGCTAGCCGAATGCGGCCAGCCGTGGGAAACTGCGCCTGCATCGCGATCTAACTTTACGCCATCCATGAAACCCCAGCTCCCCGTTGTCTTGTGCTTGTCGGGACACGACCCCACCGGCGGCGCCGGCATTCAGGCCGATATCGAGACCGTTTCCCGATTCGGCTGTTATCCCTGTTCGGTGGTGACTGCTTTAACCGTTCAAGACACGCATAACGTCCGCAAGATCTTGCCGCAAAGGTCCGGGGAACTTCTGGAGCAAGCGCGCACGGTGCTTCTGGATCTGCCCGTCGACGCCGTCAAAATCGGTCTTCTGGGAAGCGTCGACATCGTTTATGCAGTAGACGAGCTACTCAAGATCGCTGGCGGCATTCCGGTCGTTTTGGACCCGATTCTGGCGGCGGGAGGCGGAACAAACCTGGCAAACGAGGCGCTGATCGAAGCGCTAATAGAGACGCTGATTCCACGAGCGACGGTGCTGACGCCGAATTCGCCCGAGGCCAGAAAATTGACGGGAATGGAGGATCTGGACGATTGCGCCGACGCGCTGCTAGCACTCGGTTGCCCGAATGTCTTGCTGACGGGGACCCATGAAGGGGATGACGAAGTCATCAATCGCCTTTACCGCAGCTCCGGCAAGACAACTTACCGTTGGCCGCGCTTGCCGGGAAGCTATCACGGCTCGGGCTGCACCCTGGCATCCGCCGTCGCCGCCTTGCTAGCCCGAGGCCGGGACATCGAGTCCGCTGCGTCGGAGGCTCAGGATTTTACTTGGCAAGCGCTGAATAACGGATTTCGGCTGGGCGGCGGACAACTGCTCCCCAATCGGCGTTATTCCGCGCCGTGAGGAGAGTCGTTTCGCACTGCGTCACTCAGTAGGTCGGGAATCCTTTCCCGACGTTAACAGCACGCTTGTCGGCAAGGGATTGCCGACTTACGACTTTAATCACCCCGCGACTTGAATACGGTCTACCACATCGTGCACGCCGGGGACGTACCACGCGTCGAGCACCGCCAGGCGCCTCTCTTCATCGCTGGCGAGATATCCTTCCAGCGTTACCGTTCCTTGCTCGGCCGTGATATGGATCTGCGGCTGATGAACCAGAGGGTCTTTTTCGAGCACCATGAGCACGGCATCTGCCAGCTCGCCATCGGTTTCCTGCTCGGGAGGGACGACATGCAGCAAGTTGACGACCGATTCGCAGCCGGCCGCCCACCACGCGAGCACCTCTGCGAAGCGGCGATGAGACAGGCTGAGCACGGTGCCCGACAGCGTGACGGTTCCATCCTGCACCTCGATCTCGATGCGCTGCTCGCCCCAATCGCCTTCGCTGCGATCGGGCCACTCGCTGCGACCGACACGAATCGTGTCGAGCCGGTCGCTTTCGCGCACATAGAGGCCGCATTCCCGGAAAACCGGCTCCTGCTGCAATAGGTTAATGATCTCGTCGCGCAACCCGCCCTCCCTCTCGGAGGGAGGCACGGCGACACGCAATCGATCCACGACCGGTGAATTGTCCGCATGGCGATACGCAGCGGCGTGCGCAATCCGTTTTGCCGCGATGTCGCCGACCATACCCTCCAAGACTATGGCACCGTCCTCGACATCGACACGGATTGGATAGTCGTGCAGATTGACCCGGGTGTCATGTTCCAGGTCGGCCAATATGGCCTTGATTCGATCAGCATGCGGATTGGTCGGCATATCGCCCTCCTTAACTCCGAATTGCGCGGGCGCTGTTCGATGAAACAGACGAATCTTTCCTAACCCACAACATGGTGTTTTCCCTCCACGGCCACCGAACTCGCCTGAGGCCCCTGCTCGCCCATTTCTTCAACGAAACGGACGGTATCGCCGATGCCCAATTTGTCGAAATCGCCTTGCACCACGCTGTTCCGATGGAAATAAATCAGGCGCCCGTCCGGTGTCTCGATCATCCCATAATCGCCCTCCGGGTTGATTTGGGCAATGCTTCCATGCGGCATAACCTCGTGGGCCTTGATGTCCTGCCGAACGCGCCGGGCGTAATCCTCCAATTGCCGGCGGGCGGCGTCGAAGGCATCGCGGATCGCCACGTAAGCATCCTCGTGCGCATGATCTTTGCCGGGATCGCGGCTGACCACCAGTTCATCGCCCGGCACGGTGATATCGATTCTGACATGGTAGGTATTGCCTTGCCGGTGGTGGCGATGAAGTGCTTCGACCATCACCCGGCAGGACATGATATGCTCGAAAAACTGATCCAGTTTCTCGGCGCGGTCGTGAACGGCTTTTTCCATCGCCTCGGATGGCTCCATATTTCGAAAAGAAATTTGTAACGGCAGTTGCATGCTCTCGCTCCTCAATCCGATCCAGAACTGTAGTTATCCACAGATTCGGCGGAAAAGCATGACGTAAAAGCCCGTACCCCTTGCGCCTCCATGAGGCAGCCCGGAAACCGCCGGTCGGCGATACTTCGCCACACCGACAATCGCGGATCGCGGGGACCTCAACGTGACCAATTCACCCGAAGGAGATACTCCTCCTCCTGATAGGAAAAATCGAGATCGCCCTTGTAGGCGTGCTGGACGGCTTGCCCGGCCGCCCTGGCGAGTTGGGGATTGGTGAATGTCACCAGCATGCCGCCGTTCTGTTCCTCGACGGCCATGATGCGTTTCAGCGGGTGTTCGGCCTTCTCCCTTTCCTCCACATTACGGATGAGATGCAGAATCTCATCTTTGTGTTGAGCCAAAAACTCGCCCGCCAAAGTCAGAAATCCGGCCGGACATTTATCGTGGATACGATGACAGGCGGGACAAAGCGACTCGTTCGCGCCAGCAGGCGCGTCCGACCATTGCCACCGGCCGTCGTGATAAACCGCTCGGCATTCCGGACAAACCGTAGGTTCCGGCAATTTTTGCCGTATTTTATAGGTGTCGTGCTCATGCTCACGGATCAGACGATCTTGGCGATCTCCGTGGTATAGGTTGGGTGGTTGAGTCATGACGGAATCTCCCTGCTTGGATATGTCGCCCGCAAACCTGATGCGAAGTATTTCTTCCCACGCTTGAAATCGACGGCGAATCATCGGGCCATTCGGCTTAGATTACAGATTGAAGAATATGCCTCTCGAACGGGCGCAGCAATACTCGATCGGACACGAGTGCGGCATTTAAATTCACAGATCCTATATTTCACCGTCACAGGCCACGGACATCGTTTTTGCTCGTTCCCGCCGCGATTTCAGGCGAAAATAGCCGCACTACCTTAGACATTTGAATCGCTACAATCGTGAACCTTCGTATCGCTATCGCCCAACTCGACTTTCTGGTCGGCGACCTTAGAGGCAATGCAAGCCGCGTACTGCACACCGCCAGCGAGGCCCGCGACCGGCTTCGCGCTCATGCCGTGGTTTTCCCCGAACTGGCCCTGGCGGGCTATCCGCCCGAAGACCTGATCCTGCGCCGCGATTTCATGGCGCAGGCCGAGCGCATCCTCGAAGAAATAGCGGGGCAAGTGCACGGCATCGACGTCATCGTGGGTTTTCCGGAGAACCGAACCGGGATGCCTTACAACAGCGCCGCCGTGCTGCGGGACGGCAAGATTCACGCGATCTACCGCAAGCATGCCCTGCCCAATTACGGTGTGTTCGACGAGAAACGTTATTTTCTGCCCGGATCCGAACCCTGCGTGTTCGACTTACAGGGTGTGCCGGTGGGGATTACCATTTGCGAGGATCTTTGGTTGCCCGGTGCGGTGGAGCAAGCCGCGCAAGCCGGCGCCAAGCTGATCCTGAACATCAATGCTTCGCCCTATCACGCCAATAAAATCAAGGAACGAGAGGCAGTCGCCCGCGAGCGCATCGCAGTGACCGATGTCCCTCTGGTTTATGTCAACTTGATCGGCGGGCAGGACGAACTGGTCTTCGACGGCGCGTCATTCGTGATGAACCGGGAAGGAACCGTGACCTTCCGCGCGCCGGAGTTTGAGGAAGCGCTGTTACCCGTCGACTTTGCCTGCGGAGACACGGTGGAGCCGATTGCCGACGGCGTTACCGAACCGTTGACCGAGATCGAAAGCATCTACAAGGCTCTCGTTACCGGCATCCGCGATTATGTCGGCAAAAACCGTTTCCAAGGCGCGGTGCTCGGATTGTCCGGCGGCATCGACTCGGCCTTGACCTTGGCTCTCGCCACGGACGCTTTGGGAGCCAATAAAGTCGAAAGCGTTTTGATGCCGTCGCGTTACACCGCGGCGATGAGCATCGAGGATGCCCGCTTGGAAGCCGAGGCCCTGGGCTGCCGCTATCACATCATTCCCATCGAACCGGCCTTCGATGCCTTTCTCGGTATGCTCGAGGAGAGCTTTGCCGGCTTGCCGCCCGACACTACCGAGGAAAACATCCAGGCGCGTTGCCGGGGCGTCATTCTCATGGCGTTTTCCAACAAGAAAAGGAAAATCCTCCTCACGACCGGCAACAAAAGCGAAATGAGCGTGGGCTACGCCACGCTGTACGGCGATATGGCCGGCGGATTCGCGCCGTTGAAGGATGTCCCCAAGCTTTTGGTGTACCGCTTGGCGGAATACCGCAACAGCCTCTCGCCGGTCATTCCGCAACGGGTAATCGAGCGTCCGCCCTCCGCCGAACTCAAGCCCGACCAAAGGGACGAGGACTCGCTGCCGCCCTATTCGATTTTGGATCCGATCCTCGAAATGTACGTGGAGCACGACAAATCGGTGGACGAAATCATCGCCGCCGGATTTCCCGAGCACGAAGTCAAGCGGGTGGCGAAGATGGTGGACAGCAACGAATACAAGCGTCGCCAGGCCCCGCCCGGCGTCAAGATCACGCGCCGCGCCTTCGGCCGGGATCGGCGGTATCCGATCACATGCGGATATGGGCGATAGGGAAACAATCGGACGAACGACAGTTACGACCCGAACGACATTTTCGATTGTGCTAAGGCAAAAAAAGAAGGCAGAACAAAGTGCTTGGGGGGGGATGGGGGTGTTCTGCCTTCTGGGGAAGTCTTACAGCGGTCCGGCTTACGGCCCGCTTACCACTTACGGTCGGAGGAAAACTCTCGAACGCTTGCTATCGGCTGACATCGCTGATGTTTTCTTCGGTCCGGAATATTTCCTTGCGCCTATGCCCGGCACGAAGATCCGCCTTGCGTCCTTATAAGTCACCTCCGCGAAAATCACTTAGTCAACACGTCTCAATCGGTGCCGTCGTCTCATTCGCGAACCTGGGCTTCTCCCGCCTTCGTCGTTCGCAATCACTCCTCGACAGGCGAAAAAAAAGAAACATCCCTATTTCAACTCGCATCCCATCGATCGACTCCTTTCCACTAGGGCGGATATCACCGTTCCATGACCGCCATTCCAATCAGATTCGGAACATTCCGACTCCGTTCAGAAGGTTCCGAATCACTCACGTCGGACGGAACATCCAATCCCGTCGGGACCACCCTGTCCCTGGCGACATCCTCACTCCTTTCGCCACATCCTAACTTCCTAGCGGAAACTCCTGTCTCCGGCTCGATGCCGTGTCGTGGTTTTCACCTCCGACGACGGTTGCTCTCGAGTGGTTGCTATTAAACCGTGGTTAACTTTCACCGAGAATACGGATGAATTCGTACGTGATTTCGCACAAAGAGGAAGTTCACTTTCGAAAAGCCACGGCACGACCGATTCGGAAGCCGGTGGATTCCGGCAAAGTGCGCTGCCGCCAGAAAGGCGTCCGCCGCGATATGGCGGCAGCGCGGTTCAAGTGGGCGAATCACTTTGGGTTACGCCGAAGCGGTTCCTAAATGACGTCGACCAATCATGATCAGGCCGGACAAAGCAGACCCCAGTAGCCAGACCGAGGCTGGCACCGGAATCGGCGCGACAGCGCCGCCTGGACTTACGTCAATCCTCAAGCTGCCGAAGTCTTTCTCGATCCAGGCAAAACCGTCCGCAGGCGCATAAGCCGCAAGAATGTCTTTTATCGTCAGCTCGATTTCGACAGCGTCAGCGGCCACAGAGTTACTGGCAGTCAAGTCCCAAGGGCCTCCGTTGGTGCCGTCGTCAGCTCCGAACGCGGAGAATGTCTCGGCCTGTGTATCGCCGATGGATTGATGGGTTTCCGGATCTACAATCCGCAGAGATGAGAAAGCCGATACCCAGGAGCCGTCTCCGGTTACTTGATAAACGCCATTCTGACTCCAGCTCACGTCGGTAATCGTCTGATCAGGTATAACCGGTTTAACCGTGGCTCTGATTGTGAATCCGGCAATTTCGGTATCGACCTGACCAATACCATTGCCATTGTCGGCCTGACCAGCACCGACAGATAGTGCGTCGAATGTCAACGGGCCAGGATTGAAGTTAAGACTGACGCCGGTGTCGTCCCGAACGACTTCCGGGTCTCCAAGTGCGCCTAGATCACCCTCCACCAGCGTGAAGTCGATGATATCGCTCGTCCACGTCTGTGCATGGGCAGGCGCCCACGCCAATCCCAGCGACAGCACGGCAGCTGGCGGGATGAATGTCTTTAGCTTAAACATAGTGCCTCCAACACTTTTTTCCCTAAACGCCACCCGATTTGTAAAGCGGACCGCAACGTTTCCGTTACGCCGCCAAACCGGATAACAGCCACTTTCCCTTGGCAACTCTGGACGCCTCGTGTCCGGCAGGAGGGTGACTACCCACCATGACGGCACCGTGGCTTGCCACTCAAGCTCCGAAGGCTATCGACATCATCGCTCAATCCTTTCTCGGCCGAGAGCGAGGAGAGTCGCGCCCGCGGCTATGCGTCACAGAGCAGCTAGGTTGTTGACACAAATCGGCAGGAACCGACTGTGATCCACAAAAAAACGGGCCCTCTTGCCCATAGCGAAGAGAACCCGCTTTCTCAGGATAACGCCCCACCAGAGGTGGGTTTCGCAATCGAAACGACCGGCTGGACCGAATCGATTGCCAACGAAAATCATGATCGCCGAGCTCCGCTTGTTGGCATGCATTTCCGGAATTACCCCTTTTCGGAACTGTCCCACTAACGTTCATGAACGGACCGGTAAGCAGCCAAATAAGCGAATCCAAGAAATTACATTTAAACGCCTATACCCCCTCTCCGAAAATACGCGCAAACTCGTAAGTATCTTGTCACGAGACCGTCACATTATCGAAAAACAAGCAGCCGTCCGCCGAGCCTCAGTCGGGCCTCAGCGTCGCCAGCAACGCGCTCAAAATTTCAGGGTCGACCGGTTTCACCAAGTGATGATCGAAACCCGCGGCCTTCGAACGGGCGCGATCGTCTGCCTGGCCGTAGCCCGTAACGGCGATCATCAGCGCCTTTTGCAATCCCGGTAACCCTCGCATTTGCTTCGCGACTTCATAACCGTCCATTCCCGGCAATCCGATATCGAGCAGCACTGCCTCCGGCTGGAACTCCGCGGCGACCGCGAGAGCGCCAGGGCCATCGAAGGCGGTACGCACGTCGTGTCCGTCCAGGCTAAGCAGCAATGCCATGCTTTCCGCGGAATCGACGTTATCGTCGACCACCAGAACCCGAACGCCAGCCAAACTCGATGCGGATTCGCCGCCTGCCGACCCCGAACCTTCATGAGTCGGCGCAGCCGCCATCCGCGGCAAATGCACAATGAACTCGGCACCGCTGCCGGACCCCGCGCTTTGTGCTAACACTCTCCCCCCGTGCATTTCTATCAGCCGCCGCACCAGTGCCAGCCCGAGCCCAAGCCCGCCCTGGGAACGATCGAGCGAACGGCTGCCCTGGGTAAACAACTCGAATATATTCGGCAAAAGTTCGACGGGAATTCCCATGCCATTGTCGCGCACCCGTATCAACACTTCGTCCGCAGAGCTTTCGATGATCAGATCGATACACCCGCCGGCATCCGTGTACTTGGCCGCGTTATTCAGAAGATTGGCGATCACCTGCACAAGCCGCGTCAGATCGCCCTCGACTTGCACCGGCTCCTGCGGCAAGTCAACAGTCAGCTTGTGCCGGCGGGACTTGATCAACGGCAGGCTGGTTTCGACCGCCCGATCGATTACGGTCGAGATTTCGACCGCCGTCTTTTTCAACACGATGGTACCGCGGGTAATGCGGGAAATATCCAGCAGATCGTCGAGCAAACGGCTCATCTGGACCACCTGCCGGCCGATCACGTCACGCGTCCATTTCAGCTCGGGGTCGGTCAGCCCCAATTGGCGCAACACCTGCACGGCATTCCGGATCGGCGCCAGCGGATTCCGTAGTTCATGGGCCAGCATGGCGACGAACTCGTCCTTCAAGCGGTCGGCCTCGCGCAAGGCCTGTTCCGCCTTTCGGTGATCGGTCACGTCGATTGCCATGGAGGCAAGGAATGGCCTTCGATCGGGCAAACGCATGGGAGCCGACCCATAAAACAGCCAGCGCCGCGGCTCGCCGTTCTTGGTCCACACCGTAATCTCCTCGGGCTCCGCAATCGAGCCTTCGGTAAACCGCCGCTGTGTTTCCGCCAGAATGCTGTCCACCGCTTCCTCGGGAATCCGTCGCCCCTTCAGAAACCAGGCTCGCGCATCGGGAATGTCCTCATGGGTCCACCCCGTCAATTCGGTGACCGCACAACTGATTTCGAGGATCTGGCCGTCCATGGCGTGGACGAAAATCGGGATCGGCGCCTGTTCGACCACCCGGCGGAAACGCTCTTCGCTCTCGCGAAGAGCTTCTTCGGCCTGCATGCGTTCGGTTATATCGCGCACGATACCCAGTATTGCCGGACGCCGATTGAAATGTATGCGGCGCGCGCAAAGTTCGACGCAGATGCGTCGTCCGTCCCGGTGCAGGAACGCCGCCTCGCGACGCCAGGGAGACTCAAGTCCCTCGGAGCCGCTCTGTATGAATAGTTCGCTCCACGATTCGAAATCTTCGGACGCGATCACCGATCGAAACGACAAGCCGATACAGTCCTCGCCCGTATAACCCAGCAAGGCCGACAACGCGGGATTCGCGAAGACGAAACGGCCGTCGTGAGCCACGAATACGCCATCATCGAGAGAATCGAGCAGCGTCTTGTATTTCGCCTCGCTTTCCGATAGCGCCTGAGCGGCCTCCCGGCGCACGTTTCTGAGCTCGATATGGGTCGCTACACAGGCCAGTAGCTGGCGCGCGGAGAGGGGCTTGATCAGATAATCGTCCACGCCGGCGTTCAATTCTTCGCTACAGGTTTTTTCCTCCGAGCGCGCCGCGGTCAGAATCACCGGGATGTGGTGAATCTTGGCGTTGCCCTTCAAGGCGTGCAAAAGCACGGGACCGTCACGCTGCAGGGTCCTGAGGTCGGCCAACACCAGGTCGGGAGGATCACTCAGAACGGCATCAAGCGCTGCCGTGCCGTTGGTTACGACCAGGACCTCGTAGCGATCGCCCAAAAATCGCTGGAAATAACTGCGCATCTCGGCGCTGCCCTCGACGATGAGCAGACGGGCATGCCGCTTGTGCCGTCCGCCCCTCCGGACGACTGTGGGCACCGAAACGCTGTCCGTGTTTTGCTGGCGAAAACTAGACTTCGGGACTATGGCAGCAGCGCTATTGTTGGATAAGCGCCGCGAAGTGCTGAATGAATCGCGGGAGGGCGGGGTAGGATTGTTCTTACGAAACACCCGGAGGTGGTCGCTGAAGCCCTTGCCCGCAGCGGCCGATCTTCCTGCGGCAATTTGGTCATCCTTCTCCATGCTGGTCATCCTGTCGTGTTTATGAGCTGGCGAACCATACTCGAAACCATAAATTCTACCCGAAACGGTGTCCATTCCAAGGGTTCCGAGCATGCATAATCCTCTTATTCGATTGCTTTTACCGCAATTCGGCTGAGCGAATCAAGCCTCCCCAAAAATCGAGCCGCTTGTTAGCCATCCTCGGCGATATCCGACTTCAACACGTCGAATTCATCGAACGCGATATTCAGACTAAGTGCCAAGTTGAGAATGCTGGCAAGGGTGGTGCTGGCAAAGATGCACAGCATGATGGCAATCTGATATTTCACCGCCAGCCACGGTTCGCTGCCGCCCAGGATCTGGCCGGTCATCATGCCGGGCAGCGATACCAGCCCCAAAGTCGCCATGCTGGCCAGGGTCGGGTTGATCGCCGCTTTGACGGCTTCGCGAAAATAGGGCCGTACCGCCTCCCAGCGGGTGGCGCCGAGCAGCAGATAAGTCTGGTACTCGTTTTCGTTTTTCTTGAGTGCGGTATAGAAGCGCTCCAGTCCGATGACATTTCCCTGCAGGCAATTGCCGAGAATCATGCCTGCGAGGGGAACCAGATAGCGCGCGTCGTAATAGAGCGGCGGCCGTATCACCAAAAACAACAAATACGCCGTGGAAAACAGGACGCTGGCGGTCACCGCCGCGAAAGTGGCGGCGAAGAAGTAACGCCGCTTCAAGCCGGCGCGCTTCAGAATCGACCAATCGGCTACTACCAGCATCACCAGAACCCAAAGGCCGTTCAGCCAGGGATTATTGAGCGTGAACAATGTCTTCAGATAAACGCCCACCAAGGCCAATTGAAGGCTCATGCGGAGGATGCCGGTCGCGATCGCCCCGCTCAAGCCCAGTCCGATCAGTCCGAGCAGCAGCCACGGCAACAGCACGACGCCGTAAAGCACCGTCATTTGCGGCAGGGCGATATCAAGCGTTTCCATCGCGACGCGTACGGATCAGGCGCCCGCCGTCCAGTTCCAAAACCACATCGCAGCGCGTGTCCCAGTCGGGATCATGGGCCACGGAGAGCACGGTGAAACCGGGATCGCCGAATACGTCCAGCACCGTCCGCTTGCTTTCGGCATCCAGGGCGCTGGTCACCTCGTCCAGGAGATAGAGATTTTTCCCCAGCAACAAGGCACGCGCGATGGCGATGCGCTGCTTTTCGCCGCCTGAAACGCGGCGGCATTCCTGCTCCAGAATATCCGGGGACAGGTGAAGACGCGCCAGCGCATCGATCAACCGACGCTCGGACGGTTTATTTTCCCGATGCGTCTCGAATTGAAACGGCAACATCAAGGCTTCGCGTACCGTTTCGGCGCCGAGGATCGGCTCTTGCCCGATATAGGCTGCGCGGCGCCGGATGATTCGCACGGCCGACGGATCGAGCGGCTCATCGTCGAACAGAATTCTTCCCCCGGCCAGCGGATAAAGTCCCAACAAGGTCTTGAGCACCGTGCTCTTGCCCGAGCCCGATCTGCCGCGGAGCACGGCCTTTTCACCCGCGCCCAGCGTGAAGCTGAGATCGGTCAGGATCGGCTTGCCGCGTACCGATACCGAGACCCGGTCGAAGCGGATCAGCGTTGCGTTCGCCGTCCGGCCATCGACCGGTTCATGTACCCGGTTACCGGGCGGCATCGCCCACGAACGGATTGGTGCCGCGCTCGTCGCCGAAGGTGGACGCGGGACCGTGGCCCGGAATGAAAACGATATCGTCGCCCAAGGGAAAAAGCCGCTCGCGGATGGACCGCACCAGCGTGCCGTAATCGCCCCCGGGAAAGTCTGTCCGCCCGATGGAGCCTTTGAACAGCACATCCCCGACAATGGCGAGACGTTCGCCGGAGTGGAAAAAGACCACGTGGCCGGGCGTATGACCGGGGCAATGTATCACTTCGAGGGTTTGATGCCCGAACTCCACCGTATCGCCGTCCTCCAGCCAGCGGTCGGGGGTGAAGGTGGCTGCCGGCGGAAAACCGAACATCTCGCATTGCTTCGGCAAAAGATCGATCCAGAACCGGTCTTCCTTCTGCGGGCCTTCGATCGGAATTCCGAGCTGCCCGGCCAAAGCCGCCGTGCCGCCCACATGGTCCACATGGGCGTGAGTGAGCAAAATCTTGACCAGCGTCACGCCGGCATCTTCGACCGTCTTGAGGATTCGATCGAGATCGCCGCCCGGATCGACCACGGCGCCTTCCATGGTTTCCTCGCACCAGAGGAGCGAGCAGTTTTGCTGAAATGCCGTGACGGGGATGACAGTTGCTTTCATGTCGAAGTCGGGAATTTGAGTTCAAGGGAAGATGATACCGGAAGAAAGCAAACGTACGGACCTGTCATCAGGCGAGAACGGTCGCCGTCCTTCGCCCAGGTTCAGAGTCGTAGGTCGGCGATCCTTTGCCGACGTGCCGGATTTGCCGGGAAAGGGTCGCCGATCTCCAAACTTCGGCCGGGTTCGGCCCCCTGTGTCGGCAAAGGATTGCCGACCTACAAGTTGTCGACGAATCCGTAAGGCTAAGGCTCGATCTCCATCAAGACCTCGTTGGGATTCACCCGGTCGCCTTTCTTGACGTGAATCGCGGCGACCGTGCCGCCGACGGGGGCCTGGATTTCCGCTTCCATCTTCATCGCCTCGGTGACCAGAACGCCCTGCCCCGCGCTCACCTTGTCCCCCGGCTGCACCAGGATATCGACGATATTGCCCGGCATCGCGGTCACCACATCGCCCGGTTTGCCCGGCACGGGACGCCCGCTTGGCGTGACGCTCCGCCGGTAGCCGCTCAGCACCTCGAGATCCACTTCCTGAGGCACGCCGTCCAAGGTGATGTAGAACCTCCGGTGGTGCGGATCGTTGAAATTGGCGCCGGTGATGTGGACATCGTATGCCTCGCCGTGAACGAACACCTTGAACTCGGTGGGCACGTCGCCGCGCTCCGCCGGCTGGGACGGCGCCTCCGGCGGAGCCAAAGGCTCCGGCTGGAGCCGGCCTTCGCGCCGCTCCTGAAGGAATTTCCGGGCGACCTCCGGAAACATCGCATAGATCATCAGATCGGTCTCGCTCTCCGCCAGATCGCCGATCTCCGCGCGCAAGTTGTCCAGTTCCGGCGGCAGAAGGTCCGCGGGGCGGCATTCGACCGGTTGCTCGCGGCCGATGGCGCGGCGCTGGAGGTCCGGATCGACCGGTGCCGGCGGGCGGCCGTAACCGCCCTGGAGATAACGTTTGACCTCGTTGGTAATGGACTTGTAGCGCTCGCCGGTGACCACGTTCAGCACCGCCTGAGTGCCGACGATTTGCGAGGTCGGTGTCACCAGGGGCGGATAGCCGAGGTCGCGGCGCACCCGCGGGATTTCGTCGAAAACGTCGAGGATGCGGTCGAGCGCGCCCTGCTCCTCCAACTGCTTGGCGAGGTTCGACATCATCCCGCCCGGCACCTGGTTGATCTGAACGCGGGTATCGACGCCGGTGAATTCGCTCTCGAACCGGCGGTATTTTTTTCGGATCTCGGCGAAATAGGCGGCGATGTCCTGCAACAGTTCCAGATCCAGGCCGGTGTCGTGGCGGGTGCCGCGCAAGGCGACCACCATACTCTCTGTCGGAGGATGGCTGGTGCCGCCGGCGAAGGACGAAATGGCCGTGTCGATGTGGGTGCAGCCGTGCTCAACCGCCTTGAGTTCGCACATTTCGGCCAGCCCTGAGGTGGCGTGGGAATGGAGATGCAGCGGCGCGCTCAGGCTGGCCGAGAGCGCCGAAACCAGCTCCGCCGTGGCCATGGGCGTCAGGAGTCCCGCCATGTCCTTGATGGCGATGCTGTCGGCGCCCATCCGGACCAGGGCCTGGGCCTGCTCCACGTAAAGGTCGACGGTGTGGACCGGGCTCAGGGTATAACAGATGGCGGCCTGGGCGTGCTTGCCCGCCTCCTTCACCGCCCGGATGGCGGTCTCCAGATTGCGGAGGTCGTTGAGCGCGTCGAAGATGCGGAATACGTCGATGCCTTCCTTCGCCGCAAGCCGGACGAACTCCCGCACCACGTCGTCGGAATAATGCCGGTAGCCCAAAAGATTCTGACCGCGCAGCAGCATCTGCAAGCGGGTATGGGGCAAGGCGCGGCGGAGCTTCTTCAGCCGTTCCCACGGATCTTCCTTCAAAAACCGCATGCAGGCGTCGAAGGTGGCGCCGCCCCAGACTTCCAGCGACCAATAGCCGACCCGGTCCAGCTTGTCGCAGATGGGCAGCATGTCCTCGGTGCGAAGGCGCGTCGCGATCAAGGACTGATGGGCGTCGCGCAATACGGTGTCGGTGATGTAGACCTTGCTCATGATGGTTTCAAAGCCCCACGTGGGCGGCGATGGCGGCCGCGACGGCCAAAGCCGCGTCGTCGTGGCTGCGTTTCAGTGAATAATTCAGGAGTTCGGGATGATCCTGCAGAAATCCGGTGTCGAAGCGCCCGGCGATGAAATCGGGATGATCGAGGATTTCCCGATAGAACGGCATCGTAGTCCTCACCCCGCTGATGGCCATATCGCCGAGCACCCGACGGCCGCGGGCCAGCACTTCAGTCCAGGTGCGGCCGCGCACGATGACCTTGGCGCACAGCGAATCGTAATAGGGTGGGATTTCGTAACCGGTATAAATGGCGGTGTCGATGCGGACGCCGGGACCGCCGGGCGCGTAATAACGCGTGATGCGGCCGTAGCTCGGCAGAAAATCGTTTTTCGGGTCTTCGGCGTTGACTCGGAATTGCATGGCATAGCCGGCGACCTTCACGTCTTCCTGGCGGAAAGGCAAAGGTTCGCCGCTGGCGATGCGGATTTGCTTCTGCACGATATCGAAACCGGTGATTTCCTCGGTAATGGTGTGCTCCACCTGCACTCGCGTGTTCATCTCCATGAAATAAAATTCGCCCTGCTCTGTGAGCAAAAATTCCACCGTCCCGGCGTTCCGGTAATTCGCGGCGCGGGCGGCGCGCACCCCGAGCTGGCCCACGTACTCCCGCTGTTCCGGCGTGAGCTGGGGCGAGGGCGCGATTTCGATGAGCTTCTGATTGCGGCGCTGAATCGAGCAGTCGCGCTCGTACAGATGGACCACGTTGCCGTGGTGATCGCCCAGCACCTGCACCTCGATATGGCGGGGCCGCTCGATGCACTTTTCCAGAAACACTTCGGCGTTGCCGAACGCCTTGGTGGCCTCGGAAATGACCCTTTCGTAATTCTGGCGGAGCTCTTGGGGCGTATCGCAGCGCCGGATGCCGCGCCCGCCGCCGCCCGAAGTCGCCTTGAGCATGACCGGATAACCGATGCGTTCGGCTTCCTTCAGCGCCCGATCGAGACTGTCGACGTTGCCCTCGCTGCCCGGCGTTACCGGCACGCCGGCGCGGATCATGGTCTCGCGGGCCACGGTTTTGTCGCCCATGCGCCGGATGGTGTCGGCGTCCGGACCGATGAAAACAATGCCGCGCGCCGCGCAGGCGGCGGCCAGTTCCGGGTTTTCCGACAGAAAGCCGTAGCCCGGATGCACGGCGTCGCAGCCGGTTTCCACGGCCAGGTTGACGATGCGGTGGGGATTCAGATAGCCGGCCAGTTCTTCCGAACCGATGCAGTAGGCTTCGTCCGCTTTTTTCACGTGGAGCGCGAAACGGTCGGCCTCGGAAAAAATGGCCACCGAGCGAATATCCATTTCGGCGCAGGCGCGAATGATGCGCACCGCGATTTCGCCGCGGTTGGCGATGAGAATTTTCCGAATCATGTGGTTTCTCGTAGATCGGAACCGATTTATCCGAATGGAGAAATCCTATTCTACAGAAACCGAATGCCAAGACTAGTTGGACAATGCCTTGTTTTTATTATGGAAATCATAAGAATTTCGAATGCACGAGCAGCGAAGAAGATTTCCGAGGCTCGTTCGAGCGGCCGGAAAACCATCGCCCCTAACCGCAAGCCGACCACCGCCGTCGATTCAGCCAACATTCCTTAAAGTGCCATCCGGCCGTATCGGGAGAGAATCGGCCGGCATCATTTGCATGGTCGGTTGCCGCCGCCCGGATCGCCCATGAGCAGGTACAGCACCCGGTCGTCGCCGCGGCGGCCGGCGCTGTAGTCCGCCAGAGCGGTCTCCAATTCCCCGTTGGGTCCCGCCGAAACGAGCCGTGCATTGCCCGGCAGCCACACATCACCGCTGTCGCCGCAGACGCCGTTGCGGTTCAGATCGTCGCAGGGGATCTGGAGCAGGATCGGATTTCTGCAATAGCGCTCGGCGTCCGAATTCGTGCATTCGGGCGCATGGCGTCCGAATCCGTCGAGAACGCCCGTGTCGCCGTTGGCCAAACCGTTGATGAAACGGCTGCTGTCGCAGCTCGCGTCGGAGAAGCTGCAATGGGCCTTGCGGACGTCGATCCGTACGCCATCCGTCAGGTACGGGCCGCGCCAGCCGCGCCCGCTCGCAGGATCGAAGGTCCGAAGATGCGGCGGCAATGACGCCGGGTCGAACAGGTCGCGGATCGAGCGCGGGATCTCGCCGACGTCGGCACGGTATCCCCCAAGGCCGGCCCGTCCGCCCAGAATCGCCGTGCGGATGGCGCCCAGGCTGGCGTCGGTGACAGCGCATTCGGCCGCGAAATCGTCGCCGCGCACGAGCGACATCACCACGCCTATCGATACCGAGACGATGACCAGTACGGCCGCGCGCTCGGCCAGAGTCATCCGGCGGCGCGCCTTGAAAAAGCGGTGTAGCGGTTGGTTCGACGCGATCATGTGCGGTTTACTTGGTTGGTCGGATCAGCACCGGCGAGACTTTGATAACAGAAAGCGTGCCATTGGTTTAAACGATTGATTTGCCGCACTCGGTTTGATGAGCACGGCGAGTCCGGTTCGTGCGCCCTGGACAAAACGCCCGGTGGCACACGGGAAATAGCACAGAGCACCGGGGCGAATGGCGCACATCTCGCGCGCAGGGTACGAAAGTAGATCGGAAATCGCTTTCAAACGCAAACGGCTGCCGCCGTCGCAACGCTTCCGGGTACTACGGTTTCGTCGGCAAATGATACCAATCTGCGACAGCTGACTCGCGTCTATATTTTTTCGGCGCAGGAACCCGCCATGAAGGCTGCTTTCCAACCCATGCAGAACACCCCTGCTGCGACAAACGCTTCAGCGCTTCGTCAACGCTCTGGCGAATCGCCGACCGACCGCGGTATTTGCCACATCCGCCCCCGTGCCGGCCGCAAGATTTGGTTCTGGGCTGCATCGCCTTAGCCGTAACTCGTGGCGGAAATTCAAGCATCTACCAAATCTTGCCTTCCTTAAGTCGCCAAAAGTGAGCGATATCCCTCACAAAAGCGAGGCATTTACCGCACATTACAGCGCCAAAATTGGGGAAATAATCCTTAAACATTTGATAATACGATAATGTTTTAATGTGGTGCAGTCTTTGCCATAACGCTCCGCGTCGGCGCCCGCCGTCCGATTCTCTTGTGTGTACTTAGATGAGGTTATGCGTGAAAAAGACTGTGTTTAACGAACGATTGACGAAGGCGCTGACCGGCGCCCTGTCATTTTCCTGCGCGATCTCGGCATTCGCCGCCGACAAGACGGAAAGCCAAAGCGGCGATGCCGTGCGACTCGAAAAAATTCTCGTGACCGAATCGTGGACACCGAATTTCAAGTCGCTGAACACCAGCGAACTGACCGGCAAGACCATAGCCAGGAAGCAGTCTTACACCAGCGATACCGCTGCGCTTTTCGACGACGTGCCGGGATTCAGCCGCTATGGTTCGGGCGGATTATCCAGTCTCCCGGTGATTCACGGCCTCAACGACGACCGGGTCAAGGTACAGATCAACGGCATGTCAATCACCTCCGCCTGTGCCAACCACATGAATCCGCCCCTGTCCTATATCGATTTGCGCAACGTGGAACAGGCGACGGTCGTGGCGGGCATCACGCCGGTCAGTCTCGGCGGCGACAGCCTCGGCGGAACCATCATCCTCGATTCCATCACTCCCCGTTTCGCCACGGCCGAGGAAGGGGCGATATTCGGGGGCAGTATTTCCTCGTTCTATCGCACCAACGGCGAAGCCTTCGGCGGCAGCGTGACGCTCAACGTGGCGGGCGAGCACATGGCCTTGTCCTATACCGGTTCCCACACCGAGAGCGACAACTACAAGGCGGGCGGCGGCTTCGAGGTCAAATCCAGCCAGTACGAGGCCCAGAACCACTCGATGACCCTGGCGCTCGGCAACGACGATCATCTGCTCGTCGTCAACGCCGGGCAGCAGAACATTCCGCGCCAGGGCTTTCCCAATGCCCGCATGGACATGGTCGACAACGACAGCACCTTCGGCAATGTCCGGTACAAGGGGAAATTCGGCTGGGGTGATCTGGAAACCCGGTTTTACTACGAGCACACCGAGCACGAGATGAACTTCCTGGAGGACAAAAGGCCCGGCGACATGCCCATGAAGACGAAAGGCAACAATCTCGGTTACCAGATCAAGGCGGAAATACCACTATCGGATCGAGATACCCTGCGCATCGGCAACGAATATCATCGCAACGAACTGGACGACTGGTGGCCGCCGGTCGCCGGCAGCATGATGATGGAACCCGACATCTTCTGGAACGTCCGCAACGGCGAACGCGACCGCATCGGCACATTTGCCGAATGGGACGCCCGCTGGAGCGAGGAATGGAGTTCGCTGCTCGGACTGCGCCACGATCACGTGAGCATGAATGCCGACACCGTGCAGCCTTACTCCTCGACGTCGATGATGCAGCGCGCCGACCAGCGGGCGGCCGGCACCTTCAACGCCAGAAGCCGCGACCGTACCGACGACAACTTCGACGTGACCGCCCTGGTGCGCTACACGCCGAACGACACCAGCCATTTCGAAGCGGGCTACGCGCGCAAGAATCGCTCCCCTAACCTTTATGAACGTTATGCCTGGGGTTTGGGCAGCATGGCCATGTACATGAACGGCTGGTTCGGCGACGGCAACGGCTATGTCGGCGACCCGGATCTGGAGCCGGAAGTAGCGCATACCATAAGCGCCACGTTCGGTTGGCATGACGCGCAGCAACAGGAATGGGACGTCAGGATCACGCCTTATTACACCTATGTCGAAGATTACATCGACGCGGACCGCTGTCCGGTGACCGCCGGCACGCCGTGCACGGCGGCCAATCTGGCGGCGACCGACGGCTTCGTGTTCCTCAAGTTCGCCAACCATGACGCTCAACTCTACGGCGTCGATTTCTCCGGCAAGGCGCTCCTGGGCGACACTCGCTTCGGACGGTTCACCGGCAGGGGGGTGCTGGGCTATGTCCGCGGCGAAAATTTGGACACCGGCGACAACTTCTATCACATGATGCCGGTCAACGGCAAACTGACCGTCGACCACCAGTGGGGCGGCTGGAACAACGCCGTCGAACTCCAATTGGTGGCGTCCAAAACCGATGTGGCGGACGTCAGGAACGAACTCAAGACGGGCGGCTACGCTTTGGTCAACCTGCGCACCGGCTACGAATGGAAGCATGTCCGCATCGACGCCGGCCTCGACAACCTGCTCGACAAGAACTACGACTTGCCTCTGGGCGGCGCCTATCTCGGTGCGCGCCCGTTTGTCTATGGCACCGCCCTGCCCGGCATGGGGCGCTCGGCTTACGTGGGGGTGACCCTGACGTTCTGACGAGCGCGTCCCGGAGCGGCTTCCAAGGCCGGCGGAATTTCGTGCGATGCCTTGAGCGTTTTTCACCACAGTATAGCGGGGTGAAACGGGAACTCGGCACACACACCCCCGGAATGCAGGCCAAAATAAGCTGGTAGGTCGGCCATCCTTTGCCGACAATGATGTCGGGAAGGGATTCCCGACCTACTGGGCGGCGCTACGCCAGACCGAACAATGTCCTAAAACGAAATTCTGACGCCGGCCTCGACGATATGGCTGGACACGGCCTGCTGGCCTAATCGCGTCTCATAGCGCAGAAAAGCGGCGTTGCCGCCGGGCAAGGTGGCGGCCAATGATCCGCCCAGATTGAAATAATCGCGGTCCGGAGCCGAGTTGGAGATGGAGAAGCTGCCGGTGCCGGGGGCCGCGTCCGCGAAACGGACGCGGAGGTCGCGCGAACCGTTCTGGTACTGGTGTTCCCACTCGAAGCGAATCGACGGCGTCAGCACCGCCCAAGGCAGGCTGAACGACCGGCCTATCTGCGCGCCCAGATCCGTGGTCAGGGAATGATCGTCCTGGCTGCCGAAGGCCAGGCCCAGGCCGCCGCCGCCTTTTTCCTGGTAGGCGTCGATCTGGAGCTTGGCATACTCCATGCGGAGGTACGGGTTCAGGTTCCATTCGCTGATCGCGAAATCCTTGCCGAAACTGACGGCGAAGCCGTACTGATTGCCTTCCGGATTGCTGCGCGCCCGCGACGAGAATCCGGTATAGCGGATATTGCGCTTCATGTCGTAATCGTGGCGGGTGAAATTTCCTATCCAATCCACGTAGAAATCCGCCGGCAGGTAATAACTGCCGTAGAAGGAGCCGTGGTAGGAATCGGTGTCCATCGCGCCGGAATCCTGGCTGAAGACGGCGGAGGTGCCGTCGTAGCCGAACGCGAGGCCCAGGATCAGCTGATCGGTCAGCCGGTAATCGGCACCCAGGGTAAGGCCGCCGGTCGTGAACCGGTAGCCCCGCTCCTCGCCGGTAGAGTCCCTGTCGCCGCCGTTGAACCGGCCCTGCACGAAAAACCCGAAGGGACTGTCCCGCAACGGATCGTCCGGTCCGTCGCCCGCCGCACCGCCCGATTCCTTCCCGAGCGCACGCGCGAGCTGGGCGTAAGAAATGTTTCGGCCGTCGATATTCATGGCCAGGTCGAGACCGCCGCCGCCGTGCCGCAGCATGGTCAAACGCTGCTTCAGGTTGGCCATGCGCCCGGTGCCTATGCGCAGCGGCATGCTGGTTTGGGAAGCCACCTGCTCGGGGGTGATCTGGCTCAAGGCGGCGATCTTCTCGGCGTCGGTCAATCCGGAGCCCAACAGATCCGAACAGCGCAGTGCCAGTTCGCCGGTGGCTCCGTCACAGGCCCCTACCAGGGCATTGGCCACGGAGCGCTGGTTTTCGGTGAGTCCGGGAAGCTCGCTGAGCGGCGTTGGCGTCGGTGCCGGAGTGGGCGTGGTTGGCACAGGCGTGATGGTGATGGTGACGGAACTGGTCGGAAACTGAGCTGCGGCGCAGGGGCCTTCCGACGAACTGTCGTTACAAGTCAAGCTGAGTGTGAATGTCCGCTCGGAAGCCAGACTCGGGTTGTTCACGATGGGAATCGTGATGGTCTGGGTTTGCGTCAACGGTCCTTGTTCGCGATCGAAGCTCGTCTGCCCGCTCACCCCGGTATAGTCCGCCGGAGCCGTCGCGGTACCGTCGATCGTTATCCAGGTTACATCAAGAGTACCGAATACGTCAGTCTCACTCGGACCTCGCGAATAGGTGAGCGTGATGTCCACCGACCCGGCGTCCGCGGGCACCGAAGGCGCCGTTGGACTGACCGTGACGGTATCGGCCAGTGCCAGGTGTTGGTATCCGCCCAGGGCAATCGCGAGCGCCGCCATCGACCATCGTAAAGGGGTGATGAAAAAAAGAAGGAACCGTGTAAAACATGATTCTTCCCCACGGGAGCCCCCACCCCGATATTCGCCTGCGGACAGGCCATGGATAACCCTATTCATGAGATGCACCTGGTGATGAGTTCGAACAATCGATTTGCCCGAATTATTTATTGTTCGTAATCCGCCGCCCCCGGAAGCCCACTTCGGGCATGCAGATAATACCGCAACGGATCGGCGTGGGCGCACATGAGTGTGCTTCAGCGTCCCCTGCGCTTTACTCAGGCCTCTGCGCCCCCCTGGGCGATCGCGTCCGATTCCTGCGAGGCGTCCAGCTTGTAGCCGTAACCCCGAACCGTCTTGAGAAGCTTATGGTCGTAATTCTCATCGATCTTGCGCCGCAACTGGCGGACGTACACGTCGACCACATTGGTCATGGGATCGGCGCTGTAACCCCAAACCTGCTCCAGAATCCGCGTTCGGCTCAAAACCTTGCCGGGAGCCTTCATGAAACTCTCGAGCAGCGCGAACTCCTTGGGCGTCAGATCGATCACCTGATTGCCGCGCCGAACCTCATGGGTCTCCTGGTTCAGCACCAGATCGGCGATGCGGAGTTCCCTGGCCTCGCTCTTGATCCCTACTCCGCGCCGCCGCATCAGCGCTTCGATGCGTGCGAGCAATTCTTCGAACGAGAAGGGCTTGGTCATATAGTCGTCCGCTCCGGAGCGGAGGCCGGTCACCTTGTCCTGCACCGTATCCATGGCCGTCAGCATGAGTATGGGCGTGTCGACGTGATCGGCGCGCAGGCGCTCGCACACTTCGAGACCGGTAAGATCGGGCAGCTTTCGATCCAGGATGATCAACCGATAGGCCGCCGTGTTTCCCAGCGCGATGCCGTCCCGTCCGGTACGGGCGACATCCACCGCATACCCCTCGGCCTTCAACCCTCGTCTGACGAATTCGACGATACGCTCGTCGTCTTCCACCAGCAGAATATCCAAGGTCTTGTTACCTCTCCCAAAAAAAGCGTTTTATTAGACATTTTGCGCATTCCGTTGGAGCAGGCTCTAGCCCGCGATCCCGAACGGCTGCCCATCGCGGGCTAGGTAGGATGGGCAAAGCGTAGCGTGCCCATCGAAACGTCTTCGTCGGCAAAGGATTGCCGACCTACTAGCCTCGGGCGCTACATCGCGACGAAATCAGCTCTAAAGCCCGTTCCCACAAAACGCCGGCCTTCGAGCTATGCGGCCGATTCTCGGACGTAGTCGAAATCGTCGGCGCTCGCACCGACAGCGCTGTCTTTCAAATCAACTTGCGGCAATGTTACTGCAAATGTCGTTCCCGCTTCTTCGCTGCTGTCCGCCGAAATCTCCCCGCCATGCGCGGCCACGATGGCTTTTGCGACCGGAAGCCCGAGGCCGGTGCCGTCGTCGCTGGAACGGCGGGCATTCGTGCTGCGGTAGTAACGGTCGAAGATCATCTTGAGGTCCTGGGCGGGAATGCCTATGCCGTGATCGGTGACGCGCAAGAGCGCTTCCGTTCCGTCGCCCTCCAGATCGATGATGATCCGGCCGCCGGCATGCGAATATCGGCAGGCATTGTCCCCGAGAACGAAAATGATCTGTCGAAGCCGCTGTTTGTCGCCGCGGACCCACACCGGCGTATCCGTTACGTTCAGCGTCACCTCGATCGATTTCTCCTGCGCCAGCACACGTATATCCTCGGCCGCATTGACGACCAGTTCGACGAGATCGAGGGTTTCCCACTCGAACTGTAGGTTCGCGGTTTCGGCCCTGGCGAGGAACAACAGATCGTTGACCAGCTTACCCAATTGCAGCGACAGTTCGAGAATGCGCTGCAAGGATTCCTTGTACTCCTCGGCATCCTTGTTCCTCCCCCGAAGCGTCACTTCGGCCTCGCCGCGGATCACCGTAATCGGGGTGCGCAGTTCGTGACTGATATCGGCGAAGAACTGCCTCCGCGCATGATCCATGCGTTGCAGCTCGCCGTTGAGGTGGTTCAGCTCGAGCGTCCGCTCCGCCACCTTTTGTTCCAGCACAGTGCGCGCCTCGCCGAGCTTCCGCTGCTGGACTTCCAGCTCTTGCGCCATTTGATTGAAGTGCTTGGCGAGATAACCGAATTCGTCCCGGCTATCTATGGGAATGCGATAAGGGAGATTGCCGGCCGCGATTTCGTCGGTGCCTCGCATCAGGGCCTCGATCGGCCTTCGGATGCTTCTGAAAAGCATGGCGCCCGCGGCGATGCTGAAAACCACCGAGACGATGGCCGTGCTGATGGAAATCCAGCTGGAAAGCCCGATCAGCCCCATCAATCGCTCTCTCGCCACCAGGGCCCGCTCACGCTCGCGATTGATCGCATCATCGATCAGCGGATCGAATTTGCGGTCGATGTCTTCCTCCAGAACTTCCGACAGCAGCAATAACGCCGCTTCGCGCCGACCCTCCTGCCGCAGGCGGTCGACCTGGTCGAACCGATTCATGCCGGCTTCGAGCGAGGCGCTCAGACGGGCGATGCTGTCCAGTTCGCTCTGACGGGTCTGCCAGACCTCGATATCGCTGGCGGCGTCCAGGTCGGTTGCCGCGGCTTTCCGCAGGCGTTCGACCGCATCGTGCAGACGCTGGCGGGACATCTCGACATCAGCCGCCGTGCCTTGCTGATCGACCAGGAGCAGATCCATACGCTGCTTGAAATAGCGATAAGCTTCCCGGTAGAGCTGCTGATAGCGGTCGAACGCCTCGTAAGCCGACTGGCTGCGGGACGAATACAGGGCGATTTTGTGAGACCCCCAGTACAGCGTAAAGCCGAGCACGAAGACAAAACACAGAGAGATGGCGACAACCATCGCCAATCTGATACGCAACATGAGCTATCCCACCGAAGGATGAGGCCGATCGAATCCGGATTTCGTTTCGCCCGTTTTCATCAGCCAATAAGCGACAACAGCCGTTTTATTTGTCGGGGGATAGTAATACGAAAAGCGCCGAATGCCGAATTCGGGCGCATTTGTCGGAAAAGAATTGCCGACCAGCGAATGGATTCCTTTCCACAATACAAGTGCAGAATTCCGCCTCGTGTTCGAGGCTTATTCCTGTGGCAGTTCCTTGAATTTGTCGAGGGGCTTGTAATCCGGGGTCGCCACCAGCCCGGAGCTGGTGGCCGATGATGCTGTCCTTCACAGCCTCGAGATTGCCGCCGGCGACACCGGAATTCCGGGCCAGGTCGCGCAAACGAGGGTGAGGAGATCGAATTCCGGCAGGAGGTCCGCGTCGGCGGAACCGGGCGAGGGAATCCAGTAGGCCAGCCGGGCGTCGGCGCCGTGGGCGCTGTCCGCCATTTCGACCGATGGCCCGACCACCTTGTCGATCAGCGCCAGCAGCCGGCTCACAGCACCACCTGGAAGGGCTTTCGCGTGGGCTAGCCGGCATTGCACCGAAACGGCATATGGAGCCTACATATAGCGACAGCAGCAATAGGATGGGCTGAGCTTGCGAAGCCCATCGAGCGCGAACGATGCCTGTCCTGAGCGAGTCGAAGGGCGCTTCCCGATGGTCAGCGCATCCTATGGACCTGCGCCCTGCCGGGGTCGTTCAGTGAAACGAAAAGAGCCGAAGCCGAACAATAAACCTTGACCCGGCAACCTGATTGACAATTCGCTCGACCCAGCGATATCGTCTTTTTGAAGAAAAACGACGTTTCAAGTTTCTATTCGCCTCTACTGACGGGATGCCGCGGCGATATACTGCGGCCAACCGGCACCCCATGCCTGGGGCGATAGCTGTTCTAAGTCTCGCGGGCTTCCGCACTCCCAAGGAAGGGAAAACCATGAAAATACTGTCTCCGACTGGCACGATGGCGCTCATCCTCCTTTGCGCAACCGTTATGAGTGCCGTAGTAACTCCCGCCAGAGCGCAACCACTGGCAGGTAAGGATACATGTGGCGCCGATGTGAATACCCCTCCGTCCACCATCGACCTTGCAACTCAAGGTCACCGAATACGTAATGCCATCCTTTGCCTTATTAATGCCGAACGCACCAGCCGCGGGCTGGCGGCGTTGTCCGCGAACTCAAAATTGGCGAGCGCCGCCGATGGACACGTGCAACGGGCCGTGACCCTGAAATGGTGGGGTGAGAGCGATCCGCACGTCGACCCGCAGGTTGATGTCGTACCGGGGACCAATCCTCCAATTCCACTGGGACGCAACGAAGCGATCGCGGCACGCATAAACCGCGCGGGATACTGTCCGGAAGGCGCTACCTTCGTGAGCGAGATCGCCAAAGATGGCGCGGGCACCAACGTGACCGAATGTCCGCCTGGCGCCTGCTCGACGCCACTCTTTGCCGTCCACTGGTGGATGAATATAAGCACGGCCGGTCACAGGGAGGCAATTCTAAATCCGGCGATCAAGGAGATTGGCGTCGGCGTCCGTGGGGACGTGGCGAATAAGGATCCGGCGCAGAACGCGCAGAGTGAAAAAGGGGCCTATGTCGTGAATTTCGGAGCGTGTCCCTACATAGTGCAGCCTCCACCTCCACCCCCGCCTGACGGGCAAACGAGAGTTGAAGTTACCTTTACAAAAATGCACGTCAATGACTGCCCGGAAGCTGGCATATGCGATTGGAAACTTACCTGTCGACTTGGTAACCAGCAGGAAACAGAATTCTTTACCATGGTGGAGATCAATACCGGTAAAGATAGAGACATTAAACGCATGCTAGCTCAGGATGGAGTTCTGCCGGTTTCTGTTACATGTACAGTTAAGGAGCGCGATGGTCCGTTCCTTTTCTTCGATGACCCCGTATGGGAACACGTCGGCACTAGCACTGCTTCTATTCAGGTATCTGGAAAACATGACATTCGGATAAATCAAAATAGCGATGAAGGCGATGTCACGGTGCATTTGGATGTGAAACAGCTCGGCTCGACAGCGGGTGGTTTGACACAGCAACCCTCCCCGCCGCCAGTTCCAATAGGCTGTCATATCCCAGAGGGTAGCGCTCCGACCTGTGGCTATATGAGCATTGTATGCAATGCCCCATTACCCATGGCCGATGAGATGGTTGTTATGGCAGGTAGCGGTTTTACAACAGAGGTGTATCGAGTCGTCTCTGACATTGGCCTCATCAACGCCGAGTATGGGGGCGAAGGAAATGCCGTGCTGGCAGTATGTGCGAAAAACAGCAGAGGGATGAGTTGCGGTGAGGGTTTCTTTGCCACGCTGGGACCTACAATCTGTCCCTATTCGCCGCCACCCCCAACCTGTCCGCACGGACAGTTTATATGCCCTTCCCGCGGCGGAGTCTGCAAACCGATCACCGACTGCCCCCCTCTTTTATAACATTCACAGGGGGTACACACGACGGGCAAGGCTTTTCGCTCTTTTCGGTTACACGGGAGCGGAACCGGCTGAGCTCGGACGAAGATCGGCGGCGCGAAAGCACTGGAGGCCTTGAAGAGAAGATTGACCGAGGAAACCGATCCTGACGTCAAGGCGACCATTTCCAAGGCACTTCCCTGAAGCCACAAAACCAGCCATCGAGAGCATAGGGAAAGGGGCCAAGCTCGATTAATGGCAGTGATGCCTAAACTCGGCGCTGGAGAGGGACGCCGCAAAAAACGCGCGTCCCACAGCTTGAGTCGTCAGCCATAACGAGCAAAACGGGTCAGCCCGCGTAGGGCGCATTAGCATTAGCGTAATGCGCCGAATACAATACCTCCTACGGCGGAATACGCGAGTACGCTATTCCGCTCTACAGTCCTTAGGCTGGCCGCCTCGCGCGGCATCCGGTTACTTACATCGTTAGCCATCATTGACTCGTGATCGAACCTGTCCAGTCCTGCGTTTACTGTGGTGTCGCCGTGAGCGTCACAGCCGATCACGTCCCACCCAAGGCCTTCTTCCCACGGCCGCGGCCCAGCAACCTGAAAACAGTGCCCGCTTGCTTTGCCTGCAACAACGCAGCGGGCCGCGACGAAGAGTACTTCTTGGCAGCACTTATGTTCTCGGACGCGGGCGTAACGGAACCGGGAAAGAAACTTTGGAACCAGAAGCTCCAGCGCATGTACGCAAAGAACTTGGGCCTTCGTAGACATATCGGTAGCGCCCTTCAAGCTGTACAACTCACAACGCCTGCGGGCATTCATTTGGGTCGTCGGATGGCGTTCAGCATTCAAGAACCACGCCTCGAAGCTGTAGCCACCAAGATTGTGCGAGGACTGCACTTCCTCGAAACAGGCTCAGCCGCCCCAGCCGACTGGGACGTCATGTGCCTCTTCGTCCGAGAACGTCGTCATGTGGAGGCGGTCGCCCAGTACAACCATATGCTGAATCCCGGCGCGCATTCGTGGCCACAGATCTTTCAGTATCGTCGCGGAGCTGTCCCTGGTCAGCCGTTGAAGTCGATGTGGCTTCTGTGGTTCTGGCGCACCCATATCTTCTGGATCACAACCCAGCAAGGTTCTTCGGATGCATCGAATGACGGCTAACCCTCCCGTCGAGCGGATGGCTTCTGGCAAACTGGCGCTCATGTCGAAAGTTGGACGTCATAATGAGGACCGTAGGCTGAGTTGTAGCGATAGCGAAAACCCAGCGAATCCACGTGTCAAAGAGCTGGGTTTCGTTCCTCAACCCAGCCTACGGCACTCCCCGCCGAGGAGCGGGCAAGCTGCACGGCATGTCCGACCTGTTTGCTACCTGCTGAGCCTCAAGGCCTGCACCGCATCCATAGCTTTAGAAGACTGCAATCAACGCAATTTCAGGATCAGATTAGTTGCCACTATCCGGCGGATTGGGCTGGACCGATAGAGCCGGACGTTACCATGGGGGAGCGAGATTAAACTTACAGGGCAACACGGCTACCCGCTGTACGAGGGCTAATTGTCCCGTCATTAGCCCTCTGTTACGCCTTATTGAAGCAGGTTCTGAAGATCCCTGACAGCCTCACCATAGCGCGTATTGTGACCTTTAACTATCGCCTTCGCCAGCAGGTCTAAGTCAACGTCTGCCATTCTACGTGGCGAGGAAGCGCCCGGCGCATGCTCATAGTTAAAGACAATCACGTCTATAAACACCGGTCGCCGGAGCTGCTTGCCTCCAAGCATCTTAATCAGCGCTCCGGTAATTGCGGGATAAGGTGTAAAGCTGGGGTTGCTAAGCCAATCCCTTAGATCCGCTTCCGGGACGCTGAAATCGACCCCAGCCAAGCGCAATGCATGCATAGCGTCGATTTTTATGGGTACTGCCTGCAGCTGCTCTGCAGATAATGGTTGTTGGATAACGCCCAGCGGTTCGATAGTGAAGTTTATTGTGACCTTGCCTTCAGAATTATCCATTTGCATTGTTCCTGGCCCCGCCTCGCCAAAAGTCCTGGTCACGGTACCTACAACTTCCCAAACATCGGGATCAAAAATGCCGCGATCGAACTCGCGGACCTGGCAAGTGACAGTCACGGGCAGTCCGCTCTCGTGGATAAGTGTGCGGTTTACGTCGATAGTCCCACCTGTATCCTTCTCCACCATTCCCACTAACTCTGTATCCGCCTCATTGCCAATGCCACAGTGAAGCTTCCAATCACAGGCACCGCCTTCGCGACAGTCATCGATCTTCATATTGTTGACGGTGACGTGGACCTTGCGCGTGACTATGCCTTCGGATGGGAAGGGCATACCTTCTTGCCGCAGACTCCACTGCTGCACATTTAGACCCTCACACTTCGAGAGCATCATCTCAAAGAAGAATTCGAAAGTAGGTAAACAAAATCCGCCGCCTCCCACTTCTGGAAATTCGCAGCCGGGGTCAACGACTGCAACGTCTAAACCCCAGCCCGTCGGCGGCTTGCCAACGCGCGTAGCGTGGGTCAGGCATTTATTGGGGTCCACTCCGACAGGCCGTAAGCGGCTATCAAACGGGAAAGCCCATTTCTGTGCTGCGTTGTCATTGCAGACGCTTACAGAGACGCCCATGCCGGTTCGAACAGGGCCATTCAAATCGAAACACAACTGCGGAGCCGAGCGGTGCATCACAAGACGCGACGTGCCGGGGTCGAACCGAAAATCCTGCGCAGCAGAGCTGTTGCAATCCATCAACGATAACAATCCTCCCTGAATCGATCCCTCAACGCACTTACCCGGAAAGGCCGGGGAGGTGATCGGCTCAGCCCAGGCAACCCGCGCGCCGACCGTCATTATCGCGCTGAGTAGCGACATCGCTATGGATCGACTCAACATCGGCAAATTGTGTCGCGATAGATTGATTTCGACTGCGAGACACCGAGTCGTGCTTGTCCTAGATACTTTGTGCACCATAACAACCTCCCCTGTCCACTGTTGAGTTCCCATGATGGGCGTGAGCGGTATTAGGTGTCAACGGCGCCGCCCGCCCGCCTGCCAGGCACTTCTCCCCGCCTGGAAGGAAAAACGGGTCAGGCTTTGGCTTTTTGATATTTAGCGTGGCGGATACGGTCACTTACGGAAAGCGTAGCGCTCCCGATTGGGGGAATCGAAACTGGGCGATCCGCAGGGGCGAGTTAAAAGAAGGCTTTGAGGACCAGCGAGAGGACCCCGGCCAGCAGTACGCCCATCATCCACTTGAGCACGGCCAAATCAGTGCGAATGGGGGCCAGGGCGGTTTCCAGATCGGTCTTGGTAACCGATTGGGTGTGGGTGTCGGCGGTTATAGTGGTCCTTCAACTCAAGAGATGTCTGACCTGAGAAATATTCCTGCCGGACTTGCGGCGGCTGCGCGAGAGTAGCCTCGGAACCGAAATGGCGTCAATGCCGCGCTTTACTTTCCCACGATGGCATATACCGCCGACCGGCTCAGGCCGTACCGGGCCATCAGCTCTTTCACATTCCGCCCGTTCCATTCGGTCAGGATGCGGGCGTTTCCTTCCTCCCGCGTGAGCGGTGCCTCGGCCGGCTTGTGGGTCAGGCTCGATTCGAGGGCTGCGGCGATGATCTCGGTGCGCGATGTTCCTTGGACGACAGTATGGGCTACTCCGGGATGTAGCAGTTTCCGGCCGGCGGCGGTTCTTCCGGGCTCCCCTCTCCTTCTTCGAGCGCTTCGAACACGGGTCGACGGCCAGCCGGTGCCGGAATGCGACTGACCGGCGCTACCGAACTCCGCCCTCAAAGGGGTGAGGAGCTAAAACACGAGCGGGCATCGCGCTACTTCGGTTCCATCGGCACCATCCGCGAAACCGCCGCATCCCAGATCCGGTCCGGCATCAAGCCGTGCAGCACGGACATCAGCTTGGAAGGCGCGCCGACGTGATAGCGGGTGTCCGGCTTCGGGCTTGTCGCCGCCTCGACGATGACCTCGGCAACCTCCCGGGCCGTCAGCACCCCCGTCCTGCCGAACCTGAGCATTTCCCGCGTGGTCTCGGCAAGGTTCTGTTTGAACACTCGGTAGGGACTGTCCGCTCCCGTGTCGGGAATGGTGCTGATCGCCGCTTCGGCGAACCGGGTCGCGACCGGTCCTGGCTGGACGTCCACCACATCGATGCCGAAGGTGCTCGCCTCCATGCGCAGGGTTTCGTTGATCGCCTCCACCGCGTGTTTTGTCGCATGGTAGAAACCGGCACCCGGCTGGGTGATTTCGCCGGCGACGGAGCTGACATTGATGATGCGGCCCCTGCCCGCGCGGCGCATTCCCGGCAGTACCAGCTGGCACATACGGACGAGGCCGAAAACATTGACCTCGAATTGCCGCCGCACGGCATCCATGGGCACCTCTTCGACAGGCCCGTACTGCCCGTATCCCGCATTGTTCACCAGTACATCGAGGCGTCCGTGAGCGCTCTCGACGGTTCTTACGGCATTTTGCATCGAAGCGTCGTCCGTCACGTCGAGCTGAACCGTGTCGCAGCCCTTCGCTTTCAACTCCTCGATATCGGCGACCCGGCGCGCGGTCGCGATGGTCATGAATCCGGCTGCCTTAAGAGCCAGGGCGGCCGCCCGCCCGATGCCCGAGGACGTGCCGGTTATCAAGGCGACGGATTGATTTTCCGAGGCGGGATTGATTGGTGTATCGGCCATGACGCGTTCCTCCTGGCTAACCCGAAACGATAAAAAGGTTTCGAGATTAGACAGAATTGATCTTCGGGCTTCCCCCGGATTTCGTCGAAACCTTCGCCGCGATGGCCTGGACGGTCGTCGTCGTGAACCGTTCCACAGAGTCTCAAGCCAGCACCGGCAGCCACACCGAGAACTCGCTCCCCTTCCCCGGTCCTTCGCTGTAGGCCTCGATTCGCCCCTGGTGCAACTCCACCAGGTTCTTGACGATGGCCAGACCTAGCCCCAGCCCGCCCTGAGCGCGATCGAGGGTTCTCTCGGACTGAGTGAAGATATCGAAAACATGGGATAACAGCGATTCCGCCATGCCTTCCCCGTTATCCTTTACTCGGATTAGAGCTTCTTCGCGCTCCCGAGTCACAGTCAGCCAAATGGTCCCTCCCGTGGGCGTGTATTTGGCGGCGTTGTTAAGCAGATTGGAGATCAGTTGCGCCAGACGCGCTCCGTCCCCCATGAGCCGAATGGGAACATTCGGGACCGAAACGATCAATTCGTGCTGACGCGACTGAATCAAGGGCCGGCTGCTTTCCAAAGCCTGCTCGACTACCGCTGCGAGCTCGATCGGTTCCTTCCGGATGGTGATCTTGCCCTGCTCGATCCGAGAGATATCGAGGAGATCCTCTACCAGGCGAGCCAAATGCCCGGTCTGACGGTCGATAACCTGCTGAACCGTTTGAAGCTTCGGATCCGATACGTTCATTTTTTTCATGATTTGCGCGGCATTCTTGATCGGCGCCAACGGATTCCGAAGTTCATGGCCGAGCATGGCCAGGAATTCGTTCTTGCGCCTGTCGGCTGCCTTCAGCGCATTCTCGATCCGCTGCCGTTCGGCGAGCGCAACTTCCAGCTCGCGCACGCGTTTCGCCAGTTCCTGCTTCTGCCGGTAGAGCTGCATGAAGACGGCGACTTTGCTCGACAGGATGTGCGGGTCCAGCGGCTTGAACAGGAAATCCACGGCCCCCGAGTCGTAACCCTTGAATACGCGGGCATGGTCGTGAATGCCGGCGGTGACGAAAATGATGGGGACCTCGCGGGTGCGCTCGGTTCCTCGCATCAATTCGGCCAGCTCGAACCCGTCCATTCCCGGCATCTGCACGTCGACGAGCGCCAGCGCCACCTCGTGCACGAGCAGAAGATCCAATGCCTCCTCGCCGGAACGCGCGCATAGCAGATCGGCCTCATGCCCGCTTAAAAGGCCCGCCAGCGCCACGAGATTCTCCTCGCGATCATCGACCAACAGGATTTTCGGTTTAGCGGTCATGATTCTCCTTACGCTCGGTTGCTTCACCGCACCCCGCCGACCGGAGCAGATATGCGCGAATGCCCGCGGCCGGCAGCACGCGGGCATGCTTGCACAGGGCAATGGCGGCGTTCGGCATGACCGGAATCGAGGCGTCTTCCGGAGCCTGGACGATGGCGAGCCCGCCTGCGTCCTCGATGGCCTTGAGACCGCTCGCACCGTCGGCATTGGCGCCGGAGAGCAGGACTCCGATCAGCCGCGCGCCGAAGACATCGGCCGCGGATTCGAACAGAACATCGATGGAGGGTAAACTGAAATTTACCGGCTCGTCTACCGAGAAGGCAAAAACCACCTCCCGATCGATCAGCAGGTGGTAGTCGGCCGGAGCAACATAGATCATCGAACCTGAGACCGGTTCCTTGTCCAGTGGTTCCCGTACCGGGCGGCCGGCCTTGGCCGCGACAACTTCGGGCAGCACGCTGGGCTTGTGCCGCGGCAAATGCAGAACGATAACGATGGGTACGGTGAAGTCGTCGGGCAAATCGGCGAGCAGAGTCGAGAGCGCTTCCAGCGCCCCGGCGGAACCGCCCACCACGATCGCCTCCGCTGTGGCCGGCATCGTCCATGATTCCATATTGTGTTTCATTCCTTCTGATAGATTCTTTCGGCGCCCGCGAACTCGCTGAATTCCGCAGCGTGATCCGAGAACCGCAGCGTCTCCTTGGCCCCCAGGGCCAAAAATCCCTTCCGGGACAACGAATCCCGAAACAGCCCTATCGCCCGGTCCTGCAACGCGCGGTCGAAGTAGATGAGGACGTTGCGGCAGGTGACGAGCTGAACCTCGGCGAAAACATTGTCGGTCGCGAGGCTGTGGTCGGAAAACAAGATGTTCTTGCGCAGAGCTTTGTCGAACACGGCCGAACCGTAGGCCGCGGTGTAATAATCGGAGAGCGACGTACGTCCGCCCGCAGCCTGGTAGGCTTCGCTGAACCCCGCAATCCGATCCAGATCGTAGATGCCCGCCTTGGCCTTCCGCAGCGCTTCCGGATTGATGTCCGTCGCATAAATCAGGCTTCGGTCGAGCAGTTCCTCCTCTTTCAGCAAGATGGCGAGGGAATAAACCTCTTCGCCGGTGCTGCAACCCGCGACCCAAATCTTCAGGGACGGATAAGTTTGCAGAAAAGGGACCACTTTTTCGCGCAGCGCCAGATAAAACGCGGGATCGCGAAACATCTCGCTCACTATGATGGTGAGAAACGACAAAAGCTCCGGAAAGACGCCGGGCTCATGCAGGATTCGCTCCTGGAGCCCCGACAGCGATCGACAGCCGAACCGCTGCATCGCCTGGGAAAGCCGGCGCTTCAGCGATGCCGGCGAATAATGGCGAAAGTCATAGTGAAACCTGAGGTAAATCGCCTCGAGGATTAACTTGAGCTCCGTGTCGAAAGTGTCGTCGTGCAAAGCATCCTCTACTTGGGGATCCAGACCTTGATGAGCGAAATCAGCTTATCGATATCGATTGGCTTCGCGATGTAATCGTTGGCGCCCGCTTGAAGGCATATCGCGCGGTCGTCGGGCATCGCCTTTGCGGTGAGCGCGATGATCGGGAGATTCTTCCATTCCGGGCGCTTGCGGATCTCCCGCGTTGCGGTGAGGCCGTCCATCTCGGGCATCATGATGTCCATGAGAACCAGATCGACCGCGGCATCGGGCTCCTGCGCGGAACGCTCGAGGACCTCGAGCGCTTCCCTGCCGTTGCGGGCGATGCGCACCTTGGCGCCTTTCGGCTCGAGCACGCTGGAAATCGCGAAGATATTGCGCACGTCGTCCTCGACCACCAGGATGTTGCGGCCTTCGAGCGCTTCCTCGCGGTTGCGCAGCTCGCGCAGAATCTCCTGATGCTCTCGGGGAAGCTGGGCCTCCACCTGGTGGAGAAAGAGCGTCACCTCGTCCAGCAAGCGCTCGGGCGATCGCGCGCCCTTGACGATGATGGTGCTGGCATAGCGGCGCAGCCGGCTCTCCTCCTCCCGCGTCAGCGTCCGCCCGGTGTAAACGATGACGGGCGGGAACGAGAAGGCCTCGCCGGAAGCCATTTTGTCGAGCAGTTCGTAACCCGAGATGTCCGGCAGGCTGAGGTCGAGGACCACGCAGTCGAAGGTCGAGTCCTTCAGCTGGCTCAGCGCCTCGCTGCCGGTCCCGACCGAAACGACCTCGACCCCCTCGGTGCGGAGAAGCCGCTCTATGCTCTCGCGCTGGACCACGACGTCCTCGACCACCAAAACGCGGCGGACGTTCTGTTCCAGCTTCCGCTCCAGCTTGCGGAAAGCACTCACCAGCTGCTCGCGCATGACCGGCTTGAGCGCGTACCCGACCGCGCCCATTTCGAGGGCTCGCTGGGTATAGTCGGAAATCGAGATGACGTGCACCGGGATATGGCGGGTCGCGGCATGGCCCTTGAGGCTCTCGAGCACGCTGAGCCCCGAATGGTCCGGAAGGTGGATATCGAGAATGATCGCGCTGGGCAGGAATTGCTCCGCGAGCGCGAGGCCCTCCCCGGCACTCGCCGCGATCAGGCACTGGAAACGCATTTCGTGCGCGAGATCGCGCAAGATGCCGGCAAACGCCCGGTCGTCCTCGATGATCAGAATGCTCCGATCGCCCGGCGCGAGACGCTCGCGGTCGTCCTGCGCCGGCTCTCCGGTCGGGTCCGCGGAGACTCTTTCCACGCTCGGGGCGGAACGCTCGGCCGCCGGACGGGCCTTATTCAGGAAAATCACCTCCGCTTCGGGAGGCCGCTCCTCGCCGGTTTGCTGTGCGAACTCGGTAGGCAGAACGAGCGTAAAGGTGCTTCCTTTACCGGGAACGCTCTCCACCGAGATTTCGCCGCCCAATCGGTGTGCGAGTTCCCTTGAAATCGTCAAACCCAACCCGGTGCCCCCGTGCCGTCGCTGGGTACTCCCGTCGGCTTGGCGGAATGCCTCGAATATGGCGTCCTGGTGCTCGGGCGGAATGCCGATACCGGTGTCGCGGACGGCAAAGCTGATCCGGTCCGGTCCGACTTGCTCCACGCGCAGGCCGACCTCGCCCGCCTCGGTGAACTTGCAGGCGTTCGAGAGCAGGTTTCTCAGAATCTGCTGGAGACGGAGCGGATCGCTAGTGATCACCCTTGCCGTCCCGGGCTCTATGCGAGCTTCGAATGCGAGCTTCTTCTGCGAAGCTACCGGTTGAAAGCTTCGCTGGAGCGTCTCTACCAAGGTCTCGAGTTGAACCGGCTCAGGCCGTATCTCCATGCGGCCCGCCTCGATCCTGGAGAGATCGAGAATATCGTTGATCAGGTCGAGCAGGTCGTTGCCCGACGTGTAGATGATCGATGCGTACTTGACCTGCTCCGGGGTCAGATTGCCGTCCCTGTTGTCGGCGAGGAGCTTGGCCAGAATGAGCGCGCTGTTGAGCGGGGTGCGCAGCTCATGGCTCATGTTCGCCAGGAATTCCGACTTGTATTGGTTGGCTCGGGCGAGATCCTCCGAGCGCTTCATCAGCTCCCCCTGAGCTCGCGACAGCTCGTCGCGCTGTTCCTCGAGCCGGACGTTGATCTCGGTCAACTCCTCGTTCTGCGCTTCCAGGCGCGCCTCCGACTCGGACAGCGCCTTGCTCTGGCTCTCGAGCTCCTCGTTGGCCACCTTCAGCTCCTCCTTTTGCCTCTGCAGTTCGTCGGCCTGCCGCTGCGTTTTCCGGAGGAGGTCCTCGAGCCGGGTGCGGTACAGGGTTGAGCGAATCGCGCTGGCCACCGACTCGGCCATCGTGCCGAGGATATCCATGTCCGAGATGCCCACCGGCTGGATGAAACCGAGCTCGACCACCGCCTTGACCTTGCCGTCGATGATCGCCGGCATCACCACGAGGTGCCTGGGACCGGCTCCCCCGAGCGCCGACGAAACCCGGAGATACCCGTCGGGCAGTTTATCGAAGCGCAAGACCCGCTGGTCCTTGACCGCCTGGCCGGCCAGCCCTTCACCCGGCGCGATGCGTTCGGGACAGGCCGAATCCGCTCCGACGGCGTACGTCGCCATGCGACGAAACTCGCCGCCGTCCCGCTCGGCCGCGTAGAGAACGCCGACCGGCACATCGAGGTACTCGCAGAGAAAGCGCAGAATATTGTCGCAGAGGACCGGCAGTGTCTGCTCTCCCTGCATGCGGATGCCCAAGTCCCGCTGACCGGAACGAATCCAATCATCCTCCCTGAGCCTGAGTTTTATAAAAATACTCTGTCGGGCGATCACCGCCACCACCCAGATCGCCAGCGTGCCGAGGGTTCTGTTCAACCACGGTATGGTCGGCAAGGGATCTATGGAAGGCGGGGAGAGAAATCGGCCGGCGACGATCAAGACCGTTGCGACGACGGCTATGACGATCGGCATCCGCGGACGCCAAACATAGAGGCTGAAAGCGAGCGGGAGGAAGTAGACGGCCCATGCAGCGATGCCGAGCGGGGTCATGATATCGGTCACGAAGCCGAATGCGACGCCGAGCACGATGGCGGCATCGGCCACCGGGGTGCGCTGCTTCTCGAACCGTATCATCGCGCGGCTCTCGGCTTTCGAGAAACGACGCGCTGAATCTTGCCGATGGCGAACATGGAGCTTTCGAGCGACACGGTAGTGTTTCCGGAGAAGAATGGGAAATTTGATCGGTGTGACACCTTTCACCGAAAGGGTGCGTTTCAGCTAAGACGCTGTCAAGCGAAGAAAAATCCGACATGCGGATGAAGAAGCCGAAAACGAAGGGATTCGGCTACCCGAACGGACGAGAGGCAGGTCTACGGCGTGGTCTCGGAATGGGCATTTCCGTCCAAGACCGATAGGCCCGGCGGATGCCGACTCGAACTCGGTCCGTCGATATTCGATGACTTCCGCTTCTCCTCCGATCGAGCCCCGGAAACTTGTTTCCGGACCGCGTCCATCATCCGAAAACCGAGCAACAAGGCCAAGATCGCGGCATCGATCGCGGGCCTCGAGATATCTTTCTTGACCAGCCACCAGAAATGAACGACTCCGAGAATGGCGATCAGATAAACCAATCGGTGCAGCACTCGCCAGCGCTTCCCGCCGAGACGGCGGATCATCCCGTCGGTCGAGGTGACGGCGAGGGGGACGAGCAGAAGCAAGGCGGTGAATCCCACGGTGATGTACGGCCGCTTGGCGATGTCCTTGACGATGCCGGCCCAATCGAAGAACTGGTCCAGAACCAGGTAGGTGAGGAAATGAAGGCATCCGTAGAAAAAAGCGAACAGCCCCAGCATCCGCCGGAAACGCCCCGGCCAGGACCACCCGAAAAACCGCCGGAGCGGCGTCACCGCCAAGGTGACCAGCAGCAGGGTCAAGGTCCAGTACCCCGTGGTCCGGGTGATTTTCTCGATCGGATTCGCCCCCAACTGATCGAGCACGCCGTCGGCGATCAGCTTGAACAGGGGGATCGATAAGATCAGGAAGAGTCCTCGCTTGAGGGCGGCTATCGTCTTGGGATGGGGATTTCGAATATTCATGACCATAAATTTGATAAGCCTTTGTCGGCGGGGGATAAGACGAAGCGCAATCCCAAACCGCCTTTATCTTGTCCGTCATTCCAATCGCAAACGGCGTCTTCGGGAAGGGCGTGGCCGGCGCTCCCGGCCAGGCCGTTTGCGATTGGAAGGGTCATCCCAGCGCTCCTGGGATGACCGTTTGCGATTGGAGCGCCGAAGCCCCCCTTCCCGACACCACGTCCCAGCCGAGCGTCTTCGTCGGCAAAGGATTGCCGACCTACGAATGCTTGAATCAATTCACCCGAGCCGAAGGCGCCAACGACGTCCGCCAAGCCTGTTTTGCCGTACGAGCGAGATAAAAACGCTCTAGTTCTTCCAACAGCAAACGGTCGCTTTAGTCGCACCTCATCCCTGGACACTGGACCCCGGCAATCCCTGCCGGGGTGACGACTTGTGTCATATCCATGCCCTTTGGGAGAAAGTCGCCCAGAGCGATCAAGCTGCCCTAAAAAAACTTACGCAAATCCATCCCCGCATATAACTGCGCCACCTGATCGCCATAACCGTTGAAAGGCAAGGTGGGACGCTTGAAGAATTCGCCGATGCGGCGTTCCTTGGCCTGGCTCCAGCGGGGGTGGTCGACCTCCGGATTCACGTTGGCGTAAAAGCCGTATTCCCTCGCGCCCGCCTTCATCCAGGTGGAGACCGGCTGCTTTTCCACGAAGCGGATGCGCACGATGGATTTGGCGCTCTTGAAGCCATACTTCCAGGGCACCACCAGCCGTATCGGCGCGCCGTTCTGGTTGGGCAGGATCTCGCCGTAAAGCCCCACCGCAAGGAGGGTCAAAGGGTGCGCGGCCTCGTCCATGCGCAGCCCCTCGACATACGGCCAGTCCAGCACCGCCGAACGCTGGCCGGGCATCTGCGCGGGGTCCAGCAAGGTCGTGAACTCCACGAACTTGGCGTTGCCGGTGGGTTCCACGCGCCTGATCAGTTCCGCCAGGGGAAAGCCCACCCAGGGCACCACCATGGACCAGGCTTCGACGCAGCGCAGCCGGTAGACGCGCTCTTCCAGCGGGGCCAGTTTCAGCAGCTCGTCGATATCGTAAGTCTTGGGCTTGCGGACTTCGCCCTCCACCGCCACCGTCCAGGGACGGGTTTTCAGGCTCCCGGCCAGTTTCGCGGGGGACTCCTTGTCGGTGCCGAATTCGTAGAAATTGTTGTAGCGGGTGATGTCCTCGTAAGGCGTTGTCTTGTCCGCGAGCACGTAATCGCTCTTTCGGACGTCGGGCAGCTTCTGTCCGGCTTCGAGCCCCGGCGGCAGTAGAGCCAGGGCCGAGGCTCCGGCCGCGAGTTGCAGGAACCGCCGCCGGCCGTAAAACAGCTCGCGCGGGGTGATTTCCGAGGGCCTGATATCGGAGGGTTTATTGATCAGCATCGCGATTGACCTCTTGAACGGAATGGGCCTGAAAAAGCGCGTCCAGGCGTTTTTCGAGCTCCGGGATTATTTGATGAGAGCGGACGTTGACCTCGTAATCCAGCTCGCGCGTAGCGGTTCATGTTTCCCCTCCCGATTCGGTCCGCAATTTCGTAGGGCGGGTTAGGCGCACACCGGAACCGGCCAACCACCGATCACTACGCTTCGCGTGCGCCGTAACCCGCCAAAGCAGAGCTACGTTCGGGGGCTTTCCAGTGAAAGCCGCATCAAAAGTCATCATATGCAACTGTCAGCCTCCGTCCTCGAAACCGGGGTACAGCGTCATGCCGCCGTCCACGTACAGGGTGGCCCCTGTGACGTAATCCGATTCGTCCGAAGCCAGCCAGACCGCCGCCTTGGCGATGTCGCGGGTGTGTCCGACCCGTCCGTAGGGAATCAGCTCCAGCAGCCTGGCTTCCCGTTCCGGAGTCATCCAGGAGTCGTAGTTGATGCAGGTCTTGATGGCGCCCGGCGAAATACCGTTGACCCGGATCTTGTGGACCGCCAGTTCCTGAGCCAGGGTTTTCATCAGCATCGCGACGCCCCCTTTGGAGGCCGCGTAGTTGACGTGGCCGGCCCAGGGAATCACATCATGCACCGAGGACATGCAGATGATCTTGCCGGCCGAAACCGAGAGCTCCGGATTCACGCCCCGGCGGATAAACTCTCGCGCCGCCTCCCTCGCGCACAGAAACTGCCCGGTCAGGTTGACGCGGATCACCGTTTCCCAGTCGTCCAGGCTCATTTCGGTCAAGGGCGCGTCCCTCTGCAAGCCGGCGTTGTTCACCAGGATGTCCACACCCCCGAAAGCTTCCAGAGCGGCGCCGAACATGGCCCGCACCTGTTCCTCTCGGCTCACGTCGGCCTCGACCGCGACGGCTTCGCCGCCGTTATCTCGGATGCGTTGCACCAGTGCCTCGGCCTTGTCCGGTTCGGTCACATAATCCACCACCACCCTGGCTCCGGCTTCGGCCAAACCCTCGACGATGGCCGCTCCGATGCCCGTGTTGCCGCCGGTGACGATGGCTCGCTGGCCTTCCAGCAGGCGCTTTTTCGTGTTCGCAGTCGAATTCATGATTTTTCTCCCTATCAACGAACGTCTAGCTATTCGACAGCGTTACGGAACATCAGTCGCGGCGCGGCTCAGCGGAATAATGGCACCTAAAGTGGAAGAAACGACAGATGCGGAATTTTTCATGATCCTTAATAAAGGGTTTAAAAGTGCTTTCTGCGCGACACCGACTCGCGACATGTTTTTACAGCAACCCTCGCGCCATCGATAGCTCAGGACAAAAAAGGGTTAAATAACAAACTGTTATCGATGCCATGCGAGCAATGGCGAGAAACTGGCGAGCATTGGGGCCACTAATAGTTGCGGGCGGCCGCGGGTATTTGTGGGAGGGAGGTTGTAAGGCAATGCCATTTAGTGAAGATGGCTGACGTCACCCCGGCAAGGAAGGGTGGCTTCGGTGCTCCAATCGCAAACGGTCATCCCAGGAGCGCTGGGATGACCCTTCCAATCGCAAACGGCCTGGCCGGGAGCGCCGGCCACGCCCTTCCCGAAGACACCGTTTGCGATTGGAATGCCGGGGTCCAGAAGCCATGGACGGCAGAAGCCTGTCACATCCGTGTGCTCTGGATTCAATGCTGGCTTGGCCTGTCCTGCCCGGCACCCTTCGGCCAGTTTCGTAGGGCGGGTTAGCGCAGCGTAACCCGCCTTTCGCGAAACCGAGACATCGGCCACGCTTTCCCTATGCCCAACTACATCCGCGCCCATGTCCCCGGCGGTTCATACTTCTTTACCGTAGCGTTGCTGGAACGTCGCCGTCGCTTGCTGACCGACAACATCGACGCGTTACGCGAAGCCTTTCGCACCGTGCGAACTCAACGCCCGTTCCGGATCGAGGCCATCGTCATACTCCCCGATCATTTACATTGCCTTTGGACCTTGCCGCCGGACGATGTGGATTTTTCGACTCGCTGGCGCTTGATCAAATCGGCTTTCGCGCGCGCCATAGCGCCGGGGGAACGGCTATCGACCCGAAGGGAGATGAAACGCGAACGCGGCGTCTGGCAGCGGCGGTTTTGGGAACATGCCATTCGGGATCAAAGCGATTTCGACGCCCATCTCGACTACATCCATTACAACCCGGTCAAGCACGGCTGGGTACCGCGCGCCGCCGATTGGCCGCATTCGAGCTTTCACCGATTCGTTCGGTTGGGGCAGTATTCCTTGGAATGGGCGGCGCCGGTCGACATTCGGGCTTGGGATTTGGAATAAGGATCGAGTCTCGGAAGGCGGGTTACGCGAGTACGCTAACCCGCCCTACAAAACTTTATGTTTACTTATGTTCAGGAAAGCCACAAGGACGGGTTAGCGCAGCGGAACCCGCCTTCCGTACCCCCCGCTCAAACCTGCTTCGGCCGCCTTATCCCCAGCTTTTGCATCCGATAACGGAGCGTGCTGGGCGTAAGGCCCAATTTCGCGGCGGCGCCGATCCTGCCTTCGATGATCCAGCGTGACTCCTCCAGGATCTTCAGCAGATGGCCGCGCTCGACGGCCTCCAGCAGCAGTTCCGAAGCTTCCGTCTGCGGCGGGTCTGGAGAGGAATCGTCCAGCTTGAGGTCGATGTCGACCAGCGGCGTTTTCGCGAGCACGGCAGCCCGCTCGATGATGTTTTGCAGTTCCCGGACGTTGCCGGGCCAGGTATAGCGTTCCAGCGTCCGCAACGATTCCGGTGCGATGCCGGCAAGAGGCTTGCCGAGCTTGCGGGCGAATTGGCGGAGGAAATGATCGGCGAGGATGGCGATGTTCCTCTCGCCGCTCCCGGAGCGGCGGTACCCGCAGGGGAAACACGTCCAGCCGGTAGTAAAGGTCGACGCGGAATTCGCCGGCTTTGACCGCGTCCGCCAGATTGCGGTTGGTGGCGGCGATGACCCGGACGTCGACCCGGATCGTCTGTCCGCCGCCGACCCGCTCGAACTCCCGTTCCTGAAGCACCCGAAGCAATTTGGCCTGGGCCGGCAGACTCAGCTCGCCAACCTCGTCCAGGAACAGCGTGCCCCGGTCGGCCATTTCGAACCGCCCCTTGCGCTGCGCGGTCGCGCCGGTGAACGCGCCTTTCTCGTGGCCGAACAGCTCGCTTTCGATCAATTCGGCGGGCAACGCGGCGCAATTGAGCTTGACCAGAAGCCGATCCTTGCGCGGGCTGAGATTGTGGATGGCATGGGCGATCCGCTCCTTGCCGGTGCCGGTTTCGCCTATGATGAGCACCGTGGAATCGGTGCCGGCCACCTGTTCGACATCGGAAAACAGGCTGCGCATCGCCGGCGATCCGCCGATCATTTCCTCGAAGCGGTACGGCGCGCTGATTTCTTCTTGCAGAAAAACGTTTTCGGTTTGCAGGCGATGGAGTTCCGCTTCGATCTTCCGGCGCTCGTCGACGTCCCGAAGTATGAAGGTGTAGTACCGCTTGCCGCCCAGTTCCAGGGGGGACAGGGTGGCCTCAATGGGAAACTCCTCCCGATTGGCGCGCAACGCGGTCAATCCCTCCGGCGCCCACACCGGTTGCGGCTTCGCGCTCTTTCCCGTGCTCTCCCGAAGATGGCGTTCCAGGAGGTTCCGGAAACCCTTGGACAGGAAACGGTCGAACGGCTGGCCCTGCGCCCAGCTCTTCGAGCATCCGAAAATCCGCTCGGCGGCGTTGTTGAACAAAGTGATGCAGCGGCTCTCATCGATGGTGACGATGGCGTCCATGGCCGAGGCCAGGATGGAACCCAGCCGCTCCTCGCTGCGCCTGAGCAGTTCTTCCGCCCGCATGCGCTCCAGCTCCGCCCCGGCCCGTGCGGCGAAGATTCTTAACACGGAAAGCTCGGACGGGTCTCCGCTCATGGGTTTGACGTCGATCAGGGCCAGATGGCCCATCACCTCGCCCGCCCTGTCCGCGAGCGGAATCGCGAGATAACTCTCGGCGCCGATGGCGGCCAGTTCCTCCCGGTGAGACGGAAAAAGATCCTGGACGCCCGCCTTGTAAAGGCGCATTTCTCCGGCCAAGACCGCTTCGCAGGGCGTGCCCGGCAGATCGTATTCGAAGTTTTCGAGAAACTCGCCGTCGGCCCAGAAAGCGAGCGTCCCGACGCGGGTTTTCACCTCCGTAAACTCGGCCACGAACGCGTACTTGACGTCCAGGGCCTCGGCCAGATGGCGCACCAGCGAGCGCATGAAATCGTCGCCGGTGACCGCGGCGGTACCTTCCGCGATGATCCTGAGGAGTTGATCGATATGCAGGTCGGTAGAGGTTCTGGACATGGATGGGAGCTGTTCGGCCTCCAGCCCGGTTTGGTTGAAATCACGTTTTCCAGAATACGCGGAATCTTCGTCCGAGCAAAAGCCTTCCAAGCCTGACCGTACATACCGGATCGAGAAGGCCCGGACGAACTTACGAGATAGCGTGCATTGACGACATTTCGTAAAACACGTCGACGAACTCCTGCCGGACCCGAACTGAAACGTCATCCATTTCAATTACTTGCACACGCAGACCTTATTGGCATCGCTCTTGCGCCTAGTCTGCCGACCGCGCATCGACACGCCAGTTCGAGGGGCAGACCAAAACGTCAGAACGTGGAGACGGTCGTCCCACCGAGAGGTGTCTGTCGTTAAGCGGACTAGCAGTTCATAAACACCGAAAAGGGACAATGACAATGAACATTCAAACGCAACGCGCATTCTTTATGCACGCCCTTAGCCTACTGGGCATGCTGGCGGCACTGTTCTCTCCGCTGCGGGCCACGGCGGCGGCATCTTACTCGCCAGGCATCTATGTCTTCGAATTGAACGGCAAGCCAGTCGCTTATCTCTCTTCGTTCGAAGGGAGCGAAGCCAGCGGACAGGTCATCTCGCAACCCGCCGGGCCGGCTCAGTTTCCGAACAAAGTCCTGGGAGAAACCCGGTACAAGGATTGGACGGTAAAGCTGGACGTGGCTCCGGAAGGCGAGTTGCTCAACTGGGTCCAGGCCAGTCTGCATTCGAACTTCTATGCCGCTCATGCGGGGATCGTCATCCTCGATCTCCACGGAAACGAAATGCGGCGAGCCACCTTATTCAATGCCGTGATTTCGGAGATAAGCATTCCGGCGCTGGACAAGACCTCGCGGGAGAAGCTGCAACTCACGCTCAAGCTACGACCCTCGTATGTCAAATGGCAAAAAGGCGGAGCGCGCTATGCGGGACTGGAGCGCGCCGTCAATCAGTCAAGAATGCTGAAGTCCAACTTCCGGTTGGAAATCGATGGGCTGGATATGTCCAGAGCCATCGGCGTCGGTGCTTTGACCGTCAAGAGAAAGCTCCAGGAGAGAGGCGAGTTTCGCGAGTATGAGTACGATTTTGCCGGCCGGGAAGTGTCGAACCTGAGCGTTGCCATGCCGGAAGCGGCTTCGGGCGGACTGATCGAGTGGCACCAGGACTTCGTCCTGAGCGGCAACTCGTCCGATGCGAAGGAACGCAAAGGAAGCATCACCTTGCTCGCTCCGGACCTGAGAACTCCCCTTCTGACCATCGGTCTCGACCATCTCGGCATCTATTCCCTCGATTACGGTCTTGGCGGGTCGGGCGGCGACTCGCGCCCGACGTTCAAGGCCGGGCTTTATGTCGAGGGGATTTCGTTCGACGGCGCAAAGCCCTGATCAACCGACGCCGCTCCGCCCTACCGAGCAGAAAGGAAAAAGAAATGATCGAATGTCGATATCTTGGCGATCCGGCGGTGGTCGAGGCCTTCGGGTTCATCGCAAGCAAACCGGCCCAACCCGCTTTCGCTTCCCGTTCCGAACCGGTCTTGGGGATCGAGGAACCGTTGCGGAGACCTGCCGGATCTATGGAGCACGAGCCGACTCGCGGAGTTCCCGCCGGATCATCCCGGAATCCGGCCGGAACGGCGGACGAGCTTGAAACGCGTGCTCGCCTCCGGAAGACCGCGGGATTCGCGCACGCACATTGCAGGAACGAGTACGAAAGCTTCTTCGAATTCGGCTTGCCCGGAATGGTGATTCTCAGTCCTGCCCAAGGATGGGTGAAGGTCAATCGGGCGTTCTGCGAAATGCTCGGCTACTCCGAGGCAATGCTGAACGGCACAAGCTGGGTGGAAATCACCCATATCGATGACTTAGGCGATGACTTCGCGCATTTCGAACGTCTCTGGAACGGGGAAATCGACGCCGTCCGCTTCAAGAAACGGTTCGTCCACCGCAATGGACAGCTCGTTTATACCGACACCTCGGTGCGAGCCTTGCGGAACCCGCAGGGCGGCCTGCTGCGCTTCCTGGTCACGGTCTCGGACATCACGCAGGAGGTGGAACGCCGGCAGAACCTGGAACGCCTGGCTTATTACGATTATCTGACCCAATTGCCCAATCGCGCCCTGTTCGCGGACAGGCTTCGCATGAGCAGAACCCAGCGTTCCAAGCGCCAGCTCGCCGTTTGTTATCTCGATCTCGACGACTTCAAGATCATAAACGACACCTTCGGGCACGAAACCGGCGATCGACTGCTGGTGGAAGTCGCGCGGCGGCTCCGCGAGGAGCTGCGCGAAGGCGATACCGTGGCCCGGCTGGGCGGCGATGAATTCGCCCTGCTGCTGAACGACATCGGCGGCCCGGCGGATTGCCGCGAAACCGTGGCCCGCATCTTCGCCGCGCTGGCGAAGCCTTTCCCCGTTGTCGACGACGTCGTTCCAATTTCCGCGAGCATCGGGGTGACCCTGTTCGCCGGCGCGGGGGATGACGATGATGGCTTGCTGCGGCAGGCCGACCAAGCGCTTTACCTCGCGAAACGGGCGGGCCGGAATCAATGCTGGCTGTTCGACGGCGATTCGGCGGAGCGGCTCGATGTTTCCGGCGAAAGGGCAAGGAGGGAGTAAGGCAATGCTCTTAGAGCGGCTGTCGGATTGGTTTACGGCCCGCTCCCACACTAAGCGAGTAGGTCGGGAATCCCTTCCCGACAAAGGCCCTTACCAAGCCAACGTGTCGGCAAAGCATTGCCGACCTACGACCACAATGATTTTGGCCTGCATCAGTGTTGTAGGTCGGGAATCCCTTCCCGACAAAGGTTCTTACCAAGCCGACTACGCCCGCAATGATTTCGGCCTGCATCAGGCCGTGGTCGAGTGCCGCGTGATGCCGAGCCGTTCCATCCGGGAACGGAGCGTGGTCGAAGGCATGCCCAGGATCACGGCCGCGCCCTTTTCGCCGCTGATCCGCCAGCCTGTGGCCTCCAGCACCTTGAGGATATGCGCCCGTTCCACTTCTTCCAGGGTGGCGAAGCCACCGTTCCGCGTTTCCGCGGCGGGACGCTGAATACAGTCGATGGGAGCCAGTTCGCCGCCTTCGGACAGAATCACGGCTCTTTCGATGACGTGCTGCAGCTCGCGGATGTTGCCGGGCCAGGGATAGGCGCAAAGCGCCGACAGTATCGGCTGCGGCACGGTCTCGATCCGCTTGCCGAGCAGGGCGGCGTACTTTTGGACGAAATGCCGGACCAGCAAGGGAATGTCGTCCGTCCTTTCCCGAAGCGGGGGCAGATGGATGGGAAACACGTTGAGCCGGTAATAAAGATCCGCCCGAAACTGATTCTCGCGGGACATCCGGCCGAGATCGCGGTTGGTGGCCGCGATGACGCGGACGTTGACCTTGATCGTCTGCGTGCCGCCCACCCGCTCGAATTCGCCCTCCTGCAACACCCGCAGCAGCTTGGCCTGAAGATCCAGGGGCAATTCCCCGATTTCATCCAGGAAAAGGGTACCCCCGTCGGCCAGTTCGAAGCGCCCCTGCTTGCGCGACGAAGCGCCGGTGAACGCGCCTTTCTCGTGCCCGAACAGCTCGCTCTCCGCAAGATTGGCCGGAATGGCCGCACAGTTCAGTTTGATCAGCACATTGGCTTTGCGGCTGCTGAGATTGTGGATTGCACGGGCGATGAGCTCCTTGCCGGTGCCGGTCTCGCCGGTGACCAGCACCGTGGAATCGGTCTCGGCCACCTGGTTGATGAGAGTCACCACCCGCTTCAGCGCCGCCGATCCGCCGATCAGTTCGTCCAGGTTATGGGCGGCCTTGATTTCTTCTTCCAGGTAAAGCTTGATACCCTTGAGCTGCCGGCATTCCGCCTCCGCCCGCATGCGCCGCTGCCGCTCGCCGGCGTCACGCAGAATCACGGTAAAAAGCTTTTCGTCGCCGGCTTCCACCCGCGATATCGAACCTTCGATCGGCACCTCCGCGCCGTCGCCCCGCAGAATGCCGACGCCTTCCGGCAGCCAGATCGCCTGGTCCGACGAGTGGTCCATGCAGTGGCCGAGATGCTCCTTGAGCGCGGGCGTCAGGAACCGCTCCAGGACTCCCCCCACCGCTTCGCTCTCCCGGCATTTCAACAGTTTTTCGGCCGCAGCATTGAAAAGGACGATCCGGCCTTCCGCATCCACCGTGATGATGGCGTCGAGCGCATAGGTCACGATCCGGGAAAGCCGTTCCCGGCTGGCCTGCAGCTCGCTTCGGAGCCGCGCCAGCGTCAAATGGGTATCGACCCGCGCCAGGACCTCCTCGTGCTGAAAGGGCTTGGTGATGTAATCGACGGCTCCGAGCCGCAAGCCTTGCAGCTTGTCGGCGGTATCGTCGAGAGCGGTCATGAACAGTACCGGGATGGATTCCGTCTTCGGAGATTCCTTGAGCTTGGCGCAGACGGCGAATCCGCTCATGCCCGGCATGAGCACGTCGAGCAGGACGAGATCGGGAACCAGGCGCTCGGCCTGGAGGATGGCGCCGGCCCCGCTTTCCGCGATCGATACCTCGTATTGCGCCTCCGTCAGCAAATCGTACAACTCGGCGAGGTTCACCGGATTGTCGTCCACCATGAGAACCAGGGGTTTTCGTTCCGTGTTGCGGGTCATATCCGACAATTCCAACAGTTAAACGACAGGGCTGTAAGCATTTCGAGCCTCAGGCCGGCGGGTCCGGCTCGTCCAGGAACCGCTTCAAGGCGGGGAGCAGCCGGCCCATTTCGGATTTCAATACCTGAAAATCCGCCTTCGCATTCCCGAACTCGGCGGTGCGGCCGGCATTCTCGAGCCGTTGGGCGATCTCCGACACGGTGGCTGCGCAAAAACTCGCCGCCGAGCTCTTGAGCGTATGAGCGGCCCTCTCCAGGGTGGGTCCGTCGGCGCTTTCGATGGCCGCCTCGCATTGGTCCAGCAGATCATCGGATTGTCCGATGAAGATTTCGGCCATACTGCGCAGCAGAGGCCGCCGGTTGCGGACCCGGGCCAAGGCTTCGGAGAGATCGAACGGGGGTTGGTCGGACGACATGGCGGATGCCCCTTGAGTGTCGGAAGATGCCGGCTCCTCGTTCCAGCGTTCGACGGCCGCCAGCAATTCCGCCTCGCGTATGGGTTTGGATACATAAGCGTCCATGCCGGCCGCGAGGCAACGTTCCTTGTCGCCTTTGAGCGCGTGAGCCGTCATCGCCACGATGTAGGCATGGCGGCCGGTGTCCCGTTCCCGCTCCCGAATCGCGGCCGTGGCCTGCAAGCCGTCCATCACCGGCATTTGCACGTCCATCAGCACCGCGTCGAAGGATTCCCGCTCGAGCAAGCGCAAGGCTTCCTCGCCGTTGCCCGCCATCAGCACGGAATGCCCGCGGTCTTCCAGCAAGGCCTGCACCAGCCTCTGGTTGACCGGATTGTCCTCGGCCACCAGGATGCGCAGCCCGCGCTGCACGGCACGGAACGGCGATGCCGGCAACACTTCGGGCGTAACGGGCGTGGCTTCCGACTCGTCCAGGGCAGCCTGGATCGCCTCCATCAGCTCCGAATACTTGACCGGCTTTCGAAGGAAACGCGAAATGCCCAAGCGGCGGGAAAGTTCGAAGTCGCCGCCGCGGTCCGCCGAGGACAGCAGCATGATGGTGGTCAGGGCCGTGCTGGGCGTCGCCTTGATGTGGGCGGCCACCTCGAAACCGTCCATCTCGGGCATCATGGCGTCCAGCAGGATCAACCGGAACGGCGCCCCTTGCTCGGTGGCCCGCTGGATCTCGTGCAGCGCGGCCTTGCCGGAATCGGCCTGCACCGGGCTCATTCCCCACTGCGTCAGCATCTCCATGAAAATGTAGCGGTTGACCGGATGATCATCCACCACCAGGACTTTGACCCCGTGCAGATCGAAGGACCTTTGCCGGGGCCCCGGCGCCGTTTCCGACGGTACTTTTAACGGAACCGTGAAATAAAAGGTGCTGCCGCGGCCTACTTCGCTTTCGAGGCCCATGTCCCCCCGCATCAGATTCACCAGGCGCGAGGAAATCGCCAATCCCAGCCCGGTTCCGCCGAACATGCGGGTGGAAGAGGCATCCGCCTGGGTAAACGCGTCGAAGATCACCGTTTGCTTGTCCGCTGGGATTCCGACACCGGTATCGCTCACCGAGAAGCGGGGACAGATGCTGTCGGCACAGCGGTCGCATCCGGACTCGACCCGCACCACGATCTCGCCCTGCGGCGTGAACTTGATGGCATTGCTCACCAGATTGATGAGAATCTGCCGCAAACGGCCGACGTCTCCGGAAACGATGTCGGGTATCTGGGGATCGATGAGATAAGTCAGCTCCAGGCCTTTGGCATGAGCCTGGGGCGCCAGCAGCTTCAGTGTGTCGCCCACGGCGTCGCGCAAATCGAACTGGATGCACTCGAGCTCCAGCTTTCGTGCCTCGATCTTCGAAAAATCGAGTATGTCGTTCAGCAGGCGCAGCAGGGATTCGGCGGATGAACTGGCCATGGTGAGATAGTCTTTCTGCTGCGGCGTGAGTTCGGTGCGCAAGGCCAGTTCCAGCATGCCGATGACGCCGTTCATGGGCGTGCGGATTTCATGGCTCATGTTGGCCAGGAATTCGCTTTTCGTCAGCGCCGCCTGAAGGGCCGCGTCGCGCGCATGAATGAGGCCCTGCCGCATCCGTTCGAGATTCTCCGCCAAGGCGGCCACTTCGGCGATTCCGGAACGGGTGCCGAACTCGGTGCCGTGGTCGCCGGCCGTGATCTGATCCGCCTCCCGCCGAAGAATTTCCAGCGGCCGAACCAGGCGCCTTCCCAACAAGGCCACGACGATCAGGGTCAGGCCCAGATAGGACGCCACCAGATAAATGCCGCGGCGGTAAAGGGACATGAGTTCCTGCCGGACCGGGATTTCGTCGTAACCCAGACGCAAGACCGGCTGTCCGCCGGCATCGCCTTCGGTCAAAGGCACCGCGATGAAATAAATGCCGTCCTCATGCTGTCCGAAGAAGAAATCCTCGTTGAAAGGTTCTTGTGTGGCCAGCGGGATATTGGGCGGTATTATCCGGTCGCCCATCTGCACCTCGGCAAAAATCAGCCGGCCGTTCAACAGAAACTCGCCCATGAGCGCCGCGATTTCCGCCGTATCCCCCGTCGTCAGCCGAGAACCGATCAAATTGCCGAAAAGCAATGCATCCGAGCGCACCTGATTGACGAATTGCCGCTCGACACCAGGCTTTGCGATCAAATAAACCCCGAACAGCAAAAGGGGCACCAGCATGATATGAACGCCTACGATGGACAGCAGCAGGCGCCCGTTGAAGCTATGGAAGAAACGTTTCAATCGGCAGACCCCGCCCAAAGAGTGTTGATAGGTTTCAGCCCTCTGTACTGATCCAAATCCTTGGCCCACATGAACGTCACCGAATCCGGATGTTCCAGCAAGGCGGCGTTCAGCGTCTGCCTATCGTGAAAAGCCTGGGGCCTCTGGCCGCCGAGGCGGAATACGATCGCCAGGACCTGTTTCTCGTAGGCGTCGGAGGACATGAAGGTAACCTTCTGCAAAAATACTTCGAACAGCAGGGACTCGCTGACATTCAGCAGAGGTTTGATGGTCTTGCCGTTCTTCTCGACCGGTACGCCTAGATAAAGCTTCCGGGTCTCCTGCAGCGAAAGCTTGGGAATGTTCGACTGGGAACTTGCGGCGAGAACGAGTTCGCGCAAGCCGTCGGCCTCAATGGCCAGCGCGCCGGACGCGAGCGATAACAACAGGATCAGGAACGACAGCTTGGACATGGCTAGGGGAACACCGCGCTCCATTGGAGCCCCACCTGCCCGAAGGCGTCATCCCTCGTGTGCTCGCGCGAAAGCTCGAGTTTCAGAGCCATCTTGTAGGGCAGTTCGTAGCGTACGCCGCCCATGTATCGATCACGCACGAAGTTTCGAAAATGATCGAAGTACAAGTCGCCGTTATCGTTGAACGTGCCTTCAACCCGACTGTACAAGGTCAGATCGTCGGCCACCCGCCATTCCGCCTGCCCGTAAAGGTTCAGCACGTCGGATTCGGGTTCCGAAGCGCCGCCCGTGAAATCGTTATGGATGTAAAAGGCCTCGCCGAGGAAGCCGAGATTCTCCGATCGCCAATTGGCAAAGACGCCCGCCACGATCTGATTGATTCGATCCACGCCGATCTGGCGGCCGGATATTTCGGTATAGCTGAAGGAAAAACCGATCTCGTCGGAACCGAAGCTCACCGGCTGATATCCGAGGCGCAAAGTCACGGCTGGGAGCCGCGTACCTTCCGGGTCCAGAACGTCGAACGCGTCCAGCCGCTTCTTCTCGAGGTCCGGACCCACGCCGGCATTCAAAACGTAATAGAGACTGGAATCCCCGAGTTCCCGAACCCCTTCGACGTAAAGCCCGGTGACATGCATCGGCAGCGGGCCGCCTGACGTTTCGTAAGTCATCACACCGGGGCGGGTGATGCTGGTCATCATGTAAGCCCCGTGATGAAAATGGATGTTCCAGTAACCGATGGGATTGTGAAACCGGCCCACCCAAAACGTGGTGTCCTGCCAGCGCCAGCCGAGCTGCAACCTCTGGACCTCCTGCGCGGAGCGGTCCACCAGCCACTCCAGCAGGAAACGGAACCGGCCTTGATCCAAGCCGTAGAAGAGATTCAGCCCCGGATTGATCCAATAGTTCTTCAGGCTGGAACCGTCTTGAAGATCGAAGCGATGGAGACTGGTGAGCTCGGGAAAGAGCAGCAGATCGCCGGGAAAGGCATCGGCAGAGGCCGTCTGCGGAGCCAAAACGCCGGATAGCACCCCGGCAAGAATCACTCGCCGAGAGCAAGCGTTGCCGTCAAACGCTGAAAGAAAAGCTTTCCGAAAGAGTGTTCTGGTCCAACTCCGGATGCTGTGACGAACTGCCATCAGTGCCGTATTGCCTTTTAATTGTTCTTTTCCGACTGCGCGCCCGTGAAGGCAAGCCATGGACCTGCTACTCCGGACGTTTTCCCCCTAACAGTCTAAGAAGCCGTCTTCAAACTACTGCGGGCCAGGCTAACGGCCGTTTCGTCCGCGGGTCCCGCGGCTTCGGGTCGCCCTTTCGCGCCTTGTCCTGACATCGCTCGTGACGTTTGAAGACCGCTTCTTGCAGCAACCGGCCGTCACATGGACAAACACGGAAACGGGCGGTTGACCCGCCCGATTTTTGACCGCTCGACTTGGACCACTTGACAGTGGCAAAAGCGATAACTTTTCTTATCAACTGTATATGGTCGTATACACGGACACCCAAGGTCAATGATCGGCGGAATCCATATCCAAACAACTGCTTCCTGAAAGCTGCGCCGGAAAAACCGGGTCGATAAGACCTAACCCGTTCCACTCTACGAAGCTTAAACCCGCGCCCAGGGATTAATCCCCTCCGAACGGCACTGCCTAACCAACAAGAAAAGGTATATCGCGTCGAACACGATGAATCCCGCATACAAAAACGGCAGGAGAATCGACTCGGGGGCTTGGACATACTGCGCGGGAATCAGAACAATCGAACCGAACATCCGCGTCAGGACGATATAAACCGACTGGCCGCGCGTGCTTTCGCGGCGGGCCAACAGATACAGGTAGGTTATGGAAATCAGCAACTGATCTCCCCATCCCGTGTAGTTCCCATGAAAGTCCTTGAATTCCAGGGTAATCGCGATGACCCCGAAAAACGCCGTCACCAGCCCCAGGACGAAAGCCGGGATAAACCATTGCCTTGGAAACACAGCAGGAAACTCTTCCCGCCCGAACCGCAGATATTGATACACGATGGCCAGATCGATGAAAAACCAAGCGATATTCGCGTAATTCACCGGTGGCATATCCGGATAAACGAAACCGAAAATGAATTCGTAGGAGACGTTCACGCACATCGGTGCGAACGGCATGCCATACGTTTGATCCTTGAAGCCGCGGCGGATGATGAGGATATAGGCGGCAATCCATAGGGTCATCGATGCCGTGGCTGAAATCTGGAAAGTGAGTTCTTGTTGTGGCGTCATGGCTGGGTACCTTTGGAAGTGTCGGAGCCGTCGTTCACAGGCCTAGCGCCAACCCGCCCAAGACCAGGGGCAACCACAGGAGGAATTCGGCATCCATCGCCGCATCGCCGGGATTGCCGTCGGCGGCTACCAGCTTTTGGCCATGATCGACGATTGCCCGGACATAGAGGTGAACCGGCGCCAATGCCAACATCCAGGCCGGAATCCACTGCAGATGGACGGACACTGCCAATACCATGAGCGCAATGCCGTTCACCGCTTGAATAAGCTTGCTCGTCCTCGCCACGCCCAGCAGCAGGGGCAGGGTCTTGACGCCTTCCACCCGATCACGCGCCAGATCTTTGAAGTCGCAAAAGACGGTATTCACGAAGTCGGAAAGCATCATGTAAACGAAGAAAAATACGGTTTGGCGCAAATCCTGAGCATCGACGAAACGGGAAGCATAGAGCATCAAAAAGCCCCAGAAGAATGCCGTGTAAAAGGCCTTGATGCCTGGAATGTCTTTCAGTCGCCAATAGGGTAGAAGTTCGCCGGCCAGTGTCCCGAACAGTGAGGTTCCGTACAGAGCCACCGCCAAAGGAAAGCAGAGGAGCAATAAAAACGCTTCCAGGCCGGAGAAAACCAAGGCTATGCCCGCGGCGGCTACGAATGCGGCCACGCCGAAGGCGGTAAACAGCGATTTTCTCGAAAGGGTCTTGGTGCGCGTCGACTCCAGGTTTCCATCCAGCCTGCCGACATCGGCGAGATGATCGATCAAATAACTGGAATACACACAGAGAAATGCGGACGAGACGAGAGGCAGCGAAATCTCGCCGGTATGGGCCAGGGACACCACCGACGTGACGCTGGCCGCGCCGAACGGCAGAACGAGGCCGAGATTGGCGGTATTTTCAAGAAACCTTCGGAAGCTGAACAACGGCTCCGGGTTCTCGGCAAATTTGGAGACTTGGTAAATCGACATAAATCCTCCCGAGTATTTTCATTTTTCGAAACGCCTGGCGTGTTGGGCTCGATGCGATCCGTGTGACCGTGAGCCCGGTGCCGAATACAAGGGAGGAATCATGCCAGCACGAATATTGTTCTATTTTTCAGTCACTTATCTGGCATATACAGCTATGGAAAGAAACCGGCACCGTTTGCCCAGCCGAACGGCATTTCCGGAAAAATGCCGTATCTCATTAAAAATCAAGGATTGTTAATGTGTTGGCCTCGACCAACACCCTGTTGGGGTGACTGCGCGGTAAAAGTCGGAGGACCGTCTTTCCGGGTCTCGGCATTCCAGATTCCGATGACATGCGGATCGATTTGTTCGCCTGCCCGCCTACCGCGCATCCGAATCTCTAGAGCGTTTTTCACCGCAGTTTAGCGGTGAGAATCGGGAACTTGGTAGATACCGTCTTAGAAATCACGATGCAAGCCCATGATTGGGATCGAACGGTCGGCCGGACTTAAGGACGCCGTAGGCCAGGACGAGGAGCTTGCGCATGGCGGCGCCGACGATGAGTTTGCCGTT
>Ga0196976_1000015_pt1 | contig 194785 bp, 195 predicted proteins | sample S3v_513CmetaG_FD_148644 | JGI IMG/M metagenome (GOLD analysis project Ga0196976, IMG submission 148644) | Soil microbial communities from Anza Borrego desert, Southern California, United States - S3+v_5-13C | ecosystem: Environmental > Terrestrial > Soil > Desert | place: USA: California...
GAGACATTCACCGCGTGCAAGTAAAAGCAAGGGCCAGAAATGCGTTTTGCCATATTGGATGACAATCCTTCAGAACTGGAGCTGATCCAGAAATCCATCTCATCAATAGCTCACGAATGCCACACCTTTACGACCGGGGAGGCACTGCTCAAGGCATTGCGACGTGACAGCTTCGATTTCCTGGTACTGGACTGGGAGCTGCCTGGCATTTCGGGCGTCGAGATCATCAAGTGGGTACGCCAGAACAAGAAGGAGCAGATTCCCATCCTGATGATGACCAACCGCCAGGACGAGCGCGATGTTGTCTACGGCTTATCGGTAGGCGCGGACGACTTCATGGTCAAGCCGGTGCGCGTGGGCGAGCTTATTGCACGGGTCAAGGCGCTGTTGCGGCGCATACACCCCGATCCCGATCTGCAGAAATACATCTGGGGCGAATATACGTTTATCCCGCAAAGCGGCATTGTCGAATTCAACGGGCAATCGGTCGCCCTCAAAAATCGCGAATACGCACTGGCATTTTTTCTCTTCCGCAATCTTGGCCGGCTGATTTCGCGCCAGCATCTGCAGGAGGAGATCTGGGGCACCAAATCCTCGGATGTTAATTCCCGCTCACTGGATACGCACATCTCGGCCATCCGCACTAAACTTCAGCTGCGGGCAGAAAATGGTTACCACCTGATTTCGGTTTACGGTTTCGGTTACCGACTGGAAACCTCGGTTCTGGAGTATGCCGGCAGGCAATAGGATTTGTTACACTGCAACAGGATTGCAATTGAATTAACAGAATAATTCTTCAGAATAGCCATGGATGCCTGACATGATTCTCACGCTCAAGAAAGCGCCTGTCCTGGGCCTGACAATGCTGATGGCAGCCTCCATCGCAACCGCCGAGCCAGGCTACAAACTCCATACTGTTACGCCGGGCGATACCCTCGAAGGCCTTGCAAAACAATACACAGGCACAATCGACTCGTGGCGGGAAATCCAGCGGCACAACAATGTCAAAAACCCACGCCGCCTCGAACCTGGCTCGCAATTGTTGGTGCCACTACCCAGCCCTACCGTCACAGCCATTTATGTAGAAGGTGATGTGCAACTGCTGGCGGAAGGCCAGACACAACCGCTGGAAATCGGAAAAAAACTTCAGGAAGAAGCCAAGGTCAGTGTCGGCAAGAACAGCTATCTCTCACTGCAATTTGCCGATGGCTCTGTGGTTCGTGTCATGTCAGATTCCGTGGTACGCCTGGCCCAGGTCCGCGAACAGGTGAAACCGGCGGTCCGCAAATTGCAACTGGAAAACGGCACACTCGATATCTCCGTCACACCCCAGAAACAGCCATCCAACCGCAAATCACGTCCAAACACATTCGAGGTCATCACGCCTGGCGCAGTGGCTGCCGTACGCGGCACGCGCTTTGATGTTGTGGTGGATGACGACCGGAAAACCTCCAGCGGCGTCACTGAAGGCGTCATTGGTGTGAGCTCCAATGCCAACGCGGGGACTAAAACCAGCAGGAAAAAACCTTCCGTCACGGTCAATGCCGGTTATGGGATACCCGTAGCCGCGGACGGCCAACTGGGCGAAACCAGAGCCTTGCTACCGCCCGCCGCACTTGATCGACTGCAGTCGCGGCAAAGCGCTGATTTCGTCGTTCTGGAATGGCCGGCCCTGGCAGATGCCCAGGGATATCTGGTCAGCCTCGCTGAAAATGTCAATCCAGACCATGTCTTGAGGAATATTGAAACTACCGCGCCTCGTGTACGTTTCAGCGGCCTGGCCAATGGCACATATCTATTGAACGTGCGCGCCATCGACCGCGACAACATCCTTGGTATGCAGGCGCGCCAGTCTGTTGACATGAAAATGGCTCCGGCCCATCCGCTTTATATCCAGCCGGCCTTGGGCCAGAAGGTCGGCAGTCATACAGAGCTGGTCTGCACCCCGGTCGCCGGTGCAGCTGAGTACCATCTGCAGGTCTCCACAGATGCCGATTTCAACACCATGGTGGCCGATGCTGACGGCCTTAGCGATTGTCGTCATTTCGCGGAACAGCTGCAGCCAGGGCAACACTACTGGCGCGTTGCGGCAAAGTCCGCGGATGCAGAGGGCAATCTGACCGAAGGTCCTTACAGCGCCCCTGCAACATTCGAAGTGGATGCAGCTCTCGACATGACAGAAGCCGAGCAGTACCCCACGCTCTTCTGGATTAACGATTCCGGCCTGCGTTATACGGCCCGGATCAGCAAGGATGAAGATTTCTCCACCATCGTCCGGGAACTGGATGTTTCTGGTAACAGCGTCAGTACAGAAGGTCTGGAACCCGGCAGCTACTTCCTGCGGCTACAGGCCACCGATGAAAGCGAGCAGGCCGGCAATGTCACCCTGCCGAGGCAGTTTGAAATCCACGCCGTCGACACCGGCGGAGGTGTAGACCGTACCTGGTTCGATAAGGCGAAGTAGCGCCGCCTCCACCCCGGCGCAGCATCATGCCCGCTGTCACACAACGACGCCTGTTCAGGCACACTCTGCTGGTCGTGCTGACCCTGATCGGTCTGCTCGCATTTGTCGCGTACTATTCACCGCAGGGCAGGCTGGTCGAGTTAAATCGCCTCATCCAGGATTTCTCCGTCGCATCCCATAGCTATGAGCCACATGACGACATCGTCATCGTCGCCATCGATCACGCAAGCATCGAAAAACTGGGCCGCTGGCCGTGGCGGCGTGCGGTGCATGCCGAACTGCTGAACCGGATCGGGGAAGGCCGGCCCAAGGTCGTCGGCTTCGATGTGCTGTTTACCGAGAAAGATAAGGAACACCCGCAGGATGATGCCTTGCTGGCCGCGTCCATGCAGCGGAACGGCCCCGTCGTATTACCGGTGTTCATCCAGCAGAAAGAGATGGACAGGCTGACCATCCTGCCGCAGCCGGAGCTGGCGCAGAGTGCAGCCGGACTGGGTCAAGCCCACGTCAAGGTGGATACCGACGGCATTGTACGCAGCATCTACCGCGGGCTTTGGGCGCGGGATCATCTATGGCCTCCTTTTGCCATTGAAATCATGAAGGCGGCACGGGATGCCGAACATGAGCCGGATGCCTATACCACTGCCCCACCCGTCGCGCTGGCTGAGGGTAACAATGCCCTGATCATCCCATTCGCCGGGGGGCCAGGCTATTTTTCGCGCGTATCGTATGTAGATGTACTGCACGGCAGGATCCCCCCGGAACGCTTCCATGGAAAATACGTGCTGGTGGGCGCGACTGCCGAAGGCATGGCAGATCTTTATGCCACGCCGACTGTAGGGCCGGCGCGCACGATGCCCGGTGTGGAGATTCTGGCCAACGTTATTGACAGCATCATGCACGGCCGCTCAATCCAGCCTGTTTCGGCTACAGTCAATACGGGCATCAATCTGGCTTTCGTATTGACGACGCTGATCAGCCTGTTATTCCTGCAGCCATTGCGCGCCCTGTTATTTTCCATGGGATTGGGCATCACGCTGCTTGGAATCACCTATGTCGCCGTCGGCATGGGCTGGATGCTGAACCCCGCCGCGGGAATTTTGGGCATAGGTGCAAGCTATATCCTGTGGAGCTGGAACCGACTGGATACGGCGGTTCGCTTTCTGACTAGCGAATTCGAAACACTGCAGCAACAAGGCATAGCGACCGTTCAAATGGCAAAAGTGCCCCGTCTGCATGATTTTCTCGGCCGCCGCATTACCGCACTGGAAACCGCCACTACGCAGCTGCGTCTGCTGCACCGTTTTGTTATCGACGCCATCAACACCATCCCCTACCCTATTTTTGTCGCAGATCTGGACGGTGTAGTGCTGATTGCCAACGAAGCTGCCGCGCATCATATGGAGCAGCCAATGGCCTCGGCATTGCAGGGACAGCTGCTCAACACATTGATCAGGGATCTGGTGTCGGTGTCCTCGGGTCAAAACGTGCTCCCGACATCGCCGCCGCGGGACTGGGCTTCAGATTTCACAGATGAAGCCAGGGATGATCTTGGCCGCAATCTGATAGTCAAATGTATTCCCATCACGGGAATGGACCACCTGCGCACGGGCTGGATGTTGAGCCTGGTGGATATCTCGGATTTGCGGCAGGCCGAGCGCGTACGGGAGCAGGCCTTCAACTTCATCGCTCACGATATGCGGGCGCCATTGTCCGCCATCATAGCCACGCTGGAGCTTCAACGGCTGCTACCGGATGACAGGCAGCTACCCGAGCGCATCTCGCGATATGCGGAAGATGCCCTGATTCTGGCCGATGAAGTGCTGAGCCTGTCCAAAGCCGAATCGGGGCAGTATCAGCTGGAGTCCACCAACCTCGCGCATCTGCTGCAGGAAGCCGTAGATGAAAGCTGGGCCATGGCGCAATCTTCGCATATCAGCATTGCCGTTGAAGGGGAGCAGGAAGCTTATGCGATGCTCGATCGTCATTTGTGCAAGCGTGCCCTGCTAAATTTGCTCAGTAACGCCGTCAAGTTCAGTCCGCCGCATTCCCCGGTAATGTGTTCCATCACAAGGAATGGCCGATACTGGGACATCGCCATCCGCGACCAGGGACTGGGGTTTGACGCCAAGGCACACGCCGACCTGTTTCACCCATTCAAGCGCCTGCATGCGGTTAGCCATCCGGAAATTCCGGGCACTGGACTGGGGCTGGCTTTCACTGGAATCGTGGCAAAGCGGCATGGCGGATGGGTCAAGGCCGAATCTCAGCCCGGGATGGGCAGCGCCTTTCACCTGGCTATCCCGGCATCAGATACCTGAGCCTTAGGTCTTAGTAATAGCCACTATAATCGGAAGATCAACCAACCGAGGTCCGGCTGATTGTGACACGCATTCAGAAATCACTCGTCGCATTGCTGTTGCTGGCATGCCTTGCCTTTGCAGGCATGTGCGGCTGGATATATGCCCGCCAGCAAACCATGCTGTTTCCAGCGCATGCAGCGCCCGTCATGGGCTCGGAATGGCGGCCTACTGTTGGCGCGAATATACAAGAAACGCTGCTCAACGGCAGCTGCGGCCAACTGCATGCGGCCATGTGGAAAGGGCCGGATAGCAAGGGCGTCGTGCTGGTGTTCCATGGCAATGCTGAAAATCTGGTCACGGTCGAGGACCAGGTTGCGGACTTCCACCGGATGGGCTACAGCGTGGCCGCCTGGGATTATCCGGGCTATGGCCGTTCTGACGGATGCTGGTTCAATGAGCAGGATTTGCTGCGGGATGCCGACGTCGCTTTCGGCTGGGTACAGCAGCAGGCAGGAGCCAAGCCCATCACGCTGTATGGCCGCTCTATAGGCAGTGCATTTGCGCTTTATATCGCCAGCCGGCATCCGGTGCATAAAGTCTTGCTGGTCTCACCGTACGACTCATTGGCAAATGTAGGCCGAGACCATATGCCGCCTTACATCCCTGTCAGCTGGTTGATTCGCTACCCACTGCAGGCTGATGAATGGATCAGCCGGGTCAAGATACCTGTGCATGCCATCCATGGACTGCAGGACACGCTGATTGCCCCGGAGCGAGCGCAACTCCTGATGCAACACGCCGGCAACAACGCAGACATCACCTGGGTGGAAAATGCCGGCCATCGCGCTTCAGAACTGTTCGCCGCCTCGCCGCAATGGCTGGAACAGCATCTTTCGGACTGACTATTTTTCGTCCCAGTAAGGTTCAGCGCCGAATCTGTCGACAAGAAAATCGATAAACACGCGCGCCTTCAAGGGCAGGTTCTTATTGGGCAACCATAAGGCATACACATGCTGCTCAACCGGGATGTATTCCGACAGCACGGACTGCAACCTGCCCTCCTGCAGATCCTTACCCACAATGAAAGTTGGCAACAGCGCGCAGCCGAGGCCGCCCAGCACGACCTCGGAAAGCGCTTCGTCATCATTCACGCGCAAGCGGCCCGATACCGATACGGCGATATCACCCTCCGGCCCCTTGAAGCGCCAGACGCCGCGGTCTCCTGAATGGGTATAGTCGAGACAGTTATGCGAGCTGAGATCCTGCGGAATAAGCGGAATGCCCTGTTTCTCAAAATACCTGGGCGTGGCGCATAGGATCCTTCTCACTGGGGCAAGCCGTCTTGCCACCACCGGCAATGGCGGCGCGCTGGTCACTGTGATGGCCAGGTCATAACCTTCACCCGCCAGGTCCTCGATCTTGTCGGTGACCATGAGGTCAATGTCGAGCTCTGGATTATGTTCGAGAAAATCCGCCATGGCGGGCGCAATGTGCAGCGTGCCGAAGGCGACGGACACCGCAATTTTCAAGGTGCCTCGCGGTTTCGCTGTAAAACTCTCGACCATTTGCTCAGCCTGCTGAGCTTCGTCCACGATTCGGTGACAGTGGTCGAAAAATGCAGCACCGATTTCAGTCAGGCTGATGTGACGGGTATTGCGATGCAAAAGCCGTGCACCCAGCTCCTGCTCAAGCCTGGATATGGCCTTGCTCACCGCCGAGCGCGAGGTGTTGAGTTTTTTGGCCGCAGACGAAAAACTCCCCTCACGCACCACGTGTGTAAACGTTGCCATCAAGTTCAAGTCATACATGCGTTTATTGTATCCGATTAGGAAACATTCCGATTCATCCTGGCTACTTATATCCCTGCTAGGTTCGCACTACCATATGGCCTTCAACCCCTGCCGAAGGTGCGCAGGGGTTTTTGCTTATGCGGGGTAGAGAAATGAATGCACAAGGAATTATAGTTGCCGAACAGGATTATGAGCGCCTGGTTCCGCTGATACAGGATCATCCATTGCTGGACGAACTTGGACGCGCCATTGTTGTGCCTCTGGAACAAATGCCGCCGGAAATCGTGCGCATCAATTCTCTTGTCACCTATGTCGACGAAAGCAGTGGTGTGAGCCGCAACGTCGAGCTGGTGTTCCCGGAAGATGCAGACATCGCGAGCGGCAGGATTTCCGTGCTGGCGCCTGTTGGCTCGGCATTGCTCGGGCTGCGCATTGGCGACACCATCGACTGGCCATTCCCCAACGGCATGGAAAGACGACTCAAAGTGGTCAGCACCACGCCGGCCGGCAGCAAATAACAATCATCTACGGAGCTGCCCAATCGTTTGGATTAGACAGCCCATCACGGGACAGACAAATTGACCTTTAATACCCTCGAACAATTCATGGAGTACGTCTCCCAGCGCAACCCCGGCCAGCCTGAATACCTGCAGGCGGTGCATGAAGTCATGGGCAGCTTGTGGCCATTCATCGACCAGCACAAGACGTATGCCGAGCATGGACTGCTGGAGCGCCTGGTGGAGCCCGAACGCATCATCGTTTTTAGGGTTTCCTGGCTGGATGATCACGGCCAGGTACAGGTCAACCGCGGCTACCGGATCCAGCACAGCTCATCCATCGGGCCCTTTAAGGGCGGCATGCGTTTCCACCCGTCGGTGAATCTGTCGATCCTCAAGTTTCTCGCGTTCGAGCAGACCTTCAAGAATGCGCTGACCACGCTGCCCATGGGCGGCGGCAAGGGCGGTTCTGATTTTGACCCCAAGGGCAAGAGCCGCGGCGAAGTCATGCGCTTCTGCCAAGCCCTTATGCTGGAGCTGTTTCGTCATCTGGGGCCGGATACCGATATCCCTGCTGGCGATATCGGCGTGGGCGCACGTGAAGTCGGCTTCATGACCGGCATGATGAAAAAAATCTCGAACAACACGGCCTGCGTATTCACCGGCAAAGGACTGTCCTTCGGCGGAAGCCTGATTCGGCCTGAAGCAACGGGCTACGGCCTAGTCTATTTCGTGGAAGACATGCTCAAGCGCAACCTTGCGGGTATGGAAGGGCTGCGTGTTTCGGTTTCGGGCTCCGGCAACGTTTCCCAATATGCCATTGAGAAGGCAATGTCGCTGAGCGCCAAGGTCATCACGGCCTCTGATTCCGGCGGCACCGTGATAGATGAGGACGGCTTCACGCCGGAAAAACTGGCCGTGCTCATGGACATCAAGAACCGGCATTACGGCCGCGTTGAAGAATATGCAAAACAGCTTGGGTTAAGGTATGCAGCAGGTATCAACCCGTGGAGCGTGCCAACGGATATTGCGCTGCCCTGCGCCACCCAGAATGAACTGAACGGCAATGACGCGCGCGAGCTGGTCAAGAACGGTGTCCTGTGTGTCGCCGAGGGTGCCAACATGCCTTCCAACCTGGAGGCGGTAAAAATATTCCAGGATGCGCGCGTGCTTTTCGGGCCAAGCAAGGCTGCCAATGCCGGTGGTGTAGCCACATCCGGGCTTGAGATGACGCAAAACGCAGAACGCTTGCCGTGGGAACCGGGCGAGGTGGATGCACGCCTGCGCCTTATCATGAATGACATCCACAGCAATTGTGTACGCTACGGCGAAGGCAAGGACGGCTTCGTCAATTATGTGGATGGCGCCAACATTGCCGGTTTCGTGAAAGTCGCCGATGCCATGCTGGCGCAGGGTATCGTCTAGGCGAGGTCAATCGCCGGCATCACGCCGAGCCGGACTGAATACATAAAATAGGTTCGGCTCGCTCATGATGTAGATTTCCTTGTTGGGGCCGATGGCGATTCCTTCCGCCTGCGGCACAGTTTGTTTCAGTCCGTGGAATCCCTTCCATAGCAGCATGGCGCTCAGGGTTTCGCCTTTGCTGTCCAATTCCTTGACCAGTCTGGACTCCTCGCTCAACAGCAGCAGATGACCTGATTCCTCCGCATAACTCAGGGATGCCAGGTCGCGAAGTCCGTGCATGTAACCGGGCTTTTCCTGCCACAAGTCACGAATGGCAATATCCGGACTTTTGCCATCCGGCGATTTCACCAGTCCGCGAATTTCCACCAGCCTCTTGGGCACCTTTTCGTTGACGACCAGGATGCGCTCATTCCTGGCGTCCCAGGAAATACCCTCGAAACTCTTGTTACGGACGTTCTCCAACCGCAACGAGAATTTGGGGCGGTCCGCCACATTGATGCTGTCCTGATTGCCAATCTCAATGAGGATCAACCGGTTCTTGCTCTCTTCCACCACTAGGAACTGGTTGTCGCTGACATGAGTAATGCCTTCCATGTCGCTCACCCCTTCTACCCGGATCTTCCTGAGCAGCTCTCCCTGAGCACTGAGCTGGATGATGGTGGGTTCCTTGTTCAGCACGCTGAACAATGTCCCTGACGGTGCATGATAGGTCAGGCCGGAGGCATCGCTGAGATCTGGAATTTCTCTGGCCTCGATTGCAACTTCATAGGTACCCAGCCCAAATACCGAGGTCGGCGTCGAATCAACATAGGTGTGCCACAGATACCAAGCCATCACGTCGAGCCGCATTGCATAGAAAGCTCCCGCCATGGTTGCCATGATTAGGATGCCGATAATTATTTTTTTCATGAGGTGCTGTAAACAGTGGCGAACAAGGTAGACCCATTTGGTCAGCGAAGTTCAACTATCTCAAACTCAGCTTAAATGAATGTTAAAAAGCTAACAGACGAGGATGACATAACGCACTAAGTTGAAGCTGGACCGTATCCCTCTCCATTCATCCCGCGGTCTCTCTTTCAATCTAGTAAGGAAGCCATCATGAATAAATCACCGATAGCCATGGCGGTGGCAGCATTATTTGCCTGTATCGCCACCTCCAGCCAAGCAGATTCCCTGAGCGCTGAGCTTGCATTGGCCGCTGAAGTCACAGCAGAAACGGCACCTCTGAGCGAGACAATTTCAGATACTACCCATGCGGTTGCCGGCAAGGTTGCTGACACCAAACAAACCGTCACCCACAAGACAGCTCATGCCAAAGAACTGATCGTCGAAAAGAAACAGGCACTGATAGACAAGACAGGGGAGACCAAGGAGGCTGTCATCAGCAAGACTGCTGATACCAAACACGCCGCTCTGGATAAGGTAGATGCTACCAAGGGCCATCTGGCTGACACGGTTAATGACCAGACAGACGCCGTTTTTGATAAGGTTGGCGACAAGAAGGAAGCTATAGCCGGACTGGTCGCCGCAAAGAAGGAATATCTGACCGAAACCGTCCATGACACCAAGCACGCAGCCTTGGACAAGGTCGGTGAGACCAAGAGCGCCGCCACTGGCCTTGTAGCGGACAAGAAGGAAGCCGTTGGCGAACTGGTGGCAGAGAAAAAGGAACTGATCGGTGAAAAGAAAGAGGTAATTCTTGAGCAAGTCGCTGCCAAGAAAGAAGCGGTTACCGAGCTCGTTGCCGAAAAGAAGGAATATCTGACCGAAACCGTGCATGACACCAAGCATGCAGCGCTGGACAAGGTTGGTGAAACCAAGGGCGCCGTCACTGGGTTGGTAGCGGACAAGAAGGAAGCTGTGGGCGAATTGGTTGCCGACAAGAAGGCCTTCATCGGCGAAACCAAGACGGCTGCGCTGGAAAAGGTAGGCACCACAAAAGAAGCCATGGGTGATCTAGTCGCGGAGAAGAAGGAATATCTGATCGAAACGGTCCATACGATTAAACCAGAGGTCGAACTCGGCGCTGAAGCGCATGCAGATGTGGCCATCAGCATCGAAAAGCCGGCGTTGATCGAAAAGGTCGCCTTACTGGAGAAAGTTGAAAAGCTTGAAAAAGTCGTAAAGCCTGAGAAAATAGAAAAGCTCAACCTCATCGAGAAGGTCGAAAAGATCGAGAAACCTCAACTGATCGAGCGTCTGGTCAAGATCGAACGCCCTGAAAAGGTTGAACGTGTGGAAAAGGTAGAGCGCATCGAGAAAGTCGAGCGCATTGAGAAGATTGAGCCTGTTGAACGCGTTGAGCGTCTCGTAGGCCGTCTGCTCTAATTACGGACCTGTAACCCGGCTAAGGAGAATAATGAAAATACCCAGCAGGCTTTATACATACCTCAGTATTTTTATTCTTACCGGGCTGGGTTACAGCCCTCACAGCTACAGCGAGACTTCCGGCAGCCTCACCCTGACCTCGGGCTTTGACTACAGCTCGGGCGATTATGGGGATGATGTCGATACGAAGATTTCGGCCGTCCCCCTGGTAGCCAAATATGAGCTGGATCGCTGGACATTCAAGGTCACGGTGCCCTATATCCATATCAAGGGTCCGGGCGACGTTATTCCCAGCATAGGTCAGGTTTCGCAGACACCGCGCCGCGACCGCACTACGGAATCAGGCTGGGGCGACACTGTGGTGTCGGCCTCCTACAGTTTCTACCCAACCATTGCACAAGGCTTGGTCATTGATGTGACCGGCAAGGTCAAGTTCGATACTGCTGATGAAGACCGGGGCCTGGGTACGGGCGAAAACGACTATGCCACGCAGGTGGACATCTACAAGGTGTTTGGCAAGTTCACTGCCATTGCCGGCATCGGCTATCGGGTGTACGGCAACCCCTCATTCGGTACGCTGGACAATGTTTTCTACGGCTCTGCCGGCGGCGCGTACAAGCTGACTGACACCACCAGCATTGGTGCCATCTATGACTATCGGCCCAAAATTACTGATGCCGGTTCCGAGATCAGTGAAGTGCTCTCGTTTGTCAGCCACAAGCTGACTGAGCAGTGGAAACTGCAAGGCTACTTCGTTAAAGGCTTTTCCGATGGCAGCCCGGATTATGGCGGCGGCGCCATGCTGGGTTATACCTTTTAGCTCATGCCCAATTCAGGTCGCAGCAGAACACCTGTAACTCGCCCTGCACCATGCAGGCAACCGATAATGTCAAGCACATGCTGCCATCAGGGATGGAGAAATATTCCTCGGAAATCTGCACCCTGTACGGTGCATTAACCGCCATGCGGAAATATTTCCGTGTAGACCAGTCCGCGCCTTCGCCATTCGCCAGCACTTCAAATTTCGGATTAGCATGTCGTGACTGGGCCACCGTATGGCTGATACCTATCTGTTTGCCACGCCCATCAAGGATGTAGCAGCGCAGAACAAAAGGCTGCGCCAGCAGTTTGGCCACCGCTTCGGTAATGCTGCTTTCCGTGGATGCCTGCAGGGCGGTATTGAATATTTCCACGTATGGTTTCAGCATATGCGCCAGCGAGCACGCGCGGTCCCGTGTGGTACGGATGTATTTGACATGGCTTTCCCTGACGAGCTTATCTACCGGCACGATGGTTTCCAGGTTTATCCCAGGCTTGGCAAAGTAGTTGCCCTGCACCATATCGACCCCGGCAGATACTGCAGTGATGGCTTCACTCTCGTTCTCAATCCCCTCCATGAGCACATGGCAGCCTGATTCATGCAATACGTCCACCAGGTTCGGCAGTGTGCGACTAATGCGTGCATCAAATGCGGCACGCACCACAAGTGAGCGGTCGAGCTTGACGATGTCGGGATTGATCTCCCAGACGCGGCTGAAGTTTGAATGCCCGGTACCGAAATCATCCACGGCAATGACGCAGCCCAACTCACGGAAGTAATCCACTGCCTTGTGCAGCTGGTTTTCCTCATGGGAGGAATCTTCCAGGATTTCCACCACGATACGGCTGGGCGACATGCCGACGTGCTGCAGCAGCTCCTTGAAAAAAGCACCGTAGTGCCTACCGGCAATCACGATATTCGGGCTGACATTGAGAAAAAGCCATCCGGGATTGGGCAGCAAGTCAATGCTGTTCTTTACATGCAGATATCGGCACAGGCGATCAAGCAACACTGAGTCGGTTTCGCTGCTGCATTGGTTGAAGAGCATTTCCAGCGGGGTTACGACCTGGCCATTGGCCGCCGTGCAGCGCATCAGCCCTTCCGCTCCTACCATGCGTGCATGCACCAGGCTGTAGATAGGCTGAAATGCGCTGCGAATCGTGACGTCCTTAAATACGCCGTAATGACTGTCACCCCGTGTATATGTCAAATCCCCTACCCGCGTGAAATCCAGCAAAGGATTACTGTTGGTTATTATCATTTTGCCCCTGCAGTTTATTGTTGGCTGGTACTGCTGCATTGCCTTAATGACGGGTAAGCAAAAAGCGCTCCAAACATAAGTGAAAAATAAATTCAATACGCTTAACCATACACGGCCGAGACTTTCCCGAAAAATCGCTTCATATGTGGAGTTTCACACATAATAAAGCTCAGCTATCTGTTACAAATCATGCAGGGGGGCTCAGTAGCTAACATCAGATTCTCAACGCATTTCATTCTTCTGGGAGAAATCCATGAAAGCCTTCCGTTCCCTTATGGCTGTGCTTGCGCTATTCGTTAGCGTATCTGCACATTCCGCAACTGATGAGTTCGGCGAATTATTGTCGGGCTCTTTCCAACCAACTGAAACATTTGCAAGCCTGTCCTATAGCACTACAGACAACCTCGTTTATAGCTTCACCCTGAGTGCTTTTGACCTTGATGCAATCTTCACTACCGGTGCATTCATCGGTGCAATCGCGGTTGATAGTGATACCAATGCGCCTCTACTCTCCAATGTTTCGGGTGATACTGCGGTCTCCATATCCCCAGGCGGCGGCCCTGGTGGTAACTGGGATTTCCGTTTTGATCTGACCGGGCCGCAACAAGCGCGTTTGACTGCAAACGAGACCATCTCCTTCGATGCTACTTTTGATCAGGCGGTTATCCTGGGCAGCAACTCATTCGCGTTGCATGTCCAAGGTTTGACTGATGCTCAAGGCGGCAGCGCATGGTATGTGCCTACCCCAATCCCTGAACCCGAAACCTACGCGATGATGCTAGCCGGTCTAGGGATGCTTGGCTTCACGGCCAGGCGTCGGAAATCCTCAGTGAAGAACTAAAATACCTATGGGCTCCTGCCGATAGTGCATAGCTGCTGAGAGGTTATGTGCGCTAAGGATAGTTATCCGGGAGTTATTGCAGTAGAATGCGGCTTATCCTTACGGATGATTCCCTCATAGCTCATAAAACATTATTAGCAGGAGAACATAGATGAAACTGTTTCAAGTACTGATCGCCTTGTTTTTCACTGCCGCGCTGTTGAGCGGTTGCAACAACGCTGACGAATCTGCACCGGCCACCGATGCAGCTCCAGAAACGACTGAACCAGCAGCACCTGCTGCTGATGCAGCGGCACCAGCAGAACCAGCCCCGGCTGCAGAGCCCGCTTCGGAAGAACCAGGCGGCTGGGTTCCTCCAGCCGAAGGCTCCTAAGCCGGTCCGCACAGCAACAAATAAAAAAGGCAGCCGAGGCTGCCTTTTTTATTGTCTGCAATCTCAGACAATATTTCTTGAGTACATCAGCAGGATGCCGCTGAAAATCAGGATCGCTCCTATCACACTCCGCAGCGTGATTGAGTCGCCGCCAGCCAGGCCGTAGATGAAAATGGCCAGGATGGCGACGCCTACCATGAGTGGGTAGGCCACGCTGAGTTCGATACGGCGCAACGCCAGTGCATACAGCACGAACCCCAGGCCATAAGCTGCGATTGCTGCGATGCGCAACAGCATGGGAGTAGAAGTAACCACAGCCAGCCCGGCATCCGTATTCAAAGCCGGCATCTGTCCGGCGATGCGCAGCAACACGCTGGCAATGGCGCTCATGAGCCCGCTCGAAATAAGTAGAAAGTAGGACATGCTAGATGGCGATCAGCATGAAAAGGATAATGGCGGCGATGGCAGCCAGGCTGGTTCTGTCCTTGAGTGCGAACACGATGGGGTCGTCATGCATCTTGCCTTTGAAGGCTTCCATCCACATCCAGCTGATCCAGAACATCAGGGCTGCGAACACACCCCACAGCGCCGACCGGTGACTGTACAAAAGATTGCTGTCCGGCGAATTCAGGTAAATGGCCATGATGATGACGGCCAGGTAACCCGAAGAAGTGCCGAATGAGCGCAGGATGCTGATGTCTTCGGTGTAATAGCCGCGGCCGACCGCCGTATTGCCGCCAACTCGCTGCTTGTCGTCCAGCTCCGCGTAGCGCTTGAGAAAGGCCAGACTCAGGAAGATGGTGATCGAGAACATAATGAGCCAGGAGGAAAGCGGGATCATGGCTGCTGCCCCGCCTGCCATGATGCGCGACGTATACAGGCTGGCCAGCGCGAAGACATCCACCAGCAACAGCTTCTTGAGCAGGAAGGAATAGGCCAACGTCAGGATGTAATAGCAGGTGATGACGAGGATGAATTTGGGCGGCAGGAACATGGCAATCGCGACAGAAGCCATGAGCAGCACTACCGTCAGCACCATGCCCGTCATCAGGCCAAGCTGCCCGGAAGCGAATGGCCGATGCCGTTTGCGCTCATGACGCCGGTCCGCCTCGAGGTCCAGCATGTCATTCAACAGATAGACTGAAGATGCGCACAGGCTGAACGCAAAGAAAGCCATGATGGATGCGACCACGGCCTCTGAATCGATAAACCGGTGCGAGGTCAGCAGCGGCACGAATATCAGCACGTTCTTGACCCATTGGTAGACCCGCATCGCTTTCAAAATCTTGCCGAGCGAAAGATTATTGCTGTCGATGGACTGGATGTTGCTATTGACGCCCAACGCTGCCTTGAGAATCCTGCCGTTACTGGTAACGAAGCCATTGCGCGAGGACTTCCACACCGCAATATCGTCGCGCGAGTCTCCTATGTAATCAAAGCCCTGATGGCCGAACGCCTCTTCCAGCACTCTGCACTTGTTCGAACTCGATAGATTGATGGTGCCGTTGCTGGCAAAAACACTGCCAAAGCCACCCAGATGCTCGGAAACCTTGAAGGCCAGAATCTGATCCGCCGCTGTGCAGAGATGAATATCACGACCATTGGCGCGCTCTGCCGCCAACATTGCCAGCACTTTTTCGTTGTACGGCAGGATGGCAATGTCGAGATCCACGCGTTTAGCGATCTCGGCCTTGAGGTTGGCCTTGCCCTTGAGCAGCCACAGGAAGCACAGAAAAAGGTTTAGCGGGTTCGCCTTGATCAGCGCCAGAAACGACTCCAGCAGCAAATCCGTCTTTATCAGTGTCCCGTCGAGATCTACACACAGGGGGATTCTGCCTGTACTGGAAGGCTGACCCGTAATGGATTGATCCATACGTTCAGGAATCGATCCCTGGCCCAGCGTGGCTGAGTTGTTCATTGAGCTTTTTGGTGGAAGAGGGGGCCTTTCATCAGACCACAACCTCACGGATAAATATGTGCGTGTGCGAACACTTAAATAAAATCTTCACATTTTAATGTTCGCTATCAAACACATGTTTTAAAAACTCAACAGGTATTGTTGAGCTTATGCGAAAACTTCGTTTCGACACGCTCGCAGCCAGAGTCGTGTTCATTTTTCTATGTTACATGGTGGCCGCGGCTTCGTTCGGCGGCTTCTTTGAGAAATGGGCTTTTCGTGACGGCATGGCATATTCCGCCATCGAAATGCTGGAGGGCGAATCCGCGCGGCCCTTCGTTTATCGCCAGCTTCTGCCTGCCACGGCAAACCTCGTCAACCATGTGGTGCCGCAACAGATCAACGACCAATTCAGCACATGGCTGGCCGCCGACCCCATGAAAAGAAATTTTATCTATCGCTACTTCTCGAATGCAAAGGACAGCACCAACCCGGAGTACATGCTGCGCTACTACGTGCTGTTCGGGGTGTGCTTTGCTTCTTACTTTTTCGGCGTGCTTGCCTTGCGCGCAGTTTGCCTGCAGTTTTACCCTGACCGCGTCGCGGCTACATTGGCCGCCTTTTCCATCGCCCTGATATTCCCCATGCTGACGACAGGCGGCGGCTATATGTACGACATGGCTGAACTGATGTTCATGGCACTGGCGGTATTGCTCGCCGCAAAAGGCAAGATCGCGTTGCTTGCACTGGTAGTCGCCCTGGCCACATTCAACAAGGAATCCTTCCTGCTGTTTGTATTCGCTTTGTACCCATTTATCCGGGCGAGATTTTCACTGCGGCAGACGCTCGCCATCGGCACCCTGCTGTTGGGAATCGCCGTTGCCATCAACCTGGCCGTCAAATTTTATTACGCTGACAATCCAGGTGGGTTTATCGTGAATCAGCTGCCTGATCATATCTATTGGCTGCTCGATCCGCGGTCGTACTTCCTGTTTGAAGTGAATTACGGGGCCGTGACGACCAAGGGATTCCATGTCATCCACCTGATCATGGTGGCTTTCATTGCGCGCACGGCTTGGCGTTACCTGACCCCCTTACTCCGTCAGCACGTACTGATTGCAGCTGCCATCAACATCCCGTTTTTCATCGTCTTTTGCTATCAGGGAGAGCTGCGCAATCTGAGCATGCTATTTGTAGGATTCACGCTCATGATCAGCATCGCCATTTCCCGATACTTTCAGAAAACATACCAGTCCATCGAACCAACACCCACAGGGGCACTTGCCGATGACCACTAAATCTTCAGCCCTACCCGGAAATATGCCGCCCAAGCCGAGGTATAGGCTGGAATCGATGTTATTCATCCTCACGGCGCTGTGGGGCGCACTCATCCCCTGGCTTTCAAATCACCCTCCCATGGTTGACCTGCCCCAGCATGCTGCCCAGATAGGCTTATGGCGGGATTTGCTGCTGGATAGATCTGCCTGGGAAGACTACTTTCGCATTAATCTGTTTACACCCTACCTGCTGGGCTACGGCGTAGCGTTACCGCTATCCTTTCTGATCGGGATTTCAGCGGCGCTCAAGCTGATGCTTTCCGCTGCCTATCTGGCCTTTGTTTATCTATGCGTACGGCTTCGCCAGGAATTCAATGCCGACGCCCGTCTTGACTGGCTTTTCCTTGTAACCTTTTTTGGCTATGCCTATAAGTGGGGATTCTTCACCTTCCTGGTGGCAGCGCCCATAGGACTTTTGTTCCTGTTGTATGCCCATCAGTATTCCAAAGGCGCAACAGCCCGGCAGACGCTCAAGCTATTGCTTGCCGGGGTTGTATTGCTGGCTTCGCACGGCCTGGTATTTGTCTATGCAGTATCAGCAGGCATGGGAATGCATATGTTGCAGAATTTCAAGGGAAGCCGTTTCTTACGGACCATCTGGCCCTTCCTGCTTCTTGTTGCGTTATGTGGCGCCTACTTCCTCATCAACAAGAAATTCAGTGCGGACATGCCTACCAACCTGGATTCGGCCATCAAATGGGATTATGGATTCAACCGGATATTAAAAGCGCTGCTTTATACCGTGACCCCGAATGGCGAGCCGCTATCCATGATGAAGCCATTCATCACTGCGGTAATCATGTTCGCGGCTCCCTGGCTATTGGGATTAAGAATTGACTGGCGTAACCCCGTCGCGCTGGTTCCGTTTTTTCTGGCAGTGTTCATCTTGGGCTTCATACCCAATTATGCCTTCAGCACTGCCTTGCTTTACCAGCGCTTTGCCTTATTCCTGCTGCCCGCATATGCATGGATGTTCGTGGCGTCGCAATCGTCACTCCCCCTGAAGCAACGATCGACACGGGAGAAAAATGTGGTCGTCCTGCTTGTATTATCCGCCTGGTTTTTTATGGGCCTGCAAACGCTGCACACTGTACGTTTCAACAGCGAATCAAAGGATATCGACAGCATCATTAGCGAGCTGAAACCACGGCAACGCGCTCTGATCATGGCATTCGATCCGGATAGCAAGGCTAACGACAGCATCAAGATCTATGCCCACTATCCTGCCTGGTACCAAGCTGAAAGAGGTGGGCTGGTCGACTTCAATTTCGCCTGGTTTCCACCCCAAATCGTACGTTACAGGCCCGATCGACTGCCAGCCATAGAGCCGGGATTCGAATGGAATGTGCATAAATTCAATTGGCAGACATACCGAGGCGATGATTTTAATTATTTCTTCATCCGCAGCAGTGAGCCCGTACCGCCAACACTTTTCGTTGGTGCACCATGCCAGCCACAGCTTGTCATGCAAAAAGGCTCATGGAGCATTTATGAAAAGCTCCCTTGCAGCAATTGAGGGGCGGCCGGCAGGTCATTGTTTGTTAGCGGACTGACACTTATCAGGGTACAACTCAGACTCATGTGTCATCTCGGACAGTCGGGCTGGTCTTTAGGAGGAGGAATTGAATGTTGACCCGCAGGAAATTCATTCTGGGCATGCTGGCACTGGCTGCAGCAAGCCAGCTTCCCAGGCTTTATCATTTCATCATCTTCGATAAACGACTGGAGCTTCGCTCCGGCTGGATCATGATGAAGGACGATAAATGATCTTTCAAGACGTCGCCGTATTCAATTCATCCGGTTTTTCCCCACAAGTAGGCATCATAGGCTCAGGCCCTGCCGGCATATCCCTGGCTTTACATCTTGAGAAACATGGCATACCCAGCTTGATATTCGAAGCCGGCGGTTACGACTACATACCCTCGGTGCAGGACGCCTATCAGGGCAAAGTCATCGGCGACCCGTATTTCGATCTGGCAGGCGCCCGGTTACGCTATTTTGGCGGCTCATCAGGTCATTGGGCGGGCTGGTGCAGACCCCTGGATGAAGTTGATTTTGAGCCGCGTAAGGGATTCAAGAATTCCGGGTGGCCCATTCGTAAAAAGGATCTGGATCCATATACACAGGCCACCGATGCGATTCTTGAGCTTGAACCGCTGCAAGCGGATGTGCCGGTGAATCAACACCTTCGCGAAGTTTTTCTTCAGTTCAGCCCGCCAGTGAGGTTCGGCCAGAAATACAAGAAGCACATTGCCGATTCCAACACTATAGGTCTATTGATGTTCAGCCCGGTCACCGAGCTCGTACCAGGCAATGGCCGTATCGATCATCTCCTGGTACACAGCAGTGACGGTGCTGCCCGGAAGGTAACATTGCCATACTATTGCTTGTGTACTGGCGGCATCGAAAATAGTCGTCTGCTGCTCTGGTCCAACCTTCAACACAATGGAGGCGTCGTTCCATATCCGGAAACGCTGGGCAAATACTGGATGGAACATCCCATATTTGGTGCAGGCGATGCGATCATTTTCAACAGGTTCGGCATGTCGACAGACAGCCACTGGGGCATGAAGTATTTCGCACCCACGCCTGAATACCTGCATACCCACAACATGGGAAATTTCGGACTCAGGCTTCTGTCCGGAGGGCCGCTCAAAGCTTTGATCAAGGATGGGCTTTGCATCGCGCCGGAATTGTTCGGAAAGCTTGTCGAAAAGTCAGGCCGCAATCTGCACTGCGCCACAACTCTGAGGATTGCATGGGAGCAATTGCCGGTCAGCAGCAACCGCATCGAACTTGACACCGAGAAAGATAAAACCGGCGTGCCCAGAACCAGGCTGTTCTGGAAAAAACAACCTGAAGACAGGCACACTGTGGAAACCGCTATCCAGGAATTTGGCGCATACCTCGCAACAACAGACCTGGGACGAATGAAGGTAGTGGAATGGATAGTGGAAGGCCGTGACTATCCTGCAGACGAGGAGCTGGCAGGCTTTCACCACATGGGCGGCACACGCATGGCAGCCAATTCCGCCGAAGGCATCGTGGACCGGGACTGCAAGGTGTTTGGCATGGATAACCTGTACATCGGAGGCTCATCGGTGTTCCCCACGGGCGGTCATACCAATCCCACCTATTCCATTGTGCAGCTCGCGTTAAGACTGGGCGACCACCTGCAGCAGAAAATCTCCAGACGCTGATCAGTCGCAGGAAAGCAACACAGCGCGTCAATCCCCACTCGCGCAGTGCAAACGTGCGATATCGCACATACATAAGTCCGCTACCGTTCTAAATTAGGCTCAACAAGAAAAAACGGGGAATAAGCTTGAATAAAGTGTATCTACGGACTCCGGCTGATATTCAACTGCATGCGCTTATCGTTTCGCATTTGCAGCGCAAGCCAGACAGATACATGAATATCTGGGAGTTTCATCAGGGGCCCCAAGGGGCGTTGTTCAATCTGCTGCAATGCATGCTGGATGAAGGGGAGATCACTGCTGACAATCTCATGAATGGACTGATTACCGACCATTCGCTGATTACTCTGGTAGGTGCAGAATACCGCACAGCCCAGGTCAGGCGAGTGCGGCCTTCACTGCATCTACTCTCGCTTCATATACCTTTTGCCTGATCATTTCCGGCTCGGCGAACTGCCGGGCCACTGCGCCGGCATCCACGTTCGTCGCAGCCTGCAGCACTCTCAGCAGCAAATCCGCTTCTGGAAACGGCTTGTTCTCAAAGCCGGTCCGGCCACGTGAATCACATTCGCAAGCCAGCAGAAATTCCCTGAAGCGTTCCGGCTGACGGAACGCGTCGGTGTCCTGCAGCAGCCTGACCAGGGTATCCGGCCGCATTTCCTCCACGCGATGCACCTTGCCGTGATATTTGGCGACAATGTGCGCGAGCTCGCGGCAATCGTTGGGCACGCGCAGCCTCTTGCAAACCTCGCGCAGCAGGTTGACGCTGCGGTCCTCATGTCCGATATGCCGAGGCAGCACATTCCTTGGTGTCGTGCCTTTGCCCAGGTCGTGCGTAAGCGCGGCGAACCGCACTGGCAGCGAATAATTTCGGGAGGCAGCGTAATCCAGCACCATCATGACATGCACACCGGTATCGACCTCAGGATGATGCTGGGCGGGTTGCGGTACGCCCCACAGCCGGTCCAGCTCAGGCAGGATTCTCTCGAGAGCGCCGCAATCGCGCATCACCTCGAACATGCGCGATGGTTTGCTCTCCATGAGACCTTTGGATAACTCCTGCCACACGCGTTCGGGCACCAGTGCATCCACTTCGCCCTCTTCGACCATGGTGCGCATGAGCGCCATGGTTTCCGGTGCAACCGAAAAATCGGCAAATCGTGCCGAGAACCGCGCCACGCGCAGGATGCGCACAGGGTCTTCGACAAAAGCCGGGCTGACGTGCCTCAGCACTTTGCGCGCAATGTCGGTGATACCTTGATATGGATCGATGAGCTCGCCTTTCTCGCTCCTGGCAATGGCGTTCACCGTCAGATCGCGCCGGCCCAGGTCTTCTTCCAACGTCACCTCGGGTGAAGCGAATACCTGGAAACCCTTATAGCCCCTGCCCACCTTGCGTTCGGTACGTGCCAGCGCGTACTCCTCATGGGTAACGGGATGCAGGAACACCGGAAAATCCTTGCCGACAGCGCGATAACCCAGCTCAACCATTTGCTCGGGCGTTGCACCCACGACGACATGATCACGATCCTTCACCGCAAGGCCCAACAGTTCGTCGCGCACGGCCCCGCCCACCACGTAGGTTTGCATTGTATGGTTACCTGCCGGAGCGACTGCGGTACCGGTTGTAGATATTGCGAAAGCGGTAGTCGCTTAGATAGTCAGGCACGACTGTCTCCATCGGAGCAGGCTGAAAGCGGAAAACCGAGGGAAACCCTTTCTCGCAAACATTATCCACCTGCATGGAGAGCAGGTTGTCGCGCGTGATGAGCTTACCCGGCAGGCGCTCCATGATAGCCGCCAGCCAACGCGAAAAATCGTCATTGAGACCGATGATGGGCCGCTTGAGACCCAGGATATCCTGCACATACTGCACCAGCTCGCGCAGTGTGTAGATGCGTGGTCCGCACAGCTCATATCGCTGGCCGTAGGTATCCGGATTCTCCAGGCTGCGCAAGAATGCCTTTGCCACATCATCGACCCACACCGGCTGGAACTTGGCTTGCGGACGCGCCAGCATGATGACGGGCATGAGCTTGTTGAGCCTTGCGAACATATTCAGGAAGTTATCGCCGCGGCCAAAAATGACGGAAGGCCGGAATACCGTGACCTGCAATTCATCGGCACGCGCGGGCGCCCCGGATTGCGACAGCACGTGCCCCTCGCCTGCCGCCTTGGACTGCAAATAACGGCTGGGTGCATCTGGAGCAGCTTGCAAAGCGCTCATGTGCAGCAGGCGACGCACACCTTCATTGCGGCAGACGTGGGCGATGCGCCGCGGCAACTCGGCATGCAAGGTATCAAAGCTGGCGCCGCGGCTTTCATGCAGGATGCCCACGAGATTGATCACGGCATCGCAGCCGCTGATGGCGACGCCGAGCTGCACGTCATCAAGAATGTCGCATTCGATCACCTCGACGTAAGGCAACAGGATCAGATGCTTGGTCCCCTCGCGCCTGCGTGTGAATACCTTGACGCGGTAGCCTGCATCATTGAGCTGATTGACGATGGCCGTGCCGACAAAACCCGAGCCGCCGAACACGCCGACATAATTGATACGCATGGTTTCCTTTCGCTTGCCGGGACCGCGCTACTCTTCCCTGATCAGGATCGCGTCAGGAGTTTCGCCGTTACCGCCTACGACACCAAGCCGCTGCTTGAGCGTGATGTTCCGGGTGCCAAGGCGCTGCGCATAATAATAGGCATTGCTCATGACCTTTTTCACATAATCACGCGTCTCGGCGAAGGGAATGCCCTCCGCGTAAATGGCGCCCTCCAGCGGTCGGGAGGCTGCCCAGCGTTTGGGCCTCCCGGGTCCGGCATTATACGCGGCCGTGGCCATGAGTTCCTGCCCATCCATGCGGTCAAGGGTATAGCGCAGGTAATGTGTGCCGAATTGCAGGTTGGTATCCAGCTGGTTGATCATGTGCGGGCGATAGCTACCGCTCATGCCCAGGCGTTTGGCAATCCATTTGGCCGTTGCCGGCATGACCTGCATGAGGCCGGAAGCACCGACGTGCGATCTGGCATTGCTGACGAAACGGCTTTCCTGCCTGATCAGGCCATAAACCCAGGCCTCGTCCAGCTGGTTATCGCGCACGTAAGCCGACATCATCTCGCGGTATGGCGTGGGATAGCGCAAGGCGAAGTCATGTGTGTAACGCGTCTTGTCTGCGGTGTTGATGGCAATGTCGTACCACTGTTCACGAAATGCCAGCTCCGCTGCTGCCAGCAGCTGCTTGTCATCCAGCTGCTGCGCTGCCCATGCCCATTCCGCACGGGATTCCCAGCGCATATCCAGACGGTGCAGCTCGAGTGCTCGCTGGATGGCCGGCACCTGGCGGATGGCGCGCACTTCTGCTTCGGCCGCCTTGTGGAAGCTGGCAGGCGCCTTCATGGCATCGCCCAGCTCCTCTTCCGACAGCAGCCCGTAATAGCCGTGACTGCGTGCAAGCTCGACGAGAATGGCATTCGCCTCGGAAACATGCTTCTGCTCCTTGAGCGCACGTGCCTTCCAGTAACGCCAGACCGTCTCTTCCTGCTGTTTAGGCGCCATGGCCTGAATCGATGCCAGCACCGCAGTCCAGTCATTTTCCCGCATGGCGGCGCGAGCCCTCCACGCAAGCTGTTCCTGATCCAGTGTGGTGGTGCCGGCCAATTCGAACCACTTCAGCGCACGCGCATCATGCTTTCTTGCTGCATGCAGGGCCAGCCTGCCCCACATGTAGAAACGGTCGGCGGGTTCAAACAGCGAGTCGTACTTTTTCCACAAGGACTCGGCCAGGTCTAGCTGGCTTTTGGCGACACGTTCCAGCGCGTAGAGGTTGAGTTCCTTGCCGTAACGGCTCTGGAAGGAAACCGTCTTTTTCTCAAGAATTCTCTGCGGATTTTCATAGACCCGATCCAGCAGCTTGAGCGCAGCGGCATCGATACCAGGCAGGCGCTTTGCGATGGATTTTCCGAGACTGATCTTGCCCTCCTGCAATGCCAGGCGGAAACGTGCCCACATATCATCCTGGCTGATGATGCCGGCCTTGATCATGCGTTCGAACAGGGCATCGCAGTTGGATGGCTGGTCGGTGGCGGTGAGCCACAAGGGCTTGGCTTCGGCGAGCGCAACCGTATCACTCTGCTGCGCCCTGCCTTCGAATCCATAACAGATCACGGCAGCGTCTTCCCGGCGCAGCTCAGGCAGCTCCCGGAAAAAGCTGTCCCAATCCTGCCGCTTGCCGAGCTGCTTGAGCCACTCACCGCGCACGCGGTCGGCAAACGGGAAGTCAGCGTATTTATGCAGGAAATCCACGACAGACTCGTTGCTGGCCTGGCTCAGGCGCAACAGCATGAGCCAATAATCGGCATATGGTGCGAGGAGGTAGCTGTTGGATTGCAGCTCGCGCACATCTTCTTCCAATGCTGTCTCATTCTTGCGCTTGTAGGCATCCTGCGCACTGAGGAAGATATCGCTGTTGCTTTGCGACCACGCCGCGCTGCTGAATAACAACGACAGGCTCAATAGAATTCGTGCTGCTTGCATTACGTCACCTGTTTGATACGAGCTACGTCAAAAAGGATAGCACAGGCTTGGATGAAGGTATGTAGCAGAAACGCCACGTTGCCGCCTTGCCGCTGAACTTCAGAAAAGGACGATGCGACCCATGGCCATGACGCCAGCCGTAATCAACAGTAATACCAAAGTGAATTTGACGATTTGCCAGGAGAAACGCAGGTAGCGCTTGTCACCAGACAGGAAATAGATGCCCAGCGAAACGGCTATGGAAATAAGACCGAGTACAACCAGCAGGCGCAGGACGAACATGGCCTGTTCTCCTGATCAGGAATACTGCATAACTGGTGCAGTGATCAGGCTGGCAAAACCGCTGGGTGCTTCTTCAGCGCGCTCGAAGGTGGCAAATTCCCATGCTTCTGCATCCGCCATCAAGGCCAGCAGCAGCTTGTTGTTCAATGCATGGCCGGATTTATAGGCAGTGAAAGCGCCCAGCAGCGGATAGCCCAGCATGTACAGGTCACCGATGGCATCGAGTACCTTGTGCTTAGCGAATTCGTCGTCGTAACGCAGGCCGTCTGAATTCAGGATGCGGTATTCATCCAGCACGATGGCGTTATCCAGGCTGCCGCCGCGAGCCAGACCCATGTTGCGCAAAGTTTCGACCTCGTGCATGAAACCAAAGGTGCGCGCACGGCTCACTTCCTTGATATAGGAGTTGTCGGCGAAATCGACCTTGACCGTCTGGCCAGTGTGGTCCATGGCGGGGTGTGCAAAATCAATCGTGAAATCGATCTTGAAGCCGAAGTAGGGCTCGAAGCGTACCCACTTATCGCCCTCTTGCACGTCCACGATCTTTTTCACACGGATGAATTTCTTGGCTGCAGGCTGCTCGACAATACCGGCTGACTGCAGCAGAAACACGAAGGGGCCGGCGCTGCCATCCATGATGGGGACTTCGCCGGCCGTCAGGTCAACATACACATTGTCGATGCCAAGGCCCGCGAGTGCGGACATCAGATGCTCGACCGTCGCGACACGCGCGCCGTTCTGTTCGAGCGCGGTGCAGAGCCGGGTATCGTGGACATGGTGTGGCAACGCCCTGATTTCCACCGGTTCGGGCAGATCGACCCGGCGGAAAACAATCCCGGTGTCGGGTGCGGCCGGCCGCAAGGTGAGGAGCACCTTATCGCCGGTATGCAACCCAACGCCAGTGGCGCGGATAACGTTTTTCAAAGTTCTTTGCTTCAGCATTTATCTCAAACCACGACTTCCTTATCAGGGAAGACTGTCCTGTCCATGAATAATTCCTTAAGAATCAAATCATAACATACCCAAGCCCTGCGCCGTTAGCGACGCATTGCATGCGGTCAAACTAGTCAGCCTGTTTGCGCAGGAATGCAGGAATATCGTATTCCTCCACGCCTGACATCTTCATGGCTTCAACCGTTGCACGTCGACCGTTCGAGCTGAACACGGCGGGCGTATCGTCGTCGCTGCTGCTCATGCCTGCATACACCGGCTGGTTGGTCGTACCGTCACGTACCTGCGTCATCACGCGCAGCTCCGGCTTCTGCTGGCGACGTGTAGCGCCGTTCAAACCGGTCGCCACCATGGTCACGCGCAGGTTGTCGCCCAGCGACTCATCGAACACATTGCCGACGATGACCGTAGCATCCTCTGCAGTAAAGGCCTTGATGGTATTCATCACGTCATAGTATTCCTTCATACGGAAGGAGCTGCTGGTGGTGATATTTACCAGAACGCCGCGTGCATTGGCGAGGTTGACGTCTTCCAGCAGTGGGCTTGCCACTGCCTGCTCAGCCGCGATGCGCGCACGGTCGGTGCCGGATGCCATGGCCGAGCCCATCATCGCCATGCCCATTTCCGACATAACGGTTTTCACGTCGGCAAAGTCTACGTTGACCAGGCCCGGGCAATTGATGATTTCGGCAATGCCTGCAACCGCGTTGTGCAGCACGTCATTGGCGGCCTCGAAGGCCTGCAGGAAGGGCACGTCTTCACCCAGCACCTGCATGAGCTTTTCATTGGGGATAATGATCAGCGAATCCACATGCTTGGATAGCTCTTCCAGACCTTCCGCCGCCACCTTGGTGCGCTTGCCTTCGAACATGAAAGGCTTGGTCACCACTGCAACGGTCAGAATGCCCATTTCCTTGGCTATTTCCGCCACGATAGGCGCAGCACCGGTACCTGTACCACCGCCCATGCCGGCCGTGATGAACAGCATGTCTGCGCCATCGATCGCTTCGATAATGGCGTCGCGATCCTCTAGCGCAGCTTCACGCCCAACGTCAGGACGAGCGCCTGCACCCAGACCCTTGGTGATGCTGCTGCCGATCTGCAACACGGTCTTGGCCTGGCTCTTCTTGAGCGCCTGCATGTCGGTATTGGCGCAAATGAATTCCACGCCGCCGACGTTCTTGTCGATCATGTGGGAAACTGCATTGCCGCCGCAGCCACCTACACCAATCACCTTGATGACGGCCTCTTGCGAGTCGTTTTCCATGATTTCAAACATTTTGCTGCCTCCTCTTCTGCCTAAAACGAACTAATAAAAACTACCCGAAATTGCCCTACTAAAAATTGCCCTGAAACCAGTTCTTCATGCGCTGCAAGACCTGGCCAAAAGAACCTGTCTGCATCTGCCCTTGCAGATGCCGCTCAACCTGTTGTTTGCCCATGAGCACCAGACCAACGCCCGTGGCATAACGCGGGTTGCCGACTACTTCAGAGAGCCCGCCGACATAACGCGGCTTGCCGAGACGCACCGGCATGTGAAAGATTTCCTCGCCCAGCTCTACCATGCCGCGCATGAGTGCGGAGCCGCCGGTAATCACAATGCCGGAGGCGATCATTTCTTCCATGCCGCTGCGGCGCAGCTCGCCCAGCACGAATTCATACAGCTCGACCACACGCGGCTCGATGACTTCAGCCAGCGTCTGTACCGAAAGCTGCCGCGGGTCGCGACCGTCCACGCCGGGCACTTCCACAACTTCGCGGGGATCTGCCAGCTGGCGCAATGCGCAGCCGTGCTTGATCTTGATTTCCTCGGCAGCCTGCGTGGGCGTACGGAAGGCCACAGCCACGTCGTTGGTGATCTGGTCGCCGGCGATAGGCACCACGGCGGTATGGCGGATGGCACCCTGCTTGAAGACGGCGATATCAGTGGTACCGCCACCGATATCCACGAGGCAAACACCCAGCTCCTTTTCATCTTCGGTGAGCACTGCCATGCTGGAAGCCAGCGGCTGCAGGATGAGGTCGCTGACATCGAGGCCGCAGCGCTTGATGCACTTGACGATGTTCTGCGCCGCAGCGACAGCGCCGGTCACGATATGCACCTTGACCTCGAGCTTCATGCCGCTCATGCCATGCGGTTCGCGCACATCCTCCTGCCCGTCGATGATGAATTCCTGGGTCAGGATGTGCAGAATCTGCTGGTCGGAAGGCAAGGCAATGGCGCGAGCGGTCTCGACCACGCGATCAACATCGGCCTGCGAGACTTCAGCATCTTTGATTTTCACCATGCCGTGGGAGTTGAGACTCTTGATATGGCTGCCGGCGATGCCGGTGAAGACCGTGGTGATCTTGCAATCCGCCATGAGCTCAGCCTCTTCCAGCGCACGCTGAATAGCCTGCACAGTGGAATCGATGTTGACCACCACCCCTTTCTTGAGCCCACGCGAGGTATGCTGCCCCAGGCCGATGACCTTGAGCGTGCCCTCCGGCTGCAGTTCGGCCACGATCGCCACGATTTTCGATGTGCCTATATCCAGGCCCACGATGAGATTCTTGTCTTCCTTCATCCTGTTCATTGATCTCTCCATTTTTACCGCCCTGGCCCAATCTGATACATATCAGGCCGCTCCCGTTTTTAGTTGTGTAGTAGATGCCGGCCCATGGCTCGCACGCGACGCTTTCTTGCCGACCGGCTTGCGCACGGCAAAACCGTTGGGGTAGCGCAGATCCGCATAGGCGATGCTCACGCCCAATCCGCCAAGCGTCGTCCGGTAAACGCCGGCGAATTTTTGCAATCGCACATCCGTCTCCTCACGGCCCAGTTCCACGACCATGCCCTGCGTTGTTGTGAACTGCCAGGCGCGGCGCGGCGACAGCACTAGCTGCGTAATTCTGATATCGGTGCCGTTCAATATCTGCGCGAACCTCGCGTATTGCCGGGCCACTTCGCCCACGCCATTTCCGGGACCGTAAAACACCGGCAGGTCGCTGTCCGATGCGGCGTGGAACAGTTCGCCATAGGTATTCACGAGGGCCAGATTGCCCCAGCGCGCGAGCTCCTTATGCTCCTCAATGACCAATTCCAGCCGGTCCGGCCAGCGGCGCCGCACACTGACCTTGCGTGCCCAAGGCAACTTTTCGAATGCGTCACGCGCGTTCTCCAGGTCAACGGTAAAAAAATTGCCATTCATATGCCTGTTCACGATCAGTTTGAGCTGCTCGCGCGTCACATGCTGCAGCTGTCCGTCTACGCGTACCTCGCGCAGTGGGAAAATGGGCAGGTGCACCACGATGAACAGCGTGGCGTAGAGCAGTATCACCACTGCCAACGCAAACAGCAGGCTGGCTATCCAGTTCAAGACTTGCGGCTTATCCCACATGCGTCATCTCTTCAATCCGCTCTTTGCGCGCATTGCCGCGTTGCGCGGTGCTCACGCCCTCGCCGTACTGCATGTACTGTCTCGGGCCCCTGCGCTCCGTGCGCCTTGCACTGCATCGCAAATCTCCGGATTGTTATCATCAGTTCGGCCCACCATTTTTCATATCGGAAACGCTGGCCATTTCCAGTATTTCGAGCACCAGCGTATCGAAATCGATGCCGGCGGCTTTGGCCGCCATGGGCACCAGGCTATGGTCGGTCATGCCGGGCGAGGTATTCACTTCCAGGAAATAATGGTCGCCCGACTCGTCCATGAGGAAATCGACGCGTCCCCATCCCCTGCCACCCACCACGCGGAAAGCCTGCACAGCTTCCGCACGGATGCGGTCTTCCTGTTCCTGCGGCAAGCCGCACGGGCATAGGTACTGGGTATCGTTGCGCAGATACTTGGCTTCGTAGTCGTAGAACTCGTTGGCCGGCACGATGCGGATGACGGGAAGCGCCATATCGCCCAGGATGCCGACGGTATATTCCCCGCCGCCGATGAATTTCTCCGCGATCACTAGCGGATCAGCCTTGGCGGCTTCTTCATAGGCAGCCCGCAAGCCGCCTTTCTGCTTGACCTTGCTGATACCGATGCTGGAACCCTCATTTGCAGGCTTGACGAACAATGGCAGCCCGAGTCGGGCCTCGATGCCTGCCATGTCACTGCCTGCATCTACCAGCTCAAAATTCGGCGTGACAATACCGGCCGCGCGCCACAGCAGCTTGGTGCGCCATTTATCCATCCCAACTGCCGACGCCATCACGCCGCTGCCTGTGTAAGGAATGCCCATGAGTTCCAGCGCGCCCTGGATGGTGCCATCCTCGCCATAGCGACCATGCAAGGCGATAAATGCGCGGTCGAAGCCTGCCAGCTCGTGCAGGGGCCGCTCTGCCGGATCGAAAGCATGAGCATTCACGTCCGAACGCTGCAGTGCGGCCAATACCGCGCTGCCGCTTTTCAGCGAAACCTCGCGCTCGCCCGAACGCCCGCCCAGCAACACCGCCACTTTTCCAAAACTACTGCTCATGCCTCGACTCCGATAATCCTGACTTCCTGCTGCAATTCAATGCCCTGCCTTGCCTTGACTGTTTCGCGCACATGCCCGATGAGCGCTTCAATATCCGACGCTTTCGCATCGCCCAGATTGACGATGAAATTGGCGTGCTTTTCTGAAACTTGTGCGCCGCCGATCTTGTAGCCCTTAAGCCCTGAGGCTTCGATAAGCCTTGCGGCAAAATCATTGGGGGGGTTACGGAACACCGATCCTGCGTTGGGCCAGTTGAGCGGCTGTGTTGCCAGCCGTTTTGCCAGCAGGCTCTTGATCTTCTGCTCCGCTTCGCTGGCTTCACCCTGCGGCAGATCGAACCAGGCTGCGATGAAACACTCATTGAGTGCTTCGCCCGTTGCCATTCCCACATGGCGATAGGCGATCGCAAATTGCGACTTGTCGCGGATGTGCAGGTGACCTTGGCGATCCATGGTCTGCACCTTGGCCACCACATTCCAGGTCTCACCGCCATGGCAGCCCGCATTCATGGCCAGCGCACCGCCGACTGTGCCCGGAATGCCTGCCATGAATTCCGCGCCATGCCGGTGCTGGCGCGCTGCGAATTTCGCCAGCTTGGCGCAGGTCACGCCGGCCTCGGCATACAGCAAGCCATCTTCCATGCGAAGACCCGTGAATACGTTGTGCATAAGTACCACCGTGCCGCGCACACCGCCGTCGCGAACCAGCAGGTTGGAACCCAGGCCGATGAAATACACCGGCTCATCGGCATCCATGACACACAGGTATTGCGCGAGGTCTTCGACCGTGGCTGGTATATAGAAACGGTCGGCAGAGCCGCCTGTCCGCCAACTCGTGTAGCGGGCTACAGGCTCGTTATGGAGCAACTGCGCTTGTGTCTTTTCCAGCGCCATCACTGCGACGCTCCTTCTGCCAGCTCTCGCGTGCGGGCCGCCACCTGGCCGATGCTGCCAGCGCCCATGACAATCACCACATCGTCCGCCTTGGCGATATTGCGTATGGCTTCCGGCAACTCGATAGGCGTCTCGACGAAAACCGGTTCTACCTTGCCGGCCACACGCATGGCACGCGCCAGCGAACGACCGTCGGCAGCGACAATCTGTGCCTCACCAGCGGAATAAACTTCAGTCAGCAGTACGGCATCAGCGGAAGACAGCACGCGCACGAAGTCCTCAAAACAATCCCTGGTACGCGTATAGCGGTGCGGCTGGAAGGCCAGCACCAGCCGGCGGCTGGGGAATGCTCCACGCGCGGCGTTGATGACTGCCTGCATTTCGGCGGGATGGTGGCCGTAATCGTCGATCAGCGTAAAGGCGCCGCCGCTCTTCGCCGGCACTTCGCCGTAGCGCTCAAAACGGCGCCCTACGCCCTTGAATTCGGACAGCGCCTTGATGATGGCGGCATCGGGTACGTTGAGCTCGCTGGCTACCGCGATGGCGGCCAATGCATTAAGTACATAGTGTTCGCCCGGCAGATTGAGTGTGATGTCGAATTGGGTCGTCGTGCCATTGATGCGGTGCGCCGTGAAATGCATGCGACCGTTATCGGCCCGCACGTTGGTCGCGCGGATGCGCGCCTCCTCCGAAAAGCCATACGGCATGATGGGCTTGGAGACCTGGGGCAGGATGGCGCGTACGTGCGGATCGTCTATGCACACCACGGCCATGCCATAAAACGGCAGCCGCTGCAGGAATTCGACGAATGCGCCCTTGAGCTTGTCGAAGCTGTGCTCATAGGTATCCATGTGATCGCCGTCGATATTGGTCACCACCGAAATCACCGGCGTCAGATGCAGGAACGAGGCATCGGACTCATCCGCTTCCGCCACGATGAATTCGCCGGTGCCAAGTCGCGCATGGCTGCCAGCCGCTTCCAGCCGGCCGCCGATGACGAAGGTAGGGTCCATGCCTGCTTCGGCCAGGATGCTGGCGATGAGGCTGGTGGTCGTGGTCTTGCCGTGAGTGCCGGCGACAGCAATACCCTGACGGAAGCGCATGAGCTCAGCCAGCATCAGCGCGCGCGGTACCACCGGCACGGATTTGCTGCGGGCAGCGATGACTTCCGGATTGTCCTCACGCACGGCGGAAGAAATCACCACGACATCTGCATCGTTGAGGTTAGCTGCATCATGGCCCTGGAAGACCTGTGCGCCCAGTTTCCCCAGGCGCTGCGTGGTGCTGTTGCTGGCAAGATCCGACCCGCTGACACTGAAGTCGAGATTGAGCAGCACCTCGGCGATGCCGCTCATGCCAGAACCGCCGATGCCTACGAAATGCACTTTTTTGACCTTATGCTTCACGGCAGCGCAATCTCCTCAAGCTCGTTGGCGATCATTTCCGTAGCATCCCGTTTTCCCAGCCTGCGTGCCGATTGCGCCATCGCCAGCAATTCCTCGCGCGTAAAGCTCTGCAGCAGCCGCGCCAGCTGCTCGGGAGACATCTTGTCCTGCGGCAGATGGATGGCGGCGTTGTAGGAGGCCATCCATTCAGCGTTGTCGCGCTGATGCGAAGTGGTGGATACGACCAGCGGTACCAGGATGCTGGGTACGCCGGCAACGGCAAGCTCGCTGATAGTGATGGCACCCGCACGGCAGATCAGCAGATCGGCGTGGGCGTAGGCCGCGGCCATATCGTCGATGAATGGCAGCACCGTAGCCTGTACGCCGGCCTCCATATATGCCTGTTGCAATATGCCGGCATGCTGGACACCGGCCTGATGAGTCACAACAGGCCTCGCGGCTTCAGGGATGAGTTTGAGCGCCTTGGGCAATATTTCGTTGAGTGCTTTTGCGCCCAGGCTGCCGCCGATAACCAGCAGGTTCAGTGGACCGCTGCGGCTGGCGAACCGTTGTTCCGGCACGGCAATGGCGGCTATCTCGGCACGCACGGGATTACCGGTCACGCGCGATTTCTCGGCCAGCTTGCCATCCATCTCGCCTTCGAAGCCGAATAACACGCGTTGTGCGGTAGCGGCCAACGCCCGGTTTGACATGAGCAGCGAAGCATCCGCATTCACCACAGCCAGCGGCAACTTGCGCATGCGCGCAGCCATCCCGCCCGGCACCGTGACATAACCGCCCATGCCGAGCACGACCCGGGGATTCAGCCGGCACATATAGCGCCAGATATTCAGCGTTGCGCCGAACAGTTTGAAAACGCCCGTAAAGCTATGCATCAGACCCTTGCCGCGCAGTCCGGAGAAATCCACCGTATGCATCTCGATGCCTCGCGGCGGCACCAGCCGGTTTTCCATGCCGTGCTGCGTACCCAGCCAGTGCACCCTCCAGCCGCGCGCACGCATGGCTTCGGCCACAGCCAACCCCGGCATGATGTGGCCACCTGTGCCTGCTGCCATGATGAGCAAGGTCTTACTCATGCTGGCAGGCCCTTCTGTAATCTTCTGTTTTCGAAATCAATCCTCAGCAGCACTGCGAGCGCAATACAGTTGGCCAGAATGCCGCTACCGCCAAATGAAAGCAGCGGCAACGTCAAACCCTTAGTGGGCAGGATGCCCATATTGACCCCCATGTTGATGATGCCCTGCACGCCGAGCCAGATGCCGATACCTTGCGCCAGCAGCGCTGAAAAATAGCGTTCGTTGGCAATTGCCTCCTTGCCGATACCGAATGCGCGGATGACCAGCCAGGCAAACAGGCCGACCACGGTCAGCACGCCTACAAAGCCCAGCTCTTCGGCAATCACGGCGAGCAGGAAATCAGTATGTGCTTCTGGCAGGTACAGCAACTTCTCCACACTGGCGCCCAATCCCACGCCCAGCCATTCGCCGCGGCCGAAGGCGATCAAGGCGTGTGAAAGCTGGTAGCCCTTACCGAACGGGTCTGCCCAGGGATCCATAAAGCCGATGATTCGCTGCAGCCGGTAAGGCGAACTCCAGATCAGCAGAATGAATCCGATGACCAGCAATATGATCAGGCCGACAAAGATGCGCGCGTTGATGCCGCCCAGCCACAGGATGGAAATCGAGATGGCGGCGATCACGGCGAATGCGCCGAAGTCCGGCTCCATGAGCAGCAGACTGCCAACCATAAGCATCACCATGAGCATGGGAAGAAAACCGCGTGTGAAGCTGTCCATCACGCCAGCCTTGCGCACCGTGTAATCCGCGACGTACATGGTCACGAACAGTTTCATGAGCTCTGATGGCTGCAGATTCATGACGAACAGCGACAGCCAGCGACGGCTGCCGTTGACCTCGCGACCAATACCCGGAATAAGCACCAGCACCAGCAGGAACACGCCCCCGACGAAAAGATAGGGCGCAAGCTTCTGCCACATGTCGGTGGGAATCTGGAACGCCACCAGGGCGGCGCTCAGGCTGATCACCAGATAAATGCTATGGCGTACCAGGAAATATGCCGGCTGGTGACCCGTCATCTTGTCCGCTTCCGCCAGAGCGATGGAAGCCGAATACACCATGACCAGCCCCAGACCCAGCAGGATCAGCGAAACCCACACCAGGCTGGCATCATAGATGGGGGACACGATGCGATCGCGGTTGCTCAGCATGTACATTTTCATGCCGCCGCCCCCGGTCTGGATTGCGGTTGTGCACCTACTGGTTTGAGCGACTTCACCGCCTCGACAAACACCTCGGCGCGATGCACGTAATTGCGGAACATGTCGAAACTCGCGCAGGCAGGTGAAAGCAATACGGCATCACCGGGTTTGGCTGCCGCGCGCGCAATATGTACCGCTTCTTCCAGGCTGGCAGCGTGCTTCAATGGGATGTCCGTACTTTTGAGCTCGCGCGCAATCAAACCGGCATCCTGCCCGATGAGCACCACGGCCCGCGCACTTTGCGCTACCGGCTCCTGGAGCGGCGCGAAATCCTGGCCCTTGCCGTCGCCGCCTGCAATCAGCACGACCTTGCCTTCATGCGACAGGCCCGACAGCGCGGCGCAGGTAGCGCCCACATTGGTGCCCTTGGAATCGTCGTAAAACGTGACGCCGCCAATATCGGCGACCCACTCGACGCGATGCGGCAATCCCTTGAAATGACGCAATGCTGCAACCAAAGGGGCAAAGTCGATACCGATGGCATGGCATAGGGCAAATGCCGCCAGCGCGTTACTGATATTGTGCAGACCCGGGATGTGCATCTCGCCAACGCGAATCAGCCCGGTGCTGCCGTGCATGAGCCAGGCATCCTTGCCGCCCGGCATCAACCCGAAATCTTCCGCCGATGGCGACAGATCGGTGCCGAAAGTCATGATCTTGCGCCCGGGCAATGCCATGCCGCGGCTCCAGTCATCCTGCCGATTCAACACCTGTATGCCAGCACCATGGAAGATGCGCATCTTGGCACCCGCGTATTCCGCCAGGCTGCCATAGCGATCCATATGGTCTTCGCTGATGTTGAGAACAGTAGCAACGTCTGGCGACAGAGTATGGGTGGTTTCCAGCTGAAAGCTTGAAAGCTCGAGCACATAGACATCCGGCACGCCTGTCATTTTTTCCTGTGCCAAAACGTCGAGCACGGGCAAGCCAATGTTGCCGGCGACCACTGTTTTCATTCCCGCCGCCTTGCACATCTCACCCACCAGCGTCGTCACCGTACTCTTGCCGTTGGCGCCCGTGATGGCGATGACTTTGGCGCTGGGCGACTTGTATTGCGCAAACAGCTCGACATCACCGACGACTCTGATGCCACGCCTGATAGCCGCCCGGATATGCGGATCCGTCAATGGCACGCCAGGGCTGGCGACGATAAGCTCTGCACCAGCGAATATTTCCTCATTGAATGGCCCGAGGTGCACGCGAATATCGGGAAATTCCCTGCGCAACAGCTCCAGGCCCGGCGGCGTCGCGCGCGTATCGGCAACAGACAGGTCAGCGCCGTGCGTGTGCAGCCAGCGCAATGCCGACAGCCCGGTATCGCCGAGCCCCAGCACCAGTACCTGCTTGTTTGCGAACGTCAGTTTCATTGACGAATGTGTAACCCTTATCTCAGTTTCAATGTGGAAAGCCCGACCAGCACAAGCATCATGGTGATGATCCAGAACCGCACGACGACCTGTGTCTCTTTCCAGCCCTTGAGCTCATAGTGGTGATGCAGCGGCGCCATGCGGAAAATGCGCTTGCCCGTGAGCTTGTAGGAGCCGACCTGCAGCATGACGGATACGGTTTCCACCACGAACACGCCGCCCATAATGAACAGCACGATCTCCTGCCTGACGATGACGGCTACGATGCCCAGCGCAGCGCCCAATGCCAATGCGCCGACATCGCCCATGAACACTTCGGCCGGATAGGCGTTGAACCACAGGAAGCCCAGCCCGGCACCCGCCATGGCGGCGCAGAATACGGCCAGTTCGCCCGCTCCCGGTACGTAGGGCACACCCAGGTAGTTGGAGAAGTAGGCATGGCCTGCCACATAGGCAAAGATCGCCAGCGCCGAGCCCACCATGACGGTCGGCAAAATGGCGAGGCCGTCCAATCCATCAGTCAGGTTCACGGCATTGCTGGTGCCGACAATCACGAAATAGGTCAGCACGATGAAGCTCACGGCGCCCAGCGGCAGCACGAGCGTCTTGAAGAACGGCACGATGAGTTCGGTTTCGGCCGGTACGGTGGCGGTCTGGAACAGGTAAACCGCGACGCCGAAGCCGATCAGCGATTGCCAGAAATACTTGGCCCGTGCAGACAATCCCTTGGGATTGCGATGCACCACCTTGCGCCAGTCATCCACCCAGCCGACGATGCCGAATCCAAGCGTCGTTAGCAGCACCACCCACACGAAACGGTTACTGAGATCCGCCCACAGCAAGGTCGCTACGGCAATGCCGACAAGAATCAGCGCGCCGCCCATGGTCGGCGTGCCAGCCTTGATCAGGTGCGTCTGCGGCCCATCGTCGCGCACCGACTGGCCGACTTTGTAGTGTGTCAGCTTGCGAATCAGGCTCGGCCCAACCACAAACGAAATGATGAGCGCAGTCAACGTCGCCAACACAGCGCGCAAGGTGATGTAATTGAATACATTGAAAGCGCGAATATCGTTCGCCAGCCAGCGGGCAAGCTCAAGCAGCATTACCATCCCCTTCTTTTTTTGGATCCATGCCGATCAGGCACGCTACGCGCTCCATGCGCATGAAGCGTGAGCCTTTCACCAGTACGGTTGTTGATTGATTCATCCGGCGCTTGAGGTCGGCAGCCAATTCTTCCGGCGTTTCAAAATGCCTGGCTTGCGCGCCGAACGCGGTATTCATTTCCCGACTCAGATCGCCCAGCGTGTAAAGCCCGTCTATGCCCGCCTGCCTGGCATAGCTGCCGATCTCCGCATGAAAACTCTGCGCATCGTCGCCTAGCTCTCCCATATCGCCCAGCACCAACAGCCGGCTGCCTGTTCTGGCTGCGAGCACATCTATGGCAGCTTTCATTGAAGCAGGATTGGCGTTATAGGTATCGTCGATAAGCAGCGCACCGTTGAATCCCTGCTTGTGCTGCAGACGTCCCTTCACGCCGCCATAGGCTTGCAGGCCCTGCGCAATCACCGATAAGGGAATTTGCATGGCAAGCGCCACCGCGGTCGCAGCCAGTGCATTGCTGACGTTATGTCGGCCAGCTACCGGCAATACAATTTCGATTGCGCCTTGCGGCGTTTGCAGCGTGAGTTCACTGTGATCGGGACTGAGTTTGTAGCTCGCGCTTACATCCGCCTTGTTATCGAGGCCGAACGTCATGAGCTTGCGGGGGGCTGCAAGCTTGCGCCAGAAATCGGCAAACGCGTCATCCGCGTTGATGACGGCAATGCCGCCTTCTGCTAGACCCTCGAATATTTCGCCCTTGGCGCGGGCGATGGCTTCCACCGAGCCCAAGCCGCCAAGGTGCGCAAGCGTGGCATTGTTGATGAGCGCAACAGACGGCCTGGCAAGCCGCGTCAAATAGCTGATTTCGCCTTCGTGATTCATGCCCATCTCAACCACGGCGAATTGATGTTCTTGGCGCAGCCTAAGCAGGGTCAGCGGCAGTCCGATGTCATTGTTGAAGTTGCCTTGGGTTGAAAGCACAGCTGTTTCATTTCCTGTGGTTGCGCGAAGGATGGAAGCCAGCATTTCTTTAACCGTGGTCTTGCCATTGCTGCCCGTGATGGCGGCGAATGGTATGTTGAATTTGCTGCGCCAATAAGCGGCAAGCTGCCCCAGTCCCAGCCGTGTGTCCGCAATCTGTAATGCTGGAGAAACGTCCGTCGAAGCTTTTTCGTCCAGCATGACGGCAGCAGCGCCCTTGTCCAGGCACTCTTGTGCGTAGGCATGGCCATCAAATTTTTCGCCGCGTAAAGCCACGAACAGATCGCCAGCTTGCAACGAGCGGCTATCGGTGCTGACGCCGGTGAATACCACATCCTGTCCCAGCACTTGGCCCTGGATGGCAGCCGCCACTTCGGAAAGCCGCATCATCCGGCATTCCTTTCATATTGCTGCAATGCCTGCTGTGCCACGGCATAGTCGCTGAATGGATGTTTCACACCCCCAACTTCCTGGTAATCCTCATGACCCTTGCCGGCGATAAGCACTATGTCGCTTGGGCCGGCCAGACTGACCGCCCGCTGGATGGCCGCGGCTCGGTCCGTTTCTATCTGCATCATTGCAGCCTGGTCGCGTGTGATATCGGCAATGATGCTGTCGGGATCTTCGTTGCGTGGATTATCCGAAGTGACGATGGCAACATCGGCCAAACGTGCAGCAATAGCGCCCATCAGGGGTCGCTTGCCGGCATCGCGGTTGCCGCCGCAACCAAACACACATATCAGACGTCCGCGCTCCTTCCGGCTTTCGGCAAGCTGCTCTGTAAGTGTGCTCAGCACCTTCTCCAACGCATCAGGGGTATGTGCATAATCAATCACAACCCATGGTTTGCTATTCCCGCCCAAGCTCTGCATGCGTCCGGCAACCGGGCGCACGGCATGCAAGGCGCGCAAGGCTTCAGGCAGAGGAATATCCGACACCAGCATGGCCGACAACACGGCCAGCAGGTTATATGCATTGAAGCGGCCGAATACACTGGCCTGCAGTTCGCCATTGCCGAAGGGGGTTTGTACCTGCATGGATAAACCGCTGCTGCTGAATTGCAAATGACGTCCGCGCACGTCGCCGCCATCCAGGCCATAGGTCAACGCTTGCCGACCCAGGTCCTGCAGCTCTGCCGTGATCTCACGCCCGACTTCGTCATCCGCATTCAATACAGCGCAGCTTAAGCCCGGCCAGTGGAACAGCTTGCGCTTGGCGGCCGCATAAGCCTGCATGTCGCCGTGGTAATCCAGATGGTCGCGGGAAAGGTTGGTAAACACCGCCACATCGAAATTCACGCCGTTCACACGCCCCTGGTCGAGGCCATGGGAAGATACTTCCATGGCAACAGTCTGCGCACCTTGCCGTCTGTATTGGTCGAGCATGCCATGCAGCAGGATGGGATCGGGTGTGGTATTGATGGCTGCAGATAAGGCATTGGGAAAGCCATTGCCCAATGTGCCGATGACCGCCGCGGACTTGCCCAGCGCATCAAATGCCTGTGCCAGCCAGTGGGTGCACGAGGTTTTGCCGTTGGTGCCGGTCACGCCTATCATCCACAACCCACGCGACGGGTGTCCGTAGAATTCGTCAGCAATGAACCCACACTGCGCGCGCAGCTCATCCGTCGGCTGGTTCGGTATTTGCCACGACTCATCCCAGGTGAAACCCGATTTTTCCCATAGCACCGCGGCAGCGCCTTGTGCTACGGCCTGTGCGATGAAATCGCGGCCATCCACGCGCTCACCAGGATACGCCAGAAATAGCGATCCGGGTCCAACCTGGCGGCTATCGGCAGTGATGTCGTTAAACTGCAAGCTGTGTGCTTTCAGCATATCGAGGGCCGTCATACCGCCTCTCCGATTTCAGGCGCATCTTCCGGCGGGATGACGATGTTGTCGTTGGGCGCATCCTGCGGGATGGCGAGCATGCGCAAAGTGCCGGACATGACGGCACTGAACACGGGCGCTGCAACACTGCCGCCATAATGCTTGCCATTGCTGGGCTCATCTATCATGACCGCCATGATGAGACGCGGGTCGGAAGCCGGCGCCATGCCGACGAACGAAGACACATATTTGTCCGGTAGATAGCCGGTTGGTCCCAGCTTGTGCGCCGTGCCGGTCTTGCCCGCTACGCGGTAACCCATAATCTGCGCCCGCGGCGCCGTACCGCCGGGCTGCGTGACCATCTCCAGCATGTCGCGCACGCTGCGAGCCGTTTCCGCCGAAAACACCTGATGCCCGACTGGCGCATCATTGAGTTTGGTCAGGGAAATGGGCAGCAACTCGCCGTCGTTTGCGAATACGGTATAGGCACGTGCCAGCTGCAGCAACGTCAAGCTGATGCCGTGGCCATAGGACATGGTGGCCTGCTCGATCGGTTTCCAACCCTTGTAGTTGCGCAATTTGCCGGTGGCTTCACCCGGGAAGCCCACATTGACCGGCGCACCGAAACCCATGTGATTGAAGATGCCCCACAGATATTGAGGCTCAAGGCTTAGCGCCATTTTGGCCGAGCCTACGTTGGAGGATTTCTGGATGGCCTGGGCAACCGTGATTTGACCCTGCGGGTGCACATCCCGCACCACATTGCGGCCGACCTTGAACCAGCCGGGCCCTGTTTCTATCAGCGTGTCGGCCTTAAAGTTGCCGTTTTCCAGCACCGCTGCCGCAGTAAATGGCTTGAGCGTAGAACCAGGTTCGAAGATATCAACGATGGCGCGGTTACGCGAACGGCCTGCCAGGTTTTTGGGATTGTTCGGGTTATAGGCCGGCAGGTTGGCCATGGCCAGCACCTCGCCGGTTCTCGCATCCAGCACAATGGCAGCACCTGCCTTGGCCTTGTTTTCCTGTACAGCATTACTGAGTTCGCGGAAGGCCAGGTATTGGATCTTGCGATCAATGGAGAGCTTGAGATCCTTGCCATCCTGCGGCACCTTGACCGCTTCCAGGTCCTCCACGATGTGGCCCTGCCTGTCCTTGATCACGCGCCGGCTGCCGGGTTTGCCCGACAGCCACTTCTGATAGGCGAGCTCAAAACCTTCCTGCCCATTCTCATCAATGCCGGTGAATCCAACCAAATGCGCCGTAATCTCGCCTGCAGGGTAATAGCGACGGTACTCGCGCTGCATGAAGACGCCGGGAACGCCCAGCCGCATCACCTGGGCTGCCAATTCTGGCGGCAGGCGGCGTTTGAGGTAGACGAACTCGCGCTCGTGATTGGCGATCTTGCTGCTGATGTCCGCCGGCTTCACTTCCAGCAGCGCGGCCAGTTTTTTGAGTTTCTCCGGTGCGGCCTGAACATCGGCCGGACTGGCCCAGATCGACTCCACTGGCGTACTGATGGCCAGCGGCTCGCCGTGACGATCGGTGATCATGCCACGATGCGCTGGCAAGGTCATGACGCGGCTGTAGCGTGCGTCGCCTTTTTTCTGCAGGAAGTTTTTCTGCATGCTCTGCAGGTAGATGCTGCGGCCCAGCAGTATGGCAAAACCCAGCAGCACCAGCACGATGAGCGTGCGGCGGCGCCAAGCCGGCAGACGGATAATCACCTGTTGGCGTGCGGCCGTATTCACGGATTAACGCCTCCCTGCGCATTGCCAATCAGCTCGGGATGGATGACCTGAATACGTTTGACATCAGGCACTTGCATGTGCAGATGCTGGCTTGCGATCTGCTCGATACGCGAATGCATGGCCCAGGTGCTTTGCTCAAGCTGCAGTTGGCCCCATTCGACGCCATATTGCGTGGCATGATCCTGCTGTTGCTGCAGCTCGACGTAGAGCTTGCGCGACTTGTGCTGGGCGGTGACCGTTCCCAATGCAGTCAGGATCAGCGCGAAAAACAGGATCAGGTTGAGTTTCGTCATATCAGCTATGCAACCTGCGTCCTTTCTGCGACGCGCAATACGGCGCTGCGTGCACGCGGGTTGCGTTTGACCTCGGGTTCACCAGGTTTGATTGCCCTGCCGATAGCCTGCAGCCGCGGCTGCGGCAGGTCCCTGGCGCGAACCGGAAAATTGGATGGCAGATCGTCCCTGTCCTGCTCACCACGGATAAAGCGTTTGACCAACCGGTCTTCCAGCGAATGAAAGCTGATCACGGCAAGCCTGCCGCCAGGCGCCAGCATGTCCATGCACTGCGGCAGGACTAGCGAGAGTTCCTCAAGCTCCTGATTGATGAAAATCCGTATAGCCTGAAAGGTGCGCGTCGCCGGATCCTGGCCAGGTTCGCTTTTGGGTACCGCCCCTGCCACGATCTTGGCAAGTTGTCCGGTAGTGTTAATAGCGTCGCCATTTGTGCGTGCCGCAACAACCGCCCTTGCAATCTGTTTAGCAAACCGTTCTTCACCATAATGTTTAATCACCTCTTTGAGTTGTTGTTCGGTAACAGTCGCAAGGAACTCAGCTGCCGTTCTGCCCTGGCTTTGGTCCATGCGCATGTCGAGAGGACCATCAAACCGGAAGCTGAACCCCCGTTCAGCCTGATCGATTTGTGGAGAGGAAATACCCAGGTCCAGCAGTACGCCATCGACCTTGCCGAACCCGTTGGCGGACTCGAGGCCGCTCTCTGCCAGCACCTGTTTCAGATGAGAAAAATGACTATGAATAATTTGAAAGCGTGCATCCTTGATGGAAGATGCATGCCTGACAGCGGTGAGATCGCGGTCGAGTGCGATGAGCCTGCCGCTCGGACCCAGCGATTCAAGAATTTTGCGGCTGTGTCCGCCGCGGCCAAAAGTAGCATCCACATACAGGCCTTCCGGCCGGATGTTCAATGCAGCCACAGCCTCCTCCAGCAACACCGGGTGATGCTCGGCTGCGCCTGGAATTCCTATATTTGATCGGGACGAAGACACACGGGCTGAAGCAGAAAGTTGGTGTGAGCACATGCTCACAGTGAGAACCCCTCCAGCTCCGCTGGCAGGATCATTTCGCCCTCTTCGGTGATGCGTTCAAGCTGCGCCTGCCACGCATCCATGTTCCATAGCTCGAAATGGCTGCCCTGACCGACCAGCATGGCCTGCTTTTCCAGGCCCGCAAACCTGCGCAACACCGGGGAGACGAGCAGTCGGCCGGCACTATCAAGTTCAAGGTCTTCGGCATAGCCAACCAGCAGGCGCTGCAACGCGCTGGATTGTCGATCAAAGCTTGAGAGCGACATCATCTTTGCCTGGATAGGATCCCATGCAGGCTGGGGATAAAGCAGTAGACAACGGTGCGGGTGCGCAGTTAGCACGAGGTGACCGCCGCATTGCGTTTGCAAGGCGTCCCTGTGCCTGGCCGGGACGCCAAGCCTGCCTTTATCATCCAGATTTAAAGATGTTGCGCCACGAAACATAGGGGTCCTTTAAAGTGGATGCAGAACCAGAAGAGCTGCCGGTCGCCCTTAGTATCGAACGACAGCTCTCCCACAAAACTCCACTTTTCTCCACTTCCGCCCACTATAGATAAAACAAAAGGGCCTTGCAAGCCCTTTCTCAACATTTTTCCTTTATAGGACAATAACTTAGCGCATTTTTCTAATAAAAAATAAATCCTTAATAATTAGGCACATAGGAACTGCATTGAAAGTACTACTTGAGAACTGATTTGAGGAAGCTGAAAGGAAATGAAGCTGGCCGATAAGCCGGGTTCTGTTCCGCATTTCTGCGGTGGCAGCCATTCATCTGGGCCCATGGTTACCCATAAGCTCAAGCAGCCTACCCGGTAGCAGCGCGAGCCACGCTATCGCTACCCTATTTGGCCTTGCTCCGGATGGAGGTTACCGCGTTTCACCCGGACCGTTGATAACTTGCGCTACTACGATCCGACTCGTCTCTGTGGCCCTATTCCTCGCCTCACGGCGTACGGCCGTTAGCCGTCATCCTGCTCTGCGGAGCCCGGACTTTCCTCCATCTGCATTCCACAGACAGCGGCTGCCTGGCCAGCTTCAAAGAGAATTTTAACATGAGCGTCAGGCACATCCGAGGACGCAAAGATGATTTACAGATAAATGACGGCAGGGAAAACGGTAATTGCCATGGCGATCACCAGCCACTCCATGCCCCAACGTTCGAGATGCCCCGTGAAGTGCAAGATAATGACTGCGATGGCAACCAATGCATAAATCGCGAACAACATTACAGAACCCCTTTTTTTGATTTAATTATGAGTCCAACCCCGAAATAATACGCGGTATTACACTTTATCAACTACTCCTTGATGCGCCATGCAATAGTTTGTCCTGCCCGCAACGGGACCAGGCCGTCATCACCCAGCGGCAACTCTGTCGGCACCACCCAGGCTTCGGCCTGCAAGGTAATGGTATCGCGGTTGCGCGGCAGGCCGTAGAAATCCGCGCCATGAAAGCTGGCAAATGCCTCCAGTTTATCCAGCGCACCAGCCTGTTCGAAAGCCTCCGCATACAACTCAATGGCTGCATGCGCGGTGTAGATGCCGGCACAGCCGCAGGCCGCTTCCTTGGCAGATTTCGCATGCGGTGCGCTATCCGTTCCCAGGAAAAATTTCGGATTACCGGAAATGGCCGCCTTCACCAGCGCCTGTCGGTGCTCTTCGCGTTTCAGCACGGGAAGGCAGTAATGATGCGGACGAATACCACCGGCAAAGATGGCGTTACGATTCATCAGCAGGTGATGAATAGTGATGGTTGCCCCCACATTATCAGAGGCGGAAAGCACGAAGTCGGCCGCATCGCGTGTCGTAATGTGCTCGAAGACGATGCGCAAACCAGGAAAGCGCTGGAGCAACGGAATCAGGTGCCGCTCAATGAAGACTTTTTCCCGGTCGAAGACGTCGATGGCAGGATCGGTGACTTCACCATGCACCAGCAGGGGCATGCCGACCTTTTCCATGGCCTCGAAGACCTTGCTGCAATTTTCGAGAGCAGTCACGCCCGAATCAGAATTGGTCGTGACCCCCGCAGGATAAAGCTTGACGCCGTGCACAACGCCAGCGTCCTGGGCCTTTTCGATTTCTGAAGGTGGCGTATTGTCGGTTAGGTAAAGCGTCATGAGCGGCTCAAACGTCGAACCCTCGGGTAGTGCACTCAGTATGCGCGAGCGATAGGCCTGCGCCTGCTCTGTAGTGGTAACAGGCGGCCACAAATTGGGCATAACGATGGCTCGTGCGAATCGACTGGCGGTATCGGGCAACACAGATTGCAACGCAAGGCCATCACGAAGATGCAGATGCCAGTCATCAGGGCGTGCAATGGTCAATTCTTTCATGGCTTTTCGATCCGATCACTTTCCTGCAGCTGCAGGGCCAAGTCATAAAGTGCGTTTTTCTTGGTACCCGTGATGTCAGCTGCCAATTTCACTGCCTGCTTAAGCGGCAATTCCGCGAGCAGCAATTTTAGTACACGCAGCGTTTCCTCGCTAATCGTGGGCACCTCCACAGTCGGCGCCGGCTCCACTATCAGTACGAACTCTCCACGCTGGCGATTGGCATCTTCCGCCAGCCAGGAGGCGGCCTCCTGCAACCGACAGCGATGAATGGTTTCAAAAGTTTTGGTGAGCTCGCGGGCGATCACGAATGAACGCTCCGCCCCCAAAACTGCAGCCATATCTGCAATGCTTTCCAGCACACGATGCGGCGCTTCATAAAACACGAGCGCGGTATCGAAAGTCTTCAGATTTGTGAGCACGCGCTTGCGTTGCGAAGCCGTGGTGGGAAGAAATCCATGGAAAGTGAAGCCTGAGGCGATAACTCCGGCAGCAGACAGCGCGGCGATTACCGCACTAGGGCCGGGGATGGGAATCACGGACAGCCCGGCCTCATGGCAAGCCTTCACCACCACTGCACCAGGGTCACTAATACCGGGCGTACCGGCATCGGTCACCAATGCTACCGAGTCACCGGCCTGGATACGCGCAGCCAGCTGATTTGCGGCTTTCATCTCGTTATGTTCGTGCACTGCGACCAAGGGCTTGCGAATACCGAAATGTGTCAGCAAATGGGAAGTGTGCCGGGTATCTTCCGCTGCCACCGCATCGACAGCCTTGAGAATCTCCAGCGCGCGCAGCGTGATATCCTGCAAATTTCCAATCGGCGTGGCTACCACATATAATGTGCCGCTATGGTTCAACGTTTACTCGCTCTTCTAATAATACAGTGGCTGCTGACAGGAATTGTCGTTGCTGCACCCGCAGGTGACGCATCCCCAGCCAGGACAACAACCGGAACGCCAGAGGACCGTTTTCTCAGGGGTTTGGATTGCCTCAAAAAGTCCGATCTCGCATGCGCCGAGCTGGCGGCTGCCAGCATTCCAAGCCAATCCCCGTACACCAAACTCCTGGCAGGCAATATCGCTGCCGCCAAAGGTGATTCCGATACGACATTTAGACTTCTGCTGCCGCTGCAGGTCAATGCGGATCTGTCGCCGCCGGCCATTGCCAGTTTACACACAAGTCTGGCGCAAGCCTACGAAGCACAGGGCGACCCGCTTAGAGCCCTGGACCAACGCATGCGGGCGCAAGCCCATCTGACAGACCCAACCGGCTTACTGGCCAATCAGTCGGCCCTGTGGAAGCTGCTGTCCGGCCTGTCGAGAGATGAATTGATTGAAATGCGCGGTGAGAGCGGCAACTCCTTCACCCAGGGCTGGATAGATCTGGCCCTGGCTTCGCAGCGCGAGGCAGCAAGAGAGCAGGCCATCGCAGATTGGCTGAAGCTCTATCCCGATCACCCTGCCGCAAGTATTGCCGCTACATTGCCAGCCAGCGCTATACCTGACGCTGCTGCCGCAACGACGTCCAACACATTGTCCGGCCCGATCGCATTGATCCTGCCGCTGGGTGTGGAAGCTTTTTATCCGGCCTCGGATGCCATCGAACGCGGTTTTGTCGCTGCCCAAAGTGCTGCGAATGACAAGAATGAAGTCAGGATGTATGCCACGCGTGCCGACGAGAATGAGATTGCGGCTATCTATCAGAATGCATTGAGTGAAGGCGCCAGATACGTGGTCGGCCCCGTGACCGACGCCGAGGTCGGTTACCTTGCCGGTAACGATATCAGCATTCCCACGCTGGCTCTCAATCAGAGCGAACATGTCGAAAAACCGGCCAACCTCTATACATTTGGCCTATCAGTCCATGACGAAGCTTCTCAGCTAGCCAGCATGGCACAAGCGCAAGGCATGCAGAATGTGCTTGTGATCGCCACTGCCAGCGGACTTTCCCGCCTCATGGCAGAAGCCTTTCATAATGCCTGGTCCGCAGAAACCGGCCTGACCGCACGCCTCAGCGACGTAGCGGACGATACTGCGCTGGCGGAGCTGCGCAATACAATCACAGCTCAACCGACAGATCTCATCATTATCGCGGCCGATTTCGAGGAAGCGCGCCGGATACGCCCTTATCTGGACATCGCGACGCCGACTTTCGGCTTCTCCCACATTTATTCAGGTCTGCCGTACGATCCTGCCAATGCGGTACTGTCGGGCATCCGCTTCATCGAGACCCCATGGGTGCTTCAGCCTGCTGCATTCACGCAATATCAGCCGGCATCGAAAGATCTGCCGCCAGGGGAGATGCAACGCTGGTTTGCGCTGGGTGCCGATGCTTACCGCATTCTCTCAGCCATAGCGCAAAATCCCACCGAGTCTTCCACCATCAATGGACTGTCTGGCAGGATTCATCTTTCCGCCACGGGCGAAATTACGCGAAAACTCGCTGTTGCCAGATTTGGGGTAGATGGTGTCACTGTGGAAACCTTGCCTTGAAACTACTGGGCGGGCAGGCCGAAGCATTGGCTGCCGCTTATCTCAAGCAACAGGGATTGAAACTGTTAGCCAGCAACTATCGCTGCCGTTTTGGTGAAATCGATTTGATCATGCGTGATGGCGTCACGCTGGTTTTTGTAGAGGTGCGGCTGCGCAGCAATGCTAATTACGGAGGGGCGGCCACAAGCATTACCGTGGCCAAACGCCAACGACTCATACATACAGCACAACATTACCTGCAGCAGCATGGCGACTCTAGCTGCCGCTTCGATGCCATTCTCATGCAATCCGTCGATATGCAGGATATCGAATGGCTAAAGAACGCTTTTGAGGCTTAACCCGGCAGCCGGATAAATGGAACTCACTGCACGTATTGCTGCGCATTTCGAAGAAAGCGGCCAGCTCAAACTGGAGCTGGGGCCACTGCTTGCCCTGCCTATCAGGTCTGCAGCTGAAGCGATCGCGAACTCTTTGCTTGCAGAACGCAAGGTTCTGGTATGCGGCAATGGCGGCTCATCTGCCTGCGCCCAGTATTTTGCCTCCCGCATGCTGCATCGGTACGAGGTGGAACGTCCAAGCCTGGCAGCCGTCGCATTGAGCGGTGACAGCTGCACCCTCACCTCCATTGCCAACGACGACCATTTTCATCAGATTTTTGCCAGGCAGGTAGCAGCGCTAGGACAGGCGGGCGATGTGCTGCTGGTCATGAGCAATAGTGGTAACTCGGAAAACCTATTAAAGGCAGTGCATGCCGCCAAGGAGCGCGACATCCATGTGATCGCACTAACGGGCGGTGATGGCGGAGTGCTGGTTGAACTTCTGACTGACCGCGACATCCATATCGGGATACCGCACGAGAATGCAGCACGCATTCAGGAAGTGTTCATACTCACATTGCATTGCCTTTGCGATTCAATCGATTGTCTTTTGCTAGGAGTAAATTAATGCACCCAGTTATACGTTCCCCATTCACATTCACCATCGCGGCCGTCGTACTGAGCACGCAATTGACCGCCTGCGGACCGGTCATTGTTGGCGGCGCTGCAGCTGCCGGTGTGGTCGCGGCTGATCGTCGTACTTCCGGCACTTTCCTGGAAGACCAGAGCATAGAACTCAAAACGAAGAATGCGATTGTGGACAATATCGGGGCTGCCAACATCGATGTCAGCGTTACCAGCTTCAACCGCAATGTGCTATTGACCGGCCAGGCTCTAGACGAAGCGACCAGGACCAAGGCGGAAACCGTAGCCAAAACCATCGAAAATGTCCGGACCATCACCAATGAAATCACGGTAGAGCCAAAGAACACCTTCACCCAGAACAATAACGACGGTTATGTCACGTCCAAGGTAAAAGGACGCATGCTTAAGGAAAATCGCTTTCCGGCGAACTATGTCAAAGTAGTGACCGAAAGCGGTGTCGTGTACCTCATGGGTCTTGTTACTGCACAGGAAGCCGAAGCGGCAGTGGAAATTGCACGCGGCACGGACGGTGTACAAAAGGTCGTGAAGGTCTTTGAATACATCGAGGAATAGCCTAGCCGCAATGTTATGATTGCGGCCCTCTTTCTTTACATCCGCCTATCAAATTGAGCAAGAACGAAATCATCATCGAAGGGCTGACCAAGAGCGGGAAGCCCTTCCGTCCCAGCGACTGGGTGGACCGCATGTGCAGCACGTATGCGAGCTTCGGGCCGGACCGCAAGCTGCGCTACTCTCCCTATCTCAAACCGCGGGTAGTCAATGGTGTACGCTGTCTGGCGGTAGACCTGAAGCTCAAGGATGTAAATCCTGAAGGCTACGAACAGCTCATGCATTTTGCTGATGAGAATCAGCTCAGCATCCGCGATGCTGAAGGCAATAGCATTTCACCAGGCTGAGCGGGATCCATCACTTTCCAGATAGTTTGCCCGCCAACAGATCTTTGATATAAGCCCTGCTGATCAGGCCGCGCTTTATGCTGACAAGCTTTCCTTGCGGATTGTATATATAAGTCGTAGGCAGGATATCAGACGGCCCGATCTGCGCATTTACCGATTTGCTTCCCAATACAATCGGGTATGACATCAGCATGTCATCGGCAAAATCGGCCACCTCCTGACGATTTTTATATTCCTGCGCGACACCGATAACCATTAGATCTTTATCTTTATGGTGGTCATACAGCATCACCAGATCTGGCACCTCTTCCAGGCAGGGCGGGCACCACGTGGCCCAGTAATTCACCAGCACCCATTTGCCACGGTAATCCGACAGTCGATGCTGGGTGTTCTGCATGTCAGTCAGCACAAACTTCGCTTTATCCGAGGCAGAGCTTCCCGTAGTGATCAGAAGGAATACGGCAATAATAAGAATGCGTTTGGGCATGTTGTCAGGGCTGGATGCTGGGCATCAGCTACGCGGTTAGTTGCGGCATCTGCATAAATTACGTATTTTACGCAGTGACAACAAGCACAAGAGCAACTATTATTTGCTCTCATCTCCTGGAGCAGACCCATGGCCGTTAGGCTCAAGATTCCTGCAGTTGTTGAGAAACCGCTGATTCCTGCCGAAACACGCCCTCAAAAAATTGCCCAGTTTATCCATGGCCTGCCCGCAGCCAATCCAGTAGAAGCCACGTTAGCGTTGCTTGAAGAGCTGGAGAACATGAACCGGCAGGCGCTGCCTCCAGACGTTCGTCTCAAAGCACTTGAAATCTACCGCCCTGCGATTATCAACCTGGGCGAGCATCTGGCAAGCCAGTATTGCAATGCCCCTCTACCCCTGCCTGAGCCTGCCAGGAAAGCGTCGGCCACAGCAGAAACGCTGTGGCAGGAGTTGGCCTACGGTTACAAGCTCGCCCTCATAGACCAGCAAACCAAGCTGTTCAACATCGCCAGCAAGAAATCGGTGGCATTTATTGTCTATCGCGCCATAGAGGCGGTACAGCGGCTGGCAATGGTGTATTACCAGACCTACTTCCCTCCCCCGGGCAGTATATGGAGCGATCTGCATCAGCTTTATCTATACGCGATTCAGCAATCGCTGCATGACACTGAGTTTGAAGATGAGGCGTCAGGCACTACCGTTTCCGTGGAGCTCGCCTACAAGCGCGCCCTGCTGATGCCGCTAGCCGACCCGCAGCATCTGTCACCCAATGATATCAAGCAGGTCGCGGATTACATTGACCGCTTTGCGCAACACGCCCTGGTAAGAGGGCTTGGCATGCTGGAAAACCCTGCCGGCATTTTTATCGTCAGGCTGGACACGGATAAACCCCCAGTGCCCTATATCAAGAACCCGGAACAGACGGATGCTGAAACCGACATCTTGCTGATCACCGTTGATCTGGCACGTCTGATTCATAAGCATCTGCAGATGCTGCGCGCCGGCAATCCTCCACCCAGCAGCGGCTTGCCGGTCCACGCCAATGACCCGCGCTATCAATCCATGCTGACCTATCTGATCCAGCATTGGGGCGTGTCGCCCAAGCGGGTATTCAATCGCTCTCGGAAGAATGATGCCGTTGAGCTTGGAATAGGCATCAGCGCCGCGCATTATTTCATCAACGGACAGAAATATTACGAACCGCCTGCTGACGATAATGTGACAGAGATATCAATGCACACCGGGTCCGCCAGTAACATCAAACAACGAACCCACCGCGCTTCACGCTGGCAGCTGCTCAACATCAGCGCTGGCGGGATGGCGCTGCGCAAGCTGCCAGCCGTGGAAGAAACCGTACGCGTGGGCGAACTGCTCAGCGTGCGCAATGAAAAGGAATCTCGCTGGTCCGTAGGCGTATTGCGCTGGGCCAACAATGGCGCGGAACAGCTGGAAGTAGGTGCACAGTTGATCGCACCGGAAGCGAAGGCAGCGGGCGCGCGTCCGGTCGACAAGAAGAACTTCGAGCCGGTCCTCGTGCTGCCCGGCGTTACGGCACTCAAGCAAAGCCCGTCCATTGTGGCTGGCAATGGGTTATACAGCCCCGCGCGCGTGCTTGAGCTGGATGATGCGGGTAATATTTCCCGCATCATGGTGACCAAGCTCATCGAAAGGACCAATAGCTTCGAACGTTTCCAGTTCAGCTACCTGTAGGCTTTGTGCTGTATCCCACGGTTTTACGTGAGTGCTTCACTTAAATTAAAATTTTCGCTAGCATAGCAATTAGTATTTTCCCCATCTTTTCAGCACATCCATACAAATAATCATAGAGGTTCCACAATGAGCGAGCATATTACCCACCTCAGCGACGACGCTTTTGAGCAGGAAGTCCTGCAATCCCAGATTCCCGTACTTGTGGACTACTGGGCTGAGTGGTGCGGACCTTGCAAGATGATTGCACCGATTCTGGATGAAATTTCAAAGGAATATGCTGGCCGCCTCAAGGTTGCCAAGCTGAATATTGACGAGAATCAGCAGACTCCGCCGAAGTACGGCATTCGCGGCATTCCAACCCTGATGCTGTTCAAGAATGGCAATGTTGAAGCGACCAAGGTTGGCGCATTGTCGAAATCGCAGCTGACTGCATTCATTGACAGCAATATTTAATATCGCTACGCTTGAGCCTGATCCCTGTTCAAGCTTGTTAACAAGCAACTATAGCTGGCGCCTTGCATAAGGGATCAGGCGCCAATCTCCGACTCTCCACTTCTTCCCTGTAGTTTTCGTTCAGCGAGTTTTCCTCATGCATTTATCAGATTTGAAACATCTCCCAGTCACCGAATTGGTTGAAATGGCGATTGCCAATGAAATCGAAGGCGCCAACCGCATGCGCAAGCAGGACCTCATCTTTGCCCTGCTCAAGAATAAGGCGCGCAAAGGCGACAGCATATTCGGTGACGGCACGCTTGAGGTACTGCAGGACGGCTTTGGCTTTCTGCGTTCACCGGATTCTTCTTACCTGGCCGGACCTGATGATATCTACGTATCGCCCAGCCAGATCCGCCGATTCAATCTGCATACTGGCGATACTATTACCGGTGAAATCCGCACACCAAAGGAAGGCGAACGTTACTTCGCGCTGGTCAAGGTGGATACTGTCAATGGTGAGCCGCCGGAAAATACCAAGCACAAGATTCTGTTTGAAAACCTCACGCCGCTGTTTCCCACCGAGCCCCTGATACTCGAACGAGACATCAAGGGTGAAGAGAACATCACAGGACGCGTCATCGACATGATCGCGCCCATCGGCAAAGGCCAGCGCGCATTGCTGGTTGCCAGCCCCAAGAGTGGCAAGACGGTCATGATGCAGCACATTGCCCACGCGATAACCGCAAATCATCCAGACGTCAGCCTGATCGTTCTGCTGATTGATGAGCGCCCTGAAGAAGTGACCGAAATGACGCGCTCGGTAAAGGGCGAAGTCGTTGCTTCCACATTCGATGAGCCTGCCACGCGCCACGTGCAGGTTGCAGAAATGGTGTTGGAAAAAGCCAAGCGGCTGGTAGAGCACAAGAAGGACGTCGTCATCCTGCTGGATTCCATCACCCGCCTGGCACGTGCCTATAACACGGTAGTTCCTGCGTCGGGCAAGGTGTTGACTGGTGGTGTCGATGCCAATGCGCTGCAACGACCGAAGCGCTTCTTCGGCGCCGCTCGCAACATCGAGGAAGGCGGATCGCTGACCATCATCGCCACCGCTCTCGTGGACACCGGCTCCCGTATGGATGATGTGATCTACGAAGAATTCAAGGGTACCGGCAACATGGAAATCCATCTTGATCGCCGCATGGCAGAAAAGCGCCAGTATCCCGCTATCAACGTCAACAAATCAGGCACCCGCCGCGAAGAGCTGCTCATTGAAAAAGACATTCTGCAAAAGATTTGGGTGCTGCGGAAGCTGCTGTATCCCATGGATGACCTGGAAGCGATGGAGTTCCTGCTCGACAAGATCAAGTCCACCAAGAACAACGCTGAATTCTTCGACGCCATGCGTCGCGGCTAAGGTGTCAAGCTCTTAAGGCCGCGTCAAGCGATACTCATTGCAGTCGTTGATCTTCAACAATGAATTTTTGCCCGATAAGCATGGCCTTTTAGATTCATTTACTTAGGGTTGATTAATTCCCCGGTTTGGCTGATAATTGCGCGTTTCCTGCGACCGCTTTGAAAGAGATACCAGCATGAAGGCCGATATTCATCCGAACTACACTGAGATCAACGTAACTTGCAGTTGCGGCAATCAGTTCAAGACCCGCTCTACGACCGCCAAGGACATGAACATCGAAGTTTGTGCCAAGTGCCACCCGTTCTATACGGGCAAGCAAAAGATTGTTGACACTGCCGGACGCGTCGAGAAATTCCGTCAGAAATACGGCATGTAATTCACAATGCCACGCAAAAGGCAGCCACGGGCTGCCTTTTTTGTTTGGGCGTTATAGTTTGCGGACATTTGTTCCGTCTCTTGTACAATCCCGTTCAACTACATGTAATTACTTCCGACAGCCATGGATTCACTCAAGTCGCGCGCACTTGCCTATCACGAGCACCCCAAACCCGGAAAACTTTCGGTTGATTCATCCAAGCCTTGCCTGACGCAGGACGATCTCTCGCTTGCCTACACGCCGGGCGTTGCCGCGCCGGTAAGAGAAATTCATGCCGACCCGGCGAATGCTTATCGCTATACCAATAAGGGAAATCTGGTAGCCGTGATCACCGACGGCACTGCCGTACTGGGCCTGGGCAATGTCGGTGCATTGGCGGGCAAACCCGTGATGGAAGGCAAGGCGGTACTGTTCAAGCGTTTTGCCGGTATTGATGTCTTCGACATCGAAGTTAACGCACCAACCGTCGAATCCTTCATTGAAACAGTAGTCAATATTGCACCGACCTTCGGCGGCATCAACCTTGAAGACATTGCTGCCCCTCACTGCTTCAGGATTGAGAAAGAGCTCAAGGAACGCCTGGACATTCCGGTATTCCACGACGACCAGCACGGCACGGCGGTCATTGTCGCCGCGGCGCTGATTAATGCCTTGCACATACAGCAGAAATCCATGATGCAGGTCAAAATAGTATTTATGGGTGCAGGGGCGGCGGGCTGTGCCTGCGCCCGTCTGCTCAAGACCCTTGGCGCGACGAATATCACCATGATCGATAAAGACGGCGTATTGCATAGTGATCGCAGTGATTTGCACGACAACAATCGTGACCTGGCCATTGCAACCGACAAACGTACGCTTGCTGAAGTCATGCCAGATGCAGACGTCTTTATCGGCGTTTCAGCAGCCAATACTCTGCAACCAGAGTTATTGAAGCTCATGGCGCTTCGGCCTGTTGTATTCGCTTTAGCCAATCCCGATCCGGAGATTCTTCCTTCTATTGCACACGCGGTTCGTGATGACCTTGTTATGGCGACCGGCCGTTCGGATTTCCCCAACCAGGTCAATAACGCCCTGTGTTTTCCGTTCCTTTTCCGCGGCGCACTGGATGCCCGCGCGAAACAGATCACCATCGAAATGCAGATTGCTGCAGCTCAGGCCCTGGCAGAGCTGGCGCGCGAGCCGGTGCCACAACAGGTACTAGACGCTTACAACCTGACTGCGCTCACGTTTGGCAAGGATTACATCATTCCCAAGCCATTTGATCCGCGTCTGATTGAACGTATCCCCCCCCGTGTTGCCGCGGCAGCCCTGGAGCAGGCCTAGATGGCGTTTGAGCTGGAACATGACTGGCAGCAGAATCTGGCTACGCCGCGCGCACGTATCGGCGAAAAGGCCAAAACCCGACTGCTGATCCTGTTATGTATCGTATGGATATGTATAGGCTTGCTGGGCCACCAACCGTGGAAACCTGACGAAGCCCAAAGCATCAGCATCATCAAGCACATGGTGCAGCATGGAAATCTCGCCACGCCGATCGCCATCGGCGAGACCACGATACAGAATCCTCCGCTCTACTATTTGACTGCCGCTGGCATGGCGAAACTGCTTTCGCCCATACTGCCCATGCATGATGCGGCGCGCCTCACTACTGGTATCTGGATGGCCATGACCCTGCTGCTGGTAGGCATGACTGGTCGCGAATTATGGGGATGGGGCGCGGGGCGGCAGACAACATTCATTTTCCTTGGGTCGGTAGGCCTGGTGGTCACAGCTCACTTGCTGATGACAGAAGTCGCGGCATTGACCGGTGTTGCCATGGGCCTTTACGCATTATCTCTGGCGAAACGAAGACCTTTTCGCGCAAGCGGATTGCTCGGCTCCGGAATCGGTATCGCGTTCCTCAGCGGTGGCCTGAATGTCGCCTTGATTACAGCGGCGGCGGCCCTCACCCTCCCATTATTGTTTTCCGCTTGGCGTACCCGCAGTTATGCTGTTGTAATTGGCCTGAGTGCCGTAGTTGCGGTGCCATGGCTGGCCATCTGGCCGCTATGGTTATGGCAGACAGTGCCCGATGCTCTGCATTCCTGGTGGCTGAGCAGTCTCGCCGCTTTTTCCACACCTTATCACAGCTATTTCCTCAACCTGCTGGCATGGTATGCCTGGCCGGCATTGCCGCTCGCTGTCTGGGGGCTCTGGCGATATCGCGCTACCTTATTGAGCCAGCGGGAGTTTCAGCTGCTGATTGTGTTCTTTGTCATCACATTCATTTTCATCGGCTTCAGCCCGGATGACCGTGGTATTTATGCCATGCCATTGTTGCTGCCATTGGCAGCACTCGCGGGAGGCAGCATTGAAACATTACGCAGGGGCGCAGCCAGCGCGCTGGACTGGTTCGGCCTGATTCTATTTGGCATCATTGGCTTCCTGATCTGGATGGGGTGGTTTGCCATGATGTGGGGGTGGCCGGCCAAACTCGCTGAACGCATGCACAAGCTGTCGGGTATCGCCATTGCCGAGTTCAGCTGGCCTGGCTTCATTACTGCCCTGATAGTGACAACCATATGGTTGATCGTCATCCACAATCCGCGACGGTCGAATCGCTCGGCTGTTACGGACTGGGCAGTTGGCATGACGATGGCGTGGAGCCTGTTAATGACCTTGTGGCTGCCGTGGATCGACTCCGCCAGAAGCTATAAAGACATCATGCTCAGCATTCAGAACGCGCTGCCCGCCAGTTACGCCTGTATCAACAGCAAAGATCTGGGCAGCGCCCAGGTAGCGCTTTTAGACTATTACACTGGCATTCGTACATTGCCTGCTAAGGCCGGGCAACGGCTGGACTGCGACCTTTATCTAATCCAGGATGAGCGCAGACGCGAAAAGGTCAAGCCCGGCCCTGAATGGCAACTGATCTGGCAAGGAAAGCGTGTAGCTGAGAGACGAGAGAGTTTCAGGCTATACCAGCGCTGAAGTACTCAGCCTGCATTAGCAGGGATAGTCAGTCCAAAAGCGAAGCGTGCTGTTTGATGGCAGCTACCACAATGGGACTAAGACCCGTCCCCTGATTCTCGTTAACATGGCGCACAATTTGTTGCCGCATGCCGTGCGCCCAGAATCGTTGGATATGATGGACAATATCTTCCTGGGCCTGAGCCTTGTCCGGATAGGACGAAAAAAAATCACCAATCTGGTTGGCCATGGTGATCAGGTGTTCCACGTTCATTTTTATTCCTCGTGCAGGATTCTTTCCGGCCTGCTGTAAATTACATGTTGCGCTTCCCGCGCAAACCCCACCAGTGTAACGCCGCATTTGCGCGCTATCCTTATAGCCAGGCCGGTTGGTGCAGATACCGCTACCAGCATGGGGATACCAACGGCGGCGACCTTCTGCACCATTTCATAACTGGCACGGCTGGTCGTCAATACAAACCCGGTAATATCGGCCTGTGCCCCGGCGCGAGCCCCAATGAGCTTGTCCAGGGCATTATGCCGACCGACATCTTCGCGTAACTGCTCCACCTCTCCGTCCGGTTTCACCCATGCGCAAGCATGCGTGGCGCCCGTCAATCCCTGTAGTTGCTGTTGGCTACGGATGTGCATCATTGCCTGATGCATTACTTCACTCTTAATCTGCACCGCAGTATCGATAACACCTGCCGGGATTCGCATGGCCTGATCCAGACTCTCAGAACCGCATAATCCACAACCAGTGCGGCCGCTCATGCTGCGACGACGTTCCTTGAGCCTATGAAATTGACCCGCAGCCAGCTCGATATGCAGTTCTATCCCTTTCGGCTGGGGCACAACTTCAATGTCATAGATATCAGCAGCGCTGGCAGCAATGCCTTCGGTCAGGGAAAATCCTAGCGCAAAATCTTCCAGGTCCTGTGGAGTGGCCAGCATAACGGCATGGGAAACACCGTTATAAACCATCGCCACCGGCACCTCTTCTGCTACGCAGTCTTGCAGCTGCGTTAGATTACCCTGCTCCCATTTCAGAACGGGATAATGTCCAAACGTATCCTGCGCTGCAAGAATGTCTTCAGAGTCTTTTGCCACGCGTTAATCGACTCGCGCAGCCTCATCAGTTTTGAGGCGAGCCAGCGCCAATTGCTCATCTGTGAAATCCTGATACTGTTTCTGCCAGCTCGAAAGCTGCGATACGGGCGTCACCTGCACAGCAGTCACCTTGTATTCAGGACAATTGGTCGCCCAGTCGGAATTTTCGGTGGTAATGACATTGGCTCCGCACTCCGGATGATGGAAGGTGGTGTATACGACGCCCGGCTGCATCCGCTCGGTAATGGCAGCCCGCAATACCGTCTCACCGGCACGGCTCTTGATGCCAACCCAGTCGCCTTCCTGAATGCCGCGTTCCTCGGCGTCGTGCGGATGGATTTCCAGCTTATCTTCGGGATGCCACGCGACGTTGCCGGTACGGCGCGTTTGGGCGCCCACGTTGTATTGCGACAGGATGCGTCCGGTCGTCAGCAGCAAGGGATACATCTGCGTCACCTTTTCCGGAGTGGGTACATATTGCGTAATGAAGAATTTGCCTTTGCCGCGCACGAACTCATCCACGTGCATGATAGGCGTCCCCTCAGGATATTCATCATCGCACGGCCACTGAATGCTTCCCAGCCTGTCCAGCTTTTCGAAGCTGACACCCTTGAAAGTCGGTGTCAGTTCGGCGATCTCATCCATGATGTCGGAAGCATGCTTGTATTGCATCGGATAGCCCAGCGCCTCGGAAAGCATGGCTGTGATCTCCCAGTCCTCATAGCCGTTCTTGGGTGTCATCACGCGGCGAACTGGGGAAATACGGCGCTCGGCATTGGTAAAGGTGCCACTCTTCTCGAGGAAGGAGGCGCCTGGGAAGAACACGTGGGCAAATTTCGCAGTTTCATTGAGGAACAGATCCTGCACAATCACGCATTCCATATTCTCAAGCGCATGCGTCACATGCTGCGTATTGGGGTCGGATTGCGCGATATCCTCTCCATTACAGTAAATTCCCTTGAAGGAGCCGCCGGCTGCCAGATCCAGCATATTCGGAATACGCAGACCCGGGTCTTTGCTCAGCGGTACGCCCCAGGCAGATTCGAACAAGGCGCGCGTGGCATCATCCGAAACATGACGGTAGCCCGTGAATTCATGCGGCATGGAACCCATATCACATGAACCTTGTACATTATTCTGACCGCGCAACGGGTTCACGCCCACACCTTCGCGGCCCAGATTGGCGGTCGCCATGGCCAGATTGGCAATACCCATGACGGCGGTTGAACCCTGACTATGCTCGGTGACCCCTAAACCATAGTAAATGGCGGCGTTGCCGCCTGTGGCGTAGAGTCGTGCTGCTGCACGCACTTCCGCCGCCGGAACGCCGAGATCTTGCTCCAGTGCTTCGGGTGAATTTTCTGGCTTGGCGACAAAATCACGCCAGATATCGTAAGAATCCCATTCGCAGCGACCCCTGACAAATTCCTCGTCGACCAGCCCCTCGGTCACAATCACATGCGACATGGCGGAAATTAGCGCCACATTGGTGCCGGGCCGCAGCTTGAGATGATAGTCCGCCTTCACATGGGGGGCAGAAACAAGGTCAATGGCGCGCGGATCGGCAATGATGAGCCTGGCGCCTTCGCGCAGCCTGCGCTTGATCTGGGAACCAAAAACCGGGTGGGCATCGGTCGGGTTGGCGCCGATGATGAATACCACATCCGAGTGCATGATCGAGTCGAATGTCTGCGTACCGGCAGATTCCCCCAACGTCTGCTTGAGGCCGTAACCGGTCGGCGAGTGGCAGACGCGCGCGCATGTATCGACATGGTTTGTGCCGAATACGGCGCGTACCAGCTTCTGCACGACATACACTTCTTCATTGGTACAACGCGATGACGTGATGGCACCGATCGCATCCTTGCCGTATTGCGACTGGATGCGCTTGATCTCGCTGGCAGCATAGTTGACGGCTTCTTCCCATGAGACCTGCTGCCACGGATCCTTGATGCTCTTGCGGATCATCGGCGTGGTAATGCGATCCTTGTGCGTTGCATAACCCCATGCGAACCGGCCCTTGACGCAGGAATGTCCATGGTTGGCGCCGCCATCCTTGTTCGGCACCATACGAATGACTTCCTCCCCCTTCATTTCGGCATTGAACGAGCAACCCACGCCACAATAGGCGCATGTCGTCGTCACGCTATGTTCGGGCACGCCATGATCGATCACCGTGTTTTCCATGAGTGTCGCTGTCGGACAAGCCTGCACACAGGCCCCGCATGAAACGCACTCGGAATCCAGGAAATCCGTAACCCCAGCAGCCACCTTAGAATCGAAACCGCGGCCCTGGATCGTCAGCGCAAATGTGCCCTGCGTTTCTTCGCAGGCGCGCACGCAGCGCGAACACACAATGCACTTGGAAGGATCGAAAGTGAAGTAGGGATTGGATGTGTCTTTTTCAGCCTTGAGATGATTAGTGCCGTCATAGCCGTAGCGCACTTCGCGCAAGCCCACAGCGCCTGCCATATCCTGCAGCTCACAGTCGCCATTGGCAGAACAGGTCAGACAATCCAGCGGGTGGTCGGATATGTAAAGCTCCATGACGCCGCGACGAATATCGGCGAGCTTGGGCGTCTGTGTATGCACCTTCAGGCCATCACCCACAGGGGTGGTACATGATGCGGGGTAGCCGCGACGGCCTTCAACTTCTACCAGGCAGAGACGGCAGGAACCAAAGGGTTCCAGACTGTCGGTCGCGCACAGTTTGGGAACGTTAATCCCGGCTTCGACGGCAGCGCGCATGATAGATGTCCCAGCAGGTACTGTAACCTGGCGGCCGTCGATTTCCAGCGTCACCTGCTGCGCCGACTCGCTGAGCGGCGTTCCGTAATCTTTTTGCATACCCATAATGCTCTCCTTGCTATTGGCGCTGCAGCCGCAGACGCTAATAGCTGATATCGACCTTTTCCAGCTCGGCCTGTTCTTCTTCCATGGCGCCCGGACGCCTGATGCCGAAGTCTTCCGGGAAATGATTGATTGCACTCAGCACCGGATAAGGCGTCATGCCGCCGAGAGCGCACAGCGATCCGTTCAGCAAGGTATCGCTTAGATCACGCACCAGCGTGATGTTTTTCTCGCAATCGCTACCGCCCATGATCTTGTCCATGACTTCCACGCCGCGTGTTGAGCCGATACGGCACGGTGTGCATTTGCCGCAGGATTCAACGGCGCAGAACTCGAAGGCATAACGTGCCATTTTCGCCATGTCTACAGTATCGTCGAATGCCACGACACCGCCGTGCCCCAGTACTGCCCAGATTTCGCTGAATTTCTCGTAATCAAGCGGCGTATCAAACTGCGACTCCGGCAGATAAGCGCCCAATGGGCCGCCCACCTGCACTGCTTTGATAGGCCGGCCTGATGCCGAACCACCGCCATAATCGTAAAGCAGCTGTCTCAAGGTCAAGCCGAAAGCCTTTTCCACCAGCCCGCCTTGCTTGATGTTACCGGCCAGCTGGAATGGCAGCGTTCCGCGAGAACGACCCATGCCGAAATTCTTGTAGAACTCTGCGCCCTTGTCGAGGATGATGGGCACAGTGGCCAGCGATACCACATTGTTGACCACGGTCGGCTTGCCGAACAGGCCTTCAATGGCTGGCAATGGTGGCTTGAAACGCACCTGCCCGCGCTTGCCTTCCAGACTTTCCAGGAGCGAAGTTTCCTCGCCGCAGATATAGGCTCCGGCCGCGCGCCGCACTTCTAGATGAAAACGATGGCCGTTGCCAAGAATGTTGTCGCCAAGGTATTGCTGCGCGTAGGCACTTGCAATGGCTTCATTCAATATGGCCAGCGCATCCGGATATTCCGAACGCAGATAAATGTAGCCGCGTGTGGCACCGACTGCGATGCCGGCAATCGTCATCCCTTCGATAAGCACGAAGGGATCGCCTTCCATAATCATGCGATCAGAATAGGTACCGGAATCGCCCTCGTCGGCATTGCAGACGATGTATTTCTGGTCTGCCTGACAATCGAATACGGTCTTCCATTTGATGCCGGTCGGGAAAGCAGCGCCGCCGCGGCCGCGCAGGCCGGATTCCGTCACTTCCTGCACAATGGCTGCAGGGGCAAGGCTCAAAGCCCGGCGCAATCCGCGATAACCCTCGTGGGCAAGATAGTCATCAAGAGAAACGGGGTCGGTAATGCCGACACGCGCGAAAGTCAGCCGTTCCTGATTCTTGAGCCAGTGAAGTTCGTCGGTCAATCCATGGCAAAGTGCATGCTGCCCGCCATTCAGAAAATCACTATCAAACAGGCTCACCACATCGGAAGGCGTCACGGGACCGTAAGCAACACGGCCTTTGTCGGTGACAACCTCGACCAGCGGTTCAAGCCAGAACATGCCTCTGGAGCCATTGCGGACCACGTCCACGGAGATGGCGCGGCGAGCTGCTTCCACTATGATTTTTGTCGCAACTTCGTCTGCGCCCATGGACAAGGCGGAGGAATCACGCGGCACGTATATCCTGATCGTCATTCTGCAGCCTCTGCAACGGCAATTAGCTCATCGAGCCTGGTGCGGCTGACTCGGCCATACACTTTCTCATCCAGCATGACAGCAGGAGACAACGCGCAATTCCCCAGACAATAGATAGGTTCGAGGGTGATATTACCGCTCAGGCTGGTCTCGTGATAATCAATGCCGAGTTTGGATTTGGCGTGAATTTCCAGATACTCGGATCCCATCGCCTGGCAGGACTCAGCCCGGCAGATATGGAGAATGTGCTTGCCGGGTGGTTGCGTGCGGAAATGGTGGTAGAAGCTAACCACGCCATGGACTTCCGCGACTGACAGGTTCCACGCCTTGCCAATAGACGGATAGCTATCCTCGGGAATATAGCCAATATCATCCTGTATGGCATGCAGCAAAGGCAGCAGACCGCCGGGCACTGCCTTATAAGCAGCAATATGCATTTGAATACGCTCGAAAACCTGTTGCGCCATATCATCTAAACCATTAATTTAAATTCATTATCCGCGAGGCCGGAAGTGTATTCTGTGCCAGATGAGGAAACGCTGTCAAACAGATCGGTATAGCCGCGGAACTCCCCGGCACAATCAGCAATGACGCAATTCGCGCCCATTATTCAATTAGTCTGTTATTGCGTGCTTTAGTTTCTGTAGAAGCTGACGGCTTGCTTACCTGAAACATACTTTTTAGCCGCCTGTGAAACACGCTTTATGAATTTGCTTGTGCACCGTGAGTACAACCCGGTGCGTTGTGCAGGCCTGTTTAAACACTTAGAATTCAAGATCGAATGAAGCTGTCATGAACCAAACCTATTGTGCTGACTGAAGCCCCAAATAAGCAGGCCCTGATTGACCAGTTTGGTCGCAGGGTGGATTACATCCGGCTGTCTATCACCGACCGCTGCGATTTCCGCTGCGTCTATTGCATGGGCGAGGACATGACCTTCCTACCGCGGGACGAGGTACTGAGCCTGGAAGAATGCGCGCGACTGGTCAGGACATTTGTCAGCCTCGGCGTCAGCAAAGTCAGGATCACTGGCGGCGAGCCGCTGGTACGCAAAAATGCCTTATGGCTTTTTGAAGAAATCGGCCAACTGCAGGGTCTGCGTGAGCTGGTACTTACCACCAATGGTTCCCAACTTGAACGTCAGGCGGCCGCACTCAGGCAAGCCGGCGTCAAACGCATCAATATCAGTCTGGACAGCCTGGACAATGAGCGTTTTCGTCGCATTACACGCGTTGGTGAACTCGACAAGGTGCTGCGCGGCATTGCTGCTGCCAAAGAAGCAGGGTTTGAACACATCCGCCTGAATACTGTGCTCATGCGCGGCGTCAATGATGACGAGGCACTGCCCTTGCTCGAATTCGCCATCAATCAAGGCGTGGACATTGCCTTTATCGAAGAAATGCCGCTGGGCGAAGTGGATCATGCGCGCGGTTCTACCTGCGTCAGCAACGCTGAAATCCTAAAACTGCTGCAGGCGCACTATTCCATGATCAGCAGCGCAGAAACCACAGGCGGGCCCGCCCGCTACTGGCGCATTCCTGAAACGCAAACCCGCGTTGGTTTTATCTCGCCCCACAGCCATAATTTCTGCGAATCCTGCAATCGTGTACGCATCACCTGCAAGGGTGAACTCTTCCTGTGTCTGGGCCAGGAAGACAAGGTGGATCTGCTGCCGCTGCTGCGTCAGTACCCGCAAGACGACGCTCCACTGATCGAGGCTATCCTGCAGAGTATGCAGATCAAACCCAAGGGTCACGACTTCGACCTTGATCGCGCGAAACCCGCCGTGGTCAGATTCATGTCGATGACAGGCGGCTGACGTCGCGTCAGAGTTCGAACGTGAGATTTCAAAAATGAGTATTACAGGCGTTATTCTTGCCGGCGGGCAAGGCCGCCGCATGGGCGGCATAGACAAGGGGCTGGTGGAGTTCCTGGGCAAGCCGCTGATATCTCATATCATCCAGCGCCTGTCTCCGCAGGTCAGTGAAATCCTCATCAGCGCCAACCGGGAAATCGAAACCTATTCCGCACTCGGCCACCCTGTTGTCACCGATGCCGTCCAGGGCTTTGCCGGACCACTGGCTGGCCTGCACAAGGGCATGATGGAAGCGCGCTATCCTTATGTGCTGACAGTTCCCTGCGACACGCCATTGATCTCCATGAGCCTTGCTGGCCGGCTCATGCAAGGGCTGACGAACTGCGATGCCGATGTCGCGGTAGCAAAGACCGGCATGCAGCCGCATCCTGTGTTCTGTCTATGCCGGCGCACCCTGCTGCCGCATCTTGAAGATTATTTGCAGCATGGTGGACGCAAATTTGAAGATTGGTACAGCAGTCTTGATTCGGTCGAAATCCTGTTCAATGACCAGCCGCAGGCGTTCACCAACATCAATACTCGCGAGGAGCTGCTGTGCCTCGAACAGGCCGCCTGAACCTGTCGGAAGAAGGCAACAAGCGTATCCCCCTACTGGGCATCTGCGCTTATGGCAGCGGTTGCGGCAAGACGACCTTGCTGACGCAGCTGATCCCCGCATTAAATGATCGCGGCATCCGTGTTTCCATCATCAAACACGCACACCATAGTTTTGATATAGACCATCCGGGCAAGGACAGTTACCGCCTGAGACAGGCGGGCGCCATACAAACCATGCTAGGGTCATCGAAACGCTGGGCATTGATGACCGAGTTTGCCGCAGAGCAAGAACCGCAGTTGGAAGAGCTCGCTGCCCAACTCGATCCCCGCTTGGCCGATCTTGTACTGGTCGAAGGTTTCAAGCAGGCCCCTATCCCAAAGATTGAAGTGCATAGGCCATCGCTTGAATTACCACTGCTCGCCACGCATGATTCAACGATTGTCGCCGTTGCAACGGACGCGCCAATTGACATTGAACTGCCCACACTAGACCTTAACAATATTGATGAAGTCGCTGCATTCATAATTCAATGGTTCAAGACGCAAGTAATATCCGAAGACCATCCCCACTAACACCATGAACCATAAACCCCTATCCGATCTGATTCGCGACGCCAGCTGCATGGATGATTACGACCCTAATTCGATGCCGGTAGATCAGGCCAGACGCCATATCCGCAACTATCTTTCGCCTGTAAGCGAAACCCAGCGTGTACCGTTACGCGAATCGCTGGGTCGCGTACTGGCTAGCGCCATCATCTCGCCGTGCAATGTGCCCAATCACGACAACTCCGCCATGGATGGATACGCATTCAATGCGGATGACTTGCAGTCAGACGAGATACGGCTCGAAATCATAGGCACCGCATATGCTGGCAAGGCCTTTGAGGGGCCAGTCAAAAGAGGCGAATGTGTACGAATTATGACGGGCGCGGTCATTCCTGCAGGTGCGGATACGGTCATCATGCAAGAAAAGGTGCAGGTGTCCGGCAACCATATCGTGTTTACCGAAGTCCCCAAGCGGCACATGAACAAGCGTTACGCCGGCGAAGACCTGATGCTGGGACAGGAGGTTTTGCCTGCAGGTCGGCTTATGCGCGCCGCAGATCTCGGGCTGGTCGCCTCGCTAGGGATTGGTGAAGTGGAGGTCTACCGGAAACTGCGCGTAGCTTTCTTCTCTACGGGCGATGAGCTGACAAGCATCGGCACGCCGCTGGCCCCAGGCCAGGTATACGACAGCAACCGCTATACCTTGTGCGGCATGCTGACGCGCATGGACATTGAAATTCTCGACATGGGTGTGGTGCGCGACAACCCCGCAGCACTTGAGCAAACCCTGATCGATGCTTCTGCCAAAGCAGATGTCATCATCACCAGCGGCGGCGTTTCAGTGGGTGAGGCCGATTATATGAAACAGTTGCTGGAAAAGCTCGGACAGGTCCTTTTCTGGAAAATTGCCATGAAACCCGGGCGACCGCTGGCTTACGGCAAGGTAGGCCAAGCTCACTATTTCGGCCTTCCCGGCAACCCCGTCGCCGTTATGGTCACCTTTTACCAGTTCGTGCGTGAAGCCCTGCTGGTACTCATGGGTCAGCCGGAACCTGCACCGTTGCCCATGTTGGAAGTGATAACGACTGAAGATATCCGCAAACTGCCCGGACGTACCGAGTTCCAGCGAGGCATCCTATTTGCGGATAGTGATGGCAAGTGGAAGGTCAGACCCACCGGCAACCAAGGTTCGGGCATCCTGCGGTCCATGTCAGAGGCAAACTGCTTTATAGTGTTTGGTGATACTGTCGGCAATGTGCCTGCAGGCAGCACCGTGCAGGTTCAGGTGATGGAAGGCATTCTTTGAGCTATTAAACGCACTCCCAATAATTTTCTAATCCATATTTATCAGATGTTCCCATACCCTACGGCGCAATCGAGCAAATGCGCCCACCTGGCCTAACTAGCTAACTATGTATTCCACGGTTGAGCAAGGCAGGGATTAGCTCAGCAGCCCTATTTCGTTTAAGGGTCATGACGATAACCCTTACCCTCCATGCAGTTTTTCCATTTCTCACGCAACCGCTCTCTGGCGGCAACATCATCTTTCTCATTCATTTGTTTTTCTGCAGCAGCTTGTTTCTGACTAAATGTGACGTGATCTGCTCCATATACGGTTGTCCCTGCACCACAAAACCATGAGTCTTCCCTTCGTAGCTCGGATCCCACTCCATGTTTCTCCCAGTGGTGCAGGTAGGGTTTGATGTTTCTTCCTGCACTTAGGTCACCATTCATCCACTGACCACCAATACCACAAGCGCTTAATATAGAACTTAGCACCAACAGCACGTACCTCATCATTTTGCACCTTTTAATAAAAATTGAATTGCTTGCCATACCTGGTGGTATTCATAAAATTGCTTCATGAGTTTGAGTTGCCTATTGATGAGAATTTGTATTCTTACCATGGGCAGCATTCGGGGCTGGATTCACTACTAGCTACTTCCTAAATTCTTACTGTTACAAACATCGTTCGTCACAATGCTCTAGAAAAATATAGCCTCTAGATCGCATACATTCGCCCACCTATCTCTCAATCGCAAGTATGCATTCACATCATTGGGGTCTTCTAGTTGTTTAGCCGCTCTAATTCTTGAGGAAAGAAATTGACACTTTCGTTCCCTTTGGCACCGCACTCTGCAATATCTCCTCGCCGGCTTTCCTTTGACATCCCATCTCTAATCAGTGGACACCATAAGGTTTCACATTCACCCCCGGTCAGATCGCCTGTCATCCAGAAACCACCGATACTACAAGCAGTCAGAAAAACACTTATGACGGTAATAATAAAAAAACTTGGTTTTCATCTCATTTACATTCTTTAAAAGAATAGAAATGGCTTGCCAGACATCCGGTGGCAAAAGTTCAGCCATGGCAAATGGAGTGGAGGGAGCAATAGCTACCGCACTTCATGCTCCATGGAGTATATTCAATGCTAGATGCTGGTTATCAACTTCGATAACTAATGCTGATGAGGAGGTGTGTTGTGGAATCGGAAATAGCTTTCAAAGCTTCCTCTAGTGAAATAGTTTCGCCAGTTTCTTCATAGCCTACCGGCTTGTTGTAATCATATTCAATATTGAATTTACTATCGTGATAAGCCGTAAAAGTCAGACCCCAGATGCGTTCGCTTGTAGTGATAAGAAGATTGTCTCTGAGAAATATACAAACGTCACTGACAACAAAAGCTCCTGACATTCCCAGTGAAAATGACCGGTATCGACTTGTGTGCTAGTCATGGCCACAGTTTTTTGAAAGGACTTTGGTATGTAAATGAAGTTGCTCCCATTCACTAAGAGCTTTTTAAACTAAAGTTTTCGCAATATTGCTATACGCTTCTTCAACTCCCATATCTAACTCTTAAGATATTAATGCTGAATGGGAATTTCATTATTCGCTATCGATAATTGCAGTTACCAAACGCATGGAGGTAGATGACGCATTTGTTACGGCCCCGGAAGCGATGACGACAGCAACGCTAGCAATGCTTATCAAAAAAAATCCCTCCTGTATTAGAGCGCATCTGGAAGATAACTGACCTTCTTGTGACAGACTCTGCCAGAGGTATCAAATAGGTTCACTCCATGACATGAAGTCAAATCCTCCACGCTTGCGCAAGAGTATATGTGCGCAGTAAGAATCAATGGCTTGGGTGGGATCCCTCAGAACGCGAATGTTCTGTGCGTCACCATTATGTATGTGATAAATAGTTTTATCAGTGTTGCAATCCACCGCTAACAACTGATCACCACAAAAGCCGTTGTAGCCATCTGGACGTGTATCAAGAAAGCATCCTAGGGCCGCCCGTTCATATTCGCTAGCATCCACCCTTCTCCACTTTACCCAAATGTTTGGAATTTTTTCTGATATCGATAACAATATTTTCTTGTGATCTGACCTCTTATACTTGGTAAGTAAATTATCAATAGTTACCCACGGGGCACCTCCATGCCCCCCATTGCGAAGCAATTGATGCGCTACAGTCCCTCCTGGCAAAGTACTTGGTATTGACCAAGAATTTGCACGCCATAGCCATGATTTAGTTATGCTATCGGGCAGGGCATCATAAGAATGACGAATATATGAATATTCATCAATGATTCGTTGATGCGGGGCCTTCCCTACAACAAATTGTGGCGGACTTTTCCATGTGGGCGTTCTAGCATGAAATTGCTCATAAGATGATCCAATCATGACAACAACTATTCGATTAAGGATTTCCAACCAGACAACTCCAGACATCCCCGTGAAAACTGGGGGCGTTCGCTGGAATCTGTCGTACCACCGCACGCCCAATTTGAGTTCACTTGAAAACTCCTCCATCACGCTAAAGCTTAAGGGCTGCAAATGCCTCAATGGTTCGATTAACCAGCCCTTACCCATTGTTAAAGCGTGTAATATATCTTCACGATTAGAATCTGGCAGATTATCTATTTCCCTTTGCGATAATTGTTCAACCTTCTCGTACACAAGGTAATCAGACTCTTTCTTTTGAATCGGCACTCCAGATTCATGCCAATCACTCCCGTCGTCCATGAACGATTGTTTTCCTAAACTGGTGATTCTGCCATTCATTTCGAAGACCTTATTTCAGTTTTTCAAGTTTGGCTATGAATTCCATTTGTGCCGTTTCGAGATAGATTTTGTATCTTGGATCGATCGGTTTCCCATTCCAAGCTTCCCATCCTGTTCCATTAAATTCGACTCTACACCCTTTAGAACAATTGGCGGAGGCCAGCATAGGCTGCAGATTCGATGGATCATTAAGTAATTTTTGCTGTATTTCCTTGGGAAGTATCTTAAATTCAGGCAAAGTCTCAATATACTTTTGTGGTAATACATGATCTACATGAACTTTACTGCCATCGGGAATCAGTTCACGCTTGCCAGTTAATGGATTCAGCCACTCAAGTTTCCCATCTGCATTCCTCCATGAAGCATCAATTAATTTGCCATTAACAATCGTGCTACGGCTGGCCAATTCCCCTGCTGCTTGCACAACCCTTTGTACTTTATTACCCAACGGCCCTAGAGCTTCTCCAACACGCTGTATGATCTTATTGCCCGGGACTGCCTCTGTCGCTAGGCCAATCGCAAGACCGGCAATTAACTCCTCCGCTTTTTCATCATCACCGGTAGCTAATGCTTGGGTGAGTTGATATGAATCCCAAGCGGTCAGCGTGATATCGGCTGCTTGTAACGTAAAGAATACGGCCGCAGTTGCAGCCGCAAATACAGCAGGTAAAGCGTTGTTCTCTGTTTCTATTGCTACAGCCGCGTTTGCTATTGAGGCATCACCTCCAGCAACTGCCGTAATCCCGGTAACTAATGATGTAATTAAATTGCGTCGAGCTTCTCTTTCTTCAGCTGAAAAGTTACCACTATCTTTTCCTTCTATTCTATCCAGCAGTTTGTTGAGGACCACACCAGAACTCGCCGCTAGTGCTGCAGTACCGCAATCCCCTCCTGAAGCTGAACCGCCCGCACACGCTAATACTGCATGCAATGCGGTATGCGCAGCACTGCCCTCGCCACCGACTTGGTCAGCAATCTGTTTGATTTGCTGGGCGCCAAGACTTTGTAAGTAATTGACAGTGGCCGCTTGAATGAACTCACCGCTAGTACCTGTAACGTTGCCACTGACCGCGGCCGTAAGCGCAGTGATTATCGTACGACCAGCACCACCCATTGACCAGGTTTGGTTATCTATGACGATTTGGCTCAGCTGATTGAGCCTATTTGTGTCTTGCTCTCTTTCAGGTTTTGCTAGTTCAGTCTTGATGTCCCTCTCTGCTTGATCTACTTCTTTGGCGCGATTAGCGAGGAAAGTACTAGTTTCATTGGTTAACGCTCTGACGATCTCAAATCCCGCATTGATCTCTGCGCGAACTTCATCGGTATATATAGGCGTTAAGGTATTGGCAGTATTATTTTCCTGGCTATCGATGGCATTACCATTTTTGTCAATGTGAACATCACGATTAAGCGTGGCAACCGTAGTGGCCGCATCTTTACCAGCCTTGGCTCGCTGTGCCTCGTCATTGGTGATATCTAATTTGCCATAGCTGATTGCACTAACAGTGGTCGAGTCATCTTTCCCCCCCGCACTTAGAGCGACTGGAGCTGTAGCAGAAAACTCATTTAAGCTCGGAAGAGCAGTGCCAGGCACTTTAGCGCCTCCCGTCCGCGTATCCCCCTGTTGATCCTTGCCAACAAGTGTCCCGCCGGAGCTGTAACCACCCCCCATACTTGTGCTGTCTGCTTCGTATTCCGCTTTATTTTTGATATTGGAGACGGTTAGCGTTTCAGTCGAAAGAGCGTTTTTGTCTTTCTGAATTGCCTGCTCGGTAGAGGCGATTACTGCACCTGTGAGATTGGTGTTACCCGCCACACTCACTTGAAAACCTTCATCGCCTGCAAAGATACCTGTTTGTTCTTTTACAGAGGCGTAATCAGAATTTGTTTTACCGTCACTATAGTTGATGCTACCACCCCACATGCCTGCGCCAACTGAAAAGCCCCCTCCCACGCCTTGGTGCTTATCTTTGTAGGTGCTGGTATCTTGCAAGCTCTGGATATCTAGATTACCGCTTCCCGAAATGCCAACATTAACAACCACTTGCTCACCTCTGACTTGCGCCCCTACAAGGCTGGCATCGGTACCGCTTTTAAGTACAACCTTCCCACCTGCCTCAACCTGTGCCTCTGACCATGTTGCATCTATACCATTAGCTTTGCCTTTGTTACCACTGGCACTGGCAGAAAACAGCAGGCCATCAGTGCCATAACTCACACCCAGACTGGCGCTACTACCTTTATTCTTGCTATTAAGCGTCTCGGTATTTTTGGCAGCTAATAGATTCAGTTGATCCTCTGCTGTGATCGAGAGGTTTTCACCTGCCTTGACTTTACTGCCGATGATATTGACGTCGGAATTTTTACCTGCACCCTCAGCAACAATGTTGATATCGCCACCAGCCATTACTTGGCTAGCCTGAGCATAAGATCTGGTTTGCGTAGTACTGCTTTCGCTCTTGCTGCTGCCCACACTAACAGAGACATTAATACCTCCAACCTGCTCCGGCATGTTGGCTTGGCGTACATTTGCCACATCATCAGGTCCAGTATTACCAGCGGTAGGTACATTGCCGTACTGATCAACCTTATTAATGGCATCGGTGGCATTCTTTGCTCCTAACGCCGTGGTAGCAGCCGCTAAAGCCTTCATCCTTATATCGTCAGTTTCACTTGCAGCATTGTCCATCTGCTGAGCAGTTTGAATGGCGCTAATGACAGGGTTGGTAATTGCTACTGTGATGCCACTTTGCTTAAATTTGGTTTCATAGGTTTGATTTAAAACATTTTGCGCCGCCCTAATTTCGACTTTCTGAGCGCTGATGTCTATGTCTCCTTCTGGTGCCAGCACATCACTAGCTTTTTGCGTGTATGTCTTAGCGGCGTTAATCTCGATATCGCCTTTCACACTGCCGATAGTGCTTGAGGTATGGCTGGTGCTATCACTTGTCTGGTTTGTGTCCAGTTTTTGGGTGCCCAGGGTGACACTCGCTCCACTTGTACTCAGGCCGCTTTTCTTGGTTTTACGTTCATGAAACTCATAAGCGGTATCTTTGGCAGCCGCAACTTTGATATTGCCACCGGCAATCAGTGAAGTTCCATTCTCGCTAACGACATTGCTACCCCTGATGTTGATGTTATCGTCTGCATGAAGCGCGACGGTATCGCCGCTGAAGCTGCTATTTACGCTGCTGTCACTTTTGAACACATCGCGCTGCGTCTTGGTTGTACTGCTGAATGTGCCACTCTTTTTAACCTTGCGCGCACTATCGAAGTTGCTAGTCTCACGGCCTTCCGTGATGTTGATGTCCTTTGCTGCAATGACATTGATTGCACCGGCCTCACTTGTGACGCTCGTTGCTTTTGCGTTGAAATCATTGCCAGCATTAAATGCGATAGCACCCGCAGTCTCAACAACGCTTCCTACCTCTTGTGTGCTGCCATGTTTGACGTAGTTTTTGGCGTTACGAATACTGCGATTCTGCTCGGCGATGACCACTGTGTCCAAGTTAATATTTCGGGCAGCATCGATTTGCGTTCGGCTGTTTTCACCCTGATTGACGATGCTGGCCGCCATTAGATTGACATCGTTACCGGCGCTGGCAACAAGAATTGCATCAGGATTTCTCATATATAGCCCGGCAACACGGTCGAGGTTGGTGCGGCTGAAGCTGCTGGCTCCGACTTTATCTTGGCTGCTCTGAGTAGTACTGCGCAGAGTGATATCATTTCCCGCAGTTAACAGCATGGCATCTTCGGCAATCAACTGACCGCCGATATTGTTGAGATCATTCACTGCAGTTAACTGCACTGTACCGCCTGCGATCTGGCCGCCCAGGTTATGAATATTCGCCGCATTCAAGGCCACAAATTCGCGGCCGGCGATAGTACCCTGATTATCCAAATCACCTGACAGCGCAATAGTCACCTTATTCCCGGACATGATGCCCGTCGTCGGAAGCAGGTCGCCATCTTGCAGTCTGACATAAACCTGCGGGATCAAGGCTTTAATCACGGAGCCGTCTGGTAGCGTTACTTCTTGTTCAATTAACCAGACAATATCGCTGGTTAATTGAGCGATCTGCGCTGTCGTAAGGGCCACACCCGGCACAAGCTGCAGAGCACCTGCTTGTGTCACTGCTGACGTCATCAGAGCTTGGAACTGTGCCTCATCGCTCGCGTACCCCGTGAGAAAACGACGCCCAGTGAGTTGAGCGACTTGCTCACGCACCAGTCGCTGCTCGTAAAAGCCATCCCCCAAGCGCTTTTGCGTCATGGTCGGATCGAATGAAAGCTGCTGCATCATGTAATCAGAGCTCAACCAGGTCCGGTAGTTGGCGAAACGGGGGTTGGTCTCGATCAGATAGCTGGAAGTGACATCCGGATTAGGCTGGAAAAGGCTGTTCGTTAAAAGCGGAACGGGTGCAGATGATACCGATGTGCCGCTACCGACAGGTGAAGTATTTCCATTAAGTCGGGTCGTGGGAAGGTTATACGTCTGCACTGAATTAGCTGGATTGTAGGCGCCGATGATATCCACGTCGTAGTCATTATCGTTGCCATCCCAGTCGTAATAATAGGAGGTGCCGGTGTAGCTGGTGACTGTTTGTCCTTGCGAGTTCAAGTTATGCACAGTAGCGCCTGACACATCCAGATTACCGCCCGCGATGATTTGGCTGTCGTTGTTGGTAACCGAACCAGTTATTACCATATTGCCGCCAGTGAGAATTTGACCTGGGTTGGAGGAAATGACCCGAGTTTCGTAGAACCTTTTTGTACCGCGATAGCGAGTATATTCCCTGAATCGGTAAGGGCCTGCGTTACGCCATTCCACATTGACATCGCCAATATGTGCGCCGGGATAGTCTGAACTATCCCAGACAACACTGGCATTTCTCGGAGTGAATCGGTCGAAGTTTGCGGTGCCGGTCATAACAACATCAGTGACCAGATTCGAATTCAGATTTGTCAGATCCGTAACAGCAAATATTGCGTTGCCCAAGGCTTCGATTGTCGAACCATCATTGATGAGTGTGTCGGCGGAACCCACTGCTTCAGCAGTGCCATCCAGGCTCCCCCCAATCGCAAGATCTCCCCCACTGAATATAAGCCCTTCGCTATTGTTCTCAATACTTCCCGCACCTATGTCCAACCTGTTTCGGGCAGCGACAACAGCGCCAGTATCATTTTCAAATTCCGCAGCCTGGATAGCAACGTGATTGCCGAACACACTCCCTGTCAGGGTATTGGTGAAAGTAGCCGCTCCCACTCGAGTATCAACCCCATCAATGAGTCCGTAGTTGGTGAATGTGTCGGTAGCGGTAACGCGAGTAATAAGGCCAACAATCTCCCCAGCAATAGTATTGTTGATGTTATTAGCACTGAGTGTGAGAGATTGACTGGCTAGCAGTGTGGATTGGTTCGTGAAATTGCCTGTGGTTTGCAGATGGAGGTTTGCACCCGCTTGCAGTTCGCTAGTGTGAGTGAAATCCGAAGTCAGGCTAATGTCTATGTTGCCATCTGCGATTATGCTTTGATTGTTTTCCAGCGCTACGGCATTAAGCTGAATATCGCTTTTGGCATTCATCACTCCTGAGTTTTGCAGCATGCCATCAACGGTAATGCTGACCTCCCCGGCGCTGGCCCCTATGGTACTGGCATTGTGTACACCCAGCCCTGCTTCTGTACCAATCAATCGGATTTTGCCTGCATACATACCGCCCAGCGCTGAGACATCCACCGCAAAAGCTGGCGTGCTATTACCTGCATCAGGTGCAATTGCAGTGATGGCGGTTTGGTTACCGTTGGCATCAATGCTGACTTGATTGCCACCTGTGGTGACACTGAGTTCATTGGCAAAAATATCGGCATTCACCTGAACCGCACGTGCAATCACATCCGTGTAGTTTGCCTGTGTTGCATCAAGGCCTGCGCCTATAAATTCGACAACGCCGCCACCGACGCGATAACCCAGTAAGTTTCCGCTATTTAGGATTGGTGTACCGGTCGTAAGTGTTGCATGGTTGGCATTGATAAAGCCGCAACCGTCGCAGCTGATACCAGCCGGGTTGGCAATCACCAGCTGTGCCCGACTGCCGGCAATTTCCACATAGCCATTCAGCAAACTGGGATTGCTGCTGTTGACCTCATTCAAAATGACACGGGCCGTGCTGCCCGACAAATTGGGATTACCCTGAACCCAACCGCCCAACTGGGTCTGAACATTTGTCTTGCTGTTATTGAGAATTGCCCCTTGGCGGCTCACATCAAATTGGCTATATGTGTTACGAGAAACGCCAGCCGCACTGGGTGTCTGTATATTGACCAGAGGCACACCGTTGGCAGCGTTAGTAATACCGGGCTGTTGATTGGCCGCAGCAGCGGGATCAGCGATGATACCTGCGGCGCTCACAGGCAATGGCATCAGGATAATTGCAGAGCCAGTCATCAGCCAGACTACCAGTTTTAAGGGATTAAGCACGGCGGTCATAGGCTCATCCGAATGGCCGCTGCTTGCTGGGATGTCTGATGAAGGCTTTGACCAGGAATCGACATGCTCGGCTACAGCCATCATCAGACCCCTTACTGTGTTGAAGATGACGCGGTACTTATTCTTGTTCATATCCTGCCCCTCGCTCTGCTTAAAACGTCCAGTTCAGATTGAATCCTGCTGCGGTTTTTGCTGTTTCAAATCCTTTTGGCTTTTCGAGCGGTTTGCCAAGGAACAGGTCATAGCTGAAACCCTTGTACCCCCCGCGCAGGCCTATAACAGTCCCGGCAAGATGCTTGCCCGGCAATAAATCGCTTGATTGACCGTCAACTTCACCATAGTCCAGCCCGACATATAGCGCCTGATTTGAACGGCCTAGCAATACACTTAAATCATTCTGGATAAACCATCCCCGATCAGCGCTTAACGTGAGCTCGCCATCAAACCCGCGCACGGTATAGCGATTACCGATTGCAAAACGATCTTGCGGCGTCAAAGGAGTGAAACTGGTTTGGGCGCGAATATGCGTGGAATAGCTCAAGCTCTGATCGCCCCAGGGCGCGTTCACAGTGAAAGGCAGGTTGAGACCAATATCTGCAGTCAGGATTTCCATACGGGCCGTCCCTTCATCAGCAATCTCCTCAGGCGCCTTCATGGCGTCAAAAGCGCCTGTGCCCCTTCTATAGGCGAGGGTATAGTTCAGCAATGAACGCCCCAGATACCAGCTTTGATTGAAGTCCAGCAGCCACCCAGCAGTTCGCCGCCGCTGCACGTCAATTTCGGTATCATCAATGAAGTTGAAGGATTCCTTAAAGAAGCCGGCCACGGAGACAACGGTTTTATTGACCGCATTTCGATAGACAAGACGACTTGCTCTAACTTCGGCATTCCAGGTTTCACCGCTATAAACATATGATTGATTGATGCCTGCTACTTGCTGGTGATATTCGTAATTGGAAGCAGTGGCACCGATTAACCAATAGCCGTATGGGATTGAGTAATGCATTGTGCTTCCGCGCGTACCGCGGCTTCCAGGGTCGCCCCCACCCAGATCATGGTTGTAATTCACATAGAAAAGATCATTCAGGGTTAACAGGTTATCGCCAGACAAGGTCACCCCCGCCTGGTACTTTCCAGTCGAATCAAAACCGTTGTCATCCAGGCTCAGCGTTACGCGGAAGGGGACGCCCTGTTTGTAGCGAATAACAATATCGCTCTCGCCAGGCTTTACGCCTTCACCTTCGGCCGGTTCGATTTGAATGTCTGCCTCAGCTGTTGGTGCACGCTTGAGATTTTCCAGGCCTTGCTCGATATCCCGCAAATTAAGAATGTCTCCCTCGGAAATGGGGATGGCACTCAATCTGGTACCCCTGGAGCTGGTGTCTTTGACAAGCCGTATGTTTCTTACTCTGCCCGGTATCAACGTAAGAACCAGGTGGCCCGATCTAATATCTTGAGGGGCTGCGAGCACGCGAGTGGTAACAAACCCTTGCCCGATAATGGCATTCTGAACATGAGCCATTGCTACATTGATGCCTTGCGCACCCAAGCACCGATCAATCGCCTTATGTTGGCCTGTAAGAATTTCTCGCAGCGCAAACTGGAAACGATCGGCTGCTTCGCCCACAAGCGCGATGCTGGAAATCGTAAAGCATGGTGACTCGTGTTCGGGATAAAGTATCGGAATGACTTGAGCAGGCCCCGCTAGCTGTCTTACATCAGGCATGACTTCATGTCGTTCACGTAAGACGCGCTCGCGTTCTTCTTGCCTGAGTTGTTGTTGCGCCGCAGCGTCTGCCGGATCAACTGCTGCGATTGTGAGTTCTGGGTGAACAGCGTAAACCGCGATGAAAACACATATCGCAAGCAAACGAGTTGCTCTACGACTCCCCATTTGAGACCACCCTTGTTTTTGTTATTGTTGCCGCGTCAAACACGCAGACTGTATTGTTAAAAAAAGCTCTGGGGATTTTATTGTCTGTTTGTTTCTACTTAACCTGACAAAACTACTAGTATCATTGGTGGGCAAAATAAGCATGGGCTTTCTGAACCACGGAAACCAAAAATCGTCATACTTATGCGGATGCGTTATGGGGGATAGAAATGCAATTAAACAAATGGATTGCTGCAGCCAGCCTTGCCTCGACCTTTCTGATACCAGCTGGAAGTGCATGGGCAGAAGCATCGGACAAGCTGTGGCCGGTAGTGAAGGAAGCCTTCTTCCCCAATCGCAGCATTGCGGAGGCTGATCACATCCAGCTTAGCGGACCCCGCCGTGCAGAAAGCGGTGCGCAAGTGCCCATCACGCTGACGGTCGATAAACCGCAAAATGCGGCGGATACCATCAAGAACGTCTATGTGATTGTCGATGCCAACCCAATCCAGCTTGCGGCCACTTATCACCTGACAGAAATGCTGGGCAAACTGCAGTTGTCCACACGCATCCGTCTGGAAACCGATTCCTACATTCGCGCTATCGGTGAAACCGCCGACGGCAGGCTATTCATGCATGCCATCGTCATCCGTGCATCAGGCGGTTGCGGCGGTACAGTCGAAAATGACGAGGCAGCAGTACGCGCCAGCGCAGGCAAGATCAAGCTCAACGTCGAATCGCCGGCTGCTTTCAACAATCCGACGCCTGTCACCTTCATGATCAAGCATCCGATGCGCACGGGGCTGCAACGTGATCTGGTGTCACAAGGCACTATCCCGGCTTTTTACATCAACAAGGCAACCTTTACCTATAACGGCAAGCCAGTCATGGATGTGGATGTGGGTGTAGGCACCAGCGAAGACCCCTACCTGCGTTTTGAATTTGTGCCGGATGAGCCTGGCATTCTGGAAGTGAAGGCAACGGACAATGAAGGCAAGGCTTTCAGCCATCAGGTTGAGGTCAAAAGCTAAGGTCCGATACAACATCAGGACAATAAAAAAGCCCGGCAATGCCGGGCTTTTTTATTTCTACAGCAGAGTTACTGCAGTGTCATGCGCGACATGGTGGCATCCTTGTCGATGAACCTGTGCTTAAGCGCACCAGCGACGTGGATCACGATAATGGCAGCCAGAATGATGCCGAACCATTCGTGTAGCTCGTGGAAGATTTCGCGGATATTCGCGTTGTCCAAACCCGGCAACACCTTGATACCGAACCAGCTCAGGCCCCACTTGCTGTACAGCGTCTGCAGTAGGCCGCTGGCAGGAAGCAGCACCATGAGCAGATAAAGCAGGTGATGTGTGGCGGTAGCCAGTTTTCTTTCCCATGGCTTGAGGGTCGGCAGCAATGCAGGCGGATGATGCAGGATGCGCCAGAGAACGCGGAAAGCTACCAGAAACAACAGCGTGAAACCGATGGATTTGTGCAGGTTGAAATAGAAGGTTCTGGGGGAGACGGCCTCGGAAAGCTGAACGGTGTACAGGCCCCAGTTGAACAGATCGTAGCTGACTGCCTTGGGAGCCTCCTTGGGTAACTCGGCCATCCACCAGCCAAAAAACAGCATGGCGATGAGGCCAAGGCCGATCAGCCAATGCAAGATGACGGCGGTTCTTGTATAGCGCGTATCTGTCACACTCATGTACTTCCCCCAGCTAATGAACAAAAAATGACCGTTGTTGCGATTGTTTGAAATGGCAAAATTGCGCAAGTTCAATCTCATGCAACTCGCAGCTGCATCCAGCCTCAAACAGTCATGCATAATACGTCATCAATGATGGTATCCCAAAAATCCGGCCTGCCAGCCACAACTATAGCGAGACTATCGCAATGAAACTCCACACCCTGCTCACCGGCCTACTGATGTTCCTGTTGCACGCGACCGCCATTGCAGCTGACACGCTGGCATTAAAGGAGGTGGCGGATGGCGTATTCGTACATCACGGAATACACGAAGACCTGGATGATGGTTATCACGGCGACATCGCAAATATCGGCTTCATCGTAGGCAGCAAAGGCGTGGCAGTCATCGACAGCGGCGGCAGTCTGAAAGTGGGCAAGCAATTGCGCGAAGCGGTGAAATACGTCACGACATTACCCGTGCTGTATGTCATCAACACGCATGTGCACCCCGATCACATTTTCGGTAACGCCGCATTTTTGCAAGACAAGCCGCAGTTTGTCGGACATGAAAAGCTGGCGAATGCCATGGCATTGCGTAAGGATGCTTATATGCGCAGCAACGAGACATGGCTTGGCCGGGATTTCGTCGGCAGTGAAATTGTACAGCCGACAATTGCTGTGAAAGACAGCCTGAATCTCGACCTGGGAGATCGCCAGCTGCAGCTCAAGGCGTACCCCACTGCCCACACAAACACCGATATCACGGTACTGGACAATAAAACCAAAACCCTATGGACTGGCGACCTGCTGTTCATTGAACGCACACCTTCAATAGACGGCGATATCAAGGGCTGGCTTTCCGCCATGCAAGACCTGAAATCGCTATCTGTCACCAGGGTCATTCCAGGACATGGTCCTGTAATGGAGGCCAAACAGGCACCCTTCTCCGCTCAGGAGCGCTACTTGACCACACTGCTGGATGACGTCAGGAACAGTATCAAGAAAGGCGAACCCATGGAGCGGGCGATGGAAACGGCAGCATCTTCGGAGCGAGACCATTGGCAGCTGTTCGATACCGTCAACAGGCGTAACGTAAACCTGATTTATCCTGCGCTTGAATGGGAATAGGCTGACTGCCTCATCATTCCACCGGGCGAGGTGACCTAATCGTCTTATACCTTATTGTATAATCGGCGCTTTGCTCCTCCGGCCAACGCGACACAATTAACCAGAACGCCTGCCTTGCCACCCCACTCGACGCCCAGCGGTTTTCGCAACTCCATGCTTGTCTGGACCCTTGTATTGTCCGTAGCGCTGCACGTGTTGGCGATGGCGCTCATACCAAACATCCGCTGGCAGGAGCTGAAAACACCAGATATCCTGCAGGTTGAACTGGCGCCGCCGCAAAAAGTCCCTGAACCTGCGCCAGTGCCGGAACCGGCTCCGCAACCCGAGCCTGAACCTGAACCGCCACCTCCGCCGCCAAAGAAGGAAAAACCACTACCGGTAAAGCAGAAGCCTGTGACGGCCCCCGCGCCAGAACCTGCAGTACCGTCGCCGCCTGCACCCAGCGAATCCGAAACGGTATCGCCACCCGTTATTACTGCCGCGCCCGAGGTAGAAGTTCCGACATTCCAGGCACCCCCTCCGCCACCCCCTCCACCCCCAGGCCCGTCGCAATCGGATTTGGATGCCGCGCGGAGTCTGTACAAGAGTTTGCTCGAACGTGAAATCCTCAAACACAAGCAATACCCCAGGATCGCAAAAATGCGTAACTGGCAGGGCGAAGCGGTGATAGAGCTGCGGCTTGATGAGAATGGACAACCTGCCTCCATCAGCGTCCAGACCTCCAGCGGTTACGAAGTGCTGGACAATACGGCCATCGAAATGGTGCGCAAGACAGTTGCGGCGACCAGCTTGCCGGCTATTCTGCGTGGCACGGCATCCACCTTCCTGGTGCCGGTCTCATTCAAACTTCAGAATTAATTCGTCGTGACTAATTCGAGATCGCTCAAGGACCTACTGCTGATCCACGAGCTGATCTTCATCCTGCTCGTAGTGCTCGCCGGGGCTGCCGGCAGCGTCGGGATACATCTGTGGGATAAATCATCGCAGGAATCTCACCGCATCAGCCTGCTGATTCAGGAAATGCAGCAGACGCGCGGGGATCTTTACCGCCAGATGAAAGAATTATTTGATGCCTACTTCCTGGCTGATACTGAAGCGCGGGAGGAATACGACAGTTACACGATTTCCATCGAGCGTCATTTTCAGCAGCTGGATCAGTTGGCAATCGGCGAAGTCGAGCATGAGGCGATCCGCGAGCTGAGGCAGAACTACAGTGAGTTCGTGCATGAAACCATCGCGATTTTCGATCAGCGTTTGATGTTCTCCAATGAGACATTGCAGAAAAAGCTCAACAGCGACCTTGAAGGCGGCATATTCGAGCGCTACGAGCGGGTGACAACACGAACCGAGCGCCTGCTCTCGCTCAAGCAGGCGGAATTGCAGCAGCGCCAGGAGGAGGTCAAACGCACGGCTATCGTACTGCTGGTGCTTCCCATGCTGCTGGCCATCACGCTGCTGTTCTTTTCACGCTACTACCTGAAACGTGCCATCGTAAACCCCATCCAGCAGGTATTACGCGCCACGGCTGAGCTCAGTGCGGGCAGGCTGGAACACAAGGTGCCGGAAACCGGTGCCGCCGAGCTGGCCAATCTTTCGGTTGCCATCAATCACCTGGCAGAAGAGCTGGCACGCAGTCAAGAAGCCTTGATCCGCACCGAAAAACAGGCTGCACAAGGATTGCTGGTGCCCATGCTGGCACACAATATCCGCAATCCGCTGGCAAGTATCCGGGCGACAGCTCAAGTGGCCAACAGCCCGGAGCTTGACCATGAAGTTCGCGAATCCCTTCAGGCCATTATCAGCACAGTTGACCGGCTGGAACGCTGGACAGGCTCACTGCTCGCTTACCTGCACCCGCTGAAACCGCAGCCTGCCGACACCACGATTGAACATATCATCAATGGCGCGCTGGAGCCGTTACAGCTCAGGATGCGTGAAAAATCCATCACGCCCAAGATCGCGCTGCCAAGGAAAAAGGACAACAGCATATTTACGGATGAACATCTGCTGGAACAGGCACTCTATAACATCATGCAAAATGCAGTCGAAGCGGCTCCTACGGATTCCGCGCTGGATATACGGGTAGAAATTGCAGACCCCGTTGTGCGCATGCTGATCTCCGATCGCGGAGCTGGCATGCCGTTCACTCCTGACCCGCATACCCTTAGCCCCGGGCCATCAACCAAACGTTTCGGTACCGGCCTGGGCATCCCCTTTGCCTTCAAGGTATGTGAAGCACTGCGCGGGCGGATTGCATTTCATCATCGCGATGGCGGCGGCACCACCATCGAACTGGAGGTTCCTCGCCGCTATAGCCCCGATTAACAACCGCCGAAAATCTTTATTTTTCCGTATGCAGCCGGCGGCCTTGCCTTAACCGTTTTTTTTAACAACAATGCTCATGTGTCAGATCAATCTCAATCATGTTGAATCAAGCCATTCCCGATTTCGAATTGCCCTCTACGGGCGACAAGATTTTCAGACTTTCAGACTTTCTCGGCAAAAACCTCGTCATCTATTTCTACCCTAAAGACGCCACCCCTGGGTGCACCACCCAAGGTCAGCAGTTTCGGGATGCCTATGCGGATTTCCAGACGCTGGATACCCAGATCGTGGGCATATCACGCGACAGCCTCAAGTCACATGAGAACTTCAAGGCGAAGTTCAGCTTCCCCTTTGAACTGCTGTCGGATACCGAAGAAAAGGCTTGCAGCCTGTTTGACGTGATCAGGATGAAAAACATGTACGGCAAACAGGTTCGCGGCATACAACGCAGTACGTTTGTCATCAATAAACAAGGCCAACTGGTACGTGAATGGCGCGGCGTAAAAGTCGACGGCCACGTATGTGAAGTGCTGGATTTCGTTAAAACTCTATAACCGAGGCGACTGCTCATGGCTAAAAAAACTCCACCGGCGACCAAGCTCTTCGTGCTTGACACCAATGTGCTCATGCATGATCCCTCAAGCCTCTTTCGCTTTGAGGAGCACGACATCTACCTGCCCATGGTGACGTTGGAGGAGCTTGATAACAACAAAAAAGGCATGACGGAAGTTGCGCGGAATGCCCGTCAGGCAAGCCGCAATCTGGAGGAAATCGTTGGCACCAGCCTGGCTAACCTGGAGGAAGGATGCCCATTATCCACCAACGGCAACAAGACCATCAGCGGCCGTCTCTTCCTGCAAACCACTGCAGTCAATTTCGAGTTACCCATGCTCGCCGGCAGCAAGGCGGACAATCAAATTCTGGGCGTGGTACTGGATCTGCAGAAAAAATTCACACCGCGCCAGGTGATTCTGGTCAGCAAGGATATCAATATCCGCATCAAGGCGCGCGCCATGGGCGTACCAGCCGAGGACTACTTCAATGACAAGGTGCTGGAAGATACCGATCTCCTGTATACCGGCATCAAGGAACTGCCTGCCAACTTCTGGGACAAGCACAGCAAGGAACTGGAATCCTGGCAGGAAGCCGGACGCATGTATTACCGGATTACCGGGCCTTTATGCAAGAATTTCCTGGTCAATGAATTCGTCTATTACGAATTCGAAAAGCCGTTTCATGCCATCGTGCGCAGTCAGGAAGGCAGTACTGCCGTACTTGAAGTCGTCAAGGATTACACGCAGCCCAAGCACAGCGTATGGGGTATCACTGCCAGGAATCGCGAACAGAATTTCGCGCTCAACTTGCTCATGGATCCCGAAGTGGACTTTGTGACGCTGCTGGGTCAGGCCGGCACTGGCAAAACCTTGCTCACTCTGGCTTCCGCACTTACGCAGACGCTGGATAAAAAAATCTACAGCGAAATCATCATGACGCGCGTAACAGTACCTGTCGGCGAAGACATCGGTTTTCTGCCGGGCACGGAAGAAGAGAAAATGGCGCCATGGATGGGTGCACTTGAGGATAACCTCGACGTTTTGAACAAGACCGATGAGGAGGCCGGAGACTGGGGCCGCGCAGCGACGCAGGATCTGATCAGGACGCGCATCAAGATCAAGTCGTTGAATTTCATGCGCGGACGCACTTTCCTGCACAAATTCCTGATCATCGATGAAGCACAGAACCTCACGCCCAAACAGATGAAGACGCTGATTACCCGGGCTGGCCCGGGCACCAAGGTCGTCTGTCTGGGCAACATCGCGCAGATCGATACGCCTTACCTCACTGAAGGCAGTTCGGGCCTGACTTACGTTGTGGACAGGTTCAAAGGCTGGCCGCATAACGGTCACGTCACGCTGGTTCGCGGAGAACGTTCCAGGCTGGCGGATTTTGCTGCAGAAGCCCTTTAACAGACGAAACCAAATTGACACATACGCCGCAAACCGCAGGTAAGGAAATGAACCTGGGGTTTTATATCATCCTGATAGCGCAGTTCCTGTCAGCACTCGCTGACAACGCGCTGCTGTTCACGGCAATCGTCCTCTTGCAGAAGTTGAGTGCGCCCGACTGGCACACCCCGATGCTGCAGTGGTTTTTCGTCATTTCCTACATCCTGCTGGCCCCGTTTGTGGGTGCATTTGCCGACGCGTTCCCCAAGGGTCGGGTCATGTTTGTTTCAAACGGCATCAAGTTCATCGGCAGCTGCGCCATGATTTTTGGGATGCCTCCCTTATATGCGTATGGCATCGTGGGCATTGGCGCTGCGGCCTATTCTCCAGCCAAGTACGGCATCCTGACCGAATACCTGCCCCAGCATTTGCTGGTCAAGGCCAACGGCTGGATGGAAGGTTCCACCGTGATGGCCATTGTATTGGGCACTGTCATGGGCGCATTCCTGCCCACGCTGCACCTTACTTTTGCGCTGGCATTTATCACTGTCCTGTACCTGCTGGCTGCGGTCTTCAACTACTTCATCCCCCGGCTGCCCATCGATCACAAGCCGGCGCATAGAAATCCCATATATATGCTCAAGGACTTCTGGCACTCCTTCAAATCATTGTGGAGAGATGCCCAGGGCCAGGTTTCACTGGCGGGAACGACACTTTTCTGGGGTGCAGGGGCCACACTCAAGTTTGTCGTACTGGCATGGGCGCCATTGGCGCTCGACTTCAGCGCGGAGCAATCCACACTGTTAATGGTCGTCGTCGCCGTAGGGATTGCGGCGGGGTCGATCATTGCAGCAAGAACGGTGCGGCTGGAAGAATCGGTAAAAATCCTGCCTGTGGGGATCGCAACCGGGTTTGCCGTAGCCGCCATGATGTTCGTGCAGGAGTGGCATATCGCGTGCGTGTTGTTATTCGTGATTGGTGCGTTAAGCGGTTATCTGATTGTTCCGCTTAATGCATTGTTGCAGCATCGCGGACATATCCTGATAGGCGCCGGCCACTCGATCGCCGTGCAGAATTTCAATGAAAATCTGGGAATTGCGGTGTTGATAGCGGCCTATACATTGATGGTAAAGGGCGACATGTCCATTAATACCATCATCCTGATATTCGGCCTCTTCGTCAGTCTGGTAATGGCCGGCATCTACAGGCACTACATACGGCTCACGTCCGAAAAAAACTGAGCTGCCGGCAAGTCTTGCCCGGCAGCTTACCTCTAATGCAGTTTGACCCTTGCTTCAGTACGGCGGGTAATGAACCGCGCCAGGCTCTGCAGCGACATGGTAAAAAATCCGTGCAGTGTCATGAGGTGCATCTTGTATAGCGACTCATACATGAACCGCGCCATAGTCCCCTCGATGAATACACTACCGCCGGTGATGGCACCCATCAAATTTCCTACGGTGGAATATCGTCCTAGATTGACCAGCGAACCATAATCCCGGTAGGCATATTCCAGCAGGGGCTTGCCTGCAATCCGCCGTTTAACGTTCTTGACCAGTAGCGAGGCTTGTTGATGCGCCGCCTGCGCGCGTGGCGGCACATTGGAATTATGGCCAGGCCATGGGCAGGCTGCGCAATCACCAAACGCAAAAACGCTTTCATCCTGCGTTGTTTGCAGCGTCTGCTTCACCACGAGCTGGTTGATTCGATTGGCTTCCAACCCATCAAGGTTGGCTAAAAAATCAGGCGCTTTGATTCCGGCTGCCCAAACAACCAATTCCGAAGGAATGAAACGGCCGCTATGCGTGAGTACGCCCTTATCGGTCACTTCAGTGACACGCTCACCGGTGTAGACATGCACGCGCAATTTGCGCAGCTCCATATCTACCGCATGCGATAGTTTTGGCGGCAGCACAGGCAAGATTCGCTCGCTGGCTTCGATCAGGGATATTTTGACATCCTTGTCCGGATCGATCTTGTCCAGGCCATATGCTGCGAGCTCACGTGTGGTGTTGTGCAGTTCTGCAGCGAGCTCCACACCAGTGGCACCGCCACCGACGATGGCCACCTCAAGCTGGCCTGGCTGAATCGACTCGGTCTGCGTGTGTGCCCGAAGTAAAGCATTATGCAGACGCCGATGGAAGCGCTCAGCTTGCTCCTGGGTATCAAGGGCAATGGCGTGTTCACGTGCACCAGCGATACCGAAGTCATTCGTCGTGCTGCCGACTGCTACGATCAGCGTGTCGTACTTGAAGACACGACGGGGAATAATTTCTTCCCCATCCTCGTCGTAATAAGGCGCGACCGTGACCTCTTTCTTGGCACGATCGAGCCCGTCCATATTGCCGAGGCGAAAGCGGAAATGGTGCCAATGTGCCTGCGCCAGGTACTCAAGCTCATGCTTGTCAGGGTTCATGCTCCCCGCAGCGATTTCATGCAACAGGGGCTTCCATACATGGGTGCGAGTGCGATCAATCAGTGTGATTGCGGCCTTTCCCTTGCGGCCCAGCGTATCGCCTAGCTTGGTAGCAAGCTCAAGTCCTCCGGCACCGCCTCCAACAATAACAACATGATGTAAATTCGAACTCGAACCTGCCTCTATTTCCATATTCTTCCCAATAATCTCTCTTTATTCGTTACCTGTTGCACTACCGTGGCTGCGCACCCAGGCGATGATTTGCAATGTTTCATCTACCGTCAAACCATTGGTCGGATCGCTAGGATCCATCAAGCCTTTGCCCTTGGCACCCATGCCGCCGTTGGTGCCATGCCAAATAGTTTCGAACATGCCCTTGTTGGTAGCGTCCTTCGGATAACGATAATCCGGGCCGGTCAGGCCGGGGCCGACTTGTCCCTGAGCTGCAGGGCCATGACATTGCGTACAGGAATATAGCTGGTAGGTTTTCTTGCCTTTAGCGATCGCATCCTGATTTCCAACATATGGATTCTTTCCCGTAGAAAGAAATTCTTTGGCTTCAGGCGTCGTGAACAGGGCTGTATCAATTTCAAAAGGAGCGCCGTCCTGGGTGGCCACAAATGTAATGCCCTTGCCATTGGCGCCGGCACTTGCCGTAGCCTTGTCTCCACTGGCTGCGGGGGCTGCTTTATTGCTGTTGTTGTCACATGCCACGATACTGCTTAATAAAACGATCGAAATAACGCTTGATTTGATTTTTTGCATTTCTTCTCTCCCGTTTAAAGGTTGGAATTTTACCCTAAAGCATCGTACATAAAAAAACGGCCATTGAGTATCAATGGCCGTTTCTAAGGGTCAATTACCTGCTTACTTCAACCAAGGCTTATCGCCTTCGCCTTTGTAGCTTGTTCTCAACCAGCCGATGATTTTCAAAATATCGTCAGTAGGCAGTAACTCAGCATTGCCTGAGACTTGTTGATGCCAGGCAAACATGCCTCCGTTGCTGCCGCCAGCGATCGTTTCGAACATGCCTTTGTCAGTAACGTGCTTGGCATATTGCCAGCGGTCATCAGTGATAGCTACCGCTACTTGACCATCACCATTTGGACCGTGACATTGCGTGCAAGACCAGTAGCCGAATTTTTTCTTGCCGGCCTTGGCAGCTTCCTTGTCTGCAGCATACTTCTTGGTGTATGGGTTGATACAGGTTTCCAGGAATTCCTTGGCTTCTGGTGTATCTTGCGGGGTGGCCTTGATAGGAAGCGCGCTGCCATCTTTAGTGGATACAAACTTGCATTCTGCGCTCGCTTGCAGCGGCAAAGCCAAACCTGCGAGTGCGAGCATAGAAACAAATAAAGAAGCTTTTACCTTACTGCCGAACATGACATCTCCTCGTTTTTTAATTTAAAGATACTACATTAAGAAACTACAACTTTTAAACGCTTGCCTACTCTTTCAGGTTGACGTAGCGCACATTATTACTCAGTAACAATGACATCGCCATCTTTGCGATCACTGGGAGGGCCCTTTTTGTCCTTCCGCTCTTCAACCACTTCGAGATGTGGAATACCGTATTCGTCCAGAATTTTAATAATGTCGTCATGGCGACGGTCGAGCACTTCCTGGATCATGGCCATACGTTCTTTATCACCCTTCCGCACAGCCATCGAGATATTCCATTGTTCCTTGCCATGCACATTGGTAGCTTCATATTCCGGTGCAGGCACAACGACAAGCGGCACTTCGGATTTCTTCGCAAAATATCCGCCGATGGGGCCCCATACTATTGCCACATCAATCTCGCCTTTGACCACGTCATCAATAAGCCAGCTAGGTGGTTTATTCAGATCGCGCCATAGACGATAAGGCACCGAATTATTCAACAGGCCCTTATCGGCCAGTGGTCGGGAGGGGGGGGTCTGACCGATCAGACCAATGGTTGCTTTGCGTAGATCCGGGGAATCCCAGTCTGTGATATTCAGACCGCTATCCTTGCGATATACAAAGACATATCCCGAACGGTAATACGGTTTGGATGTCAGCATGGCATCACTGCCAGCAACTGTACTGATCATGACATCACAACGCCCGGCATTGAGGGTATTGCGGATATAACCGAAGCGGTCAATCCAGAACTGGTATGAAACTTTCTTACCCAGGTCTTTAGCGATCAGATCGGCAATCTTGTTCTCGAAACCTTCTTGCCGCATATTGGAGAAAGGCATGTTGTCTGCATCTGCACATACCTTGAATTCGTTGGGGTCTTCCACCCGTTTCGGCTCGCCTCGGCGACCTACATCCGGATTTACTTCCATTGCCTCAAGCGCTGCTTCGCTTTCATCTGCGTAAACTGCAACAGGTGACAGCATGAGCAGGGAAGCCAAAAGGATATTTCTGATATTTATCATTGCTAATTCCTTGTCGTCAGTTAGTGGCTGGTTATTAATATTGACGCCATTTACCAGATAAAAAGCACCCCGCCGAAGCGGGGTGCTTATAGGACATACTAACTAACGGTTAGTTCTGTAACCTAGAGCTTCAGATTACAGGCTAAACACGTTCAGTGCACCGCCGCCAGGAGCAGCGTTGTACTTGGTCAGTTCCTTATAGCCACCAGCAGCACCAAGTGCGTCGGTGTCATTGGTCAGACCCAGGTTCATAGCTACGCCAGCCCAACCGCCGATACCGGACAGTACGCCAACGTATTGCTTACCCTTGTGACCGTATGTGAAGGCATTGCCAATCACGCCGGAACCAACTTGATGCTTCCAGAGTTCCTTACCGGAGTTAGCATCAACAGCCTTGAACCAACGGTCCAGGGTGCCGTAGAACACCAGGTCAGTAGCAGTGGTCAGAGCACCACCCCAAGCGGAGAATTTCTCCTTGTTGTACCACTTGGCCTTGTTGGTCATTGGGTCATAAGCAGCGAAGCCGCCCATTACACCATCAGGACCAGCAAACATGGTCAGCGTAGCGCCAACCCATGGTTGACCAGCAACATACTTGGACTCAACTGGCTCGTAGGTCATGCAAACGTGGTTGAGTGGGCTGTATACCAGACCGGTACGTGGGGAGTAAGCAGCTGGCTGCTGGTCCTTGGTACCCAAAGCTGCTGGGCAGATGCCCTTGGCATTGTAGTCTTGGTGGGTAGAGTACTTTCCATCCTTAACAGGTACGCCGGACTTCATGTCAACGTGGGTAGCCCAGTTAACGAAGGGGTGTACTTTCTCAGCAGCAACCAGGGTACCGTTACCAGCTTCGAAGGTGTAAGCGAAACCGTTACGGTCATGGTGCCATGCGTAGGTCTTGCCGCCCTTGTCGAACAGGATGACTTCATTGATGCCGTCATAATCCCACTCGTCGTGTGGCGTCATTTGATAGCCCCACTTTGCAACGCCAGTGTCAACGTCACGAGCGAAAATGGTCATGGACCACTTGTTGTCGCCTGGACGTACGTCTGGGTTCCAAACGGATGGGTTACCGGTACCGTAGTAGACCAGGTTGGTCTTAGGATCATACGGCCACCAACCCCAGGTAGAACCACCACCGTGTTGCCAGCCATCCTTAACAGCTTGTGGCTTGAGCCAGGTCTTAACGCCAAGATCCTTTTCTGGGAACTTGAGTTGGTCCTTGGACAGAGCCTTGAAGGAACCACCTTGCTTGTTACCACCAGCTACGTCGGAGTAAACAGACAGAGCGGAGTAGTGAGGATTGTCCTTGTTGAAGTCATCACCAATCAGAACTTCGCTATCTGGACCAGTGGAATATGCCTTCCATGCCAGGGAGCCGTCCTTGATGTTGTATGCGGCGAGGAAGCAACGTACGCCGAATTCAGCACCGGAACAACCGGTCAGGACCTTGTCCTTGATGATGTGAGGAGCGTTGGTGTTGGTAGCGCCGACCTTAGGATCGGTATTCTTAACTTCCCAAACCTTGGCACCGGTCTTAGCATCCAGAGCGACCAGCATACCGTCGTTCTGTTGCAGGAAGATCTTGCCATCGCCAAAGCCCAGACCACGGCTAACGTTGTCACAGCACAGAACTGCTTGAACGGAAGGATCTTGCTTAGGGAAGTAGGACCAAACGATCTTTTGATTGTCGTTCAGATCAAGAGCGTAAACGTTGTTTGGGAAAGCGGTGTGAACGTACATCATGTTACCCACAACTACTGGGGAACCTTCATGACCACGGTTAACACCGGTTGCGAACGTCCAGGCACCCTTCAGGTTCTTGACGTTGCCCTTGTTTACTTGTGACAACTGGCTGTAAGCCTGGTTGTTGTGCTGGCCACGTGGGTGTGCCCAGTTGTTCTTGTCCTTCATTGCGGCTTCTTGGTCAGCAGCTGCGGATGCAACCATTGGCATAGCCATGGTCATACCAACTGCAACGCCAAGAGCCAACTTCAGTTTGCTCATCTCCATTTTAAATCTCCATAGTTATTAGTACTAAGGGTTTAACAGCGAGGCCGGAAATTGCTGCCCTCCCTTTTTTTATTGGGGTTAGACGGTTATTCCTTGGTCCCGCTTTTCGCTGCATTTAAATGCGCGCAGTCCATGGTAGAACAGTCCCCTACGATTTGCAATACTCTATTTACAATTTACTTACAAATGTCACTTGTAATAGATTTTTACTGCGGTACCGAGTGCTATGATTCCCCGTACAATGCGCTCTCATGCCTTTAATATATAAATGAATTGTAAGATTTGTAATGAACAATACACATAATCTGTATCCTGAGATTGACCTCTACCAGAGCGGCTGGCTTCCCGTATCACCAGCGCATCAGATTTATTTCGAACAATGCGGAAATCCTGCAGGCCAGCCTGTTGTTTTCCTGCACGGCGGCCCGGGTAGCGGCTGCAATCCGAATCAGCGGCGGTTCTTCGACCCATCCCATTACCGCATTATCCTGCTGGATCAGCGCGGGTGCGGCCGCAGTAAACCGCAAGGCTGCGTAGAGCAGAACACTACTGCGGACCTGGTCAGTGATCTGGAGGTGCTAAGACAATCATTGGAGATTGAACGCTGGCTGGTATTTGGCGGATCATGGGGTAGCACGCTGGCATTGGCTTATGCGGTGGCTCATCCAGACACGGTTGATGGCTTGATTCTGCGCGGCATCTTCCTGAGCAGACCGCATGAGTTGCAATGGTTTCTAAAGGATGTGAAGAATTTTTTCCCGGAAGTATGGGAAAAACTGGTGACATATCTGCCTGCCGATGAGCGTAACGACCTGTTGCAAGCTTACTATCGCCGAATTTTTGATGCGGACAAGAACGTGAGCCTGCCCGCTGCCTGCGTATGGAATGCCTATGAAAGCGCCATCATGAGTCTGCATGCGCCCTCGAGCCCAACCGTTACGCCCGCTGACGAAGTACAGATCGCGCGCGCCAAGGTGCAGTTGCACTACATCATGCACGGCTGCTTTGTCAGCGAACGGCCACTGCTGGAAGAAGCAAAGGCGCTGGCACATATACCCACCGTAATCGTGCAAGGTCGCTATGACATGGTATGCCCGCCCATCACGGCATGGGAACTTGGAAAGGTCATGCCGCATGCCGAATTGCAGATGATCCCAGATGCGGGGCACTCAGCCATGGAACCGGGCACGGCAGCGGCGCTGGTGGCGGCTACCGAACGATTCAAAATCAGGCCGCCAGCCTGAATGTAAATATCGGTCCCACAGTGGAATAGCATCGTGAAAAAATTCCGGCATCTTGACTACCTGGGCAAGCACCCGGCGATCGCTGTACCGCGTGCCACTTACGCCCGCCACAGATACAACACGCCGCTGTTTATCCTGCGTGAAACCTTTGGCGCATTCAAGCTGCACAATGGCCTCGGTTTGTCAGCAGCATTGTCTTTCTACGCCATGTTCGCGCTGATACCCATGGCGCTACTGGTCTTTTTCATGCTGAGCCATTTGATCGTGTCGTCCGATTATGCGCTGGTGAAACTGGCTATCCTCACCAGCAACCTCGTACCCAAACTCAGTAATCGCATCATGATCGAGGTGTACAACCTTTCCAGCCATCAGGCGGTGTGGGGCGTGTTCGGCCTATTGGCTTTGCTGTGGGTGATTACGCCACTAGCCGCAGCATTGCGTTCCGCCTTTTACTCTATCTCCTCACTGGTCGAAGCGCCATCGTTCATCAAGGGCAAGATCAAGGACATCCTCGCCGTGCTGGGCATCCTGTTCCTGTTCTTTCTTTTCACCTTTGCCGGTGTGGTGCTCGAAAGAGTCATCAGTTTCCTGGAACCGTATCTGCTGTATACCAGCCTCATGAATTCTGCGGCTTCCCTGCTGATCACCACCCTGCTGATTGCCATCTTCTACCGCATCTTCTTTCCGGTCAGGGTCGACTTCCGGCATATCCTCATCGGCTCCCTGATGACGGCCTCCCTGTGGCTGGTCATGCGCCCGGCGTTTGCACTGTTCCTGTCGGTCAACGAGTCATATGGTTCCATGTTCGGCGGCATGAAGAACATGTTCATCTCAATTGGCTGGCTTTACTACACGTTCGCGGTTTTCATGCTGGGGACCGAGCTAATCGCTACGCTGCGCAAAAAGGATGTCTTGCTGCTCAAGGGATTGTTTCTGAAAATGCCAAAGGACAAGGCCACCTATCTGCAGCAGCTTATGACGCGGTACGGCCGTGTATATCAACAGGGAGACTTCATTTTCCGGCAGGGCGATGAAAGCCACGACCTCTATTACATTGTGCGCGGGGAAGTGTCCCTGCTACAGAAGGCAAACGTTATCCGACAGTTTGCGGCAGGTGAATATTTCGGCGAAATGTCCATGCTGACCGAATTACCCCGGTATGCCGATGCGCGCGTGGATTCAGAGCAGGCCGAGGTTGTAGTCATCACTTCCGCCAACCTGCAGACGCTGCTGGCGGAGCAGAACATTGCCATGTACTTTCTCAAGCAAATGGCCGTGCGCTTGCAACAGGCGCAATTAGGCAAGCCAACCTGACAAAAAAGCGGCGGCAGTCAGGCTGCCGCCGTCAATGTGGAGATGAGCTCAAAAGCCGGTCCCTTTAATTCCGAATTCATAAGCCCAGTCATCACTTTCCCAGACCAGGCATTCGCACTCTGTACGTTTAGCGACATACCTGCTGGCAGCGGCTCAAGACCTTACATATTGCTGCTCAAGAATCTGTGGGGAGATCTCAACCGGATCTCCGCTTGTCCCGCTTTCTATGAGGCCGACCGCCACTTTATGGATGACATCCCGATACTTGTTGAACACGTCCACCACATCCAGGTGGTTATCAGCATCAGAAAATCGCCGCGGCGGATGGGCTGGATATCCCCGCGTCAAGCCTTCTAACGGATTTTTCTGATCAGGCGCGAACGAGGACAAGTAGTCGAGCGTGGCCCACTCCACCTTGAACAACACGCTGAGCTGTCCATGGTCGTTCACTCTGAACATGACGCCGCCATCCTGCGCCCGCACCGGCTCTCCATACTGGTATGGCACTGTTAACGGTCGTGCTGCTGCGGATGAGGATTGGGGTTATGCGGCGGAGGCGCCTGTTTGGTCTCGGATCGTGGAGGTACACGTTGCTGGCCGGAAGACCCGGGCTGGGTCACCGATGTATTTCCAGTATCGTTGATCACGCCGGTATCGCATGGCGCCGTCGTATTATCCAGCGGCGTTGTCCCACCCGGGTCTGCGCCTGGCTGGTCGCAGGGAATCACAGGTCTGTCAGCCGCTCCGCCTGCGTATGCGGGCACCAGAGTGACAAGGCCCAAAAGGCCTGCCAGATAAAGCATGATGAGCTTGTGCATATCACCTCCACGCGTCTAAATATATTGATATATTCAGCATAGCTTTTACCGGCGATGCAATTCGTGCGCTAGCACATAAAGCCGCCGGGCAGCGCCAAGGGCAATGAAGGTTCAGCAAGAAGGAAGGGCGTTGTACAATGTCGGCCTTCCCATTCGCAATCCTTCCTCATAAACCAGGAGCAACCCATGATTACCCAGAGCCATCAGATCGATTTGCCTACCCCTACAGGCGTGATGCGCACCTATGTTCACCGCCCTGCCGGCGATGGCCGTTACCCTGTTATCCTGTTTTACTCAGAAATCTTCCAGCAGACGGGTCCAATTGAGCGCGCTGCGAAAATCGTGGCCGGCCATGGCTATGCTGTCCTGGTTCCCGAAGTCTTCCATGAGCTCAACCCCATCGGCACCGTACTGGGTTATGACGACGCCGGGCGCGACAAGGGCAATGCCGACAAGGCTGCCAAGCCCGTCGAGAGCTACGACACAGACAATCAGGCCATGATCGAGTGGGCCAAGGAACAGGCGTGGTCCAATGGCAATATTGGCGCCATGGGTTTCTGCATTGGCGGCCATCTGGCCTTCCGCGCTGCGCTGCAGCCCGAGGTCAAGGCGACTGCCTGCTTCTACGCCACCGATCTGCACACCACCACCATCCCTAACAAGCCTGGCCAGCACAGCATGGAACGCCGTAATGAAATCAAGGGTGAACTGCTCATGATCTGGGGCAAGCAGGATCCGCACATCCCGGGCGAAAAGCGCGCCGAGATCTACAAGACGCTGAATGAAACCCAAGGCCTGGTATTTACTTGGCACGAATTCAACGGTCAGCATGCCTTCATGCGCGACGAAGGCGAGCGTTACGATCCGCAGCTGGCGATGACCAGTTATCAGCTGGCCTTACAGCTGTTCGGCCGCAAGCTGCACCAGCTGTAGTCTTTACACGCGGCGGACGATCAGAACCGCATCGGTCCCGCCAAACGCAAACGAATTGGACATCGCCATGGCGATGTCCAAGTTTTTTCTGGCTTCGTTGGGAACATAATCCAGATCGCATTCCAGATCGGGATGCTGCAAATGCATGGTCGGCGGCGCAATACCGGACTGCATGGCCAGAATGGAGGCGATGAATTCCAACGCACCCGCACCGCCCAGCAGATGCCCATGCATGGATTTTGTCGAGCTGACGGGTATGCCATAAGCCGCAGGTCCGAACACCTGCCTGATTGCGGCAGTTTCGACTGCATCATTGGCCGCAGTCCCCGTACCGTGGGCATTGATATAGCCGATATCAGCGGCCTCTACGTGCGCCGAGGCAAGGGCAAGCTGCATGGCTCTGGCCTGACCTTCTACTGATGGCCGCGTGATATGGCCAGTATCCGTATATAAGCCATAACCGATCAGCTCGGCATGAATCCGCGCATTGCGCGCTACTGCATGCTCCCAGGCTTCCAGCACAACAACGGCAGCCCCCTCGCCCAGCACCAGCCCGCTGCGGTTCGCAGAAAACGGCTTACATGACGCAGCAGGATCGTCGGCATCTACAGCAGCTACGGTACGCAAAGATTCCCATGCCTTGAGCACACCCAGACTAAGCGGTGCTTCTGCCCCACCGGCTATCATCATGTCTGTTTCACCTTGCCTGATGCGTTGCCATGCTTCGCCGATGGCGACAGCCGAGGACGAGCATGCAGTGGAATAGGTCAGGTTTGGCCCGGAAAATCCACGGTCCAGTGCAATCCAGGCAGCCGCAGCGTTCTGCATGGCCATTAGCACACTGAACGGCCTGACGGACCGCGCCTGTTCAATGAACAGATCCTGATACCCCTGTTCCAGCGTCTGGGCTCCACCCATACCGGTACCCATGAAGACGCCGACACGTTCTGGCAGCAGAGCATCCCCGTCGAGCCCCGCATCTTCAATGGCGGCATCGGCAGCTTTGAGCGCGAACTGGCTTACGCGATCCAGCATACGGTATTTGGCAGCAGGGAAATAAGCGGCAGCATCGAACTCGACACTGCCAGCGATGGGCGACAGCAGACGCTCGCTGAATGCTTCCTGCAACATTCGAATGCCGGACACACCTGAAATCAGATTATCGAAAAACTGCGGGACCGCATTCCCCACGGGGGAAACCAGGCCCATGCCGGTAACGACGACCCGCCGCATCAGCTTGCGGCGAGTCCCGGTGCCGCTCGCGGCTGGACACGCAGATGATCGATATAGGCTGCCAGCTGGCCTACAGTTTTAAGCTCGACTTGCTCATTGGGAATCACGATGTCGAACGTTTTCTCGATTTCAAACAGCAACTCCATCATGCCCAGAGAATCGACTCCGACGGCATCCAACGCTGTTTCGGGTGTCACAACCTCGCGTGGCAGCGCATATTCCTTGCTAAGCAAGTCCTGCAGTTTGTCCAATGTATTCATGCCAGTTCCTTATGCAGCGGCCCCAATTCAAGCGGCCGCACTTTACCGCTCAGGGTTGCGCCTTGGGTAATCATGTTGGGCCAGTGCTGCAGCAAGGGCAGCAGCGCACTGCCTAGTGACGGGCGCATCGCCAGATGCGCAAACAGCGAAGCGAGCCGCAGCCGCGATGCGAAATGCCTGTGCCATGCCCGAGTGTAGTCCACGTGGACTGCCCTCAAGGTTGAGCCCGATTTATTCGGACAGGCGATCAGCTTCCGGCACAAAAGCCAGGATGACTGCAAGGCCATGCTGATGCCTTCACCAATGATGGGGTGCGCCTCGGCAGCCGCATTGCCCACCAGAAAGAATTCATGCCTCGCCTCGCCCAGGCGGATCCCCGGCCGTAGCGGCCCTACGCTTAGCCAGGCACCCCGTCTTGCAGCACCTTCCAGCGCCTGCTCGGCTCCGGCGCAGGTTGCCCTGAGATAGGCCTCTACCGCCTCGGCAGCTGAGGCATTGGGCCATCTTGTACGACAGGCTTTAAGCGTATCGCGTCGAATGCAGCAAGCCAGCGTCAACTCGCCAGCGCCATCGATCACCATGCCCCCATAACCGCCGGCGAAGCTCAGCACCGGCAGCAGTCCAGACAATAAGCGCGCACCCTGAAAATTGGCCTTGAAGGCGAACAAGTCGCTGGCGGCCCTGGGCGGTTTTTCGGCTTGCATGAATGCTTGCGGTTCCCACGAACCGTGGGCGGCGATAATAACGGGGGCTTGCAGCACCCTGGTTGCGGCAGAGCCGCCTGCCGCGATTTCGCAGGAAAAATCCCCAAACCCGCCGCTGACCTTCCGGACCGACCACGGTTGATAGATATCAGCGCCTGCAGTCTTCGCGCGTTGTATCAGCAGGGTATCGAGATGCTCGCGGCCCATCGCCCGCCCCCAGGCATGACGCCCATGCGGCAATGCGGGCATGTCAGCGATCACCGTGCGCTTGCCCAGCATCAATGCCACCTGCCGCAGTTCATGGCCCGCCAGTTTGTGAAAATCTTCAGAAATACCAAGCTCGTCCAGCAAGGGCAGATTGGTGGCGGCAATGCACTCGCCGCAAACCTTGCGACGCGGGAAAACCTGCTTCTCGACTAGCGCTACCGACCAGCCGGCCTGCGCCAGCAATATCGCCGCAGTAGAACCCGCAGGCCCCGCACCTATGACGATGGCATCATGGCTGCAACTCAATGCCGCTCCGCGCGCACGGCAATGAAACAATGGCTGAACAGTCCAGCCTCGCATTCGCGTAGGTTCCAGCTGCGATAGCGGTGCGGCCACAGCGAAGACAGCTCTCGTTTGCAGAAACCTGCCTGCACGCTGAGCACAGCATCCTCACGCGTGACATCGTTGGCGCCCAGCAGTCCCACCATGCGACTGCCGGACAGAGCGAATTTGGAACGACGCGGCTCGCAGGCAACGAACGCGCGGCTGCGCGATGAGATCGCGCCCAGAATCCGTGTCAGCGCATCGCCTTCAAAATGATGAATAAACAGGTTTGCCACTATCAGGTCCCAGCCTTCGTCGTAGGGCTGCACACTCCAGTCCAGCACGTCCTGCTGGATGGCTTCAGCCTGCCAGCCCAGCCGCTGGAATGCGTGCATTGTCTGCGGAGAAACAAGGTGCTGCCGGTCCAGCAGACCCAGATGCACCTTGGGCCATTTAGGCACCAGACTTTGCGCCAATGCCAGCATCAGCGTGCCGTCGCCGGCGCCGAGTTCGAGGATACGTTTGGGAGGTGAAATGTCAGCCTGCCGCAGCGCGTGCAGCATGATAAGCTTGCTGCCCATGACACGGTTGATGCGCTGCAGATCCTGGCGGGAGCGCATGGCGCGCGGATCGCCTTCGGGCAGATGATCCAGGGTTTCATGCTGCACTATTCTCTGCAAACTCATTATGGCCTCTGCAAACTCATAACGACGTCTCCATTATTCTTCCACTTGCAATAATGCGCCATGGCAGCTGAACCCGGCGCCGAACGACGACATCCACCACCATCCGCCCGGCGCATTGTCAGCAAGCGCTGCCTGCAGTACAAAATAGACAAACGCACTGCTCAGGTTGCCGTAGTTGTATAGCATGGAGGCGCTGTAACGCAAATCCTGCGCACTGATACCCAGCCTGTCCTCAAGCGCCAGCAGTACATCGCGCCCGCCCGCATGCATGATCCAGCCGCGTATGTCGCCTTGCGAAATGCCCGCTGTCTGCAATGCAGCAGTCAGCACTTCGGCGGCATGTTGCGCCGCCAGGCCGGGCACACGACGCGTCAGGATGTTCCTCAACATGCCTTGCTCCTGCTCGAATCGCAATGCATCGCGCTCTGCCGTATTCATAAGTGAACGGCTGTGTTTCCACTCCACACGCCGCCTGTGCGGTAGTGCTTCGGCGGACAGCACGGCGGCACCCGCACCATCGCCGAACAGGCATGCACTGATTAGCACGCCGGGATCATTATCTAGGTACATGGCCGCGCTGCAGACTTCAACACATATCGACAGCACGTGTTTGGCCTGGCGCGCAGACAGCAATGCATCGGCCAATTGCCAGTTGGGCAGTGCCGCACCGCAGCCCTGCCCAACCAGATCGTAGGCCCTGACGTCCGACCGCAGTCCAAGTGACTCTACAACATAGCCGCTCAATCCCGGGCACAGGTAGCCGGTGCACGAGCTCACGATGACGGCGTCTATGTCATCTGTCTGCAACGCTGCCTCAATCAAGGCCCTGGCGCCTACATCGCGGGCAAGCACGGGTGCATGCTGCACAAAGCGACGGTGGAGGGTATCAGGGTCTACCTGAAACACCTCCTCCAGCGTATCAATGGCAAGGTGACGCGTTTCAATGCCATTGTCCTGCTGCAGCACAGCCTGCACGATGCCGACGGCGCGCGGGTTCAGCTTTGCATACCACTCCGAAGCAGAAAACGCTTCCCAGCATTGCGCCTTGCTATAACGATTGGCCGGCGCGGCTGTCCCGATTCCATTGACAAACATCCGTTACTTTCTTGGTTTAGTGATTGGAGATGATGCAGGACGCCCGCTCTGTACGCTACTTTACCGACGCATGGCTTGCCGAAGCCGGGCTGTGTATCTTGCCCCAGCCCCACAGCACCAGACACGACAATGCCAGTGCTGAAAAATTGATGATGAGCACGGCGAATTCGCCCCGCCACACGTGAAATACAATCGCCGAAATCTGCAGCGCGGCACTGCCCAGTGCTGCCAGAATAGTGACCCAAGTCCAGATGTGCAGCATATCCGGCAGCACAATGCCAGTGGCAGCGAACATATCCAACCATCCGGTGAAGCGGACAAATCCTTCAGAATAATCGCCCGTCCACGGAATCATGGCCGGCAGCTCATCCATGGGAACAAATATCTTGAGTGCACCGGCCGTCGCGTAGAAAACGGCCAGTACGACCTGTGCAATCCAGACTGCGGCCCGCAGCTTGTTCATGCTGCACCTCACATTGGTAGACGTTCAAATCCTAACGCGAAATGTTGAGCTTGAATGGACGTTAGTTAACAGACGGGTTGTGCGTTTTTTAATGGAATAGCGTCATGACCTTGATGCTTGAGAACGTGGCAATATCCTTGCTCGGTAGCCTTTGTTACCCAGCTGCATCAGACTTGCATCTTCTGAATCCACGCCGGGGCTGAGTATGCGCGGCATCCTGTCTGCTGCCTTTGCCGTGAGCCTCGCTGCCCTGCCATTACATGCCTTCTCACAAGTAGCGACATTCCAGAATGCCATGCAGCCCGCCGGAGTCCAGGCTGAAAAGATTCTGGATCTCTGGTATCTGACGTTCGCCATCTGCACCGCAGTGTTCATCGCCGTCCTGGCAGCATTTCTCTATGCAATACGGCGGGCACCGCGCGCGGACGAACGAACTGCAGCGGAGGTTTCCTTCCTGCGCCAGGCAGAGCCAGCCTCGAAGCGCGCAGTGCTACTGGCTGTGGCGCTTTCAACTATCCTGCTACTGGTGCTGCTGGTCGCCGATGTATTTACGGGACGTGCCCTGATCCAGATGCCGCTGGGTGACGGCATTCATATCGAACTCACTGGCCATCGCTGGTGGTGGGAGGCACGCTATTCGGCGGATCCGCCTTCCCGCATGTTCACCACCGCTAACGAACTGCACATCCCAGTGGGCAAACCTGTCGTGATCTCACTGAAATCCAGCGACGTCATCCATTCCTTTTGGGTGCCCAACCTGCATGGTAAGAAGGACATGATTCCCGGCCGAACGGCAACTATCACCCTACGTGTTGACAAGCCCGGAATCTACCGGGGTCAATGCGCTGAATTTTGCGGATACCAGCACGCAAAGATGGCACTGCTGGTCATTGCCGAACCACAGGAACAATACGAAGTCTGGGCAGAGCAGCAGCGCCAGCCGGCTCCAGCGCCAACGACAGCTTCGGCCATCACAGGGCAAAAGCTGTTCATGGGCGGCACCTGTGTGTCGTGTCATACAGTGCGCGGCACTTCCGCCCAGGCAACATTAGGGCCGGACCTCACCCATCTCGCCAGTCGCAAGACATTGGCAGCCGGCACCTTGCCCAATTCGCGCGAACATCTTGCAGCTTGGATCAATGATCCGCAGAAATTCAAACTCATGGCCAACATGCCTTCCAGCCCGTTTTCCAGTGAGCAACTACAGGCTGTGGTGCTTTACCTGGAAACGCTGAAATGAGTGTTCCGGTCACCGAGCGCGTGGTTTACGACGGCACGCCGGAAGGCACGGTTGAGCTTGCAGAAACCTGGCGGGATCCGCCCGGCCTCATGGGTTCGCTTTCCGCCATTAATCACAAGACTATAGGCCGCCGTTTCATCGTCACCACGATGGGTTTTTTTGCTGCAGGTGGTATCCTCGCCGCGCTCATGCGGCTGCAGCTCATGCGGCCGGAGAACGACCTCATCGGCATGGACCTGTATAACCAGCTGTTCAGCATGCATGGCACCACCATGATGTTTCTGTTCGCGGTACCGGTGATGCAGGCAGTCGCCATCTACCTGGTGCCACTCATGATAGGCGCTCGCACCGTGGCCTTCCCGCGCATGAATGCCTTTGCCTACTGGATATTCCTGTTCGGCGGACTGATGATTTATGGCGCATTCTTCTTCAATACCGGCCCGGACGCCGGCTGGTTCGGCTATGCACCCCTGACCGAATCGGAATATTCGCCGGGCAAGCGCATCGATTTTTGGGCGCAGATGATCACTTTTACCGAGGTTTCAGCCCTGCTGGAAGCTATCGTCATCATCACCACTATTTTTAAGCTGCGCGCACCCGGTATGACGATGAACCGCATGCCGCTCTATGTCTGGGCCATGCTGGTCACCTCATTCATGGTGCTCTTCGCCATGCCTGCGGTCATGCTGGCCAGCACGGGATTAATTACTGACAGACTCGTCAATACACACTTCTACCGGTCAGGCGACGGCGGCGATCCTGTGCTGTGGCAACACCTGTTCTGGTTTTTCGGCCACCCCGAGGTGTATCTGATCTTCATTCCCGGGCTGGGATTCCTGTCGGCCATCATCGAGACGTTTTCCCGCCGGCCGATCTTCGGCTACCCGGCCATGGTACTCGCCCTGATTGCAACAGCATTCCTTGCGTTCGGGCTGTGGGTGCATCACATGTTCACCGCCAACCTGCCCGAGCTGGGTAAAACCTTCTTCACGGCGGCGAGCCTGCTAATCGCAATCCCCACTGCCATCCAGATATTCTGCTGGATCGCGACCTTATGGAAAGGCAGGCTCAATTTCCGAACGCCGTTGCTGTTCGTGCTCGCCTTCTTTTTCATCCTGCTCATGGGCGGTCTGACGGGCCTCATGCTGGCTTCGGTGTCGCTTGATCTGCAGGTGCATGACACCTATTTCGTGGTGGCGCATCTGCATTACGTACTGCTGGGGGGTGCTGTCTTTCCACTGTTCGGCGCCATCTATTACTGGTTTCCCAAATATACCGGCCGGCTCATGAATGAACGGCTGGGCCAGTGGAATTTCTGGCTGTTCTTTATCGGCTTCAACGTTACTTTTTTCCCCATGCACCTGCTGGGCCTGTATGGCATGCCACGCCGTGTTTATACCTATGCGGCCGAGATGGGCTGGGGCACGATGAACCTGATATCGACCCTAGGCGCGCTGTTGATTGCCATCAGCATGCTGCTGTTCCTCATCAATGCGGTGCGTAGTTACCGCAAGGGAATCAAAGCCGCGAACGATCCGTGGGGTGGAGGTACGCTGGAATGGGCTGTTGCATCACCGCCGCCGGCACATAACTTCGATGTGATTCCGGTCGTCCATGCGCGATATCCGTTATGGGAAGCACCCAAAAAAACAGGTTATGTTGCCGGTCTTGCGGCCAATCATCGCGAACAGCTCATCACCAGCGTCATCGATGCGCAGCCGGATTATCGCGGCTCATTCCCTGACCCCTCTATCTGGCCGTTCATCAGCGCGATCGCCGCCTCCATCTTGTTCATCGGCAGCATATACACACCCTGGGCCGTGGTATGGGCTTCCATCCCCGTTTCAATTGCACTCATCGCGTGGTTCTGGCCGCGCAAGAAGGAGACCGAAGAGGACCTTGCCCTGGAGAAATCGCCATGACTAGCGAAAAGCCCGACGCGCTGAATGTTACCGAGCTGCCGAGCTTCGCCTTCGGTCACCGCAGTCCCATGTGGTGGGGCACCATGGGCATGATCGCCATCGAAGGCACGGTATTCGTACTGGCGATCATGAGCTACTTCTACCTCTATAGCCATTCGCCGTCCTGGCCCATGACCACGCCAGCGCCCGAGCTTCTGTGGGGCACGATTAATACCTGCATCATGCTGGGGAGTTACATTCCCAACCACTTCGCGAAAAAGGCCGCGTTAAAAATGGACCTGAGCCAGGTCCGGTTGTGGCTGGTGATCTGCATGCTCTTTTCAGTGGCCTTTCTGACTGTGCGCGTATTCGAATTCGGTGCGCTCAACGTTCGCTGGGATACCGATGCCTATGGCTCTATCGTCTGGATGCTGCTGGGCCTGCATACGCTGCATCTGCTGACCGATGCCGTGGATAGTCTGGTGTTGACCGTGCTGATGTTTACCGGACCGCTGGAAGGTAAACGCTTTGTGGATGTCAGCGAGAACTGCATGTACTGGAATTTCGTCGTGGGCAGCTGGCTCATCATCTATGCCGTTCTCTACTGGAGTCCGCGGTTCTAATGGCTGGTCAAAAGACACCTGCGGCAATCTGGCTGGCACTGCTGGTCGCCCCTCTGCTCGCCCTGCTGAATTTGACTATTGTATATGCGTTGGTTGTGCCGGCCTGCGAGGGTCAAAACACTTTGTCGCTGCATCTTGTTTCAGCGTGCAGCCTGCTGCTGAGCCTGCTGTTCACCTTCATGGCCTGGCAACATTGGCAGGATTCACCAAATACTGCTGAGGATGACGTGCCAGTCAGGCAGAGCTTCCTTCCCGCCGTGGCTGCCGTCAGTGGCCTGTTGTCATCACTGGTTATCGCAGCGCAGTGGATCCCTCAATGGGTGCTCTCCCCATGCTTCGCCTGATCTGTCTGCTACTGGCATGGCTCCCTGGCCTGGCGCTGGCCCATGTCGCAGAAGACGGGGTAGCGCACACCTACAGATGGGAATGGTCGTTCGAGCCCTGGGTGATTTTCTGCCTGCTGCTCAGCATCGCCTGGTATGGCGCGGGCATCGCAAGATTGTGGAAAAAGGCAGGCAATAGCCGTAAAGCGCTGGTTCATCAGGCTGCGCTGTTTGCGCTCGGCTGGTTGACGCTGGCGATTGCACTGGTATCACCCGTTGATCCGCTGGGGGTGCAATTGTTCAGCGCACACATGGTGCAGCATGAACTCATGATGATTGTAGCCGCACCGCTCATGGTCAAAAGCCGGCCATTTGGCGTGTGGATGTGGGCGCTGCCTGAGCACTGGCGCAGTCGCGTGGTTACCGCCGTGCGCTGGCCAGCTATAGCCATACCATGGAATGTCCTGACCAATGCCCTGATTGCCTGGGTCGTACATGCGCTGGCCTTATGGGCGTGGCATATCCCGGCATTTTTCAATCAGGCAGTAACCGACAACACCATCCATACGTGGCAGCATGCCAGCTTTCTGGTGTCTGCCCTGTTTTTCTGGTGGGCAGTGTTTCGCGATGGCGCCACACGGGCGGGATGCGGCACCGCCATTCTCTATCTGTTCACCACCATGCTGCATACAAGCGCTCTGGGTGCGCTGCTGACCTTCTCGGCTACACCTTGGTACTCGGCGTACCTCTCCAGCGCGGCCGCGCTGGGATGGGACCCGCTGGTGGATCAGCAGCTGGGAGGATTGATAATGTGGATACCTGGCGGCCTCGTTTATATGGGCACTGCCTTGGCGCTAGGCGCAAGCTGGTTGCAATCCGACCAGCAGCCGAACGTGTATCCTAGAAGATGAAGTCCAGCACACCCATCACCACCAGCAGACCGATCAGGAAGATGATGCCGATAATCCAGAGAATGATTTTCATGCCCCAACCTCGATTGTTTGGAGATTCCAGCATAAGGCCATCGCACGAGGGCGTATGTACGCCCTGCTACAAACGACTGATGCAGAACTGTCCTGACCAAAAAAAAGGACGCGCACGCGCGTCCTTGAATGCTGCATGGAATGGCTCAGGCCAAAGCAACTTCCACTAAATTATCGCTAAACGTCGTCGAGTGCCCCATATCCCCAAACTCCGCTGAGCTGATGCAATTCACAGTGCCCTCATTGAGCTGCCTCCAGTAACCCAGCGTTGCGACCACAATGCCGGGATTTACATCTCCGGTAATGCGCGCTGCACCCTCAAATGCACCACGGTCATTGAACACACGCACCTTCGCTCCTTCAAGGATGCCGCGGATATCAGCATCAACAGGGTTGATCATCACGAACTGCTCGCCTTGGATCTTTTGTTTTTCGGCCATGTTGCCATAACAGGAATTCAGGAAGGCATGGCTTTTGGGCGAGATGATGTTGAGCGGATATTTGGCGGCCAGTGCGGGATTAGTCTCTGCCGACTCTCGATTAGCCACGTAATCGGGCAGCGGATCTAGATCAGTTCCAGGCTGGAAGCCATCGTACATTTGGCGGAATGGCCCGGCTACGAAGTCTTTTGCGCCTTCGACCATGAACATGCATTTGCCCGTGGGCGTGGGGAAGTTGCCATTTTTATGCGGCGCACGATCATCCCTGGTGCCGACCTTGAGCCGGGCAAAGCCGTGCTCGCGCAGATAATTTAAATCAATGCCCTCGCAGGCAGGGGAATCCCAGTCCACATAATTTTGCAGGCATTCGGCATCGTTCCATTTGAAGTTTTCTTCTTCGAAACCCAGGCGTTTGGCCAGCTCGCGGAAGATATCGTTGTTTGGCCGCGCTTCACCAGGCGGCTCGATACACTTGGTGTTGTAGGTCAGGTAGAGATGGCCCCAGGACAGAATCATGTCTTCCATTTCCGCGCCCATGGCGGCTGGCAGCACGATATCCGCATAGGATGCAGTGTCGGATAGGAAGTGATCGGCAGCGATGGTAAACAGGTCTTCACGTTTCAGGCCAGCGATGATTTTGTCGGTCTCAGGCGATTGCGTGACAGGATTCGTATTCCACACCATGAGCGACTTGATGGGAACCTCCAGATCGAGTTCCCCGAGTAAAGCCCGGCCCAGCTGCAGGATATTCACTACCGGCGTGCCTTCCGGGATCAGGTCAGGGCGGCAGATCGTGTTCCATTTATATGGATGCTCCCACACCGGGAACTGCAGGATGCCGCCACCGATGTGACGCCAGGCGCCGATGAGCGCTGGTAAGCAGGCAACGGCGCGAATCGCCTGGCTGCCGCCATGACTTCTTTCCAGCGCGACACCGATACGGATTGCCGCTGGCGGTGTGGTTGCATATTCACGCGCCAATATACGGATATCCGCTGCAGGAATGCCGGTGATTTTCTCGGCCCATTCCGGCGTGCGTGTTTTGGCGCGCTCGGCCAGCTCTTTATAGCCTACGGTGTAGTTATCAACGTAATCCTGATCCACCAGGCCCTCTTCGATGATGACATGCATCATGGCCATCGCCAGCGCACCGTCGGTGCCGGGCTTCGGCGCAATGTGCCAATCAGCTTCCTTGGCTGTCTTTGACGCGTAGGAATCAATCACCACCACTTTGGCGCCCTTCTTCTGCGCATCATGCACGATGTGCCAGTGATGCAGGTTGGTGCTGACAGAATTACTTGCCCAGATGATGATGTATTTGGAATGGATAAAGCTCTCGGGATCGACACCTGCCGTAGGTCCCAGCGTCAATAGCCACGCCGTGGCTGACCCTTCACCGCAGTATGTACGCTCCGTGACGGTAGCGCCCAGGCGGTTGAAAAAGGCATCGCCGCCATTCATGCCATGCACGAGTCCCTGATTGCCAAGATAGCTCGCCGGCATGATGGCGCGTGGCCCATGCACGGCAATAATAGCCTGCCACCTGGCGATGATCTCATCCAGCGCCGCATCCCAGGAGATCCTCTTGAACTGTTTGCTGCCCTTGGGGCCCGTTCTTTTCATGGGGTAGAGCAACCGATCCGGGTGATAGTGGCGCTTCTCGTAATCCTTCAGCTTCACGCATAGGCCGCCGCGCGTCATTGGATGCTCGGGATTGCCTCTCACGCCGAGAAGCTTGCCATCCTGTACCTCGAAAACCATGGAGCAGGTATCGGGGCAATCATGCGGGCAACCACCGTGGTAAGTCTGGACACCATCAACCGGCTTGTTCATCACACTCTCCTCAACAAATCATGTTTTATGCAGCTTGTTATTGGGCATGCAGGTGGAAAATCTTGTTCATGATCTTCCATTGACCTTCAATCTTCAACAGATTGAAGAAATCGGTAAATCGATGGCCGGTCCAGTTATCCGATTCCAGCCGCACGCTGGCGGCGGTGCCAACGATATCAATATGGGTAATGCGGGAAACGATGCCGCTGGCCGGACCATTCTGGTCATTCCAGTCATACAGATTCTGGATGGGGCCAGCAAACAGGTCGCTACCGACATAGCCGTAGATGGTGGCGTCTGCATGGAACGCAGGCTTCATGTCGGCACCCCTGCCTGACCTGGCGCCGTCAATGTAATGCTGGAGAACCTGGGAAATAGCTTCGTATTCATCTATATCGACTGCCTGACCGGACATCATGGACTCCCTGTTTCGCTTGTATACAGGGCAGTATAGGCCAATATTTTTTGAAAGAAAACCCGGGCAGCGCAAATGAAAAAGGCTCCTTGCGGAGCCTTGGATTCTTTACCTGCTTTAGATCTTTTTTAGTTGTCAGACACGGCGCCAGATGGTGCCTTGCGGGCCATCCTCCAGCACAACGCCGTTGTCCAGCAGTGCTTTGCGGATACGGTCGGCCTCGGCAAAATCCTTGCTGCGGCGTGCCTCCAGACGTTGTGTAATCAGTTGCTCAATCCGGTCCGGCGCATAGCCGTCTTCCGCTGGTTGACCTCCTTGCAGGAAAGCTTCCGACTCGCGCTGCAAAATGCCCAGCACGCCCCCCAATGATTTCAGCAAGCAGGCCGCTTCCACAGCGCGCGTCCTGTTGAGCTCATTGGCGAGATCGAACAGTACTGCCATCGCTTCCGGTGTATTGAAGTCATCATCCATCGCCGCCTTGAAACGCACAGCGGCGGGATGTTGCCAATCGACTGCGGCAGTTGATGCCTGCGTACCGCGCAACGCGGTGTAAAGCCGCGTCAGCGCATGTCTGGCATCATCCAGGTGCTGGTCGGAATAGTTGAGCGGGCTGCGGTAATGCGCGCGCAGGATGAAAAAGCGCACCACTTCCGGATCGTATTTCTTGAGCACTTCTCGGATGGTGAAGAAATTGCCCAGGGACTTGGACATCTTCTCGTCGTCCACCCGCACAAATCCGTTGTGCATCCAGTAATTCACAAAGGTGCAGTCGTGCGCACCTTCCGACTGCGCGATTTCATTTTCATGATGCGGGAACTGCAGGTCCTGGCCGCCGCCATGAATATCGAAGTGCTTGCCCAGGATGCTGGCGCCCATGGCAGAGCATTCGATGTGCCAGCCGGGACGGCCTTTGCCGTCGTTCGGTCCGCCAAAAGGGGAATTCCAGCTGGGTTCATTGGGTTTGGCGGATTTCCACAATACGAAATCCATGGGGTCGCGTTTGTGCGTGTCGACTTCCACGCGCTCGCCTGCGCGCAGGTCTTCCAGCGATTTGCCGGAAAGCTTGCCGTATCCAGGGAAGCTGCCGACTGAATAAAACACGTCGCCATTATCCGCGAGATAGGCGTGGCCCTTTTCGATCAGCGCGGCGATCATCTGCAGCATGTCGTCGATATGTTTGGTTGCCAGCGGCTCGGCATCCGGCGACAGTACGCCAAGCTGGGCGGCATCCTCTTCCATGGCGCGGATGTAGCGTGCGGTAAGCTCGCCTATGGTTTCGTTGTTCTCCTGCGCGCGCCGAATGATCTTGTCATCGATGTCGGTGATATTGCGAACGTAGGTCACATCCAGACCTGAAGCGCGCAGCCAGCGGCTTACCATGTCGAACACCACCATGACGCGTGCGTGCCCAAGGTGGCAGTAGTCGTAAACGGTCATGCCGCAGACATACATGCTGACCTTGCCGGCAACGATGGGGACGAATTCCTGTTTCTCGCGGGCAAGCGAATTATAGATTTTCAACATGTAAGATTCAGGTTAAAGACTTTGGCGTAAATAATTGCCGCGAAAAGCATCTTAAGCTATTGGAGGTGATTATGCTTGTTGATAGAATGCTGCTTGAGTTACCCGGAAAAAGTATATCACAATGCCCGCCCATCGCACCTTGGCGACCTATCTGCTGATTCTGGCTGGAATAGTGGCCTCTTTCAGCCTGCAGGCTGACGAGCTGGGCGAAATTGCGCGCCAGGTACGCAACGGCCAGCATGCTGCAGCGCTTATCCAGGCGAATGACTATCTCAAGGCCAACCCCGCAGATGCCCAAGCCATGTTCCTTAAGGGCGTGGCGCTCAGCAAGCTCAACAAGCGCGAAGAAGCGATCCGGGCATTCATCACTATCACCGAAAAACACCCAAATCTTCCAGAGCCCTACAATAACCTGGCAGTGCTGTATGCCGAGCAGGGACAGTATGACAAGGCACGTAAGGCGCTGGAAGCCGCACTTAACACACATCCCAGCTACGCAACGGCACATGGGAATCTCGCCAATGTATATGCCTATATGGCTTCCGAGGCTTACGACAAGGCCCTGCAGCTGGACAAGGGCAAGATACGTAGCGCCGGCAGCAGGCTGGCAATGATTCCCGATTTGACTGTCGCCAATAGACCTACACTGCTGGCAGCCGCATCGCCGGTGGAAACGAAAAACACAGCCAAACCCGCTGAGGTAGCCCCGCCTGCCAGCACCAAATCAGCGCAACCAACTGAACCAGCCGAACCCATCAAGCTGGCAGAGCCGACTAAACCTGCTGAGCCCATTAGAGCACCGGAACCTGCGAAGCCTGCTCCCGCACCGACGCCGGTCTCTACTGAGCCGCCGGCTATGCAGCCCCCAGAGCCTGCCAAAGTTGCGCAAGAGACAGTTCCAGCAAAACCTGAAACCGCTCAGCAGGCATCTGCCTCCGTCGGCGCAGAGAAAAAAATCAGGGAAGCCGTGGAAGCCTGGGCGCTGGCATGGTCGTTGCAAAATGTGGAAGAATATCTCGCAAGCTATGCGGACACTTTCAAGACGCCGAATGGGGAAAGCCGCAAACAATGGGAAGACACCCGCCGGGATAGGTTGACCAGGCCCGGCGCCATCAAGGTGGAAATCATAGGTTTGCGCGTGGCTATGGAGAACGACAATCGCGCGCGCACCGAATTCAAGCAGACCTACCGTTCAGGTCGCACCGTGATGCGCACCAGTAAAACGCTGATTCTGAAACAAGCAGGTGACAGGTGGCTAATTGAGCAGGAGCAAGCAGGCAGTTGAAGTCTTTGCATAAAAATCTGCCCAGAATCGTTATCCGGCTGATGCAGGCGGGCCTGATCGCGGGCGCCCTTCTGCCATGGAATGCGACAGCTATTGACCGCAGTGATTTCGTGCCTGGGCCAGGCAACAAATTCAGCGCCAACTACATTGAAAGTCTGCTGGTCAAAAGCCTGTTTTCCATTGCCGAAGGGCAACTGGAAGAAGCTTCGCGCGCGATTGACCAAGTACTCAAAACGGCACCCAACTTCAAACTGGCGCATCTGATCCGTGGCGACCTGCTCATGGCACGAGCCCAGCAACTGCAGAGCTTCGGCAATGCCAGCGTCAGCCGTGATGAACATATCGAGGGTTTGCGCGAGGAGGCACGCCGGCGCATTGAACGCTATCTTGGCGAGCAGCAACCCAGCCAGATCCCAGAACCATTGTGGAAACTCGACCCCAGCCAGCAATATGCGGTGGTTGTCGACACTGCAAAATCACGGCTTTACCTCTACCGCAACAATGATGGTACGCCGCGCTATATTGCGGATTATTACGTCACCATCGGCAAGAACGGCAGCGAAAAGCGCATCGAGGGCGACAAGCGGACACCGCTGGGCGTGTATTTCTCTGCGCCCAAGCTGACCAAGAAATTGCCGGACTTCTACGGCGACGGTGCCTACCCGCTGAACTATCCAAATGAGTGGGACAAACACGAAGGCCGCAAGGGTTACGGCATCTGGCTGCATGGCACGCCCAGCGATACCTATAGCCGGCCGCCGTTGGCCAGTGATGGTTGTGTGGTGCTGGCCAATCCGGATCTGAAATCGCTTGCGCCTATTCTAAGAAATGGCAACATTCCGGTCATCATCACCGATGGTCTGCAGTGGCTGCCCGCGGATGCTGCTGCGCCGCAAGGGGAGAAGCTGGATACTGCTCTCGAATCCTGGCGCAAGGCCTGGCAGGCGCAGGATACCGATGACTACCTGGCGCATTATTCGCCGCAATTCTTCAGCCCCGATGCAGACTATGCGCGCTGGTCAAAGGAAAAGCGCCGCATCCAGGCCAGCAAGGCGGAGACGGAAATCAAGCTATCCAATGTCAGCATGTTCCGTTATCCTCATAGCGAACGCGAGATGGCGATCGTCACGTTCGATCAGGAATACCGCAGTCCCCACCTCGATAGCCGCATGAAAAAACGTCAGTATTGGGTGCTGGAAAATCAGCAGTGGAAAATCATGTACGAAGGTCCGGTGTAGACCTTTGTTTCAGTAGCAGGAGGAGAACTCAAATGCATTTTTACCGCATCGGCCTGTTTCTTTTGGCAATCCTGGCTTTACCTGTCCATGCAGCATCCAGCCCAGTGTATCCGCAGGTGGAATTCCAGACCAACATGGGCTCGTTCGTGGTTGAGCTTTACCCCGATAAGGCGCCCAAAACGGTAGCGAATTTCCTCGAGCGTGTTTCCAGTAACTATTACTCCGGTACGGTATTTCACCGTACCGTTGACCGCTTCATGGTGCAGGGCGGCGGCTTCACCGCAGACATGAAGGAAAAGGATTTCACGCCGCAGGACACAGGTCTGGTGGGTGCAATCAAGGGAGACATGGTACTCACCAAGCTTCCCAATGATTTCAAATTGCCTAATGAATCAAATAATGGCCTCAAGAATACCCGCGGCACACTGGCCATGGCGCGCAGCTTCCAGCCGGATTCCGCAACCACTCAGTTCTTCATCAACCTCGATGACAACAAATTCCTCAACTTTCATAAGCCCGATCCCCATTACATCGGCTATGCGGTATTCGGCAAGGTCATTCGCGGCTTTGATATCGTAAAGAAAATCGGGCAGGTTCCGACGCAGACGGTAGGTGTACACAAGGATGTTCCTGTCCAGCCCATCGTCATCGAAAAGGCGGCTTTACTGGAAAAACCGGTTGTAGCTGAACCCGAAGTGCTGCCTAACTCCCTGCCCAAATCAGAATCTATTAAAACAGCAACTAAAGGAAAGAAACGTGGTTAAACTGCATACCAACTTTGGCGTCATTACACTGGAACTGGATAGCGAGAAGGCGCCAATCACCACGGCCAATTTTCTGCGTTACGTAGGAAACGGTTTTTACGACAACACCATATTTCATCGCGTCATCGACGGCTTTATGGTCCAGGGCGGCGGTTTCACGGCAGACATGAGCCAGAAGTCGACCGACGCTCCCATCAAGAACGAAGCCAATAACGGCCTGCAGAACAAGAAATACACCATCGCCATGGCGCGCACGCCAAATCCGGATTCGGCCAGCAGCCAGTTCTTCATTAATGTATCCGACAACGATTTCCTTAATTTCACCTCCCCCACAGCGCAAGGCTGGGGTTATTGCGTATTCGGCCGCGTCACGGAAGGCACAGACGTGGTGGACAAGATCAAGAGCGTCAAGACAGGCAGCCGCAGCGGCCATCAGGATGTGCCAGTCGAAAACGTGGTAATCGAACGCGCCGAACTCTGTCCCGAGTAGCCAGCGTGACGCCGCCCGCAGGCACAGACGCACGGCACAGCCTGTTCATTTCCGACTTGCATCTGTGCAGCACGCGGCCTGCGATCACGCGGCAGTTTGTCGATTTTCTGCAATCCATCGCTGGTAAAACCGACGCGCTTTATATCCTGGGCGACCTGTTCGAATATTGGGCAGGCGATGATGATCTGGATGACCCGCGGCACAGTGAAGTCATCGCCGCCTTGAGCGCCTTGCAACCGGCGGGCACGCAGGTATTTTTCATGCATGGCAACCGGGACTTCCTCCTAGGCGAGGATTTTGCGCGAAGAACCGGCATCACCCTGCTACCTGATCCCACCCTGCTCACGCTCTACGGCAAGCGCGTCCTGCTCATGCATGGCGATACGCTATGCACTGACGACGTAGCCTATCAGTCTTTCCGCCTGCAGGTACGCGAGCCAGGCTGGCAGACGGGATTTCTGGCCCAGCCGCTGACAGCGCGCAAGGCGCAGATCGAGGCGCTACGGCAGCGTAGCGAACAGGAAAAATCGCAGAAATCCGAAAGCATCATGGATGTGAATGCGGATGCAGTGCATGCACTGCTAAAGCAATATGACTACCCGGAACTATTGATTCACGGCCATACGCATCGCCCCAACCGTCACTTTCTCGAGATTGACGGCCACGCCTGCGAACGCTGGGTGCTAGGCGACTGGTATGAACAGGGAAGCTGTCTACGCCTGGATGCACAGGGCTGCAGCAATCAATCCTTATGACAGCAGCCAAAAAAGTGATGGTATGCGTAAATTTCCGGGCCAATCCGGGCCAGCCTTCCTGCGCGGCACGCGGCTCCGAAGCCATTGCCTGCGCGCTGGAAGCAGCTCTCGCACAACATCAATTGCAGATAGCGGTGGAAAGGTTTAACTGCCTGGGTCATTGCGAATCGGGTCCCAACGTCAGGCTCACGCCGGCTGGACGCTGGTACCACGCAGTCACCTTGCAGGATGTGCCCGAGCTGATGTCGGGCATAGAAGAATTCTGCAAGCGCTGATGCGCTAAGTTGTGTAACCGGGTATCAGCGATTCATCCACGGCATCAATCTGCTCGGGCTCCAGGAACTGCTCCGCGTATCGCACGTACAGCTTCTCGCGGATGAACAGGTCGAACAGGTCGGGGTCGATGTGATTATCCAGCTTCATCTTGCCCAGGATGTGCAACGACTCTGACAGGGTTTTTGCCTTCTTGTAAGGCCGATCGCGCGAGGTCAGCGCTTCAAAGATATCAGCAATCCCCATGATGCGGGCCGGGATGGACATCTGTTCCCGCGTAAGTCCGCGCGGGTAACCCTTGCCGTCCATTCTTTCGTGATGCCCGCCGGCGTACTCGGGCACTCGCTGAAGGTCCTTGGGGTACGGCAGCGACTCCAGCATGTTGATGGTCACCGTGATGTGATTATTGATGATGCTGCGCTCTTCCTGCGTCAATGTGCCGCGCAGGATGTTGAGGTTGTAAACCTCGTTTTCGCTGAGAAAATTAACCGTATTGCCCAGTGCGTCCTTGAATGGATAGGCGGCGATCCGGCGCACGCGTTCCTGATGCTCCGGCGTCATGTGCTCACTGCCGTAATTGGCGTTGCGCAGGAAATCGCGGTCAGCATCCAGCTGCTGCCGGAAGGCTTCCAGTTCGCGCTCCATCGTCATGGCATCCAGATTCTTATTTGCTTTCAGTGCTGCCAGCTGTTTGTGCAGCATGTCGCACTCGGCCTGTTTCTTGAGCAGTTCAAAACGTTGGTCCAGCAGATGGATGCGATCGAAAATCATGGACAGCTTGGTCGGCTTGTCCATGACTGATTCCGGGGTGGTCACCTTGCCGCAGTCGTGCAGCCAGGCAGCGATGCGCAGTTCGTAGATCTCCTTCTCGTTCAGCGAGAAATCCTTGAGCGGGCCGGTGCGGGTTCTGCTGGCCGCTTCTGCCAGCATCATCGTGAGTTCGGGTACGCGCTGGCAATGGCCGCCGGTATAAGGCGACTTTTCATCGATGGCATCGGCGATCAGTTCGATGAAGGCTTCGAAGAGGTTCTTGAGGCCTTCGATCAGGTTCTGGTTGGTCATGGCGACCGCCGCCTGCGAGGCCAGGGATTCCACCAGCTGCTGGTTTTCGCGGGAAAAGGCAATGATCTCGCCGGTCCGGGCGTCAATGGCATTGATCAGCTGTAGGACGCCGATGATTTCATTCTCATGGTTCTTCATGGGAATGGTCAGGAAGGACTTGGAGCGGTAGCCCGTACTATGGTCGAATTTGCGCGTGCCGGAAAAATCGAAGCCCTCCGCCTCATAGGCGTCGGCAATATTCACGGTGCACTGGTTGAGTACGGCATAGGCAGCGACCATGTTGAGGTTGGGCGAACTGTCCTCCAGGTGCAACGGCAGCGGCGGGAACGGGATTTCCTTGCCGGTGGTGCCGCCCATCATGATGCCCAGGGTCTGGGTGCGCATGATTTCGAACTTGAGGCGCCCGCCGTCTGTGATGGTATACAGCGTGCCACCATCTGCGTTGGTGATTTCCTTGGCGCCCAGCAGAATCATCTCCAGCAGGCGCTTGTTATCGCGCTCCGCGGAAAGTGCTACGCCAATGGCATTGAGCCGTTCAAGGCGCTGCAGTAATTCCTGTTGTTCATGCATGGCGGCCTGTTCCCTGTGCATAGAAACAATCACGCCCGCCTGACTCAGGCGAGGCAGAACTCCATCTTGCTGCCGGCTAATTCGATGACATCGTGATCATGCAATGCATGCGCCTGAAGGCCTATGGCCTGCCCGTTGACCAGCGGGTGGCTCTGGCCTTCCACATGGGTCAGGAAAAACCCTTGTGCGCGTCGAGTGATGACTGCCACCTGCATACCCGGCTTGCCAAGGGTGGTAACCGTCTTGTTGAGCAACTGCTCCTTGCCCTTGCCGGAGCCGCTTAATATCTTGATGTGTGCTGCAGGTTGCTGCACGGCAGCAGCGGTTTGCGACGGGCCGGATTTTTCACCGGCAGATGACGCTGGCTTCTGCTTAGCCTGACTGATAGCGCTCTTCTCCGGCGGCGGGCTGTCTTCGGCTTTTGCTTTTTGCCTGGGCATCGCCGGCATTGGGATACCGTCATCGTTGAGGTAGCGCAATTGGTATTTGCCCAGCTGGATGAGATCGTCATGCTGCAGGATATGCTGCTGAATCTGCTTGCCGTTCACAAAAGTGCCGTTAGTGCTGCCGGAATCTTCCAGGAAGGCATCCCTGCCGATGACCTTGATCACTGCATGCTCGCCGCTGATGACGAGGTTGTCGATCTGGATATCGTTCGAAGGTCTGCGGCCGATGGTGAGCTTGTCCTTGTTCAGCGTGAATTCGCCAAGGAAAGAACCGTTGAGGGAATAAATAAGTTTCGCCATGTTCGATCGCTACTTCAACCAGTTGAGAACGTTATCGTACCAGCTGTGCTCCGCCGCGAACGGTTTGAGTATCCGCACCAGGATGACGGAAATATTATCTGCGCCGCCATTGTCGTTGGCTATCTGTATCAGATGGTTGGCGGCCAGCTCCAGATTGGTATGCAGTGACTTGAGCGTGGCATGAATGTCATCGTCATCAACCATATCGGTCAGCCCATCCGAGCACAGCAGATAGATATCGCCGACTTCGACATCAAACTCGTTGAGCTCGAGATCCACCTCAGGGTCCACACCCAGCGCCCGCGTCACCAGATTCTTGTTGGCGGATGTCCGCGCCTGCTCCGGCGTGATCAGTCCGGAATTGAGCTGCTCCTGCAGCAGCGAATGGTCTTCGGTCAGGCGTGTCAGTACATCGTCGCGCAGGCAATACAGGCGCGAATCGCCGATGTGGCCCACAAGCAGCTTGTTGTTGGTAAACATGCCCATGACCAGCGTGGTTCCCATGCCTGCACACTGAGGCTGATCCTGCGAGACATGGTAGATGGAGGCATTGGCCCTTTGGACCGCATCCACGATCAGCAGGCTTTCCGCCTGCATGTCAGTCACCGGGTCTATCTGTCCCGGCTCCAGCTCAAGCATGGCTTCTTTGAGCTCCGCGACGATGGTCAGCACGGCAATTTCACTGGCGACCTCACCGGCCTTGTAGCCGCCCATGCCGTCAGCCAGCACCACCAGGCCGATCTCGGCATCGCTGGCGATGGCATCCTCATTATGATCGCGCTTCAGCCCGACATCTGTCAGGCGCACGATCTGCAGGGTGTCCGAGAGGTTCATGTCTGATGCACTATGCAGAAATCGGCAAGCAATCGCAGGGGCAGATCAGCCCTGTAAAACGGTCGAACCTCAAGAAGGTCTTATCCAACCCTGCACCCCTTAGATTTTAATTATTGTTATTGCAAGCAGTTCGATATTACACGCGATTTTTTTCAAACAGAAGCGGCGACAATTCCTATCTTGAGCCGCGGGCAAACTCTGCCGGCCTGGCCGCTGCCGCCAGCTTGTCCAGCACACCGTTGACATACTTGTGGCCGTCGGTGCCGCCGAAGCGCTTGGCCAGCTCCACGCCTTCATTGATCGCCACGCGGTATGGAATGCTGGGGTCGTAAATCAGCTCGTAGGCAGCGATGCACAAGATGGCATGCTCGATAGGGCTCAACTCCGGGATGCCGCGATCCACGAACTGCGTCAGCCGGTCGTCAAGCTCCGGAATATGCTCCATGACGCCGCGCAGCAACTGATGGAAATATTCCTCATCCGCGCGCGCGAAATCCTCGTCGTCCTTTAGGTCGCGCTCCAGCTGAGACACCGGCAGGTCATTGAGGAATTTGCGGTATATGCCTTTGAGCGCCAGCTCGCGCGATTTGCGCCGGTTCTTGCCGCCTTTGCCTGCGGCCTGCTTGTTGTCATTACTCATAATTGTTTCAACAGGTTGACCATCTCGATGGCCACTTGCGCCGCCTCCATGCCCTTGGTTGCCGCACGGGTCAGCGCCTGATCGTCGTTTTCAGTCGTCAGGATGGCGTTGGCGACAGGGATGCCTGTGCTCAGTTGCACTTCAGAAACGCCGCGCGCGGATTCATTGGCGACAATCTCGAAATGATAAGTCTCGCCGCGGATGACTGCGCCCAAGACCACGAGCGCGTCGAACTTCCCGCTCTGCGCCATGCGCAGCAGAACCAGAGGCGCCTCGAGCGCGCCTGGTACGGTAGCCAGCACGATATCCTGCGGAGCGACGTTCAGCCTTGCAAGTTCGGCCGTGCACGCACTCAGCAGCCCGTCGCCTACTTCCTGATTGAAACGCGACAGCACAATGCCGATACGCAATCCTTTGCCATTGAGGGCGGGTTCCAGTTCCTTCACATCTTCTCCATTATTGAGTGTTAAGCCTTGCCGCATCAAACGGCCGCGCATGCGGCAGATGCCGCTGCCAGTTGCGCTGGTAGGCCTTGGCCAATGACCGGTTCGACCGGATCAAGAGCACATTTTCGGCGTTTCGATATTGTGCCGCGTTGGTGAAATTATAGCTGCCGGTAATGATGCTTACATGTGCAATATCGGCACTGTCAGCATCAATGATCATGACCTTGTTGTGGGCGCCGTTATGTTCGCCATCCAGCCATACGGGAACCCCTGCTGCGGCCATGGTGGCGATCTTGTTCTGGCGAATTTTCCTGGTCTGGTCGAGGTCGGCGATGAGCTTCACATCAACGCCTCGCTTGTGTGCGGCAATCAGTGCCTGCGCGATCCCCGGATGGGTAAAGGAAAATGTCTGCACCAATACCTGCTGGCGCGCGTCGTTGATGACCTTGATGATATTGCCTGCGGCATCGTCACCCGGCGTGAAGAACACCTGGATGTCGCTATTGACCTCAGCAGCGGATTTTGCAGGCTGAAACGCATGCGCCGGTATCGCTGCTAGCGTGCACAGCATGGATGCCAGCAGGATCAACGGTGTAAAGATGTTTCGAGAGGGATAGGCGGGAAGCATATGGCCGGCATTTTAACATGCCGACCATACCGCCTTCGCTTGCTACGTAAGTCCTGATCCTAAGCTAATTCTGGCCAGTAATATCAGGACTTAATGGAACAGCACCCAGGCCTTACTCAAGGTATTCCAGATGCCATACGTCAGTGGAATGCCGACAAACAGCCAGAACAGCAACACCAGACCGCGCTGTTGCCCATAGCCCTTGACCGCTGCCGCGTTACCCCCGCCAGTTTTCACTGCGGCATCGTGCGCGAGTTTGCGCTCGGCTGCCAATTCCTCATCCGTCATGAACCACTTTGGCGCGACCGGCTTGACCAGCAGGTTGCAGATGAATCCCGCTACCAATAGCGCAGCCAAAATGTACATTGTCGTGTCGTATGCTTCGCTCGTCTGCACACCCTTGCTGATCTGGTATTCGTTGATGTAATTGACCAGCACGGGGCCCAGCACGCCCGCAGCCGACCATGCGGTCAGCAGCCTGCCGTGGATAGCGCCCACCATCTGGGTACCGAAAATGTCAGCGAGATAGGCTGGAATGGTGGAGAAGCCGCCACCATACATGCTCAGGATGATGCAAAACAGGCCCACAAAAAGCGCCATATTGGCGGCATGCCCGGCCGAAGGGGCTGATGCATACAAGATAAAACCCAGAGTGAAGAAGGTGAAATAGGTCATCTTGCGACCGATGTAATCGGAAAAAGATGCCCACAGAAAGCGTCCGCCAATATTGAACAGGCTCAGCAGGCCTATAAAGCCGGCGGCTATGGCCGCAATCTGCGTCAGTTGCTCCGCATCAAGCTCATCGAATTTGAGGTCCAGACCGATCAGCTGGCCGCCGAAGATTTCCTGCAACATGGGGGAAGCCATGCCGATCACGCCGATGCCGGCCGACACGTTGAGTGTCAGCATCGTCCACAAGAGCCAGAACTGCGGCGTTTTGTGCGCATTCTTCAGGTGGACGTGCCCTGTGGTAATCATGCCGTTGCCAGAGCTTTTCGTCGAAGGGACCCAGCCCTGTGGCTTCCATCCCGTGGGCGGCACGCGATAGGACAGCGCCCCTATCATCATGAATATGAAATAAACGATGCCGAGCACTACGAAGGTTTCCCACACGCCGACCGAGGTCGGGGTTGCGAAATATTTCATGAGGCTGTCGGCCAGCGGCGAACCGATCATGGCACCGCCGCCAAAGCCCATGATGGCCATGCCGGTGGCCATGCCGCGACGGTCGGGGAACCACTTGATCAGCGTGGAAACGGGCGAGATGTAACCCAGGCCGAGGCCAATGCCGCCAATGACGCCGGAGCCCAGCCACATGAGCCATAGCTGGTGGGTATAGATGCCCAGCGCCGACAACAGCAATCCGCCGCACCAGCATAACGCCGCTACCACACCGGCCTTGCGCGGGCCTGCATGTTCCAGCCAGCCACCCCAGATGGCAGCGCTGGAACCGAGAAATACGAAAAACAGGGTATACATCCAGCCCAGCATGGGCTTGTCCCAATCGCAGGTGGTGGTGAACAGCATCTGCAGCCAACTCATGTCGGCTGGGCATTCAATGGATTGGGTAATCCCGATGGCTTTGGTCAGCGGCAGCCAGAAAACCGAGAAGCCGTAGGCCATGCCGATACAGAGGTGAATACATAACGCCGCCGGCGGCACCAGCCAGCGGTTGAAACCATCCTGCGCAATTGTTCTTTCCTTGGACAAGAAACCCGACATCGCACTCCCCTGATGAGCTTTCGCATGATGGTTATACAAAACGGCGAAATGTGCAATCGCGGCCAATTTCGCTGTTCGTCATCAATATGTCATATTAACGTCATATAGTGCAGGGCATTGTTAACGAGGAAAGGAAACCGCATGCCGGCCAATATATTGGTGGTTGAAGACGAACCGGCCATCCAGGAACTGCTTGCACTGAACCTTATCCAGGCAGGTCATAACCCGATACGCGCGCTGAGTGTCGAGCAAGGCCAGAAGCTCATGCGCGAAGCCATGCCCGACCTCATCCTGCTCGACTGGATGCTGCCCGGCATGAGCGGTATCGAATTCGCCCGCCGCCTCAAATCAGATGAGCTCACCAAAACAATCCCCATCATCATGCTGACCGCTCGCGGCGAGGAGTTGGATAAGGTACGCGGCCTGGAAGTTGGCGCTGATGACTACGTGACCAAGCCCTTCAGCCCGCGCGAACTCAACGCCCGTATCAAGGCTGTGCTGCGCCGTCGCGCGCCGCAGATGACGGATGACCCTATCGAAGTGGGCGGTCTGCGACTGGATCCCATGACACACCGCGTAACCGGCAACGGCAAGGTGCTTGATCTGGGGCCGACTGAATTCCGTTTGCTGCACTACCTCATGTCCAATCCCGAGCGTGTGCATTCTCGCAGCCAGGTGCTGGACCGTGTATGGGGAGACCGCGTATTCGTCGAAGACCGTACGGTAGATGTGCATATCCGCCGCCTGCGGCTGGCGCTGACCGATTCCGGTCACGAAGACATGATTCAAACGGTACGCGGCGTCGGCTACCGTTTCTCGGCACAGTAGCTCATAATAGCGCGCTGTTGATTCAGGATTTACTGCGTGCAGGATATTCGCTGGCGAACTTTCTGGTTTGCACTTTCACTTGTTTTCGTCTGCCTGATCACATGGGCCATCACGAATGCAGTCACGGCCCTGCTTCTGTTCGGGCTGGCAGTCATCGCCTATCTCGCAGGCCACCTCTATTGGCTGCATAAGCTGCTGCAATGGTTCAGGCGCCCCGATCTTTCCACCATGCCATTGGGCAAGGGCATCTGGGAAGAAGTCTTCGCCGCCATTTATCATCAGCAGCGCCGTTACAGCCGCAGCCAGACCCAGCTGAGCTCTGCATTGGATCGTTTTCGCCACGCCGCGAGTGCCCTGCCCGACGGGGTTGTACTACTGGATGGCAGCGACAAGATCGAATGGTGCAACACCACCGCCGAAAGCCAGTTAGGGCTGACCTTGTCGCAGGATCACGGCCAGCCCATTAGCTATTTAGTCCGCCATACCGATTTCATCCACTACCTGCGCGACCAGGAGTATTCCGAACCCATCAAGCTCAAGTCCTGGCGCAATCCGGAAATCACGCTTGAAATTCAGCTCGTGCCCTTCGGCGCCAACCAGAAATTGCTCATCTGCCGCGACATCAGTCAGTTGGAAAAACTGGAACACATGCGGCGCGACTTCATTGCCAACGTCTCGCATGAACTCAGGACGCCGCTGACCGTCGTCGGCGGTTTCCTGGAAACACTGATGGACACGGAAGGCAAGATTCCTGATGAAACCCGCCATTACTTCAATCTCATGCAGGAGCAGACGGCCCGCATGCGGCATCTGGTGGAAGACCTGCTGACCTTGTCGCAACTGGAAAACAGCCAGACGGTGCCGCAAGATATCGAAATCGATGTGTCTGCCCTGCTGACTACTGTCATGAATGAAGCCCGCAGCCTGAGCAACAGCCGTCATCGCCTAACGCTTGAAGCCGATCCGGCGTTATGCCTGACCGGCTCCCCCGACGAGCTGCACAGCGCCTTCGGCAATCTGGTCAGCAACGCAGTGCGTTATACGCCCGAAGGCGGCGAAATCACCATCATCTGGCAGCAACGGGAGCAGGAAGGCGCGTTCAGCGTCAGAGATACGGGCATCGGCATCGAGCAACAGCACGTCGACCGTCTGACAGAGCGTTTTTATCGCGTTGACCGCAGCCGCTCTCGCGAAACCGGTGGTACCGGCCTTGGGCTTTCGATCGTCAAGCACATCCTCACCAGGCATCAGGCCCGGCTGGAAATACAAAGCGAACCGGGCAGAGGTAGCACCTTTACTGCGGTGTTTCCCAAAGCCAGGTTAGTGCACAAACAAACTGCGCTATTTCAATAGTTGTTGCTTTTGGTCTTGCAAGTAGCCTGAGTCTTACTTAACGGAAGCGGAGCGGATCGGGTAGGTCCTGGCTGCGATTGGCAGCGTCCCGGTCACGCGATTGAGCTCCTTGCCGGACTTGTCAAAAAAGATCAGCGCGGGCAGTTCTTCGTCACTCAGCGACAGAGATTTCTTGTAACCCTGCAGCTTGTCATTTTCCGGCACAACGAGCAGGGGCTGGTAACCCGGATTCTGCTGCAGCTGCTCGGCCAGCAGAAAAGCGGCATCGGCCGCAATATTGCCGCGTTCGGACAGCATGACAATGACGCCCTTGCGGCTTTGCTGGCCCTTCTGTATGACGCTGGTCCTGAGGTCATTGGATTCGGAATTTACCTTGGCGGTAACACCCAGCGAGGTGACGGCGACAACTGCAGTTAATGCTACGAAAAACGGTTTCATCTTTTCTCTCCTTAAATAAACATCAATCAACGCCGTGCAGATTAAGGGCCGTAGATGACAGGTGAATTGAAGGCAAGTGAAACTTCGGTGACAGCTGGGTCCGCCGGTTGATTGAATCAGGACCCGTGAACCATGCTTTGTATTGGCAGAACTAGAGTTCTGCGCTAGGGTTTCACCCTGCGCATCCATTTATAAGGGGCTGCATGCCCGGTTATAGTTTTGTTGGTATCAGATTCGACGCATCACAGATGACATCGCACCGATATTTTCTGTTTCTGCCATGGGTACTGGCCATGATGCTGTCTGTTGCCGGATTGAGCCATGCCGGAGATCCCGCGGCCCGCACCAGCATGCAGCTGAAAGCAGAGCACATGCTCAAGTTCGCACATTACATCGAATGGCCGGCCGACACATTCGACAATCCCGCAAGCCCGATCATCATTGGCGTCGTGGGTGCATCAATACTTGCAGACGAGCTCGAACGCATCAGTGCCAGCGAGCAGATCGAGGGCCGGCCCGTCACCGTCAAACGACTTACTGCAGAGCACGCGTCAGGTAATGCACATATTGTGTTTATTGGTGACCAGCCCGGTTCCAAGGCACGCGCTTGGCTGCACACGACCGAAATGCGGCCCATACTCAGCGTATGCGATATCTCTCATGAGTTCGCCTATGCCTGCGCCATCAAATTTGTACAGGACAGCCACCGGCTGCGGTTCGACATCGCACTGCCAGTAGCCGAGCGCAGCGGTATCAGGATCACGGCGCCACTGCTGACCGTGGCCCGCAAGGTACATGAGTAGTCCCTGAATTAGGATCTAGCATGCCGACCAGACTGCATTCGATTCGCAACAAGTTATCTCTCATCGTCCTGGTGACAAGCTTTGCAGCTTTGTTCATCACCATCGTCGCGCTCGCCATTTACGATCTGCAGCGCTATCGCAATCTGCTCACCAAGGACCTGAGCACCCAGGCCGAGCTGATTGGACGCGCCAGCATTCCCGCGCTGCAGTTCGATGACGCCAAGCTCGCCCGCGCCAATCTTCTGTTGCTCGAAGTCAGGCCCAACATCCTTTCAGCCTCGCTCTACAATGCAAGCGGCATGCTGATTTCAAGTTACATCAGCGCCGAGGCAGCGCAGTTCGTGCCGGCCGTTGACCGAGAATTGATTGACCGGGTGGAGATCGAGGACGACCTGTTACGCGTAAAACGTCGTGTCATGTTCAACGGTGAGGTGCTGGGTCTGATCGAGATTTACGCCAGTTATGAAATCAAGGAACGGCTGCTCAGCTACCTGGGCATCCTGCTGGCTGTCAGTGCCATGGCGCTGCTGGCGGCGCTTGGCCTTTCCCGCTGGCTGCAGCAGCGCATCACGCTCCCTATCCAGAATGTCGCCGAGCTGGCGCGCAAGGTCGTCGACCAGCGCGACTTTTCGTTACGGGCTGTTGAAACGCCCAACGACGAAATCACCTACCTGGTCAATGCACTCAATGCCATGCTGGAGGAAATGCAGGCGCGCACCCGCGCGCAGCAGGAGCTGCTGCAATCATTGCAGCGAGAAATTGCCGAGCGCAAGCAGGTCGAAGCCGAGCTCAAGGAAGCGCACGACCAACTTGAAATCAGGGTGCAACAGCGCACTGCCGAACTGCTGGATGCCAAGCTGGAAGCCGATAGGGCCAACAAGGCCAAGTCCGATTTCCTGTCGCGTACCTCGCATGAGCTACGTACGCCGCTCAACAGCATCATCATCCTGTCCGAGCTGCTGGCAACCGACTTCGACAAGTATCTGAAAGCCGCCGACATCAAGGCAGCCAAGACCATCTACGAGGCGGCGCAGGATCTGCTGAGCCTGGTCAACGATCTGCTGGACCTCGCACAAATCGAATCTGGCGCACCGCTGTTGATCGAGAAATCCGAAATCGACTGGGGCAGGCTACGCACCATCATCGAAAACATGTTCAGCGAAACCGCCAGGCGCAAAGGGCTGGAGTTCGTCATCGAGATCAGCGACCAGCTGCCGGCGGATTTCCGCACCGATGAAAAACGCCTGCTGCAAATCCTCAAGAACCTGCTGGCCAATGCATTCAAGTTCACGCGCGAAGGCAATGTCACCCTGGCCATCACACCCGTGAACGAGGGATGGCAAGCCTGGCGCCCGCCTCAAGGCATGCATCAGGCCATCATGTTCTCCGTATCGGATACCGGCATCGGCATTCCCGAGGACAAGCTGCAGATCATTTTCGAAGCGTTCCAGCAGGCGGACGGCAGCATTACGCGTAAATTCGGCGGCACCGGCCTGGGGCTTGCCATCAGCCGCGAGCTAGCGCTGATTCTCGATGGCGGCATCGAGCTTGAAAGCCGGCAAGAAGTCGGCAGCACCTTCAGGCTTTATCTGCCTGTGCAGTCGGACGCTTCGCAGTTTTCCCTGTCCGGTGAGAGTCCGTCCGAATCATGAAAGCAGCTGGCAAGAATATCCAATAGCAAATGCTCGGTGATTAGCTTTCGGCCTGCCTGGTTTCAGCAATAGCTGCGATGTTCTAATATCATTATCATTCAATAATATACATCTCCCATATGTGGTTTTTTGCATAGCCAAACGCGTTTTCATCACCTATTATTTGCCCTCGAACCTTCCGCGTAATCCCAAATGAAACTCGTAAAAAATAGTGACGAACATCTGCTGAATGAAGCCGAGCGCTTCCAGCTCATGGTTACCGCCATCAAGGATTACGCCATTTACATGCTGGATACCGAAGGTTTCATCACAAGCTGGAATGCAGGCGCAGAGCGATTCAAGGGCTATACATCGAAAGAAATCCTGGGTCAGCATTTCTCGATTTTCCTGACGCCGGAAGACCGCGAAAAAGGCATCCCGCAGAAGGCATTGAGAACCGCCGCAGAGAAAGGCGAATTCGAAGCAGAAGGCTGGCGCGTACGCAAGGATGGCTCACGCTTCTGGGCGCATGTGGTTGTAGACCCGATACACGATGAAACCGGCGCACTGGTCGGCTTCGCCAAAATCACACGCGATATCACCGACCAAAAGAAGGCGCAGGAGGCACTGCGCGCAAGCGAGGAAAAATTCCGTCTGCTGGTGCAGGGCGTCACCGATTACGCCATTTTCATGCTTGATCCCGAAGGCATCATCACCAACTGGAACCCCGGCGCAGAACGCCTCAAGGGCTATAGCGAGAAAGAGATCGTCGGGCAGCATTTTTCTCGTTTCTACACACCGGAAGATATCGCTGACGGTCTGCCAGGCAGGGCTTTGCGCGTCGCTGCCGAAACCGGGCGTTATGAGAATGAAGGCTGGCGCATGCGCAAGGACGGCAGCCGTTTTATCGCACACGCCATCCTGGATGCGATCCGCAACGAGATGGGTGAGCTTATTGGCTTTGCCAAGATTACGCGCGACATCACCGATAAGAAACAAACTGAAGAGGCACTAAAAAAAGCCAATACCGCGCTTTTCCAGGCACAGAAAATGGAGGCGCTGGGCAAATTGACAGGCGGCGTTGCGCACGACTTCAATAATCTGCTTTCCGTGCTGTCGAGCGGTCTCGATGTAATGCTCATGCAGCATGAAGATGCCGGTGAAACCAAGATGCTCGAAAGCATGCAGCGCGCGGTACTCCGAGGCCGCACCCTGACTCAGCAGCTGTTATCCTTTGCGCGGCAGCAGCCGCTGCTATCTGAAAAATACGACATCAACAAATTGATTGAAGGCTTCGAAGGTGTCTTCCGTCGCGCTGGCAATACGCTGATACGGTTTAACATCAAGCTGGGCACGAATATCAGACGTGTCATGGTGGATGCCGCACGCTTTGAATCCGCCCTGCTCAACCTGATCGTTAATTCACGTGATGCGCTGCCGCAGGGTGGCACGATTTCCATCCTGACCGAAAACGCCACGCTGAAAGCTGGCGAAATCGGCAGCCTGCCGGAAGGCGACTACGTAAAAATCACGGTGAAGGATAACGGGCTAGGCATGCCGGCGGACACTGCAGCGCATGCGTTTGAGCCCTTTTTCACCACCAAGGAAATGGGCAAGGGCACTGGTCTGGGGCTGAGCCAGGTGTATGGATTCATCGTGCAGTCTGGCGGAGATGTGGACCTCAAGAGCAAGGTCGGCGCAGGCACCACGGTTTCGCTCTACCTCCCCGCGCTACATGAGGATGAGACAGACACAGCGCCATCCGAGCGCAAGACCATCAAGGACAAGGTACTGGTGGTGGATGACGAGCCTGATGTCACGCTGGCCACCGCCGAGCTTTTCCGCAGCTTGGGCTATGAAGTGCTGACTGCCAGCCGCGGCCGCGATGCGCTGGAAATCCTGCAGCGCAGGCAAGATATCGAAATCCTGTTCGCCGACGTCATGATGACCAAGGGCATGAGCGGCATTGTGCTTGCACGAGCTGCGCGACAGATATTACCCGACCTCAAGATCATCCTGGCCTCCGGCTACCCTATGCCGGCGATTCAGGCTTCGCACGGCAATGTGGAAGAATTCAATTTCATCAGCAAGCCGTACCGTTTGTCCGAATTGGCACGGCAATTACGCAACTGACACATCTATTGTGACCTGACGTACAGTCAGCTGCTTAAACCTGAGCTTAGCTATTTCTTCCTCGCCTTCTTCTCTCAGGAAAGGAGATAGCTATGCAAAGATGGCTACCGGCAGCAATTGCAATCCTGATATTCATGAGCCAGGCCCAGGCCCGCGAGTATTTCGAGCCAAGTTTGTACTTCATCGATTACCAGGGCACTCCCAATTACCCCGCGAACTACCCTGACAACACGCCCATATTCGATGGCATAAGTAATGTTTATTACATTGACGATGTTCTGGGTGAAAAATATTTCGTCGGAATTACAGAAAGCTCCAGGATTGGTGCTGAGCTGTTCTACAAGGGCCGCAAGGTGGGTGAAGTGCTGAACGTGAATGCCAGCCCTTTTCCGAATGTGCTGTTCACAGACGCAAAATTCTTCGTGTCCGACCCGGGTACGGCGGTCTATTCATATCCCGAATGTGAGTGGGAAGGTTGCGGCATGGTAACCTCTTATGCAGACACAGTCGTAAGTTTGCAAAACATGACGTTCACCTACTGGAATCACACAACCAATCCCGTTCCGGAACCGGAAACTTATGCCATGCTGCTGGCCGGCATAGGATTACTAGGTGTGGCAGGTCGCCGCAAGAAGAACCTGATCTGAGACGCTTTTTCTAGTTCAGTGAGCCCTTGTGTACTGGTGCGTTGCATCTGTCGACATGGAAGGATGACAAGGCAGTATCAATGTGAATACGCTGCCCGCGCCGGGTTCGCTTTCCACACTGAGGCTGCCGCCCATCATCTGCGTCAATTCGCGACTGATGGCGAGACCGAGGCCGGTGCCGCCGTATTGTCGTGCAGTGCCTGTTTCAGCCTGGTGGAATGCCTCGAAGATAAGCTTCTGTTTTTCACTGCTGATGCCGATGCCAGTATCCGTCACCTTGAATTCAATCCTACCGTCATCTTCTACGCCATCGACCACTAGCGGCTGAATATCCAGGCTCACACTGCCCTGCTTAGTGAATTTGAACGCATTCGACAGCAGATTCTTCAGCACCTGCAGCAAACGCCTTTCATCCGACACAAAATGCTGGGGCAGATTCGGCGCCATATTGATATTGAAATCCAGTTCCTTCTTGTCTGCCACTTCATTGAAGTTGTTGTTCAGGCTCTGATAAAGATGCTGCCAGTCTATCTTCCTGTTCTGGATGATGAGTGAAACGCCGGACTCGATCTGCGCCATATCCAGCAGGTCGTTCACCAGCATCAGTAGGTCCTGTCCTGATTCGTAGATCACATCCACGTATTTGCGCTGTTTGGGCGTGAAATTCTTCTCCGGATTTTCGGCCAGCAACTGGCTGATCAGCAGCAGACTGTTGAGCGGCGTCCTGAGTTCATGTGAAGTGTTGGAAAGAATGTCCGATTTGGCTTGGCTCGCCCGTTCTGCGATGCGTTTGGCCTCAGCCAGTTCGAGATTGGAACGCGCCAGCTCGGCCGTGCGCTTGAGCACTTTCAACTCCAGCTCATCGTGCGACATTTTGAGTTCCAGCTGATCCTTGACGCGCTGGGTAATGTCGCTGAAAAGGATTGCGACCAGCATTTCCTCAGGCTGGCCGATGCGGAACGCGTAAACCGAAAACCAGCGCTGCAGTTCTTTTGACTCGTGTTCAAAGCGCACCGGCTGACCTGTCACCGCCACCTCGCGGTAGGTCTGGAACCAGAATTCCTCGAGGTGGGGGCTTAGTTCGCGTATCCGCTTTCCCTGGGCATCCTGCAGCCCGGTCTGGTGATAGAAAGCATCATTGACTTCAATGAACTGATAATCGAGCCGCTTGCCAGGTTCATGCAGTATCCGGATGACGCAGTATCCCTGGTCGATGGAATGGAACAGCAGCCGATATTTCTCTTCGCTCTCGCGCAGCCGGTTCTCGGCATGCTTTCTTTCCGTCACGTCAGAGCCCTGCACAAAAATAGCTACAACCTTACCGCTGTCGTCCTTGATGGGCTGATATACAAAATCGAGATAAAGCTGCCGTTCCTGGCCGTCAGGATCATGCAGCATGATGGCCATGGAATTGCCCCTGAACACCTCGCCCGTGGCATAAACCCGCCTAAGCAGATCCAGATAGCCCTGGTCTTCGACTTCGGGCAGAACCTCCTTGACTGTTCTACCTTCAGCCTCACGATTCTGGAGCAGCGCCATATAGGCCTTATTGACCATTTCGAATATGAATTCAGGGCCGCGCAGCAGCGCGAAAAACGCAGGGGAATCATCAAACATCTGATGAAACAGATCACTATCGGCAAGAAGACGTTTCATGTGGGCTCCTTTTCAGGCAAGGGTCGGGCTTATTGTTGTTCGCCGTCGCCGAAAGAGCTGGAGAAGGAAAAACAGAAGATTACCAGATGGAGCACGATTTAAACGTGCGATAGCGCTTTTCGCCGAGCTTGAGTTTCACTTGTTGCAGCACAAGGAAGATAATGAGATGAATATCTGCTTGTAAGGTTTACATGGCTGACTGCTGCGAAAACAAATCCTGCGCCATCGAAGCGCTGAAAAAGCGCCAGAGCGGCACGCTCAAGATCGTGCTCGGCATCAACGCCGTCATGTTCGTCGTCGTGTTCGCCGCCGGGCTGTTGGCCGCTTCTACTGCTTTGATGTCGGACAGCCTGGATAACCTGGGCGACGCCCTCACCTACGCGCTCAGCCTGTACGTCGTTTCGCGCTCAGATAAGGAAAAAGCCAAAGTCGCGCTGTTCAAGGGCGGGTTGATTCTCGTCGCCGGTTTGTTCGTGCTGGGTCAAGTCATCTACAGATTATTTGAACCCACTGTGCCGGTATTCGAAACCATGGGCGTTATCGGCCTGCTGGCACTCATCGCCAACAGCATCTGCCTCGCGCTACTGTGGAAACACCGCAATGAAGACATCAACATGAGCTCTGTGTGGGAGTGCTCGCGCAACGACATCATCTCGAATATCGCAGTGATTGTTGCGGCGGGAGGTGTGTGGCTGTTTCAATCCGGCTGGCCGGATCTGGTGGTGGGATTGGCGTTGTCGTTGCTGCTGGTTAATTCAGCGCGGAGGGTTTTAAGCGGAGCGATAAAAGAGTTTACGTAATTTCATGGGGTTGCATAGAGATGAGTATTCGTACAGACACTCCAAATCTGCCCTAAGAAGTGCCAATGGCTCGTATAAAACCCTCACCAATCTGGCCTTTCTTCTTTAAGTTGAATTAGCTCCAAACGGGCCATCATCACCTTCAAAGAGGCGTATTTAGAACCATGGAAATCCCGTTTCGCAAATTCTAAAACTCTTCGAGCTCGTGCTTTATGCTCCTCGGTACTGTCTTGGGCGTTTACAATTATTCTGTAAGACTCCAATTCATCTGAGTCTTCATTTCTTCCAGCTCTAGCTCCGATTAAGACCCCCTCCAACCACATGCCGTGATTGCTTTCCATAAATTTATTACCTTTTGGGAGAGCTCTGATGTAGGAAATAATCTCTGAAGTAGGCAGTTTGTGATTTATATAATCATGAAACATTTTTGAAGACTTGGAGTTAGCAGTCCTTAACACAGTCAATATGGCAGCTAAATCTGGATAGAAATAATAATTTTCTGGAGTATTTGAAGCAGCCACGGCGATTCTGGATATGCAATGCTCTCTTGCTCGTGGAGTTAATTCAAATATCTCAAAAAGCTTATGAAGGATGCTGACCAATTCCCCTTCCTCTCCCTTTAGCTGATTTACTTTATTGCTAAAGTATTCACTTAAACCAAATTTTTTAATTGATTCGGTCAGAAATTGTTTATTGTTTGGATTTGGTAAAACGAATTCTAAGTCAATGAATCTGCGTAGATACTCCGTAGCATCTATACCAGCTCCGTACACTGAAGCCAGACTCACGTTTAACTGAGACTTATCAATTGCAAGAATGAAAATTGCATTCTTAGTGTTAAATAAATGCTTAATATTTTCCAGAAGCTCAATAGCATATGAAGGTCTGCATCTATCTAGCTCATCTACAAAAATCAAGATTGGTGATTTTTTCTCTTTCGAAGTGGCCCAATCAAAAGCCTTCTCTAAAGTTTCGTGAAACTCGTTAATTTTGCTTCTATTCTCCAAATAAGCATCCACTAGATCTTTGGATATATTTTCTGCAGCCTCGCTAGCAATTTCTTCATAGATCTCTTTGGTATCCACAGCTCCAAATGTCACAGCTTTAATTGCTGCAGGGACGCTGTGTCTAACAATTGATGTTGTCAGTGATTTAGTTTTATCTAATATTTTGGTTATATCTGTCTTTTTTCCAGGCAGTTCTTTTAATGATCTGGTCACTTCACCAATGAACGAGACCAAGGGTGATGAAGAAAAATCAGTCTCCCATGCATTGAAATATATAGTTACGTGATTATTCTGATGGAGATATTTCCTCCACATATCAATCAGAGTGCTTTTACCCGTGCCCCACGGAGAATTTATAGCTAGGACGAAGGGCCCATTCAACTTGCTAACAAAATTGCTCAATGTCTCGACATACTCTTTTCGATCTAATTTGTCATTTGAAAAAGGATCGTCATCTGGGATTTCAATTGGCAGCGATTTGAAATGCATAAAGCCCCCGAATTAATTTGGATTTCTTGATATGTTTATGTCTATCCATACTGCTGGGATTCTACAAGCGGGATCGTTTTAAGGATACGTATCGAGAAAATACCTCAATTTTTCAAAAACCACTTCAAACCTTAGCTGGGTAGACCCAACTCTCAATACTTCGAACAAAACAAATCTAATTGCATCTTAAACAGCTCAACCATTAATATCGCGCACAACCGCATCGAAAGATGCCTCAACCGGAGTGTTTTCAATGAAGCGTATTTTCCTGTTCCTCGTCACCAACATCGCGATCATGCTCGTGCTGGGCATCATCTTCTCCCTGTTCGATCTGGGCCGTGTGCTGGATGAGCAAGGCGTCGGCCTCGATCTCGGCGCATTGCTCGTGATGTCAGCCGTGATTGGCATGACAGGTTCTTTCATCTCGCTGGCAATGTCGAAGTGGATAGCCAAGAAATCCACCGGCGCGCATGTGATTGAAAACCCTACGACGGAAACCGAACGCTGGCTGGTTTCCACCGTGCAGAAGCAGGCGCAGCAGGCGGGCATCCGCACACCGGAAGTTGCCGTTTACGATGCGCCGGACATGAATGCCTTTGCCACCGGCATGTTCAAGAACAGCGCCTTGGTCGCCGTCAGCACCGGCCTGCTGCGCAGCATGAAACGCGAAGAGGTTGAAGCCGTACTGGCGCACGAAGTCAGCCACGTTGCCAATGGCGACATGGTGACGCTTGCGCTGATCCAGGGTGTGGTGAATACCTTTGTTTTCTTCCTGTCGCGCGTGATCGGCCATATCGTTGACCGCGTGGTGTTCAAGACCGAGCGCGGCCATGGCCCTGCTTACTGGATCACTGCCATCGTCGCCCAGGTTGTGCTGGGCATACTCGCCACCATCATCGTCATGTGGTTTAGCCGCAGGCGCGAATATCGTGCGGATGCGGGCGGCGCTGCACTGGCAGGCAAGGCCAGCATGATCGCTGCGCTGGAACGTTTGCAGCAGTCGGTCAATCAGCCGCACCTGCCCGAGCAGCTTCACGCATTCGGTATTTCCGGCGCCATGGGCAGCGGCCTCAAGCGTATGTTCATGAGTCACCCGCCCTTGAGCAAGCGGATTGCGGTGCTGCAAGGCAGGGAATAACGGCCGGATTGGTAAAATAAAAAGGGCCCATTTGGGCCCTTTTTATTGCGCTACTGCTGCGTTTTACGAACCGCGTTTGCCGGGCAGCATCCTGAGCAGCGTGTTATCGCGCTGGACAAGATGGTGAAACAAGCCTGCCACCACATGGAAACCGATGAGCCAGTAACCCGCAATGCCAAGCCATTCATGTATGCCCTTGAGGGTTTTGGCGAATTCCTTGTCAGCGCCAATCAATGCCGGCAGCTCCAGACCGAAGAATGGAATCGGCTTATCTGCCGCGCTTAACATCAGCCAGCCCAGAATCGGCATTGCCACCATCCACACATACAACAGAAAGTGCATGAGCCCGGACAGCGCCCGACGCCAGGCTGCAAGCGTGGGCACGATGGGCGGCACGACATTCGTCAGGCGCGTGAAGATGCGAGCGCTCACCAGCAGCAGCACGCAGAGGCCGAGCATGAAATGGATGGTCTTCATCAGCTCTCGCGGTTCGCTGCCCTTTTCGAACAATTCGCGGAATTCGATGAAACCGTAAACCGCCACCAGCAGCAGGAACATCAGCCAGTGCAGCCAGATGGCGGTGGGGTGATAACGATGGGTAGTGGAATTCATGCGCTCTCCTTAACAAGTGGCAAGAAGATACCTGAATTCCAGACATGGGTCATGTGGACGGCACAGCACGGTAACAACCGCACCGACAGCAGCAGCTATTTCGCCAGTGCCTTGTTCTTTTTCGCCAGCACTACAAGCAAGGCCAGACCGGCGCCGAACATGAATGTGGTTCCAGGTTCGGGGACTGGCGTGATGCCAATGAAGCTCACACTTTCCAGCCGGTAGCGCGAATTGACGCGGAAGTCATTGGTCTGGTCGCCGATCTGTATCACGCCTGATCGGTCTGTCCAGCGTGAGGGAATCGGATCAGTCCGATAAAGCTCGGGAATGGCGGTGCCGTTGAGGATGCTCTCGAAGGAATCGTCCACATAAAAGCTCAGCACATTGTCGCGATAGAGGATGGTGAAGTCGTGATAGCGCTCGGCGGCGATGGGTGCCATGTCCTCGAGGTCCATGAAGCCCACATGGTCGGGCGTGAGATAAATGCCGCTGAAGCGGTCGGGCCGGCCAGCTTCGCCAAGCACCGAAAATATCAACCCTGCATCGGCGAAGTTGTACTGCGCGTGGGTGATGCGCATGCGCGTGCTGACGAGAAATTCAGAATGGCCAGTATCGAACGACCAGGAGTGATAGCGCATGCGCTTCGATTCCACATCGAGCGAATGGCCGGGACGAAAGGTTTCAGTGACGCTACCGCCCAGATGGCCGGTGCCGGATAGCGGTTTCCAGCCGTGATCTACCGGCGTGCCGGTGCCGTCATACAAGGTGACGGCTTCCACCGCCTGTGCCTGAGCGAACGCCAACAGGCAGCTTAGCCCCAGGCTGCATACCGACAGGACGTTCTTCATGCTGCACCTCGCTTTTCCGCCGATTGTTGATTTCAGGTTAGGGCGGTGAGCGAGCGCTAACTGTTCGTTATCAAACCCAAGTGATAAGCCTTGGGATCAATTCTTCAGGTCTTCCCACGCGCGCAGCCCGGCGGCCAGCATGATGCTGCCGGCGACGTAGGACATGAGCCATTCGGCATGGATGAGGTGAGTGCCCACTGCCCCGGACATGAAAAGCGCGAGCACCGCGGCAGTCAGCGCCGAAATGCGCGGAATCAGCAGGCCGATGGCACCGGCGATTTCGATAACGCCGGTCAGATACATGAACCAGGGCGGATATCCCCAGCGGGCGAAATCCTGTGTTGCGAAGTCGAGACCTGCGAGTTTGGATAACCCGGACAGCAGAAAAACCAGCGCCAGCATGCCTGCCAGCAATTTTGTTTTTGTCATGCCCCCTCCATCAATCACTGCGTTTTTTAACTTGCTGATGTTTTTTTGCAGCGCTACCACTTTTGCGAGCTGCAAGTGTAGCCGCTTTTACCCAAAAAAACGCAATCACAACAATACCCTGTCAACTTTGATATGTGTGGGTCTCCTGATTTGTGTGGGTTAGGGCACGACGCAAGACTGCGCATGTGTCCTATGGTGAGCTATGGCTGACCTCGCAACTTTTGAATTCGGCGATCTCACGGCGTTGTACATCAACTGCACGCTTGAGCGCTCTCCGCAGATTTCACATACCGAACGGCTCATGCGTGTATCCATGGAGATCATGGAAAAACAGGGCGTGAAGGTGGATTACTTTCGCGCGGTGGATTTTGCGATTGCACCCGGCATGGAAGGCGACATGCGGGAGAGCGGCTATGACAGGGATGACTGGCCGGCGCTGTTCGAGCGCGTCAGGCAGGCGGATATCGTGGTGATCGGTTCCCCGATCTGGCTGGGCGAACAGTCATCCATCTGCACTCTTGTCATCGAGCGGCTGTACGCGCTTTCTGCCGAGGTCAATGACAAGGGCCAGTACCTCTATTACGACAAGGTGGGCGGCTGCATCGTGACGGGCAATGAAGACGGCGCGAAGAATGTTTCGAAATACCTGCTGTACGCACTGCAGCACATCGGCTTCACTGTCCCGCCGCAAGCCGATGCCTACTGGGTCGGATCTGCCGGGCCGGGGCCAAGTTATGGCGACGACAGCCCGGACGGACCTATCGGCCACGACAACGATTTCACGCAGCAACTCGTGACGTTCAGCAGCTGGAACATGATGCACATGGCATCAATGCTGAAGAAAACGAGCGGCATCCCGGCCTATGGAAATGTGCAGGAGGCCTGGGAAAACGGCGAGCGCTTTGGCCATCCCTATTATTAACAGCTGCTATTGACTGCGGTCCTGCTCGCGCAGGTAGCGATGGATATCGGTGGCGGCGATGGCCGCATGGCCGATGGCGACATTCACCTGGTTCAGCGCATCGACCACATCGCCTGCGGCATACAGGCCGGGGACGGAAGTACGCTGACGAGTATCGGTAATCAGCTCGCGGTCTTCGGTGCATTTGGCGCCCATCAGGGTGCCCAGCTCGGAGTGCGCTATATCGCCCATCATCGGGTACAACATGTCGAACTGATGCGTGGTGCCATCCTGCAGCCGGATCACGGGCGCGAGTTCTTCAGTCAGCGTGATTTCCGCAATCGGTGACTCCACAATCCTGATGCCCGCTTCATCCAGCTCGCGCCGTTCATGTTCCTGCAGCGGCACATCGGGAATGTGGCAGAACAGCGTGAGCCTGTCGGTATAGTCGCGCATGAACAGCGCATGCCGCACGCGGCTGGGCGTCGGGGAGTACATGGCGACATTGCGGTCTATGGCCTCAAAGGCATCGCACACGGGGCAGAAGCGCAAAGTAGCTTTTGCCACGGCTTCCTTCCAGTTTTCTATTTCAGGTTTCCGGTCAATGATGCCCGTCGCCAGCAGCACGGTGCGTGCCTCGATGATGGCCTCGTGGCCATTGCCGACGGTAGCAATGAAGTGCTCACCCTCGCGCCTGAGCTGCGTGACTTCGCCGTTGATGATGTCGACCCTGCAGTTCAAGACCTGCTCACGCAGGCGTGCCAGCAGCTCGGTGCCGCCGATGCCGCGCGGAAAACCGGCGAAATTGTGGCTCAGCGGAATCAGTGATGCGCGACTGTTGCCCTTGTCGACCACCACGACCTGGCGGCGGTAGCGCCCAAGGTAAATGGCAGCCGTGAGCCCGGCGGGCCCGCCGCCGACCACCAGGCAGTCCGTTGCCGGGGTATCCGTCATGCGGCGTCGTGAAAGAAGTTGCGTGAAGTGCGGATATCGCCCATGTGCCGGAAATAGTTATCCAGCGCCATATCGAGTGAAGGCATCAGCGAACCCTTGCTGCAGTGCAATGCGCTGTAGCGCGGACGCGCCGCGAGGAAATTGAATTCCTGGCTGGAACATGCCTGCAGCGTATAGGGATCAATCTGTGCGCGTTCTGCCGCCTGCATGGCCAGCTCGGACCAGGTCAGCGGGCTGCCGTTGGTGAGATGCCAGATGCCGGATGCGCGGTCAATCAGCAAATCCAGGCAGACATTGACTAGGTCGGGCACATAAGTCGGCGAGACCGTAAGGTCGTTGGCCGCGCGGAACGGCTTGCCTTCCTTGAGCGTATTGAGCGCGACGGTGATGAAATTGTACTGATCCCACGGGCCGAAGAAGGAGCTGGTGCGAACTACCAGCGCATCCGGATGGCGGCTGAGTACGCCGTACTCGGATTCCGCCTTGCTGCGACCGTAGATGTTCAGAGGACCGATTTCGTCATTCTCGACATAAGGCGCGTCGCGCTGGCCGTTGAACACGAGGTCGGTTGAGAAAGTGATGAACTGCATACCGTGGCGCGCGCAAACTTCGGCCAGCACGTTAGGCCCCAGCGTGTTCTCGCGGAAGCAGCGCTCCGCATCGCGTTCTGCATCATCCACGCGCACATAACCTGCGGTGTTGATGATCGCCCAGGGCTCGTATTCAGCCACCACGCGCTCCACCGAATTGATGTCGGCAATGTCCATCTGCTGGCGATTCAGCAGCTTGTAGCGGATACCACGCAGTTCGCACACCCGGGCAAATGCCTGGCCCAGCGTGCCGGTTGAGCCGGTGATCAGGAGCGGCGCCGGGCTGCCGTTGAGCCGTGGCCTTTCCTCAAAATTGACGCCGCGCAACGCGACCGGCGTGCTGCACAGGAAGCGATCCTGCCGTCGCCACCAGCCCGGTCCTGAAAGTACCGGATGCGCCGGTTCCCTGCCCTCGGCCAGTTCGCGCATGACTTGCGCGATGGCGGTTGGACGCGGCTCTTCACTGCGCAGATCGAAAGGCCCGGGTTCGTAATAGCCCTGGCACACGGTGACAAGGCTGTTCCAATCGTAGGTGCCCAACAGCGACCATACGGTGACCGCTCGCACATCGGCGCCGGCATCGCGTGCCTTGCAGGCACCGCCCCAGATTTCGGCGAGCCAGCGTATCTGGTCTTCACGGTGCGCATCGATATGCACTTCAGTAATGGCAAGCGGCAATTGGTAGCGTTTCCATGCCTCCATGAGCAGTGGCTTGATGCCGCCAGTGGGCGTGCTCAGTGAGCGTGCTGCCTCGATATCGGCGTACTGATGCCGACCGTTACCGCCGTGGAATTGTTTTGGGTAATTCGCCAGGTTCTCGTCGATGAAGCGTTCACTGGTGATGTAATGATTCATGCCCAGCACGTCCGGCGGACATGGGTTTTCGCAGAACCAGAACAGCTCCTCCTCGCTTGCCTTGCAGCGATCCACCAGCCAGTCCCACAGATAATGCTCAGGCGTCACCATGCCGCACAGCAGGTCATTGGCGAGCCAGCGCAGCTGATTGTTGAAATAGGCCTGGTAAGAAAGCGCAGGCGTGCTGTAGGTCTTGCCAAGGTCTTCGGTCTGGATCAGCCTGGCCTGGGGATTCACCTTGCGGATGGCGCGCATCGACAGCACGGTGGCGCGGCACTGGTTAACCAGCGCGGTCTTGAATGTGGGTTCGTCACGTCCGTGCGGGTACCAGACGCCATACAGGCCGCTGAATCGCGCAGTGGTCAGTGGTTCATTAATCGGCGTGTAAGCATTCACCCAGGGGTAGCGCTCAGCCACAGCAGCCGCATACGTCGCCAGCTTTTCAGGGAATTGCGGATCTACGAGGCTGGTATCGCGCGGGCCGCTGCCGTGATGCACCAGTCCGACGATGGGGTTTATGCCAAGCTTGCGCAGATAGTTGAGACGCTCATCGGCCCAGGTCCAGTCCGCTTTTTCCACACCGTCGGGTGCGGTCTGCTCCCACAGGATGGGATAGCGGATGGCCTTGATGCCGAGCCCGGCAAACCGGTCGAGGTCGTCGAGGCGCAGTGCGTGACCATTGCTTTCAAGCTGGTTGAAATACTGGTCGTGCACGCGGTTGTAGGTGCACTCCACCCCACCCCACAGCTCCGGCCGGCCGGCAAGAGTGCGGGAAGAAGCAGAACCTGAATGTTGTGTCATGCCATCATCCGGTTGAATGCCTGGGCGGCTGCAGCGCTAAAGAGCAGCGTTTTGCGCCGTTGATGCCTCTGCATTCGTTGCTCCCAGTTTCAGGAGGATGTTTTCGGATGCCTTGAGTGCCGCACCCACGCACTGGTCCATATTGTAGTAGCGGTATTGCGCCAGGCGCCCGACGAAGGTCACATCGTATTCGCGCATGGCCAGTGCTTCGTACTGCTTGAACAAGGCCTCGTTCTCCGGACGTGGCACAGGATAGTACGGATCGCCTTCGGCTCGCGGGAATTCGCGCACGATGGAAGTGCCGCTGTGCGTCTGCCCGGTCAGGTACTTGAATTCGGTGATACGTGTGAAATCGAAATCGTTGGGGTAATTGACCGTGCCGACCTGCTGGCAGACCTCGACGTGCGGCTTGTGCTCGTGTTCAAAATGCAGCGAACGGTAGGGCAGCTTGCCGAACTGGTAGTTGAAATAAGCATCGATCGGGCCGGTGAACACGGTGTGACGTGCCTTGATGCGGTCGCGGAGGGCGAAATAGTCAACGCCCACTTCCACGTGGATATTCGGGTGATCCAGCATATTTTCGAACATGCGCGTATAGCCCTCGAGCGGCATGTTCTGGAAGGTGTCGGTGAAATAGCGGTCGTCATGATTGGTGCGCGTGGGAATGCGCGCGGCTACCGAAGATGACAGCTGCGAGGGATCCAGACCCCACTGCTTGCGCGTGTAACCGCGGAAGAATTTCTCATAAAGATCGCGGCCCACGGCATTGATGACGACATCCTCGCTGGTTTCGATTTTCTCGCGCGGTTCGCGCACCGAATCGTAAAAGCCCTGGATGGTGCTTTCATCCAGATTCAGCCCGTATAGCTTATTGACCGTATCGATATTGATCGGAATCGGCAGCAATTGCTCCTCCACCTTGGCCAGCACACGATGTTCATAAGGCCGCCAGCGCGTGAACTGCGACAGGTATTCGGCGATGCGCATGCCATTGGTATGGAAAATATGCGGGCCGTAAGGGTGGATCAGCACGCCATGCGGGTCGTGTGTATCGTAGGCATTGCCCGCGATATGCGGACGTTTATCGATAACAAGTACATCAAATCCGTGATTGGCAAGCCGCTCGGCAACAACGGCACCTGAAAAGCCCGCCCCCACAACCAGGACATCCACTTTCATGATCTAAATTCTCCGGCTTATGCGCTCATTGAGCGTTGTGGTCCATTCGCCTGGCTGTCCGCGGTCTTACCCTCGAACCGGATGGCCTGGTAGATTTCCCACTTGTTGTAATGGCAACTGTTCTTGAACTCGATAAAAATGTCGGGGTTCCTGACCAGGAAATCGACAACTTTCCTGTCCCAGCTATTGATCTGCTGGGGTGCCACATTCAGGAATGAGGCCAGCTCATTCACCACCTTTTTCTTCAAACTGCAAACTGCAACTAGCTCACTCATACTCTCAACGACATCAGGATCTTGATTTACAGGTCTTGTAATAAATGGAACAACCGGATTCACAGGTCTGGTCTAACGCACGCCTTCATTCCGGTATTAGTTATGCGAGTACATTTAAAGGCAGGAAGGCATGGTGCTTCTGTTCTGTATCGAACTGAGCCATGCAGAAACCTCGCGTAGCGTAGGCCGGGAAATGAATCGCTCACCCAAATCCCGGCCTATCGAAGAAGAGCCTCTGTTTCGCCTGGGCGTCTGGCTCAGGCAGCAGGGCTATGAATTCGTCACCGTCACACCAGCGACCCATGCACGCGTGATCGGCCGCGACCCCGGCCGTGAAGCAAAGACACTGGAAGATATCTTCGGCTGGAATCTGCTGTTCCGGCACGATCTATTGCCGGAGCCGGCACTCACGCTGCTGCGCGAAGCGAATGCGGTAGAGGACAATCCGGGCCTGCTGCGCAGCAGGATCAGGTTTTCCACGCTGGACGACATGCTGTTTCTGCATTCCGGTTACCCCACGAGCAAAGGTGACGCCGTGTTCTTCGGGCCGGATACCTACCGTTTTGCCACGCTGATCGAGAACAGCCTCAGCCGCCTCGATACCAGCCATATTCACACCATTGCCGATATGGGCTGCGGGTCAGGCGCCGGCGGCATTGTGGCGCGCCGCCTGCTCGAGGCCGCTGCGCCGCAGCTGATTCTGTCGGACCTCAATCCGCTGGCGCTGCAGTTTTCCGCCATCAACGCGGCGCTGGCCGGACTCGAGCCGCCCATCCTGCGCCAGGGCGATTTATACGCCCACGTCGGCGCGCCGCTGGACCTCATCATCGCCAATCCGCCCTACCTGATTGATACGTATGGCAGGACCTATCGCCACGGCGGCGGCACGCTGGGCGCAGAGCTGTCGCGGCGTATCGTGCTCGAGGGATTGCCGCGTCTGGCCGCCAACGGGATCATGGTACTGTATACCGCATCAGCCATCGTCGGCGGGCGCGACACCTTCCGTGAAATGGTGCATGAGACACTGCAGCATCCCGACATCGATCACGAATACCGCGAAATCGACCCAGATGTATTCGGCGAGGAACTCGAAAACCCGGCGTATGCGAGGGTCGAGCGCATTGCCGCCGTGTCTCTCGTCATCCAGGTCAGGCATCCAGTGGATATGGGCGCAACGCGCTCGCGCACGCAAGCACGTGAAGTCCCTGCACTGCTCAGTGCCTGAACATTCCTGACATCCATCTCTCATGAGGTTCCTTGGAATCGGCGAAACCTGCGACCTCGGCCGGGTGTATCAGCAGCTGGGCCAGGCCGGCCATGAGGTGCGGGTTTATATAGACGATCCGCAGGCACACGACATCTACGGCGGCATGCTGCACCGCGTGCATGACTGGGAGCCCGAACTTGGGTGGATACGTGAAGCGGGGCCTGAAGGCATCATTCTTTTTGAATCAGCCATACGCGGCGAGCTGCAGGATGAACTGCGGCAGGCCGGTTTTCAGGTCATCGGCGGTTCGGCCTACGGCGATCGGCTGGAAAATGAACGCGAATTCGGCCAGGAAACACTGCGCGAACTAGGCCTGCAGATCGTGCAGTCACATCGCTTCACCAATTTCAGCTCGGCCATCGACTTCATCCAGCAGGCGCCTGGGCGTTATGTGTTCAAGCTCAATGACGCCAACAGCCAGCGCACCAAAAACTATATCGGCGAACTGGACAGCGGCAGTGACATGATGGCTTTTTTGCAGCTGCAGATAGCCCAGTGGCGCGAAAACTGGCTGCCCGACTTCGTACTCATGGAATTTGTGGAAGGCGTGGAAGTGGGGGTCGGCGCCTATTTCAATGGCCAGGATTTCCTTGAACCGGTATTACTGGATTTTGAGCACAAACGGTTTTTTCCCGGAGAGATGGGAGAACTTACCGGCGAGATGGGCACAGTTGTCAGCTATCGAGGTGGCGAGCGCATCTTTGAATTGTCTCTGGGCCGCATGCGTGAGCGCCTAGGTGAAGGCGGTTACTGTGGTTATATCAATCTCAACCTCATCGCCAACGACAAAGGCCTGTGGCCGCTGGAATTTACCAGCCGGTTCGGGTATCCCGGCACCATCATCAGCGGGATGCTGCATGAGGAGGCCTGGGAAACCATGTTCACCCGCTTGCTGCAGCGGGACAGCCTCACGTTCGCCACCAGAGATGGATTTGCTACGGGCGTGGTGCTTACGGTGCCGACCTTTCCCTATGCGCAGGGCTATGAGGAAATCGGCAAAGGCACACCCATCTTTCTGCGCGATAGCATGACGACAGAGGACCAACAGCATCTGCACTGGGCTGAGGTGGCGTTACACGAGGGCCAGCTGGTGACAAGCGGCATGACGGGATGTGTGGGTGTTGCCACTGGTCTCGGGGCTACTATAGCGCAGGCGTCTTGCAATGCTTATGACGTTGCGCGCAAGGTCGTCGTGCCCAACCTGCGCTACCGCAACGATATCGGTGCGCGCGTGATGAATGGCGGGTGGGACTCCCTGGCCCGAATGGGTTACCTGTACTCCCTGGCCCGAATGGGTTACCTGTAGACGGGCAGTACTGAGAGAATGCTAGTGAAGCCGCGCCAAACCGAAGTGCCGACGGTATTGCTCAAAGCAGCTGGCGCCGCATGCCAGCCGCATGAGTGCGCCTTCTGCCAGCGGCTGCATGATCCTTGGATCTTCCTTGACCAGCGGATATAGCACTTCCTCATTCCAGGCTTTGGAGTGCTCGATATCGAGCGTGGCATGCAGCTGGAAATACTTGCGCGTTTCGAATTCCACATCCAGCCGCTTGAGCCCTTCATTGACCAGCCCGACGCGCGTCGGCGCGGTCAGCTCGATGACACCCAGCGCGCCAATGGCGTGGTAGGCATAACGACGGTTGGTGGCCAGGCCGACCATGAGATTGGCCAGCGCCAGCGATTGCCAGATGGTATTTTCAATCGTGGGCTGCAGGTCCATATCCTCCACCACCGCAGATAACATGGGGCCGTGCATGCCGCGTTCGTGGCCGCGTCCCATTTCGTCCCAGTAATTGCGCGCCATCTCCAGCTTGGGCCGCGTAGGCAACTTGACCTGTGCCATGGCAACCAGATCGTCGAACCCTGCCTCGCCCGCGGCTTCCTGTGTGAGGAACCAGCGCATCTGTTCCATGGATGCTTTATTCGCAAGCCATGGGAACAGCGGGTCGCCCTGTCCGGGGCCTGAGGTTTTCAGGCCTTCGAACCAAGCGACAAATGCCTCCGGGTCGTCAGGAATATCCTGCGCGAGCAGCCTGACCTTGCGCCGCTCCTGCTCCAGAAATCGGCCTTCGGTGAGACGCATGCGGTATTCCATGTCAAGCTCGCGTTCCCAGCTGTCGGATACCTGGCCAGGAGCAAGCCTGCGTGCGTTGAACCAGGCCAGGCTGCGGTGCACTTCGGCAATACGTCTGTCAGTCGCGATTGCCCAATCTGTGGTGGAATCCATGTCGGCGGAATCCCGCCTGCCGGATGAAGTCGCGGTGCGCGTGGCACTCGCCGAATCTGAAGTGAGGTATGAAACGTCCATGAATTTGTCTGCCGTCCCCTTCGATCGGGGCTTTGTTTTAATCACGAATTGATGCTACCCCCGGTGCAGAAGGCTGTATGTACGAGGCCGAACCGAGCCGGTTGCAGGCCTACCAATATCTGTACAGGTGCTGATATTCGCGGCAGGACGAATGTGAGCAAGCCGCCATACATTGGGATCTAAGCTTGTTAAAGTCTGGGAATGGAGAACTCAAACGACCAGCCCCACATTTACACTATCGGCCACTCGACCCGTCCGATAGAGGAATTCGTCAAACTGCTGCAGGCCCATGATGTCGCCCGGCTGGTGGACATCCGCACTATTCCGAAGTCGCGACATAATCCGCAATTCGGCGGCGAGAATCTCGCCGCCTCGCTGCAGCAGGCCGGTATTGAGTACACGCATCTTGCCGGATTGGGCGGACTGCGCCATACCACGGCCGACTCCCCAAACAAGGGCTGGCGCAATACCTCTTTCCGCGGTTATGCCGATTACATGCAGACGCATGAATTCGCCGACAGCCTGCAGGAAGCCATCGCGCTGGGAACGCACGAGCAGATCGCACTCATGTGCGCGGAGGCAGTGCCGTGGCGCTGCCACCGTTCCATGGTGGCGGATGCGCTGATCGTGCGCGGCTTTGAGGTGGAGGAAATCGTCAATACGGAGAAACGTCAGCATCACAAACTCACGCCATTCGCCAGGGTGGACGGCCTGCGCATCACTTATCCGCCTGACCAGCCGCAAACCGGGGAATTGTTTTAGCAATTGCCCGTCAAAATGCCTGCATCGCACCTCAGGCCATAAGCGATTTTTGCCCAATCTGTTAACATACGCCTGCTGTACATTCAGGAGATTTCATTGAAAAAGCTGTTCTTTTCATTATTGCTGGCTATCAGCCTGCCCTGTTTCGCTGCCAATGGTGCAGCGACAGCTACTGCAGCTGCATCCAAGATCGGATATGTGCAGATAGACAAAATCATGCAGTCGCCGGCATCCATGGCTGTCGGCGAGAAACTGCAAAAAGAATTCACGCCGCGCAACAGCGAGTTGCAGCGTCTCAAGAAGCAGCTGGATGACAAGGAAGCCGCGCTGGACAAGGATATGATGACGCTGCCTGAATCCACGCGCGAAACACGCTCGCGTGAGATATCGGAATTGCGTCTGGATTTCCAGCGTCAGCAACGTGAGCTGGCAGAAGATTTTGAACTGCGCAAGCGCGAGGAACGCGCGAAGCTGCAGGACCGCATCAACAAGGCCGTCACCGCAGTCTCACAGGCCGAAGGCTACGATCTCGTGATGTACGGCAATGCGGCGTATGCAGGCCCCAAGGCCGATATCACCGACAAGGTTATCAAGGCCATCAAGTAAGCCCCGGGCACATCCCTGCAAGACCCAGAATAAGACCCAGAATAAGACCCACATAAGACCCGCGGATTCCAGCGGGTTTTCTCCATCAGCGGCTGATGTGCCGCTCCTCGACCTGGCCATCGGCCGCGATCAATACCGTGCTTGCAAGACCGCGGAATATCCCGTGTTCCACCACGCCCGGCGTGGCATTGAGCATCTGATCCAGCGCTGCGCCATCGAGACCGGCATCAAACGTCATGTCCAGCACCAGGCTGCCATGTGAAGTGATAGCCAGCCCGTCCTTTGCGCTGTTGGGGCGCAAGTCGCCCTTTCCGCCCAGCGATTCCAGGCTGCGTTTCACAAGCTGCCAGGCAAACGGCATCACCTCCACCGGGATGGGGTAACGCTCACCGATACGGCTCGTTAGCTTGCTCTGATCCACCAGCACGATGAAGGTATCGGCAGCGCGCGCCATGAGTTTCTCGCGCACCAGATCATAGCCGCGGCCCTTGAGCAGCGTGGCATCAGGCGTCACTTCATCCGCACCGTCCACATACAAATCCAGGTGCGACAAATGCTCGATGCCGACCAGCGGCAGGCCGAGCTCGCGTGCCTTGACCGTGCTGACCACTGAGCTGGCGGCTGCAGTGATGCGAAGCCCCTCCTCGCGCTGACGTCGCGCCAGCTCTTCAATGAAAAAATTGGCAGTTGAGCCAGTACCCAGGCCCACGAGCATGCCATCCTCAACCATTGTTGCCGCATGTCGTGCGACGAGTTCCTTGTCATTCATGGCGCTTCCCTCGTAATGCGATGCGGATATTATGAACCGCGCCCGGGGAACTACAAACCAGAGAACTACAAACTGGCCTGCGACTGCTGCTGGCGCTTGTGTTCATGGCGCTTCATTTCGAGGTAAGTGTTGCGGTCGATTTCATGCAGCTGCAAGGGATATTTTTCGGTGGCATCTATCACCAGTTTCAGCCGCTTTTCAAACTGCTGGCCTGGCGGCGCCGACAACCCACCGAGGTAAGCGTCAATCGCCAGGTAATAACGCATGGTGTTGCGCTCAATCACGCCGCGCACACCATCTACATACTGCGGCGTGCCGTCTGCATGCTTGCCGGTGATGGTGAAACCCACCTTGTCGCGTGCCATGGTGGAAAGATAGGTCTTGGTGGCAAGCCGGCTGCTGAGGCCAAAACCATAGGAATAGGTCAGGTGCATGAAGGTTTGCTTGCCGTTGACCGGGATTGCTTCCAGCAGGATGCGATAATCGTGCGTGCCTACCGGCCCTGAATCGGCTGTCAGCTGAATCTTGAAATGATCCGGCGCGGTTTTGTCACTGCGGAAAACAAAATCCAGCCGATAGGTTTTCGATAAGGGCTGCTCGGTTTTTTTGCCCAGGTTGACCGACAGCAATGTGCCTGACTTGCCGGATGCGACCTGGCAATACTTGATATTAAGATGCAGAAGCAGGACGTCGCACCAGTTGTCCGGGTCATCGAGCACTCTGCTGAATGTGGCAAAGTCATGATCGACGACAGCATAGATATCGCCCTTCAGCGTTTCCTCCTGTTCGACGGATTCCATATACAACGGGCGATTGTAGTGATTGTTGCGCAGCTCATCGCGCAGGGAGGCGTACACGTCCTGCAGTTTTTGGGTGCTCATGCCCGCCTCGGCTGAGGCCACCGCCATATTCAGCAGCAGCAGAAACGCCAGGATGGATTGCTTCACAACCACCGGGCCCATAAACGCGCGCCCATCTCCTTCATGCGATCCAGCAGCGGCCGTTCTTTCCATTGCTCCAGCGTGATTTCGTGCGACCCTTCGAGATCCATGGAGAACATGTCCGTCATCTGGCTGCCGAAATCATGACCCAACACCACCGCATCCAGTTCCTGATTGTGCAGGAAGCTGCGCCAGTCGAGATTGGTGGAGCCTATGGTGGACCATACACCGTCGATCACCGCTGTCTTGGCGTGCAATAGCGCATCCTGCCGTTCGTAGATATGAATACCGCCTTTGAGCAGGTCCGTGTAGTGGGAACGCGAGGCATACCAGACAAAACTTGAGTCTGTCTTGCCAGGCAGGATCATCTTGACGTCGACGCCGCGGGCCGCCGCATTCTTGAGCGCATCCTTGAGCTGCGGGTCAGGCACGAAATAGGCATTGGTGATGTGAATGCTGGTTTCGGCACTATTGATGGCCGAGATCAGCGTTACGTAAATCTGGCTGTAGGGCTCATTGGGCGAGCTGCCGATGGCGCGCACCACCTGCTGGCCCTTGGATTGCTGCTTGGGCAGATAATCCCTGGGCGTGAGCGGCTCGCCTTTCTGCGTTTCCCAGGAACCGATAAACAGCTTCTGGAATTCAGACACCACCGGCCCCTCGATACGGATATGTGTATCGCGCCAGGGGATGTCTTCTATGCCTTTTCCGTCCTTGTCGTCTTTTTTATCCTTGCTCTTGTCAGCCTTTCCGCTTTTGCCGCTGCCCGAAGACCCGCTACCGCTGCCACTCATTGAGGAGCCACCTCCGCTGCTGGAGGAATATACACCGCTGATATTGATGCCGCCCACGAATGCGGTATGCCCGTCAATGATCAGCAGTTTGCGATGGTCCCGCTGGTTCACATCCCAGCCTTTCCTGAGCTTGAGCGGGTTGACCGGGTTGTATTCCAGCACCTTGATGCCGCTGTCGCGCATGCGCTGGAAGAATTCGACCGGCGTGTTGAGAGCACCAACGCTGTCAAAAATGACATTCACCTGTACTCCGCTCTGCTGCTTGGCGATCAAGGTATCGGCGAATTTTTGCCCGATCTCGTCCGGGTCAAAGATATAGGTTTCGAGGTTGATGTGATCCTTGGCCTTTTCAATGGCATCGAACATGGCCTTGTAGGTGGTAGGGCCATCCATCAGCAAAGTCACCTTGTTGCCGACAATCAGCGGGCTGCCGACGATAGCCTCTTCCAGCGCTAGATGGCGGTCGAAAATATTGGTATTGCCTTGGGTGCGATCTTGCAGCTTCTTGATGATGGCCTGGCTCTGCTTGGCCGATAATGGGCCCCGCGCGCCTTCCACTTGCACCGGGCGAGCCTGCACTTCCATGTCCGGCACCATCTTGGGCAGCGAACTGCAGCCGGTCATGAAGGCCAGATAGAAGGCGATTGCGAATTTCAGCAGGTTGAATCCTGTGTTTTTGCTTATGCTCATCCCAATGTTCCACCAATGAATCAGTAAGTGAAGCCATCCCGCGTATCACGCGGGATTCAGGCAAGTCCAGCTTACGCAATCGCGGCGGGGAATTCTGTACGGTATATGACATGCGGTCGAGACTGAGCCAGCGTGACGCCAGCACAACTAATCTGTGGATATGAAAAAGCCAGCAATCTGCACGGGCGGATGCTGGCTTTTATGCTACGTCCCCGCTGTTGAGGCGGGGAATGACATTACGAATTACGGCCGCTGCTGGATTTGCTGCTCTTTGAGTCCTTGGAGGACGAAGCCGATTTCGTGCTCTTGCCGGAGCTGGCGGCGCTGCCGCTCTTTGCCTGCTTCTGGGTGGAGCTCGCTGACTTGGCAGATTTGCCGCTGTTTTGTTGTGTCGTTGCCATGATTTATTCCTCTAAAGTAATTATGAAAATTTGCTGCCGGTGCGTTTGAAAAGCAAACGCCGACAGCGTAAGGAAGAGGTTGCGACCGGCGAGGAATATGCGTCTGTGGGAAATCCAACATTCAGCAGATTTGCTGAGCTCAGGGCCTGGATGGTGCGCTTTTTTCGGGATCGTTTTTGTAGACGCCGCGGATATTCATGATCGCCAGCAGCACCTGCAGCACGATGACGGCATAGGCTTTCACATGTACACCCCAGATCGTCCACAGCACATTGCTGAGCAGGAAACACCAGAAGCCGATTTCGCGCCGGCGCTTCTGTTGTGAGGCGGTAAACCAGGCCGCGACGACAGTCACTACCATCGCCGGCCATTGAAACAGGTCAAGATAGTCCATGGTTACTCAGGGTTTCGTTGCAGAGGTGATGCGCCAGATGGCATTGCCGACGTCGTCCGCCACTAGTAGTGCGCCATGCTTATCCTCGACCACGCCAACCGGCCGGCCGAATGAAATCTCGGCTTCAGTATTCACGAACCCGGTCAGAATATCCTCTGCCTGGCCATTGGGGTGGCCATCCTTGAAAGGCACGAATATAAGCTTGTAGCCGCTGACCGGCTGGCGATTCCAGGAGCCGTGCTGGCCAATGAAGGCGCCGTCACGGTAGCGCTCAGGCAGTAATCGACCTTGATAAAAAGTGAGGCCAAGCGATCCGGTATGTGAACCCAGCGCATAATCAGGCACTATCGCCTGTTCCACCAGTTCAGGCTTCTGCGGCTCGACGCGCGTATCCACGTGCTGGCCGAAATAGCTATAAGGCCAGCCGTAGAAACCGCCTTCCCTGACGGAAGTCAGGTAATCCGGCACGAGGTCGCTGCCCAGTTCATCACGTTCGTTGACCACCGTCCACAGCTGTCCCGTGGTCGGATGCCAGTCCATGCCGTTAGGGTTGCGCAAGCCCGTGGCAAATGTGCGGACCTGGCCGCTTTTCAGATCGATTTCAAGAATGGCAGCGCGGTTTTCCTCCTTGTCCATGCCGTTCTCACCGATGTTGCTGTTGGAGCCCACTGTTGCATAGAGTTTGCTGCCATCCGGGCTGGCGATGATGTTCTTGGTCCAGTGATGATTCAGCGGACCGCCGGGCAGGTCGGCGACCTTGGTGCCTTGGTCGCTGATACTGACGGCATCCTGCTGATAGGGGAAGCGCATGATCGCATCAGCGTTGGCGACGTAAAAATCATTGCCGATGAGCGCCATGCCGAACGGCGAATTCAGGTCCTTGAGAAATACCTGCCGGAGATTGGCAACACCATCGCCGTCGGTGTCGCGCAGCAGAGTAATACGGTTGGCGCTGGGCACGCCGGCGCCGGCACGTTTCATGATTCTCTTCGTGATCCATGCTTTGACGCCCTTTTTCGCGGGCTGCGGCGGGGCGTTCGTTTCTGCCACCAGCACGTCGCCATTGGGCAGGGTATACAGCCAGCGTGGATGCTGCAGATTCAGTGCGAATGCCTTGACCGCGAATCCCGCTGCCGGCTGCGGCTGCATGCCTTCCGGCCAACCCCTGGCTTCCAGCACATTGACTGTTGGCATCAGGGTCTTTGTTGGTTCGGGAAGGACTGGATTGGGACCCATGCCCTGGTCCAGCGGAAGATTGGCCTTTTCGCCGCATCCTGCCAGCGCGAGCAGGATGAACACCAGCGGGAGCGTCATATTGTTCACGTTGTTCTCCGTTAATGTTGAGCTTGAGTTTCTGCATTCGCAGAATACTGCAATCGGACCCCTAGTGTTGCATGCTGCGGTTGATGATGCCTTGCGCGCGGTTGGTCTGCTCTGCATCGGTGGTGTGCCCCGCCAGCACTACCTGCCCTTCGAGCAATGCCATCTTGACCACGTCGGAAAACATGCGCTCGCCATCCAGATCGAGACTTGCGATATCCATATTGGTCAACAGCGTCTCTGAGGAAAGCCTGACCGGCGGGCCGACCGGCACATCGCCAGGTTCGATGAGATTCAGCTGTTGAGGATCGAGACCCAGCTCCATCAATTGTGAATATGCCTTGATCGCTTCCTCCAGCGATGGGTAAACACCCAGGATATGATGGTGCAGGTTTCCCATCATGCCGCCACCGGATTGACATGCCGGCCAAGCTGGCCGCCGTCTTGCGATGATTCGTTCGCAAGTGATGCAAGATCAATGACAAAGCGGTATTTGACATCGCTCTTGAGCATGCGCTCATAGGCTTCGTTGATGTTCTGGATGTTGATCATCTCAATATCCGAAACGATGTTGTGCTCGCCGCAGAAATCCAGCATCTCCTGCGTTTCCTTGAGACCGCCGATTAGCGAGCCGCCCAGCTTGCGTCGTTTAAAGATGAGATTGCCCACGCTGGGTGAAGGATGCGGATGATCTGGCACACCGACCAGACACATGGAACCGTCGCGTTTGAGCAACGACAGGTATTGGTCGAGATCGTGTGGCGCGGCAACCGTATTCAGAATGAAATCGAAACTCGCGGCGTGCTGACGCATCTGGTCAGGATCCTTGGAGATGATGACTTCATCGGCGCCCAGCCGTTTTGCATCCTCCACCTTGCCGGGGGACGTGGTAAACAACACTGTATGTGCGCCAAAGGCGCGGCCGAACTTCACCGCCATATGGCCCAGGCCGCCGAGGCCGACCACGCCGAACTTCTGCCCGCGCGACACATTCCAGTGGCGCATGGGCGAATACGTGGTAATGCCTGCGCATAACAACGGCGCGGTTGCCGCCGGGTCCAGATTTTCAGGGATATGCAGCACGAAATCATCCCTGACGACGATGTTGTTCGAGTAGCCGCCGTAGGTGGATTTGCCGGTATACGGATCGGCACTGTTATAGGTATACACCGCGTAATCGCAATATTGCTCCAGGTCCGCCTGGCATTCGGAGCAATCTTTGCAGGAATCCACCAGACAGCCTACGCCTGCCGTATCGCCCGGCTTGAACTTGGTGACTTCGCTGCCGACAGCCACTACCTTGCCGATGATTTCGTGCCCGGGCACCACAGGATAAGTGGTGTTGCTCCACTCATTGCGCGCCTGATGCAGATCGGAATGGCAGACGCCGCAATACTGGATATCGATCTGCACATCATGCGGCTGCAGATCACGACGCTGAAATTGGAAAAACGACAGTGGCGACTTAGGGTCGAAGGCCGCATAACCCATGCTGGTAATAATGAGAGTCTCCTGGAAAGATGAAACAAGAATGCTCAAAGATGCCTGCAGCGACGGGCTTCAATCTGTTCGATAAATCACTTACCTGACGGCTGAGCCCAGGACTGCTGTGCAATGATCACGGCATGCATAGCTATCTATTGCGATGATTTAACGACCCAGGGAGAAACCGGTTTCAGGCTCAGGCTCCTGTACAGGTTGTTCGCAGGCCAGCAGACCCAAAGTGACAGCGGCATAGACCATTACCAGCAGAATTTTCATATTTTTATGATTTATTTAACAAAAGTTGAAAAAAATTATTTCGCAATTTTGAAGCTCTGTCGCTTAATCCTCTGTTCGCTTACAAACATATAGCTCCGCGCCATTGCTTATTCAGACGAGAGCAACCACTATCTACACTGTAGAGCCCGCGTATTCCATATGTTCGGTACCGCTCCATTAGCTCATCTATATCATTGAAAATAAATGAAAAAAGTGCTTGCGCACCAAAATAAACATGTTTACAGTGCGCGGCATCAACACGAAGTTGAAAAGGGCAAGTACATCGAAAGGTGTATACGCAAAATTACCGGTTTACGGGCTTTATGCTTAGACAGCGGGATTACCAACTTCTGATTTGATCGATGGAGTCATCCATAATAAGTTGTAACAATAAGATCTAATTAAGAAACAACAAAAGATGTAAAACAATAAGCAAGGGCTGTTGTGCCTTGCACTAAATACTCGTTCGAATTGAATTAGACGGAAATCCGTGTCCGCATGAGCTCCTTTTATAAGGAAGCTGCGGTCATGATTACTCATGCAAACAAATTTGATATTCGCAATCTGAAGTTAGCGAATATTGCACGGCGGTCATTTGTAACGACCGCTGTATTCTTCTCCCTCACCTCCACCAGTTGGGCTGCGACTACGTATTACGTCGCCAACAATGGTAACGACGCCAGCAACGGCACCAGCATCAACACGCCGTTCAAGACCATCCAGAAGGCCATGAACAAGGTTGCCGCCGGCGATACGGTTTATGTGCGCGGCGGTACCTATCGTGAAGAAATCACGGTTGGTCGCAGCGGCACCAAAGACAACTACATCACTGTCTCCGGCTACGAAAAGGAAGTCCCAGTCATCAAGGGCTCTGAAATCGTCACCGGCTGGGAGCTGCACAGCGGCAACATCTGGAAAAAGACGGGCTGGGCACGCAACAGCCAGCAGGTATTTGTTGACCTTCAGGATGACAAAGGCCTGCAACAGATCGGCATGCCGAGCAAGCACTACGGCTCATTCGAATACCCAAGCCCTGTCGGCAGCGGTGTTAGCAGCATGACGCCTGGCAGCTTCCGTTATGACGCTGCGAATTACACGCTTTATGTCTGGCTCAAGGACGGTTCGGATCCGAACACGCACACCATTGAGGCCAGCACTGCGCGTCGCCTGTTCTTCATATCCGGCGGTTATATCCATCTGAAGCGTCTGGCATTCCGCCATACCGCCAGCTCGGCTTATATCAAGCAAGGCGCGGCTGTTGAACTAGGTGGCTACTCCATCATGGAAAACTGCGATGTACAGTACACCGACTTCGCCGGCGTAACTGTGGGTTACCTCAAGACCGGTGCGCAGGTGTTGAACAGCAACATCAGCAACAACGGCAATTCCGGCATCAATGCGCCAGGCAGCTATGACTTCCGCATTGCCGGCAACACCATCAACAACAACAACTATCGTAACTTCAATGCGCTGTGGCATGCAGGCGGCATCAAGGCTACGACCAAGGCCTATGGCGTGGTCGACCACAACGAAGTTGCATTCAACAAGGGCTCGGGCATCTGGTTTGACTACGCTAACGGCGGCAATGCCATCGTGGTGAAGAACAATTACGTGCACGACAATGGTCCGAAGGAAGCCGGCATTTTCATGGAAGTCACCAAGAACGCCGACATCCATAACAATGTGCTGTCCAACAACGAGCGCCGCGGCATCTACATCTCTGCTTCGGACAATATGCGTGTATATAACAACACCATTAACGCCACCAAGGGTTATGCAGGTGTGGAAGTGAACGGCATGCCGCGTGGAGGTGCATCACTGACCAACAACTCGCTGTATAACAACATCATCAGCAACGGCACCAGCACGTATGACCTGTTCATAGCCAAGAGCAACGGCACGAGCATTCAAAACAACAGCAGCGATTACAACAACTTCTATCGTGCGGGCCCCGTCAAGCTGTCCACGGGTTCCATCTACACCACGCTGGATGCCTGGAAGAAGGCCACAACACAGGACAAGAACAGCCTGAACGTGAACCCGGCTTTCGATACCGCAGCTAAAACCGCAGCTGCCAAGCTGGCTGTCGCTGCCACTAGCCCGGTTGTCAATGCAGGCATGCTGTTGAGCGGCGTGAAGACGGACTTCCTGGACCAGGCGCGTCCTGCAGGTGATGCACATGACATCGGTGCTTTCGAAGTCGTGGCTGCTGCAGCACCAGCCAAGGATACGTCTGCACCTGTGGTTGAATTCGTCACCCCGGCTCAGGAAGGTGCTGCAGTCAGTGGTACCACGACCATCACGGCTTCGGCTTCTGATGACACTGGTGTCACCAGCATGAAGCTCTACGTAGACGGCGCTCTGAAGGCGACTTCCAGCAACGGCCAGATCTCTTATGCATGGGATACCAAGGGTCTGCGTATCGGTACACACTCAATCTGGATCTCTGCCACCGATAGCAAGAAGAATCTGTTCAAGGCCTACCGCAATGTGAAGGTGGTGGACAAACTGGCAACGCCAGCCCCCGCACCAGCACCGGCTCCTGCACCGACTGACCTTGCAGATGCTGTAGCCTCCCTGCCGGTGGCTGATGCAGTTGTCACCGGCATCGACACGGGCACGTTGAAGGATGGCTCAGTCGTCACCGGCACCCAGAGCATCACGGTCAAGTCCACCGGCACCACTAAGCTTTATATCGACGGCCAGCTGATGGCAACCTCGACCAGCGGTGCACTGAATTACGACTGGAACACCTCGGGTCTGCGCAAGGGTTCACATTCGGTCTGGATCTCTTCGCTGGATGGCAAGGAGCTGACCAAGACCTATTACACCGTCAAGGTGCAATAAGCATCAGTTACCAGGGAAGCTCGGGGGAGCGGGGTAATGCAGCATGGAACGTCAGATCTCCGCGTTCCATGACCTAAAAGCGGAGACAATAACCACTCAGGTTACGCTGCATTGGAACGGGGGCTTCGGCCCCCGTTTTTTTTGGTCATGACAAACGGTTGCGTATCGAACAGACATTTCTGCTAGTAGACGAGCATAGAATCAACATCCTTAACCCAACTGGCAGCCCAGCTCACATGGCTTCAATGATCACAATTCCGGGTTTCGATTTACCGCATCTGGCGCTTTTCGCGCTGGATAGGGTATCGGATGCGATCTACTGGCTGGACAAGGAAGGCAGGTTTTTCTACGCCAATGCCGCTGCCAGCAGACTACTGGGGTATACGCAGGAAGAGCTGTTGTCTCTTGGCGTGTCTGATATCGATCCCAACTATCCACCGGAGGCCTGGGCCTCGCACTGGCAAGAGTTAAAGCAAGCCAAATCGCTTAGTTTCGAAAGCTGCGAGATTACCAAGGATGGCCGGGTGATTCACACCGAAGTTATCGCCAACTATCTGCAATACGGCGGGCAAGAATACAACTGCGCCATCGTCAGGGACATCACGTCCCGCAAGCAGGCCGAACACGAGCTCGGCCTCATGAAAACAGCCGTTGAAAAAAGCAGTACTTCCTTTTATCGCCTGAGCGCAAAGGGCGAAGTGCTTTATGTCAATGACCATGCCTGCCACAGCCTGGGATACTCACGTGAAGAACTCATCGGGCGCTGCGTGTGGGAATTCGACCCCGATTTCCCGCCCGAAGCGTGGCCGCCCATGTGGGAGGGCCTGAAAAAAACCGGGGCCGTCTTCATAGAATCCCATCACCGGCGCAAAGACGGCACGCTGTTTCCGGTAGAGATCACCGGCAACTACATTTGTGCCGATGGAGAGGAGTACAGCTTTGCATTTGTGCAGGATATTACCGGCCGCAAGCGCATTGAAGAACAGCTTATGCTGGCGCATGCCACCATCAATAAGAGCAAGATTTCCTTTTACTGGCTGAACTCGCGAGGGCAGGTCATCTATGCCAATGAGTTTGGCTGTCAAAGCCTGGGTTATGCCTTGGAAGAGCTCGTCGGCATGCATGTCTGGGATTTCGATCCTGATTTCCCGGCAGAAGCCTGGCAGCCTTCGTGGGAAGAGCTTAAACAGAAGGGCACGCTAAGTCTCACCTCGCGTCATCGCCGCAAGGACGGCACGATTTTTCCTGTCGAAATCACAGATAATTACATTGTTTCTGGCGATGAAGAGCATGAGTTCGTGTTCGTGCAGGACATCACCGAGCGACAGCAGGCCGAAGAGAATATCCGCAGGTTGGGGCACTATGATGCGCTCACCGGTCTGCCGAACCGTACGCTGCTTTACGACCGCATGAGCCAGCTCATCGCTTGGTCACATCGCGACGAGCAGAAGTTTTCGGTCCTGTTCCTGGACCTCGACCGCTTCAAGTATGTCAATGACTCCATGGGCCATGCAGTAGGCGATAAGCTGCTGCAAGGCGTCGCCGAGCGGCTGCACAATTGCGTGCGCGAAGGTGACACCATCTCCCGCATCGGTGGCGATGAATTCCTGATCCTGCTGCGCAATACCGATGCCCAGGGCGCAGCACTGGTCGCAGCCAAAATACTGAAAATGCTGGAAGCCACCTACAGCATTGACGACCTGGAAGTGTTTACCCACGTCAGCATCGGCATCAGCATCTATCCAGATAACGGCGAAGAAGCCGACCAGCTCATCAAGTATGCCGATACAGCCATGTACCGGGCAAAGGAAGAAGGCCGCAACAATTTCCAGTTTTTCGGGGCAGAAATGAATCTGCGCTCCACATTGCTGTTTTCAATCGAAAAGGATTTGCGGCTGGCACTAGAGCGCAATGAATTCTCGCTGCATTATCAGCCGCAGGCAGACCTCAGGACCGGCAGGATATGCGGCGCGGAGGCCTTGCTGCGGTGGAATCACCCCGAAAAGGGGTTCATCTCCCCGGCGGATTTTATCCCGGTCGCGGAAGATACGGGCCAGATCATCCCCATCGGCGAATGGGTGCTAAGAACCGCCTGCCAGCAGCTGGCCAGCATGCGCAAGCTTGGTTTGCCTGCATTCCCTGTGGGCGTCAACCTGTCTATCCGCCAGCTACGTGTGCCTAACCTGGCTTCTGTCATCACCGACATCCTCCGCGAAAACGGGTTGCAACCCAACGATCTTGAGCTGGAAATTACCGAGGGCATCATGATGACCAATGTCCAATCTGCGGTCGCTTTCCTTGAAGAGATGCGCAAGCTGGGCGTGCAGCTCGCCATTGATGATTTCGGCACCGGATTTTCCAGCCTTAGTTACCTGAAAAAACTGCCGGTGACCAAGCTCAAGATCGACCAGTCCTTTGTGCGTGACATCAAAACAGATGAAAATGATGCCGCCATCGTGCGTTCCATTATCGGTCTCGGCCATCAGTTCAAGCTCAAGGTCATCTCTGAAGGGACTGAGACACGCGAGCAGATGGAATTCCTGTGCGCCAACGGCTGTGACGAAATCCAGGGCTATTACTTCAGCCGTCCCCTGCCCGCCGATAAATTCATGGAATTCGTTGCCTGCTACCGCGGCCTGAACCGCTAGCTCACCGGGAAATTTTCCCGCGCCGTAGCGCAGCACTTCAAAACATTAGCCATCCGCAAGTGAAGTGATTATTATCTGAGAGACTCGTGTTGCAGGAGACAACATGTCCTCGTTTTACAAGTGCCGTGAAGACCGCATCCAGGATGTCGTGATCGCCCACATGAATGTGGAGAATTCACTGCGGCACTCCCTGACCTTCGGCGGCCAGTTCCTGCCCTTTGATGAGTACGAGCGCCAGCTCATGCGCGAGGAAAGGGCTTGGGCCATGGCACGACTCGTCATCGACAAGATCATGCGCCTGCCTTGAACATACCCGCGCGCGCAAAAACTCATGCTCAGCAATGCCTTTGTATAAAAAATAGGCATATAATCGGCGCTGAAAAATAATGATCACAAAAATGCGCGCACTCTCCATGTACTCCATGTTCGGCAAGAACCGGACGATGTCTGAAGAAGCCTCTTCCGCCATTTCGCTGGAGCAGGAAGAACTGCGCGCCATCGCCAGAACAGTCGCGGAAATCGAATGGCTGCTACTGGTACTGGTACTGCTCTACCAGGTTTTCAGCAAGTCGGCTGACGACGCACAGACCGCCATCGCCATGGCACTGTTCCTGTATGCGGCGTTCATCATGAGTTTCCATTACGCCAACTTCTACACCCGTGTTTCGCGCTGGAAAATCGCCATCGAAACCTGGGGCATGATCGCTTTCATCACCTGTGTGCTGTGGTTCACGGGCAAGCTCGAAAGTCCGCTGGTCAATTCCTATCTGCTGGTGATCATCACTAGTGCGCTCGCCCTCGGCAGGATAACGACACTGGCAGAGCTCGCACTGATCGCCGCGTGCTTCCTGCTGCTGGGGAATGATTCCATTCAGGAGCTGTTCTCCTTAAGTCAAATCGGCGCCATGGTGGCGCAATTCGCGCCATTCATGCTGGTGGCCTATATCACCACCATGTTTTCTTCCGATATCCGCTACGGACTGAGCAAGGCCAAGCTGGTTGCGGAAACGGATGAGCTCACCAGCCTGCTCAACCGCCGCGGTTTTGCCATCGTCGCAGCCAAGATGCTGGGCCAGACCACGCGCCACAATCGCGAGCTCAGCGTGCTCATGATTGACTCTGACAACCTCAAGCAGGTCAATGACAAGCACGGACATAAGGCCGGCGACCAGCTATTGATGACCTTGGTGAAGATTATCCAGGGCCAGCTGCGCGATACCGACGTACTGGCGCGCTACGGCGGAGATGAATTTGTCGTACTGCTGCCGGAGGCTGATGCAGCCGGCGCGTTCGAGGTGGCAGAGCGAATCCGCCAATCGGTTTCCAAGGCCTCACTGGATTTCAGCGGAAAATCCATCCGCCTCACGGTCAGCATGGGCATCGCAAGCTACCCCACTGAGGGTCGAACTCTGGATGCCCTGGTAGATAATGCCGACAAGGCGATGTACAAGGCCAAGATGAAAGGCCGCGATCAGGTGTTCACCTTTTCGGTCTGAGTCAGGCTAACGCAGCAAACTGCCGATCCGCTGCTCATACTCAGGGAAATAGTGCCCGATCACCGGCAGGTCAAAGCGGCGCAAAATGCTGGTATTCGGCTCCCTTGCCAGCAGGAATTCAAAGGAAGCACGCAATAAACGTTTCCGTCTCTGCATCACCCACAATTCTTCTGGCATAGGCCGGATCTACCGTCACTACATGCGTGGTTTGTGTATCTGCCTCCACCACAACTTCAAATGTCATGTCGTCCAACTTTTTGATATTGATCGTCTGCATCGTCTTCCCTCTACACTCGTAGCCGTCATTCGTACCACACGTTGTTGTGCATGTGCACCTGAAACGAGCGGCCGCACCGCATTGTCATCGGCACTTCTGATTATATTCTTCGATAAATCATCGGCATAAGCGGGACATTCCGCTTTGGTATACCCGTTGCTTTAGCCGAGATGTGCATCTTATTGAACTACCCATGACGTCGTTGAAGCCTAGCACTGTCCGCCGCATCGTCATGATGACCAACAGCCTCGTCTTCGGAAAGAAACCATGACAATAAACAAGTTTTTGCCGGCACTGATATGCCTGTTCAACATGGCAGCTACCGCCGCGTATGCAGAAGAAGCGCTACCCGAATACACCTTCATCGATGCGGTGAAGAGCGGAACCAGCATGACCAATTTCCGTCTGCGTTATGAATATGTCGATCAAGACGGGCTTCCGGAACATGCCAACGCATTCACCCTGCGTAGCCTCATTGGCTGGCAGACGGCGCCCTACAAGAACTTCAGCTTCGGTGCGCAGATCATCGATGTCAGCAAATTCGTCAACGACTACAACGACCGCGCGCTCAACCTGAGCCAGCCCGGCATGGCGGACTATCCCAATGTGGTGGATCCGGACAATACGGATATCAATCAGCTTTTCGTGGACTGGACGGGTATACATAACACCAAATTCCGGCTCGGCCGGCAGTCGGTCAAGCTTGACAATGTGCGCTTCATCGGAAACATCGAATTCCGTCAGGTGATGCAGGTATTCGACGGCATCGCGGTTGAGAATAAAAGCCTGCCTAATACCGAGATTTACCTGGCGCACTTCGACCGTGTGAAGCAGATCAACACCAAACTGCGTTCGGGCGACCTCGATATTGCCAACGTCAAATACCGCCTGACACCCACGGAATCCATCAGTGCCTACGGCTACTTCAGCAATTTCAACGACCTGGGCTATACCGTTAACGCAGGTCTTGCGCCTACGCCCCCTGCTGCCGGCATGGTCGACGCATCGCACAAGACGTTGGGCCTGCGTCTGGATGGCATGCGCAGAATCAACGACGACTGGAAAGGCCTGTACACCGCGGAATACGCCAAACAGGATGACTATTCCGGCGGCGATGACCGCATCGATGCCCATTATTACCGGCTGGGCGCTGGCGCATCGTACAAAAGCTGGTCCGTGCGATTCGATCACGAGACGCTGTCCAGCAACAACGGCCAGTACGCCTTCCAGACGCCATTCGGCACCAACCATCTATTCCAGGGCTGGGCCGATGCCTTCCTGGTGACGCCGCGTCAGGGCATCAAGGACAATTTCCTGAGCTTCGGCGGCAAGCCCATCGAATCCGTGACCCTGTTGGGCGAATATCACATCATCAAATCGGATGAAGATTTTGCCGCTCTCGGCGGCACCGGTGACACCTGGGGCAAGGAGCTCGACCTTGCCGTCACCTATACCTGGAGCAAGCAGCTTTGGCTCAAGGCCGAATACGCCAGCTTCAAGGAAGACGACAGGGCCGTCGTGCGCAAACCTGACATTGAGAAAATCTGGCTGACGATGATGTACGCCTTCTGAGGCAGCCACAAGTGTGCACTACGCTCGCCCAAGATGGTGCGCACGCACCCGATTCAGGCACAGTAAAAGCGCTTCCATTGTTAACTCACTGTTTGATTGATGTTTTCAGTAGGCATGCTACTTGCTATCAGGACAGTAAGCACACTCTTCATGGTTTGAAATGACTGGCAAGGTTTATCTCATTGGTGCAGGCCCGGGTGACCCGGACCTGATTACCGTCAAGGCGCTGAAAGCACTGCAAACGGCGGATATCGTGCTGCTGGACGATCTCGTGAATCGTGAACTGCTGCAGCATGCGCCCAAAGCACGCGTAATCGAGGTCGGCAAGCGCGGCGGCTGCAAATCCACGCCACAGCATTTCATCAACCGCATGATGGTGGCGCTCGCTGAGCAGGGCCAGATCGTGGTTCGGCTCAAGGGCGGTGACCCATTCCTTTTTGGCCGCGGTGGCGAGGAAGTCATGGCGCTACGAACGGCGGGGATACCTGTTGAGGTCATCTCAGGCGTGACCAGCGGTATCGCCGCACCGGCCAGTATCGGCATCCCACTGACACATCGCGAACTCAGCCATGGCGTGACCTTCATCACCGGCCACACACAGGACGGCGAAGCACCGGACTGGCGCGCGCTGGTACAGGGCGGCACCACACTGGTCATTTACATGGGCATGAAACGGCTGGCCTCCATTGTCACTGATCTGCTGGCGGCAGGCATGGCAGAAGACACCCCGGCGGCGGCCATCCAGCAGGGAACATTGCCGCAGCAGCGGCATATCGTCAGCACGGTCAGCATGCTGCCTATGGCCGTGCAGCAGGAAGGGCTGAGCAGCCCGGGAATTATTGTAGTTGGCGACGTCGTACGCCTGGCGTACAGCAAGGGCGCGTTAGATGCCCTGGAAGTTGCCGCTTAGTTCGTCATATTGAGAGGTTAGAGGAGCTGTTATGAAAAAAATGAGGCTGGTTGTCATCGGCAACGGCATGGCAGGCATGCGCACGGTCGAGGAGCTATTGAAGATAGCGCCCGACCTGTACGACATCACCGTATTCGGCGATGAGCCGCACCCCAATTACAACCGCATCATGCTGTCGCCGGTATTGGCCGGCGAGCAGACCATACATGACATCGTGCTCAATAGCCGCGAATGGTACGAGCAGAATAACATCACCCTGCACGCGGGAAAACGCATCAACCGCATCGATCGTGTCCGCCGCTTTGTCTATGCCGAAGACGGCACCAGCGCGGATTACGACCGCCTGCTCATCGCCACCGGGTCCACGCCCTTCATGCTGCCGATTCCGGGCAAGGATCTGGATGGCGTCATCGGTTTCCGCGACATCAAGGATGTGGATGCCATGATTGCGGCTTCCAGTCGCTACAAGAAAGCCGTGGTCATCGGCGGCGGTCTGCTGGGGCTGGAGGCCGCCAACGGTCTCAAGATCCGCGGTATGGATGTGACCGTGGTACACAAAAATGCCTGGCTCATGGAACGCCAGCTCGACCCCACGGCCGGCAGGATGCTGCAGAAGTCGCTGGAATCCAAAGGACTCAACTTCCTGCTGGATAAGGACACGGTCGGACTGGGCGGCAAATGGGGCCGCGTCAAATCGATCAAATTCAAGGATGGTGAAGAGCTGGAGACCGACCTCGTCGTCATGGCCGTCGGCATACGTCCCAACTATTCCCTGGCGGAATCCGCAGGCATCCACTGCAACCGCGGCATCGTGGTCAACGACACCATGCAAACCTTCGATCCGCGCATCTATGCCGTCGGCGAATGCGTGGCGCACCGCGGCATTTCCTATGGCCTCGTGGCGCCGCTATTCGAGATGGCCAAGGTCTGTGCCACGCACCTGGCCAATTTCGGCATCGGTCTCTACAAGGGCTCCGTGACATCAACCAAGCTCAAGGTCACCGGTATTGATCTGTTTTCTGCCGGGGATTTCAGTGGTGGCGAAGGCACGGAGGAAATCGTGCTGCACGACGCGGTGGGCGGGGTTTATAAAAAGCTCGTCATCAAGGATGACAAGATCGTGGGTAGCGTGCTGTACGGCGATACCGCCGACGGCTCCTGGTATTTCCAGCTGCTGCGCGACGGCAAGTCCATCAATGAAATTCGCGACCACCTGATGTTCGGACAGGACAGCCTGGGAAACACCGGCCACCAGGGGCAGGACAAGGCCGCGGCAATGACCGACGAGATGGAAGTCTGCGGCTGCAACGGCGTTTGCAAGGGCACCATCGTCAAGGCCATCAAGGAAAAAGGCCTGTTCACGCTGGACGAGGTCAAGAAAACCACCAAGGCAGGATCCAGCTGCGGCTCGTGCACCGGCCTGGTCGAGCAGATCATGGCGTCCACGCTGGGCGGCGGTTATGCGCCACCGCCCACGGCCAAGGCAATCTGCGGCTGCACCGAAAAGAACCATGAGGAAGTCCGTCAGCTCATTCGCGACAACAAGCTCCTGAATATCCCGGATGCCATGAAATTCATGGAATGGCGCACACCGAACGGCTGCGCAACGTGCCGCCCTGCTCTCAACTATTACCTGATTTCGACCTGGCCGCACGAGGCGCAGGACGATCCGCAGTCGCGTTTCATCAATGAACGCGTGCACGCCAACATCCAGAAGGACGGCACGTATTCGGTGGTTCCGCGCATGTACGGCGGCGTCACCAATCCGCAGCAGCTACGCAGGATCGCTGACGTAGCCGAAAAGTATGCCGTACCCATGGTCAAGGTCACCGGCGGGCAGCGCATCGACCTGCTGGGCGTAAAAAAAGAGGACCTGCCAAAGGTATGGGCCGATCTCGACATGCCATCCGGTTATGCCTACGGCAAGAGCATACGCACGGTAAAAACCTGCGTGGGCTCTGAATTCTGCCGCTTCGGCACCCAAGATTCGACGCGCCTGGGCATTGAACTGGAAGAAGCCTTCGATCACATGTGGGCGCCGCATAAGGTCAAGTTCGCCGTCTCTGGCTGCCCGCGCAATTGCGCTGAATCGGGCATCAAGGACGTCGGCATCATCGGCGTCGATTCCGGCTGGGAAATCTATGTTGGCGGCAATGGCGGTATCAAGACCGAAGTCGCGCAATTCCTGTGCAAGGTCAAAACGCATGAAGAGGTCATGGAGTATTCGGGCGCCTTCATCCAGATCTACCGCGAAGAAGCACGCTACCTGGATCGCACCGTGCACTGGATTGATCGGGTTGGCCTCGACTATGTGAAGAAGCGGGTGGTGGAAGACGCCGAAGGCCGCAAGGCTGCCTTCGAACGTCTGCTGTTTGCACTGCAGGGCGCTGTGAATCCGTGGGCTGAGCGCGCGCAAAAGCGCGAGCAGCACAAGGAATTTGACACCATTACCGTCTGATTTAAGGAATCAAAATGAAAAAAAGCTTCTGGGAAGCGGGCCACAAGCCCACCCTGTTCTCGGCCTTCCTGTACTTCGACCTGAGCTTCATGGTCTGGGTACTGCTGGGGCCACTGGCGGTGCAGATCGCCACCGACCTGCAACTGACTGCCGCGCAGAAGGGCCTCATGGTGGCGACGCCTGTACTGGCCGGCGCTCTGTTGCGCATCGTCATGGGCGTGCTGGTGGATCAGCTACAACCTAAAATGGCCGGTGTCATCGGCCAGGTCATCGTCATCTGTGCGTTGCTTTTCGCGTGGCTGGCCGGTATCGACAATTTCCAGCAAACCCTGCTCCTGGGTCTTTTCCTCGGTTTTGCCGGCGCTTCATTTGCCGTAGCATTGCCGCTGGCTTCGCGCTGGTATCCGCAGGAACACCAGGGCACGGCGCTTGGCATTGCCGGTGCCGGCAACTCAGGCACCGTATTCGCCGCGCTGTTTGCACCGGGTCTGGCAGCGGCCTACGGCTGGAACAATGTATTCGGCCTGGCGTTGATTCCGCTCATGATCGTGCTGGTTGTTTATATGCTGCTGGCCAAGGACAGTCCGGATGCCACGCCGCCGAAAACGCTGAGCCAGTACCTGGCCATCCTCAGGGACAAGGATGCCTGGTGGTTCATGTTCTTCTACAGCGTGACCTTCGGCGGCTTCGTCGGCCTCGCCTCGTCGCTCACCATCTATTTCAACGACCAGTACGGACTGACACCTATCATGGCGGGCTACTTTACGGCGGCCTGTGTATTCGCCGGTTCATTGGCACGGCCTTTCGGCGGCTACATCGCTGACCGTATCGGTGGCATCCGCACGCTGCTGGTCATGTATACCATCGCCGGCGTATTCCTGCTGGGCATGAGCACGGGACCGGCATCGCTGTTCCTGGCTGCGGCTATCGTCATCGTCATCATGGCAACCTTGGGTATGGGAAACGGCGCGGTATTCCAGTTGGTGCCGCAGCGTTTTCGCAAGGAGATGGGTGTCATGACCGGTCTCGTCGGCATGGCGGGCGGCATCGGCGGTTTCTATCTGGCGGCCAGTCTGGGCTGGTGCAAACAGGTTACGGGCGATTACCAGATTGGCCTGGTTGTATTCGCCTTCCTCGCGGCCCTGGCCATACTCGGGCTGACCAGCGTCAAGACGCGCTGGCGCACCACCTGGGGCTCGGCAACCATGACCACGGCCAAAGTATAATCAGTCGGCCTTATCCAATCATCTCGACATGGCCCTGAAAATCGATGTCGGCCAGAGCAGTCTGGCCGGTCGCCGCGAGCGCAATGAAGACTATTGCGGCATCGTCACGCCTGCCAACGATCAGCTCAAAACCAAGGGTGCATTGCTGGCCGTTGCCGATGGCGTCGGCGGCAATGCCGGTGGCCGCGAAGCTTCCGAGATGACGGTGCGCAGCGTGCTTTCCGACTACTATGCGACACCGGAAACCTGGGAGGTCCACGCCTCACTGGACAAGGTGCTCAACGCAGCCAATCGCTGGCTGCTGGCACAGACTGCCACCAACCGCGACTTGGCCGGCATGGCTACGACGCTGTCTCTGCTCATCCTTCGCGGGCAGCGTTACTACCTCGCACATATTGGCGACACGCGTATCTACCGCTTGCGTCAGGGCAAGCTCGATCAATTGACGCATGATCACGTTTGGGACAGGCCGGACATGCGCCATGTCCTGAAACGCGCCGTGGGGCTGGATCAGCATCTCGCAGTGGACTACGCGGACGGTACGCTGCAGGTGGGCGATATTTTTGCGCTCATGTGCGACGGTGTGTGGGAAACGCTGGGCCAGAAAGCCATACATGAGGCGCTGGGGCTTTACGATTCACCACAGCTGATCTGCGAGCATCTGACCAGGACAGCGGTGGACAAAGGTAGCCAGGACAATGCGACGGCAGTAGTCGTACGCATCAACGAGTTGGGTGAGGACACACTTACAGAGCTGCTCAAGGATGGGCGCCATCTGCCGATTCCTGGCCGTCTGAAATTCGGCGACCGTATCGACAATCTTGAAGTCATCGGGCCGGTGCATGAATCGCGCGTCACGCTGATCTACAAGGTACGCAATACTTTGAGCGGCAGATCATTCGCACTCAAGACTCTGCAGCCGATACTGGCAGGCGATGAGGATAGTTGCCAGGCTTTGCTGAACGAGGAGTGGCTGGCCAAACGCGTCGTCTCGCAATATGTGCCGCAGGTGCTGCCGCTGAGCATGGAAAAGCGCACGCGGCTTTATTATGTGATGAGCTGGCACGAGGGTTTCACGCTACAGCAGCAGATCGATAACGGGCACCATTTCACGCCGGCAGAGACCTCGCACATCGGGCAGGAACTCATGCGCGGCCTGGGCATTCTGCATCGCCTCAACATCGTGCATCGCGACATCAAGCCGGACAACATTCACATGGGCAGCGACGACCGTCTGCGCATCCTCGACTTGGGCGTTGCCTTATCCGCCATCGGAGGCATAGCGGCCATGCAGAATCCGGGCACGCCAAGCTACATGGCGCCTGAGCTGTTTGACGGTCACACGGCCAATGTACGCAGTGATATCTACGCCGCCGGCGTGACGCTATATCACCTGCTCACGCGACGCTATCCCTATGGCGAAATTGAACCGTTCCAGCATCCACGTTTCGGTGAGCCGGTTTCACCTACGCGATACCGTCCGGACATTCCACAGTGGCTGGAAAATATCGTGCTACGGGCTGTGGCGCGCAATCCCGACATGCGTTTTGAAACTGCTGAAGAGATGCTGCTCGCCCTGGAGCATGGCGAACTCAAGCCCATACTGCCGCCGCCGCGCACGCCGCTGATTGCGCGCGGACGATTCGCAGCGTGGCAGTGGCTGGCGTTTATCTCGCTGCTGCTGAATTTTTTTCTTTTGTATCTGTTGGTACTTTCGTAATAACAAGAAGTGATGTGGAGAATGTATGAGTAACTGGACTAAAGTCGCCCCGCTTGCCGAGATCCCCAGACTGGGCTCCCGCGTAGTGCGCAGCGCAAAAGGCGATATCGCCGTATTCCGCACTGCAGATGACCGCGTATTCGCGCTGCATGACAGCTGCCCGCACAAGAAAGGCCCACTGTCGCAAGGCATCGTCTATGGCGACAAGGTGGCCTGCCCGCTGCATGCCTGGCAGATCAGCCTGGTGGACGGCAAGGCGCAGGAACCCGATGTGGGAGAGACGGCCTGTTTTGCAGTCAAGGTCGAAGATGGAACTGTATTCCTGGAGATCTGAGTGAAGAATCCAGTCAACGCTGCGGATTTGCAGGATGTCATGAACGAAGGCAATGCAGCGATTCAGCCAGATACGCGGGAAACGAAAGCAACCTGCTGCTACTGCGGTGTTGGCTGCGGTGTCATTATCGAGTCAAAGGCTGACCGTATTACCGGCGTGCGCGGCGACCCGGATCATCCTGCAAATTTCGGCCGGTTATGCACCAAGGGCTCGACCCTGCACCTGACCGCCAAGCCGGATTTGCGGGCGTTGTATCCTGAAATGCGACAAAATCGTGACGAACTGCGGCAGCGCGTGAGTTGGGATGCGGCGATGGACCATGCCGCAGCACGTTTTGCAGACATCATTACCGAGCATGGCCCTGATGCCGTCGCGTTCTATATTTCAGGACAGTTGCTGACCGAGGATTATTACGTTTTCAACAAGCTGGCCAAGGGGCTCATCGGTACCAACAACATTGATACCAATTCCCGGCTTTGCATGTCCTCCGCCGTGGCCGGCTATAAGGCGACGCTGGGTGCAGACGCACCGCCCGCCTGCTATGAAGATATCGATCATGCCAACGTGCTGTTCATTGCCGGCTCGAATACGGCATATGCCCATCCTATCGTCTACCGGCGCATCGAGGATGCCAAGGCAAAAAATCCCGAGCTGAAGATTATCGTCGTTGATCCTCGGCGTACCGATACCGCACAGGCCGCCAACCTGCATCTGCCCATACTGCCCGGCACCGATGTTGCGCTGTTTAACGGCATGCTGCACGTCATGCTGTGGGAAGGACTGGTGGATATGGCCTACATCCGCGCACATACCGAAGGCTTCGACGCGCTCAAGGAAACTGTGCGCGAATACACACCCAAAATGGTGGCGGATATCTGCGGCGTGAGCGAGGCAGATATCATCACTGCTGCCAAGTGGTTTGGCGCCGGCCCTACGCTCTCGCTGTATTGTCAGGGCCTCAACCAATCCACCAGCGGCACCGAAAAAAACGCTGCGCTGATCAATCTGCATCTGGCGACAGGCCAGATCGGCAAGCCGGGTGCTGGTCCATTTTCACTGACCGGGCAACCTAATGCCATGGGTGGCCGTGAGGTCGGCGGTATGGCCAACCTGCTATCAGGACACCGTGATGTGGCGAATCCTGAACACCGCGAAGAGATTGCCAGGTTCTGGGGTGTACAAGAGATTCCAGCGGCGCCCGGTAAAACAGCCGTCGAGATGTTCGACGCCATTCGCGACGGCAGCATCAAGGCCGTATGGATCGCCTGTACCAACCCTGCGCAATCCATGCCCGACCTCAACAGTGTGCGCGAAGCACTGGATAAGGCCGAGCTGGTCGTCGTGCAGGAAGCTTATGGCAACACTGACACCGCGGCTTATGCCGATGTGCTGCTACCCGCCTCGACTTGGGGCGAGAAGGAGGGCACGGTCACCAATTCCGAGCGGCGCATTACCCACGTGAATCCTGCAGTGTCTGCGCCCGGTGAAACCAGGCCCGATTGGGCCATAGCCGTCGATTTCGCTCAGCGATTGGGGCGAATGCTGGGCCGGACTGACGATGCAACACGGATGTTCCCCTACACTCGAGCGGAGCAAGTGTTCAATGAGCACAGGGAAACCACGCGCGGACGCGATCTCGATATCACGGGCCTGAGTTACGCTCTGCTGGATGAGCGTGGGCCGCAGCAGTGGCCGTTCCCGGAAGGTGCGAATACAGGCAAGGCCAGACTCTATGCAGACGCCATATTCGAAAAACCCGGCGGCAAGGCGCATTTTTCCAATACGCATTACAAAGCCACCGCCGACAAGACCGATGCGCGCCACCCGCTGCATCTCAATACCGGCCGTCTGCGCGACCAATGGCACGGCATGAGCCGCACTGGTACGGTAGCGCAGCTGTTCAATCACGCTGAAGAGCCGGTGATCTCCATGAATGCGACCGACATGCAGCGTCGCGCTATCCAGTCCGGCGACCTGGTCAAGGTCAGCAACAAGCGCGGCAGCTTGATATTGCGGGCCATGCCTTCCGATGAAATGCAGCCTGCGCAAACCTTCATTCCCATGCATTGGGGAAGTCAGTTCATGCACGGGCTGGGGGTGAATGCACTCATGCCTGCCGCCTTCGACCCCATATCGAAGCAGCCCGAGCTCAAGCATGCAGCCATCAAACTGGAGAAAATCGAACTGCCCTGGCGCATGACCATCATGCGCCAGGGCAACCTGCGCATGTTGCAGGAACTGCGCCGGCTGATCCCGCAATTCGAATATGCCACCTGCGGCCTGTTTGGACGCGAGCCGGGTATTGTCATCCTACGTGCGGCACATGCCGAAGCCCCAGATGCGGGGCTGGTCGCCGAACTCGATAAGTTACTAGGCATGACAGAAGATATGCCAATGTTGCAATACAACGACGCGCGACGCGGTATCTACAAGCGCATCCTGGTTGAAGACCAGCAGGTGACGGGCGTGCGGCTGGTCGGCGAAACCCTGGCAACTGAGTGGCTCAAGCAGGTCATGACCCACGGCCGGTTCACCGATGACCTGCGCCGCTGGGCGCTGGCCCCTTTAAGCGCGCCCCCTATGGGTCACCACGCGCGCGGCAGGATCATTTGCAATTGCCTGGATGTATCGGAGAACGAGATCATGGAGAACATTGAGATGGGAGCCGATCTGCTCACGTTGCAAGCCAAACTCAAATGCGGTACAGAATGCGGTTCCTGCTTGCCGGAGCTGAAGAAGCTGGTACAGATACATGGCCGGCATGCGGCCTAGGAGAACGCAATGAGCACTGATCTATAGCCTCATATTTGCATCTTTGCTGATTTCCTCCGCCTTGGCTGAGGAAGCCCGCCGGCATCCAGGCAGTAACTGCGAACGGTAATGCATGAGTGCTGCCAGCAACAAAGGTCTGATAGTTAAAGCAGCCCCTGCTCGGCAAAGGAAAGCGTGTGGTTGCCGGCCACGACGAAGTGATCCAGCACGCGAATGTCAATCAGCGCAAGCGCCTGCTTGAGCGCGGCAGTCAGCAACTCATCAGCCCGGCTCTGCTGGGCTACGCCGGAAGGATGGTTGTGGGCAAAAATCACTGAAGCGGCATTGTAATGGAGTGCGCGCTTGACCACTTCGCGCGGATATACGCTGGTCTGGGTCAGCGTCCCCGAAAATAGCTCCTCCTGCGCCAGCACCCGATTCTGCGCATCTAGGAACAGCACCATGAACACTTCCCGACTGAGACTTCCCAGCCTGAGGCATAGGTAATCCCTTACCTGCTGCGGCGAGCTCAGCACGTCGCGGCTTTGCATTTCCTCCTTGAGTGCGCGGCGACTCATCTCGAAAATGGCTTGCAACTGGGCATATTTGCTCGTTCCCATGCCGCTGACCTGACTAATTTCCTGCAGCGTGGCGGAGAAAATGCCGTTCAGGTGCCAAAGCGCATTAGCAAATCCCGGGCGAGGTCAACCGCACTTTTGCCGGTGACACCTGCGCGCAGAAAAATGGCCAGTAATTCAGCATCGGATAGCACTCCTACCCCTTGCTGCAGCAGTTTCTCGCGCGGACGCTCTCCCTCAGGCCAATCTGTTATCGCCATCTTATCCCCTTGATCTTATTGCCGCCTGTCGGCAGACATATTGTGCATAGTCAACGTAGCTAGCTGATTATACTGAGCTTATGCCGACATGCGATGATACGCATGTGCAATCATATATAATTGAATTCATTTACCAATTCCCCTCATGTCAGTCCCTTACAAAAAACTGATTCTCGGCATTACCGGCGGCATTGCGGCCTACAAGGCTGCAGCGCTTTTGCGCTCTCTCATCAAACAAGACGTAGACGTGCAGGTCGTCATGACCGAGGCCGCCTGCCAGTTCATCACGCCCCTGACCATGCAGGCGCTATCGGGCAAGCCGGTATGGACCAGCATGTGGGATGACAGAATCGCCAACGGCATGCCGCATATCGAATTGTCGCGGGGCGCTGATGCGATACTGGTGGCTCCAGCCAGTGCTGACTTTCTTGCCAGGCTGGTGCACGGCAGAGCAGACGACCTGCTTTCCACACTTTGCCTGGCGCGAGATTGCCCGCTGGTTGTCGCACCTGCCATGAATCGACAGATGTGGGATAACCCGGCTACGCAGCGCAATATTGTTCAGCTCAGAAACGATGGCATCCGCATCCTGGGCCCGGCCGTAGGTGAGCAGGCCTGCGGAGAAACCGGCCTCGGGCGCATGCTGGAGCCGGAAGAAATTCTCTGCCTGCTAAAGGAAGATGGCGCTAATGACATCCTGCGTGGCAAGCGCATTCTGATCACCGCAGGCCCCACGGTTGAACATATTGATCCGGTGCGTGCCATCACCAATCTCAGCTCAGGCAAGATGGGCTACAGCATTGCACAGGCTGCCATGGAGTTGGGCGCAGACGTCACCCTCATCAGCGGGCCTGTTTCCATCAGCGCTCACGGAAACATCCGGGTGATTTCGGCTACCAGCGCGCAGGACATGCTGCAGGTGGTCATGGACAACATCGAAGGCCAGGATATTTTCATCAGCGTCGCCGCCGTTAGTGATTACCGTCCCGCGCAGCCCAATGCGCATAAGCTTAAAAAAGGCACTCAGTCACTTTCCATCGAGCTGGTCCCGAATGAAGATATCCTGGCCAAGGTTGCCAGTCTCCGAGACAGGCCTTTCTGCGTCGGCTTTGCCGCAGAAAGTGAGAACCTGCTTGGCTATGCCGAGCAAAAACGGCGCGCCAAGAAGCTACCTTTGATTGCTGCAAATCTGGTGAGCGACAGCCTGGGCAAGGATGAAACGATCCTGACCCTGCTGGATGATGCCGGCGAACATCCCTTGCCGCCAGATACAAAACTGGCAACCGCCCGCCGGCTGCTACTGCATGTGGCAAACATGATCGATAAGCCATAACACGAAAGACTGCACCATGAGCCTACAAGTTGAACTCAAAATCCTCGATGACCGCCTGCACAATCTGATGCCGGCTTATGCAACAACCGGCTCTGCAGGGCTGGACTTACGCGCCTGCATCGACCACGTAATGACGCTGCATCCCGGAGAGACCGAACTGATTCCCACAGGCATGGCTATCCATCTTGCTGACCCCGGCTATGCGGCCATGATCCTGCCGCGCTCCGGGCTGGGCCATAAGCACGGCATTGTGCTGGGTAATCTTGTAGGCCTGATTGACTCCGATTACCAGGGTCAACTGCTCGTATCCTGCTGGAACCGTGGCCGCGAATCATTCCTGCTCAATCCGCTGGAACGGATCGCGCAACTGGTCATTGTGCCGGTGATCCAGGCGAACTTCACAGTGGTTGAAGAGTTCGAGGCCAGCGAACGCGGCGAAGGCGGATTCGGCAGCACCGGCAAGCATTGATTGTGTCAGCGACACAGGAATAATTCTGCCTAAAAGCTTGAAGGGTCGGCGGTTTTCATGGTATAAATGCGGCTTTTCGAAATTCGGAGTCGTCATGGCCCGCGTCTGTCAGGTAACCGGCAAAAAGCCAATGGTTGGGAATAATGTTTCCCATGCAAACAACAAAACGAAGCGCCGCTTCCTTCCCAATTTGCAAAATCGCAAATTCTGGGTCGAGAGCGAAAATCGCTGGGTCAGCATGCGCATCACCAACGCAGCGCTACGCACCATCGACAAGAATGGCATCGATGCTGTTCTGGCCGATCTACGTGCCCGCGGCGAAAAGTTTTAAGCGCTGAGTTTCTCAGCGGAATCAAGGAAGAGTCATCATGCGTGAAAAAATCAAACTGGAATCTAGCGCCGGCACTGGTCATTTCTATACGACCACCAAGAACAAGCGCACCATGCCCGAGAAGATGGAAATCAAGAAGTATGATCCCGTTGCTCGCAAGCATGTGCTCTACAAGGAAGCCAAGATCAAGTAATCAGGTCGCGAAAGCATTTCAAAATAAAGCCCGCAAACGCGGGCTTTATTTTTATGTGCTGCGTAAGAAGATTACGCCATGCGATAGCAGCGTAGCCGCTGCGAAAACTCTGCAAGCGCCTGAATTCCACTAGCTTCAGCTTTATGACACCAGTCTTCGAGATTTTTGACTAGCTGCTCCTGCGTCGCTGTAGAACGCGTCCAAATGGCCGTTAGATCAAGCCTGAGCTGATACAAGGTGTGTAGCCGTTCATTCTGCTCCAGTATTCGGTCCAGTACCTGCTTCTGCTGATCCTGAAGTTCATCTGAGTCCAGATGCAGCCAATGCCTGGCCTGCTTGAGCACGTTGATTTCATGGCTATGGAGATGGTATGCCCGGCTCAGTTTCTTCATCTCATCCCTGTAGGTTCTTTTCAGTACTTTCTTGTACCTGCCCATCACATGGAACCGATGGGTAATCACCGCATTCAAGGTATCGAGATCGCAACGAGTTTTAGCCCAGTCAAACCGTACTTGAGGAGCTACCTTTCTTACCTTGGCCAGCCCCAGGTGCTGCAGCATGGAAATATACAGCCAGCCTATATCGAACTCATACCATTTGCTGGATAGCCGGGCCGAGCTGGCGTAGGCATGGTGATTGTTGTGCAGTTCCTCGCCGCCGATGAGTATGCCCCAGGGCATGATATTCGTGCTGGCATCGTCGGCGTCGAAGTTGCGGTAACCCCAGAAATGTCCAATACCGTTGATGATGCCGGCAGCGGTGACCGGTATCCACGCCATCTGCACTGCCCAGATGGTCAGCCCGATAGGTCCAAACAATAAAATATTGATACCGAGCATCACCACAATACCGAACCCGTTATAGCGGCTGTAAAGATTGCGCTCTATCCAATCATCTGGCGTCCCGCTGCCGAATTTGTCCAGCGTCTCCTGGTTACGTGCTTCGGCTTGGTATAGTTCGGCGCCTTCCAGCAATACCTTGGCGATCCCGCGAACTTGCGGGCTATGCGGATCCTCTGCGGTTTCGCAACGCGCATGGTGTTTGCGGTGCACGGCTGCCCACTGTTTGGTGACCATACCCGTTGTGAGCCATAGCCAGAACCGGAAGAAATGGCTTGGCACGGGATGCAGGCCCAAGGCGCGATGTGCCTGGCAACGGTGCAGATAGATGGTGACTGCGGCGATTGTGATGTGGGTAAAGGCCAGCGCTACCAGTGCGTATCCCCACCACGGCAAATCCAGCAAGGCAAAATTCATAACGCTCCTATGTATCTTGTGGCAGGTTCGATTGTTCCGGCAGGATTCTGATCTCCCGCTGGGGATATGGAATCGAGATCGAGTGCTGCCTGAAGCTGCGCCATATCTGCAGATAAATATCCGATTTCAGACCGGATGAACCCTCTTCTGGGTCGGCAATCCAAAGGCCCAGGCATAGATCAATGCCGCTCTCCCCGAACCCCTTGATGTTTACGCCTGGAGTGGGATCGCTCAGTACGCGAGGTGTCTCCAATGCAATCTTGCGCATCAATTCCATCGCCAGCTCCAGTGGACTGTCATAACTGATCTGGATTGGCAGCTGTACCTGCGCTTTGCGATCCGAAAATGAATGATTGATGACTGCATTCGAGATCAAGGTCTCGTTCGGTATGACTACTTCCGTACCATCAAGTTTCTTGAGCACCATGTAGCGCGTGCGCAATTCATTGACGATGCCATAATGCGAATCCACCGTGATGATGTCACCCATGTGTATGGATTTATCCAGCAGGATGATGAAGCCGCTGACATAATTGCTGGCGATTTTCTGCAGCCCGAACCCCAGGCCAACACCCAGCGCACCGCCGAATACGGACAGCAGCGTAATGTCGAATCCTATGGCAGACAGCGCGATGAGCACGGCCAGTACGGACAGCACAACGCGGATCAGCTTGGTCATTACCACACGCACGTTCATGTGGATTTGCTGCGCACGCATGAGCTTGTTTTCGATGGCGCGGCTGATCCACAGCACGACGATAAGCGTGGCAAACACGGTCAGCACCGATTGCAGAATCAGCAGCAGCGTGATGGGGTTCTCGCCTACGCCGAAACGGACCGAATCCAGCGTCCTCAGGATATCAGGCAGAAAACCACTCAAATAAAGCGCCAGGATCATCCAGACCATGGTGGCGACAATGTTCTCAGTGGCGCGCACCCAAGTGCCCGGATCAAATATGTATCGTAATGCGTATACCAACAGGCGAATCACGGCCATGGCAAAAAGCAGCGTACTGGCGATTTCCAGAATGTTGGTCGGCTGCCAGGTGCGCAACGCAAGCTGGCCGAGATAGACCAGCAGTAGCGATGTCAGGGGAAACAGAATGCGACTGATGCCTTCGATGCCGACCTTCCATCTTTCGCCGGCATGATGAATGACATAATTACGCAGCAACCCGTTGACCGACCAAGCCAGCAACAAACTGCCAACCACAACGACCAGCTGCCACAGAATTTCGTTACTGGTGAACAGTGCCGTAAATGATTGCAAAATGTCCATTATCTATAGCAGGAAGATAGTAGCCAGGCCGAGGAAAATGAAAAAGCCGCCACTGTCTGTCATGGCAGTGATCAGCACGCTGGACCCGACCGCAGGGTCGCGCCCGAATTTGGTCATCACAAGTGGGATCATGACGCCCATGACCGCAGCAAGTAGTAAGTTGAGTGTCATCGCGCCAGTCATGACCAATCCCAACGCCAGATTGTTGTAGAGTCCGTAAGCGATCAGTCCGAGCACGCTGCCCCACACCATGCCGTTCAACAGGCTTACGCCGAGCTCTTTCAGCAGCAGTGAACGTGCATTATGTGAAGATACCTGCCCCAAAGCCAGACCACGCACTATCATTGTAGTGGTCTGATTACCGGAATTGCCGCCTATGCCCGCAACAATCGGCATCAATGCTGCCAGAGCCACAACCTTTTCAATTGAGCCCTCAAACAGGCTGATCACACGCGACGCGATGAATGCAGTCATGAGGTTGATAGCTAGCCAGGCCCAGCGATTGCGTACAGATTTCCATACGGAGGAGAACAGGTCCTCTTCCTCGCGCAAACCAGCCATGGAGAGCATGTCGCTCTCGGCTTCTTCCCGGATAAAGTCCATGACCGTATCCACTGTGAGCCTGCCAACCAGCTTTCGATTCTGGTCTACGACCGGGGCAGTGACCAGGTCATACCGCTCGAATGCCTTGGCCGCATCGTCTGCCTTGTCTTCAGGGTGGAATACCACGGCATCATCCGCCATGACCTCGGTCACAGTCAGATCAAGGTCTTTCACAACCAATCGCTTGAGCGGCAACACGCCTTGCAGAATCTCATTACGGTCGACGACAAACAATTTGTCGGTGTGATCAGGCAAGCCGCCCAGACGGCGCAGATAGCGTAAAGCCACTTCCAGTGTGACATCCTCACGGATAGTGACGATGTCAAAATCCATCAACGCGCCGACTGCATCTTCGTCATAACCCAGAGCAGACTGCAAGCGCTCACGGTTCTGGATATCCAGACTCTCCAGCAGCTCCTGCAGTACGTCCTTGGGAAAGTCTGGCGCCAGGTCTGCCAGCTCATCGGTATCGAGCTGCTCAGCGACCGCCAACAGCTCATCGCTGTCCATATCGGCAATAAGGGTTTGCCGTACAGCATCAGAGACTTCAAGAAGGATTTCCCCATCGCGTTCGGCCTTGACCAGGTCCCAAACCTCGAGGCGCTGCTCAAGCGGTAGTGATTCGAGGATGTAGGCAACGTCGGCTGGATGCAGCTCATCCAGCTTCTTCTGAAGTTCGACCAGATTCTGCTTGTGAACCAAGGACTCGACCAGGTCATGTTTTGGCATGTCCTGCTTATGCACCAATTCCTCGACGAGTCGATGCTTGTTCAACAGGGCAATGACCTGTTGCAGGCTTTCTTGCAAGCTTTCTTTTGTTTCTTGGTTATCAGCCATTATCAAGCCTGTCGAAAGCGCTACTCCATTAAGAACTCATCCGAAAATGAGCGTTATCAAAACCCCTGAGGCCTTATCATTATCGTGTTTTTTATCCAATCACGAAAACATATCGCGGATACGCATAAAAAAAGCCGGTTTGAAAACCGGCTTTTTGTAGACTACAAGCAATACCCTACTCAGCCGCAGGTGCCTCGGTGGTACTAGACGGGCGGTCAACAAGCTCGACCAGCGCCATAGGAGCATTGTCACCATTACGGAAACCGCACTTCAGGATACGCAGGTAGCCGCCATTACGAGCCTGGTAACGAGGACCCAGCTCAGCAAACAACTTGCCTACGACATCACGATCGCGCAAGCGATTGAAGGCGAGACGGCGGTTGGCCAGTGTGGCGTCCTTGCTCAAAGTAATGAGCGGCTCAGCTATGCGACGCAGCTCTTTGGCCTTGGGCAAGGTGGTCCTGATAACCTCATGCCGCAGCAGTGACGCTGCCATATTGCGAAACATGGCCTGGCGGTGGCTGCTAGTACGGTTTAACTTACGATTACTGTTGCGATGACGCATAGTAGTACCCTCAATCTTCTTTTACTTTTCAAGACCAACAGGTGGCCAGTTTTCCAGCTTCATGCCCAGGGTCAAACCCTTGGAAGCCAGCACATCCTTGATTTCATTCAGCGACTTGCGACCCAGATTGGGTGCCTTGAGCAATTCGTTTTCGCTACGCTGAATCAAGTCCCCAATGTAATAAATGTTTTCTGCTTTCAGACAGTTCGCGGAGCGCACAGTTAACTCAAGATCGTCAACCGGGCGCAGCAGAATAGGATCGATCTGTGGTGCATGCTTGATTTCGATTTCGGTAGGTGAACCTTCGAGATCTGCAAACACTGCGAGTTGGCCCATCAAAATGCGTGCAGCATCACGGATGGCTTGCTCAGGCTCGATAACACCATTGGTCTCAACATCCATGATCAGCTTGTCAAGGTCGGTGCGCTGCTCAACGCGGGCGCTTTCTACCTGGTAACTCACCTTGGTGATCGGGCTGAAGGAAGCATCCACCATGATGAAACCCAGTACGCGATCTTCTTCATCTGTCTTTTGACGCATCGGCACCGGCTGGTAGCCACGGCCCATTTCCACTTTGACTTCAAGATTCAACTTGCCGCCCTTGGTCAGATGCGCAATCACATGGTTAGGATTCACGATTTCGGCGTCGTGACCGGTTTCAAAATCGCCAGCGGTAACAACGCCCTCAGCGGATTTGTTCAGCGTCAGGATGGTTTCGCTCTTGCTGTTGAGTTTGAGCGCAACGCCCTTGAGGTTCAAGAGGATATCAACCACGTCTTCCTGTACACCGTCGATGGTGGAGTACTCATGCACGACACCATCAATCTTGACTTCCGTGATGGCGAAGCCAGGGATGGAAGACAGCAGGACCCGACGCAGCGCATTACCCAGCGTATAGCCGAAGCCGCGCTCCATGGGCTCCAGCGTGACACGTGCACGGAGCGGGGAGATGACCTCCACGTCTACAACACGGGGCTTCAAATATTCAGTCGGACTGTTTTGCATAAACGTTCCTTACGGTCCCAATAGTTAAATTACTTGGAGTACAGTTCCACCACGAGAGATTCATTGATCGTGGATGGCAGCTCGTCACGCTGTGGCTTGGCCTTGAAGGTACCACTCAGCGCCTTGACATCAACCTCGAGCCACTCCGGGAAACCGCGTTGCTCTGCAGCTGCCAGCGCGCCAGTAATGCGGAGCTGGGATTTGGCAGAATCGGTCACTTGCACTACATCGCCAGGCTTCACCTGGTATGAAGGAATGTTAACGCGCTTGCCGTTGACCAGAATGCTATTGTGGCGAACGATCTGGCGGGCTTCGGTACGGGAAGCGCCCAGGCCCATGCGATAGGCAACATTGTCCAGGCGGCACTCCAGCAGTTGCAGGAGGTTTTCGCCAGTGATGCCTTTTTGGCGATCGGCTTCCGCATAGTAGCTGCGGAATTGCGCCTCAAGCACACCGTAAATACGGCGCAGTTTCTGCTTTTCACGCAGCTGCACGCCATAGTCGGACAGACGCTGGTTACGCCGCTGGCCATGCTGGCCGGGCGGGAAATTACGTTTTTCAATTGCACATTTGTCGGTGAAGCACTTTTCGCCCTTCAGGAAAAGCTTTTCGCCTTCACGACGACATTGACGGCATTTGGGATCAAGATTTCTAGCCAAGATGTTCTCCTGTTATACCCAGCGCTTAAATTCTGCGCTTTTTAGGCGGGCGGCAGCCGTTATGCGGTACCGGCGTTACGTCTGAAATACTGGTGATTTTGAAGCCGACGGCATTCAAGGCACGGACTGCCGATTCACGGCCAGGACCTGGGCCCTTGATGCGTACTTCAAGATTCTTCACACCGTACTCCTGAGCGGCCTTGCCAGCGGACTCAGCAGCCACCTGTGCTGCAAAAGGCGTACTCTTGCGCGAGCCCTTGAAGCCTGCGCCACCAGAAGTCGCCCAGGAAAGCGCATTGCCCTGGCGGTCGGTAATCGTGATGATGGTGTTATTAAAAGACGCATGCACGTGGGCAATACCCTCGGCAACGTTCTTCTTTACTTTCTTGCGTACGCGTACATTAGCTTTGGCCATGTTGCATTATTCCTTGCTTACTTGGATGCCTTGATAGGCTTGATTGGACCCTTGCGAGTCCGGGCATTGGTTTTGGTGCGCTGGCCACGGACCGGCAGACCACGACGATGACGCACACCACGATAGCAACCCAGATCCATCAGGCGCTTGATGTTCATTGTCACCTCGCGGCGCAGGTCACCCTCGACCTTGATCTTGGCAACTTCGTCGCGCAGCTTCTCCACTTCGCCATCATTCAGGTCTTTGACCTTCACCGTAGTGGATACACCCGCTGCCTGGCAAATCTGCTTGGCAGTCGTGCGTCCGATTCCATAAATCGCCGTCAGCGCGATTTCAGCATGCTTATGATTGGGGATATTTACCCCTGCTATCCGAGCCATGTCCCTACTCCAAAATATTGACGGACTGATGCTTCATGCCGCCAAAAAAGCCCAAAATTTTAACAGCTTGGCCGAATTTAAACAATTGGCTTCGCATTCTTATTACGACCATTAGCCTTGACGTTGCTTGTGGCGTGGATCGGTACAAATAATACGAACCACACCGCGGCGACGAATCACCTTGCAATTACGGCATAGAGTCTTTACTGATGCACGAACTCTCATTTTTACCTCTCACTCCGCACTTAATGTGCTGTCCTTACTTGGCCCGGAAAATAATCCGGGCACGCGTTAAATCATACGGGGTCATCTCGACGGTGACCTTGTCCCCCGGCAGGATGCGGATATAGTGCATGCGCATCTTCCCTGAAATATAACCAAGTACTACATGTCCATTTTCCAGCTTGACCCTGAACGTCGCATTGGGAAGGTTCTCTAGAACCTCACCCTGCATTTCGATTCTGTCTTCCTTGGCCATGCTCGGATTAACGCGGGGTAATCGCGCCGCCCTTGAAGTTGGCCTTCTTCAGCAAACCTTCATATTGATGCGACATCAAATGTGCCTGCACCTGAGTCATGAAATCCATCGTCACGACCACAATAATCAGCAATGACGTGCCACCGAAATAAAACGGCACATTCCACTCCAGAATCAGGAATTCCGGCAACAAACAAACTGCAGTAATGTACAGCGCCCCTGCCAGCGTCAAGCGGCCCATGATCCTGTCGATATACTTGGCCGTCTGATCACCAGGCCTGATACCAGGCACAAATGCCCCGCTTTTTTTCAGGTTATCCGCTGTTTCCTTGGGGTTGAATACCAGCGCCGTATAAAAGAAACAGAAGAAGATAATCGCCACTGCAAACAAAATAATGTACAGCGGTTGCCCGGGCGACAATGTAGAACCTATATCCTTCAGCCAGGACATGCTTTCATTGCTGCCAAACCAGCCTGCCAGGGTTGCCGGGAACAGGATGATACTTGAAGCAAATATGGGCGGTATGACGCCAGCCATATTGAGCTTAAGCGGCAAATGACTCGTTTGCCCACCGAACACCTTGCGTCCCACCTGGCGCTTGGCATAGTTCACTGTAATCTTGCGCTGTCCGCGCTCCACGAATACCACGAATGCCGTAACCAGTATCGCCGCGATAAACAGGAACACCACCAACGGGATCGAGAATGCGCCCGTTCTTGCCAGCTCAAGCGTACCGCCGATTGCAGATGGCAGTCCTGCCACAATACCGGCAAAGATGATGATCGAAATACCGTTGCCAATGCCGCGCTCGGTAATCTGCTCACCCAGCCACATCAGGAACATCGTACCGCTGACCAGGGTGATAACCGCTGTAAACCGGAACATCAAGCCGGGGTCGTAAACCAGCGCCTGACCCCCAAAGCTCTGGCTTTCCAGTGCGATGGTGATGCCCAGCGCCTGAAATGTTGCCAGAAACAAGGTGCCATACCGCGTATATTTAGTGATCTGCCTGCGGCCGCTCTCGCCTTCCTTCTTCAGTTGCTCCAGTTGCGGCGACACCACCGTCAACAATTGCATGATGATGGAAGCCGAAATGTACGGCATGATCCCCAGCGCAAATACTGTGAATCGCGACAATGCACCGCCGGAAAACATGTTAAACATGCCCAGAATGCCGTTGTTCTGTGATTCAAACAGCTTTGCCAATACTACCGGATCTATACCCGGCACAGGAATATGCGCACCCAGCCTATACACGACCAAAGCGCCCAGCACGAAGAGCAAGCGACTCTTCAACTCGCTCATCTTGCCTACCGAACCCAGGAAACTGTCTTTAGCCAACGCCGCTTACTCTTTAAGCTGCCAGGTCAATGATCTTGCCGCCAGCCGCCTCAATGGCAGCACGCGCGCCCTTGCTGAGCAGCAGGCCTTGCACCGTGACAGCACGGGACACATCGCCAGACAAATATACCTTGGCTGACTTGGCTGCAGCTGTGACAAGCTTCGCCTGCTTGAGCACCAGGAGGTCAATTACATCCGCCTCGACCTTAACCAGTTCGCTCGTACGTACGTGTGCAGTGTCTGCCTTCGTCAAAGATACAAAACCACGCTTTGGCAGGCGACGCTGGATAGGCATTTGACCGCCTTCGAAGCCAACCTTGTGGAAACCACCGGCACGCGACTTCTGGCCTTTATGACCACGGCCGCCGGTCTTGCCCAGACCCGAACCAATGCCGCGACCGACACGGCGTCGTTCCTTCTTGGCACCGTCTGCTGGCTTAATGGAATTCAGTCTCATCACGCTTCTACCTTTAAGAGATAACCCACTGTGTTGATCATGCCGCGCACTGCTGGCGTATCCTCAACGATAACAGTGTGATGCATGCGGCGCAGGCCAAGCCCGCGGACACATGCACGATGTGCATCAATTCTGCCGATAGTGCTCTTGATCAATGTGACCTTGATAGAGCCGGTTTCTTGTTTAGTCTTAGCCATGATTAGCCCCTGATTTCTTCAATGGACTTGCCGCGCTTGGCTGCAATTTCCGCTGGAGTATTCATTGACTGCAAACCATTCAAGGTAGCACGCACTACATTGTATGGATTGCTAGAGCCGATGCACTTTGCCAGCACATTGGTCACGCCCATGACTTCAAAAATAGCACGCATTGCACCGCCAGCGATAATACCTGTACCTTCAGAAGCCGGCTGGATGAACACCTTGGCGGCACCGTGCTCACCAGTCACTGCGTGATACAAGGTGCCATTGTTCAGGCTCACCTTGATCATGCCGCGTCGTGCTTCGTCCATGGCCTTTTGCACTGCGACTGGCACTTCGCGGGCCTTGCCCTTACCCATGCCCACAGCGCCGTCTCCATCACCAACCACCGTAAGTGCCGCAAAACTCATAATGCGGCCACCCTTGACGACCTTGGTTACGCGGTTGACGGAGATCATCTTCTCGCGCAGACCGTCAGTCTGCTGTTGTTCCATATCTTTTGCCATCATCAACCCCGTCTATTAAAAGGACAGCCCGTTTTCGCGCGCAGCATCTGCCAGCGCCTTGATACGGCCGTGATATTTATAACCTGAACGATCAAAGGCAACCTTTTCGATGCCCGCAGCCTTGGCCTTTTCAGCGATAAGCTTGCCAACAATGGCTGCTGCCGCAACATTGCCACCGTACTTCACGCTGTTACGCACATCCGCTTCAAGCGTAGAAGCGCTAGCGATTACCTTATCGCCGGTTTCAGCAATAATCTGCGCATAAATATGGCCGTTTGTGCGGTGAACGCTCAAGCGCGTCGCCTTGAGGCCTGCAATCTTGGCGCGGGTCTTGCGGGAACGGCGCAAACGTGGGTTTGTATTATTCATGACTAAACCTTACTTCTTCTTGGTTTCTTTGATAACGACAACTTCGTCTGCATATCGCACACCCTTGCCCTTGTAAGGCTCAGGAGAACGATAAGCACGAATTTGCGCTGCCACCTGGCCAACCACCTGCTTGTCGGCACCGGTCAATACGATCTCGGTCGGGGTCGGGGTTTGCACTGTTACACCCGCTGGCATCTTGTGGCTTACAGGATGAGAGTAGCCCAGCTCCAGATTAAGATTGGTGCCCTGCGCCTGCGCCTTGTAACCTACACCAACCAGAGTCAGTTTACGGGTAAACCCGGCCGAAACGCCTTGCGCCATATTAGCCACCAGGGCCCTCAAGGTACCAGACATTGCGCGCGAATGAGCGTCTTCGCTATCAGCGGTGAACGTAATCGAGTTATCTTCCTTCGCGAGCTTGACCACACCAGTCAAAGGCTGGATCAACTTGCCCATGGGCCCGCTTACAGAAATACTGTCTGCAGTCAGCGCCACTTCCACCTTCTCGGGGATGACGACTGGATTTTTAGCTATACGTGACATTTGAACTTCTCCTTAGGCCACGACGCAAAGGATTTCACCACCGATGCCGGCAGCATGAGCCTTGCGATCAGTCATCACGCCCTTGGAGGTTGACACGATGGTCACGCCCAGGCCATTCATGACTTTCGGAATCTCCTTGGTACCACGATAAATTCGCAGGCCAGGACGACTAACACGTTCTATTTTTTCGATGACAGGGCGACCTGCGTAATACTTCAGGCTGATGTTCAGTTGGGGCTTTCCCTCAACATCATGCACCATGTAGTCATCAATGTAGCCCTCATCCTTCAGCACATCGGCAATCGCACCCTTGAGTCTGGAAGCCGGCATGGAAACACTCGGCTTGTTGGTCATTTGTGCATTGCGAATGCGGGTCAGCATGTCGGCAATCGGATCACTCATACTCATTCTTTAATCCTCCGTTACCAGCTAGCTTTCGTGACGCCTGGCACTTCGCCATGCATCATGAGTTCACGCAGCTTGTTGCGCGCAATGCCGAATTTGCTGAATACGCCACGAGGACGGCCGGTCATTGCGCAACGATTGCGCAACCGTACCGGGCTCGCATTGCGTGGCAGCTTCTGCAATTTCGCACGCGCTTCACGGCGCTCTTCCACAGAGGCCTTTGAATCCTTGATCACTGCGATCAGCTCTTCCCGCTTGTCGGCGTACTTCTTTACCGTATCGCGGCGCTTTTGTTCGCGCTCAATAATACTGACTTTAGCCATATCTACCTCAGGTCCTGAACGGGAAGCTGAAAGCGGAGAGCAAAGCGCGGGCTTCTTCATCCGTTTTAGCCGTTGTTGTAATCGTGATGTTCATGCCACGCAGGGCATCGATCTTGTCGTACTCGATTTCCGGGAAAATGATTTGCTCACGGATACCCATATTGTAGTTGCCGCGACCATCAAATGCCTTGCCGGAAATGCCCCGGAAGTCGCGAACACGGGGGATTGCTACCGTAACCAGGCGATCCAGGAATTCATACATGCGCTCACGACGCAGGGTCACCTTGCAGCCCACTGGGTAACCGTCACGAATCTTGAATGCGGCAACCGATTTCTTGGCCTTGGTAACTACTGGCTTTTGGCCGGCGATCTTCTGCATATCACCGACAGCATTTTCCATGATCTTTTTGTCGGCAACAGCCTCACCTACACCCATGTTGAGCGTGATCTTTTCGATGCGAGGCACTTCCATTGGGGACTTGTAGCCAAACTGCTCAGTCAGCTGCTGGACGACGGTATCTTTATAAAATTCTTTTAAACGAGCCATGATTCACCTATGCGTCAATGACTTCACCGCTGGATTTGAAAACGCGAACCTTGCGTCCATCTTCCAGGATCTTGAAGCCAACACGATCAGCCTTTTGGGCAGAGTCGTTAAACAAAGCTACATTGGAGATATCAATCGGCATTTCCTTGTCCATGATGCCGCCATTGATTCCCTTCATGGGGTTGGGTCGGGTATGTTTCTTGACCTTGTTAACCCCCTCCACTAACACATGGCCGGTATCCAGCACGCGCAGCACTGTGCCACGCTTGCCCTTGTCCTTGCCTGTTGTGAGGATGACTTCATCCCCTTTGCGAATTTTACTCATAGCGATTCCTTACAATACTTCTGGCGCCAAAGAGACGATTTTCATGAAACGTTCGCTGCGCAGCTCGCGGGTGACCGGTCCGAAAATACGGGTACCGATAGGCTCCAGCTTGTTGTTGAGCAGAACTGCGGCATTGCCGTCGAATTTCACCAGTGAGCCATCCGGACGACGGACGCCTTTGGTCGTACGCACGACGACAGCGCTATAAACTTCACCCTTTTTGACGCGACCACGCGGCGCAGCATCCTTGATGCTGACCTTGATCACATCGCCTATGCCGGCGTAGCGGCGCTTGGATCCGCCGAGCACCTTGATGCACATGACAGAGCGTGCACCAGTGTTATCGGCCACTTCCAGCCGGGATTGCATTTGAATCATGATTAAAATTCTCCAACTTAATCCGTTTACCAACACCGGCCGGTAGTTTTCACGGCCGACAACAACACGGTCAGTATTGGGGCGCCAGCTAGTGGGGCGCCAAAAAAGTCCAGCATTATATCCGCCTACTTGTATCAGTGCAACACAAGCAGGCAATAACCACTAAACGATACGTGCCTTCTCTACAATTTTGCTGACTTTCCAGGTTTTGGTCTTGGAAAGCGGACGGCTTTCTTCGATCACCACCAGATCACCCGTCTTGCATTCGTTCGCTTCATCATGTGCATGAAACTTGTTAGAACGACGGATAACCTTACCAATCAGCGGGTGCTTGACCTTGCGCTCAACGAGCACAGTAACGGTCTTGTCCATCTTGTCGCTCACGACACGCCCGCTTAAAGTGCGAACGACCTTGTCTGCTTTGTTCTCGCTCATAATTACTCCGCTCAGGCAGCCTGGGCTGCACGCGCCTTCTCAGCCAGAACGCTACGTACGCGCGCGATATCACGACGCACCTTGCCAATCTGGTCCACTTGGTTCAACTGCTGGGTTGCCAGTTGCATGCGCAGGGAAAACTGCGCACGACGCAACTCAATCAGTTCATTATTCAGCTCTTCGACTGACTTGTTTCTCAATTCAGATGCCTTCATGCTCAGCTCCCAATGTGGCGGGTAATGAAGGTAGTTTCGATCGGCAGCTTGGCAGCAGCCAAACGGAAAGCCTCACGCGCCAGCTCTTCACTTACGCCATCCATTTCATACAACATCTTGCCTGGCTGGATCTGGGCTACGTAGTATTCGGTGCTACCCTTACCGTTACCCATACGGACTTCAGCCGGCTTCTTGGAAATAGGTTGATCAGGGAATATGCGGATCCATACGCGGCCACCACGCTTGATGTGACGAGTCATGACGCGACGTGCAGCTTCAATCTGACGTGCAGTCAAGCGACCACGGCCGATAGCCTTCAGGCCGTATTCACCAAAACTTACCTTGTTCCCGGTCGTCGCAATGCCTTTATTGCGACCCTTCTGCATTTTGCGGAATTTTTGTCTAGCTGGCTGCAGCATTTTTAGCTCCTGCCTTTCTTACTTTCTTTTCTGGTTCAGCTGTAGGCGCTGCAACAGGAGCTTGTTCACCCTTGCTGTCAAACACCTCGCCCTTGAAAACCCAAACCTTGATGCCGATGATGCCGTAAGTGGTCTTGGCCTCGGCTACACCGTAATCAATATCGGCACGCAGGGTATGAAGCGGCACGCGGCCTTCGCGATACCATTCGGTACGCGCGATTTCGATACCATTCAGACGGCCCGAACTCATGATCTTGATGCCTTGAGCACCGAGACGCATGGCATTCTGCATCGCGCGCTTCATGGCACGACGGAACATCACACGCTTTTCCAGCTGCTGAGCGATGCTTTGTGCAATCAGCGTTGCATCAAGCTCCGGCTTGCGCACTTCTTCAATATTCAGATGCACGGGAACGCCCATCAGCCCTTGAAGTGTCGAGCGCAAGGATTCGATATCCTCACCCTTCTTGCCGATCACGATACCAGGGCGTGCGCTATAGATAGTAATCTTGGCATTGCGCGCCGGCCGTTCGATGATGATCCTGCTCACTGCAGCATGTGCCAACTTCTTCTCAAGAAACTCACGAACCTTGATATCGCTGTTCAGCATCGCAGGGAAATTCTTGCTGTTGGCATACCAGCGCGAGGACCAGTTTTTCTGGACGGCAAGGCGGAAGCCAATTGGATTGATTTTTTGACCCATAACGATTCCTTTAATTACCTACCGTCACAAAGATGTGACAGGTCGGCTTGGAAATGCGCCCTGCACGCCCTTTGGCACGTGCGCGAATGCGCCGAAGCACAATACCCTTGTCGACATAGATTGAAGTCACCTTCAATTCGTCGATGTCGGCACCTTCATTGTGCTCGGCATTGGCAATAGCAGACTCAACAACCTTCTTGATCACCTCAGCGCCTTTTTTTGGCGTAAAGGTCAGAATGTTGAGCGCATTGTCTACTTTCTTGCCGCGAATCAGATCGGCCACCAGACGAGCCTTTTGAGGAGACAGATGGACGCCTTTTAATACTGCGGATACTTGCATCGTCATCTCCTACTTCTTGGCCTTCTTGTCGGCTGCATGACCCTTGAACGTACGGGTCAAGGCAAACTCGCCAAGCTTGTGGCCTACCATGTTTTCAGAAATAAGCACGGGTACGTGCTGTCTGCCGTTGTGGATCGCGATGGTCAAGCCAATGAAGTCAGGCATGATGGTGGAGCGACGCGACCAGGTCTTGATCGGCTTGCGATCACGGACTGCCATAGCCGTTTCAACCTTCTTGGCCAGATGGCCGTCTACAAACGGGCCTTTTTTAATTGAACGTGCCATTTCGATTACCTCTTATTCGCTGGCCGACGAGCCACGCGCATATTGTCAGTGCGTTTGCTGCTGCGGGTACGATAACCCTTGGTCGGTGTGCCCCATGGGCTGACCGGGTTCATACCCGCTGCAGTTTTGCCTTCACCACCACCGTGCGGGTGATCGACCGGGTTCATCACAACACCGCGAACGGTAGGACGAACGCCGCGCCAGCGCATGGCGCCAGCCTTGCCGATGGAGCGCAATGAGAATTCCTCATTGCCTACTTCCCCAATAGTGGCCTTGCAGTCCACATGCACACGACGGACTTCGCCGGAGCGAAGCCTTAATTGTGCATAGCTGCCTTCACGTGCCAGCAGTTGTACTGATGTACCGGCTGAGCGGGCAATTTGCGCACCCTTGCCTGGCATCAGCTCTACGCAGTGGATGGTGCTGCCGACCGGGATGTTACGCAAAGGTAGTGCATTACCAACCTTGATTGGCGCATCCGAGCCGCTGATCAGCTGCATGCCGGCAGATACGCCGCGCGGAGCGATGATGTAACGACGCTCACCGTCTGCATAACAGAGCAACGCGATATGTGCATTGCGGTTAGGGTCGTATTCAAGACGCTCAACCTTGGCGGCAATGCCATCCTTGTTGCGACGAAAATCGACAATACGATAGTGCTGCTTGTGACCGCCCCCTTGATGGCGGGTAGTAATGCGGCCGTGGTTGTTGCGGCCAGCATTCTTGGTTTGCTTCTCCAGCAGCGGCGCATGGGGCTGCCCCTTATGCAGTTCAGGTGTCACCACCTTGATGACGGCGCGCCTGCCTGGGGAAGTCGGCTTAACTTTAATCAGTGCCATGATTCCTCCTATTCGCCCGCTGCGAAGTTAATTTCTTGACCCGGCTTCAGGCTTACGTAGGCCTTCTTCCAGTCCTTACGCTGACCCATAAAACGGCCAGCACGCTTTTTCTTGCCCTTGACGTTGGCAACAGTGACAGACTCAACGTCTACCTTGAACATAAGTTCAATCGCTGCTTTGATCTCAGGCTTGGTCGCGTCGGTGCGAACCTTGAAGGCAACCTGCTGATTCTTGTCAGCTACATAGGTGGCCTTTTCCGTGATCTGCGGAGCAAGAATGACTTGCAGCAAACGGTCCTGCCTGTGAAATTCATTCAGGTTAGCGCTCATGCCAGCATCTCCTCGAGTTTCTTCACTGCAGCCTTGGTTGCCAGGACATGTGGAAAGCGAACCAGACTCACAGGGTCTGCATATTGCGCTTCGATCACCATGACGTTTGGCAGATTGCGTGAAGACAAATACAAATTCTCGTCGAAGCCATCGACCAGAACGAGTGCACCCTCAGCAAAACCCAGCCCCTTGAGCTTTTGGGTCAAGGTCTTGGTCTTTGGTGCATCCACGCTGAACTCTTCGACCACATTCAGGCGATCCTGACGAGCAAGCTCGGACAGGATGGAGCGCATGCCGGCACGGAAAGCCTTACGGTTCAGCTTGTGGCTGAAATTTTCATCAGGCTTGTTAGGGAACGCCTTACCGCCTCCACGCCAGATTGGGCTGGAACTCATACCGGAACGCGCACGACCCGTACCCTTTTGATTCCAGGGTTTGCGAGTCGTATGGGAAACCTCGGCGCGGTCTTTTTGTGCACGAGTAGCAGTACGCGCGTTTGCCATATAGGCAACGACGACCTGATGCACCAGGGCTTCATTGAATTCGCGACCGAAAGTGATTTCGGAAACTTCTACGCCATTTTTGGCTGGCTGGCCATTTTGATCAATCAGCTTGAGTTCCATCATGCACCCGCCTTTACAGCTGGACGTACAACGACATCGCCGCCCTTGGAGCCAGGAACCGCACCCTTGATCAGTAGCAGGTTACGCTCTGCGTCAACACGTACAATCTGCAGGTTCTGGACAGTCACCTTGACGGTGCCGAGATGGCCCGGCATACGCTTGCCCGGAAACACGCGGCCCGGATCCTGCGCCATACCAATGGAGCCAGGCACGTTATGTGATCTGGAGTTACCGTGGGAAGCACGGTTGGAGCTGAAATGGTGACGCTTGATCGCGCCAGCAAAACCCTTACCTAAAGAGGTGCCAGTAACGTCAACCATTTGACCTTCTTTGAAGAGGTCAACCGTGACTTGGCTGCCAGCTGCGAAATTGGCCAGCTCATCAGCTGCAACGGGGAATTCCTTGATACCTGAACCGGCGGTAACGCCAGCCTTGGCATAATGCCCGGCCAACGCCTTGCTGACACGGCTGCTACGGCGCTCGCCGTAAGCAACTTGAAGGCCGGCATAGCCATCGCTATCCGGTGTCTTGATCTGAGTCACACGGTTGGGCTTGATCTCCAGCACGGTTACCGGAACGCTTTCGCCTTCTTCGGTAAACACGCGGGTCATACCCACCTTGCGACCAATAAGCCCTAAGCTCATGATCGTTTCCTTATAATAATTAAAGGGCTGATTACAATTGACCAGCCCATTTACGAGAGGCCGGATTATATCCGACCCACAACCTTATTACAACCTGACTACTGCTTACAGCTTGATTTCGACGTCAACGCCAGCCGGCAGATCCAGCTTCATCAAAGCGTCAACGGTTTTGTCCGTAGGATCGACAATGTCCATCAGGCGCTGATGGGTACGGATCTCGAACTGGTCACGCGATGTCTTGTTGACATGTGGTGAACGCAAAATGTCAAAACGCTCAATGCGTGTTGGCAGTGGCACTGGCCCTTTCACGACTGCGCCCGTGCGTTTGGCGGTTTCAACAATCTCAAGTGCGGACTGATCGATCAGACGATAGTCGAATGCCTTGAGACGGATACGAATTTTTTGTGCTGCCATTTTGCTTTTCCTTAAAGAGCGAACTTCATAAAGAGCGAAAGGGCGGCAGGTTGTTCACCTGTCGCCCTGATAACTTGCTGCTTACTCAATAACCTTGGCTACGACACCGGCACCGACGGTACGGCCGCCTTCACGAATCGCGAAGCGCAGACCTTCTTCCATGGCGATAGGTGCAATCAGCTGTACCGTGATGGAGACGTTGTCGCCC